>Ga0182736_1000007_pt1 | contig 679356 bp, 637 predicted proteins | sample eDN5th30CKraftBY_FD_128882 | JGI IMG/M metagenome (GOLD analysis project Ga0182736, IMG submission 128882) | Enriched backyard soil microbial communities from Emeryville, California, USA - eDNA 5th pass 30_C Kraft BY (version 2) (version 2) | ecosystem: Environmental > Terrestrial > Soil >...
GGTGCCGGCGGCAGAACCTTCCGCTTCTTCCTGCCGACCCGCAGGTGGTCGGCCTCTACATCACCGCCTGCGCCGCCGGCAGCGCCGCAAGCACGTCTGCAGGCGCCGGCAGGCCGATGAGCGTTTCGACCATCGAACGGCGGCTGTCGTCGCATTGCTGGAACTATGCCCAGCGCGGCGGAGAAAAGCTCGACCGCAGGGACCGCGCCATCGCCACCGTCCTTGCCGGCATCCGCAACAGGCATGCCGCCCCGCCGCGCCAGAAGGAAGCGGTCCTGCCGGAAGACCTGGTCGCCATGCTGGAGACGCTCGACCGGGCAAGCCTGCGTGGCCTGCGCGACCGGGCCATGCTGCTGATCGGCTTTGCCGGTGGCCTGCGCCGCTCGGAAATCACCGGCCTCGACCTCGGGCGTGACCAGAGCGAGGATGGACGCGGCTGGGTCGAAATCTTCGAGCGGGGCCTGCTTCTGACGCTGCGTGGCAAGACTGGCTGGCGCGAGGTGGAGATCGGCCGCGGCTCCTGCGACGCCACCTGCCCCGTCGTCGCGCTCGAAACCTGGATCCGCTTTGCCAGGATCGCCAGGGGACCGCTCTTCCGCCGCGTGACCGGCAAAGGCAAGGACGTCGGCCCCGACCGGCTCAACGACCAGGAGGTGGCCCGCCTCGTCAGGAAGACGGCGCTGGCCGCCGGCGTGCGCGGCGATCTTCCCGAGGCCGAGCGCGGGCAGAAATTCGCCGGCCATTCGCTGCGCGCAGGCCTCGCCTCCTCGGCCGAAGTCGACGAACGCCACGTCCAGAAGCAGCTCGGCCACGCCTCCGCCGAAATGACCCGCCGCTACCAGCGCCGGCGCGACAGGTTCCGCGTCAACCTCACCAAGGCTGCCGGGCTCTGAGTTCCCCTCCCCCGTCGTCAAGCTACTTGTCGCTCATCCAGCATTGGATTATATAGTCATCATAGTCACGCTAGTCATCAGGCATCCACTATGCAACCATCACCACACGACGAAAAAATCTGGACCGTCGCCAACGCAAAAGCAAAACTTTCCGAGGTCATCGACCGTGCGCAATCCGCACCGCAGACAATTACCCGAAACGGCAAGCCAAGCGTCGTTGTCGTTTCTGTCGAAGAATGGCAACGGAAGACCGTACGCAGGGGCACGCTTGTTGAGTTTCTGATGGACTCGCCCCTACGAAGCGCCGATCTAGACCTTGAGCGTCAGCGCGACGAACCACGTGATTTGTCGCTGTGAGAATTCTACTCGATACCAATGTTCTGTCAGAGATAACAAAGCCGCGCCCTGAAGACCACGTTCTCGAATGGTTGGGCCGACTCGATGAGGACCGCTCCTTTCTAAGTGTCATTTCGCTGGCGGAAATTCGCCGGGGCGTTGCCCTTATGGACAACGGGCGAAAACGCGATGCACTAACCGAGTGGCTTGCCTGCGATCTGCCACAACGTTTCGAGCATCGTGTCATTCCAGTGGAAGAACGTGTTGCCTTAGCTTGGGGCGATTTGATGGGGCATGCAAAGCGAAGGGGCCGAGGCATGTCATCGATGGATGGCTTGATCGCAGCCACCGCGATTGCACACGACCTCACGCTCGCAACGCGCAACATCAAGGATTTTGAGGGCTTTGGCATCGAACTGATCAACCCATGGAGCAGGTGAGACGGCTTCCAATTGCAGTTGATATGTAAACAATGTCGCAAAAGGATAGACCAGCTTGCTCTCCTATAACTTGCTGAAAAATCACGCCGGCATTCCTCTGCAGGACAGAAATCAGAAAGGACTTGATTGTTGAGGGCTCTCTGCTTGCGCAATACCAGCGTGACGTGGACAACGCGCATCTCTGCCATCCCAGTCAAGGCACCGGATGAGACAGCCAGATATGAAGGGTCGTGTTCATCGCATCTCGACCATTTGTTCGCTCAAGTCGCAGTCGATGGCGTCTTGTGCGTGAACTCTTCAGAAGAGCCTCTCTGGTTGCAGAGCAGAAGTTCGAGCGCGCGCTGTTTCACCCACCGTTTCAGGAGGACGGCACCTATACGCCGTATGGCAATATCACGCCACAACCGTTTTCCTTCGCGTCGTTCGTCGCATCGGCGCACGGTTAAGGGTCCGAAAATGCTGACGCAAGCTAAGCTTGCCATTCTCCCGGCTCATGTCGCCGAGGAGAAGCGATTGAGCTCGGAGATTGGCCTATTTCATTCAAGCACGGAGCGGCCCGCCTGGTCGATTGCCGCCCGGCATCTCGCCTGCGGCCAGAAGGCCCTGTCAAAATGATTGTTGAAGCAATCAAGATGGAGCGTGACCGCTGCGTGGCTTTGCTCCAGGCTGCCGGCGGGGCGAATGCGCAAATCCCTGCCTATCTAAGCGACCCGGATATAGACTGGTAGCCGCTCCTCCTTGTGGGTGTCATACTACTGACCGTCGTCCGCAAATGCTTCTAAGCGGCGACAATTGCGTATGAACGTCAGCAAGCGCCTTGAGCCCGGTTCATCCAGGATCGGCTCAGCTCCAGCCTCCATGGCCTCAATCCACGAGCGTTCGCATTGCAGAGCCGAGGCGAGATTAATCGGCGTCCAACACATCAGGATAAGACATTCAACGAAGCGAGCGGGAGACATCCTGCACCAGGGCATCACAATGCCGGAGACTGTTGGGATGGAAATCAGCCGTGATCGTGGTTTAAAGTCAAGCGATACGACAGTCGTCTGCTGATCGCTATGGTACCAATCGCCAAAGACCGCTAGGGAACGGCAAGAGCCGATTGAGACAAGCGCATACGCAAAACTCGATGCGCTCGCCAAAATCTTATCGCACGGTATCCAAGAAACTGTAATCGAGGTCACCAGCATGGAAACTGTCACGATCAAAAATCGCAGCGATCTTGCGCAATGGGCAATTGAGCGGGCGAGAGCGATCGTTGCGGAGGAGGGCGGCAACCTTTGCCTGGCGGCGCGCGATCAAGGTGACGAGCAGATCGCTGCCGCGGCCAATGCGCTCGGCCAGGCAATCGTGGACGCCCTGCTGGAAGTCTTCGACGGCCTGACGCAGGAGTAAAGCCGTAACTGGCGCTCCTTGCTATCCCGGTCATTATCACGCTTGGCGCTCCTGTTCGGCTTGCCGAAGGATCAGCCGGCGCTGTTCATCTTGGATATTTTTCGCCGGGCCAGTCTGCTCACGGGCAACGCGTCGCGGCCGGCGGCAGTCGTCTGCTGCTGGGCCGCGATGGCAGGATCGATACCGGTGGGCGCCGGCCGATCCAGGGCCAGTTGTCATCGGAGTAAGCCGACGCCTTCGTGCCCTCTCCTTATCGGCTTGCATGGCCGATGGCGTCTGCTACATCTGAATGTCACGGCGCTGCTCCTCAAACAGCGCAGAGATTTGCTTGCGCATTTCCACGACCGTCTGGCTTTCAGCGCTGCGGTCGACCATCAGCTTGATGGCGATCCATCGACTTGTCGGTACGCACAACGCGCTCATAGAACTGCTTGAGCGATAGATGGCATTATCGCTCACAATATAAGAAATGCCCCGTATTATCGGCTAGCGAATTCGACGCCCCGGACGGCTCCGCGTCACCGCACACCACGCCGCCGGCCGACGCCGGCTCCACCGCCCTCGCGGCGGCCCGCGCCTTCCCTCCCCTGCCGGCCCACCTTCTGGAGATCACGGAGCGCCCGAACGCCTATGTCGAAGCGCCGCCTGGCGTTAGCGCTCCAAGCTCTGGAGGTATCTGCCGGAACATTCTGCACGACGCTGGCGGCGGCATGCCAGGCGCCGGCACGGCCGCACTTCATTCCGGATCTCAACATCCTACGCCGCCCGGACACTCGCCGATCACAAGCAATTCGGCCACTGGGAGTGCGACCTCTTTCAGTTTCGCCAAAAGTTCAGCAGGGCGAATTTGACCTCGCCGGTCGAACCGGTCAGCCGCTTCACCTTTCTCCTGCGCAACAACGATCACCAATCGCGGCGATCATGGAGCGGCTCATCGGCGTGATGCAGGTCCTGCCCTATAGCACACGCCATTGACCTTCCACATGGAACAGCGTTCAACTCCTCCTTGACGCCGGTATTGGCTCTGCAGCCTCGTTCTACGATCCGCAATCACCCTGGCAAGAGGGCACCGGCGGGAATACGAACGGACGACCAGGAAATGGCTTTCGAGAGATGTGAACCCGCTTTCCATCACTGGGTACGACCTGAACAAGATTTGCGATCGGCGCGCCCGTGCAAGTGCCTCGAATACGAAACGCCAGCCGAAGCGTTTCGCTAGAAGCAATTCGCGCAGAGGCGGTCGCGCGGATAGGCTCACAGAGCCAGCAAGTCACGCCTCGGAATGAACTCACGACCTACACCGCCCAGGAATTGGCGACAGGCTCCTCCACCGATGCCGAAAGTGATCGTCGTGGAGGAGCCTTGCTTGTTTCAGTCGAGCAATTCAGGCGGCACCTTGCCGCCGTTGTCGGCGAGCGCCTTCATGAGCGCCTTGTGAAGCCACACGTTCATTGTGGCAGAATCGTTCTTGTCGCCCGTGAAGCCCAGTTCGTCGGCAAGCTCCTTGCGGGCAGACAAGCTCGAATCCAGATCCAGCGCCTTCATCATATCGACGATCGATCGGCGCCAATCGAGCTTCTGGCCACTCTTCTTGACCGCAGCGTCCATGATAGCGGCGACATCGACGGTTTCGGCCCGCACCGATGTTGCGGGTTCGGCATTGGCACCTGCGAGCGTGGCGGTAACTTCGTTGCTAAGGCTGGGTTCGGCAGCCTCCGGCGTCTGGGCGGGACCTGCCTTACTGCCCGTCGTGGACGTCGCCGTGACACCGGCGGCTACGGATTGACCGGCATCGGCAGTCACGGTGTGGTTCGGATTCTCCTTTGAATTTCCAAAGAGTTTCTCCTTAATTCGGCTGAAAATACCCATGGATGGCTCCTGTGTTTGACACTTCTACATTAGAGCGGGCCTGTGGGGTTTCAACATCCCGTAACGGTTGGACGTTTCCCCGTCGCGGCGACGATGTCGGAAGGGCACTCCACCGCTACTGCCTCAATCGCATTTCAAGGAGCACAAGAACCGTTCGGAGAACAATCGGCCCGTCTCGATCCGCTGATGCGGTACGAGCCCCGCATCGGCTATCTCTCCGCGTGCAAACAGCAGCAGCAATGTTGCGGCATAGCCGGCGGCGACGGTTGTCAGGGCGTTGAAGGGGGCGATTTTCGGGTTCGGGACGAAACGATGGGAGATCGTGCGCTCCGCCATCTGGCTGTTGCGCTCGCCGCGGGCCGTTACCACCAGCAGCAGAAGGTCGTCCTGAATGACGGGCAGACCGTTGAGAAGGAGGCTCCTGAGCATATCGCGCCGGCCGCGCAGGCCGAGGTCGTCGAGCAGGAACCGCATGTATTCCAGGTGCCCCGGATACCTTAGCGTCTTGAAGACGACGTTTCGCGGGGCGGCGGCGGTCAGGGCTTCGAGGTCCTCCAGTCCGCCGGCCGTGGTGAAGCATTCGTAGCCCACACCGTCCATGACGATGCGCTCGTAGGCCTCCAGGGGCTCGATCATCACCTGCCGGCCGTCGCGTATGGCGGCGCACGGGCGCGTGTATTCGTCGATCAGGCCGTCGACATTCCAGATCTGGCCATAACCCAGCCGGTTCGTCGGAAAGCGCGGGATCGAGCCGACCCGTATCGTCAGATCGGTAATCGGCGAGAATTCGTGCACCAGTCCGCACGCGACATTGTCGATGATGCCGGGCGAGACGCCGCAACCGCTGAACACCGCCCGCTCGCGCGAAAGTTCGCGCAGGCGCGATTGCGCATGGGCCTTGGCCGGGGAAAAATCGAGGAAATGCGTCCCGGCCGCGCCGGCAGCCGCGGCCACCTGATCGAGCGCGGCTTCGGGAACGGCCGCGACCGTCACATCCGCCTTCGCCAGCATCGCCGGCAGGTCCTCGCGGTGGCGCAGCAGATGGGCGCGGATCGGCAATTGCCTCTGGTCGAACCTGTCGAGGGCATCCTCGGACGGGTCGATCACGTCGACGGTAAACTCGTCCTGGCCCGCAAGCAGGGCGGCAAGAGCGGTCCCCAGCCTGCCGGCGCCGACGATCGAAATGCGCAGCCTCGCCATCGCCTTATCCGTGGAACCGGGCGACAAAACCCTGCAGACGCGGGTTTTGCGGATTGAGGATCACCTGGTCGGGAGATCCCTCCTCGGCAATCACCCCCTGATCGAGGAACAGCACCCGGTTGGCGACATCGGCCGCGAATGCCATTTCATGGGTCACGATGGCCATCGTCATGCCGTCTTCGGCGAGCTTGCGGATGACGGCAAGCACCTCTCCCACCAGTTCCGGATCGAGCGCACTCGTCACCTCGTCGAGCAGCAGGGCTTCCGGCTGCATCGCAAGTGCACGGGCGATGGCCACACGCTGCTTCTGGCCGCCGGAAAGGTGATTGGGGTAGGCGGCATGCTTTTCCGACAACCCCACCTGCCCCAGGAGATGCATCGCGCGTTCCTCGGCTTCCTTCCTCGGCGTCTTGCAGACGGTGATCGGCCCTTCCGTCACATTCTGCAGGACCGTCTTGTGGGGGAAGAGATTGAAGTGCTGGAACACCATGCCGACATGGCGGCGCAGCGTGCCGATGCCGATCTGCTCCCCCTTGTCGCGAAATCCGGGATGCACCTCTTTCTGGCGAAAGCGCAGCGTGCCGCCGGTCGGCGTCTCGAGCATGTTCAGGCAGCGGATGAACGTCGACTTGCCGGAACCGGAAGGGCCTATCAAGGCCACGACTTCGCCGCGATCGAGGCTGAGGTCGAGCCCTTTGAGCACCTCATGGGCGCCGTAGCTCTTGCGCAGGCCGACGGTTTCGAGAATCGGTGCATTCGTGTGGATGGCCATGGTCGCGTTTCCTCTTTTCCGCCTTCAGTCGCTTACCCGGAGCCGGCGCTCGATCCAGTCTGCGGCCTGGGTGAGCGGCAGGAGCATGGCGATGTAGAGACCGGCCATCACGGTGTAGGATTCGAGCGGGCGATAGGTCTGCCCGTTCACGACCGCCGCCATGTAGGCGAGGTCGGCCACCGAGATGACCGAGACCAGCGAGGTGTTCTTGAACTGGATGACGGACTGGTTGATGAACGAAGGCAGCATGCGCTTCAGTGCCTGCGGCAGGACGATCCTCGTCATCGATTGCCACGGGCTCATGCCGATTGCCGCCGCCGCTTCCCGCTGGCCGCGATCGATGGAGACGATCCCGCCGCGGAAGATTTCCGCATAGAAGGCTCCGACATAGAGCGAGAGCGTCAGCATCCCCGCCACGCGGTTGTCGATCGACCCGCCGACCAGCAAGGGAAAGGCGTAGTAGAACCAGAGCAGTTGCACCAGAAGCGGGGTGCAGCGGAATACCTCCTGATACACGCGGGCGATGATATTCAGGACCGTCCAGCCCGAAAGCCGAGCCGCGCAGGTCAGGAAGCCGATGAGAATGCCCGCGACGATCGAGCCGACCGTGTAGACGATGCTGATCCAAAGCCCCCAGAGGAACAGATCCCAGAAAGGCCAGATGGATTGGAAATCCCAGTGGTAGGTCATTCGGCCTCCCCGGAATGAAAGAACGGTCCGACGGCAATCGTGGCATTCGCGCCTATGCTGTTCATGTCGCTCATCTTGTTCCCCTGTTTTCTCCGGCCTGCCCAAGACAAAGGCATGAACCGGTTTTCTCTCAGTGTGTTATGAGGGCCGGCACCGGGCAATGCAAAGCTCGTTGCCGGCGTTAGCGCATTTCTTGGAAGGTGCTTGCCGCCGAGCCGAAACGGTTGAGGATCGCAGCGAGCCTTTCGCGATTGGCGTCGGAAACGGGCACCAGCGGAAGGCGCATTTCCGGCCCCGCGAGATTGGAAAGCGCCAGCGCCGCTTTCACCGGACCGGGATTGGACTCGATGAACATGCCTTCGGTCAGTTCGGCGATCATCTCGTGCAGCAGCAAGGCGCGCGCGGTATCGCCCGCACGGAACGCATCGACGAGCTGGACCATTTCGCACGGGGCGATATTGGCAACCACGCTGGTCACGCCCGCGGCGCCGACGGAAAGGAAGGGGAGCGTCAGGCCGTCATCGCCGGAATGGACGATCAGGCTGTCGCCGCAGGCCTGGCGTAACTGCGTCACGCGCGCGGAGGAACCGCCCGCCTCCTTGATGGCGACGATGTTGGAATGACGCTGCATCAGCGTTGCGCAGGTTTCCGGCGCGATCTCGACGCCGCAGCGGCCGGGCACGGAATAGAGCATAATCGGCAGGGCGGTCGCGCCGGCCGCCGCGCTGTAGTGGGCGATCAGGCCGGCCTGTGTCGGCTTGTTGTAGTAGGGCGTGACCAGCAGCAGCGCATCGGCCCCTGCCCGCTCGGCGGCGCTCACCTTTTCGAGGGTCTTTCGTGTATCGTTGGCGCCGGCGCCGGCCATGACCAGGACACGCCCGGCCGAAAGCCGGACCGTCCTGGCAATCAGCGCATCCGCCTCCTCGTCGGAGAGGGTTGCGGCTTCGCCGGTCGTGCCCACCGGCACGAGCCCCGCAACGCCGGCGGCGATCTGGCGTTCGACCAGCCTGTCGAACGCGGCATAGTCCACGGCGCCGTCCTTGAAGGGCGTGACGAGTGCGGTGAAGACACCCTGGAAGCGTGCGGCAATATCTGTCATCGAGCTATCCTTTCCATGTTTCAATCGGTGAGGCAGTCGGAAAGACTGTAGAGACCTGCGCCCGGGGCCTGCGACACCAGCCATTGGGCGGCGGCAAGCGCCCCCTCGGCATAGGCTGCCAGCGTATGGACGCGGTATGTGAAGGAGACCTGCGCCGAACCCATCTCGAAGCGCACCTCATTGATGCCGACGGTGCCGCCTTCACGATGGACGGCAATGGCGGGCTCGGGCGCCGCGAACCCCATGGCGCGGGTGCGCGCTTCATAGAGCTGGCGGGCGAGAAGCCGGGACGTTCCCGAGGGCTCGGCCTTCTTGCGAAGATGATAGGTTTCAGTGACGGAGGGCTCGCCGGCGGGCATCCGCCGGGCAAATTCCAGCGCCGCCAGCCGGAAGGCTTCGAAGCCGTGCGCGAAATTCGCGCTGACGAGCATCGGCCGGTGGCGGGCGAACCCGGCTATCCGCCGTTCCTCCTCCGGCGAAAACCCCGTAGTGCCGATGATCACGGGAATCGGCTTTGTGTCGATCTCCTCCTGCAATGCCAGGCTTGCCGCGGGTGTCGAGAAATCGATCATCACATCGCAATGGCTGTTCATGGCGGCTTGCGGCGCGCGGTATTCTATGCCGCCGCCGTTCACCGGCAACCCGACCAGCCGTGACGACGGCGAAACCAGCGCTGCCGCCAGTTCCAGCCCCGGATTGGCAAGAACGAGTTCCACGAGCCGGGTTCCAACGCGCCCCGATGCGCCGACGATGCCGATACGCATGGCAGCCTCTCAATCGATCACGACTTTGGGTTCGGACATTTCGCGAAGCGCGATGCGAACCCCCTCGCGCCCGAGGCCGGAGCGCTTGACGCCGCCGAAGGGCACATGTTCGGCACGGAAGTCCGGTCCCTCGTTGATCATCACCCCGCCGACGACGAGATCGCGCGAGAACATCCTGATGAGGGCATGATCATTGGTGAAGATGCCGGCCTGCAGGCCATAGGAGCCCGCGTTGACCTCGGCGATCGCCTCCCCTGCATCGGCAAAGGTGCGGATGGCGATGACCGGGCCGAACGTCTCCTCGGCGATCACCGGCGCGTCCAGGCAAACGCCGCTTATCACGGTCGGCGCGAAGACCGTGCCGTTGCGGGTGCCGCCGTGCAGCAACCGCGCCCCGCCACCAACCGTCGCCCTCACCCGCTCCTCGACGACGCGGGCGGCCGCTTCGTCGATCACCGTTCCCATATCCGTATCGTCGCTTGACGGATCGCCGAATTCGACGGCATCCACCGCGGCCAGCAGCTTTTCGGTAAAGACCCGCTCGATATCCCTGTGCAGGTAGAGCTTCTTGACGGCGGCGCAGCTTTGGCCGGCGATCTCGAAGCGATGACCGATCGCCGTGGCGACCGCGCGGTCGAGATCGGCGTCCGGCAATACGAACAAAGGATCGTTTCCACCGAGTTCCATCAGGCAACGCACCAGACCGCTGGCATTCTTGAGCGCCAGGCCGGCAGCCGGGCCGCCGGTGAAGGACAGGAGATCGATCGGCGAGCGCGCAAGCGAAAGGGCGACATCCGCACCGCCATGGACGATCTGGAACAGCGCCGGCGGCCAACCGGCCTTCAGCGCCAGTTCCCTCAGCCGGGCGGCCGCGAGCGGCGCCTTGGGCGAAGGTTTCGCCACGACCGCGTTGCCGGCGGCAATGGCAGGCCCGAGTTTGTGGCAAAGCAGGTTCAGTGGATAGTTGAACGGCGTGACGGCGCCGACGACGCCGACGGGCTCGTAGGTGATCGTCGCCAGGCGGTCGGCCCCGCCCTCGACGATGGCGCAATGCAGCGCCTCGCCATCGAGGAACGTCCCGGCATCACCGGAAAGCCGGAGGGTGTTCTGGGCACGGCGAACCTCGTTGCGCGCTTCGCGGATCGTCTTGCCCATCTCGCGAGAGATGATGCGCGCCATGGTCTCCGCATCCCCGGCGATCGCATCGGCAAGCGCGTTGAGCATCGCGCGGCGGACGGCCGGGGTCGAGCGGCGGAACTCCCATTGCGCGGCCTTGGCCCTGAGCACGGCGTCGGCGACATCGGCCGCGGTGCTTTCGGCAACTTCGCCGACCACGGCGCCGTCGAAGGGGTTGTGGACGATGACGGTCTGCACGGAGGAAACGGCAGCGGTTTGAATCCTGGGCATGGAAGGCCTCATTCCTGTTTGCTTGTGTCGTTGGAGGCGCACACCAGCGCGCCGATGGGGACCGGGCGGATCGGCCAGCGGCGCCCCGTGAGATCGACGGCCGAGGGGGCCGGCGCGTCCTGCCGCAGCTCCGCCATCAACCGGGCCGTGTTTTCGGCGCAGAAGCGGCCCTGGCAGGCCCCCATCGCAAAGCGCCCGTTATGCTTGACCTCTCGCCCCGAAAGCGGATCCTCTTTCCCGCACAGGGCCTTCAAATCGCCCACGGTGCGGTTCTCGCAGCGGCAGAGCACGGTGTCGTCCGTCAGGCCCGAAAGAAGCGGACGGGCGGAAACAGGCGCGAAAAGCTTTGAAAGCAGGCCTTGCGCGTTGCGCTCGCGCCGCAGCGCGGCAGTAGTGCCGACCTCTTCCCTTTGCTGCAGAAGCCGGATGACCGAAAGGGCGGCCCGCCGGCCATCCGCCTCCGCTGCCACGGCCCCCAGGGCCTCGCGGCAGTCGCCGGCCGTCACGACGACAGGGGAACTCCCCGGCGGCGTCGAAAGACCGAAATCGTTGGGACGGATGCCGTCGTGCAATCCGATGCGGTCGACCGCGACGCGGCGCTGTGCGCCGGTATAATCGTGCAACGTAGCAACCAGGCCGTCCGCCCCGGCCTCAATCCCGGCCACGGTCGTCGCCCGCAGCCAGGGAATGCCGCGAAGCCAGACATCCCTCAGATAGAACAGGGCCTCGGCGAGAAGAGTCGGATAGGCCAGCAACCCGCCCCCCGTTAGCGGGTGGCGGAACGGATCGCCCGCCTCCACCACCGCGACCGGAGCATTGCCGAGCCGGGCCATCTGCGCGGCGACGGCAATGAGCAAGGGGCCGCTCCCGGCCAGCAGGATTCGCCCCTCGGGCGCCCGGCCCGTTTCCTTCATCATGATCTGCAGGCCGCCCACCGTCGAAACGCCGGCCTTGTTCCAGCCCGGCCGCGGCAGCACCTTCTCTATCGCACCGACGGCAATGATGACGGCCTTTGCCGCAACCGGCTCGACATGGCCGGTTCCGCGGTTCTCCACGATGGCGAGGCCGTCACCGTCGATGCCGAGAAAAACCGAGCCGTGCCGGACGGTAATGCCGCAGCCGGCGAAATCATGCACCAGACGCCGCCAGCGGGCCCTGACGGCGGGCGGCTGATACGTCGCCGTCGCGCCCAAGACGGCCTGCCGATAGACCGCTCCGCCGATCGTTTCGCGCTGCTCGACAACCGTAACGGCCAATCCGGCGCGGGACGCCTCGATCGCTGCGGCAAGTCCGGCGGGTCCGGCACCGATAACCAGCACTTGCGCTTCAATCATGGTCCCGCCGCTCCACGCAAGCCACGGACAGGCCAGCCACGGCCCGGGTCAGGCAGGCTTCCCGAATGGCGCCGTTCACGCGCACCAGGCAATTCTGGCAGGCGCCGATGCCGCAAAAATAGCGCGCCTCGCTGCCGACGCTGTCATCGCCAAGGTGCAATATGCCGGCCCCGGTCAGCGCAGCAGCAATGGTCTCGCCTTCACGAAACGGAATTGCCGAGCCGTTCCAGTCGAAGAAACGCCCCGTCATGCCACCACCCCGTGATCCGCGAACCGGGAGGGAGCGAACGGCCGGAGATCGATCGCCGGCTCTGCGCCGCAGGCGAGGCTTGCAAGGGCCCGACCGACAACCGGCCCCAGGCAGATGCCGTCGCCCTCGAAACCCGTGGCAACGAAGGCATTCTCGTAACCGGGAATCCGGCCGACGAGCGGCAAGCCATCGACGACCGCCGTGCGGAGCCCGGCGAAGCTGCGCAGCAGACGCACGCTCGTAAGCTTCGGCACGAGCGCGACCGCATGGCGAAGAATGCGGCCGACCGCATCCAGATCGTTGGTCTGACGGCTCCCGTGATCTTCCCGCGTGCCGCCGATCAGAAACTGGCCCGTGCGCAGCGGATCGATTACCAGGCCGAGTCCGCGCGGAACCGTTACGCCACCCTTCTGGCTCCCCTTCGACAAAAGGTAGCGGCCCGACATGATGGAGCCCGGCATCGATGCGTTGAGCGCCGGCGCCCGCTCCGTGACGAGCAACTGCCCCTTGCGCGGCGTCAGGACGTTTTCGAGCCGAAGGAGCTCGGCCGACCCGTTGCCCGCAGCAACAATGACGATATCGGCGCGGATCTCGCCGTCCTGCGTCACGACGCCGGCGGCGCATCGGCCGCCGCCCGTCAGGATGGATCGCACGGGGCTGGCGCGGCGGACCGTGACGCCTGCTGCCGTCAAGAACCGGTGGACGATCTGGTAGCCGATCGCATGGCCCTCATCGTGCACCTCCACGACCAGCCTTGCCTGCGTGGAAAGGGCGGAAAAACGTTGGCGAACATCGGCAGCGGCCAGCAACTCGACACGAACGCCTGCGCCGGCGAGCGCCGCCGCATGGGCATGAAGCACCTCGCACTCCTCATTCGAGGCCGCCACGATGAAGGTGGAGCGGCTTTTGAAAATGTCGGAAAAGAGGCCTGTGGCGGCCAGTTCCCGGTAGACCGCCACGCCGGAGAGAGCTGCCGTCATCATCGGCCCGGGCCGTTTGCTGGCGACCGAGACGGCACCGTCGGCAGCGCCCGTCGCTTCGGCGGCCGGGGCAATGGCGTCGAGGAGCGTGACTTTTACCCCGCGTTGCGTCAGGAAATAGGCGGTCGCCGCTCCGACGATACCGGAGCCGACGATGACGGCTGTGGCGGGTGTTGAGACTGGCATTCTGCTGACCGGCAAGGTTTAAGTTCGTACGCCGATATTGCCGGCAGGCAGCGCGCAGCGTCGATACAAGAGAACGGCCTTGCCAGTTCATGAAATTTGTATCGGCGGGAAAGACGCAAGCCCGTAGAGGGTGCAGGAAAAGGGAAACGTCATGGCCGAGATCAGCCTCACGCTCATCCAGACCTTCTATCAGGTTGCCCGCCACGGCTCGTTTTCAGGCGCAGCGCGCGAACTCAACCTGAGCTATCAATCCGCCGCCAATCACGTCCGGCGGCTGGAGCAGATCCTCAAGGGAAAGCTGATCGACAGCGAACAGGGCGCCAAGCGCATCTCGCTGACACCGCGCGGCCGGGCGCTCTACAGCCTTCTCCATCCCGAGCTCGACATCATGCTGGAACGGCTGACCAAGCTGATAGAAAGCCAGCGGTCGTCGCTGCGGGTCGGCATGCCGCAGGCAATCTTCTTCTACCTCTTTCCCCGGGTGCTCTCCCGCTTCCGGGAAATATTCCCGGAAATGGAATTCGCCGTTTCGGAGCGCGATACGGTGCTTGCCGAACTCGTCAAGAACGGTAGCCTGGATATCTGCATCTCCGAGCGCTACTTCGGCGACCCCGTGGTGCCGCAGCGGCTTCTGGGCAGCTACAGGCTGAGCCTCGTCTACCCGCGCGGCTGGGGTGCCCCGCCCGAGCAGCGGGACATTCCCACCTGGGCCGACGGCAAGCCGTTCATCACCTACGAGCCCGGGCAGACGCTGCGCAACCTCTCGGTGGACTTCCTCAACCGCGACGACCGTATCATCCAGCCGGCGATCTCGACCTCTGGCAGTTCGAGCGTCAAGCGCTGCGTCGAGGAGGGGCTCGGCTTCTCCATCATCCCCTCCTGGTGCGTCGGCCCGGAGGACGAGACGATCACGGCAGTCAAGCTCACGAGCCTGCCGGAAGTCCGCGTCTATTTCGGCAGCGCGGGATTTCTCCAGAAACATCCGACGGTGCAGCAACTGTTCGAGGACTGTCGCCGCGAGCTCGTCGGGCCGATCCTCGACCCGCCGCGCGCCGGCGACTACGCGAACGGCCCCCTGTGACGAGACATATAAAAAACGCGATAAGTTCTTCCCGCTCTCTAGCATTGTGCCCATCGGACGACGGAATAGGCTGAATGCGGCCGACAGAGCCGCCTCCGGTAGGAGAGCGGTCAGGCACCGAGAAGACAATTCCGGGGAACAATGGAGATCACCAGCAATGAACTTGATTGCAAAGATATGCGGCGTTGCGACAGTCGCACTGTCGATGTTCACGGCCGCCGCCTCGGCGGGCACCATCGACGACATCCGGGCGCGCGGCGTGCTGCGCATTCCGGCCATCCTCAATGAAGTGCCCTACTTCAACAAGGATCCGCGGACCGGCGAATGGGAAGGCTTCGTCATCGACATGGCGAACGACGTCGCCAAGAGCCTCGACGTGAAGCTCGAAGTCGTCGAATCGAGCTGGGCGAATGCCATTCTCGACGTGCAGAGCGGCAAGGTCGACATGGCCTTCGCCGTGACGGCAACGCCCGTGCGCGCCATGTCCGTCTCCTTTTCCGATCCGACCTACTACAACAGCTTCGTGCTGGTTTCGGCCAAGGACGAGTTGAACGACAAGAGCTGGAGCGAGCTCAACGATCCGAAATACACCTTCGCCGTCGACATGGGCTCGGCGCAGGACCTGATAACCCAGCAGTTCCTGACGCAGGCCAAGGTGCTGCGTTTCAAGACCCGCGACGAGGCCATCATCGCCGTCACCACCGGCAAGGCCGACGCATTGGTGAACACCATGCTGAACGGCCTTGTCATTTCGAAGAAGGCGCCGGCGATCGGCAACGTGAAGGTGCCGACGCCGGTCCTTTCGACGCCTTCGGTGATTGCGGTCAACTACGGTGCCGACGAGACCTTCAAGAGCTTCGTCTCGGCCTGGGCCGAATACAATCGCCGCATCGGGAACAATCAGACCTGGATCCTGAAGAGCCTGGAGCCGTCCGGCATCTCGCTCACCGACATGCCCCCCGGCTTCGGCTTCGGCGGCTGACACACACGCGAAAATTTCCGCTGGAGCGGTTCACGGCGCGATGGTTTCCATCGCGCCGTTTTGCTATGGAGTCGGCACGCCTGCCCTGGTGCGGATAGCATTCGGTGCGGCCATTGCCCGCGGCGGGCCGAAAAGGTTTTCAAGCAGTTCCATGACGGCATCTCCCGGCTTTCTCGCGATCGTTGCAACCGCGCTGGCAGTCCAGCAGCCTGCCGATCTTCCGAACCTGATGCCGTTCGGCGTCGCACAATCTGCCCGCCCTTCGGAGTTGAGGTGCGAACCGCTTGCGGTAAATCCGCCGGATTCGACGGGGCAGTATGTGTGCCCGGCGGTTCCCCGGCCTGATCCCGACTACCAGGAATATATCCTCGCCTTCGTCCAGGATGTCGGCATCTGCAATCTGGTCGCCATCACGCCCTATAACGAGGACGACGACCAGGGCACGTTCACACGCGGGATGTTTGCCGGGATCACGGCCAAAATGACCAGGGAACTTGGCGAGCCGGACGAGAAAGTCGACGTGGCGCATGCGCCCGCCGCCGGCAGCGACCGCCTGTTCAAGCGCACCATCATGGACGAGGAGCGTCAGGTCTTCAATCAATGGAACGATCTGCGGGGGCGCTTTCAGAACCTGCAGTCCGCCAGCGTTGCCCTAGTCGGCGACGAGGAGTATGGGCTTGCCGTCTATAGCGCCTATCGCTTCGTCGGAAACGACGATTGCATGCGCCGGATGGAACAGACCACGGGTCTATCGCCCGACCGATAGAACGGGCCATTGCCTGCATCGGGAAAGTATAAGGGATCGCCATGCGCCGCCGGGAATTCATCGCCGCCTGCTGCTACGCCATCTGTGCCGGAACGGCGCGCGGCTCCAATCTGGTCGAACCGCACATGCACTTCACCCCGGCGCATGGCATATCGCAGGTGGCGGTAACGCTGGATGCCTGCATGGGCGAGACCGACATGCGGATCCTCGGTCCGCTGATCGAGAACAGGATCCCGGTCACCATCTTCGCGACCAAGCGCTGGCTCGACCGCAATCCGGCGACGATCAAGCTGCTGAAGGAGCATCCGGACCTTTTCGTCGTCGAGAACCACGGCGCGAAGCATCTGTCCGCGGTCATCGGCACCGGCCGTCCCTATGGCCTGGTACCGGCCGGCACGGCCGCCGCGGTGGCGCAGGAGGTGCGCGGCGGCGCCGAAGCGATCACCCGCGCGTTCGGCACGACCCCGGCATGGTATCGCGACGCGACCGCGCTCTACAGCCCCGATGCCATGGCGGTGATCGGTTCGATGGGCTTCCGGATCGCAGGCTTCTCGCTCAACGGCGATTTCGGCGCCAGCGCTTCCGCCCGCATGGCGCACAAGCGCATCGCCGGGGCGAAAAGCGGCGACGTCATCATCTCCCATATAAACCAGCCGCATCGCGCCGCCGGTGCCGGCGTGATCTCGGGCATCCTCGCGCTCAAGGCCCGGGGCTTCGGCTTCGTCCATCTCGACGAGGTCGCGGCGATGATGGCGACCAGCTAGGCCCGGCAGGGCGCAAACGAGAGCCGGCAGCGCCCTCCCCTTCGCGCCTACAGCTGGTGCAGTACGAACGGCTTTCCGCCGATCGTCTCCACGGGCGCGCGCAGGCCGAAGACGGCTTCCAGCATGTCGGGGGTGAGAATGTCGCAAGGGGCGCCGTCGGCAAGGATCCGACCGCCCTTCATGGCGACGATCCGGTCGGCATGAGCACTCGCCTGGTTGATGTCGTGCAGGACGATCACGACGGTCTTGCCGTTCTCGTCGGCGGCAGCGCGCAGCGCGCGCATCAGTTCGCGGGCATAGTACATGTCGAGATTGTTCAGCGGCTCGTCGAGCAGCAGGTAATCCGTGCCCTGCGCGAACGCCATGGCGACGAGCGCGCGCTGGCGCTGGCCGCCCGACAGCGTCTCGATGAAGCGGCCTGCAAGATCGGCAAGGTCGAAGCGGGCGAGCGCGGCGTCGACGATGGCATGGTCCGCTGCCGAAAGGCGACCTCGGCCATGCGGGAAGCGGCCGAAGCTGACGAGTTCGCGCACGGTGAGGCGGCTTGCCACCGTCGTGTCCTGCCGCAGGATCGCGACCACCCTCGCAAGCTGCCGGCCGGGCGTGGCGTCCACCGGAAGGCCATCGATTTGGATGTTGCCCATCTGAAGCGGCTGCAGGCGCGCGACGAGCGAGAGGAGCGTCGATTTTCCCGCGCCATTCGGCCCGACCAGCGCCACGACGCCGCCCTTTTCGATCGTCAGCGTGATGTCGCTGAGGATCGGCACCGTGCGGTGACGGAAGGAGACGTTTTCGATCCGGATCATGAGCGACTCCCGAGGACCAGCAGCAGAAGGAAGACGAGGCCGCCGAAGAATTCGATGACGACGCCGAGCGCGGTCGCGCTGCCGAAGCCGTGCTGGAACAGCGTCTGCCCGCCGACGAGGACGGTGATGCCGGTCAATGCGGCGGCCGGCAGGAGCCGGGCGTGACGGCGGGTCACCACCAGACGCTCGGCGAGAGCCGCCACCAGCAGGCCGAAGAAGGCGACCGGCCCGACAAGCGCGGTGGAGACGGCGACGAGCGCTGAGACGAGAAGCAGCAGGCCGGTGACGGACGCCGCCCAGTTCACGCCGAGGCCGGTCGCCGCATCCGGCCCGAGCGAGACGACGTCGAGCACATGCCGCGCCCGCCAGGCGAGGATCGCGGCAAGGACCGTGACGACGGCGGCAAAGGCGAGGAGATCGGTGCGCACGGCGTTGAAATTGGCAAAGCTCGCCGTCTGCGCCACGGCGAAGTCGTTGGGATCGATGAGGCGGGCGAGCAGGGAATAAAGGCTGCGGAAGAGGACACCGAAGACGACGCCGGCGAGCAGCATCAGCCCCATGTCGAGCCGGCGCTTCAGCATGGGCAGGAGCAGCCCCGAGGCGAGTGCCATCAGGAGCAGCACCTCCACGGCGAATTTCACCTGCGGGTCGAGGCCCACATAGCCGACGCCGCCGAGCAGGAAGACCATCAGCATCTGGCCGAAGAGATAGAGCGCGTCGAGGCCCATGACCGAGGGGGTGAGAATGCGGTTTCCGGTGACGGTCTGGAAGATCACCGTGGAGATGGCGATGGCGACGCCCACCTGCGCCAGCGCGGCAAGCTTGAGAAGGCGCAGCTCCAGCACGAAGGCGATGTTGCCCTTGAGCCCGATGAGCAGGAACGCCAAGGCCGAAAGCAGCGCGGCGGCGGCAAGGGCGAGAAGGCGGCGGTCAGCCATGGCCGCCCCGCCGGAAGAGCAGCCAGAGGAAGATCGCCCCGCCCGCAACGCCCATCACCGTGCCGACCGGAATCTCGTAAGGGTAGCGGATGAGGCGCCCGGCGATATCGCAGGCAAGCACCAGCCCGGCCCCGCCCGCCGCGACCCAGCCGAGCGTGCCGCGCACATTGTCGCCCATCAGCCGCGAGACGATGTTCGGCACGGCGAGCCCGACGAAGGGGATCATGCCGACGACCACGACCGAAAGCGCGGTGATGACGGAGACGATGACGAGGCCGACCTGCATCATGCGGGCATAGTCGATGCCGAGCCCGATGCTCGCCTCGCGGCCGAGCGCCACGATGGTCAGGCGGTCGGCGACGAGGAAGGCGGCGGCGACCATCAGCGCGGCGATCCACAAGAGCTCGTAGCGCCCACGCAGCACGCCGGAAAAGTCGCCGTTGGTCCAGACCGAGAGGAACTGCAGAAGGTCGGCCTGCCAGGCGGCATAGGTCGCCGCCGCGCCGATGACGCCGCCGTAGACGATGCCGAAGAGCGGTACGAGATAGGGCTGGGCGGGCGGCAGGCGCTGGGCCGTCGCAAGGAACACCGATGTGCCGGCAAGCGCCGCGCCGGCGGCGAGGAGCGTCTTCACGGGCAGGCTCGCGGCGGGAAAGAAGAGCGTGACGAGAAGGATGCCAAGTTCCGCGCTCTGCGCCGTGCCGGCCGTCGCCGGCTCGACGAAGCGGTTGCGCGAGAGCGTCTGCATGATGAGGCCGGCAATCGCCAGCCCCGCGCCGCTGAGGACGGCGGCGAGCGTGCGCGGCAGGCGGCTGACGAGGAGGAGCTGCAGGGCGTCGGGATCGGACAGGACCCTGCCGGGCGGCAACGGGCTGACGCCGACGGCAAGGCTCACGGCGAAGAGCGCCGCAAGGCCGAGGCCCGCGGCGGCCTTCGCCCGCAAGGATGAGGTGAAAAGGGCAGCGGTCATTTCGCGGCGGCGAAGGCCTCCGTGATCGCCGAAAGCACGCGTTCGAGCGACTGCACGCCGCCGGCCGAGATGTAGAAATCCGGCGCCGGCAGGTAGACAACCTGCCCCTTCTTCCAGGCCGTGGTCTCGGCGACCAGCTCGTTGTCGAGCGTGACCTTCGCGGCCTGCTCGTTGGAGCCGACGGCGGCGGCGCGGTCGAGCACCAGCAGCCAGTCGGGATTGGCCTGGCGGATGAACTCGAAGGAGACCGCCTCGCCGTGGGTCGCCGTTTCGATATCGGCGATGGCCGGCGCAAGGCCGAGCGCCGCATGCACCCAGCCGAAGCGCGAACCGGGGCCGTAGGTGGAAACCTTCGGCCCGTTGGTCATGACGATGAGCGCATTGCCCTTGCCGGCGACCGCCGCCTTCGCTGCGGCGAGCTTCGCGTCGAGATCGGCGGCGATGGCGTCCGCCTCGGCTTGCTTGCCGAAGAGGGCGCCGTAGGAGGCGAGCCGCTGCCTGGCCTGGGCAAAGAGGTCGTCGCCGTCTATGGTCATGTCGATGGTCTGCGCGACCTGCGCGACGACATCGGCCCTTGCCGCCGAGCGGGCGCCGACGATGACGAGGTCGGGCGCAAGCGCGCTCAGGGCCTCGAGGTCCGGCTCGAACAGCGTGCCGATTTCCGTCGCCCCCCCCTTCAGCGGCTCCAGTTCCGGCACGTAGAGCTTGTCGGGCACGCCGGCCGGGCGGATGCCGAGGCGGGAGAGCGTGTCGATCGCGGCGACGTCATAGACGGCGACGGTCTTCGGCATCGCCTCGACCGCAACGGTGCCGCGCGCCGTCACGACATCCACGGCGCCGGCGGGAAGAGCGAAGAGAAGGGCGGCGGCAAGCGCCGCGAGCGGGCGGAAATCTTTCATGGTTTTACCTTCGATGCTGGAATGCTCAGGCGGCCCTGTCCTGCCGCCGCCAGTCGAGCGCCGCCATGTCCTCGCGGAAGGCGAAGCGGACGAGATGCGATTCGACGATCGACTGCACCTGCGCCAGCCCCTCCTCGTCGCCGGCACGCGCAACCATGCGCAGGCCCGTCTCATCCGCGTCCAGCACGGCGGAGCCGCGGCCGAACCGACATTCGCCATGGCTTTCCGAGTAGCTGACCTCGATCTTGTGGGCGAAGTGCTTGCACAGCTGCACCAGGTATTTCGGGCCGCTTGCGGTCGTCAGGACAGCGGTGGATTCGAGCATGGCCTTTCCTTCTTCCGGACGGGCGGCAGCTTCGCCGCGCCGTAAAATATAACTCTTCTAGTCATGTTTTCTTCGCAAGGAAAGCCGGCCCTACGGCCGGTCCTTGCCGAAGAGCGCGATCAGCCCGTCCGAGATCACCCCCTGCCAGACCAGGTAGTCGTGGCCGCCGGCATAGTCGCGATAGGTGACGGGAATGCCCCTGGCCTCCAGCACGTCGCGCAGATGCCGGCTGGTCTCCAGAATACCGGCCGTGCCCTGCGCGCCGGTCTCGAAGAGGCCGGCGGAAAGGAAGACGTTTAGCGGCAACGCCGGGCCGGCGGCGACCAGCCCCGCCACATATTCGCTGCGATCCTCCGGCGTGCCCGGCGGGCTCCACCAGAAGGAACCCGACATGGAGAGCGCGTTGCCGAAGACCTGCGGGTGGCGCAGGGCAATCGTCACGGCGGCAAGCCCGCCATAGCTCGATCCGGCCAGCACCGTGCGCGCGGCCGGCGCCGCAAGGCCGGTCTCCTTCACCACGAAGGGATGGAGCTCCCTTGCCATGAAATCCGCGAAGGCGGGATTGGCGGGCAGTTCGCGCGCCCTCGCCTCGCGGTCCGGATTGGCGACGAAGACCGCCACGACCGGCGGCACCGCACCGGCAGCGATCATATTGTCGAGGATGCGCGGTACCGGCACGCGCTCCAGATACTGGTCCGCATCGAAGACGAAGAGCAGGATCGTCCGCTTGTCCGCGGGGTCGAAACCGGACGGACGGTAGATCGCGATATCCCGCCGGTTGCCGAGGGTCGGGCTCTCGATGGAAAGCCGCTCCAGCGTGCCCGCCGGGCTGCCCCTTTCGGCAAGCCAGGGCTGCGGCGGCGCGCCAGCAAGCTCCAGCACGGAATCCTGATTGTAGGCGTCCGCCGCATCGGCCGGCCACGGATGGCGGTTGAGCGGATCGGCCTTCGCCGTCGCGAGGATGGCGACGCGCCGGTCCCGTGCGGTGCCCGGCACGTCGGGCACGTCGAAGGCGAGCTGATAGGAAAGCCGCGTGCCATCCGGCACCTCGAAGCTCCTGAACCAGATGTCGGACGCGCCGAGCCGCTGCAGTTCCTCATGGTCGCCGCTCGGCGCGCCGAAGAGGCGGATGTTGCGCTCAGCGCCCCGGCCGAGGAAGGTGACGATCCTGTGCCCTTCCCGCCCGTCCTCGACGAGCGGCGTGCCCCTTGACGCCACCATGGCCCAGAAGGCATCCGCCGACTGGCCGGCGGCAAGAGCAGCGGCCATGTCGGCAATCGTCGGGCTGAGATAATCCGGCGGCGGCGGAAGCTGGTCGGCGGCGGCCACCTTGCGCTCGATCGCCAGCGCATAGGCGCCGGGCGCCTGCGCGCTCACCACCAGCCGGTCATCCGGCCGCTCCGCCACAAACTGGAAGTCGGCAACGCCCCCCGCGCCTTCGGCGAGGCGGCGCAGGTGCCGGCCTTCCGCGTCGACGAGGTCGAGACCGAACCGGCCCGCCGTCACGCGCAGCCGGCCCTTGAGGTAATCGCCGGCGGAAGCCTGCGGGTCGAAGGCCTGCCGCGCCCCGGCGGCCGTGGCCGCTCCCTGCGCCTCGCCGTTTGCGGCAAGCGGCACGGCCTGCGGCGTCTCCGCCGCAGGCACGGGTGTCATCGAAAGGCCCATGGCGAGAAGCCCGAGCCCGATGGTCCTCAGCCTCACCATTGCTTCTTCAGCGTCGCGACGATGCTGCGGCCTTCGCCGTAGAAGCAGGCGTAGGCATTCGCGCAGGAGGCCACATAGCGCTCGTCGCCGATGTTCTTGACGTTGACCTGGAGCGAGAGCCCGGCAAGGTCCGGGTTTTTCACGCCGAAATCGTAGGACGCCATGGCGTCGAACAGCGTCACCGCGCCGACCTTGAACGTGTTGGCGCCGTCGCCCCAGCTCGTGCCGATGTAGCGCAGGCCCCCGCCGATGGTCAGCCCTTCCAGCGCGCCGGAATCGGCCGTGTAGGTCGCCCAGAGCGAGGCCTGGTGCTGCGGGATGCGCGAGGGCATCTTGCCGACCTCGTTGGTCGTGACCGACTCCTTCACGACGGAGTCGATGTAGCTGTAGCTCGCAAGCAGGGCGACGTTGTTCGTGACTTCGGCCCGGGCGGAGAGCTCCACGCCGCGATTGTGGATCTTGCCGGTCTGGTAATAGGCAGGACCCGGCCACGTCATGCCGATGACGTCCTTCTGCGTCAGGTCGTAGTAGGCGGCCGTCAGCAGCAGGCCGGAGCCTTCCGGCGCATATTTCACGCCGGTCTCGAACTGGTCGGCGGTCGTCGGCTTGAAGGCGGGCTTGCCGGCCGGCGCCATGTAGAGCGCCGGCTCGAAGGACGTCGCGTAGCTGACATAGGGCGCAATGCCGTTGTCGAAGGCGTAGAGCGCGCCGGCGCGCCAGGTCAGGGCGCCTTCGTCATAGGACTGGTCGTTGGTGCCGAGAAGGTCATCGATCTCGGTCTGCGCCCGGTCGTAGCGCAGCCCCGCCAGGAGGTTCAGTCCACCGATCTCCACCTGGTCCTGAAGGTAGACACCGGCCTGCCGCGCCGTCGTGTCGGAAAGCTCGCTCGGCGCCAGCACGGTGGAGCTGAAATCGTACGTGCCGTATTGCGGATCGGTCAGGTCGATGGTGGGCGCGGCGGCCGAACCCCATTCGTAGTTCCGCTTGCGATAGCGGAAGTCCACGCCGCCAAGCAGCGTGTGATCGGCCGCCCCCGTCGAGAACTTCGCCTCGAGCTGGTTGTCCAGCGTGAACTGGCCCCAGTTGTCCGTGCCGCCGCGGGCGCTGCGGTTGAGGATCGTGTTGTTGCCGGTGACGGGATCGGGCGACAGCCAGCCGTAGACCAGCGTATGCTGCAGCCAGTCGACATGATGGTAGCGCGCATTCTGGCGGAAGGTCAGGTTGTCGTTGAACTCGTGCTTGAACTCGTAGCCGATCCACGCCTGCGTGCGCTCGGAACGCTCGAAGCCGGGATCGGAGACGAAGAAGTCGCGCGGCACGAAGCCGAAGCCCGGGATGGGTGTGACGGTGCCCGCCGCATCGAGGAAGTTGCGGTAGCCGGCATCCGGCTCGTACTGGTATCCGCCGAGCACCGTCAGCGAAGTGCCCTCGTCCGGCGACCAGGTGACGGACGGCGCGACGGCGAAGGACTTCTGCCTGGCGAAATTCTCCTGCAGATCGCGCGACAGGCCCGTAACGGCGAGGCGATAGGCGAAATCCTCGTCGATCACGTCGCTGATGTCGAAGCCGCCGGAGACATAGCCGTCCGTGCCGAGGGAAAGCTCCACTTCCCGCAGCGGCGCGCCGGTCGGCTTCTTGCTGACCATGTTGACGATGCCGCCGGGATTGGCCTGCCCGTAAAGCACGGAGGCAGGGCCCGAGATCAGCTCGACGCGCTCCAGCAGATAGGGATCGATCTTCGCATAGGAGAGATCGCCGCCGAGGAAGAGGCCGTCGAGATATTTCGGCACATAGGAGAAGCCGCGCACGAAGATTTCGTCGCGCAGGTTGGAGGCGCCGCGATATTCCGTGAAGACGCCCGGCGTATAGCGCAGCGCCTCGGCGACGGACTGCGCATGCTGGTCCTCGATCTGCTCCTTCGAGACGACGGAGACGGTCTGCGGCGTCCTGGCGATCGGCGTGTCGGTCTTGGTGCCGGCAAGGCTTTTCTTCGCGACGTAGCCGCCGACCGGGCCGTCGCCCCTCTCGTCGGCGCCGCCCTCGACGACCACCGCTTCCAGCGCGGTACTGTCCTCGCCGGCCGTCCTCTCCTGCGCAGCAGCCGCGTTCAGCGTCACAATGCTCGCTGCGGCCAAAAGCATGATCCGATGCCGACCGACAGACGGCGAAAGAGTGCCCCACATTTTCCCGAACCCATACACACGAAGGCCGGCGCGACGGCCGGCGATTAAACTTGATTAACGCAGTCAACTATGCCAGTAGCTTGGTTCGGCTGTCGACCGCAAAGACTTTCGCGCAGGCTTCAGAAAACTTCGCGCAGGCGGCAGCAGGCCATATCGGCGGGTCGGGCGATGCGAGAGGGCGGCGTCTTGAACATCAGGATCAAACCGGAAATTCCCCAGCACCTTTTCGTGGGCGCAATGGACGGTCCGGCAAGCTGCACGCCGGACGACAACCTCTACGACGTCTGGCCGAAGTTCCTGCTGATGGTGCTGCTGCAGGGTCAGCAGCATTTCGTGATGGACGGGGAGCATTTCCACATCGAGGCGGGCGACGAGGCCCATCCGGAGCCGGTCGTCTTCCTGCTGAACGTCGCGCGCGACTGCCAGCTCCGGTTCGTCAACGAGAGCACCACGCCGCTGCGCAAGGTGATGATCTCCGCGCCGCAGCCGTGGATCGACCGCCTCATCCGCTCGCAGCCGACGAGTATGCCCAAGCTGAGGGCGTTCTTCTCCCGGCACCTCGCCACCTTCCGCTTTGCGCCGAACCGGCATCTCGTCCAGACCGCCGAGCATATCCTCAAGCCGCCGGTGGCGATGGCGGGCGAGCTCCTGACGCTCCATCGCAATGCCCATGCCTTCGACATCCTGTGCCAGGCCTGCTCGGTGCTGGTGGAGGCGGACAGGACCGCGCCGAACCAGCCGTCGGCGGGAAGCCGGCGGCAGAGCGAGAAGGTGCGCGACTACATCCTCGCCCATGTCTGCGAGGACCTGACGCTGGAGCGCATCGCGCGGGCGGTGGGCATCAGCACGTCCTCCATCCAGCGTCATTTCAAGGAGCGTTTCGGCATCGCGGTGTCGGATTTCATCCGCCAGCAGCGGCTGGAGACGGCGCGCATCGCGCTGGAGCGGGACGGTATCCCGATCTCGCAGGCCGCCTATCTCGCCGGCTACCGCAATCCCTCCAGCTTCACCACGGCCTTCAAGAAGGCCTACGGCGTCACCCCCAAGCACCGCCGGGCCTGAAGCCGGCCGGGTTCAAAGCTCGAATTCCTGATCGAGACGCGGCACGACGCTCGGCCATCCGAGCTCCCGCGCAATACGGATACGCAGGGCTTCCGACGCCTCCGCCTCGCCATGCACGATAAAGACCTTGCGCGGCGGGCACGGGCAGGCGGAGAGCCATCGCATCAGCTCGCCGGCATCCGCATGAGCCGAGAGCATGTCGAGATGGGCCACCTCCGCCTTGACCGGCACCCAGTCGCCGTGGATCTTCAGTTCGGCCGCGCCCTCCTGCAACGAGCGGCCCCGCGTTCCGGCGGCCTGGAAGCCGGCAAGCAGGATCGTGTTGCGCGCATCGGGCGCAAAGGCCTTCAGATGGTGCAGGACGCGGCCGCCGGTCGCCATGCCCGAAGCGGAAATGACGATCTTGGGAAAGCGGTTCGCGCTGATCGCCTTCGAGGCCTCGACATCCTGCGCATGGCGGGCGATGGCGCTGACCGCCCTGCAGGTCTCCCCGTCGAGGCGATGGTCCTGCATGTGGCGGCCCAGAAGGCCGGTCGCCTCGATCGCCATGGGGCTGTCGAGGAAGAGCGGAACCGCGGGCAGGCGGCCCGCCTTCTCCAGCTTCCAGAAATAATAGAGGAGCTCCTGCGCCCGCCCGACGGCAAAGGCCGGAATGACGAGCGTGCCGCCCCGCCCGATCGTCCGCTCGACGATCGCGCCCAGCGCCGCGGCCGGATCGGTCCTGTCGTGGAGGCGGTCGCCGTAGGTGGATTCGATCAGGATATAGTCGGCCGCCGGCGGCGGGGCCGGGTCCGGCATGAGCGGATCGCCATAGCGGCCGATATCGCCGGAAAAGAGGATGCGCCGGCCGCCCCATTCGAGGTCGACGCTCGCCGCGCCGAGGATATGCCCCGCAGGCCGGAAGCGGAACGACGCGCCGCCGGCAAGCCGCACCGTCTGGCCGAAGGCCGCGGTCGAGAAGTGCCCGACCGCCCTTTGTGCTTCCCGCACGCCATAGAGCGGCAGGGCCGGCCGGTGCCGCGACAATGCGTGCCGGTTGAGGAATTCCGCATCCTTTTCCTGCAGATGACCGCTGTCCATCAGGATCAGTTCTGCGACGTCCCGGGTCGCCGGCGTCGCGTAGACCTTGCCATGATAGCCGTCCCGCACCAGCCGCGGCAGGTATCCGCAATGATCGAGATGCGCGTGGGTCAGGATCACCGCGTCGATATCGTGCGGCGGGACCGGCAGCGGCGCCCAGTTGAGTTCGCGCAGGTTCTTCAGGCCCTGGAAGAGGCCGCAATCGACGAGGATACGATGCCCGTCGAGGGTGAGCAGATGCTTGGAGCCGGTAACGGTTCCCGCCCCGCCGAGCGACTTCAGTGAAAGCACGTTCCCTCCGATACTCTATTGCGGCGGCTCGCCGGCGGCCTCCGCGACCGTATCGACACCGCGCCGCAGATCCTCGAGACCGGCTGCGACGGACTTTTCGGCAAGCTCCGTCTGGCAGACCAGCACGCTCAGCGGATCGCTGCATTCGGCAAGGTTCTGCAGATGCGCGGCCTGGTCCTGAAGCATCCGCGAGGCCGCGACCAGCCAGTAGCGATGCATCGCCAGGCCGATCTCGAACGGCGCCCGGAGGAAAGGCTCCGTGCCGATCACCGGCCAGGCAAGGGGTGCGGCGGCATGCTCGGTCGTCATCGTATCGCATTCAGGCATAGTCACCTCCTGTCGTCTTTTCGGAACATCCTATGTGGCTACCGCATCAGGAAGACCGGCACGTCGCAGTCTTCGAGGATCGACGCGGTGACGCCGCCGAAGACCCGCTCGCGCAGACGCGAATGGCCGTAGGCGCCCATGACGATCATGTCGCAGCCGAGCTCCAGCGCATGCTGGCGGATGACGTCCTGCGCCGCCCGCTCTCCGCTCGCAAGCTGCTCGATGAAGACCTTGGCGCCGTGCCGGGAGAGGAAGGCCGCCATGTCGGCGCCCGGCTCTCCGCCGTTGCCGAAATAGGAGGCGTCCGGATCGACAACGACGAGGTGGACCGCGTCGGCGCCCGCCAGCATCCCGGCGGCGGCTTTCGCGGCGCTCGCCGCCTGCGGGCGGGAATTCCAGGCGAAGAGCACGTTCTTCGGTTTCAGCGACGTCGGCCGCAGCGCCGGCATGAGGACGAGCGGCGTTCCGGAATCGAAAGCCGTGGCATTGACGGCGGCTTTGCGCAGGTCGTCATCCGAACGGATCCCCTCACCAAGAACGACCACATCGGCATACATGGCACGCATGCCGATATTGCTTTCGATGATGAAGCGGTCGTCGTAGATATGATCGATATCGAAGGAGAGGCCGCCTCTCCGGCAGCGGTCTTCCGCCTTGTGCCGGACGTCGATCAATTCGTCGATCTCCTTCTGGCGCGCATCCAGCCACGCCGCGGCGGCGGGATAGTCCACGCCGAACGTCGAGATCGCGGTCCGCAGCACCACCACCGAAAGGTGCGCCTCCAGTTCCGCCGAAAGCGCGATGGCCTTGTCGAGGTCCGCTTCGCTCGTCGCGGTGCCGATGAGCGCGAGTATGGTCTTGAATGACATGTGCAAGCTCCTTCACTGGTCCGGTTGCCCAATGAAGGAAGGCTAGCCCCTGCCGGAGGCCGCCGCGATGATCTCCGTCAAACCGTAGAAGCGCAACTTGACCTATGCCGTCACCAGCGAAGCCAGCGGCGGCCGGCAAGCGCACCGGCCATGGTGACCACGGCAATGGCGATCGTGTACCAGGTGGCAAGGAAGAGCGGGCTGTCGTCCGGGCAATGCCAGGCATAGACAGCCGCGGCGATGGCGCCGGCGGCAAGCCCGGCCGCGGCGCCCGCAAAGGTTGGATTTTTCGGCGCACCCTTCTTCAGTGCCCAGAACAGGCCCGCCAGCGGGGCGAGCGAAAGAACAGGCACGAAGAACAGGCAGAACAGCGCGTTCCGGCCGACGAGGCTCGCCGGCCAGGCATCCGCCGGCAGCACGAAGAGTTCGGCGGCGACGGCAGCAGCGATCATCAGCGCCGGCACGGCGAGCAGCAATGCGGGGCCGCGCGTTTCCGCCCCCGGCCGGCCGATGCGCACGGCAAGCCGCGCGGCAAGAACGGCGAGCATAAAGGTGACGGCGATCTTGAAGAGCACGCGCGCGGTCTCGAAGACGCTCGCCATATTGTGGCGGATGCCGACGGTAGCAACGAGGAGAACCACCGAGACGGCGATGCCGACACCCAGCGCAAGCGCAAGCGCGCGGCCGTAACGCAGGCCGGCAGGGGCATCTTGCGCCATCAGGGTGATCAGGTCGTCGGTCTTCATGTCATTCGCTCCGGTAGAGGGCGGCCAGCGATTTCAGCGCCCGGTGAAGGGCGACGCGCACGGCCACTTCCGTCATTTTCAGCCGCGCCGCCGTCTCACGGATGCCCTCTCCCTCGATGGAGATCGAGCGGACGATATCGCGCTGCGGCTCCTTCAGCCGGGCGAGCATCGTTTCCGTGTCGATCCGGTCGGCCGCCTCATTCGTCTCGTCCGCCGCCTCCAGGAAATCGGAGACATCGTCGATCGGCACGTTCTTCTGCCGGCCCCGGCGGCGCAGGCTGTCGATCAGCTTGTTGCGCACCAGCGTCGTGAGCCACGGGCCGAGCGGGCGGGCCGGATCCCAGGTGCCGCGCTTGAGGTGAATGGCGAGCAGCACTTCCTGCACCACGTCCTCTGCCTCGCTCAGGGGCGCGCCGTAGAGGCTGCAACGCCGCCGCGCCATGGCACGCAGATACGGCGTCACCGCGAAAAGGAAACGGCTATAGGCCTGCGCGTCGCCCTTTATGGCAAGGCGCAGCCAGTTCGCCCATTCCTCTTCACGCGCCGACTGTGTCACTGTTTCCTACCCTACGCCGGGGAACACGATTTTGTTACCGCATGGAAGAAAAGATTTCCGTAACGACAGTAAGTCTCTGATTTGACGATTCTTTTTCCAACACTACCGCCCGCCGGGCAAGCCGCCGGCAAGCGAAAGCGACGCAAGGCCTGTAACGAAGGCACGGCGCTCTCCGTAGCCCGCAATGCACAGCCAATGGGGCTGGCCACTAACGGAGACAAAGATGAAGACCACGATCGCCACCCTCGCCCTTGCCGGTTCGCTCGCTTCCGCGCTCGCCGCCGTCGCCACCCCGGCCGCCGCTGCCGACGACGCGAAGGAAAAGTGCTACGGCGTCGCCCTCAAGGGCCAGAACGACTGCGCCGCGGGCGCCGGCACGACCTGCGCCGGCACGTCGAAGATCGACTACCAGCAGAACGTCTTCAAGCTCGTTCCCAAGGGCACGTGCCTGTCGATGAAAACGCCGGCCGGCCACGGCATGCTGGAACAGGGCATGGCACCGGCCTGAGGCCTGCACCCGCCCCACCGGACGGCGCCTTCATGGCGCCGTCGCTTCTCCCGTCGAAAGGCTTCACCATGATCCCCTCCGCCCTGCCCCGGCGCGCCGGTGCCGGCTTCAAGCCAGAGCATTTCGCCGCCATCATCGCCGAACCGCAGCCCATCGGCTTCTTCGAGGTCCATGCGGAGAACTACATGGGCGCCGGCGGTCCGCCGCATGCCCAGCTTGGCCGGCTGCGGGAGGATTATGCCCTCTCGGTCCACGGCGTCGGCCTCTCCATCGGCTCCATGCAGCCGCTCGACCGCGCCCATCTTGCCCGGCTGAAGACGCTCTGCGAGCGCTACCGGCCGGAGAGCTTTTCCGAGCATCTCGCCTGGTCGACGCATGACAGCGTCTTCCTCAACGACCTCCTGCCGCTGCCCTATACACAGGAAACGCTGGACCGCGTGGCCGGCCATATAGATGAAGTGCAGGAGACCCTCGGCCGGCAGATGCTGCTCGAAAATCCCGCCACTTATGTCCTCTTTTCGGAAAGCACGATCGAGGAGACGGCCTTCCTCGCCGAGGTCGCGCGGCGCACCGGCTGCGGCCTGCTGCTCGACGTCAACAACGTCTTCGTCGCCGCGACGAACCACAATCTGGACCCAGGCGACTACATCGCCCGCTTCCCGCTGGAGGCGGTGCGCGAGATCCACCTCAGCGGCCATTCGGAAACGGCGGACGAACTCGGCGCGCCGCTCCTCATCGACAGCCACGACACGCCGGTGAAGGATCCCGTCTGGGTACTCTACGAGACGGTCATCAGCCGGACGGGACCGGTCGCCAGCCTCATCGAATGGGATAACGACGTGCCCGCCTGGCCGGTGCTGCGGGGCGAAGCCGCCGCCGCGCAGCGCATGCTCGACGCGGCCGCGCGGCAAAGGGCGGCCTGAACCATGTCGGACGCCACCCAGAGCGCCTTCGCCGCCGGCCTCCTGGAGGCGACGCCGCCGCCCGCCGGCGTAACGGCCTGGAATTCGCCCTCGCCGGAGCGGCGCTACGGCGTCTACCGCAACAACGTGGCGGCCAGCCTCACGGGCGCACTTGCCACGCGGTTTCCCGCGGCCGAGCGGATCGTCGGGCCCGACTTCTTCCGGGCGATGGCCGCGGTCTTCATCCGCCTCAATCCGCCGCGCTCGCCGCTGCTTCTGGCCTATGGCGACGATTTTCCGGATTTCGCGGCGAACTTCGAGCCGGCGCGGGAGATCGCCTATCTCGCGGATGTCATGCGCATCGAGGCGGCCCGCACGCGCGCTTATCATGCAGCCGACGCCGCGCCGCTCGATCCGCAGGTTCTCGCCGAGATCGCCCCCGACCGGCTGGGCGGTCTCGTCCTCGTTCCCCAGCCGTCCCTCTCGGTCCTCTCTTCGCCCCATCCGGCGGTAACGATCTGGGCGATGAACGCCGGCGAGCGTCCCGTCGAACCCGTTGCGGACTGGCGGGGCGAGGACACGCTGGTGGTCCGGCCCCACATGATCGTCGAGGTCGTGCCGCTTCCGCCCGCCGGCGCGCCCTTCTTCGGGCATCTGGCGCAAGGCCGCGCACTTGCCGAAGCCGCGAGCACGGCCATGGAAGCCGATGCCGCCTTCGACCTTTCCGCAAATCTCGCAATCCTGCTCCGTGCCGGAGCCTTCACCGCCATCAGGAAGGACCAAGACGATGAAGACCGCGACCATGCCTGACCTCGCCGTATCGCTGCCGCAGCGCCTTGTCGGGCAGACGATGCAGGCGCTCGGCCATATCCCGAACGATCTCATCGCCCTTGTCGCGCGCCTTTCCATAGCCGGCGTCTTCTGGCGATCCGGCGAAACGAAGCTGGACGGCTGGTCGGTCTCCGACAGCGCGGTCTATCTTTTCGAGAACGAGTACAGGCTGCCGCTGATCGATCCCTGGCTTGCCGCGCATCTCGCAGCCTTCGCCGAGCATGTCTTCCCGGTCCTCCTCGTCGTCGGCCTTGCCAGCCGGTTCTCCGCGCTGGCGCTCCTGGCGATGACGCTGGTGATCGAGATCTTCGTCTATCCGGATGCCTGGCCGACGCACGGCACATGGGCCGCCTGCCTCCTCTTCATCGCCGCGCGGGGCCCGGGGCTTTTCTCCATCGACGCCCTGATCGCCCGGCGGACCCAGAACCGGCATCGATCCGGCGCCTGACGGCAAGGCAAACAGCGCGCACCACCAAAAAAGGGGGTGTCGCTCCGCCCGGACTCGTGCAAGAACGGCACCTTCATGGCATGGCCCGGAACGGGCCTGCCGCCGGTCCAGCGCAAACCGAAAACCCGGATGGCCGATCTATACCGCAAATCGAAACTGCTCCGGCGCTCCCGCGTCTTCTGGGGATCCTTCTCGCTCTGGCGCCCGCGCCTCGTCTTCTGGTGCGGGGCGCTCGCGACCGGCGTGATCAGCGTCGGCTTTGCCAAGCTCGCGGACCTTGCCCAGCGCGCCTTTGCGCATGCGACCGCGGCCACGGAATGGAGCTTCCTGCTGCCGCTCCTCCTCACGCCCGCCGGTTTTGCGCTCTCGGCCTATCTGGCGATCCGTTTTTTCCCGAATTCGCAGGGCAGCGGCATCCCGCAGGCAATCGCCGCGCGGCACCTGAAGGATGAAGAGGACCGCAGCAGGCTATTGTCCCTGCGCGTCGCCTTCGGCAAGATCATGCTGACCGTGATCGGCCTTCTTTCCGGCGCCTCCATCGGGCGCGAGGGCCCGACGGTCCAGGTCGGCGCCTCCATCATGCTGGCCGTCGCGCGCTTCGGCGGCATGGCGCAGGCGCGCGGCCTCATCCTCGCCGGCTCGGCCGCCGGCATCGCCGCCGCCTTCAACACGCCGCTTGCCGGCATCGTCTTCGCCATCGAGGAGATGAGCCGCACCTACGAGGCGCGCGCCAACGGCTTCGTGCTCGCCGCCGTCATCCTCTCCGGCCTTGCCGCGCTCGGCATTTCGGGCAGCTACCAGTATTTCGGCTCCACGTCGGTCGCCCCGACCGACCTGCGCGACTGGTGCCTCGTCCTCGTCTGCGGCATCGGCGGGGGCGCCCTCGGCGCGGCCTTCAGCGGCTTTGCCCTTTATTTCGGCCAGCGCATCCGCCGCTGGGCCCAGCCCGAGCCGACGAAGCGCATGGTGCTGTTCGCGCTTTGCTGCGGGCTCGCCATCGCCTTCATCGGCGTCGTTTCGGGCGGGCGCACCTTCGGCACGGGCTATGCCGAGGCCAGGAGCGCGGTGCAGGGCGAGGCCCTTCCCCTCCTCTTCTTCGTGGAAAAGTTCGCGGCGGGGTTCCTCTCCATGCTGTCCGGCATACCGGGCGGCATCTTCGCCCCTTCCCTCTCGGTCGGCGCCGGCCTCGGCAGCACGGTCGGCTCGCTTCTCGGCACCAGCGTCGCGCTTGCGGCGGTCCTCGGCATGGCGGGCTATTTCGCCGGCGTCGTGCAGGCGCCGATGACGGCCTTCGTCATCATCCTCGAAATGACCGGCGACCATGACGCCGTCATCCCGCTGATGGCCGTCTCCATGCTCGGCTATCTCACCTCCCGAATCCTGTCCCGCGAGCCGCTCTACCACGGGCTCTCCCGCGTCTTCATCGCCGCCGCGATCCGCGCGCGCCGCGCCGCCGAAAAGAGCGCGGACCAGGCAGCCCCGGGCGCCTAGCCGGGGGCGAATGACCATGCCCGGCGCCGCTACACGCTCCGGCGCACCCTGCAGATACGACCGGCGGCAATGGCGATGACGGCGCTGACAAGGCTGAACAAAGCCCCCATCTTCGCCGCGTCCTGAACCGGCCCTGCCGGGAAGGCGACCGAGGCCACGAACAGCGCGACGGTGAACCCGATGGCAGCGACGCAGCCGACGACGGGCAGGTCGCGTATCTCCATGCCCTGCGGCAAGCCGAGGCGCAGCGGATAGGCGGCGATCCAGCCGAACAGGGTGATGCCGAGGGGCTTGCCGATGATCAGCCCGAGAAGCACCAGCCAGGTGGGCTCGGAAATGGTCGAGAACTCGACGCCGGCATTGAGCAGCCCGAAGCCGAACAGCACGAACTGCACGGGCACCTTCAGGCCATGCTCGATCACGTTGAGCAGGTCGGTCTGGTAACGCTCCTCCTCGGCGAAAACGCCGAATTCCCGCTCCGCATGCGGAATGGTGGGCACGATGGGCAACAGGCCGAGCGCCGGATGCAGGCCGGCCATCTGGAAGGCGTACCAGCTCAGTGCACCCGCCAGCACCCAGGGCCAGAACCCCAGCGTCTTGCGCACCCAGGTGGAACGAGGCCGGTCCTGGTTACCCCGGTCGAGCCGGCGCGGCAGCACATTGGCGAGGAAGAAGACGCCCAGCGCCGCGGCGAGCGAGAGCAGAAGCCAGGCCGGCGCCACCTCGCCCGACGGATAGAAGATCGCAAGGATGGCGAGCCCGCCGGCATCGTCGGCGATGGCGAGGAGAAGCAGGAAGCCGATCGCCGGATGACGGGCGCCGAAGACCATCCGCCCGACGAGATAGGAAAACGCGATATCGGTGGCCGTCGGGATGGCCCATCCGCGCGAGACATCCACAAGAACGCCAAGAGCCATGGCGAGGCAGAGATAGACGACGACGGGGCCTGCCATGCCGCCGACGGTCGCGATCAGCGGCGTCAGCGCCTTGCGGCCGCGAAGCGCACCGTCGCGAAGCGCCACGGCCTCCCAGACCTCCTTGGCGGCGATGGCGAAGAAGAAGGCCATCAGCCCGTCGTTGAAGAGGAAATGCAGGGTCATGACCCGGCGCGGCGCGCCCTCATGGGCTTCCAGCACACCGACCGGCCCGCCGGCCCACAACTGGAAATGCACGAGGGCGTGGTAGCTGTCTGGCGCCGTATTGGCCCAAAGCAGCGCGATCACCGCGCCGCCGATCAGCATCAGCGAGTAGTCGGTGACATAGTTCCAGACACGATACATCGGCGCCCTCCTTGTGGGGCGTCGACCCCGGCATCTCATCTATGCAGGAAGATCGTCCATATATGACGATCTCGCAAGCCTTTCAGGACGTTATCGACAAAATGCGACGCCGTTCGGGCGGCCGCGCATCCTTCCCTCACAATCCGCCCTGGATGCGCAGGAAATCGACGATGCGGTCCACGCCGTCTGCGCGCTTCATGTCGGAGAAGACGAAGGGGCGCCCTGCGCGCATGCGCGTCGCATCCCGCTCCATGACGTCGAGATCGGCGCCGACATGGGGCGCGAGATCCTTCTTGTTGATGACGAGGAGGTCCGAGCGGGTGATACCAGGCCCGCCCTTGCGCGGGATCTCCTCGCCCTGGCAGACCGAGATGACATAGATCGTCAGGTCCGCAAGATCGGGCGAGAAAGTCGCCGCGAGATTGTCGCCGCCCGATTCGATGAAGACCACGTCGAGATCGGGAAAACGTCGGTTGAGATCGGCGATGGCCTGCAGGTTGATCGAGGCGTCCTCGCGGATCGCCGTGTGCGGGCAGCCGCCGGTCTCCACGCCGACGATGCGCTCAAGGGGCAGCGCCTGCATGCGCATGAGCGCCTCGGCATCCTCCTTGGTGTAGATGTCGTTGGTGACGACGGCGAGGGAATAGTGCCCGCGCATCGCCTTGCAGAGCTTTTCTGTCAGCGCCGTCTTGCCGGAGCCGACGGGACCGCCGATTCCGACGCGCAAGGGACCGTTCTTCGATGTCATTCCCACCTCCTGAAAATCCGGGTTTGCAGCCTTCTCACGAGCGGAAGAGCCGCGTCGGCAAAGTCTCGTGGCGAAGGCTCGCGATCTCGGCCCGCAGCGTCGCGGCCCCGAGATCGTCCAGTGTGGAACCCGCGGCCCGCGCCGCCGATGCCAAGATCCGCGCCTCCAGTCCCGCCAGCACCGTCACGCCGTCCTTCTGGCCGATGACGCCGCAGCGGATGGCGACAGAGACGAGGTTCGACGCGACGGCATGGAGATAGGCGGCAAGTCCCGCCTCCGCTGCAATGCCATGAGCTGCCGCCACCGCGCCGACCGCGACCGGATAGGCCGCCGCCCCGCCGAGACGGGCGAGAACCGGATGCGGCCAGTTCGCCGCCGCCGAAAGGAAGGCCCCGCCCTGCAGCATGGTTTCGCGATGCCGCTCCGCCGAGCCCGACAGGGCCTCCGCCAGCGCCGCGGCCTCCGCCAGCCGCTCATCGTCGGCCAAGGCGTTATGCGCCTCGGCGAACAGCACAGCGTCGTTCCAGAGCGTGCCATATGCAAGGAGGCTTTCGAGCCAGTCCTTCAAGGTCCCGGCATCCCGCACGTCGCCATTCACCACGACCTGTTCCAGCCCGCCGGAATAGGAGAAGGCGCCGACCGGGAAGGCGGGCGACAGCCAGGTCATCAGCCGGACGAGATCGGCCGCTTCAGTCATGGCCGTGGTGATGGTGGCCGTGATAGGCGCCGCGCAGCGGATGGAAGGGCTCGGATATCTCGCGGACCGATGCGCCGAGCCCCGCCAGCATGTCGCAGATGACGTGATCGCGCAGGATCAGGATACGCGCTTCTTCGATCTGCGCCGGAAGGTGACGGTTGCCGAGATGCCAGGCAAGCTCGACGAGATGCAGCCTGTCCTTCGGGGTCACCTCGTAAAGCAGCTCCTCCGCCGCGATCACCTCGACGGTCTCGCCCGTCTCCGTGAGAAGGAGGTCGCCATGAGCCAGCAGCACCGGCGCCTTGAGATCGAGCATGACCACGTCGTCATGCTGCATGTGCAGGAGCTTGCGGCGCACATGGCGCTGGTCGTGCGCCAGGACGACCACGTCGATGGGCGTGCGGGCGTCGTCGGGTTTCAGGATTTCGGTGGAGCGGTAGGGCAAGGCCGACCCTTTCAGAACAGGAAGTAGCGCTGCGCCATGGGCAGCACGGTCGCGGGCTCGCAGGTGAGCAGCTCCCCGTCGGCGCGCACCTCGTAGGTTTCGGGATCGACCTCGATATGCGGGGTCGCGTCGTTGAGGATCATCGAGGCCTTGGAAAGGCCGCCGCGGGTGTTCTCGACGGCCACCATGTCCTTGGTCACGCCGAGGCGCGCCTTCAGGCCGCCCTCCAGCGCCGCCCTGCTGACGAAGGTGACGGAGGAGAGCGCCGGAGCGCGCCCGTAGCTGCCGAACATCGGCCGGTAGTGCATCGGCTGGGGCGTCGGGATGGAAGCGTTCGGATCGCCCATGGGGGCTGCCGCGATGGTGCCGCCGACCAACACCATGTCCGGCTTGACGCCGAAGAAGGCGGGGTTCCACAGGACGAGGTCGGCGCGCTTGCCGGTCTCGACGGAGCCGACATGCTTCGAAAGCCCCTGCGCGATGGCTGGATTGATCGTGTATTTGGCGATGTAGCGCCGTACGCGCAGATTGTCGTTGTCGCCGGTTTCGCCGGGCAGGCGCCCGCGCTGCACCTTCATCTTGTGGGCCGTCTGCCAGGTACGGATCGGCACCTCACCGACGCGGCCCATGGCCTGGCTGTCGGAGGAGATGATCGAGAAGGCGCCGATATCGTGGAGAATGTCTTCCGCGGCGATGGTCTCCTTGCGGATGCGGCTTTCGGCGAAGGCGATGTCCTCGGGGATCGACGGCGACAGGTGGTGGCAGACCATCAGCATGTCGAGATGCTCGGCGATGGTGTTTTGCGTATAGGGCCGCGTCGGGTTGGTCGAGGACGGGATGACGTTGGCAAGGCCGCAGACGCGGATGATGTCCGGCGCATGGCCGCCGCCCGCCCCTTCCGTGTGGAAGGCATGGATGGTGCGGCCCCTGAAGGTGGCGATGGTGTCCTCCACGAAGCCGCTTTCGTTCAGCGTGTCGGTGTGGATCATCACCTGCACGTCGTAGTCGTCGGCGACGGAAAGGCAGGTGTCGATGGCGGCCGGCGTCGTGCCCCAATCCTCGTGCAGCTTGAGGGCGCAGGCCCCGCCTTCGATCATCTCGACGAGCGCCGCCGGCTTCGAGGCGTTGCCCTTGCCGGAAAGGCCGAGATTGATCGGGAAGGCGTCGAAGGACTGGATCATCCGCGCCAGATGCCAAGGCCCCGGCGTGCAGGTGGTGGCGAGCGTGCCGTGGGCAGGGCCCGTGCCGCCGCCAAGCATGGTGGTGACGCCGGACATCAGCGCCTCCTCAATCTGCTGCGGGCAGATGAAGTGGATATGCGCGTCGATGCCGCCGGCCGTCAGGATGCGCCCCTCGCCCGCGATGACCTCCGTACCGGGGCCGACGACGATATCGACGCCCGGCTGGGTGTCCGGGTTGCCGGCCTTGCCGATCTTCGCGATCAGCCCGTCCTTCAGGCCGACATCGGCTTTCACGATACCCCAATGATCGACGATCAATGCATTGGTGATGACGGTGTCGACCGCCCCTTCGGCGCGCGTCGCCTGGCTCTGGCCCATGCCGTCGCGGATCACCTTGCCGCCGCCGAACTTCACCTCCTCGCCGTAGACGGTGAAATCCTTCTCGACCTCGATGAAGAGTTCGGTATCGGCAAGGCGCACGCGGTCGCCGACGGTCGGGCCGTACATCTGCGCATAGGCGGCGCGGGAAAGGTGGGCGGCCATCAGAGTTTCCCCATAACTTGCTGGCGAAAACCGTAGATCTCACGGTTGCCGCCGATCGGCACGAGCCGCACGATACGCTCCTGCCCCGGCTCGAAGCGAACGGCGGTGCCCGCCGCGATGTCGAGGCGCATGCCGCGCGCAAGGGGCCTGTCGAAGGAAAGCGCCGGGTTGGTCTCGAAGAAGTGGTAGTGCGAGCCGACCTGGATCGGCCGGTCGCCGGTATTGGCGACGGTGAGCGTCACCGGCTCGCTTCCCGCGTTCAGCACGATATCGCCCTTGCCGGTCAGGATTTCCCCGGGGATCATGGTCACGCCCCCGCCACGAGCCAGAGGCCGCCGAGCGCCGCAAGGCCGCCGGCAATCCGCGCCGCGATCCGCCCGGCGCGCCCGCCGAGGCCGAGGCCCAGCGCCACGCCCGCGCCGTGCAGCAGCGCAGTCGCCGCCGCAAAGCCGGCCATGAAGGAAAGGCCGCTCGCGCCGCCGAGCTCCAGTCCGTGCGCATAGCCGTGGAACAGGGCGAAGAAGCCGACGACGGCCATACCGACCGCGGCCGGCACCTGAAGGGCCACCATCGCCAGAAGCCCGATCACCACGACGGAGGCGGCAATGACCGGCTCGACGAAGGGCAGGCCGAGCCCGCCGAGCGCCGCGAGGAACCCGACGCTCATCGCCGCAACGAAGGCGGCGGGCACGGCCCAGAGTGCCCGCCCGCCGATCAGCGATGCCCAGAGGCCGACGGCGACCATGGCGAGCAGGTGGTCGGCGCCCGTCAGCGGATGCGAGAAGCCGGCCCCGAGCGAGCCGTGCGCGTCCGGATCGAGATGGGCGAAGGCCGGGCTTGCGGCCGCGCCGGTCAAAAGCAGGGTGAGAAGCAGTCTTTTCATCGGTTTGCCCTTTCGAAAGTCAGCGGATGGGCTGGTGGACGGTCACGAGCTTGGTCCCGTCGGGAAACGTCGCCTCCACCTGCACGTCGTGGATCATCTCGGCGATGCCCTCCATCACCTGGTCGCGCGTCACGACATGGGCGCCCGCCTCCATCAGGTCGGCGACCGGGCGTCCGTCGCGCGCGCCCTCGACCACGAAATCGGTGATCAGCGCGATGGCTTCGGGATGGTTCAGCTTGACGCCGCGTTCCAGCCGTTTGCGCGCCACGATGGCGGCCATGGCGGTCAGCAGCTTGTCCTTCTCGCGGGGGGTGAGGTTCATGGGGCCTTTCCTATAATTGCCAGACTTTCGGCAGCGGGCGTCCGGCGAGCAGAAGCGAAAGAAGCGGTTCGAGACGCTGGCGGAGCGCAAGGCCGGAGGCCGCGACGAGGCGTACCAGCAGCTTGCCTTCCCAGGCGCTCGCCCCGCCCGCATCCCCGATGGATGCGCGCACGGCCTCAAGCAGCCGCTCCGGCTCGGGCGCTGCGTAGAGGACGGTCGCCATGGCGGTGCATCCGGATAGCGTCGCGGGCCGGGCAAGCCGGGCGGCGATGGCGCCGGAAACGCGGAAATCCTCGGCGAAAACCAGCCTGCCATCGCGGCGGATGCGCCAGCGATCGTGCAGCGCACCGTGGGAAAGGGTCTCGCCCATGGCGGTGCGGCCGAACAGCACCGCCTCCACCGCCACGAGCTCGGCATCGCCTTCAAGGTCGGCCTCCAGCCGCCGCGAAAGGCACCCGCCGTCGAAGAGGATGGTTTCCTGCGGCAGCCAGGCGAGGCGGCCGCCGGCGCCGACCGCAAGCCTGTTCGTCACCGTTGCCGCCTCGCCTGTCGAACGATAGACCCGCTCGCAGGCCTGCGTGGTGACCGTCGCCGCCGTCGCGCCCGCAGCCTCGATTTCGGTGGATATCCGGTCGCCGCCCGCAAGCCCGCCCGCCGTGTTGATCAGGATCGCCTCCGGCGGCGATCCGGGCAAGGGCGTCGGCAGGCGGATCTTGACGCATCCCTCCTGGTAGAGCGTCCGCAGCCGCGTCGCACCATGGCGTCGGTGGAAGGCGAGCCGCGCGCTGCCCTCGGCGCGCTGCATGCGCACCGGCACGGCCGAGCCGTCCGGCACATCCGGCGCAGGAAACACGATCACCAGCAACCCCGTCCGGCGCGGTGATCGGATATGTGCCCTCTGTCGAAATCGCCCATGGTCTGCGTGGCCCCGATGGTTGTCCCCACCACGATGCAAGGGCCATGCCATCCGTCTGCGTGAACGAAATCCCGGCAAAAGCGCCCGCGGCAGCCATGATCGCCGCCGGCCCCGGAAGGCATGCGCCTCAAAATTATGCATCCGCACAAATTTCAGCCCTTGCCGGCTGGCGGAGAAATGAAACGGACCCGCCGCGGGGATTTTGATCCGCGTCAATGCAGCAGGGCGCCGGGCGGCGTTTGCTGGATTGCCTGCCGGATCGAGCCGACCGGGCAAAGCAAGCCGCAAGCGCGAGCGCACCGGCGCTGCACAAGGAGACGTCCCATGAGCGGCACATCGATCGCCAATTTCACCCAGGCAGCGCAACAGGCGCAGCAATGGGTCAACGAACTTGCCGAGGACCTCGGCTGGACGCAGCCGCGCGCCTATCACCTGCTGCGGTGCGTGCTGCATGCCCTGCGCGACTGGCTGTCGCCGGAGGAGATGACGGACCTCTCTTCGCAATTGCCCGTCCTCGTGCGGGGCATCTACTTCGAGAACTGGAAGCCCCTCGAAACGCCCGTATGGGAGCGCAGGAAGGAGGATTTCATCGCCCGCGTCGAGGATGCCTTCCCCAACGATGCGCCGAACGATCCCGACGAGGCCGTGCGCGCCGTTTTCCGCCTGCTCGACAGGCACATTTCCCATGGCGAGATCGTGCAGGTGAGGAATTCGATGCGCAAGCCGCTGCGCGACCTGTGGCCGGCAACCTGAGGTCGCTCTGCACACTTCCCTTCATGCGCGCATGGATATATTCTCGACGCCAGTCAATATGTCCTCGGATGGTGCCGAAACCAGGCGTCTTGACGGGAGAGGCATGCCGGCGCGCGATTTGCCACGATTGCAGGGACGCTTCCTGCAGACCATCTTTTCACCACGCTTCGAAGGAAGGGCGGGGTATGTCCTTGCGCTGATCGCCGTCGGCGCGGTCTTTATCGCCCGATGGCTGCTGCAGGGCGTGCTTGGAAACACGGCGCCCTTCATCCTCTTCACGCCGGTCATCCTCGTCGCGGCCATCGCGGGCGGCGTGGGGCCGGGCCTGCTGGCCTCGCTGCTCTCCCTCATCGGCGCGGCCTATATAGCCGGCCCCGACCAGGCTGTCGGGGTGCAGACGGGCCTCTTCGCCTTCGTCGGATTGACGATCACCTGGATGGGCGAGATGCTCCATCATGCGCGCCGGGCAATCGACAAGACGGAAGGCGCGCTGAGGGCGCGCGAGGCACATCTCCGCCTGATCCTCGACACCGTTCCCGATGCGACGGTCGTCATCGACGAACAGGGGCGGATTACCTCGTTCAGCGCCGCCGCGGTGCGGCAGTTCGGCTACAAGGAAGCCGAAGTGATCGGCCAGAACGTGCATATTCTCATGCCGGATCCCTATCGCCACGAGCATGACGGTTATATCCGCCGCTATGTCGCGACGGGGGAAAAGCGGATCATCGGCATCGATCGCGTCGTCGTGGGGCGTCGCAAGGACGGCACCACCTTCCCGATGAAACTGGCGGTCGGCGAGATGCGCTCGGGGAACGGGCGGTATTTCACCGGCTTCATCCGCGACCTCACCGAACGCGAGGAGTCCGAGGCCTTGCTGCAGGAGGCCCAGAGCGAACTGGCGCGGCTCGCGCGCCTCAACGAACTGGGGGAAATGGCCTCGACGCTGGCGCACGAGCTCAACCAGCCGCTCGCGGCCATCGCCAATTACGTGCAGGGCTGCGTCCGGCTTCTGGACGGCATCACTGAGGGGCCGGCCGCACAGATGCGCGAGGCGCTGGCGGATGCCGCCCGCCAATCGCTGCGCGCCGGAGAGATCATCCGCCATTTGCGGGAATTCGTCACACGCGGCGAGACGGAAAAGGCGCCGGAGGACCTGCGCAAGCTGATCGAGGAAGCCGCTGCGCTCGCGCTTGTCGGCTCGCGCGAACTCGGCGTGCGAACGGTGTTCGCCTTTTCGCCCGATACGAAAGAGGTGCTTGTCGATCGCGTGCAGATCCAGCAGGTTCTCATCAACCTGATGCGCAATGCGATGGAAGCCATGCGCGAGAGCAGCCGGCGCGAACTGACGGTCCGCACCATGCGGGGCGAGACCGGCATGGCCTTCGTCGAGGTCGACGACACGGGCCCCGGGATTCCCGGCGAGATCGCGGCACGTCTTTTCCAGCCCTTCGTTACGAGCAAGGCAAGCGGAATGGGCATAGGGCTCTCGATATCCCGGCGCATCATCCAGGCGCATGGCGGCGACATATCGGCAGTCCGGAACGGCGATGCGGGAACGACCTTCCGCTTCTCGCTTCCGATTGCCGGAGAAGGGAGGACCCATGACGATTGACAGCTATGTCGTCCACGTCGTCGACGACGAGGAACCCGTGCGCAAATCGCTTGCCTTCCTCCTTACGATGTCGGGTTTCACCGTGCGCGTACACGAATCGGCCACGCGCTTTCTCGACGTGGCGCCGACGCTTGCGAAGGCCTGTCTCGTCACGGACCTGCGCATGCCGGACATGAGCGGGGTCGAACTCCTGGAAAAGCTCGGTGCGGCCGGCCTTCTCATTCCCGCCGTCGTCATCACCGGCCACGGCGACGTGCCGATGGCCGTGTCGGCCATGAAGGCGGGTGCGGTCGATTTCATCGAAAAACCCTTCGAGGACCGGACCCTGATCGACGCGATCACGCGTGCCGCCAGCCGCCTCGAAGCCGCGAGCGAGATATCCGCCGACATCGCGACGCTGCGGGCGCGCCTGAACAGCCTTTCCGAACGGGAACAGCAGGTCCTTTCCTCGGTCGTCGCGGGGGCGGCAAACAAGACCATCGCCTACGACCTCGATATCAGCCCGCGCACCGTGGAGGTGCACCGCGCCAACATCATGTCGAAGATGCAGGCGAAAAGCCTGCCGGAACTCGTGCGCATGACCATCGCCCTCAAGGCTGCCGGCAAGGGGCGCTAGGCCGCGCCTACGTAGTTTCCCTTACGGAGATGACCGAATTTCCGTGTCGCAGGATTTGCGCGATTGATCGTCCCATCGACATCCGGGGAAAGATCATGGCGCTTCACGAAGAGATTCAGGCATCGTTCTACCGCAAGGCCGCATTCGAGCCGGGGCTTGCCGCCCGCCCCGCGAGCAGCGAGGCTCCGACCTTCTTCAGCGCAGGCGCCGAGATCTACGCGCAGGGGGAAAAGAGCAGCAGCCTCTATACCGTCGAGTTCGGCGCCGTGCGCGTCTATCGGCTCCTTGCCGACGGCCGCCGGCAGATCTCCGCCTTTCTCCTTCCCGGCGAGATGTTCGGGTTCGAGACGGACACCACGCATCACTTCTTCGCCGAAGCCATATGCGCCACCGGAATCAGGATCCAGCGCGCGACGCTGCTGCAAGGCGACCTTGCCGGCGCGCTCCTGCCCATGGCGCTGCAAAGCCTCGTGCGGACGCAGGAACACCTGCTCGTGCTCGGCCGCCACAGCGCCGCCGAGCGAGCCGCCGCATTCCTGCTCGACATGTCGGAACGCCAAGGCGGCCTGCGGCGTCTGGACCTGCAAATGTCGCGCGCCGATATCGGCGACTATCTCGGGCTCAGCATCGAGACCGTGTCGCGCGTGTTCTCCAGGTTCCGCCAGAAGGGCATCATCCGGCTGCCGAACCTGCGCGGCGTCGAAATCGTCAAGCTCCAGGCGCTGAAGGACCTGGCCGCCTAGCCGATGCAGGCGCATCCGAACAACGATACCGCCGCGGACCGGCGGACGAACAGACAGGGAGAAACACAATGATCTTGCCGAACGGTGCAACGGTGGCGGTCGTCGACGGGCGGACGATGCTTCTGTTCCAGAACATCGCCCACGAGCCCGGCATCGAACTCTTCGCCCTGCCGGAACCGCGGGTGGAAGAAGACCACGCCGGGTCCGGCGGACGCCACCGGAACAGCACGGGAAATCCCGACAAGGCCCGCCTTTCGGAGGACGACTTCGCAGCGGCGGCAAGCGCTGCCTTGAACCGGGCCGCGATCGCCGGAAGCATCGGCAAGCTCCTGATCGTCGCGGATTCGCGAACGCTCGGGGAGATGCGCCGGCACTTTCACAAGAGCCTGCGGGACAGGCTGCTCGGCGAAATCGCGAAAGATATGACCGGGCACTCGAGAACGGAGATCGAGGCGGCCATCCGGACGGCTTGAATGCGCGTTCGCATCGGGCTCCTCGCAGGCATCGCTCCATGTGGCAACCGGCTTCCACTGCGCCCTACAATCAGGATCTCGAACTGGCGGTCTTCGACCGGGACGGCATGAATGCGCTCGTGTTCCCCTGCCGGCGAACGCTGGTCGGCTGGGTCAAATCCGGCACGAGGGAGCATGTCGAGATATCGCCGACCCATTGGCGCCCCTGGGGCGAAAGCGACCCGGCCGGCAACGGGCGGCACGCACCATGAGCCTCTTTCAACCGCGGCGCCGGCGTACGAAGAACCAATGCTTCACGGCTTCGGACGCCGCCAGATAGGCGAGCGTGATTGCGACGAGCCCGCCGAGGACCGGGAGCGGCAACGGGACGAAACTGAACCAGTCCGCACCCGGCAGGAAGGGAATCGCGACGGCGAGAAGGCCGACGACCAACGTCAGCCATGAGAGAAGCGCGCTCGGGCGGCTCCGCCAGAAGGCCTTGCGGGTGCGGACCACCAGCACGATGGCAAGCTCGGTGATGAGGGATTCGACGAACCATCCGGTCTGGAACACCCCGGCCGCCGCCCCGGCGGCAAGGAGGAGAAAGGCGAAGGTGATGAAATCGAAAACCGAGCTGACCAGCCCGAACGTCACCATGAAGCGGCGCACGAAGGCGATGTCCCACCGCTGCGGCGTGCGGACCTGATCGGCGTCGACATTGTCGGTGGCGATGGCAAGCGAGGGCACGTCCGAGAGGAAGTTGTTGAGAAGGATCTGCGGGGCGAGCAGCGGCAGGAAAGGCAAAGCGAGCGAGGCGAAGGCCATCGAGACCATGTTGCCGAAATTCGCGCTGGTGGTGATCGAGATGTACTTCATCGTATTGGCGAAGGTCCTGCGCCCGTCGTCGACCCCGTGCAGCAACACGCCGAGATCGCGCTCGAGCAGGATCATGTCGGCAGCCTCGCGCGCCACGTCCACCGCGCCCTCCACCGAGATGCCGACATCGGCCTCGTGAAGGGCCGGCGCATCGTTGATGCCGTCGCCGAGGTAACCGACGACATGGCCGTGCCTGCGCAGCGCCGCGATGATGCGCTCCTTCTGGTTCGGGTCGATCTCGGCGAAGATGTCGTTCTGCGTGACGCGGCGCACCAGCGCCTCCTTCGTCAGCCGGCTCACCTGCGTTCCGGTGAGGACACGGCGCTGCGGCAGGCTGACGATTTCGGCAAGATGGGCGGCGACATAGCGGTTGTCGCCGGTAATGATCTTCACCTTGATGCCGCGGGCGGCGAGCGCCTTCAGCGTCTCCGCGATGCCTGCCTTCGGCGGATCGAGGAAGAGCAGGAAGCCGGCGAAGGCAAGACCCGCCTCGTCCTCGCGGCGATAGGCGTCCTGTCGCGAAAAGCGGCGCACGGCGAGCCCGAGGACGCGGTAGCCCTGCCCGCTCCAGGCTCTGACCTTCTCGTCGATCGCCGCGGCCCGTGCCGCATCGAGCGGCACCGGCGCGCCGCTTTCGCCAAGGACGACGGAGCAGGCGGCGACCACGGTCTGCAGCGCACCCTTGCAGATCATCAGGTCCTCCGGCTCATCCGCCCGGCGGACGATCACCGAAAGCCGCTTGCGGATGAAGTCGTAGGGGATCTCGTCCACCTTGGCATAGGCGGCAAGGTCGTCCTCCACGCCCTTTCCGGCGGCGATGGCCTCGTCCAGCGGGTTCGCCATGCCGGCCTGCAAGGTCGCGTTGAGGAGCGCCCAGAGCCGCACCTGCGGCGCCTCGGCGCCCGATGCATCGCGGCAACCGTCGAGACGGATGACGCCTTCCGTCAGCGTGCCGGTCTTGTCGGTGCACAGGAGGTCCATGCTGCCGAGGTTCTCGATGGCGTCGAGACGGCGCACGATGACGCCGTTCGCGGCCATGGTGCGGGCCCCGCGCGCCAGCGTCACGCTGATGATCGCCGGCAGCAGCTCCGGCGTCAGCCCCACGGCGAGCGCCAGCGAGAACAGCAGCGAATCCACCGCCGGGCGATGCAGCAGCAGATTGGCGAAGAAGACAAGGATGACGATAACCAGCATGATCTCCGTCATCAGGTAGCCGAAGCGGCGGATGCCGCGCGCGAAATCCGTCTCGGGCGCGGCATGGGCGATGGTTGCGGCGATCGCGGCGAACTCCGTTTTCCCGCCTGTCTTCACGACCGCCATCGTCGCCGTGCCGCTGCGCACGGACGTGCCGGTGAAGGCCGTGTTCGTCCGCTGGCCGATGCGCGCCTGCGGAGGGCAGACGCCGGCCGTCTTGACCACGGGAAAGGTCTCGCCGGTCAGCGCCGCCTCGCTGACGTTGAAGTCGCGCGTTTCCAGAAGGATGCCGTCGGCCGGAACGAGGTTTCCCGCCGAGAGCCGGACGATGTCGCCCGGCACGATCGCCTCGACGGGAAGCAGGGCCTCCCGCCCGTCGCGCAGCACGAGGGCCTTGCGGGCGATGCGGGCGGTGAGCGCCTGCATGGCGCGGGAGGCGCCGTATTCCTGCGTGAAGGAAAGAACGCAGCTCGCCAGCACGATGACGCCGATGATGACGGCCTCGCTGCCCTCGCCGACGATCCCAGACACCACGGCCGCGAAGATGAGGATGAGGACGAGCGGGCTGCGGAACTGCCGCGCGAAGGTGGTGAGCGCCGAGGCGCCGCGCCCTGCCCGGATCGCATTGGCCCCGACGTCATCGAGGCGCGCCCTCGCCTCCCCGCTGGAGAGCCCGGATATACGGGTGTCCAGTTGCGCAAGAAGCGCCTCGGCGGGGATCGACCAATAGGCCGGCGCAGCATCGCTAGCCCGCTGCAAGGGCGTTTCCGGCTGCATCTGCCTGCCTCCGCCTTAGCCGCCGTTCCCGGATCCGTCAGCTCGACATGAAACGGTGGAGGCGAATCTCGTCGAGCAGCGAACGGGTCATGCCGCCGAAGACCCATTCCCTGAGGCGGCTGTGCCCGAAGGCGCCCGACACGACGAGGTCGGTATCATGGAGGTCGGCGAGATGGAGCAGGCTGTCGCTCTCCCGGGCGCTCTCGACCGTTTCGCTGCGCGCCGTCGCGCCGTGGCGGACGAGAAAGGCGCAGACATCGGTCAGGCTCTCGCGGGCCCAGTGGTCGATCTGCGAGGCCACCGTCGCGACGACGACGTCGTCGGCAGCCTTGAGCAGCGGGATCGCGTCGCACACCGCCCGCCGCGCCTCCCGCGTGTCCTTCCAGGCGACGAGGATTTTCCTGCCGAGCCTGTGTTCGGTGTCCGTCCCCACGACGAGGACGGGGCGGCCCGTCTGCAGGACGGCGCTTCCCGGATCGGACCGGCGGGGCGTGTCCCGCGTCGCCGCGCCGTCGACCGCCTGCGTGACGACGAGGTCGGCCATCCTGGAGGCCTGCACGAGGGCGTAAGTCGGCCTTTCCAGCGCATCGCGCCATTCGGTCTCGACCGTGCCGGCGACCAGCGCCTCGAACTCCTTGCGCAGTTCCTTGAAGCGGCGCTCGTCGTCTTCGCGCATCTGCTGCCATACGTCGGCGGCCAGCGTGGCGCCTTCCGGACCCGTCACCGGCAGGTAGGCATCGGCCGCGCAGAAACCGATCAGCCGGGCGCCCGAACGGCGCGCCAGTTCGGCGGATGCCTTGACGACCGGCTTGATCGGCCCGTCGATATCCAGATTCACCAGAATGGATTTGTAGCTCATTGGACCAATCTCCGTCCGTCTTGATGCCTAACAAGAATAATCGGCCCTCGGCCCGCCACCTTGACGCGGATCAAGCGGGGCCGGTTGCCCCGGCCGTTTCGTCGGGCCCTATCCGCGTTCCGCGCGTTCCCGCGACGATCTCCACGGCGTCCTCCAGCCTCCCGATGGCCGCCGGCCTGCCGGTGGCGCGGGCGAAATCGACCGCCGCCTCTATCTTGGGCCGCATCGAGCCGGCAGGAAAGTCGGCCGGCGAAAGATCGCGCGCCGCCACATGCCCCAGCGGCCGGGCCGAGGGCCCTCCCCAGCCGGCATAGACCGCATCGACATCGGTCAGCATCAGCAGGAGATCCGCGTCAAGCTGCCGCGCGAGAAGCGCGGAGGCGAAATCCTTGTCGACGACGGCCTCGACGCCGACGAGGCTGCCGTCTTCGCATTCCACGACGGGAATGCCGCCGCCGCCGGCGCAGATGACGACGACGCCGCGCGCAACGAGAAAGGAGAGCACCTCGGCCTCGACGATCGAAAGCGGTTTCGGCGAGGCGACCACGCGCCGCCATTTGTCGTTGTCCGGGGCGATCCGCCAGCCGCGCTCCGCCGCAAGCCTGCGGGCGGCCGTCTCGTCGTAGACGGGGCCGATGGGCTTGGTCGGCGCCCCGAAGGCAGGGTCGTGCGGATCGACCCGCACCTGCGTCAGGAGCGCGGCGAAGAGCCTGTCCCTGACAGCATTGCCGAGCTCCTGCTGCAGGACGTAGCCGATCATGCCGGCGCTTTCGGCGTCGAGCACGTCGAGCGGGAACGGCGCCTGCGGCGTCGCGGCTGCCTGGAGGGCGAGCAGACCGACCTGCGGCCCGTTGCCGTGGGTGATCACCAGCGCATGGCCGGCCGCGATCAATTCGGCGAGCACCGTTGCCGCGCGGCGGATGTTGGCGCGCTGGTTGTCTGCCGTCATCGGCTCACCCCGCTTCAGGAGGGCATTGCCGCCGAGCGCGACGACGATCCGCATCTCAGGCTCCGATGGTGGCGACGAGGATCGCCTTGATCGTGTGCATGCGGTTCTCCGCCTGGTCGAAGACGACCGACGCGGCGGATTCGAAGACCTCGTCCGTCACCTCCATGCAATCGATGCCGTAGCTGCGCGCGATATCCTGCCCGACCTCCGTCTCCGTGTCGTGGAAGGCCGGCAGGCAATGCATGAACTTGGCATAGGGGTTTCCGGTGGCCGCCATCAGCGCGCGGGTGACGCGATAGGGCGTCAGGAGCTCGATGCGTTCGCCCCAGGCGCTCTCCTTCTCGCCCATGGAAAGCCAGACGTCGGTATAGATGAAGTCCGCTCCTTCCACCGAAGCCGTCACGTCCTCGTCCAGCCGGAAGCGGCCGCCGCTCGCCTCCGCGAGCGCGCGGACATGATCGCAGAACGACGCCTCCGGCCAGAGCGAACGCGGCGAGGCGATGCGCATGTCCATGCCGACCTTCGCCGCGCCGACGGCAAGCGACATCGCCACGTTGTCCCGTCCCTCGCCGACGAAGACGAGCGTCATGTCCGACAGGTGCTTGTGCGTGAACTCGCGCATCGTCATGAAGTCGGCGAGGACCTGGGTCGGGTGCGCCTCGTCGGTGAGCCCGTTATAGACCGGCACGCCGGCATAGGCGGCCAGCACGTCCGCCTGGTGCTGGCTGAAGCCGCGGTACTCGATGGCATCGTACATGCGCCCGAGCACGCGCGCCGTATCCTTCATCGATTCCTTGTGGCCGACATGGCTGCCGGACGGGCCGATATAAGTGACGTTCGCGCCCTGGTCGTAGGCCGCGACCTCGAAGCCGGAGCGGGTTCGCGTCGAATCCTTCTCGAAGATCAGCGCGATGTTCCTGCGGGCGAGGCGCGGCACCTCCGTGCCGGCCTGCTTGGCCGTCTTGAGGTCGGCGGCAAGGCGCAGCAGGTAGCGGATCTCCGCGCCTGTGAAATCGTCCAGCGTCAGCACGTTTCGGCCATGCAGGTTGACGGGCATGTCGGCTCTCCTCGGTCAGATCGGGTCGCGGGCGATGGGGCAGGTCATGCAATGGCCGCCGCCACGCCCGCGGCTGAGCTCGGCGCCTTCCACGGTGATGACCTCCACCCCGGCGCGGCGCAGCAGGGTGTTGGTGTAGACGTTGCGGTCGTAGCCGACGACCACGCCCGGCTCGACCGCAACGACGTTGTTGCCGTCGTCCCATTGCTCGCGCTCGGACTCGTAGCTGTCGCCGCCGGTCGACACGACGCGCAGGGACGTGAGGCCCATCGCCTCCTTCACCACCTCGACGAAGGGTTTTTCCTCCTCGACGACGTCGACGGCGGCTTCGCCCTCGCCCGGGCGCAGCGAGAAGGTGCGCAGCCGGTCGACGACCGGCGGGTACATGGTCGCCAGATCCCGGTCGCAGAAGGTGAAGACGGTATCGAGATGCATGAAGGAACGGTCGCGCGGCATCAGGGCGGCGACGACGCGGGTCGCCTCCCCCGCCGAAAACAGGCTGCGCGCCAGGCCGCCGACCGCCTGCGGCGTGGTGCGCTCGCCCATGCCGACCAGCACGACGCCGCCGCCGACCGGCATGACGTCCCCGCCCTCCAGGCTCACGCCGGGGCCGGGATTGTCGGGCGAGACGAAGGGAAGGCCGGCATCGCGGAAGCGCGGGTGGAAGCGATAGACCGCCTCCACATTCGCCGCCTCCGGCTTGCGCGCGGGCCAGTACATGGCATTGACGGAAACCGAGCGGTAGATCCAGCAGGAGCTGTCGCGCATGAAGAGCTGGTTCGGCAGCGGCGGCAGCACGAAATCCTGCGGCAGCAGCGTCCGGCCGGTCAGCCCGGCCGGCCGGAAGGCAAGCTCGGCGCGGGCGATGCCGCCGACCAGCAGCGTCGCGAGATCACCGGCCGGCATTTCGTCCAGCCAGCCGCGCAGCTCGTCCACCATGTCGTAGCCGACCACCGAGGCATCGACGCGCCGGTCGAGCAGCCAGTCGCGCGCCTCCGGCAGGGCCATGGTCTCGGCCAGCAGTTCGCCGAAGAGGTGCACGGTGACGCCCCGCTCGCGCAGCGCATCGACGAAGACGTCGTGCTCCTGCCGGGCGCGCTTGACCCACAGCACGTCGTCGAAGAGCAGCGCCCTGCAATTGTCGGGGGTGAGGCGGCGGAGGCTGAGATCGGGCCGGTGCACGATCACCTCGCGCAGCCGGCCGACTTCGGAATGGGCGCCGAGAGCGGCCATGACGGTTCCTTTCGAGGAATGTTTCAAAGGGCGCTGACGGTGCCGGTCCACATGGCGTAGGCGGCATAGAGCCCCACCGCCACCAGCGCGGCCGCAAGGATCGCCTCCACCGGACGGAAGATGCGCTCGCCGTTCTCGCGCCGCGCCCAGACGAAGAAGACGATGCCCGGCGCATAGAGGATGGCGCACATGAAGAGGTAGGAGAGCCCGGCCGCATAGACGAGCCAGAGGCCGTAGGCCGTCGCGACCAGGCCGAGCAGCATGGGGCCGCTGCGGTTCTCGCCCGCGCCGTAGCTTTCGCCGGTCATCGCGAGCTTGGCCGCATAGGCGCCGGAGAAGATGTAAGGCACGAGGATTGCGGCCGAGGCGATGAAGAACAGCGCCTGGTACGTGCTCTGCGCAAACAGCGTGATGACGAGGAAGGCCTGCACCAGGAGGTTGGTGATGAGGAGCGAGGTCGACGGCACGCCGCGCGCGTTCTCGTGGCCGAAGAATTTCGGCATGGTCCCGTCCTTGCCGGCGACATGCGGCACCTCGGCCGCGAGCAGCGTCCAGCTCAGGAAGGCGCCGATGACGGAGACGACGAGCGCCAGGTTGATGAGCACGGCGCCCCACGGCCCGACCACCGCTTCCAGCACGCCGGCCATGGAGGGGTTTTTCAGCGCGGCCAGCGCCGGCTGGTTCAGGATGCCGAGCGAGAGCAGCGAGACCAGCGCATAGAGCGCAAGGCAGGTGAAGAAGCCGAGCACGGTGGCCGTGGCGATGTCCTTGCGCCGCTCGGCGCGCGCGGAAAAGACGCTCGCCCCCTCGATGCCGATGAACACCCACAGCGTCACCAGCATGGTGCTCTTCACCTGGTTCATGATCGAGCCGAGCCCGGCATTGCCGAGGCCGGTGAAATCGGCGTTGAAGACGTCGACCTTGAAGGCGACCGCGACGAGGCCGACGAAAAGGACGATGGGCGCGATCTTGGCGATCGTGACGATCAGGTTGACGATCGCCGCCTGCCGCACGCCGGCCATGATGAGGATGTGGATCGCCCAGAGGAGCACGGAGGCGCCGAGCACCGCCTGCCACGTATTCCCGTCGCCGAAGGCGGGAAAGAAGTAGGAGAGCGCGCTGAAGACGATGACCGCATAGGAGACGTTGCCGACCCAGGCGCTGATCCAGTAGCCCCAGGCGCTGTTGAAGCCGACGAACGGCCCGAAGCCGGCCTTGGCATAGGCATAGGGGCCGGCGTCGAGGTCGGGCTTTCGCGTCGCCAGCGACTGGTAGACGAAGACCAGCGCCAGCATGCCGACGGCGGTGATGGCCCAGCCGATCATGATGGCGAGCGGCCCGGCGCCCGCCGCCATGTTCTGCGGCAGGCTGAAGACGCCGGAGCCGACCATCGAGCCGATGACGAGCGCCGTCAGCGCGCCGAGGCGCAGCTTCGTCTCCCTCGTCTTGAAGGCGGGGGCTGTGGATGCGGAAGGAACATCTGCGGCAGTCATGATCACGTCTCCCGGAGTTCGAGCGTTCCGCAGAGTGTGCGCCCGATCCGCGGGCATCGCTTTGACCCGCGTCAAAGCCCGGTCCGGGCGGGAAAGGCACAATCGCCGCCGTCCGCAACCGATCGCGAAGGAGACATCCGATGAAGGCTCTCGTCTACGAAGGACCGGGACGCAAATCCCTCATGGAACGGCCGATACCGGTCATCGCCGCGGCGACGGACGCCATCGTCAGGGTGACGCGCACCACGATCTGCGGCACCGACCTGCACATCCTCAAGGGCGACGTGCCGACCTGCACGCCCGGCCGCATCCTCGGCCACGAGGGCGTCGGCATCGTCGAGGAGACGGGTGCGGGCGTCACGCAGTTCACCAGGGGCGACCGCGTGCTGATCTCCTGCATCTCCTCCTGCGGCAAGTGCGAATACTGCCGGCGCGGCATGTATTCCCACTGCACGACCGGCGGCTGGATCCTCGGCAACACGATCGACGGCACCCAGGCCGAATATGTCCGCATCCCCCATGCCGACACCAGCCTCTACCCGATCCCCGAAGGGGCCGACGAGGAAGCGCTGGTGATGCTGAGCGACATCCTGCCCACCGGCTTCGAATGCGGCGTGCTGAACGGCAAGGTGCAGCCCGGCGGGTCCGTCGCCATCGTCGGCGCCGGACCGATCGGGCTTGCGGCGCTGCTGACGGCGCAGTTCTATTCCCCCGCCGAGATCGTCATGGTCGATCTCGACGAAAACCGCCTTTCCGTGGCGACGCGCTTCGGCGCGACGAAGACGATCGGCGCGGGCGGCAAGGACGTCGCGCGGCAGGTACTGGCGTTGACGGGGGGCAAGGGCGCCGACACCGTGATCGAGGCGGTCGGCATTCCCGCGACTTTCGAGCTTTGCCAGGAGATCGTCGCGCCGGGCGGCATCATCGCCAATATCGGCGTGCACGGCGCGAAGGCCGACCTGCACCTGGAACGGCTGTGGTCGCAGAACATCGCCATCACCACGCGGCTGGTGGACACCGTCACGACGCCGATGCTCCTGAAGACCGTGCAGGCGGGCAAGATCGACCCGAAGAAGCTGATCACGCACCGCTTCGCCCTCGATCGGATCGCCGACGCCTACGAGACCTTCTCCAATGCCGCGAACACGCAGGCCCTGAAGGTCATCATCGAGACCGATGCCGCCGGGGTGCTTTCGGCGAAGACGGCGGAAGAAACGGGCACGCCCGCCGCCGCGGACGTCTGGAGCTGCGATCTGGCGACCCGGACCGGGCTCGTGCTCCACGTCCGCCCGGTCCGCCCCGAGGACGAGGCGCCGCTGGCGGACTTCTTCACCCATGTGGCGCCGGAGGACCTGCGCTTCCGCTTCCTCGGCGGCGTTCGCGAGGTGAGCCACGAGCGGCTTGTCGCCATGACGAGGGTCGATCACCGGACGACCGAGAACTTCCTCGCCTTTGCCGGTGAGGGCCGCACGATGGTCGCCACGGCGATGGTCGCCTTCGATCCGTCCATGGAAAAAGCGGAAGTGGCGATCTCCGTCCGGCGCGAGGACAAGCACAAGGGCATCGCCTGGGAAATGCTGCGCCATGTCGCGCGCTATGCGCAGGCCCGCGGCGCGGCATACCTGGAATCGGTCGAAAGCCGCGAGAACCACGAGGCCATCGAACTGGAGCGCGAACAGGGCTTCGTCGCGGTCCCCTACGACGAGGACCCGACCCTGGTCCTCATCCGCAAGGACCTTCGCCGGCCATGAGCGCGACCATCGGTATCCGAGCCTTCACGTCAGCGAAGCGCGCGAAGGGCGTTGAGGATCACGGCCACGTCGATCATCTCCTGAAGAATCGCGCCCTCGACCGGCTGGAGATATCCGAAGGCCGCCACGACCATCGCGCCGATCGAAAGCGCAAGGCCGGCGGAGACGCTCTGAAGCGCGATCCGACGGGTCCGGTGCGCGATCGCGATCGCTCTTGCCAGCGGGCCGAGCTCGTCGACGAGAAGCACGACGCCGGCGGCTTCCGACGACGATGCCGTGCCGCGCGCGCCCATCGCGACGCCGATATCGGCCGCCGCGAGCGCCGGCGCGTCATTGATGCCGTCGCCCACCATCATCACGGGACCGTCGTGCGCCTCGCTTTCGACGGCGGCGACCTTGGCTTGCGGCGTCAGGTCGGCGAGAACGGCGTCCATGCCGAGCGCCTCGCCAACGGCCTGCGCGATCTCGGCACGGTCGCCCGATGCCAGAACAAGCCTCCGGATGCCGGCCGCCCGGAGATCGCTGAGAACCGACACCGCATCTCCACGGATTTGGTCCTTGAGAACGATCACGCCCGCCAGGGCGCCGCCGATGGCGACGGCAACGGTCATGGAGGCGCGCATTTCGGGCGATATCAGGAGATGCGGGTCGTCGCAGCCGGAGGTCCGCTGCACGAAGCGGCTTCCGCCGACGACGACCTGTCTTCCATCCACGCATCCCTCGATGCCCGTGCCCGGCGTTTCCCGCACGCTTTGCGGCGCCGAAAGAGGCAGGCGCCTTGCCGCTGCCGCCTGGACCAGCGCAGCGGCGACGACATGTCCGGACGCCTGATCGAGGCTCGCGGCGGCCGCCAGAACCGTATCCGGCGAGAAACCCGGCGCCGTCCCGATATCGACCACGGCGGTCTGGCCGTGGGTCAGCGTGCCGGTCTTGTCCAGAACCGCCGTGCGGACACGCGCCAGCATTTCGAGCATGCCGCCGTTCTTGACGAGAACGCCGATCCTTGCCGCGCGCGACATCCCGGAAATGATGGCGACCGGAACGGCAAGGATGAGAGGACAGGGCGTCGCGACGACGAGCACGGCAAGCGCCCTGACCGGATCCCCCGACCAGTACCAGGCGGCGCCGGCTATGCCGAGCGTCACGACCAGAAAGCCCATCGCAAAACGGTCGGCCATGCGGGCCATCGGCGCCTTGCCGGCCTGCGCGGCCTCGACCAGGCGCACGATCCCCGCATAGGTGCTCTCGGCAGCGGACCGGCTCGCAACGAGATCGAAGGCCGCTCCCGCACAGACGGAACCGCTCAGGGCCTCCGCGCCCGGCAGGACAGGCCGCGGCATCGACTCCCCCGTCAGGGCAGCCATGTCGAGCGCCGCCGCGGCGCCGGACACGATCCCGTCCACCGGCAGCACTTCGCCCTGCCGGATGAGCAGCCGGTCGCCGGGCCGTATCTGCGAGATCGCGATCTCCTCGAGCCCGGCTGCGGCATAGCGCATGGCGGACCGCGGAACCCGGCCCATCAGCGCCGTCATCTCACGGCGCGCGCGGCCTTCGGCAAAGGCCTCGAGCAGCTGGCCGCCGGCATACATCAAGCCGACGACGTTCCCGGCAAGCGGCTCGCCGAATGCGATCGCCGCGGACATGGACAGCGCGGCGACGATATCGAGCCCGACATCGCCCCTGCGCAGGGCGCCGAAGATCTGGACGAGCAGGCCGGCAAGGATCACCAGCGTCGCGCCCGTCCACACGAGATCGGCATGCCGGACGGCCTGCCACGACAGGGCGAGCCCGATCACAAGCCCTCCGGCCGCGACCGCGACCAGGATCGCGCTGGAATGACGTTGCCGGAAGTCCCGGTTCGCTTGGGGCAAGGTGCATTCTCCCATCGGCAAGATGTGAGACGAATAAACCGCAGGCAGTCGTGTCCACCTTGCGCAAGATCAATTCGGGGAACGGTCTTTCCCTTCCGGCCCCGCGGGCTACGGCTGCTTGCCGCGCCCCGGCGGGCAGAAGGCGTCGTGCAGGGCCTGCACGACGGCGCGAACCTCCGGCCGGACGATAGAGTAGTAGACGGTCGTGCCTTCGCGGCGCGCCTCGACAAGGCCGTCCGCCCGCAGCCGCATGAGCTGCTGCGACATCGGCACCTGCTCGATGGCGAGCGCGTGGCGCAGGTCGGCAACCGAGCGCTCGCCGTCGACGAGCGCGCACAGGACCAGCAGCCGCTGCGGGTGCGAGAGGCTGCGCATCAGGTCTGCGGCCATTTCCGCCGCCGGGATCATTTCTTCTACATTCATGTTCTTGAATTTATAATCCTTGAATGTTACATGCAAGCCATGCAGTCTCGAAACCCTTGAACAGCGTGGCCTCCCCTCCTCCGCAAACGGGCGGAGACGCCACCATCACAACGGAGCGAAAGCCATGACCCATATCGTCGTTCTCGGTGCAGGCCTCGGCGGAATCATCATGGCCTACGAGATGAAACGCAAGCTCCGTCGTGACGATCGCCTCACCGTCGTCAACCTCGGCTCGACCTATTCCTTCGTTCCCTCCAATCCCTGGGTCGCGGTCGGCTGGCGCCGGCCCGAGGACATCTCGGTCGACCTCGTCCCGGTGCTGAAGGCACACGGCATCACGCTGAGGCCCGAGGGCGCGCGCCGCGTGCATCCCGGCGAAAGCCGCCTGGAGCTCAACGACGGTTCCAGCCTCGACTACGATTACCTCATCATCGCCACCGGCCCCGATCTCGCCTTCGACGAAGTGCCGGGCCTCGGCCCCGAGGCCCACACGCAGTCCATCTGCCATGTCGACCATGCCCTCAGGGCGAAGGCCGCCTTCGATGCGCTCGTCAAGGCGCCGGGGCCGATCGTCGTCGGCGCGGTGCAGGGCGCCTCCTGCTACGGCCCGGCCTACGAATTCGCCTTCATCCTCGACACCGCCCTTCGCAACGCCCGCATCCGCGACCGCGTCCCGATGACCTTCGTCACGCCCGAGCCCTATATCGGCCATCTCGGGCTCGACGGCGTCGGCGACACCAAGGGCCTGCTCGAAAGCGCGCTGCGCGAGCGCCACATCAAATGGATCACCAATGCCCGCACGACGAAGGTCGAGCCCGGCATGCTGACCGCCGAGGAGGTGGACGAGGCCGGCGCGCTCAAGGCGACGCACGAACTGCCCTTCGCCTTCTCCATGATGCTGCCGGCCTTTCGCGGCGTGCCGGCCGTCGCCGGCATCGAAGGCCTTGCCAATCCGCGCGGCTTCATCCTCATCGACAAATACCAGCGCAATCCGGCCTTCCCCAATGTCTTCGCCATCGGCGTCGGCGTCGCTATCCCGCCCGTCGGCAAGACGCCGCTCGCCGTCGGCGTACCGAAGACCGGCTTCATGATCGAGTCCATGGTGACGGCCACCGCCGAGAACATCGCCGCGCTCCTGAAGGGCGAGGCGCCGCGGGCGGTCGCGAGCTGGAACGCGGTCTGCCTTGCCGATTTCGGCGACGAGGGCATCGCTTTCGTCGCCCAGCCGCAGATTCCGCCACGCAACCTCAACTGGTCCGCACAGGGCAAATGGGTGCACGCCGCCAAGGTCGGCTTCGAGAAGTACTTCCTGCGCAAGGTGCGGCAGGGCAAGGCCGAGACCTTCTACGAGAATCTCGTGCTCGACATGCTCGGCATCCGCAAGCTCAAGGACATCCACATCGAGACCGCGGAATGATCCCCGGTCCGCAACGCAAGGAGTATTCAAGATGACGATCGATCGCGCTGTGCTGCTCTTCGCCGGCTTCATGGTCCTGCTTTCCCTGGCGCTCGGCTTCTATGTCTCGCCCTGGTGGCACCTGCTGACCGTCTTCGTCGGCCTCAATCTGGTCCAGGCCTCGTTCACCGGCTTCTGCCCGGCTGCAATCGTCTTCCGCAAGCTCGGCTGTCCGGCAGGCGTCGCATTCAAATAGCAGGAGAGCAGTCCTTCATGCACCGTCCGACCCCGCGTCCCTCCATGGCGATCCTCGCGCTGTTCCTGGCCTTGCCGGGCCATGCCGGCGCCGCCGAATTCCTCGTCAGGGCGACGATCGTCCCGGATATGAAGGCCGTGTTCGGCCAGGTCGAAAGCCGCATCGTGGTGCCCGCCCGCGTGCGGATCGGCGGCACGGTGCGCGAACTTAGCGTCAGCCAGGGCGACGAGGTGAAGGAAGGCGACACCATCGCCGTCATCGTCGACGACAAGCTGGCCCTCCAGCTCGACGCCGCAAGGGCACGGATCGACGCGCTCGGCTCCCAGCTCGACAATGCCCGCCTCCAGCTCGACCGGGCGCAACAGCTCCGGGCAAGCGGCTCGGGCACGCAGGCGAGCCTCGACCAGGCGAAGATGCAGTTCGAGGTCGCCGCCAACCAGGTCGCGGCGGCGAAAGCCGAGCGCACCGTCATCGAGCAGAGCGCGCGCGAGGGCACGGTCGTCGCGCCCGCCACCGGCCGCGTGCTTACCGTGCCGGTCACGCCCGGCTCGGTTGTGCTGCCGGGCGAGGAGATCGCTCGCATCGCGCCCGGCCCCTACTACCTGCGCCTGTCGCTGCCCGAGCGCCACGCCGCCGAGATCGTGGAAGGCGCGGACGTCGTGGTCGGCGCGCGCGGCCTGACGCAGGCGGCGGACCGCGCCGCCCCGGCCCATCGCGGCCGCATCGTCAAGGTCTATCCCGAGATCGTCGACGGGCGCGTGATCGCCGACGTGGAGGTCGCCGGCATCGGCGACTATTTCGTCAACGAACGCACGCTCGTGTCGATCCCGGTCGGCAAGCGCTCGGTGCTCGCCGTTCCGCCGGAGGCGGTGCGCACGCTGCACGGCATCGACTACGTGCGGCTGGCCGACGGATCGGGCGAGGCCGATGTCGCCGTCATCCCCGGCGAGCGCTTCGAGGACGGCGGTGCGCCGCGCATCGAGATTCTCACCGGCCTTCGCGACGGCGACCGGATCGTGCTGCCATGAAGCCTTCGATCCCCGGTCCCGGCATTGCCGGGCGCCTCACGCGCGCCTTCATCGCCTCCGCGCTGACGCCGCTCTTCCTGCTTGCCGCATTCGCGCTCGGCCTCATCGCGCTCGTCTCCCTCCCGCGCGAGGAGGAGCCGCAGATCTCCGTGCCGATGGTCGACATCCGCATCGCCGCCAACGGCCTCAGGGCCGAAGACGCCGTCAAGCTCGTCACGGAACCGCTGGAGACCATCGTCAAGGGGATCGACGGCGTCGAGCACGTCTATTCCCAGACCGAGGACGACGGCGCGCTGGTGACGGCGCGCTTCAAGGTCGGCACGAACGCCGACGCCGCGATCCTCAGGGTGCACGAGAAGATCCGCGCCAACATGGACCGCATCCCGGTCGGCATCCCCGAGCCGCTGATCGTCGGGCGCGGCATCGACGACGTGGCGATCGTCGTCGTGACGCTGAGGCCATCCCCCGGGAGCGCCGAGCGATGGACGGCGAACGGCCTGACGCGGCTTGCCCGCGAGTTGCAGGTCGAGGTCGCCAAGCTTCCCGACATCGGCCTTACCTATCTCGTCGGCGAGCAGCCCGAGCAGTTCCAGGTCGAGCCCGATCCGGAACGGCTCTCGCTCTACGGCATCACGCTCCAGCAGCTCGCGGCCAAGATCGAGGGCGCGAACCGCTCCTTCCGCGTCGGCACGGTGCGCGAAGCCGGCGAGCAGCGCGCGGTCGTCGCCGGCCGGACGCTGCAGGAGCTCTCGGAGATCGGCAACATCCTCCTCACCGCGCGCGACGGCCGGCCCGTCTATGTGCGCGACGTGGCGAGGACCGTGCTTGCGACATCGCCGGCCGAAAGCCGGGTCACCGATATCCGCCGCACGCCGGATGGATTGCAGCGCGCGCCGGCCGTATCGCTGGCGGTCGCAAAGCGCCCGGGCACCAACGCCGTCGTCATCGCCGACGACATCGTCAGGCGGCTGGAGCAGGTCCGCGGGCAGATCTTCCCTGAGGACGTCGAGATGACGGTCACGCGCGACTACGGCGAGACCGCGAACGAGAAGGCCAACGAGCTTCTCTTCCACCTCGCCCTCGCCACGGCCTCCATCGTCGCGCTTGTGGCCTTCGCCATCGGCTGGCGCGAGGCGATGGTGGTGGCCGTCGTCATCCCCATCACCATCCTGCTCACGCTCTTTGCCTCCTGGATCATGGGCTATACGCTGAACCGCGTCAGCCTGTTCGCCCTGATCTTCTCCATCGGCATCCTGGTCGACGACGCCATCGTGGTCATCGAGAACATCGCCCGGCACTGGGCGATGCGCGACGGCCGCTCGCGGGCCGAGGCCGCGATCGACGCGGTCGCCGAGGTCGGCAATCCCACCATCGTGGCGACGCTGACGGTGGTGGCCGCACTGCTGCCCATGCTGTTCGTCTCCGGCATGATGGGCCCCTACATGAGCCCGATCCCGGCAAACGCCTCGGCCGCCATGCTGTTCTCCTTCTTCGTCGCCGTCATGCTGACGCCCTGGCTGATGCTGAAGCTCGGGCGCAAGGACGGCGCGGGCGGCCATGCCGCCGAGGCATCCGACGGCGGGCGTCTCGGCCGGCTCTACAGCGTCGTCGCCCGCCCGGTCCTGAAAAGCCGGGCCCGCGCCTGGGCCTTCCTGCTGGTCGTCGGCGTCGCGACGCTTGCCTCGCTCACGCTGCTCTACACCCGGAACGTCACGGTGAAGCTCCTGCCTTTCGACAACAAGGCGAACCTTCAGGTCGTGCTCGACCTGCCGAGGGGCGCTTCGGTCGAGGACACGGACCGGGCCTTGCAGCAAATGGTGGAACGGCTTGGCGACGTGCCGGAGATCGTGTCCTTCCAGACCTATGCCGGCACCGCCGCCCCCTTCGATTTCAACGGACTGGTGCGGCACTACTACCTGCGCGCCGAGCCGCAGCAGGGCGACATCGTCGTCAATCTCCTCGCCAAGGGCGAGCGCGCACGCGCAAGCCACGCCATCGCGCTCGATATCCGCAAGCGTCTCGAAGGCCTCGCCCTGCCGCAGGGCACGGTGACGAAGGTCGTCGAGCCGCCGCCGGGACCGCCGGTGCTCGGCACGCTCCTCGCCGAGATCTACGGGCCGGATGCCGAAACGCGCCGGGCCGTGGCCGGAAAGGTGCGCGAAGCCTTCAGGAGCGTGCCGTTCATCGTCGACGTCGACGACAGCTATCACAACCAGCCGCAGCGCCTGCGCATCGCCATCGACCAGGACAATCTCGAATATTACCGGGTCGAGCAATCCGACGTCTACGACACGCTGCGCGCGCTCTACGGCGGCACGACCGTCGGCTATTCGCATCGCGGCGGCGGACGCCAGCCGATCCCGATCCGCGTCGCTTTGCCGAAGGGCGCAAGCGTGCTCGACGAGCGCGCGCTTGCGACCCCTGTCCCGGCGAACGCGCTGCCGGGCGGGCGCGGCGTCGTGGAGCTCGGCGACGTGGTCTCCGTCTCCCGCCAGCCGGCGTCCTACCCGATCTTCCGCCACAACGGCCGGGCGGCCGAGATGGTCATGGCCGAGCTTGCCGGCGCCTACGAGGCGCCGATCTACGGCATGCTCGCCGTGAACGAGGCGATCGAGAAGGCAGACTGGGGCAACCTTCCGAAGCCGGAAATCGCGCTGCACGGCCAGCCGGACGACGAAACACGCCCGACGCTGCTGTGGGACGGCGAGTGGGAGGTGACCTGGGTGACGTTCCGCGACATGGGCGGGGCCTTCCTGGTGGCGATCCTCGGCATCTACATCCTCGTGGTCGCCCAGTTCGGCTCCTTCCGCCTGCCGCTGGTCATCCTGACGCCGATCCCGCTCACCTTCATCGGCATCATGCTCGGGCACTTTCTCTTCGCCGCGCCCTTCACGGCGACGTCGATGATCGGCTTCATCGCGCTTGCCGGCATCATCGTGCGCAACTCGATCCTGCTGGTCGACTTCATCCGCCATTCCGGCGGGCCGGAACGGCCGCTGGTCGATGTGCTGCTCGAAGCCGGCGCGATCCGCTTCAAGCCGATCCTGCTGACCGCGCTCGCCGCGATGATCGGCGCGGCGGTCATCCTCGCCGATCCGATCTTCCAGGGCCTTGCCATCTCGCTGCTCTTCGGCCTCGCCTCCTCCACGCTGCTCACCGTGCTCGTCATCCCGGCGATCTACGTGGCGCTGCGCGGCGGGCGGTAAAGCCGCTGCGGTGGAACAGGCGATCGCCTAGAGGCCGCCCCAGTCCCACCCCGCCGGCCGGCCCGGTGCAAGGCCCGCCGTGCGAAGCGTCTCCTCGACGGCACCGCCCATCGACAGGACCGCCTCGTCGGCGTAGCGCCGGCCGACGATCTGCAGCCCGACGGGCAGGCCGTCCTCGCCCAGACCCGCCGGCACCGACAAAGCCGGGCATTGCGGCAGGAGGTTGAACGGACAGGTCATGTCCAGCCCGCCGAAACGGCCGTCGGGCAGGTCCGCGACATAGTCGTTGTCGTCCGCTTCGGCCGGGGGCGCGGTGACGGCGCAGGTCGGGCAAAGCAGCGCGTCGTAGCGGGAGAGGATGGCCGCAAGGTCGCGCCACATCGCCGTGCGGAGCAGTTCCACCTTCTTGTAATTGGCCGCATCGAGCGTCCGGCCGCGCTCGATCAGCTCGACGACGATCGGATCCATGCGCGCGCGATGGTCCTGCAGCGTCTCGCCGAAGAACGCGGCCATGAAGACGCACCACAGATCGTACCACCGGTCGTTGACGGCCCGCGTCCAGCCGATCTCCACCGGCTCGACGACCGCCCCGGCGGTACGCAACGCCTCGACCGCCGCGAGGATGCGGCCGCGCACCGCGGGCTCCACGCTGTAGTAGCCGAGATCGAGGGAGAGCGCGAAGCGCCGCCCCGCAAGCGGGCTTGCCGCCGCCTTCCCTGCCTCGAAGGAGAGCGGCAGCGAGGAAATATCCGCATCGTCCGGGCCGGCCGTCGCCGTCATGAACGCCACGGCATCGCCGACCGAGCGGGCCAGCGGGCCGAAATGGGAGATGTTGTCGAAGACGCTGGGCAGGATCGTCATGGGAATACGACCGAGGCTCGGCTTCAGGCCGACGATGCCGGTGAATGCGGCGGGGATGCGCACGGAGCCGCCCATGTCCGTGCCCTCGGCGAAGGGCACGACGCCCGTGGCGACGGCGACCGCCGAACCGCCCGACGAGCCGCCGCTGGTGCGCGCGGCGTTCCAGGGATTGCGGGTGATGCCCCAGCGCGGGCTTGCCGTGAAGCTGGAATGGGCGAATTCCGGCGTCGTCGTCTTGCCGATGAGGATCGCGCCCGCAGCCTCCAGCCGTGAGATACAGAGGGCGCTTTCGTCCGGGACCCGGTTACCGCTCGTCCAGGAGCCGAGCGTCGTCAGGTCGCCCTTCGTCGGCGTCAGGTCCTTGGCGGCGAAGGGCACGCCGAGGAGCGCGGGCAGGTCGCCGCCGCGCGCCACGCGCCGGTCCGCCTCCCGCGCCGCCGCAAGCGCCGCCTCCTCGCGAAGCAGCGTGAAGGCGTTCAGCGTTCCGTTCACCGCCTTCGCGCGCCGGAGCGATTCGGCGACGACAGCCTCGGCCGGAAACGCGCCGGAGCGGATGCCGTCGGCGATCTGCGTGGCAGGCAGGTCGAGCGGATGGGCGGGCGCTGGCGTGTGAGAAACAGTCTGCATGGTCGCGGACTCCGTGCTAGGTCTTTTCGAAAGGAAGAGGGGAAGGAACGTGGCGGCAGGTTCGGACGGGGCGGGCGGCTATATCGACCAGTGGAATGCGGGGCTTGCCGCGGCCGTATCGCTGCTCGGCGAGAGCGGCTTTCCCGCGGCGCTGGAGCGCGCGCTGAGGCAGCTCGTGTCCTTCGAGATGATGAACGGCTTTGCCTATGCGCCCGGCGGCAAGGCCTTCGACCTCGACAACGAGCGCATCGTCGGCGACCGCACCACCATCGTCGACCACTATCTCGCCGGCGCCTATATCCTCGATCCCTTCTACGATGCCGTCCACAATCCGCCGCCCGGCGGCATGCTCATCATGCGCAAACTCGCGCCCGACCGCTTCGCCGAGACCGAATATTACCGCCGCCACTACCAGGCGACGGGCATTGTCGACGAGATCGGCTTCGTGCTGAAGTTGAGGGATGCCGATGCGGTGCTGTCGCTTTCGCGCATGGGCGAGGTGCCGGCCTTCTCGCGCCGCGACATCGCCCGCCTCGAAAGTGCAGCGCCCGTCGTGCGCGCGCTTGCCGAACGGCACTGGCATGCCCGGCTCGATCCGGCCGGGGGCGAGGATGCCGCCGCGACGATCAGCCACCCGCTGCTTTCCAAGCGGGAGCTGGAGATCGTGACCCTCATCCTCAAGGGTCACTCGACCTATTCCATCGCCGCGACGCTCGGCCTTTCGCCCAACACCGTGAAGGTCCACCGCCGCCAGGCCTATGCCAAGCTCACCATTTCCAGCCAGGCGGAGCTGTTCCATCTGTTCCTCAGCCGGCGCTGATCATTCGGCGAACTCCATTTCCGGCGGCGCAAGCCGGAAGAAGCGGGTGAGATAGGAAAGATAGACCACGCCGACCGCCAGCCACACGATGCCGAGAAGCTTGGCGTTCCCGTCGAGGTTCCACAGAAGGAAGAGGTCGCAGACCGCGCCGGCCGCCGGAACGGCGAGCGCAAGGACCGGCCCGAGCGGGCGTACGATCGCATTGCCCTTGAAATAGAGTGCGATCACCGAGACATTGACCGCGGTGAAGGCGAGGAACGCGCCGAAGTTGATGAAGGACGTCGAGGTCGTCACATCGAGCGTCAGGGCCAGCAGGCCGACGATGCCGACGAGCACGAGGTTGAGAACGGGCGTGCGCCATTTCTCATGCAGCTTGCCGAAGATACCGGCCGGCAGCACGCCGTCGCGGCCCATGGCGAAGAGCAGCCGGCCGACGCTCGCCTGCGCGGCAAGGCCGGAGGTGAACTGCGCCACCACGAGCGTTGCCAGGAAGACCGTCACGAAGAGATCGCCGCCGATCATCAGCGCGATTTCCGACGCGGCCGCATCGACCGAGGCGAATTCGCCGCCCGGATGGGCAAGCTGCGTGATATAGGCCGCGCCCGTGAAGATGAGGCCGCCGATCACCGCGATGATCATGATCGCCCGTGGCATGGTGCGGGTCGGCTCGCGCGTCTCCTCCGTCAGCGTCGAGACGGCGTCGAAGCCGAGGAACGAATAGGCCGCGATGGCGGCGCCTGCGACGGACGCGCCGAACGGCACCGAGGCGTCGAAGAACGGCCGCACGGAGGCAAGGCCGCCGGTCCCGTTGATGGCGACGACATAGCGGGCGGCAAGCGCGACGAAGACGACCAGCACCGTGAGCTGCACCAGCATCAGCACGATGTTGACCCGGTTGGCAAAGGCGATGCCGATGACGTTCACCGCCGTCGTCAAAACGATGAAGCCGACGATCCACAGCCAGGCCGGCACGGACGGGAAGGCCGAGGTCAGGTAGGCCGCGCCGATCAGCCAGATGACCATCGGCAGGAAGAAATAGTCGAGCAGCACCGCCCAGCCGACGAGGAAGCCCGCGCCAGGGTTGAGCGACTTGCGGGCATAGGTATAGGCAGACCCGGCGACCGGGTAGACCTTGGCCATGATGCCGTAGCTCACCGCCGTCAGGAAGATCGCGAGCGCCGCGATGAAATAGGCCATTGCCGTCGTGCCGTCGCTCGCCGACGCAAGGGCGCCGAACGTGCCGAACACGATCATCGGCGTCATGTAGGCCAGCCCGAACAGCACCACGGACCACAGGCCAAGAGTCCGGTCGAGTTTGATTGTTTGTGTCATGATCCCCTCCTCCGAATGACGGCGTGAAGGGTCGGGGAAGATGGCCCGCAAGCCAATAACCCCAGGGTATTAGGCCCTCACCCGCTCGCCGCCTGGACGACCGTGACGGCGATCATATGGAAGACATCGTCGGCGTTGCAGCCGCGCGAGAGGTCGTTGGCGGGTTTTGCAAGGCCCTGCAATATGGGGCCGATGGCCGTCGCGCCGCCGATGCGCTGGGCGATCTTGTAGCCGATGTTCGCGGCGTCGAGATTGGGAAAGACGAAGACGTTCGCCTCGCCGTGCAGGGCCGATTGCGGCGCCTTGGCGGCACTGACGGCCTCGACGAAGGCGGTGTCGAACTGCAATTCCCCGTCGATGACGAGGTCGGGAGCCGCCGCATGGGCAAGGCGCGTCGCCTCCACCACCTTGGAGACGCGCTCGTGGGCGGCGCTGCCGGCCGTCGAAAAGGAGAGCATCGCCACCTTCGCCGGCTTGCCGGCGAGCGCCTCGTAGGAGCGCGCCGACATGATGGCGATATCGGCAAGGCCAGCCGCATCGGGATCGACCACCAGCCCGCAATCGGCGAAGACGAAGGCGCCCTTCTTCACATGGTGCGAGGCGCAGAGCATCATCAGGAAGAAGCTCGACACGAGGCCGGCGTCCGGCGCACGGCCGATCACCTGGAGCGCGGCGCGCACCGTATCGGCGGTGGTGGCGACCGCCCCGCCGACCGTTCCATCCGCCTCGCCTTCCCGCACCATCATGGCGGAAAAGACGAGCGGCGAGCGGACGGCTACGCCCGCAGCGGCCTCGTCGACACCCTTGCTCCGGCGCAGCGCGTGGTAGGCAGCGGCAAAGCCCGGCGTCAGCGGCGAGGACGCCGGATCCTCGACGCGGATCTCGCCCGGTTCCGCGCCCGCGGCGGCAAGCCGCGCCTCCACCGCCTTGCGGTCGCCGACGAGGGTGATGCGGGCAATGCCGGCGCGCGACGCACGCACGGCGCCCTCGACGATGCGCGGGTCCTCGCCTTCGGCAAGAACGATATGGCGGGGAGCAGCCTTCGCGGTTTCGAGAATGCGATCCAGCGGCTTCATCACGCATGCCCCAGATAGTGGATGCCGACAAGAATGAAGAGGCCGATGAAGACGGTCTCGGCCACGACGAGCGCGACGGCGTCGCCCCCGACATCCAGCACGCGGCGCAGCGAGGTGCGCATGCCGACCGCGACGATGCCGGCAAGCAGCGCCCAGCGCGAAGCTTCCGTGCCGGCCTTGGCCGCCATTTCCGGGATGAGGCCGAAGGAGTTGAGCGCGGCGAAGATGAGGAAGGCGACGACGAAGCCCGGCAGCAGTGGCGGGCGCTTGCCCGTCTCGCCTTCCGGCTGCGGCACGTTGCGCAGGACAAGCGAGAAGATGAGCACCACCGGCGCCAGCGTGGTGACGCGGATGAGCTTGACAAGCGTCGCCGTCTCGCCCGCCTCGGGCGACACGGAAAAGCCGGCGCCGACGACCTGCGCCACGTCGTGGATCGTGCCGCCGAAGAAGATACCGGTCGCCCGTGCGTCAAGCCCCAGCGTCTGGGCGAGAATCGGGTAGGCGATCATGGCGAGGGTGGAGAGCACCGTGACCGAGAGCACGGTGAAAATGAGGTTGCGCTCGGAGAACTCGTTCTTCGGCAGCACGGCGGCAATCGCCATGGCGGCAGAGGCGCCGCAGATGGCGACGGAGCCGCTGGTCAGCAGCGCCAGCCGCCAGCCGCGGCCGAGCAGCCGCGCCGCGATCAGGCCGAAGCCGATGGTGGCGGCGATGGCCGAGACGAGCAGCAGGATGGTGCTGGCGCCGAGCCCGATCAGAAGATCGACGCTGATGCGCATGCCGAGCAGCGCCACGCCGATCCGCAGCACCTTCTTGGCGCAGAAATCGATGCCGGCGACGCAGCGCCCCTCCTCCGAGAGGAAATGGAAGGCGATGCCGAGCAGCAGCGCCATCAGCATGGCCGGCGCGCCGTAGTGATCGGAGAGGAACTGCGCGGCGACCGCCACGGCGGCGGCCACCGCGAAACCCGGCCAATAGGTGAAAAAGCCCGAGGGCACGCCCCGGAAACGGTCTTGGACAGAAGCGGCGAAGGTCATGATGTCGTTCCGGTCGCGTGGGGAAGCCTTGCCCGCCCGGTCGTCCGGGCGGGCGTCGCGTCTTGGGAAATCAGGCGCGCTGCTGCGGGCGCATGTCGGCGGGATCGATGCCGGCGACCGGCACCGGCTTCTTCATCGCATCGCGCCGGAAAGGCTCGCCGAGCTCCTGGTTCAGGATGACCTCCACGAAGGTCGTCACGCCGCGTTTCTGGTCCTCGATCGCGGTGGAGAGCGCCTCGGTGAGGCCGGCGGGCGTGTCGACGGCGACGCCCTTCAGGCCGCAGCCCTCGGCGACCTTCGCGTAGCTGAGGTTGGGGTTCAGCTCCGTGCCGACGAAGTTGTTGGAATACCAGAGCGTCGTGTTGCGCTTTTCCGCACCCCACTGGTAGTTGCGGAAGATCACCATGGTGATCGCCGGCCAGCCCTTGCGGCCGATGGAACCCATTTCGTTCATCGAGATGCCGAAGGCGCCGTCGCCGGCAAAGCCGACCACCGGCACGTCCGGGCAGCCGATCTTCGCGCCGACGATGGAGGGGAAGCCGTAGCCGCAGGGACCGAACATGCCCGGCGCGAGGTATTTGCGCCCCTCCTCGAAGGTCGGGTAGGCGTTGCCGATGGCGCAGTTGTTGCCGATGTCGGTGGAGACGATCGCCTCCTTCGGCAGCGCCGCCTGGATCGCCCGCCAGGCCTGGCGCGGCGACATGCGGTTCGGCTCGCGGTTGCGCGCGCCCTCGTTCCATTCGGTGCCCGGGTCGTCGTCCTCGTGGTCCATCGACGAGAGCTGCTGCTGCCAGGCCGAGCGAGTCTGGTGGACCGCCGCCTTGCGCTCCTCGCGGCCGGCATCGCCCGCCGAGGGCGAAAGCTGCTCGAGGATCTGGCTGGCGACCTGCCTGGCGTCGCCGCAGATACCGACGGTCACCTTCTTGGTGAGACCGATGCGGTCCGGGTTGATGTCGACCTGGATGATCGCGGCGTTCTTGGGCCAGTAGTCGATGCCGTAGCCGGGCAGCGTCGAGAACGGATTGAGCCGGGTGCCGAGCGCCAGCACCACGTCGGCGCGGGAGATGAGCTCCATCGCCGCCTTCGAGCCGTTGTAGCCGAGCGGGCCGACCGACAGGCGATGGCTGCCGGGGAAGGCGTCGTTGTGCTGGTAGCCGCAGCAGACCGGGGCATCGAGCCGTTCGGCGAGCGCCATGGATTCACCGATGGCACCGCCGATGACGACGCCGGCGCCGTTGAGGATGACCGGGAACTTCGCTTCCGAGAGGAGCTTTGCCGCCTCGGCGATCGCCTGCGGGCCGCCGGACGGGCGCTCGAAGCGCACGATGGCCGGCAGGTCGACGTCGATCACCTGGGTCCAGTAGTCGCGCGGGATATTGATCTGCGCCGGGGCGCAGCCGCGCCAGGCCTTCTCGATGACGCGGTTCAGCACTTCGGGAATGCGCGAGGGATCGCGCACCTCTTCCTGGTAGCAGACCATCTCCTTGAACATCGCCATCTGGTCGACTTCCTGGAAGCCGCCCTGCCCGATGGTCTTGTTGGCCGCCTGGGGCGTGACCATGAGGAGCGGCGTGTGGTTCCAGTAGGCGGTCTTGATGGCGGTGATGAAGCCGGTGACGCCCGGGCCGTTCTGGCCGATGGCGATGGACATGGTGCCGGTCGCGCGGCTGAAGCCGTCCGCCATCATGCCGGCATTGGTCTCGTGGGCGCAGTCCCAGAACGTGATGCCGGCCTTTGGGAAGAGGTCCGACACCGGCATCATGGCCGAGCCGATGATGCCGAAGGCATGTTCGAGCCCATGCATCTGGAGAACTTTGACGAAGGCTTCCTCGGTGGTCATTTTCATGGCTGCTTCCTTTCCTTGCGGAATTGATCGGTGTTTCGGGCGGTCAGAGGATTTCGTCGCGGAGGTAGTACCAGCGGTACATCCCCCATTGGCCGAGCCGGCGGAACGGCGTTAGGAGGCCGTGGCTCGGCAGCGGCGAGGTGAAGATGGGAAGGTCGAGCCCGGCGCCCTTGCCGGCGACCATCTGCGCCATGCGCCGGCCGGCCTGGGCCGAATACATGACGCCGTTGCCGCCGTAGCCCATGGCGTAGAACAGCTTCTGTGACGGGTCCGGCTGGAAGATGCGGGGCATCATGTCGTGGCTGACATCCACCCAGCCCCACCAGGAATAGTCGATCTCGATGCCGCGCAGGACCGGGAACTTCCGGTGGAGGCCCTCCAGCAGCAGCGCCAGGTGCTTCGGGTTGGGCGCGTCGCGCCCGGTGATGGCGCTGCGGCTGCCGATCTGCACGCGTCCGTCGGGCAGCATGCGGTAGTAGTGGCGCAGCGTGCGTGTGTCGGTGAGCGGAATGCGCGCCTTGAAGTTCAGCGCGTCGCGCTCGCCGTCCGTCAGCACCCGCGTGACGACCGAGTTCGACAGGATCGGCATCAGCCGCCGGCTGGTCAACGCGCTCATCCCGGCAGAGGTGTAGCCGGCCGTCGCGATGCAAACGATGCGGGCGCGCACCGTTCCGCCCGGCGTCGTCAGGTAGTGCATGCCGCCCTTCGCCTTGCAATCGAGCACGGGGCTCGACGTATGCACCTTCGCGCCGAGGCGGCGGGCGAGCTTCAGGTAGCCGAAGGCAAGCTTGGCGGCGTGGATGCCCATGCCGTCCGGCTCGTACATCGCCCCACGGGCCTCTTCGTCGCGCACGAAGTCGTTGTGGACCTCGCCGCGCGAGACCATGCGGGCGCGGTAGCCGAAGGTATCGTTGAGGACGCGCACCTCGCTTTCGAGCGCCGGCAGGACCTTGTCGCGGTGGGCGATGTAGAGGTGGCCGCCGTCCTGCGGGTCGCAGTCGATCTCCGGCTCGCGGATGAGCGAGCGGAAGAGGTCGAAGCCCTCGGATATCTCGGCATGCAGCTTGCGGGCGACGTCGACGCCCCAGCGGGCGATCCATTGCGAGCGCTTCAGGCGGCCGGCGGAAATCTGCGCCTGCCCGCCGTTGCGGGTGCTGCATCCCCAGGCGACGCCGTTCGCCTCCAGCACCGTCGCCTTGATGCCGTGCTCGCGGGCAAGGTGGATGGCGCAGGAAAGGCCGGTATAGCCCGAGCCGATGATGGCGACGTCGACATCCATGTCGCCCGTCACCGGCCCGTCGTCCTCCGGCTCGGGACCGGCGGTGCCGATCCAGTAGGTGGGCGCGTAGTCCTTGCCGGTGCCGGGGCTTGCGGCATGTTCGGGATCGTAGGCGGGATCGAACGGTTCCCGGCCGGCCTTGAGGGAGGTGGTGTGCTGCTGCATGGCCTTGCTCCCAGCCTAGTAGCGCGGCGGCAGGACCGGCCGGTTCTTCCGGAAGGCCTGCTTGCGGACGATCTTTCCGTCGCGGAAGGTGAAGAGGTCGCAGCCCTCCGCCACGACGCGGCTGCCGTCGGCGGCCGTGCCGGAGAAGGTCCATTCCGAGACACCCCGGTCGCCGTCGACGAAGTGGCTGTGGTCGCCCCATTCGGCATCCGGCATCGCCGTCCACACGCCGCTGAACGCCTCCGCGATCGCCGCTCGCCCGGTGATCCGCGTGCCGTAGACCTCCGGCCCGCCGACGGCGTTGAAGATGCAATCCTCAGCGAAGAAGCGCATGACCCCGTCGATGTCATGCCGGTTGAAGGCATCGAACAGACTTTTGAGATCGGTTGCAGAGAGTGTCATGGTCCTGTCCTTTGGTGTCGAAAGGCATGGCTTCGCCGTCGACGGCAAACGCCGTCTTCAAAGGCCGCCAGGCCGGATGCGAATGGAGTGTCGGGTCGGTTGCCGGGCTAGATGCGCCCCTTCCAGGGGATCAGCACCTTTTCGAGGTAGCGGATCAGAAGGTCGAAGGCGAAGGCGAAGATGCCGATGATGAAGATGCCCATGATCACCGTGTCGCTTTCGAGGTTCTCGGCCGCGTTGAGGACCATGAAGCCGAGGCCTCGGTTCGCCGCGACCATTTCGGCCGCCACCAGCGTCGTCCAGCCGACGCCGATGCCGATGCGCATGCCGGTGAAGATTTCCGGCAGGGCCGCCTTCATGATCACCTGGCCGATGACCTGGCCGCGGGTGGCGCCCATCGCATAGGCCGCATGGATCTGCTCCGTGGAGACCGAACGCACCCCTGCCCTTGCGGCGATCGCCATCGGCGCGAAGATCGCCAGATAGATGAGGAACACCTTCGGGAATTCGCCGATGCCGAGCCAGATGATGACGAGCGGCAGGTAGGCGAGCGGCGGCAGCGGGCGGTAGAATTCGATGATCGGATCGAAGAGGCCGCGCACGATACGGTTGACCCCCATCAGGATGCCGATCGGCACCGCCGTCACCAGCGCCAGCAGGAAGGCCCCGAAGACGCGGGTGAGGCTGGCGAGGGTATGCTGCGTCAGCGTGGAGTTCGAGACCCCCTCCGTCAGTGCCAGCATGAACTTGTCCCAGACCGCGAGCGGAGAAGGCAGGAACAGCGGTTTGACCCAGCCGGATTCCGTCACGAGGAACCAGAGCGCGACGAGCACGAGGGCCGTGAGGAGGCTGATGAAGCCGCTGTTCCCGTCGCCGGGGGCGCCGAAGATCTTGCCGGGCCTGACCGAACGGGTCCTGTTCACTCTCTCAAGCATGGGCCACCTCCGGGTTGCCGGATTCACGTTCGTCGCCATAGATGATGCCGAGCACTTCCTCGCGCATGCGGATGAATTCCGGGCTCGACTTGATCGCCCGGGCATTGCCCTCGGCAAGGAAGCGGCGGTTGAAGTCGAGTTCGTAGGTATGGGTGATGCGGCCGGGGCGCGGTGACATGACGATGAGCCGCGAGCCGAGGAACAGCGCTTCCTCCACGCTGTGGGTGATGAAGAAGAACATCTTGTTGGTGAGCTGCCACACCTTCAGGAGCAGTTCCTGGATGGTCTCGCGCGTCAGGGCGTCGAGCGCGGCCATCGGCTCGTCCATCAGCAGCATGGCGGGGTCGCAGGTCAGCGCCCGCGCGATGCCCACGCGCTGCTGCATGCCGCCCGAAAGATGGTAGATCATGTGGCGGTGGAAATCCTGAAGTCCCACGAGGGCGAGGTTCTTGGTGGCCAGCTCCCGCCGCGTCGCCTTGTCGACACCGCGCAGCTTCAGGCCGAATTCGGTGTTCTCGATGACGTTGAGCCAGGGCAGCAGGGCGTGCTTCTGGAAAACCACGCCGCGCTCGGCGCCGGGGCCGATGACCTGGTGGTTGCCGAGCGTGATGTCGCCTTCCGAGGGCGCCATGAAGCCTGCCATCAGGTTGAGCAGCGTCGTCTTCCCGCAGCCCGAAGCGCCGAGCGCGACGACGAAATCGCCGCTCCTGATGGTCAGATTGACCCCCTTCAGGGCGATCACCGCCTGGTCCGAGTAAAGGCCCGGATAGGTCAGACTGATATTCCTGACGCTAAGTGTTTCCATGAGAAATGCCTCCCTGCACCCCGGTCACGGTCTGTAAGCGATGACGCACGCACCGGCCGCTCCCACGGCCGGCGCATCCGGCGGGCGCCTTTTACTTTGCTGCCGCCTTGGCGAAGTCTGCATTCACGAAGGGCGCGTAGTCGTCGAGCGCCTTGCTGATCTGCTTCTGCTCGACGAGGAACCGTGCGCTTTCGTTGAGCGCCCGGGTCGCGCCGCCGCCGAGCCAGGTATCGGAGGCCTGTTCGTCCGCATTCGGGAAGGACAGGAGCTCCAGCGCCTCGACCGTGCTCGGGCCGTCGCCGCCGATCAGCTTGACGATGCCCTGGACCTGGGAAGAGTCCGCCGTCCAGGCCGCCTTGTCGGCATTGTAGTCCGCATAGGACTGGGCGAGAACCTTGGTGAAGGCCTCCATGAGCTTGGGGTTCTCCGCCGCCCAGGTCTTGTCGACGACAAGGCCGTCGAAGGTGGGAACGCTCGCCGCGCCGATGACCTCGGAATCGGAGATCGTCTTGCCCGTCTTCTGGATTTCCGAGAGCGCCGGCGGCCAGACATAGGCGGCATCGATATCGCCGCGCTGCCAGGCCGCGACGATCTGCGGCGGCTTCAGGTTGAGGATTTCCACCTCGCGCGGATCGATCTTCCAGACGGAATTGAGACCCACGAGCAGATGGAAGTGCGAGGTGGACACGAAGGGCACGGCGACCTTCTTGCCCTTGAGGTCTTCCGGCTTCTCGATGCCGGAGCCGTCGCGAGCAACCAGCGCCTCCGACTTGCCGATATTGTCGAGGATCCAGAAGAGCTGCAGGTCGACGCCGCGGGTTGCGGCCGCGGCCGTGCCGGTCGAGCCGATCACGCCGATCGGCACGTCGCCGGAGGCAAGTGCCGTCGTGATGTCGCCTGCCGACGAGAACTGGCGCCAGTCGATCTTGTAGCCGGCCTCCTTGGCGGCCGCATCGAAGCGGCCGTCGGCGATGGCGGCCACGAACGGGCCGACGATCTGCTGGTAACCGACCACGAGGCTGGTTTCTGCGTAAGCCATGCCTGACACGGCAAGGCCGGCCACGAAGCTGGTGGCGGCGGCCAGGCGTTTGAATTGTCTTGAAAGCATCATCGTTCCTCCTCATCGATTGGTGCTTGAGCCGGTTGCCCCGGTCTTCTTGACAAAAGTGATAAATGCGGTGCCCCGCTTGCGTTATATCCAGTTTGGAAGTTGAATAAATCCAGATCATTTGGCCTGGAGCGGATTTCGTGCGCACCAACGTATCCGAGACGATCTTCTTCATCGACCGGGAAAGTGGGCTCGGCCTGCAGGCCCAATTGCGCGAGACGGTGGTCTCGGCGGTGCTCGCCGGGCGCATCCAGCCGGGCGCGCACCTGCCCTCCACCCGCAAGCTCGCCGACTATCTCAACATCTCGCGCATCACCGTCACGCTCGCCTATCAGGAGCTCGTCTCCCAGGGCTATGTCGAGGTCGCCAACCGCAGCTCCTACCGCATATCCGGCAACGCGCCCGGCAAGGCGCTCGACAACGACCGCCCGTTGGCCGGCTCCGATCCGGTCGACTGGAGCAGCAAGATCAAGATGAGCTTCGGCGTCGTGCGGCAGATCCCCAAGCCGCTCGACTGGCGGCGTTATCCCTATCCCTTCCTCTATGGCCAGATGGATCCCTCGCTCTTCGACCTCAATGCCTGGCGCGACTGCGCGCGCCGGGCATTGGCGCGCGAGGACTTCATCCTGATGGCAAGCGACTTCGCCGCGGCCGACGACGTGCGGCTCGTCAACTACATCTGCTCGCGCACGCTGCCGCGGCGCGGCATCCACGCCAATCCGGACGAGATCCTCGTCACCGTGGGCGCGCAGAACGCGCTCTGGATCGCGACGCGGCTGATCCTCGAAAAGGGCTCGAGCGCCGTCTGCGAGAACCCCTGCCATCCCGATATCAGCGCATCGCTTTTCCTCAGCGGCGCGAAGGTGACGGCCATCGACGTGGATGGCGAGGGCTTGCCGCCGGATGCGTTGCCGGAAAACGTCGATGCCGTCTTCGTCACGCCGAGCCATCATTCGCCGACGGGCGCAACCATGCCCATCGACCGGCGCGCGCGGCTGCTGGAGGCGGCGGAGGAGAAGGACTTCGTGATCGTCGAGGACGACTACGAGTTCGAGATCAGCTATCTCGCCCCGCCCTCGCCGGCCCTGAAGGCCTTCGACGCCACGGGGCGCGTGCTCTATATCGGCAGCTTCTCGAAATCGCTGTTTCCCGGCCTGCGGCTCGGCTATCTCGTCGCGCCCGCCCCGTTCATCCGCGAGGCGCGGGCCCTGCGCTCGCTGATGCTGCGCCATCCGCCCGGGCACCTCCAGCGCACCGCCGCCTATTTCCTGGCGCTGGGCCACTACGATGCCGTGCTGCACCGCATGCGCACCGAATACCACAAGCGCCACGTGCTGATGGGCGATGCGTTGCGGCGGGAAGGCCTGACGATCGCCGGCTCCTGCGACTTCGGCGGCACGTCGTTCTGGATGGAGGGGCCGGAAGGCCTCGACGCCGACCGCCTCGTGCGGGAGTTGCGGCAGGACGGCGTGCTCGTCGAATCCGGCTCACCGTTCTTTCCGCAGAACAACCGGAGCTGCCGCTATTTCCGGATGGGCTATTCGTCGATCCCGGGCGCCAACATTCCGGAAGGCATCGCAAGGGTCCGGGCCCGGATCGACCGGCTCATGGAAACGGAAGCGGGTTGAAACCGGGAAGACGGACCGCCAGACGCCCGCGGGAGATTTCCCCGCGGGCGTCTTCCTGCCGGTCCTATTCTGCGCCCTGGTCGGCGGGGCCGGCGTGCATCGTGGCGTCGTTCTCGGGACCGTCGACGATGAGATACCCCGCAAGCCCGCGCTCGGCACGCGACAATGCGTGGTCGACCAGCACATAGTGCCCGCCGCGATCGATCTTGAAGTCGACGATCGTGGCACCGCCCGGCGGCACGGTGACGGTCTGCACGTTCGTCGTCGGCGGCGTGGTCACGCTGCCGAAGGCATAGACGTGGTCGAATATCTCGCCGATGACGTGGAAGGACGAAGTGTAGTTCGGCCCGCCGACGCCGAAGAAGATGCGCACAGTGTCGCCGGCATTGGCATAGAGCGGATGCGATTTCGTCAGCGCTCCGACGGCCCCGTTGAAGAGGAAATATTCCGGCCGTTCGGAGGACAGCTTGTCGTAGTCCATCTCCATGTCGCCCTTCGTGCCGAAGGGCTCGACCGTGTAGAGCTCGCCCTGCATGACGTAGAATTCGCGGTCGACCTGCGGCAGGCCGCCCTCGGGCTCGACCAGGATCATGCCGTACATGCCGCTGGTGATGTGATGCGCGACGCTGGGCGTGGCGCAATGATAGACGTAAATGCCCGGTTTCAGCGCCTGGAAGGTGACGACGCTTTCTTCGCCGGGCGCGGTCTGGGTGAAGTCCGCTCCGCCGCCCGGGCCGGTCGCCGCATGGAAATCGACCGAATGCATCATTACGCTGTCGGACGCGTTCTTCAGGTGGACCTCGACGGTGTCGCCGACGCGAACGCGCACGAAGGGCCCTGGCACCTTGCCGTTGAACGTCCAGTAGACATAGGTCGTGCCGTCGTCGAGCCGGCCCTTCAGCTCGACCGTCTCGAAATCGACGCGCACCACCTGGGCCGGCCGCGAGCCAATCGGCCCCGGCAGGTCGGCGGGATCATGCACGATGTCCGCCGCATCCATGTCCATCGTCTCGCGGGCGCCCGGCATGACGCGCAGGAGGCCTTCCATGCCGGCAAGCCTGTGGCCGGCGATGGAGCAGAAATAGGCGAATTCGCCGACCTTGTTCGCCGTGAAGGAGAAGGTGGACGAGGCGTTCTTGCCGACGACGACGGAGGAACGCGCCGCATACTGGTCGATGACCACGTCGTGCTCGGCGCCCTCGCCGTTGATGAGGTTGATCTGCACGATCTCGCCTTCGTGCACCATCAGATCGGGATTGACCTGCCCGTCGATATCGCCGCCGACGCCGATATAGACCATGCGGCCGGCCGCGATGCCGGTCCTGAGGGTGAAGGTGGTGGCGCTGTGATAGCTCGTGCCGAGCGCCGGATCGGCCCGCTGCTGGCCGGCATCCCCGCCGGACGCCTGTCCGCTTGCCGGCTGGGCGGCGTGATCGTGGGTCTGCGCCGCCGCGGGCACCGCGAGGAAGGCCATCGCCGAAAGGCCGATTGCCACGGCGACGGTGCGCCCCATCCGCCGGGCAATGATCGTGTGGGCCGAAAGTGCCGCTGCAACGGCCGTGAGGACGAGTAGAACCGGATCCGTCATGATGTCTCTCTCTCTCCTTGCGAATTCTGCATTCCCTGACCGATCGTCTAGCACGGTTGCGAAAGGCCGGATTTGCGGAACGTCAAGAAAGGGGCCGATCCGGCGGCCGGCGCTAGCCGGCGAACTCCCACGGGCGGACATGGACGAGTTCGGGATCGTCGGCGTGCTCCAGCAGCATGCGTGCCACCCGCTCCTGCCAGAGCGCCGCGAACATGGCCTCTTCGTCCACGGCCGCCGTTCCTGCCGCGACCTTTGGAAAGAGTGCCCGAATCCCCGTTGCCGGCGGCACCGGGGCGGTGTCGAGGTCGAGAACGACGCCGCTGCCGGTATCGCGCCGGCGCAACGCCATGAGGCCGCGTATGGGCGCATCGAACCGCAGGAGATCGCGGCGCGCGAAACGGCGGTTCATTCCGATGCCGCCGAAGCCGGTCTCGGGCGCGGCGCCGGTCAGTAGCGTCGCGATCGTCGCGACGACGCCGGTCGTGCCGTCATCGCGCGCATCACGCATATGGACTTCGATATTGCCGCGCTCGGGCATGTCGTCGCCATAGAGCCGGGCGAGACCCTTGCGGATCATCAGGTAGGCGCCGGCAACGGTCGGGCAGGAATGCCCGGCGAGCTTTACCGCATCGGCATAGCGATAGGTGATGGTGCCGCCCGCCGATGCGCCGAAAAACGCCGCCAAAGGCTCGCGCAGCGTAATGGCAGGGACCCGGTCGAAGAAATCGGGAAAATCCATGTGTGCCTCCGTCATTCGTCAGGGTTCATTCCGCGGCAACCGGAATTTCGGCTTCCGCGAGATCGGCCGCCCGGGCCGCCGCGACCGCGAGCCAGTCCCGGTAGAGGCAACGATCCTCCTTGGAGAAGGAAGCGCGCCGACGCATGTCGTCGAACGTCTCGCCCGGATGGCAGCGGTCGTAGTCGTCGCGCACGAGCGCTTCGAGAGAGGCTAGGTCCTTGAAATCGCGTGACATGATGCTCACGCCTTCCTGCCCGCGGCACGCCGGCCATGGTCCGAAGGCCCGCCGCCCGATCGCTCACAATCCTCGACGGCGGTGACGAACCAGCCCGGGCAATTGCCAAGTCCCTGGCTGACGACGGCAAACATGATTTCGAGGCGCTCCGCGCGCTCGAAAGACCCTGCCCTTTCCCGCCTGAAGACGGTTTCGATTTCCTGCATGATGTCGCCCTCCGAAAAGATATATTCAGAATGTATCTTTTAAGACGGGACGACAAGGACTATTTTGTCGCGCCTGCGGCCCCCCGTATTTTCTTTCACCGCAAGGCCGCCCGGTTCGCATGGAGGAACAGATGGCAACCATCCCGGCGCAGATGCCAGAGGGCTTCGAGGCATACGGCCGCTCCCCGGACTTCACCCCTGAGACGCTGCCCGCCCGACTGCAATCGGCCCACACGACGAAGGCCGGCACATGGGCGATGCTTCATGTCATCGAGGGCGAAGTTCTCTACCGGCTCGAACCGCCCCATCACGGCGAGCAACGCGCCAAGGCCGGCGAGGCAATCGTGATCGAGGCCGAGGTCCCTCATCGCGTCGCCTTCACCGCGCCGGGACGGATCTTTGTCGAGTTCTACAGGAAGAAAGACAGCGGCACGCCCTGACGGGCCGGCGCCGGCCACCGCCGATAAAACATGATAAAATAACTCCAGTAATTTGATGTGGATCAAATTACTCAAGTTTTCCTTCCCGTAAGGTCCGCCCGAAATTTGGTGACGGGCGAGGCTGGCGGGTTGATGATGGGTGGCGAATTCTCACGGTATTTCGCCAATGCAGACGGCACGAACCCGCTGCGCAACGCATTTTCCCGCCGCAGCGCGGTCATGCCGTTCCGGGGAAGGCAGCGCCTCGCCTCCGCCGACATCCAGTCCGCATGGCAAGGACTGCTGGCGGCGCCGACCCTGCCGGGCAAGCGCCTCGCCTATATCCATGTTCCCTTCTGCGCGAACCATTGCCTGTTCTGCGGCTTCTACCGCAATGCCTACGTTCCGGATGCAGGGGCGGCCTATGCCGACCTTCTCGTCGAGGAAATCCGGCGCGATGCCGCCGCACCCGCCCTGCAGGAAAGCCCGATCCACGCCGTCTATCTCGGCGGCGGCACGCCGACGGCCCTCAGCGCGGCCGAGCTTTCCCGCATCATCGAAACCGTGAGGGCCGCGCTTCCGCTTGCCGCCGATTGCGAGATCACCGTCGAGGGCCGCATCATCCATTTCGACACGGAGAAGATCGACGCCTGCCTCGAGGCGGGCGCCAATCGCTTTTCCATCGGCGTCCAGAGTTTCGACACGGCGGTGCGCCGCCGGCAGGGGCGGCGCGCGAGCCGCCAGGAGGCGATCGCCTTCCTTGAAGCCCTGCGCGACCGCGACCGCGCGGCGCTGGTGATCGACCTTCTCTATGGATTGCCCGGCCAGACGCCGGAGGTCTGGCGACAGGATCTCGAGACGGCGGTCGCGCTCGGTCCGGACGGGATCGACCTCTACGGCCTCAACCTCATTCCCGGCACGCCGCTCGCAACGGCGATAGCCGCCGGAAAATTCCCCGCCGCCCCCGGCCTTGCCGAGATCGGCGAGTTCTACGCCACAGGCGCGGATTTCTTCCGGCGCCGCAACTGGCGGCAGATCAGCAACAACCATTGGGCCCGCACAACGCGCGAGCGGAACCTCTACAATCTCCTCATCAAGGAGGGGGCCGATTGCCTCGCCTTCGGCGCGGGTGCCGGCGGCTCCATCGGCCGCGCCAGCTACGGGGTCGCGAGCGACCTTGCGCACTATACCGAGAGCGTTCGCGCCGGCCGCAAGCCCATCGGCCTCCTTGCCATGGCCGATGATCTCCAGCCGCTGCGCAACCTCGTCACGGCAAGCTTCGAGGCCGGCCGCCTCGACATGGCCGCGCTGGATAGCCTTGCCGGAGAGGGAACCGCGGCCTTCCTGGCGCCCCTCGTCACCCAATGGGAGGCGGCCGGCCTTCTTACCCTTTCCGACGGCATTGCCGACCTCACCGTGGCGGGGCGCTTCTGGTACGCCAACCTGATCTCCGCCCTCCACGACATCCTTGAAAACAGGCTCCTGTCCGCCGTGGACGCCGCCTGAACGACAGCGCATCTGAAGGGAGCACCCATGCAGCATCTGAGCCACGCGGAAAAGATCGAGCGAATCCGGCAGGCCATCGCCGAAAAGCCCGACGGCATCCTGGAATCCCTCGCCGCCGAATTCGCGGTACCCGTCCAGACCGTCGTCGAATGCGTTCCCGGCGACGGCGTGACACGCATCGACGGCAGCCGCTTCGTCGACGTTTTGACCGACATCGCCGAATGGGGCGACATCACCTTCATCGTCCACACCAAGGACGCCGTCGTCGAGGTCTGCGGGCCCATGCCGACGGGCAGGATCGGCCACGGCATGTACAATCTCCAGGGCGGCGCAAGCGGCCTTTCCGGCCATCTGCGCCCGGACAGGTGCGCGTCCATCTTCCTCGTCCGCCGCCCCTTCATGGGCATGGAGACGATGTCGGTACAGTTCTTCAACGCCGAGGGCGAGACGATCTTCAAGATCTATGTCGGGCGCGACGAGGCGCGCAGGCTGAAGGCCGACCAGATCGAGCGCTTCAACCGGCTGGCAACGCTGTTTGCGCAGACGGCCGGCAATGCCTGACATGCGCCCGCTGGTGATCTTTGGCGCGAGCCGGGGCGTCGGGCTGGAACTGGCACGGCTGGAATGCGCCGCGGGCCGGCGCGTCATCGCACCGGTGCGCCCGCAATCGGACGTCGCCGCGCTGGACGGGACCGGTGCGGCCTTCCTGCGCGCCGATGCCCTGTCGCGGCAGGACGTGACCGGCACCCTCGCCCGGATCGGCGGCGACTTCGACATCGTCTCGACGCTCGGCGGACAGGCGGACGACGGCCGCCGGGCCGACGACGAGGGCAATATCAACGTCATCGACGCGGCCGTGGCGACGGGACGGGCAAGGCGGTTCGTCCTCGTCACCTCCATCGGCTGCGGGGAGATGGCGCCCTTCCGCTCGGCGCGGGCCATCGCGGCCTTCGGCGCGGCGGTCGACGCCAAGACGCTCGCGGAGGAGCGGCTGAGGGCGAGCGGCCTCGACTGGACGATCGTCCGGCCCGGCGGCCTCGTCTCCGAGCCCGCGACCGGGCGGGGCCTTCTTTTCGAGGACCCGCAGATGCACGGCTTCATCCACCGGGCGGACGTCGCGCGACTGGTGTTCCGGGCCCTGCGCGACATGGCGACCGCCGGCCATGCCTTCGCCGCCGTCGATGCCGGACGGATGAACAGCGTGAACGCCCTTCCTCCCTTCCCTCTCGCAGAACAGGATTTCCAGCAGTGAACACCGGCACCCTCATGATCATCCTCATGCTGCTTCCGGGCGGCGGCTATTCCTCCAGCTTCGTCAGCACCGACACGCCGCAGGAATGCGAGCAGCGCCTCGCGCGCATCCGCCCCATCCTGGAAGGCGGCACGGCCGAGCTGAAGGAGGCCGGCTGCTATGCGACCACCGCCACGTTCGACAACTTCGACCACGATCCGCCCGCCGATGCCCCGCGCCACACCTTCCTCCTCACCCTTACCGGCGACAGGGCGACCGTGCGCAAGCTCGCAAGCGAGGCGGACTGTCGCGCTGCACTGGAGCAGGCGGAGGGATCGGCCGGGCAGTCCCGCTACTGCACCACGTCGACCCAGGACATGACGGGCGGCGGGGACTGACCGCCGCAAGAGGCAACCGGGCGCCGGAAGGCGCCCGATATCTGGAGAGGCATTCATGAGAGGGTTTTCAATGGGCGGGCGCCGGCATTGCGCGCTGGCGGCGCTGCTGCTGTCCGTTTCGCCGCTGGCGCTGCAGCCTGCGCTGGCCGAGGAGCCGGGCGGCACCTGGCTGGATACGGTGACCGTCGTCGGCACGCGCACGGAAATGGCCGTCAGGGACAATCCGCGCTCCGTCGCGGTGATCACGAAGGAGGATATCGAGAAGCGCTCCGCCGACAGCGTCGCCGAGCTCCTGCGCGACGTGCCGGGCGTCGAGATCGCCGATGAATCGGTCGCCGGCATGAAGCGACTGCGCATCCGCGGGGAAAGCTCGCGCCGCGTGACCATTCTCGTGGACGGTCAGGAGATCACCGACCACAGCACCTACGGCACGCCGCTTCTGGTCGATCCCGCCACCATCGAGCGGATCGAGGTGGTCAAGGGCCCGTCCTCCGTGCTCTACGGCGCGAAGGCCATCGGCGGCGTCGTCAACATCATCACCAAAAAGGGCGCGGACAAGCCGGTCGAGGTCGAAGGCGGCGGCACCTACTATTCGGGTTCCGGCGGCTGGCAGAGCTGGGCCGCCGTCTCGGGCAGCAAGGACGGCTTCGACTACCGCCTTTCCGCCACGGCCGACCGGCACGGCGACCGGCGCGTGCCGAAGGGCCGGTATTCGGCGACCGGAAAGCTCGACGACACCGCCTTCAACGACAAGAACCTCTATGCCCACCTCGGCTACCGCTTCGGCGAGGCGGACAATCACTACCTCGCCCTGAAATACGAGCAGCACTTCCTCGAAAGCGAGGGATGGCCGGGGCCGCCCGGCTCGCTCGCCGGGGTCGAGCGCTTCAGGATCGACCTGCCGCAGCGCGACCGCCGCAAGGTCGGCCTCTACTATGACGGCGAGGAGATCGGCGACATCGTGCGCAAGGTCCATGTCGACCTCTACTACCAGACGATCGACCGGCTCTTCGAGAACCAGGTGGGCGTCAGGATGAGCCCGACCCGCACCGTCGACGTCATCTCCACCTCCGACGACCGCATCACCGACTACGGCCTCAACGCCCAGGTCGACCTCGCCCTCCTGGAGGGGCACCAGACCATCGTCGGCGCGCAATATCTCTCGGACAATCTGGTGACGGGCAAGACCTCGACCACGACGATGACCGGCTTCGGCCCCTTCCCGATAACCACGGAGTCGTCCTCAAGGGACAAGGCGCATATCGACACGGTCTCCCTCTATGCACAGGACGAATGGAGCCTCGCCGACGCCGTGAAGCTGACCACGGGCCTGCGGCTGAACCACACGCAGACGGGGCTCGACGAGACGACGGTCGCCGCGCGCGCCGGCTTTGCGGGAACGGACGACACGCGCCTTCTCTCCTCGCTCGGCCTCACCTTCGAGCCGACCGACAGCCTCGTGCTGCGCGCGGGCTATTCGGAGGGCTACATCTCCCCGACGCTGCTCCAGCTCTTCAGCTCGACCACGGCCGGCGGACAGGGCACGATCTACGGCAATCCCGACCTGACGGCCGAGCTTGCGCGCAATTTCGAGATCGGCGCCCGCTATGAGGACGCCGGCCTCGCGCTCGACGTGGCGGGCTTCTACACCAGGGCGAAGGACTACATCACCACCACGCGCTGCGTGGCCGTCACCGCCTATTGCCAGACGACGGGCTCGCCCTCCTCGCCGTCCTCGCTCTATGTCAACGCGGACAGCGCGACGACATACGGCCTCGAATTCCTCGCCGAATACGAGCTCGCCTCCGGCTTCTCGCCCTATGTCGGCGGAAGCTGGATCCGGCGGGAACTGGATTTTGCGGGCTACTCGACCTTCGACAGCGACACGCCGGCGCTCTCGGGCCGCATCGGCGTGAAATACGAGGGGGAATTGTGGGAGAAGCCCTTCTGGGCCGACCTCTTCCTGCGCGGTTCCACCGGCAGCCGGCAGACCTATCTCGACGGAACGAGCCTCGTGACGGAAACGCTGCCGGGCTGGGGCACGCTCAATCTCGCCTTCGGCGGCAACTACGGCGAAGACGAGCGCCTCAGCCTCTCGGTGAACTTCAACAACATCTTCGACAAGGAATACCGCCCGACCTTCGGGGAACTACCCGGTGTCAGGCGCAGCGTCGAAGTCAGCGCCCGCGTGAAGTTCTGATCGCGCGGGGACACAAACCGCATCGGCGTCCCGCCCATATCCGGCGCGGGACACCGTAATCGAATGCCGCAAACGGCTAGGCGGGAAGATGAACCTGGCCAACAAGCTCCCCCTTGAGGCGCGCCGTCTCCAGGCCAAGCTCGATGAAGCGGTGCGCGTGGCACTGGCGAAGGCTAGACCGTCCGCTGCGCGAACAGTTCCACCAGGTCGACCGCTTCGCGCGGCTTCGCGTTGAGCTGGAGATGGCTTTCGATATGCTTCAGGTGAAGCGTCATCATCCAGGCGGCTTTCTCGGCGTCCCGCGTGTGGAAGGCACCCACGATCCCGGCGTGGTCGTCGTCGCGACAGTCGCTGAGGCCCGGGGCGCCGAAGAGGCCGATGATGAGCGAGGTGCGCGTCACGAGCTCCTTCATCGTCCGGATCAGGATGCCGTTGCCGGCGACCTGCGCGAGGGCCGTGTGGAACTGCCCCGACAGGCGGATCGCATCGTGCCGGCGGCGCTCCTTGTGTGCGACATATTCCATTTCGAGAAGGCGGTTCAATTCGGCAATATCGTCCTCGCTGGCACGCTGGACGGCAAGACGCGTGATGTTCGGCTCCAGCGCAAGGCGCGCCTCGAAGACCTCGCGGGCCTGCTCGGGCGTCGGCGAGGCGACGAAAGCCCCGCGATTGGCATGAAGCTCGACGACCTCGCGGCTGGCCAGAAGCAGCAGGGCCCGGCGGATGCGCATGCGGCCGACGCCGAAGGCTTCGCACAGGGCGGATTCCGAAAGCTTCGTTCCCGGCGGCAATCTCTGTTCGATGACGGCATCGAAAATGCGCTCGACGATATCGCCTTCGTCGATTCCCTCCGCCTCGACCAGGCTTTGCCGACCCAAATCCACCACCGCATCACCTCGAACACTGCATTCGAGTTCTAAATAGGGCCGTTTCCGTTCACCAACAAGCGGCAATTTCATCGACGATGTCGCCAGCACTTTGTATACGACCGCTTGACAAAATTGTTAACAATGCGCTCAATGCTCTGGCCAAGGCCGGATGTGGCCGCCCTCGCGGCCCGCTCGCCACAGAAAATAAATCAATGGCCCAGAGGAAGAACAACATGCACAAGCGCACATTCCTGAAACTCTCCGCCCTCGCTGCAGCGACCGTCCTGTCCCTGCCGCTGATGGCGTATGCCGAGAACGCCACGCTCAAGATCGGTTTCGTCGGCGTCACCTCCGGCCCGGCGGCGGCCTGGGGCATTTCCAACCAGCGCTCGATGGAGGCGCGCGCGGCCTGGCTCAACGAGCTCGGCGGCGTGAAGATCGGCGACAAGACCTACAATATCGAGATCGTCGCCTTCGACGACCAGAAGGACCCCAAGCGCGCGATCGCCGGCATGGAGAAGATGGCGCAGGACGGCATCCACTACGTCGTCGGCCCGAACGTCGACGACGGCGCGGCTGCGGTCCGTCCCGCGGCCGAGCAGAACGGCATCATGTATTTCCCCTATTCCTTCCCCAAGGCGCTCTTCTCGCCGCCGGCATCGAACGCCATCCTCGGCATGGTGGCGAACTACCAGTCGGGCCCGGCCATCTACAAGTATCTCATGGAGAACAAGGGCGTGAAGAAGGTGGCCTTCGTCGCTGCCAACGAATCCGACCCGCTGAGCCAGCGTGAATCCGGTATCGCGGCGGCCCAGGCGCTCGGCCTCGACGTGGTCTCGGGCAACGTGACCTATCAGGTGGACACCACCGATTTCACGCCGGTGCTGCTGCCGGTCATCCAGGCCGCGCCCGACCTTCTCGTGCTCTCGGGCGTCTCGCCGGCCAACGCGCCGCAGCTCATCCGCTCGGCGCGCGAACTCGGCTATGAAGGCCTCATCTCGACCGAAACGGCGCAGGACGCGGCCGTTCTCCAGGAAGGCGCAGGCGACCTTGCCGAAGGCTTCATCTCGGTCGGCGGCGCTTCCACGCCGGAACTCGCCAGCGACACGATGAAGGAATTCGTCGAGCGCTACACAAAGATGTTCGGCGAGTACAACGACGAGTCCAACACCAAGGTCTACGCTCTCGAATACATCATCGAGACGCTGAAGGCGAACCCGGCGGCCATCGACAATGTCGAGGAATATAAGAAGACCATCGACACGTTCGAAGCGCCGAACCCCTTCATGAAGGGCGACGCCAAGCTGAAATATGTCGGCATGACCTCCTTCGGCCAGAAGCGCCAGGTCTCGGTCCCGCTCGTGGTCAACGAGTACAAGGGCGGCAAGTTCGAGACGCTGTTCGTCGGCCAGGTCGACTGATCCGAGCCTGAAACATCTCTACGATAAGGAGATCCGGGCGGCGCGCACCGTCCGGCCGGATCCTCTTAGCCTGAACTTCTTTCCATTGGAGGCTCACGATGGAACAGATAATCGCCAACGGTCTCTACCTTGGTGCGCAATATGCGTTGATCGCCCTCGGGCTCACGCTGATCTTCTCGCTGATGAACGTGCTGAACTTCGCCCACGGGCAGATGTACGTCTTCGGCGGCTTCGTCACCTATACGGTCGTCGTCCAGTTCGGCCTTCCCTTCATCGTCGGCCTCCTCGCCTCCGCGGTGATCCTCGCCATCATGGGCGCGGTCATCGAGAAATTCCTCTTCGCGCCGGTCGTGCGCCGGTCCAAGCGCGATGAATCGACCATGCTGCTGGCCGCCGGCATCGCCTTCTTCCTCGATGCCGTCATCCTGCTCCTCTTCGGCGAGAAGCAGCGCGGCGTGCCGAAGATCGTGAACGGCGTCTTCAACTGGGACATGCGCATCATCATGCCCTACGACCGCATCCTGATCGGCGTCCTGGCGATCCTGCTCATCGTGGTCTTCATCGCCTTCATGAACTATTCCCGTGCCGGCCGCGCCATGCGGGCGCTCGCACAGGACCGGATGGCCGCCCAGCTCATGGGGGTCGACGTCGCGCGCTACTCCATGCTCGGCTTCGCGCTCGGCGCCATGCTCGCCGGCCTCGTCGGCGGCCTTCTCGTCACCATCACCGGCGTCAATCTCGGCATGGGCGGCCCGACCTCGATCAAGGCGTTCCTGATGATCATGATCGGCGGCGCGGGCGTCATCTCGGGGGCGATCGCCGGCGGCTTCATCCTCGGCATGATGGAGAGCGTCGGCCTTACCGTGCTCTCGGCCTACGGCGATATCACCTATCTCGTCATCTTCGCCACGCTGATGGTGTTCCTGGCCGTCCGCCCGCAGGGGCTGATGGGCAAGCCGTGGGGTTAAGTTCATGAAAGCGTCAAGACTTCTCGGCTTTTCAGCCTTCCTTCTCGCCGTCTTCGTGCTCGTTCCGCTCTTCATCGGCGCGACCGGCCGCTGGGACTTCTTCTACACCCTCACCTCGGTCGCCCTGCTTTCGGTCGGCGCGGCCGGCGTCTGGCTCACCTTCTACATCGGCCGCATCAATATCGGCCAGGGCGCCTATGCGCTGGTCGGCGGCTATGTCTCGGCCATCCTCGTCACGCAAGGCGGCGTCTCCTTCTGGCTGACGCTGCCGGTGGCCGGCCTCTTCTGCGCCGTCATCTCCGTCCTGATCGGCCTGCCGATCCTGCGCTTGCGCGGCGTCTATTTCGCGATGGTCACGCTGGTGCTGACGGAGGTGGCGCGCCTGTCCGCCCTCGCCCTGCCCATCACCAACGGCGCGAAGGGCATCACCTCGATCCCGCTGCCCGGCGAACTCTCCGTCTTTGGCCTGACGATCATCCCGGCCTTCGGCTCGCTCTCCAATCCGCGCATCGGCTTCTACATGATGGCCGCGGTGCTGATGATCGTGACCTACCTCGTGCTCTGGCGCATCGTGAACTCGCGGCTCGGGCACCTGTGCCGCAGCCTCCAGCAGAACGAGGAGCTTTCGGCCTCGATCGGCGTCAACACCGCCTATCTGAGGGTGCTCGCCTATGCGATCTCCTCGTTCTTCGGCGGCATTGCGGGCGCCATGTTCGCCTCCATCGCGCAGTCGATCTATCCGTCCTCCTTCGTGGTCGCCGACAGCGTGAACTTCATGCTCTACTGCTTCCTCGGCGGGCTCGGCTATGTCTTCGGGCCGATGCTCGGCACATTCCTGCTCTATTTCGGCTGGGACCTGCTCTCGATTGCCCGGGAATACCAGCTCCTCATCTATTCCGGCGTCATGATCCTGCTCATGCTGGTCCTGCCGAACGGTGTCCTCAGCCTTCTCGACAAGAAGGAGGGCGGCAAATGACCCCCATCCTGCAGATCAAGAACATCACCAAGCGCTACGGCGGCCTGACGGCGGTGAACGATGTCTCCTTCGACGTGAGGGCCGGCGAGATCCTCTCGGTGATCGGGCCGAACGGCGCGGGCAAGTCGACGCTCTTCAAGCTGATCTCCTCCTTCGTGCCGGCGACGAGCGGGGAAGTGCTCTTCAACGGGGAGCGCATCTCCAGCCTCGCCCCGCACAAGGTCGCCCGCATGGGTGTCGTGCGCACCTTCCAGGAAACGACGATCTTCCGCTCCATGACGGTGCGCGAGAACATCATCGTCTCCCATCACCTGCGCTCGAAGGCGAGCCTCCTCGGCTTCTTCCTTGGCACGAAGCAGGCGAAGGAGGACGAGGCGGCCTTCGCGGCCTCGGCCGACGATATCGTCGACTTCCTCGGCCTGCAGGGCATCCGCAACGAGCTCGCCTCCAACCTGCCGCAGGGCCATCTTCGCGCGCTCGGCATGGCCATCGGCCTTGCCACCGACCCGAAGGTCATCCTCCTGGACGAGCCCTTCGCCGGCATGAACCACGACGAGACCATGAAGATGGTCGGCCTCGTGCGGCGACTCCGCGACGAGCGCGGCGTCACCGTCCTCCTCGTCGAGCACGACATGCCGGCGGTGATGAAGATCAGCGACCGGATCGTGTGCATCAATTTCGGCCAGAAGATCGCCGAGGGCACGCCGAAGGAAATCCGCGAGAACGAGAAGGTGATCGAAGCCTATCTCGGCTCCGAAGACGCGGCGATCGGGATGTAAGCCATGACCAAGATATTGAGCGTTGAGAATATTGAACTCTACTACGACCACATCTACGCGCTGAAGGGCGTGTCGATCGATGTGGACGAAGGCGAGACCGTTGCGCTGATCGGCGCGAACGGTGCGGGCAAATCCTCGATCCTGCGCGCGATCACCGGCCTTCGGCCGATCCGGTCCGGGCAGATCGTCTACCAGGGCCACAGGCTCGACGGCACGTCGGCCTCCGATATCGTGCGCCGGGGCATCTCCATGGTACCGGAGGGGCGCCGCGCCTTCCCGCTGATGTCGGTGAAGGACAATCTGCTGATGGGCGCCTTTACCCGCTCCGACAAGGCGGAAATCGAGCAGACGCTGGAAAACGTGCTGACGCGCTTTCCGCGCCTTCGCGAACGCTATCACCAGCAGGCCAGCACCATGTCCGGCGGCGAGCAGCAGATGATGGTGATCGGCCGGGCCCTGATGGCAAGGCCGAGGCTCCTGCTTCTGGACGAACCGTCCCTCGGCATCGCGCCGAAGCTGGTGCAGGACATCGCCCGCGCCATCGTCGCCATCAGCCGCGACGAGAAGGTCTCCATCCTCCTCGTCGAGCAGAACAGCCGCATGGCGCTCTCGATCTCCAACCGCGCCTACGCGCTTTCCACCGGCTCGATCGCCCTGTCAGGCAATTCGAAGGACCTGATGAACGACGACCGCATCAAGGCGGCCTATCTCGGAGGCGAGCTCTGACATGAACATCCTCGTCATCAACCCCAACACGACCGCATCGATGACGGACCATATCGGGAGGGCGGCGGAAGCTGCCGCCGCTTCCGGCACGAAGATCACGGCCGTCAACCCGGCCCACGGCCCCGTCTCCATCGAGGGCTATTTCGACGAGGCGATGAGCCTTGCCGGCCTGCTCGACACGATCCGCCGCAATCCGGATTGCGACGCCGTCGTCATCGCCTGCTTCGACGATACCGGCCTTGATGCCGCCCGCTGCCTCACCGACAAGCCGGTCATCGGCATCGGGGAGGCCGCCTATCATTTCGCCTCGATGCTCTCCAACAAGTTCTCCGTCGTGACCACGCTCGCCCGTTCCGTACCGGCGCTGGAACACAACCTTTCCCGCTATGGCCTCGATACCCGTTGCGCGCGCGTGCGCTCGTCGGAAGTCGCGGTGCTGGAACTGGAACAGCCGGGCTCGAATGCGCGCCAGAAGATCAGCGCCGAGATCGGCCTTGCCGTCACGGAGGATCGCGCGGAGGCCGTCGTGCTCGGCTGCGCCGGCATGGCGGGCCTTGCCGCCGACCTTGCGGCCGAGCACGGCCTTCCGGTCCTCGACGGGGTTTCCTGCGCGGTGAAGATGGCGGAAGCCATGGCCGGCCTCAACATGCGCACGTCGCGCCTCGGGGGTTATGCTCCTCCTCCCGCCGGCAAGCTGAAGCACGCATTCGGCGCCTAGCGCGTCTCCGCCGCGGCTGAAGTAGGCCTCGTCATCGCTTTGCTGTCGAGGCCCGCTCTATCAGCGTGCACCCGACCTTGTGGATGCGATGCCGCCCCGCGGGCGTTTTCCTTGCAAGCTGCGCGATCGCCCAGGCGCCCATCGGGCGATGGGGAAGTTCGAGCGTGGTGAGTTGCGGGCGAAGATGGCGGGACAACTCGTCGTCGTCGTAGCCGACGACGGAAAGGTCGGCCGGGATGCGCAGCCCCGCCTCGTTGATCGCATTGAAGCAGCCCATCGCCATCTTGTCGTTCTGGCAGAAGATGGCCGTCGGCGGCTCCTCGAGCGAGAGGAGCTTCCGGGTCGCCTCGAAGCCGGAGGTCGGCGTCCAGTTGCCCTCGGCCACCAGCCGGTCGTCATAGTCGAGCCCTGCTTCCGCCAGCGCCGCGCGGTAACCCGCAAGCCGGTCCTGCGCAGCCTCCATGAAGCTCTCGCCGACGATGGTGCCGATGCGCGTGTGGCCCTTCCTGATGAGGGACGCCGTCGCCATACGGCCGCCCGTGACCTCGTCGGGAACGACGGCCGGGAAGCGGTTGTCGGCGGTGTAGCAATTGAGCAGGACCAGCGGCACCGGAAGGTCCTCGAAGACCGGATCGAGCGACACGCGACGGGTGAAGATCGACATGTAGACGATCCCTTGCGCACCGGCCTGCAGAAGGCGCGCCACGGCCTTGCGCTCATGCTCGGCTCGCCCCTGCGTCTGCGCCACGAGAATGGTCACGTCGTTTTCCCAGGAGGCGTGCCGGGCGCCTTCGATGGCGTTGACCGCCTCCGGCGTCGTCGCGAGCTGGTCGACGATGAAGCCGACGCAGCTTCCCTGCAGCCCTTCGAGCCCCGCGCGGCGGACGGGACCGGCAAGCCCGTAGCCGAGCGACCGCGCGACCTCCAGCACTCGCGCTCGCAAATCCGGCGATATCTTGATGTCGGTCACGTTGTTGAGGACCACCGAGACCGTCGCCTGCGAGCAGCCGGCGGCCTTCGCCACATCCATCATCGTCACGCGCTTGCTGGTCTTCCGGCCGCTCATGCATCCCCCGTTTCCATCTTCCTTATAGCAACTAATAAACTTCGGTCATTGACTAATAATTATTAGTAGCGGTAACCTCGCGGGCATCTGGAGGAGAACGACCATGCAACCGACGTTCAAATACGATCTCGCCGCGCAGATGGCACAGCTCGCCGAAGACGGCATCATCGGGCTCAAGGGCGCCTTCACGCCGGAATGGGCCGATGCGATGCGCGAGGACATGATGACGGCCTTCTGGTCGGCGATCCAAAGGCCGGGCGGCGCTGTCAGCCGGGGGCCGCGCCGCTGGTATGTCGAAATCCATCCGCAGGCCTTCGGCGGGTTCGTCGATCTCATCACCCATCCCTGGGTCGTCGACATCTGCACCAATGTGCTCGGGCCGGACTACCAGATCGTGGAAATCGGCCTCGACGTGCCGTTCCAGGGCGCGAAGTTCCAGCCGTGGCACCGCGACTTCCCCTCGCCTGTCGACACCTATCGCGACCGGAAGATCACCTCGCTCGCCTTCAACCTGACCGGCGTCGACGTCACCGAGGACATGGGGCCGTTCGAGGTGGCGCCGGGAACGCAATATGACGACGGCCGCGAATGGAAACACGAGATGTTTCCCGACAAGGCGCTCTGGGGCCGCTTCGACGAGCGCGCCACGCGCAAATATCCGCAACGGGGCGATATCTCCTGCCGTTCGGCGCTGACGGTCCATCGCGGCACGCAGCACGATTCGCCCATTGCGCGCCCTGTCATGGTGCTGGGCGTCGACAGGCCCGGCGCCGGGCACGCCGAGCTGCACGACATGATGGTGACGCGCGAATGGCATGACGCCCTGCCCGACATCGCCAGGCAGCACCTCGTCTGCCGGGTCGTCGACGAGCTGGTTCCGATCGTCCAGAAGCACGACATCGAAGGCCTGGTCATGGGCGCCGACCCGAGCTGACGCGAAGCCGCCCTCCGCACCTAGCGGAGGGCTGTCCTTGGCGCCGTCGTATCGCGGACGACCAGGGGGCCGTCGACTTTGATGGTCATCGGGCGCACCTGCTTTCCGTGGACCGCCATGTCGATCAGGATCTCGGCGGCCTTCTGGCCCATCTCGTAGTTGGGCAAAACGAGCGTCGAGAGCGGGGGATGGGTGTAGCGCGCCAGTTCCTGGTCGTCATAGCCCATGACGGACAGGTCGCCGGGCACGCGCAGCCCCTTTTCCTGCGCCGCCTCCATGACGCCGATCGCCATGAGGTCGTTGCCGCAGAAGATGGCGGTCGGCGGGTTGGCCATGGAGAGCAGTTCCAGCCCCGCCTCGTAGCCGCGCAGCGGCAGCCAGTCGCCATCGCGCACGAGGCTCTCGTCGAACGCGATGTCGGCGGTGGCGAGTGCCTGCTTGTACCCCTTGAGGCGATCGATCGCCGCATCCATCCACGGTTCGCCGTTGATGAAGCCGATGCGCGTGTGGCCGAGCGCGGTGAGATGCGCCGTCGCGGCAAAGCCGCCCGCCACCTCGCCGGGCACCACCGCCACATGCTGGCGCGGCTCGGCATAGCAGTTGAGCAGGACCGTCGGCACGGATCTCAGCGCCGGCGGCACGCGCACCTTGCGGGTGAAGATCGTCGCATAGACGACGCCGACGATTGCCGGATCGCGCAATACCGAGCGCAGCACCGCCTCCTCCAGTTCCGGATTGGAACGCGTCGCATGGGCCGAAACGAGGAAGCCCTGCTCGAAGGCATAGTCGCGGATACCGTCGAGGCTGACGACGGGATGGGGACTGGTCGAGATTTCGTCGACGATGAAAGCTATGGTATCCTTCTCGACGGAGACGGGCACGGCGGCCACAGGGTCGCGCGTCGCAGGTAATTTATAACCTATTTTATGAGCAGCCTCCCGCACCTTCTGCTGTGTTTCCGGCGAGATGCGGGAGCCGGACATCTCATTGAGCACGAGCGAGACGCTGGATTGGGAAACGCCGGCGATACGGGCCACATCCGTCATGGTCGGGCGCCCGCCGCCCTCTTTTTCCGAATTGCGCCCGTTGTTCCTGGCCATGCGTCGTTCCTCGCCCCTCAGCCGTGCTTTGCACCGCATGCAGATTTTTTGCAAGTGCTCATAATTTTGGCTCTTGACTGCTAATATTATTAGCGCAAGATTTGCCCATGTGAAGCAGAAATTGCTCACGTCCGGTGAAGGAGCACCGGCCAGACCTGGGAGGAGAACCACTCATGACCATGATTTCCCGTCGTACCTTCATGCTCGCGGCAACGGCCGTCGGCGCGCTTGCCGTTGCCGGCGTCGCAATCGCCGAGGTGCCGAAGCTCGAACAGAAGGACACCTACAAGGTCGGCTTCGCGCAGACCGAATCCAACAACCCCTGGCGCATTGCCCAGACGAACAGCATGAAGTCGGAAGCCGAAAAGCTCGGCTACCAGCTCGTCTATACCGATGCCGCCAGCTCGGCCGCCAAGCAGGTCGCCGACGTCAACTCGATGATTGCCCAGGGCGTCGACGTCATCTTCCTCGCGCCCCGTGAGGAAAAGCCGCTGATCCCCGCCGTCATGGCCGCCAAGAAGGCGGGCATCCCGGTCATCCTGCTCGACCGCTCGGTCGATCCGTCGCTCGCCAAGGCCGGCGAGGACTATCTCACCTTCATCGGCTCCGATTTCGTGCAGGAAGGAAAGCGCATTGCCGAATGGCTGGTGAAGAACGCCAACGGCAAGTCGAAGATCATCGAACTGGAAGGCACGACCGGTTCCTCGCCGGCCAATGACCGCAAGAAGGGCTTCGACGAGGCCATCCAGGCGGCCGGCGGCTTCGAGATCGTCGCCTCGCAGACCGGCGACTTCGCCCGCGACAAGGGCCGCCAGGTGGCCGAGGCCCTGCTTCAGGCGCACCCGGATGCCGACATCATCTACGCCCACAACGACGAAATGGCGATGGGCGCCATCGCCGCGCTCGAAGCGGCCGGCAAGGTGCCGGGCAAGGATGTGCTGGTGCTATCCATCGACGGCGGCAAGGAAGCCGTGCAGGCGGTGGTCGACGGCAAGATCGCCGCGGTCGTGGAGTGCAACCCGCGCTTCGGGCCCAAGGCCTTCGAGACGATGCAGCGCTATGCCAAGGGCGAGAAGATCGACCCGATGATCATCAACGACGACAAGTTCTACGACGCCTCCAACGCGGCGGCCGAACTCGACGGCGCCTACTGATCCCATCTCCCAAGCACTTTGCGGCCGGGGCGGCACCACCGTCTCGGCCGTTTTTTGAACGGACCTGACCTCAGGCCCGTTCCGGTGTATTTTCATGAGGCCCGTCCTTGAGGCGGATGGAGGAGGACCCCATGCTTCTGTCCATGCAGGGCATTTCCAAGGCGTTCGGCGGCGTCTCGGCGCTGAAGGCCGTCTCGCTGGAGGTCGAGCCCGGCGAGGTCATGGCGCTTGTCGGCCAGAACGGTGCCGGCAAGTCGACGCTCATCAAGATTCTCACCGGCGTCTACCGCCGCGACGAAGGAAGCATCGCCTTTGACGGCAGGCAGGTCGACTTCCCGATGCCCGCCGAGGCGCAGGCCGCCGGCATCGCCACGATCTACCAGGAGATCAACCTCGCCCCGCAGCGCTCGGTGGCCGAGAACATCTATCTTTCGCGCGAGCCGCGGCGCTTCGGCCTTCTCGACCATGCCGCCATGCGGCGCGGCGCCGAGGCGGTGCTGGCGACCTTCAACCTTTCCATCGACGTCGACCGTCCCGTCGCGCATTTCGATGCGGCGACCCGGCAGATGGTGGCGATCGCCCGCGCGGTCACGCAGAACGCCCGCCTCGTCATCATGGACGAGCCCACCTCCTCGCTCGACGAGCGCGAGGTCGGCGTGCTCTTCGAGACGATCCGCACGCTCAAGCGTTCCGGTGTCGCCGTCATCTTCATCGGCCACCGGCTGGACGAGCTCTATGCGATCTGCGACCGCGTGACGATCATGCGCGACGGCCAGACCGTGGCGAAGAGCCCCATGGCCGACATGCCCAAGATGGCGCTGGTGCGCCACATGCTTGGCAAGGAACTTGCCGCCTTCCAGGCGATGGCGCCCGACGAGGACGCACCCGAGCGCCCCGTGCGTCTTTCCGTCGAGAATGCGGGGGCCGGCGTTCGCGTGCGCGATGTCAGCCTCACCGTGCGCGAAGGCGAGATCTCCGGCCTTGCCGGCCTTCTCGGCTCCGGCCGCACGGAAACCGCGCGCCTCATCTTCGGCGCCGACCGCATGGACCGCGGCACGATCCGCATGGAGGGCCGCGAACGCCGCTACCGCGAGCCGGCGGACGCCATCGCCGACGGCATCGGCCTCGTTTCCGAGGACCGGAAGATCGACGGCATCGTGCCGGACATGAGCATCCGCGAGAACATGACGCTCGCCCTCCTGCCGAAGCTGAGGAAGGCCGGCATCGTCGACCGCGTGCGGCAGGACGAGATCGTCGAGCGCTACATCCGCGCGCTCGGCGTCAAATGCGCCTCGCCCGACCAGCCGATCAAGGAGCTTTCCGGCGGCAACCAGCAGAAGGTGCTGCTCGCCCGCTGGCTTGCGACGGACCCGCGCGTCCTCATCATCGACGAGCCGACCCGCGGCATCGACATCGGCGCCAAGTCGGAGATCCTGAAGCTCCTGCGCAGCCTCGCCGACGAGGGCCTGAGCGTGCTGATGATCTCCTCGGAACTGGAAGAACTGCTCAGCGCCGCCGACCGGGTGACCGTGCTCAGCGACGGCACCTCGGTCGCGACCCTGCCGCGCAAGGACCTGAGCGAGGCGGCGCTCCTTGCCGCCATGGCCCATCAGGCAGCCCCATCAGGTGAACAGGCATGACGACGATCGAGACCCCCGCCCCGCAGCCCTCCGGCGCGCTTTCCTCCGGCAGCCGCCTCTTCGCGCTCGCCGGCCGCTACGGCACCTTCGCCGCCTTCCTGGCGCTCATCGTCTTCAACATGGCCGTCACACCGAATTTCCTGTCCTGGCAGACGCTCAACGTGAACCTCACGCAGGTCGCCACCATCGTCATCGTGGCGACCGGCATGACGCTCGTCATCGCCACCGGCGGCATCGACCTTTCCGTCGGCTCGCTGATGGCGATCGCCGGGGCGCTCGCGCCGATGATCTTCATGGGCCGGTTCTGGCCGGTGGAGAACATGGGCCTTGCCGTCGCGCTCGCCTTCCTCGTCCCCGTCGTCGTCGCCGGCCTCTTCGGGCTTTTCAACGGGCTGCTCGTCACGCGCTTTTCCATCCAGCCGATCATCGCCACGCTCGTCCTCTTCATCGCCGGGCGCGGCATCGCGCAGGTCATGACCAACGGCAACCTGCAGGTCTTCAAGAACGAAGGCTTCCAGTTCATCGCCATGGGCCGCATCGCGGGCATCCCCGCGCAGGTCGTACTGATGATCGTGATTGCCGCACTTGCCTTCGCGCTCGTCCGCTACACCGTCATCGGCCGGCAGATCATCGCCGTCGGCGGCAACGAGAAGGCGGCCCGGCTTACCGGCATTCCGGTCCGGCGCGTCAAGCTCTTCGTCTACATGGTGAGCGGCGCGCTGTCGGGCCTTGCCGGCCTCGTCGTGGTGGCGCGCAATTCGGCCAGCGACGCCAACCTCGTCGGCCTCGGCATGGAACTCGACGCCATCGCGGCCGTCGCCGTCGGCGGCACGCTGCTGACGGGCGGGCGTGCCAACATCATCGGCACCGTGCTCGGCGCCTTCGTCATCCAGCTCGTGCGCTACACGCTGCTTGCCAACGGCGTGCCGGATGCGGCCGCCCTCATCGTCAAGGCGGGGCTGATCGTCCTGGCCGTCTTCATCCAGCAGCGCGCCGACAAGCATTGAGGGCATCCGCCATGCACACGCTTCTTCGCCCCTTCGCCATCAAGTCCTCCGGCGATCTCGCCCGGCTCGGCGTCATCCTCGCCCTTTTCGGCCTCATCCTCTTCGGGGCGCTGCGCTACGACCATTTCCTGTCGCCCTACAACATCCTCTCGTTCCTGCGCTACAATTCCATGTTCGCGCTGATCGCGCTCGGCATGGCCTTCGTCATCATCACCGGCGGCATCGACCTTTCGGTCGGCGGCACGGCGGCGATGGCGAGCGTGGTGGCGGCGCTCTTCTCGCCCGTCCACTGGGCGGCCGGGCTTCTTGCCGGCATGGCGGCGGGCTTTGCCGTCGGCGCGCTCAACGCCTTCATCATCACCAAGATGCGCATCCAGCCCTTCATCGCAACGCTTGCGACCATGCTCGCCGCCTACGGCACCGGCCTGCTGCTCGCCGACAACCAGTCCGTCTCCGTCTCCTACGACAGCGGCTTCACCATTATCGGCCAGGACGATTTCCTCGGCTTTCCAATTCCCGCCTGGATCGCGCTTGCCGCCTATGTGCTCGGCTGGCTCGTTCTCGAAAAGCTCCCCGCCGGCCGCCATGTGCTGGCCATCGGCGACGGCGAGGCGACGGCCGGGCTGATGGGCCTCAAGGTCGAGCGCACGCTTGCCGCCGTCTACCTTGCCTCCGGCACGCTCGCCGGCCTTGCCGGCGTCATCCTCGCCGCGCAGTTCGGCGCCGGCCAGCCGACGGAGGGCGTCGGCTGGGAACTCTTCGCCATCGCCTCCGTGGTGGTGGGCGGCACGCTCTTGACGGGCGGCTCGGGCTCGGTGGGCGCCACACTCGCCGGTGCGCTGCTGCTCGCCATGGTCTTCAACATCCTCAACTTCGAGAACGGCCTCGGCTGGATCTCGCTTTCGGCCTACTGGCAATCCGTCATCCGCGGCGCCTTCCTGCTGGTCGTCGTCATCCTGCAGGCCAAGCTGATGACGCGGCGCAAGACAGCGTAGAATGACGGGAAGCAGGCGGGGCATCGGCCGATCTCGCCTGCTTCCCGCCCGCAAGTCACTCCGACGACGATCTTTTTTAAAATTCCTTGCGCAAACCCAAGGTAACCGTCCCGCCGCCCCGTAAACATGCGGAACGACTAAAGCAGCCCTTGCTTGTCTGGATGCGCCGCCGGCGCACCCGCCGGGGCGAAGGTCGATGCTGGAGGTGGCAGGTGGCGAGCATCCCGAACGACGGCGTAACGATCTCACCCGGCGGCGAGAGGCGGCCCATCCTGCGAGGGGAGGCCGAGGTGCCTTTCGCCCTGGAGGAACTCTTCTTCTCCCGCACCGAAACGCGGGGGCGGATCCTCGCCGGCAATTCCGTCTTCCAGCGGGTCAGCCAGTATTCCTGGGACGAGATGATGGGCCAGCCGCACAACATCATCCGCCATCCGCACATGCCGAGGGCAGTCTTCTTCATCCTCTGGGAGAAGCTGCGCGCGGGCCTGCCCGTCGGCGCCTATGTCAAGAACCGCTCCAAGGACGGCGGCTATTACTGGGTGTTCGCCGTCGTCACGCCGGTGGAGGACGGCTATCTGTCGGTGCGGCTGAAACCCGGCAGCGCCTTCTTTGGAGAAGCGGCGAAGCTTTACGCGTCGATCTGCGAATACGAAGGCAGGAGTGCCGTGAAGCCGGCCGAAAGCGCAGCCGAACTCACGGATCGCCTGCACGGCATCGGCTTTCGCGACTATGCGGCCTTCATGACCGCCGCTCTCGGCGAGGAGATACGCGCGCGTGACGCGGGGCTGAAGCGGCGCCCGTGGCCGGTCCTTCGCCCCTTCGAGGATCTGGTGCGCTCGGCCGACCTCCTGCTGACGACGACCGGCCGCATGCTCGGCATGATCTCCACCTTCAGCTACACGCCCGCCAACCTGCGGATCCAGGCATCGAGGATGGGCGAGGAAGGGCGGGCGATCTCCGAGATCTCCGCGAACTACGCCCGCATTTCCCAATCCATCGTGAAGAACCTGGAAGAGCTCGGCACCTCGGCCAACGAAGTCTTCGCGGTGGTCAACGAGGGCCTGTTCCTGACATGCATCGCAAGGCTGCAGGCGGAAATGGCGAGCCTCTTCGATGAAGAGGCCAGTGGCGGGGACACCGCGCTGAGAGACGAAGCCGGGCGCCTTATCCGCCAGGCCGAGGACTACAAGGCGCATGCCGCCGAAAAATTCGATCTCATCAAGCAGCGCATCCGGCATTTCATCGAGCTTGCCAGCGAGATGAAGCGGCTGCTGTCCGGCCTCGTCGCCGTGCGCGTGATGGGCAAGGTCGAGAGCGTCAACATGCGCAGCGGCATCTTCTTCGACCTCATCGGCGACCTGGAACGCGGCCATGCCGGTCTCGCCTCCGGCCTCGACGAGATCGGCAGGCTGAACGACAGGATCAGCGACAACGTGAGGGAACTCGATACGGTCGCATAGCCCGCGCGCAGGAGAAAATCCCGTCCTGCGCGCGTTGCGGTGCGATACCCTGTCCCGCCTCAGAAATCCTCCCAGTCCTCCTGCCGGATCGCGGCATTGCCGGAGAACGCACCAGCAAGCCGGCGCTTGAGATCGTGCACCGGCATTTGTGCGGGAACGACCGGCCGCGCCGCGACCGTTTCGGAGAGCTTGAAGTGGGAGAGGAGCTCGTTGAGGGACGCGGCCTCGCGGGAAAGATTGTGGGTCGCGGCGGTGGTCTCCTCCACCATCGCGGCGTTCTTCTGCGTATCCTGGTCCATCTGGTTGACGGCCGTGTTGATCTGCTGGAGGCCGGACGACTGCTCCTGCGCCGCCTCGACGATGGCGCCGACATGGCGGTTGATCTCCTGCACCTGCAGGACGATGGTCTCCAGCGCGCGGCCGGTATCGTCGACGAACCGGACACCCTCCTGCACCTGCGCCGTCGAGGCGGCGATCAGCGCCTTGATCTCCTTGGCCGCCTGGGCCGACCGCTGGGCAAGTTCGCGCACCTCCTGCGCGACGACGGCGAAGCCCTTGCCGGCCTCCCCCGCCCGGGCCGCTTCCACGCCGGCATTGAGGGCGAGGAGGTTCGTCTGGAAGGCGATCTCGTCGATAACGCCGATGATGTTGCCGATCTCGCCGGACGACTGTTCGATCTGCTCCATCGCGCTCACGGCCCGACGCACGACGGCACCGGACTGCTCGGCATGGCTGCGGGCCCCTGCCACCAGCACGCCGGCCTCCTGGGCGCGCCTTGCGGAATCCCGGACCACGGTCGTGATCTCCTCGAGCGCGGCAGCGGTTTCCTCGACGGCGGCGGCCTGCTGTTCGCTGCGCTTGGCGAGGTCGTCCGTCGCGGCCTTGATCTCGTTGGCGCCGGCGTCGATGCCGCGGGCGTTTTCGGCAACCCGGACCAGCGCCGATTGCAGCTTTTCGGCCGAGCTGTTGAAGTCGCCGCGCACGCCGTCGAGCGTTGCCGTGAACGGCGTCTCGATCCGGTAGGCGGTGTCGCCGTTCGACAGCCTGGAAAGACCCTCGGCGAGATTGTCGACGGCGAATTGCACCTCGGCCGCCTCCTTCGCCTTCAGGGCGTCGCGCTCGCGGCGCTCCTCCTCGCCGAGGACGCGGCCGGCCTCGGCATCGCGCTCCAGGCGCGCGCGTTCGATGGCATTCTCGCGGAAGACCTCCACGGCCCCCGCCATCGCGCCGATTTCATCGTGACGACCGGTGAACGGAACCGCGCTCTGCGCATCGCCGGCGGCAAGCGTGCGCATGGCGTCGGTGATGCGCTGGATCGGGTTGGCGATACGCGCGACGACCATGTAGATGCCCGAAAGGCTGATCAGGATCGCGGCGGACGCTGCGGCAAGCGACAGCAGGAAGGCATCGCCTGCGGCCTTCTCGGCCGCCGCCACCTCGCCCTCGGTCTGCGTCATGATGAAGGCGACGAGCTCGGCGATCTTGTCATTCGTCTTGCGGGCGATCGGGTTCATCTCGGAGACGAAGACGGCGCGCGCCTCGTCCGGCTTGCGGTCCCTGATGAAGGCGACATACGAGGCGCTGCGGTCGAGATAGGCCTTTGCCTGGGACCGGATGTCCTTGATGAGCGTCCGCCCGATCGGCGAGAAGAGGCCGGCTTCGTATTTGACGATGGACGTTTCGAGCTTGGCCTTCGCCGCATCGAGCAGGGCCGTTTCGGCCTGGAATTCGGCGTCGTTCGAGACCATGGAGAAGCGCGCGAGCGCAAGGCGCACATCGGCAAAGTCGCTCTTCACCTCGCGCGAGGAAAGCAGCCGCTCGATCCAGAAATTGCCGACCTTCTCGCCGGAGGCGGTGATCGACCGGATGCTTTGCAGCGAAACGAACGACGAGAAGGCGACGATGACGATGATCGCGCCCATCAGCGCGATGAGGGAGGTCTTGATGGAGAGCTTTTTCATGATGACTACAGCCGGGACTCGGATACAAGCAGACTTCCCCACGTGCCCCCGCAGGCTTGCCCGCCCTGGCCGGAGCATCGATGTGGGAAGTACGGCCGCGGCGAAACATGCGGCCAGGCCGTCAGCATGATGCTGAGCGGCGTCCCCCATTCCCGGCGCCAACGCAACGCGGCAGGGAAAGACGCAGAAAAACCATACCCGATTGCTGCATCGGCGCTTTGCGCAAGATCAACGAACAGGAAAATTCGTCACGATGACGCAGCGGGAGAGCCCCGCAGGATCTTCTCCATCGCCTTGCCTTTGGCAAGCTCGTCGATCATCTTGTCCAGATACCGGATCTCGCGCATGAGCGGCTCCTCGACCTCCTCCACGCGGATGCCGCAGACCACACCCTTTATCAGGGATCGGGACGGGTTCATTCCGGGCGCCTCGGCGAAGAAATCCTCGAAGGTGGTTTTCCTCGCCAGTCGATCGCTCAGAGCTTCCAGGCTGTAACCGGTGAGCCAGCAGATGATCTCATCGACCTCCGCCTTCGAGCGCCCCTTCTTCTGCGCCTTCGCGACATAGTGGGGATAAACGCTCGCGACGCTGACGGAATAGATGCGATGCCCGGCCATGCGCCCTCCTGATCGTTTCGACGGTATCCTTTCAAGATAGCGTAGGCGCGGGCCGGAACAATCGGTCGCGGCGTGACCAGATGCGGACGCATGATCGGCCGGCCGCTCACTCCTCGCGGAAGGCGCGGCTGACCTGGTCGGAGAGCGGCTTGACGAGATAGGAGAGCGCGGTGCGCTCGCCTGTCTTGATCATGGCTTCGGCGGGCATCCCCGGCACCAGGGCCAGATGCCGGAGCCTTGCCAGTTCGTCCTGCGGGATCGACAGGCGGACGAGGTAATAGGCGGCGCCGGTCCGCTCGTCCGTCGTCAGGTCGGCGGCGATGCGGCTGACACGGCCATTCAGTTCGGGCGTGGTGCGCATGTTGAAGGCCGACAGGCGCACCACGGCATTCTGGCCGGGCGCGATCTGGTCGATATCCTTCGGCGCGATGTGCACTTCGAGCGCAAGTTCATCGCCTTCCGGCACGATCAGCATGATCGGTTCGGCGGGATTGACCACGCCGCCGACCGTGTGGACAGCGAGCTGATGGACGATCCCCGCCTGCGGCGCGACGATGTCGATGCGCTTCAATTCATCCTCGGCGGTCACCTTGCGCTCGACATATTCGCCGACCTGGGCCTGGACCTCGCGAAGCTCGCGGCCGACCTCGGTCTTCAGGTCCTGGTCGATGGACAGGATCTGAAGTCTCGTCTCGGAAATGCGGCCGGCCGCCTGTGCCTGATAGGCAATCTTCTCGCCGCGTTCGCCGGCATAGGTGGCGGCCTGTGTCTTCAGGCTGTTCAGCCTCTGGACCGAGACGATGCCCTCTCCGTGCAGCGTCTCCTGCGAGGCGATCTCCGATTCCAGCACCTTCAGGCCGCCCGCATAGGCGATCTCCTGCGCCTTCAGGCCCTCGATCTCGTGTTCATACTGCGTGATGCGCTCGGCAAGCTGGGCCTTCTTGCCCTGGCGCGATTGCCTGCGGAAGTCGAAGAGGCGCGTCTCGCTACGGATCGCGGAGGCGACGTCGAGAAGGTCGGCGCGCGCCATGAGGTCCGCGGGAAAGGCGATCGCGTCGAGGTCGTCGCGTTCGGCTTCCAGCCGCGCGAGGCGGGCGGAGAGCTCGTCCAGCCGCTTGGTGACGATGGCGAGGCCGGCGCGGGCTTGCGTCGCGTCGAGCCGCATGACGACCGCCCCGGCCTTCACGGCGTCGCCCTCCTGCACGAGGATTTCCCCGACCACGCCGCCCTTCGGGTGCTGGACCTTCTTGATGTAGGAATCGACGACGAAATGGCCGGAGGCCACCACCGCACCGGCAAGGCTGGTGGTGGCCGCCCAACCGCCCGCGCCGAAGACGAGGCCGACACAGACAAGGAGCCCGCAGACGAGATGGCGGCGGATCGAACGGGAAAGCACGGCGTCCTCAGGATTTGGCATCGGGATCTTCCGTCTCGTTACCGGGATTTGCGACGACGCGAAGAGGCGTCGTGACGTGACCCGTCATGGAAAAGCCGCGCAGGTGGGCTGCGGGGGCGGGCTGCCTCAAGACCTGCGACAGGACCTCGTCGCGCGGACCGAAGGCCTTTTGCCGCCCGTTTTCCATGACCAGCACGCGGTCGATGACGCCGATGGCGCTCGGGCGATGGACGGTGACGACGGCGATGCCGCCACGCTCACGCACACCCGCGATGGCTCGCACCACGGCGGCCTCGCCCTCGGCGTCGAGATTGGCATTGGGCTCGTCGAGCACGACGAGGAACGGACTGCCATAGAGAGCGCGGGCAAGGCCGATCCGCTGCCGTTGGCCGGCCGAAAGCGCCGAGCCGCCCTCCCCGATGCGTGTCTGGTAGCCTTCCTCGAAGCGGAGGATGAGTTCGTGCGCGCCCGCGGCCCGCGCGGCCGCGACGATGGCATCCGGTTCGCCGTCCTCTTCAAAGCGCGCGATATTCTCGGCGATCGTACCGTCGAACAGTTCCACGCCTTGCGGCAGGTAGCCGATATGGCGGCCGAGCGCCCTGCGGTCCCATTGATCGAGGCTCGCGCCATCGAGGCGTACCTTGCCGCCGGCCGGCATCCAGGCCCCGACGAGCGCACGCGCCAGCGTCGACTTGCCGGAACCGGACGGACCGATGATACCGAGCGCGCTCCCCGCCTCGACGGCAAGGGAAATGCCGGCAACGGTCGGCTTCTTCTCGCCGGGCGGAAGGATCGTCACCCCTTCGACGCGCAGTTCCGCCTTCGGCGTGGGCAGGGCCATCACGTCCGGCGTGGGCGGGATCTTCGCAAGCAACTCCTGCAGGCGCGTCCAGCTCTGCCGTGCCATCAGAAACGGCTTCCAGCTCGCAATCGCCAGGTCGATCGGGGCGAGCGCCCGCCCCATCATGATGGAGCTCGCGATCATGATGCCGCCGGTGGCCTGCTGCTCGATGACCAGCCAGGCGCCGACGCCGAGGATTGCCGATTGCAGCATCAGGCGCAACGTCCTCGACAGGCTGCCGAGGCCGCCGGCAATGTCGCCGGCCTTGCGATTGGCGGCGAGGTAGTCGGCATTCGCCTGCCTCCAGCGAGCCTCCAGCCGCCCGCCGAGCCCCATGGCCTGCACGACTTCGGCATTGCGCCGCGACGCCTCCAGGAGACCGTTGCGCGTCATGTTGCTGGCGATCGTCTCGCGGATCGGCCCTTGCGAAAGGATGTTGGTGAGAAGCGTCAGGAAGACGAGGACGATCGCGCCGGCAAGCGCCGTCACGCCGATCCAGAAATGGAAGAGGAAGCAGATGCCGAGATAGAGCGGCATCCATGGCAGGTCGAAAAGCGCGGTCGGCCCCTGCCCGGAAAGGAAGCCGCGCACATTGTCGAGGTCGCGCAACGGCTGGAGCCCGTCGCCCGGCATGCGCGCCAGGAGCGGCAGGCGCAGCACGGCATCGTGCACGCGGCCGGAGAACCGGCTGTCGAAATGCTCGCCGATCCGCAGCAGCACGCGGGCGCGGACGATGTCGAGCACGGCCTGGAACAGGTAGAGCCCGCCGGCAAGAACCGCGAGCCCAATCAAAGTCGGCACACTGCCGCTCGCAAGCACGCGATCGTAGACCTGCAGCATGAAGACGGGCGACGTCAGCGCCAGAACGTTGACCACGCCGCTGATGAGAGCAATGCCGGCGATACTCTGTCGAAGGGGAAAGACGGCTGCCGCAGCATCGCGCTGCGGCAGTGTCCGAACCGTTGCGTGGTCCGTCATCGTGATTTCTTACGCCAGCAGTTGGCCATTGGACTGCAGCGTGAGGATATCGGCACCGACATAGCCGGTCAGCGTCACCACATTGGTGCCATCGCTGATGGTCAGTACGGAAGAGGAGTCATACCAGTTGCTGTAGTTGTAGACGAGGTCGTTTACGTCGACGATCGCGGCGACGCCCGTAAAGTCGAGCGTGTCCGTGTCGCCGGTGCTGGAGCCGAAATCGGTGATGACATCCGTCGCCCAATTGCTTTCGAAGACAAAGGTATCGTTGCCGAGATCGCCGATGAAGGTGTCGTTGCCGGCGAAGCTGTACTGAGTGTCATCGCCGGTCGTGCCGTGCTGTTCGGTGCCGACGGAACCGAAATAGTTATAGAGACCGGCCGCAGAGGCCGTTCCGCCCGTGCCCATCAACTGATAGACGGCATAGTTGAACGTCGAGTTGGCAGACGCACCGCCCAGGTCGACGTGCAGCTTGAGATCCGATCCCGTGATGTCGAACGGCCCCGAAGGATAGCCGGTCATATTCGTGCCGAAGTCGAGGGAGTCGAGCGTACCCGTGAACCCGCCATTCGCAGGATAGTCGAAGTTGCCTTCGAGCAGAACGGAATTGTCCGAGCGGCCCGACTCATTGCCGCCCGCCCATTGCTCGAACTGGCTGTCGATACCGTCGTCGTAGAACACGCCGTGCGCACCGAGCGGGTCGGTCGATGCCCAGCCGTCGAGATAGGCCTTCAGGTCTTCCGCACCAGCATACTGATAAATCTTGGCAACCATTGCGTTTCTCCTCTGTAGCGACTTGCCACCTCGGCAAGCCATTCTCTCTTCGACTGGCCGAAGAGAATTCCTTCAGAACTTGAAGTTCAGCGAGACTGTCGCCGTGCGGCCGGGTGCCGGCAGGATTCCGGCTCCAAGCGCCGGTAGATACGCCACATCCGCGACATTGTTCACGGCGAAGCGAAGCGTGGCGTTGTCGTTGAGCTTGTACGATCCATAGAGATCGAGAAGCGTATAGTCGTCAGCGGCATAGGCCGTGAGCAGCGACGGCATGGTGCCGACTGTCTGCTTCTCCACCTCGACGTGAGTGAGGCGTGCACCGAGCGTTAGATTCTCGTCGAACAGGCGAAGACCGCCATCGAGCGTCATCTTTGTGCGCGGCGCGGTGAAGATGATGTATTGGCCCGTGGTGTGGGACACACCGTTATAGGTGTATTGATCGGCGTAATCGGCGTCGAGGAACGTGAAGGATCCACCGAGATAGTAGCGCCCTGCATCGTAGTTGCCTTCCAGCTCGATACCCCGCATGCGCGTTTTACCGTCGAGATTGACATAGGATGCGTATTCCACGGTCGATCCGTTGTCGGTTCGATCGATACTGCCGAGGGCGATGTAGTTCCTGATCTCACGATAGAAGGCGACGGACTTCAGGCGGACGCTGTCACCGCCCGCGAAGACATCGTCCTGCATGTAGTTCACGCCGAATTCGTAGGTCTTGCCTTCTTCGGCCTCAAGGTAGGGATTGGGGGCATTGGCAGGCCCGAAGGCAAGGACATGCGAACCGCCAGTAACCGCTTCCATGATGGTCGGCGGACGGAAGGTCTCGGAATACTTGCCGAAAATCTGAACACCATCGAATGGCTTGACCGCGATTATCGCATTGGGGAGAAGCGCGGCATCGGAGAGATCGACATTCACATCTTCGGTCGGATAGCGGATCACGTCCTCGGTCGTGACGACATCTCTAGAGGGCCGGCAAAGTGTGTCCCCGACAATGGTGTTCCCGAGACCGGCCTGTGCATTTACATAGTTCGTCCAGGCTGGCGCACCGCTATCTCTGAACGCGAGGATCGGCGCAGGAATGGCGCTGCAGGTGCCCGGAATGGTGGTGGTGACGGATACCGTCTCCGTATAAGGCTTGAGGAAGATCGTCGACCCGCCTGTAAGGTGGTAATAATCGTACCGCAGGCCGCCGGAGAGCATCAGCCAGTCGTCGTGCTCCAGCGTCGCATTGCTGAACACGCTGGCAACGGTGCGGGAGCCGGACGGATTGGACCCGCTGTACCAGTGCTCCGTCAAAGGATCCAACACGATCGCGTCGCCCGAGACGGCGGTGTCTCCCTTGTCGCGGAAAATCTCCGCACCGTAATTCAGCGACAGCTCACCCATCGGAAGCGAGAAGCGGCTGGTGTTTTCGATACTGGCACCGAGCGTCCGCATGGCATAGTCCACATCGACCGCTTCCTGCCCCGCGGTTCTCTTGATGCGATGCTCCCCGTTCTCGACGTTGTTGAACGCGAACCTCGCCTTCAGGTCGATCAGCTCGCTATCGGGGTCCCACCCGAAGGCACCGACGACTGTATCGTTAGTGATGTCCTGCGTATCCTCACGTAGCGCTCCGGTATCCGTAAGCTGATTGGTTCCCTGACTGAACTGCGACTGCAAGTGCAGCCAGCTCAGATCGAAGGTCGAGTTCTCAGTGGGTCGCATTTCCGCCTTGAGCAGGCCGGATGTGCTTTCCGACCCCGTGAAGATCGGCTTGTCGAGATTCTGGGTGTCCCAGCCCGAACCAATCGTGCCATTTTCACCAATCGCGTATTCACCGAGCCCCTTCCGGCTGATAGCCGCAAGAAGTGAGAAGTCGTCGCTCACGCGTACGGCGGCGGCAGCCGAGCCGGCGAAAGAGTATTCATTGCTGCCGGTCGTCGCGTCGAGCTCACCGCCGACAGTTTCGCCTTCACGGATCAGGTCGTCGGCAACGAGCGTGCGGAAATTGACCGAGCCGGCAAGCCCGCCCGCGCCCCCGACACCGGAGTTTCCACTCTTGTCTACCTCGACGGAGCGGATGAGCGCCGTATCGACATAGGCATAGCCGGTCGACCCGTGACCCGCACGCTGGAAATTCTGCCGCGCGCCGTCGATCATCGTCGTCACGCGGTTCTGGTCCTGGAGGCCGCGCATATTGACGTTGATGCCCTGGTTCTGGGTATTGTCGCTGGAGACGTTGACCCCGGCGGTGTTGGCCAGCAGTTCGCGGGCATTGCGTACCGATGCATTCCGGATCGCTTCACGCCCGACGACGCTGACGCTCGCGGGCTCCTCGTAGACCCAGTCCGGCGTCCCTTGGAATCCCGATCCCGAGCTTGCATTGCGCGCGGATTTGGCAACGACGATCGTCTCCAGCATCGTCGATCCATTGTCGATACCGTTGTCCGCGGCAGCATCCTGTTCGCCGATCAGGGCCCTGCTCCCGTTTCCGGAGAGACGATAGGAGATACCGGTTCTGTTGAGCATTCTCGCCAGCGCCTCTGCCGGGGTGAAGCTGCCGACCACCGCATTCGTGCGGATGCCGCCTGCCTCGGTCGACGAAAGCGTGACCTGGAGACCGGACTGGCGGCCGAAGGTGCTGACGGCGCTCGCCAGCGGCTGGACGGGAATATCGAAATGCCGTGTCGTGCCCTGCTGCGCCTGCGTGGCTGAAGACGCCTGCGTCAAAGCCGGCACCGTCCCGCAAAGTGCGGCAAGCGCCGTCGCGGCAAGCAACGTTGCACGCGCCGCCCGCTTTCCCGGCCGGTATCCTCGATAGTCCCCAAACGCCCTGAACTGCATGCTACTCTCGTCTTTCTGTTCATGCGGCCAGCCTTTTCTTGACTATGCCGCTCAACAAATAGACGATTGCCTCGCAGATTTTTTTCAGGCTTTTTGCGCGACATCCCTAAATCATTGGAATACCGCTGATTTTTCAAAGATCAGAGCCGCGTGATGACCCGTGCGAAACGCGAGACGGTTCGGACCTTCCCCCCAAAGGGCTCCACGAGCGCCTCGAGCGCCTGGTCAGGATCACGCAGGTCGTAGAACCCTGTCACGGTCATTCCCGCAAGGCCCGGATCGGGAACCGATATCCATGCGGGGTGGTAGCGCCGGATCTGCTCGATGACCGACCCGATCGTCCTGTCGACGACGTAGACCCGCCCTGTCCGCCATCCGGCAATATCCTCGATCGCGACGCTCTCCTTCTTCATGGTTCCGGCACCGGTGTCGACGACCAGCATCTCGCCCGGTGAGAGCGTTTCGGACGGGTGTCCGACGTCGCCGTTCAGGGATGCCGTCACGGCGCCCCGCGCAAGTGCGACGCTCGTCAGGCGGTCGCTGATCTCCACGTCGAAGGCTGTTCCGAGAACCTCCACCTTCACGCCATTCGCGTCGACGACGAAAGGCCGCCCCTCATCCTTCACGACATCGAAGAATGCTTCGCCCTTCAGAAGAGCGACCGTACGGCGGCCTCCGGAAAAATCGGTCGCAATCGCGCTCGATGCCGCGAGCAACACGGTGCTGCCGTCCTCAAGGGTAATCGTGCGGCTTTCGGCGGTGGTCGTCTGGTAGTCCGCGCGCAGATAGATGGTGATCATCGGCGTGAAGACAATCGCCAGACAGATGACGACTCCGGCCATGGCCGCTAGCACGCCGCGGGAACGCCAACGGGCGCGCCGCACCAGGGGACGCGGCGATGGCGCGGCCCGACGGGGCGCATTCTCCCAATGCTCGCGGTACTGCGGTTCGCATGCGCCGAAGGCCATCCAGGCCCTTTGCGTGCGCTGCCAGGCAAGGCGGTTGATCTCGGCACTGCCGAGCCACGCCTCAAGGTCCGCCTGCAGCCCTCCATCCTGCGGCGCCTCCTGCAGATGCAGAAGCCAGTCGGCAGCCTCCTCCAGAAGCTCGGCCGGAAGCTCGATCTCGTCACTCGGACTGACAGTCATGGGATTTGAACCTGTTTTCATGTGCCATGCCGACTTGCCCTGCATTCGCCTCTGCTAAAGAGACGATCAGCGCGGGGATTTTTTTCACGCGCGACGGATGTTTCCGCCTTTTCACTTCATTTTCCTGGAGAATTCCACGATCGCCCCCTTGATCAACCGATGCACGCTGGCAACGGAAACATCGAGATGGGCCGCGATCTCCTCCATCCTGTAGCCGCCGAAGCGATGCATTTCCATGGCGATGCGGGCCTTGGCCGGCATCTGCGACAGGACAGTTTCCACCTGGCGGACCTGATCGCAGAAGAGCGCATGTTCCTCGGGATTGCCATGATCCTGCGGCAATCCCCAGAACGGCGTGTCGTCGGGCCTCTCCCGCAGATCGTATCGCCGTCGCCTGCGGACATCGAGCGCCAGATTGCGGACGATGCGCAGGAGATAGGGCTTCAGCTTGGCAAGGTTCTCGGCCTCTTCAGGGACGAACCTGACAAACGCCTCCTGAACGACGTCCTCGGCATCCTCGCGCGAGCCGAGGATCGGCGTCGCATAACTGATCAGGTCGGCACGATGCGCGAGATAGGCGGCATAACGCTTATCGTCTTGCTTGATTCCCATGCTTAGACCGGGCGCCGGAATTTTCTCGAAATTGAACTGGACGTCTGCGGCGGACCCCAGGTGGGAACGGGCTCGCCCGCCATCAGATATCATCTGGAATCGCAACAGGCCAGATATACTGGAGAAATAAAGTCATGTTTTTGGGCTGGATCAGGCGGCGCGGGAAACCCGCGCCGCCCACGCGCTAGTAGATCGTCAGCGCCGGGATGTAGCTCACCGCCAGCATCAGGAGCATTGCCATGACGAAGAACGGCCAGAGTTCCCGTGTCGTCGCACCCAGCGGCGCCTTCGCGATCGACGAGGAGATGAAGAGCGTCGTGCCGATCGGCGGCGTGTAGAGGCCGATGCCGAGATTGATGACCATCATCAGGCCGAGCTGCACACGATCCAGCCCGATGACATCGGCAAGCGGCACGAAGACCGGACCGAGCAGCAGAATGGCCGGCGGCAGGTCGAGCGGCATGCCGACCACCAGCATCAGGACGTTCATCATGAGGATGATGACGATCGGGTTCGCCATGTTTTCCGCCACCCAATGGGCAACGAACTGCGGCGTCTGGTCGAAGGTCAGCACCCAGCCGACCGCCGCGCTGCCCATGATGACCAGCATCACGACGCCTGTCGCGACCCCTGCCTCCACGACATTGTCGCAGAAGCGCTTGAAGCTGAGATCCCGGTAGAAGGCGACGCTGAGGACGAGCGAATAGACGACCGACAGCACGGCCACCTCGGTGGGTGTCGCAAAGCCGAAGCGCAGGCCGAGGATGATCAGCACCGGCAGGGCGAGCGCCGGAAAGCTCTTGCCCGCCATGAGGGCGAGGTCGCGCTTGCGCACGCGCTCCTTGGAAACCGGATAGCCGCGCCGGACCGAAATCCACCAGCAGACGAGGATGAAGCTGCCGGCCATCAGCAGGCCCGGCAGGATGCCGGCGATGAAGAGATTGGCGACGCTGACGCCGCTGACCAGCGAATAGAGGATCATCGGGATCGACGGCGGAATGAGCACGTCGATGACGGCGGATGTGGCATTGTTGGCGGCGCAAAGGGGTGCCGGATAGCCGTGGCGCTTTTGCCAGGGAATGAGGACGGAGCCGAGCGCGCTGGCATTCGCGACGGCCGAGCCCGAGACCCCGCCGAAAACGACGGAGGAGATGACCGTCGTCGAAAGCGCTCCGCCGCGCCAGCGCTGCAAGGCCTTGGAGGCAAGTTCCAGGAGCTGCTGGCCGAGCGTGCCGCCGAGCATCAGGGTGCCGGCCAGCATGAAGAAGGGCAGCGCCAGCATCGGGAAGGACTGGGTCTGGTCGTAGACCTGCTGCGCGACGATCGACAGAGGCACGTAGTCGACCGACAGGACGGCGATGCCGGCCGCGATGATCAGCGCATAGCCGACGGGGACGGCGAGCATCATCAGCACGCAGAAGGCGACGATCATGATCAGGGTCATCATAGCGGCATTTCCTCGGTTTCTGCCTGCGGGCGGGCGGCCCAGCCGTTGACGAAGACGCGCAGGCACGCCGTCGCGGTCACCACCGCCACGAGCACGGCACCGACCGCGATGGAATAGTAGCCGATGCTGTTCGGCAGTTGCAGGACGGGGCTGCGCTCGATGCTGGCGATCTCCGCCACCACGAGGGCCTGATCGGCAAGCACCGCGAAGGCGGCAACGGAGATCAGGTTGGCAACCATGAAGATGACGGTCTTGCCGCGCTCATCGAATTTCCCGTAGATCCATTCGACCGCCATGTGGATGCCCATCTGCGCGGCAAGCACGATGCCGGCGACGATGAACCACGGGAAGATGAGCGTCGGCAGTTCCTGCGCGAAGTTGAAGCCGCCGCTGGCAAGCGTATAGCGCGCGGCCACGTTGGCGGTCATGACGACCGTCAGGACGATACCGGCCAGAATGATCACGAAGCGGCACAGGAGCGTTATCGCCCTGTCGATCCGGTCGGCGGCAACCAGCAAACCATCGGTCATGCGTGCTCCTCCCCCAATATGCACGGATGATGGATGAGCCGCGCACCGCAGGAGCCGTGCGCGGCATGGCGAGGATCAGCCCTTCGCGGCGGCGGCGATCTGCGCGACGAAGTCGCCGAACGGCTTCTGCTTCCAGGTGTCGAGCACGGATGCGGTCGCCGCGACGAAGGCGGCGCGGTCCACCTCGGAGATCTCGATGGCCGGATTGGCCTTGAAGGTCTCCAATGTCTGCGTCGCCGTCTCGGCGGAGAGGCTGCGCTGCAGCTTGCCGGCCTCCAGCGCGGCGGCCTTCACCGCTTCCAGATCGTCGCCGAGCCGCGCCTGAGACATCTTCGACATCAGGAAGGGCGTTGATTCCCACTTGTGCGCCGTCAGGCTGATGAACTTGTTGACCTCGTAGAGCTTCGAGCTCTCGATATTGGCAAGCGGGTTCTCCTGGCCGTCGACGACGCCCTGCTGGAGCGCGATGTAGAGTTCGCCGAAGGCGATCTGTTCGGTGCCTGCGCCGAGCGCCTGGAAGATGTCGATGGTCATCGGATCGGCGGGCGTGCGGATCTTCAGGCCCTTCACGTCTTCGGGCGTCTTGACCGCCAGCTTCGAGTTGGAGAGGTGGCGGATGCCGTTGTCCCACCAGTCGAGCGCCACGACGCCGACGGCATCGAAGCGATCGGCAAGCGTCTTGCCGACGTCGCCCTGCAGAACCTCGATCGCCCTGTCGGCGGTCTCGAACAGGAAGGGCAGGCCGAGCGCGGCGATTTCCGGGATGAGCGCGGAGACCGGGCCCTGGCTGTTGGCGGTGATATCGAGCGCGCCGGTGCGCAGGCTCGTCAGCATCGCGGAATCGCTGCCGAGCGTTTCGGATCCGGCGACATTGACCGTCACGCGGCCGTCCGTCTTTTCCTTCACCAGTTCGGCGAACTTGTCCGCCGCCACCGTGCGCGGATTGCCGGGCGCGGCACCGTGGCCGAGCGTCAGCGTCACGGCCGCGCGCGCCGGACGCGCGAAGGACAGAATGGCGGGCGCTGCCAGAACAGCGCCGCCTGCAGCCAGGAATGCCCGCCGCTTCATGGAATAGGTCATCATCAATCCTCCCGGTTAGCGCCCCTCCGGCGCGATGTTTTGAACTCCCGCGGACAGCCGGCTCCCGACCGTTGTCCACGTATCCGATTCAGCCTGCGTCCAGCCACCCTTTCGTCTGTTCGACGATGCGGCCTGTGGATATGCCGTAGCGATCGTGCAGCGTCGGCAGGGCGCCGGCGGCAAGGTAGGAATCCGGCAATGCGATATGCCGCAGGCGCGGCGCGCGGCCATTGGCAAGCAGCGCCATGGCGACCGCCTCGCCGAGCCCGCCGACGCACGAATGGTTCTCGGCCACCACGAGCAGCCTGTCGGCCCGGTCCACTTCGGCAAGGATGGTGGCGACGTCGAGCGGCTTGATCGTCGGCGAATGCAGGACGGCGGCACGGATGCCGTCCTTCTCCAGCGCACGGGCAGCCTCCAGCACCCGCATCGTGAGGATGCCGGAGGAAAGGAAGAGCATGTCCGCCCCGTCGCAAAGCAGCTTCGCCTTGCCGAGCTCGAAGCGATAGTCGTATTCGTCGAGCACGACCGGGACCTGGCCGCGCAGCAGGCGCAGATAGACGGGCCCGTCATGGGCGGCAATCGCCGGAACCGCCTGCTCGATATCGAGCGCGTCGCAGGGGTCGACGATCGTGATATCGGGCATGGCGCGGAAGATGGCGATGTCGTCCGTCGCCTGGTGGCTCGGGCCGTATCCGGTGGTCAGTCCCGGCAGGGCGCAGGCAATCTTGACCGGCAGCTTTTCCTCCGCGATCGCCATGGCGATGAAATCGTAGGCGCGGCGTGCGGCGAAGACCGCATAGGTCGTGGCGAACGGAATGAAGCCCTCGCGGGCAAGGCCCGCCGCCGCGCTCATCAGAAGCTGTTCGGCCATGCCCATCTGGTAGAAGCGGTCCGGAAAGGCCTTCGCGAAGATGTGCAGATCGGTATATTTGCCGAGATCGGCGGTAAGGCCGACGATTCGCTCGTCATGCCGCGCAAGCTCGACGAGCGCATGACCGAAGGGGGCCGGTCGCGTCGCCTGCCCTTCGGCGGCGATCGAGGCGATCATGGCGGAAGTCGTGAGCCGCTTCGTGGCCGTGGTGCTCATGCCGGGCGTCCCCTCTCCAGAGCTTCAAGGGCGAGCGCCCATTCGTCCGCCTCGACGCGGATGAAGTGCGTCACCTCGCGGCTTTCGAGGAAGGGCACGCCCGTGCCCATCTTCGTATCGAAAACGATGGCGCGCGGCCGGTCGTCGGAAAGCGCCATGGCCGTGTCGAAGGCCGCGCGCACCGCCTCGATGTCGTTGCCGTCGATCCGCTGCACATGCCAGCCGAAGGCGGCGAACTTGTCCGTCACGGGTTCGGCGGAGAGCATTTCGCGCGAGGGGCCGTCGGCCTGCTGGTTGTTGAAATCGACGAGGTTGACAAGGTTGCCGAGCCGGTGATGCGCTGCGCCCATCGCCGCTTCCCAGGTTGAGCCCTCGCCAAGCTCGCCGTCCGACATCAGATTGAAGATGAAGCGGTCAGAGCGCTTGCGCTTGAGGCCGAGCGCCATGCCGACGGCGATGCCGAGGCCGTGGCCGAGCGAACCGCCGGTAATCTCCATGCCCGGCGTGTAGGAGGCCATGCCGGACATGGGCAGCCGCGACTCGTCGCAGCCATAGGTTTCGAGTTCGTCCTCGGGCACGATGCCGGCTTCGATGAGGGCGGCGTAGAGCGCGATGGCATAGTGACCGATCGACAGCAGGAAACGGTCGCGTCCTTCCCAGTGCGGGTCCTCGGGCCGGTAGCGCAGCGCGTGGAAATAGGCGACGGCGAGCACGTCGGCGATGCCGAGGGCCTGGCCGACATAGCCCTGCCCCTGCACCTCGCCCATCAACACCGCGTTGCGGCGGATGCGATAGGCCCGCTCGGCCAGCGAGACATTTGCGCGGAGCGCGGTATTTCCGGCTGCGGTTTCCATCGTCATGAGGTTCCTCCGCCCACTGGCCGTCAATGGATCAGCATGCCGCCATTGACGTCGATGACCGCACCGGTGACGTAGGACGAGAGGTCCGAGGCGAGGAACAGGTAGATGTTCGCGACGTCCCGCGCATCGCCGAGCCGGTTGAGCGGGATACCCTTGAGGATATCGGCGCGCATGGCGTCGGTGAGCTTGCCGCCGGTAATGTCGGTCTGGATGAGGCCGGGCGTCACGGAGTTGACGCGAATGCCGTCGACGCCGAATTCGCGGGCCATCGCCTTTGCCAGGCCGAGCACGCCCGCCTTGGCCGCAGAATAGTGCGGGCCACCGAAGATGCCGCCGCCGCGCTGGGCCGAGACCGATGACATGCAGGCGATCGAGCCGCCGCCGTTTCCACGCATGTGCGGAATCGTCGACTGGCTGAGATTGAGCACGCCCGTCATGTTGACAGCGACGATGCGCTCCCAGTCCTCGCCGGTAATGTCGAGGGTCTTCACCGGCTGGGTGATGCCGGCATTGTTGATCAGGATGTCGACCTTGCCGAAAGCCTCGACCACGCGGGCAATCGCCGCATCGCAGGAGGCCCGTTTCGTCACGTCGCAGGCAATGCCGAGATGGGCGCCGCCATCGACGGAGGGAAGGGCCGCGGCGGCTTCGGCGCTCGCAGCCTCGTCGAGGTCCAGAATGGCGACGCGCGCTCCGTGCTCGGCGAACAACTCGGCGGTCGCCCGGCCGATGCCGCGCTTGCTCGCAGCGCCCGAGATCACGGCGGTCTTGCCCTTCAGCAGCATATCTTTTCTCCTCCCTGGACGCCGGCCACGCCGGCCCCATCGATCCTGGCGCCAGACATCCGGCCGCCGCTCCGCCCTGCCAGCGGATGGGGTGAGGTATCGCAAAGGCATCCGGGGCCTTCAAACGCGAAGTTTACACCGGTAGGTGAATCTGCTTCACTAATCGAATGTTGAACGGAATTTCACTGTCCTCCATCCGCGCCTTCGAGTCCGCCGCCCGCCTCGGCTCGTTTCGCGCCGCGGCCGACGAGTTGCATCTATCGGCAAGCGCGGTAAGCCATGCCATCGTCAAGCTCGAACGGGCGTTGGGGACCGCGCTGTTCGAACGCACGACCCGCGCAGTGCGGCTGACCATCGACGGACAGGCCCTCTTGACGCATGCCTCCAACGCTTTCGAGGAACTGCGCTGCGGCATCGAACTCGTATCGTCGAACAGGTCACGCCTGCTTCGCCTGCATTGCGCGCCGAGCTTCGCTGCACAGGTCCTTTCCCCGCGCCTGCCGCAATTCCTGGCGGCCAATCCGGGCATAGAGGTGCGCCTTGCCGCAAGCACCAGCTATGTGCGCTTTGTCGACGGGGAATTCGACGCCGATATCATCTATGGCCAGCCGACGGGCGACGATCTCATCGTCATTCCGCTCGGCAGCGAAAGGGTGACGCCGCTCTGTACGCCCGAAATGGCCCAAGGCATCCGCAAGCCGCGCGACCTATTGTCGAAGATCCTGATCCGCAGCGACAACAAGCGCCTGCGCTGGCCGGACTGGTTCGACGCCAACGCCCTCGGCACGCCGCCGGTCCAGAGCGTCAGCTTCGACCGTTCGTTCCTCGCCATCGACGCGGCAGCAAACGGCCTCGGCGTCGCGCTGGAATCGACCCGGCTCGCCCATCGCGAATTGAAGAGCGGCAAGCTCGTCGCGCCGCTGACAGGCGTCGCCAGGGACGTTCACTATATCGGCCACTATCTCGCCTTCCCGAAATCGGGATCGCAGCGGCGCCTGGCGCGCAGGTTCGCCGAATGGCTCGTTGCCGCGCTGGACGAGGCGCCGGGCGGCGAAACCGGCGCCGGGATTGTTGAAGCAGATTCATCGGTCCGTTAAATCTTTCCGTTTGTCGTTTCCCGTGCCCCGAACCATCAATCGGGAGCGCGAGGAGCCCCGTCTTCCGCGCGGCTAACCGGCCGCCGCCGGGATCGGGAGGACGAAATGACAGAGCGGATCGTGTCCGCATCCGGCGCGCCCTATGACGGGCACAGCCGCGAGACGATGCTGGAAAGCCTGGCGCGCCTCGGGTTCAGCCATGTCGAGCCCGCCTTCATCGTCGGCTATACCGAACCCTTCGACGAGGACGCCTTCCGCCCGGACGAAGCCGGGGAATGGCGGCGCGCGATGCGGAATGCGGGGCTATCGTGCCATGCGATGTCATCGCATATCGATCTCGGCCTCGACGACGCCGTCGCGATCTTCACCGGGCGCATGGAATTTGCCGCCGCCCTCGGGGCGCGCGTCATCGCCACGAATGCCAGCACCCGTGCACGCGAAGCGGCCTTTCACAGCAATATCGAGGTGCTGCTCCGCCGCGCCGAGGATCTCGGCGTGGTCATCGCCCTCGAGAATCCCGGGGACGGCAGCGACAACCTGATCAACACCGCGGCCGACGGCATCGCCCTCGTTGCGCGCTACGCGACGCCCTTTCTGAAGCTCAACTACGATGCCGCGAACACCGCCTCGCACAGGCCCGGTCTCGGCGATTTCGCCGGCGACGCGGTACGTGCCCTGCCGGCTTCCGCCCATGCGCATATCAAGGACGTGAGCCGCAACGGCGACGGCTGGTTCTTCACGCCGATCGGCGATGGCGACATCGGCTGCACGCGCATCCTTTCGGCCATATCGGCGCTGCCGGATTTTCCCATCAGCATCGAACTGCCGCTGCGGCTCCATCGCGATCCGGCGGCACGGCCCGTCCGCCGTAGCGAGCCGCTTGCGCTCGACACCATCGAAAGCACCCTCGCCCGCTCCCTGAAGGTCGTTCGAGGGGCGCTGGCCGGCCAAGGCTGACGTTTACCGGAGGAGAAAGACATGCAGCGTTTCATCAACGACCCGGACCAAGTCGTCGAGGACACCGTGAAGGGCTTCGTCAAGGCACATTCCGACATCGTGCGCCTTGCCGAGAACCCGCGCGTCGTCGTGGCAAGGCAGACTCCCGTCGCCGGCAAGGTCGGCGTGGTGACGGGCGGCGGCTCAGGCCATGAGCCGGCCTTCATCGGCTATACGGGCAGGAGCATGCTCGATGCGGTCGCCGTCGGCGAGCTCTTCTCCTCGCCGACGGCGAAGAGCTTCCACGACGCCATCCGCGCGGCCGATGGCGGCAAGGGCGTCGTCGTGCTCTACGGCAACTATGCCGGCGACAACATGAACGTAAAGATGGCGACGAAACTTGCCGCCAAGGACGGGATCGAGGTCGCCACGGTCGTCGCAAACGACGACGTCTGCTCCGCGCCCGCCAGCGAGCGCGAGAAGCGCCGCGGCGTCGCCGGCGAGATTTTCATGTGGAAGGTCGGCGGCGCCAAGGCCGCGACCGGCGCGGGTCTCGAAGAGGTCCGCGCGGCGGCCCAGAAGGCGATCGACCGTTGCCGTTCGATCGGCGTCGGCCTCGGCCCCTGCACGCTGCCTGCCGTCGGCCATCCGAACTTCCGGATCGAGCCGGGCACGATGGAAGTCGGCATCGGCCATCACGGCGAGCCGGGCGTGCGCGTCGAGCCACTGAAGACGGCGGAAGAGGTTGCGAGGGACATGGTGAAGATCGTGCTCGACGACCACGGCCTGCCCGAGGGCACCGAAGTCGCCGTGCTCGTTTCCGGCCTCGGCGCCACGCCGCTCAACGAACTCTACATCCTCAACGATACGATCGAGAGCGAGATTTCGGCCCGCGGCCTGAAGATCCGCAAGACCTGGATCGGCAATTATTTCACCTCGCTGGAAATGGTCGGCGCGACGCTGACCGTCATGGCGCTCGACGATGAACTGAAGACGCTGCTCGACGTCGAGACGCGTTGCACGATCCTGCTCTGAGGAAGGAAACCATGCAGACTTTCGACAATGCCTCCTCCGGCGCCATCGTCCTGTCGATGGCCGAACGGATCATCGAGAACCGCGCCTATCTCAGCGAGATCGACGGCAAGATCGGTGACGGCGACCACGGCGTGAACATGGCCAAGGGCTTCGGCATGGCCGCCGAGCGGCTGAAGGGCAAGGACGCCTCGCTTTCCCAGTCCCTCGATACGCTCGGCACCGTGCTGATGACGGAGATCGGCGGCTCGATGGGCCCGCTCTACGGCGTCATGTTCACGGAATTTGCGGAAACCATCGAGGGCGTGGAAAAGATCGACGCCGCGACCTTCGGCAGGATGCTGCATGCCGGCCTTTCCGGCATCCAGTCGATCGGCGCGGCCAAGGTCGGCGACAAGACGCTGCTCGACACCCTCGTCCCCGGCGTCGAGGCCTTCGACAAGGCGACGGCAGACGGGAAGTCTTTCAGCGATGCGCTCGACGCCCTGGTCGCCGCCGCCGAGGCGGGGCGCGATTCGACGCTTAACCTCGTCGCGAAGATCGGCCGCGCAAGCCGTCTCGGCGAACGCTCGCTCGGCGTCCTGGATGCTGGCGCGACGTCCTGTGCAATCATCCTCAAGGAACTTGCGCAAGGCGCCAAAGCAGCCCTTGCGAGCCCATCGTGACCTTTACGCCGGCGGACCGCGGCAACTGTCCCCGGCCCCGACGTGCAGCTTATACCGCCTTCCGCTGCCGGACGAAGCCGAAGACCGAGATCGCCAGGAACGCGGCGACAAGCGCCTGCGCAAGCAGCGCCTCGCTAACCGGGTAGAGGCCGAGATAGATCTGCAGCCATGGGCGATCCGGGAACCAGGCCACCGGCGTCGCGGAGACCAGGGCGGCCGTCTGGAGGCCGCGGATGCCGCTGCCGACCAGCACGACGCACAGAACGGCGAGCAGCGCGCCCGTCAGCCGGAAGAAGGCTGCGACGGGCAGCCGCGCCTCGAGGCCGAGCATGACATAGCCGACCCCGGCCGCCAGCACACCGCCCGCAGCAAGGCCTGCAAGCACCGGCAGGGCCGGCGCGTCGATCAGCAGCGCCTCGTAGAAGAGGACCGTCTCGAAACCCTCGCGGAAGACGACGAGGAACGATAGCGAGAACAGGGTGAACCATCCGAGGTAGCCCTTGCCGCCGCCCTCCGTCGCCTTCGCCGCGGCCGCCGCCTTGCGCCGGATCTCCGCGATCCAGTCGCCGACATAGGATTTGCGGAAGATCCAGTGCGTCACGTAGACGAGCACCGCGGCCGCGGCCAGCGCCGAGAGCCCTTCCAGCAGTTCCCGCTGGAGCGTGCTCAGGGCGAACAGGCGCCCGACGGCGAACCAGAGGGCGAAAGAACCGCCGAGCGCGGCGAAGACGCCGCCCGCCACCGGCCGGCGCCAGCCGCCGGCGCCGCGGGCGGGAAGGCCGCTCGCCTTCAGTGCGCCGATCATGCAGGCAAGGACAAGGACCGCCTCCAGCGCTTCCCGAAGGAGGATGGCGAGGGACTGCAGGAACGCTCCGAGACCCGAAAGCCTTGTGTCGAGGATGCGGGCTGCCTCCTGCGTCGCCGCTTTCATGCGCGCCACGGCAAACGTCAGGGCATCCCCCGGCCCGCGGGCGGCCACGATGCGGCCGAAGCCCGGTTCCGCCGCGCTGCCTTCCCAGAAATCCGCCTCCATCTTCAGCGCGAGGGCCGGAGAGCGCGGCATCAGGCGCTGCTCGATATCGGGGTCGAAGAGTGCATAGGCTTCCAGCCGCTTCAGCTCGGCGTCTTCCCAATTCTCCGCCGCCGAAGCCGCCAGCATCTCGTCGAGGACATCCGGCAGGAGCGAAAGCGCTGCCCCGTAGCCGCCCTTCGACAGGTCAGTGCCATAGGCCGCGGCAACCAGCCCCCGCGCCTCCTCCGCAAGGCCTGCAACCTTTGTCCCGTCGCCCTTTTGCGCGATCAGTGCCTGCATTTCCTTGAAGATGGCCGAAAGCCTGTCAAAGGCCTGCGGCGAACGGGCGGCAAGGTCGTAGCCGAGGTCCCCGAACAGCATCTCCGCCCGGTCACGGAACAGCCCGGCCTCGAAATATTCGAAGGGAATGGCGATTTCCCCGTCCCGTACGCCTTTCTCGTATTCGACCGGCACGAGCGCCAGGAAACGCGCAAGCAGTTGGACCCGCCGGTCGCGCTCGTCGGGCGAAAGGCTCGCCGGTGCATAGGTGGCCAGTAGCGCTTCGATACGCACGAGCGTCGCGTCAAGATCCGGCGCCTGCGGATCGTCCAAGCGGGTGAAGGCTTCGGCGATCTCGCCCGCCTTCTGCGCGCCGAGCCGGGCCGAAAGGCTCTCCGACAGGAGCGCATGCAGTCCCGCTGCCCGCGCAAGCGAGCCGGCAAGCTGGACCTCGTAACCGGCAGCGCGGTGGTCTCGCGCCTCCGCGACGGCCTTGCGCAGCTCGCCGGCATAGACGCCGAGCAATTCCGTCTGGATCACGCCACGCGCCTCGTTCGGCTCCATCCGGCCGGCGCGGACCTCGCGCATGGCGATGCTGGCGGCCGTGTCGCGCGAGGTCCGGGCATATTCGCGGATGTTGAGCCAGCCGGCGGCTTCTTCCACCCGCCCTGCTTCGAGGCTCGAAAGCGCCGCGCGGAAGGCCCCGTCGAGCAATCCGGTCCAGACGCGGGCGCGCGCCGAGGCCGAGGCCGCCGGATCCCAGCGCCCCACCGCTTCCGCGAAGGCTGTAACGGCCTTATCGACGGCCTCGACCCTAGAGGGCGTCGCCTCTTCATAGGCGGCCCGCAGCCGGGTGGACCAAAGGCCGCGAACGGCCTCCAGCCGCGCCGCGACATCCTCGTGCAGGCGGGTATCCGGTGTCCGGAAGAGACGGCGCTGGATCTGGGCGCTTTCCGCCCGCAGGGCTTCGGCATCCTGCCAGGGCACGTCCGCCGCTGCCACGGTCCCGAAGGCGGCAGAGAGGAAGGCCAGCGCCAGAAGGAACAGGCGGGCGGCTTGGGCGATCATGGATGGGCCTCTTTCCCGGCGGGCAGGGTGAATTTTCCGGCCGCAAGCTCGAAGGGGGGGATGATCAGGTCCGTCTTCAACGTGTTGTAGGCGAATTCCTGGGTGGCGACGCGATACCAGAGCCGGGCTTCAAGGATGAACGGTCCCCTCGCCTCCGGCGGAAGCGGCGCCTCGTAGGCGACGACGTCCTCTGCCTTCGGCGGCACACCGGGGCGGACATGGGTGACGGTCGCCGTGATGAAGGTCAGGTGATCGGGAATGCGCCTGCCGTCCGTATCGCGGAAATCCTCGCGCCAGATCACGGCGTCCGGGTCGGTCTCGCCGCGCTCGGCGTCGAACGCGCCCGAATGGTAGATTTCCGCGCCGGAGGCATCGCGGACGGCGACCTCCAGCCACATGTATTTCTGGTCGACCACGCCGGTCGGCAGATTGTGCCCGGCGCCGAGGTTCTGCACGGCTACAGTGAAGCGAAGCCTGCCGCCGGCGACGGCCGCCTCGCGAAGGGCAAGGCCCGCGGCCGAGCGCAGCAGCGCCCTCGTCGCCTCCCCCTGCCGGGCGATCAGCGCGGTGTTCCGCGCATCGGTGAGGCCCGGCAGGATGCCCCCGCGCAGGAAGGTCAGGTTGGAGCCGAGGCTGGTATCGAACATCAGGTAGTTCGAGCCGACGAAATTGTGCGCATACCGCTCGGGCTTTTCGAGATTGCCGGCCCGGACCTGGCGGACATAGGCGGCAGGATCGGGCGCCATATGGCAATCCTGGCAATTGACGCCGTTCTCGGCATACCAGCTCCCCTGCCACTCGGCGAAGGTCGTCTGCACATGCTGGCGGCTCGTGGCTTTGGACATCGAGCTGTCGTAGGCCTCGGTGTGGCAGCCGCCGCAGAAATCCGAGCTTGCGATCAGCGCGTTGGTCCCTGCCGCCCCGAAGGCGCGGGCATGGTCGCGCGGCGCGGCAAGGATCATCGCGTCCGGCAACCGGTCGACGCCCGTGTTGACCGCCAGCGTCAGCGCGCCGTTGCCTTCCTTCGGGTCGGCATGGGTGGCGGTGTGGCACATCACGCAGGTGATGCCCTCCGTTTCCGCGTCCGATGGCATGACGGACTTGAAGCGGTTGGTCCGTCCCGCCAGCACCTCGCCGGGCGCATGGCATCCCTCGCAGAAGCGGGATTTCTCGATGCCGTCCCTGTGCAGCCCCTCGTTGATCCGCACCGCGCGCTCGTAGACCGTATCGCGGCCGGCGATGGCGTGGAGCGACGGCGCCCATTCATCGAACTCCCGCCGGTGGCAGGTCGCGCATTTCGCCGCCGACTGGATCGACGCAGGGTCGGCGAACCGGCCGTTCTCCGTCTGCAGCCGCGACGGCCAGAACGGACGCGCCTTGCCGGCCGCATCCGGGCCGAACGGCAGGCGGTAGAACGGGATATCGGCAAGCTCCACGCCCGGTTCGGGCGGCGCCGGCGCCAGGATGCCCGTTCCGAGGATGAAGACGAGTGCCAGGAAAGCGCCGAGCGCGGCCGGGGGGAGATGCGTCTTGAACTGGTACTTCATGGCAACCGCCGCCCCTGCCCGCCCGCCGGAAGCGCCCAATGCCGCATGGCGAGATGGGCGAGAAAACCGATAGCGGCTACGAACGATCCCCAGAGATGGAGGAAGGTCAGGACGTGCGTTGCCTCGAAGCTCCAGAACCAGAGCCGCCCCGCAAGATAGAGGGCGGTCGGTAGCGCCATCATCAATCCGGTGACGAGGACAAGGACGAATTTCACGAGGAGAAGCCAGGAAAGGCCGGTGAAGGCCGGCCGCTGGCTTCGCGGCAGTCCCCGCGCCACATGCCCGCCGATCCAGGAGACGAAGAGCGCGACGAACACAAGCCCGGCGGCAAGATGCCCAAGAAGGACCACCTCTCCCGCGTTCCAGTTTCGCGCGGCGAGGAATTCCAGATGAAGGCCCGTGCCGAAAAGGAGGGCGAACAGCAGAGATAAAACCAGCGCACGCCGGATGCCCGGGCGCTTCGGGCCGTATTCCAGCACGAAGCGCCGGCAGGCGGGCTCGGGAAGGGTATCGAGACTTTCCATGCGTCCGGTCCTCCGGCCGGCAGGTCGCCGGCCGCATGTTCCGCGGCCTTTGTCAGCCGCGGATCTGCACGCCGGCCTTGGCGGCGGCCTGCAGCACCATGGCGACGATGCGGTCGGCGATGTCCTGCGCCTCGTTGCCCAGCGCGTCGGCCTCCTCGGCACCGAATTTCGTGCCGGCCGCCTCGCGGGCGCGCGTGTCCTCGACGAGCCCCAGCAACTCCTCGAAACCGGCCGTGATGCGGCTGTCGAGATCCGCATCGATTGCGGCCACCACCGGCGAGAGCGCCTGCGAATACATCCGCCGGCACCCGCTCATGATGCCTTCGACATCCGTCAGGCGGCTCTGGGCGACGAAGGCGCCGATCTCGCCGGAGATGAACTGGGATTCCTTCCATTCGCCGAAATAATCGCCGACCGTCGGGGTCATCACGACGACGGAGGTGAAGGCGTCCTCGCGGTTCGGCTTCCAGGCCGTCATGTCGGCTTCGAGCGCTTTGGCCCATCGGGCCAGCCCCTGCGCCGCGCCAAGGCCCAGATTGGCGTCGAAGAGCATTTCCCCGCGCGTCATCTTGCCGTCGCCGTTAAGGTCCGCCGGCAGCTTGACGCCATTCTCGTCCATGCCCCAGAACAGGGGCTCGGTGATGGTGTGGAACAGGTTGCCGGGCCGCTTCAGCACGGTGCCGTCCGGCAGCGGCAGGTCGTATTCGGCAACGTCCTCGCTCTCCGTGCCCGGATTGCCGGCATCGAGGATCAGGTCGTACTTGGCCGTCTCGGGAATGCCGGCGACGATCCCCTCGATCGTCTCGTAGTGGTTGGATGCCTCCAGCCACAGGGCGCGGATGGTGTGGATCCGCTCTGCAAGCCGGGCGCCCTCGGCAGCCCATGCCGCCGCATAGTCCCCGCCATGCGCGGCGATCAGCGCATGATAATCGGCAAGGCTCGCCTCCAGAAGTTCGGCCTGCGCGACCAGCCCGTGGCTGTGCTCGAGCGTGAATTCCTTGACATTGGCAAGGCCGAGGCCTTCCGCATCGTCCGCCGCGACGCCGGCCACGGGTGCCAGAAGCAATGCCGTAGCCAGAACCAAACCTCTTCCATTCATGACCAGATCCCCCAAACGAAACAGAGTTGCGAATGGTTATCGGTCGCAGGACGGCCGTTCTTTGCGCCAGCGCAATGTGGAGGAATTCAGGAAGGTTTTCTTCGCGATAGCCGGCCCGTCACGCCGATGCGAGGAAGAGGGACGAAAATCCGCTCGCGGGATAGATTGCGCGGGCCGGCTCCGCGCCGGAAAGCAGCGTGAAAGATGCAAGCCCGTCGAGAAGCTCGTCCAGCATGACGTAGAGTTGCATCCGCGCCAGCCCCGCGCCCGGGCAGACATGGATGCCGGCGCCATAGAGCAGGTTCTGCGCCTGATCCCGCTCAAGCTGGAATTGCTCCGCATCGTCGAAGACCGCGCCGTCCCGGTTTGCCGATGCCCACATCACCGTTATCCGGTCTCCCGCCTGAAGCGTCCGTCCGCCGAGGGTCACCGCACGGGTGGCGACGCGGCGGTTGGAGATGAGCGGCCCGTGAAGCCGCAGGATCTCGTCGATCGCCTGCGGCAGCAGGGCCCGGTCCCGGCGAAGCGCGTCCTGGATATCGGGCCGTCCGGCGAGGAAGTGAAGGATGATGCCGACGCAGGCGGCGATGGTTCCAAGCTCGCCGACCGTCCAGTTGCGTAGGATGCTGACGATGCGGGAATGGTCCAGCCTCCGCCCGTCGACGCTCTGGCGCAGCAGGCAGGTGGTGAGGTCGTCGCCGGCAGCGGCTCCCGCCCGTTCGCGCAGTTCGAGCTGTGCGCGGATATGGCCGTCGAATTCGAGGGCGACGGACGCCATCTCTTCCGCATCCCGGGCAAGCGTCGCAGCACGGTTCCGGTATATCCATTGCAGCAGCGGCGCATGCAGGCTTTGAGGCCAGCCGAGGAAGCCGCACTGGATGCGCACCGCATAGGGCTCCGCGACATCCCGGATGATGTCGCGGGAAAGGTCTTTTGCCAGTTCCGCCACGAGATCGCGCGCGATCCCGCGGAAGACGGGCTCGAATGTCGCAATGCGCTCCGGTGCGAAATAAGGCTCGATCATGTCGCGGTAGAGCGTGTGCTCGGGCGGGTCCATCCCGTTGGGAACGGACGGATGGCGCGAAACCTGGTTGCTGAAGGTCTCATGATCGCCGAGGACCCGCAGGACATCCGCATGGCGGAAGAGAGACCATCCGAGATAGTCGCTATGGGCGATGGGACATTCCTTCCGCATCCGGTCATACGCGCTGATCTGGTCCCGCTGGACCTCGGGACTGCGCGGATCCCAATCGACCGGACATTCCCGCGCGTTTCGACCTTCTTTCCGGACCTGCTGTTCCATTGCCCACCTATCCTGCCGTTTGCGACAGGTAGCGCAGCAGATGACCGTCAGGTCTTTGTTCCCTCACAAAGAACTCTGCGCGATTTCACCGTTGCTCACCTTTGCGAAATGATAATGCGGTATTCAGCGGAAACCCTCGCATCAATCCATTGGACAGCGTTACCGGACATGTCTGACAAAGCACCAAGCCATGCGCCGCAAAGAGCGGGGCGAAGCGACCGCCGGACAGGAACGAGCCGGCTTGATCTTTTTCCGCGAAAAGGCCGATTGCAGCAGCCTTGCCGTCATCTGACGCAATGGGCGGCCGGCATGGGCCTTTGCCTGCTAGTGGCGACGTCCCCGGCATCCGGTGCGGATGCACCGACACTCCGGTGGCAGATGGGCGCGGGCAATATCGTGACCTTCCGCACGGGCGCGCCGACCGCCCCCCTCTACCAGGCGCTGCAATGGGTCGGCGCCCGTCTCGGCAGGATGGACTCCTACGGTTGGCGCGACCTGCAGAGGGTGCCGACCCCTCACGATTTCGACGCCGCGATGATGGAGGCGCACGACAACGGCATCACGCCCATCTTCCTTCTCGAATACGAGGGAAGCTACCAGACGCTCGACCCGCCGCAGCCGATCGGCTCCTATGACGACTGGTTCAGGGCCGGTGCGGAATATGCCCGCCGTTTCCGGCCGAACGGCGAATGGGGCCATGAGCACGGGATCAAGGATTTCGGCGCCACGATCTACTCCATGACCAACGAGCCGGACGTCCAGAACACCATCCCCAAGAAGGACTATCACGATGCGCTGGAGGGATTTGCCGACGGCATCCACTCCGTCGATCCGGCACTGAAGGTGGTGCCGGCCGGCTTTGCCGCCTGCAACATCGATGGCGACGCGACGCTGCGAGGCTACGGACCGGCCATTGCCGATCTCCTCGAATCCGGCAAGCTCGACGGCATCGATCTGCACACCTACTACAACGACCGCTGGTTTCCGCTGACCGAGGGCCGCCAGTTCTCGGCCCAAAGCTGCTTCGACCGCATCAAGGCCGCGCTTGGCCTCAAGCGGGACATCAATTTCTACGCCACCGAATTCAACATCGCGCGGAGCGAGGGCTGGTCCGATGAGAAACTGGCGGCAAGCCTCTTCCTGACAGCCATTTGGGACAACCTCGGCGTCGTCGGCGCGGACGGTCGGCCGGCGATGGTGTTCGCCTTCCCCTGGGCCCTTCCCGATACGCCGGAGGTCGACGGTCCGGCCTATGCCATGGCGGTCAGCGACGATCCGTGGCGACCGGAAGAACGTGCAAAGGTTTTGAAAAGGGTGCTGGACCTTGCCGGCGACATGACCATCATCTCCTCCGATCCTTACGGCACCGGCACGATGCACCTGAAGGGAGCGGACGGGGACCTCTTCGTCTGGCACAACAGGCAGGGCTGGACGAACCTCACCGATGGCCGTTGGCCGATCAGCCTGCCGGAGGGCGCGCGCAAGGTGGAGCTATGGGGATGGGACGGCTTGCGGTCGATCCACGACGTCAGTGGCGACAGCTTCGTCTTCGAGGCGCTGCCCGCAGGCGAGACCTATATGGCCCTCGTCACCCACTGAGGGCCATCAAACGGCTGCGGCCCGCTTGCCCGCTGCTGCGGCCTTCCAGGCATCATGAAGCTGGCCCGCAATCGCGTCATACGTAAAGCGCAGACGGACGTTTTCGAGCGCCGCCGCCGCCTTTTCCTGCCGATCCCGCGGATCGGCATGGATCGCCTCGATCAGCGAAGCAAGGGCGGCCGAATCCCGTTCCGGCGTCACCCACCCACCTTCTCCGATCACGTCGGGAATGGCGCCGGACCGCGCGCCGACGACCGGAACGCCGCAGCCCTGCGCTTCGATGATCACGCGGCCGAACTGCTCCTTCACCGACGGCGTCGTGCGGGTCATGAGCACAAGCGCATCGAGCGAGCGCAGGAAGGCGGCGACCTTTGCAGGCTCATCCCAACCCGTGATCTGCATGCGGTCGGAAAGGCCGAGAGCCGCCGCCTTCTCGCGCAGCGCCGCCTCGTAAGGCCCCTCGCCCATCAGCTTCAGGACGACCGGCACCGGGGTGCGGGCCATCGCCTCGAGCACATCCTGGATGCCCTTTTCCTCGATCAGCCTGCCGACATAGCCAAGCACGAACTGCGCCGGGTCCTTTTTCTCGCCGGAGGAGCGATGCGGCGTGAACACCGTGTCGTCGACGCCGTAGCCGATCATGCTGACCGGCCCGCTATAGCCTCGCGCCTCGACCACCATGGTTGCGTCGCTGCTGCGCGAGAGAATGTGATCGGTCGCCCCCAGCACGGATTTGCGGATCGTCTCGAAAGGTGGCGGCAGGCGCTTGAGGATGTTCTGGTCGACCTCCAGCACAAGCCCCGCATCGCCCTTCAGCCACCGCGCCTGCAAGGCGACAAGGCTCCAGGGCTCTTCCCACAGATGGATGACGTGCGGGCGAACCTTTCGGATGAGGCGGTGAAGGCCGGGATAGACGTGGAGATACCAGCTGAACGGCCCGGCATGGGAAAAGAGAATGGGCATCACATGGGTCGTGATGCCGGCATCGGCCGGAGGGTCGGCGATGATCTCGCGGCCGAACTGCTTCCAGCGCTGCGGCACCACGAGATGAACATCGAGATCGCCGCGCCCTGCAAGGGGAGCATAGCGCAGACGGCCGGCCGCACGCGAGACGGCCGTGTGAGCGATGGAAATGACCCGCAGTTTCTCCTCAGACACGTCCAAGCGCCCTAGCCGCCGCGGCCGAAGCGCCGGCCATATGCAGTTCCGGCACGAGAAGCGTGCGATAGGCCCCGTTCAGCGTGACGCGAGGATAGGCGTAGGGAACAGGCCCCGGGCGGATCAGGCCCTTCGTCGTTGTCGCGACGCCTTCGTAGCCGACCTCCTGCGCGATCGCAAAATCCCGCGGCCCGCAATCCTTCATGCGGCCGTATGGAAACGCGAAATGCTTGACCGGAACGCCGAGTTTCTCACGCAGGCGCTCGCGGCTGCCGCCCAACTCGTACCGGGCCTCCTCCCGCGTCAGCTCGGAAATCCGCGGATGGGACACCGTGTGCGAGCCGATCTCGACCAGCGGGTCCTGCGCCAGCTCCGACAGCATCTGCCAGGTAATCGCGTGCTTTTCGCGCATTTCGAGCGGATCGACACCGTTCCCGGCGCAGAACTTCGCATAGTGCTCGTCCATCGCCGGGCCGTCCCACTGGGTCTGTAGCGCGGCATAGGTCGCAAGCTTGCGCTCGATCGTGTCCGTCTTGATCTCTTCGCCGTCCACGAGGATGCTGTCGCGAGAGCGTATCGTGTCCTCGAGGCCCGCCCAGCACAACGACATCGTGCCGTCGGGAATGCCGGTCGTGACGAACAGGGTCAGCGGAACGCCGTGACGGCGGAAGAGCGGAACCACCTCCTCGTAGGTGTCGCGATAGCAGTCGTCGATCGAGAAGTTCACGAAGGTGTCACGGGTCGTCCCATCCGCCGCCAGGCGAAGCCCCTCCTCGATCGTCACGATCCTGCGTCCGCTCGTCGCCAGATGGTTGAGCAGGGCATCGAGGAAATCGAGGTCGAGGTAGAAATTGCGATTGGGCAGGGACGGCCACACCGCACGCGGCGCGGCGCGGTGAAAGGTGAAGAAGCATCCCCGCGCGCCACGAAAGGCGTCGGTCCACCGAGCCGCCGCCGTAACGATCGCGCCGGACAGAAATGTATCGAAGCCGTCAAGCATCTGGCTTGGAGCCCAGTCTTGAAATAGCGTAGAGATATAGTCTTCCATAAGTTTCCTGTGCGAGCAAACCGACCGAAAGCAATACAGATATTATATAAGCGCCAACACCAAGTGCCAGACGGGCAAGCATACCATCGAAAACGTGAAGAATTTGGTAGGCGGCAATCACCATAACTGCCGCCGGCAGTAACCCCTTGGCAATAATTCGAAGCAACGACAGGCGCACCGTCAGCGACATCAGAACGGCCGTGCAGAGGACGAGGCTGCGCACGGTCTCGCCGAAGCCGAGGAGCAGCGTGCCGTGGGCATGGACATCGGCGAAGGTCGACGTCACCGCATTGGCTGCGAGGTTGGCGATATAGGACGACACGAGGATTGCCGCCGCAAGCGTGCTGCGGCCCGCCCGGTTGAGGAGACGCAGCAGGATCCATCCCAGCGTCGACGCCCACAGGCCGACGGAAATGCCGCGAAGCGCAGCGCCGGTCAGCGCCACGCCCTGGGCGTCGAAGGCACCGCGCTCGAAGATGAGGCGAATGATGTCCGGGGCGAACATGAAGATGAAGGCGGAGGCCGGCATCATCACGATCACGACGAAGCGGGTCAGCGCCTCGGCCTGCTCGTCCAGCCTCTCCGTCGCCCCGCGGGAAAGGACGGAAAGACCGATCGGCTGGCTCAGCAGCAGGAAGGCGCTATCCGTCAGCGTGCGGGCATAGTCCATGGAGGCGATGGCGCCGGTCGTAAGGCGTGACGCCAGAAGGCGCTCCAGCCAGATGTTCGCCTGCTCGGCGAGCGGCAGCGGCAGGAACGGGACGAGGCGGCCGATAAAAAGGCGCAGCTCCGACCAGACGTCGGCCGGCGACAGCTGCTCGAAGGAGAGGTCCCCTTCGCGCCAGAGCGTCCACAAGGCCCAAACCGCCAACGCGTTGAACGACAGCGTAAAGGCGATGGCGAGCATTGCACCCTTGTCGGTCAGCACCAGCATGCACAGGCCGAGAATCACGCCGACATTCAGGATGCTGGCGCGCGCATTGGTCACGCGGGTCTTGCCGAGCGCGATCTCGCCGGCCGCAAGGCAGTTGAGCACCACCGAGGCAGGCATCGAGAAGGCCATGATGTGAACGAAATGGATCGTCATCTGCTGCTCGGCTTCGGAAACGCCGGTCAGCATGGCATCGACCAGAATGGTGGTCGAAATCATCGTCAGCAACATCAGGAGAGCGCCGATGGAGGTGAGCGCGACCGTCATCGCCGCGAGGCGATGGGCCGCCATGCCGGCTCGCCTCGCCTCCTGCATGCGCGGAATGAGGATCGCGGGGACGCTCTCGTTCTGCAGGAAGGCAAGCGGCACCAGGATGATGGTGAGCGAACTGCGGAAGCTGTCCGCAAGCGCGGCCACGCCCACGACATGCGCCATGAATATCTCGCGCCCGAAACCGAGAGCCTTGCTGAACAGGGCTCCGCTCGACAGTTTCGTCGCCACCTTCCTGATCGAAGGCGCAGCCGCGGCGTCAGGCCGGGTTTCCGGTGCCTCGTCCATCATGCCGCACGCCCGCGATCGATGACCGGAATCAGCACGACGAAACTCCAGAACAGAAAGCCGGCCTCGGCCGCGCTGATATTGGCGAGAGGCATCTGCAGGAGCCCCCCCATGGCCATGGCCCCGACAAGGACCGCCTGGCGGGATCGCTCCAGAAGCGCGCGGATGACGGCACCGGAAATGGCCCAGAAGAAACCGCAAAGGCACAGGATGCCGGCCACGATCCCCATCATCATCCAGCAGGCGATGATCATGCCGTCGATCGGCATCTGGCCGGCGGAACCGACATCGGTAACCGTGAAGCCATTCCCGATCAGCGAGCTGTCAGGCAGGGACCAGAGGGTGGAATATTGCTGCAGGCGCTCCTGGAAGGAGCCATCCTGGCTGCCTTGCCCAAGCGTCGCCAGGCGGTCGCCGATGACATCGGAGAAGGGCGGGATGGTGACGGCAACGGCGCCGGCAAGGACCAGCGCGAGCATGATGATCTGCGCTTTGCCGCGCGTCTGTGCAAACAGCAGGCAGAACATCAGGGAAATGGCCATGGCCAGCCAGGCGGTCCGGTACAAGGAGAGAAGAAGGGCGAGGATCGACGGCAGGGCCACGAGAAGGGACAGCCAGCCGGACCGGAGGAAAGCGACGAGCAGCAGGCCCACCACCGTGAAGCTGGCAAAGCTTGCGGGGCTGTTCATCGTCGAGAAGACGCGCACGCCGTACGGCACGGGCTGGCCGATCGAAAGGATCGGTGCGAACTCCATCCAGTATCGGTCCCAGGCCTGGGGATCGACATACTGCAGAATGCCGTAGAGCCCGGTGATGGGCAGGATGACGCAGAATGCAGAAACGGAGGCTTCCAGTATCTCGTCGCGATTGGCGCGCATGGCCAGCACGCCGGCATAGAGGATCGGCGAGAACCACTTGACGAGGCCGCTTGCCGCATCGTTCATCTTGCCCTGCAGCAGGGAAAGCACGCCGGCATAAAGAATGCATGCCCCGACCAGCATGAGCGGACCGAACCGATCGTCGAGGGGCGCCTTGGGATCGAGCAATCGGCGCAGTTCGACGGCAGGCACCAGCAGCGCGATCAGCGGACCGACCAGCATGAGGCCAAGTTCGTCGTATCCCGCTCCGGCGTCGACGATGCGGCGAACGAAGGGCGCGAAGGAGAAGAGGACGAGGCAGGCCTGGAAGTGCGAGGCGATGCCGCTTCGCCAGGCGAAGGCCGCCACCGCGACGCAACCGAGCACGAAGAGCGGGCGCCCCAGTCCACCGGTAAAGCCGCCGACGACGGTAAAGGCGGCGATGAACAGCAAGGCCGGCACCCAGCCGCGCGCAATGCTCGACACAGCCTCGCTTTCGGCCGGAACGGGCAAAGCCTCGATCGGCTTGCGCCTTTGCGCTTGCGGACGCCGCGCTACTCCAATCCTGCGCTGGTCCCGGCCTCGGCGAGCGATCTTTTCTATATCCAACGAACCGTCGCGCCCCGCCATCATCCGGCCGCCGCCTTGACGATGCGAGCTATCGTTTCCCGCATGGCATCGACGCCATAGACCGCGTTCACGCGCTCACGCCCGACCGTCGCCCTTTCACGGAACGGCCGAGGATCGGAAAAGAGGTCGCGCACCGCCTTCGCAAGAGCATCGGCGTCGCCGGGCGGCACGAGCTTGCCTGCCTTGCCGCCGTCGAGAATTTCCGATGAAGCGCCGCAATCCGTCGCGATGACCGGGGTTCCCGCCAGCATGGCCTCGACGATCGTCAGGCCGAAGGGCTCCGGATCGATGGAGGAATGAATGACCCCATCCACAGCCTGCATGAGCACCGGCACGTCACTGCGCTGGCCGAGGAAGCGGACGCGCTCGCCGAGACCTTCCCGCTCCACCATGGCTTCGAGTTCCTGCCGGTAGGCGTCTTCGCCGAACAACGCGCTGCCCACCAGGATGCATTGCACATCCGGCAGGGCCTTCAGGGCATCGAGCACGACATGCTGGCCCTTCCAGGGGGCAAGCCGGCTGAAAACGCCGACAAACGGTCCCTGCGGCAGGCCAAGAGACGCGCGGTCGACAGCCTGCGGCGGCGTGAGGACGATGCCGTTCGGAACGATCCGCACCCGTTCGGCCCGTCCGCCGGCCTCGATGAAGGCATCGGCGGCGGCCCGGGACGGCACGATCACCAAGGCCGCCCTGCGGTTTGCCAGCAGAATCTGGAGCCGGCGCTGCATACCGCCGAAATGGCGCTCATTCATGATGTCGTGAAGGTGCCAGACAAGGGGGCGGCGGAAGAAGAAGGATGCCAGCGCGCAGAGAAGAAAGGCCTTTTGCGAATTCGCATAGACGACGTCGTGTCCGCGGGCAGCGGCGGCGATGGCGAAGACCAGCTTTTGCAGCCGCCGCAGCAGCGGCAGGGCGGCAAGGAGCGATCGATCCCGGCGGATGGCGCCGAGTTGGGCGCCGGAGGGTGCGACAACGACATCCAGTCCCCGTCGCCGCAATACGTCTGCCAGCGGGCCGCCTTCCAGCAGGAAGGCGGATGCACCGGGCCAATGCGCGGCAAGGTTGGCGAGCACATATTCGGCACCCGACATCACGCCGGTCTGGTTGACGAACAGAACCCGCGGCGCGCCCATCACGTCGCCTTCCTGCCCCGGGCGAACGCGCGCATCGCGCGGTCGTCCTTGCCGAGCGCCGGCACGAGAACGGCGCCCGCGCTCCTCAGGCCAAGCCTGGCAAGCGTCGTCTCGGCATTCGCGCGCCTGGTCTCCTGCGCGTCGCCGCGGTCGATGCAGACCACCGTGCCGAGTTCCATCTCCGCCAGGCTCCGCAGCGCCTCATGGGATCGCGGATCGAGGAGAGCCGGGCCGGTGAAAAGCACGAGATCGTAGACCTTTGCCCATCCGATCAGGGTCTCAAGCCCTGCGATGTCGCCGCTTTCCAGAAGGCCGAGGGTTTCATTGTCGCCGGCCATGACGTGGAAGCCGGGAGTGGAGGTGCGCGATATGCCGGCCGGCAGCCGGGCCGCTCCCGTCATCACATCGCAAAGCGTGGGTTCCCGGTTCGGCAATTTGAATGCGTCCGCGAATTCGCGCGCGGCCGATCCGCATTCGACGGCAAGGACGTTGTGCCCCTTCTTGGCGAGAACCTGCCCGGCGGCGAGCGTCAGGAAGGCAGCGTCGCGGGAGCCGCCTTCCGTCGGCAGGACCAGCAGCGGCCGGCCGGCACTGGCATCGAACAAATCGGTCGCGAATTCCTTGACGCCCTGCTGAAACCCGACGGCGCACATGCTTCGCCGCAGGATCGCAAGCAGATCGTCACCGGCACCGCCTGCCAATCCGATTGCCGGCAGGTCGGGGAGCGAACCGATGATCTCGAGCGGTTCTGGCTTCAGGACATCGTCGTCCCTGCGCGGCTCGGAAGCATCGTCCTCGTGGTCAAGCTGGCCGAACCCGTTGCGGATCCTGTCCCACAGGACGCAGCTTGCTGCCGCCAGGAACAGGCCGAGGGCGAGCCCCGCCGCGACCATGGGGGTCTTCTTCGGGAAATAGGGACGCGTCGGCTTTTCGGCCAGGCTGACAAGCCGGGTGCCGCCGGTCAGGGAGCGGCGTTCCGATTCCAGCTCGCTCGCACGCTGATAAAGCTGCGCATAGAGCTGGCGCTTGGCTTCGACGTCGCGGACCATACCCTCGATGGAGGATTCGTCAGTGCGTGCGTTGGCCGCATTGTCCTTGGCCTTGTCCACCTCCTTGCGGAGCGTCGTGACGAGATTGCTCGCCGTCTCGAAGTCTTTCTGGGCGCTGACGGAGATGCGCTCGATCTCGTTCGCCAATTGCTGTTTCAAGAGGGAAAGCGAGGCTTCCAGCATGCGGCGCTGGGGATGAAGCGTGCCGAGAACGGCGCTGCTGGCTGCAAGCTGGTTTCCGACCGTGGCGATCTGCTGCTTGAGGTCTGCGACGGTGCGGCTGTCGAGCGCCATCTGCGAGGCCGAGGCGTCGCGCCCATTCTTCATGTCGCGAATCGCATCGAGGCGCGCCTGGGCCTGGGCCTTCGCCTGCTCGGCAGCGGCCAGTTGCTGGCTGGCGCTCGTCAGGCTTTCGGAACTGATCGAGGCCGTCGCGCCTTGCACAAGGCCGTTCTGACGGCGGAAGCTCTCGATCTTGGCGACCTGCTCGCGGATTTCCTTGTCGAGATCGGTGACTTCCTGCCAGAGCCATTTCGCTGCGACTTCACGGCTATTGGATTCGGTGCCGCGCTGGTCGTTCAGATAGGCCGTCACCAGCGCGTTCGCCATGGTCATGGCATTGTCCGCCGAGGCCGACGTGTAGGAGATCGAAAGCACACGCGAACGACCGACGGCACCGACCGAATACCTGTCAGCGACCTTGTCGGCAAGCTGTGCGGTATCGTTCCGCAGGCTTTCGCACCCGGCCGAGGAACTGCTGCACACTTCCATCGCGGCATCGAGAGCGCCGGGCTGGGAAAGCGCGAGCTTCATCAGGCGCGAGGAGCGCAGGATCATGATCTGGCTTTCGAGGTCGGCGGGGTCGCCCTGCTTCTGCGCCCAGACATCCGAGGTGCGGGTGGCCGGATCTCCTTCCGCGACGATGACCATGCCGGTCGCGAGATAGCGCGCCGGCAGGACGATCGCGGTGACGAGCGACAGCAGCACGATAGCCAGGAAAATGACGACAAACATCAGGCGGTGGCGCCAAAGGCTGCCCACCACCCCTGTCCGCATCAGAAAGGGAGCTGCATTGAACAGATGGCGTTCCATCGTGTTCCGCGTCTCGGCCATAACGTCATCCGCCTTCTGTCGAGAATTTGCTGGCGGGCACATAGCCGACCGCCGAAGATCTGTAGTCTGCAATGCTTTGGTTAACATAGGCGCGCAGCCCCTCGCGGAACCGCTCGGCCGAGAAGCCGGCCGCCTGCGCGCGGCAGTTTTCCGGCAGGAAGTCCCCTTCCCGCTCGATGAAGCGGCGCACGCATGCGGCAATCGCGGCAGGCTCCGGAGCATCGAAGAACAGGCCCGTCTTGCCGTCGAGGACGGATTCGCAGGAACCACCGCGGCCAAGCGCGAGCACCGGCGTTCCCTCGGACTGCGCTTCGACAGAGATGATGCCGAAATCCTCTTCCGCCGCAAAAACGAAGGCGCGCGCGCTTGCCATGAGCTCGCGCATCGCCGCGTCGCTGACGAATCCGGCAAACGTGACGTTGGGGCCGGCGATCTTGCGCAGGTGGCCGGCCTCGGGGCCGTCACCCGCCACGATGAGCTGCTGGTCCGGCAGTTCGGAGAACGCCCGAACGATCGCCTCGATGTTCTTGTAGGGCACCAGGCGGCTGGCGGCCAGGAAGTGGCGTCGTTCCGCCGGTGCATCGGTGCGGGAGGAAAGCTGGACCGGCGGATAGAGAACCCGCGCCTTGCGGCCATAGACCTTGCGGATGCGCCGGGCGACGAAATGCGAATTCGCGATCATCATGTCGGGGCCGTGCGCGGTACGCGCATCCCAGATTCTCAGCCAATGCAGGAGCGGGCGGGCGAGGAAGGTCGTGATCGAGCTCTTGTTGCGCGCAAGATAGGTGTGCTGCAGATCCCACGCATAGCGGATCGGCGAGTGAACATAGGATACGTGCAACTGGTCGGGCCCCGTCAGCACGCCCTTGGCCGCCGCATAGCTGCTCGAAATGATGAGGTCGTAGGGCGAAAGGTCCAGTTGCTCGATGGCAATCGGAAAGAGCGGCAGGAACGCCCGGTGGGCCCGCCGCACGAAAGGCAACTTCTGGATAAACGTCGTCCGGGTGGATTTCAGCCCGATCTTCGCGCGGTCTTCCGGCTTCAGGAAGTCGAAAAGGCAAAAGACATCGGCGTCGGGATAGCAGCGAAGCATCTCCTGAAGCACGCGTTCGGCGCCGCCGACCGTGTAAAGCCAGTCATGTACAATTGCCACACGCATTAGGAAACCCCGCTATACCTCTAGTCTGGTACAGCGGCACGGCATAAAATTTGGTTAATTTATTGCTTCCGAGTGTTCCGGTTTCCCGCTTTCGGCGCCCATCCTCCTCACGCAGCCGACAATCGGACGGATTGCCGTTCGATTGCGGCGACGGCGTCGACGACGCCGTTCAAAATAGCCTTGCGGGCGTGGCGGGCCGTCATATTGTGCTCTGCGTCCGGCACGATCCGGACGACGGCATTCTCATAGTCCGCGGCGGGGCGGTCGCCGAAATGGCGCACCAGTTCGTCGCGCCCCGCATCGTTCTCCGCAAGGATCAGGAACGAGACCACCCCGCGGGCGTGAAGCGCATCGGCCTGCTCGCGCACGGTCCGGGTGAGCCGGCATGGGCCGGCGAAACGGCGCAGGCGTTGGGCAAGGAGCGCTTTGACGATCTTGTTCGCCTCCCTGAGGAGAGTGCTCAGCGGAATGCCGGCCAGAACCTCTTTCACCGTTTTCATGGAGAGCGCGCGGCGGCGGTAGTCGGCCAGGGACGATGTGCCTCCGCTGATAACCTGTTCGAATGTCTCGTCCGGGCCGAGCGCGAGGCGGGGTGGATTGACAGCCACCACGCCCCTGATACGGGGATCGCGCACCGTGGCCTGAACGGCGGCATAGCCGCCGCTGCAGCGGCCGGAAACCAGGACCGGCCCGAGGCCCATCTTCTCTACCGCCGTGACCGCCTCCAGCACGTCGCCGATCTGGCCCTCGTCGTAGAAGAGGGGTCGGTCGACGCCATGGCTGTCGCCGATCCCTCCGGTATCGACGCGGAGGCTGGCAATGCCCTGCTGCGCGAGAGAACGGGCGAACTCCACATGCATGCGGGCCCAGCCGATATGATAGTTGTCGCCGGAATTGACGAAAACGACCACCGCCCTGCTCGCGCGGGTCGTGGGTCGGCACAGGATGCCGAACAGACTGCCGCCCTTGCCGAACAGCAGGGGTGTTTCGGCAAATCCGGTGCCCTTCAATGCGGCAGCGGCCACCGGCTCCCTTGCGCCGGCTTTCGCGCCCGGCGGGACGGTGTCGGCAAGCCAGCCCAGCACCTCGCCGAAGTCGCCGGCAGGCGGAGTGGAAGCACGGCTATAGGTGACGAAGTCCTCGTGGGCCGCGTAGTCGACGGCAGTCACGACAAAGCCGGCCGTTGCGAGCCGTGCAGGCCATTCGTTGGCGGCACGCGTGCCCGGCGGCAGCATTGCCAGAACCGGGAGCGGCCGAGGCGCGTGGCCGAGGCGCAACGCGGAGATTTCCGCGGCAAGGCTTTTCGAAAGGAAATGTCCGGCAACGTTGATGCTGTTTTCCGAGGTTTCGAGCGGCAGGCGCAGGAAGGAGCCGATCATCTTGCTCCAGACGTCCAGCTCGCGCAGGCCCGCCCTTCCCTCGTTTTGCGGCGCCATCAGGACCAGCGCATCCGCAAGCAGGTTTTCCGTCGAATGCGCCGCCATGAGAGCGCCAAGCCCGTGGCCGACGAGAACGAGCTTCTCGATACCGTGATTGACCCTCAGGAAGGTTGCAGCCGCGCGGAGCGCGTCCCTCCACGTCTCCAGGGATTCGATCGAGCCCGCATCCCCGAGGCTGTCGCCGGCGCCCGGCCAATCGAAGCGCAGGCAACAATAGCCGGCGTCGGCCAGACGATCGGCGAAAGCCGCCCAGCCCCGGCGAATAGTGAATTCCTCCAGCCCCCAGGCCGGCACCATCAGGACACCGACCTTACCGCCGCCGTCGTGGACAAAGCCGGCGCATGCGCCGAAGGTGACCGGCACGCCGAAGGCGCGCCTCACGACCGTGTCTCGTAGATTCGTTTTGCAACACACATGGTCAACTGGTTCCCGCCGGCGTGTGAAATGAACCGAAGCCGGGCGCGGCCGACCGTAAGGCGCGATCGGCATTCGCCTGGCCAGCCGCATGGAGCGTTCCTATCCCGAAAAGGCAAGTCCGGATCGCGCGAGACTTCGTCAAACGACGCCCTGGCAGGAATATTCGAAATTTCCGGACCGCTGTCATTCCCGAAGTGGAACGACGGTAACCAAACCATTAACTTTAAGGTGCTCCCCGGGCGCTGTCGGACGGCGGATACCTTCAGTGTGCCGGCAGACGCACGGGAGCCAGCGAGTGTTCGGCTTTCCGCTCCTCCAGTATTTCGGCAAGCAAGTCCACATATTGCCGTGCGATATTGTCCCAACTGTAGTTTTCCGCCGTGAGCCGGGCGGCGGCCCGCATCTGGTCTGCGAGCGCCGCATCCTGGAATACCGCCTCGATCTTTCGGGCGATATCAGCACCGTCCTGCACGATCATCATGCCGTTCTGGCCGTCCTTCAGATATTCCTCGATACCGCCGACAGAGGTGGCGAATACGGTCAGGCCGCTCGCCATGGCCTCCATGCACACCAGCGAGAACGTCTCGTACGAGGTCGGGAAGACGAAGGCATCCGCGGCCGCGAAGAACCGTTCGACGTTCTTTTGCTCTCCCGCATAGACGATCCGGTCGGCCGAAGCCTTTGCCATCGCGCGGTAGGGCGCCTGATTGTCCGAGCCGACCACGAGAAGATGGAATTCGGGCCCGAGCCGCTCCATCGCGTCGATGAGATGGGCAAGACCCTTGCGGTTGAACTCGTGCCCGACGAAGAGCAGCAGCGGCGCGTCCTGCGGAATGCCGAAATCCTCCCGGATCCGGCGCCTTGCCGACGCGTCCGGCTTGAAGCGGTCGACATCGACGCCGTTCGAGATGACCCGTATGCGGCTCTCCGGAACGCGGTAGTGTTTCACCAGTTCTTGCGAGACGCGGTGCGAAACCGCGATGTAGCGCTTGTAACGCAGGTGTCCGATCATCCAGTAGTCGCGCAGGGCAACCCAGGCATGAATCGGATTGAGGAGCCAGCGCCATTGCCCCGCGGCCTTCTTGATCTTCAGGTTTTCCGCATTCACGGCATGCACGACCACCACGTCGCCGGCAAGGCAGTCCCCGTGGCTGATGACAAGGGCTTTCCGCCTGCGCCTGACGACCCGCGTCGCGGCGAGCGTGAAGGCCGGGAACACGAGGAGCCGCGCCAGATGCCGCATGCCTCCGCGCGTGGAAAACCATTTCACCCAGGGACTGACGAGGATCACATCCGTTGCGGTGCCGCTGGCGTCGAACGCGGCGGACGTGACGACGCCGTTTATCAGGCCCACCCGATTGAATGCCTGGGCCAGCTCCCAGGCGACCCTGTCCGCACCTCCGATAGCACCGAACTCCTGGATAACCTGGAGAATCTCCGGAAACATCGGATTACCTTCCTGGGCCGAATGCCGCGCCCTTGATCTTATGCCGGCCGCATCATGCGGCTCGTGCGGGTATATACCTACTGTCTTAAAAAGCGGCCAAGCCCTATCCCTTATTACGGTTAATTCGTATCATTTTGAACATTAAGCATTTTTTGAGAGGGGAGCGACGGCGGCCAGCGTGTTCCGATAGGGGAAAGACCGGGACACCGGAAGGCGCCCGGCCGCTGCAAATTCGCGGAAGTTGCCGGGAAAGCACAGATTCTTGGGAAGGAAGATGTTACGCAACCATAGACTGCAATTTCCGATGGGGTGATGATTCGACCATGAGCATGAGCTTTTTGCGCGCTCTCACTCTCTCCGGAGCGGTTCTGGCCTCTTTCGCCACTCCCGCATTCGCTGACGACCAGCAGCATCAGACGACGATCATCGGTGCCGACGATTTCGTTTTCGTCGGGGGAATCGGATACACTTGGCTCAAGGGGAACGAGCTTGTCTATAACGGCGGAAACCGCATCAGTCGCTTGATCTGGGAGAGTGATGCACCCGTCATCAATCTCGGCGCCAAGGGTGTTTTCGATGGCGATTGGACCGTATCGGGCGACGTACGGTTCGGCTTCGGCGGCAACAGCCACATGGAAGACTACGACTGGCTCGGCGGCAGCTACGACTTCGACGATTGGACGGATCGATCCGTCCATCCGGATACGGATCTCGACCGCTACATCGATCTCGACATCGCGCTCGGAAAAAACTTCGCCCTGTCCGAGGCCTCGACATTCAACCTGCATGGAGGCTTCAAGTACACGAACGTGAAGTGGACCGGCTATGGCGGATCGTATGTCTACAGCAGCGGGGGCTTTCGCAATACCACTGGCACCTTCGCGGACGGGGAGAAGGTTATCACCTTCGAGCAGAGATATCCGGGCCTGTTCATAGGCGGAGAGGTGAAGACGACCAGCGGAGCCTGGACCATCATCGGGCTTGCCCGGGCAGGCGCGACCATCGGGGCGAGCGACACGGACCACCATTGGCTGAATGACCAGCGCTTCGAGGAAAAATACGGCGCTATTCCGTTCGTCGACCTGGGGCTGGAAGCCGCCTATCAGGTGAACGACAACTCTCAATTCACGCTCGGCGTCGATTTCGAACGCTTCTTCCGCAAGAAAGGGAGCACGAAGGAATACGACATCTCCAGCGGCGCGCAGATAGGCGGGCCGTTCGAGGATGGAGCGGGGATGGACTTTCAGTCGATCACGGTTTCCGCCGACCTGAAGGTCGCTTTCTAGGCCGCGGCGTTCGAAGGCACGCAACCGCCCGACACGCACCTGGCTGCCGCATCCTCGTCCGTATGGTATGGGCGAGGCTCCCCGGCGTGAAGCCATGTGCCTTTCGATACCGGAAGAGGGCCGGGGCGCAGCCCGGCAGGGCGATTTCGGTACATATCGATATCGACGTTAACTCATTGGAAAGCAAGAGCTTGTTCGCAATCGCAGGTAGCTGGGATCGGCCCGGTGAGGCGATATCTTCGGCGCCGCTCCATGATGGAGCCTGATTCGAGGAATGAGCATGCCCCACCAGCGCCTCCGTCGCCTCTTGCGGGACCACGCGCCCGCCGACCGCCTCGCCCGCGCAATCCGCGATATCGACAGGCAGATCGAGCAAACCCGGCTTGCCCGCGAGCCGGCCCCGCTCAGCGCCTACCGCGCGCGCCGGATTCTCAAGGAAGCACATGCCCGCTGCCGCGAGCGCGTGGAGAAGCGGATACCGGAAATGCCTTCCCAACAAGCTGTGCGGCCCGATGCGTTGCCCAAGCCGCATCGGTCGCGCAGGGACCCGGTCGAGCGATACGAGGCGCTCCCGGGTCCTCACCATCCCCTTCCGGCATGGCAGGATGTCGAAGACCGCACCGGGCCCACAGCCCCGACGCGGGCCTATGACTGGACCGGCGAGAGGGCGCGCAAAGAAAATCGCCTGAAATTGGCGGTCGCCCTCCTTCTCGGCCTTGCCGTCGCCCTTTCGGTCTGGATTGCCATAAAGGTTTAAATCCGGCTTCCGCGGCATTCGGCGCATCGGCTGCCATCCCCGTTAAATCGCGACAGACTTGTCACTCCCGGCCATCGCTCCTCCCGGCCTAGTCTCGCTTTGCAACAGCCGGCGACGGCCGGGAATTCAGCGAGAAGTCGAAAATGACGACACGGATAGCATTCGCAGCGCCGGATTGGCTCTGCCTTGCCGCAGCGCCGACCTACGCGGTCATGGCCTGGATCAGCTCCGGCGATCCGATGGCCGTCTGCACGTCCGGGCCAAGCCTGCTGCCGTCAGGCGGCATGGTCTCGATGTACCTGCTGATGAGCCTTTTCCACCTGCCGCCATGGCTGGCGCTCGTTTCGCGCCGGAACACGGCGGCTCCCCTCACCAAACGGACCGAAGGAGATTGACCATGCAGCACACGATCGTTTCGCAAGAAGACTGGCTTGCCGCCCGCAAGGCTCTTTTCGAGAAGGAGCGCGCCATGACGCACCAACTCGACGCCCTGCGTGCCGAGCGCCGGCAACTCCCCTGGGTCAGGGTCGAGAAATCCTATGTCTTCGACGGCCCCGACGGGGACGTGACGCTTCGGGATCTGTTCGGGGAGCCCAGCCAGCTTGCCATCTATCACTTCATGCTGACGCCCGGCTCGGATCACCTCTGCCCCGGATGCTCCTTCACGATGGACCACGCCGATGCGGCACGCCGGCACTTCGAACATGCCGACCTCGCCTTCGCCGCAGTCTCGCGCGCGCCGGTCCGGCGGATCGAGGACGTCAAGCGACGGATGCACTGGACCTTCCCCTGGGTTTCCTCGGGCGACCGCGACTTCAACTACGATTTCGGCGTATCGTTCACCGCGGAAGACCGCGAAGCCGGACATGCACGCTACAACTACGGCCTGACGCAGATCCGCAACGCCTCCGACATGTTCGGCCTCAGCGTCTTCGCAAAGGACGAGCAGGGCGTCCTCTACCACACCTACTCGACCTATCATCGCGGCACGGAACTGCTGATGGGCGCGCTCAACTGGCTCGACCTCGTCCCGAAGGGGCGCAACGAGAGCGGCACCATGAGCTGGGTGAGGCTGCACGACGAATATTGAAACGGAGCGGCCGGCGATCGCTAGGCGTTTTCCGCCTGCGCCAGCCGGCTGAGCCCGGCTTCCCTTACAATGTCGGCGATGCGGGCGAACTGCGTCGAGAGCGGGTTAGTCTTCCGCCAGACCATGCCGATGGTCCTTGTGGGGCGCGGCTCGGCAAGGTGCGCGATGCAGACGGAGGACGAGCGCATCTCGGTCTCGACGGCCATTTGCGGGATGAGCGTCACGCCGATGCCGGCGCCGACCATCTGGACGAGCGTCGACAGCGAGCTGCCTTCCATCAGGGCCCGCGTCGCGGCCGGCGCGATATTGCAGACGGAAAGCGCCTGGTCGCGGAAGCAATGGCCTTCCTCGAGGAGAAGCAGGCGCATCTCATGCAGCCTTTCGGATGCCGGAACCGGTTTTCCGGCATCCTCCAGCGGCCGTACCAGCACGAATTCCTCGTCGAAGAGCGGCATTTCCTCCAGCGCGGGCTCGGAGACGGGAAGGGCCACGATGGCGACATCGAGCTTCGCCTCCGCCAGATCCTCGATCAGCCTTTGCGTGATCGCCTCGCGCGGGCGCGGATCGAGCCCGGGGTAGAGCCGCGCCAGCGCCTTGATGATGTCCGGCAGCAGATAGGGCGCCACCGTGGGAATGACGCCGAGGCGAAGGCGCCCCGCGAAGGGCCCGTGCGCCGCCCGGCCGAGGTCCTCCAGCTCGTCGACGGCGCGCAGGATCGACCGCACGCGCCCTGCGAATTCCTCGCCGAGCCCGGTCAGGCGGATGCGGCGCCCTCCCCTTTCCACGAGCGGCGCGCCGACAAGGTCCTCCAGCTCCCGTATCTGTACGGAAAGCGCAGGCTGCGAAATGGCGCAGCTTTCCGCCGCCCGGCCGAAATGGCCGAGGCGGGCGAGGGCATCGAAATATCGCAAGTGCTTCATGGATAGATTGCTCATAAGAATAACCTATCGCAGCTTTTAGTTTTTACAATTGGAATTTATGACAAGGGTTTGCTACCTCTGGATCACTTGGAAGACGGCCTGCAAGGCGGCGACCCCGTTCGCGTGCCGGCAAAAGCGCTTCCGGTGTCCTTTAAAGTCAAGAAATCCGTTGGAGGGACCAAATGGATACGAAGATCCCCACGACCGGCAAGTGTCCGGTCATGCATGGTGGCAACACGGCGCTCGGCAAATCCGTCATGGAATGGTGGCCCAACGCGCTGAACCTCGACATCCTGCACCAGCACGATACCAAGACCAATCCGCTCGGAAAGGACTTCAACTACCGCGAGGAAGTCCGCAAGCTCGATGTGGAAGCCCTGAAGGCGGACCTGCGCGCGCTCATGACGGACAGCCAGGAGTGGTGGCCGGCCGACTGGGGCAGCTATGTCGGCATGATGGCGCGCGTGAGCTGGCATGCCGCCGGCTCCTACCGCGTCACGGACGGCCGCGGCGGCACCGGCACGGGCAACCAGCGCTTCGCGCCGCTCAACTCCTGGCCGGACAACGTCAACACCGACAAGGGCCGCCGCCTGCTGTGGCCGATCAAGAAGAAATACGGCAACAAGCTCTCCTGGGCCGACCTGATCGCGCTTGCCGGCACCGTCGCCTATGAGGTCGCGGGCCTCAAGACCTTCGGCTTCGCCTTCGGCCGCGAGGACATCTGGCATCCGGAAAAGGACACCTACTGGGGTGCGGAAAAGGAATGGCTCGCGCCGAGCGACGGCCGCTACGGCGATGTCGCCAAGCCCGACACGCTGGAAAACCCGCTCGCCGCCGTGCAGATGGGCCTCATCTACGTGAACCCGGAAGGCGTCAACGGCAAGTCCGACCCGATGGCGACGGCCGCGCAGATGCGCGAGACCTTCGCCCGCATGGGCATGGACGACGAGGAAACCGTCGCCCTGACGGCCGGCGGCCACACCGTCGGCAAGTGCCACGGCAACGGCAATCCGCGCGACCTCAGCCCCGAGCCGGAAGCGGCGGGCCCGGAACTCCAGGGCCTCGGCTGGATGAACACCAAGGGCCGCGGCATCGGCCGCGACACGGTCGTCTCGGGCCTGGAAGGCGCCTGGACCTCCGAGCCGACCAAGTGGGACAACGGCTTCTTCGAGATGCTGTTCAAGCATGAATGGACCTTGGCCCACAGCCCGGCCGGCGCCTCGCAATGGGTGCCGATCACCATCGCCGAGGAAGACAAGCCCGTCGATGTCGAGGACCCCTCGATCCGCGTCCTGCCGATGATGACCGATGCCGACATGGCGCTGAAGGTGGACCCGATCTACCGCGAGATCTCGCTGCGCTTCAGGAACGACTTCAACGCCTTCTCCGAGGCCTTCGCACGCGGCTGGTTCAAGCTGACACACCGCGACATGGGCCCGAAGAGCCGGTATATCGGCCCGGACGTGCCGGCAGAAGACCTCATCTGGCAGGATCCGATCCCGGCAGGCCGCAAGGACTATGACGTCGCCGCCGTCGAGGCGATGGTCGCCGCTTCCGGCCTTTCCGTTTCGGACCTCGTCACCACCGCCTGGGACAGCGCCCGCACCTATCGCGGCTCCGACCACCGGGGCGGCGCCAACGGTGCCCGCATCCGCCTTGCACCGCAAAAGGACTGGGAAGGCAACGAGCCGGAGCGGCTTGCCCGCGTGCTTGCCGTTCTCGAGCCGATCGCCGCCGCCACGGGCGCAAGCCTTGCCGACGTGATCGTCCTTGCCGGCAACTACGGCGTCAAGCAGGCTGCGAAGGCCGCCGGCTTCGACGTCAACATGCCCTTCGCACCGGGCCGGGGCAATGCCGCCGCCGAGCAGACCGACGCGGACAGCTTCGCGCCGCTCGAGCCGCTGGCGGACGGTTTCCGCAACTGGCTGAAGAAGGACTATGTGGTGAGCCCGGAAGAGCTGCTGCTCGACCGCGCCCAGCTCATGGGCCTGACGGCGCCGGAGATGACGGCGCTGATCGGCGGCTTGCGCGTCATCGGCACGAACCATGCCGGCACGGCGCACGGCGTCTTCACCGACCGCGTGGGCGCGCTGACGACGGACTTCTTCGTCACGTTGACCGACATGGCCTATTCGTGGGTTCCGACCGGCAGCAACCTCTACGAGATCCGCGACCGCAAGACCGGCGCGGCCCGTTACACGGCCACCCGCGTCGACCTCGTCTTCGGCTCCAATTCGATCCTGCGCGCCTATGCGGAAGTCTATGCCCAGGACGACAACCGGGAGAAATTCGTCAACGACTTCGTCTCGGCCTGGACCAAGGTGATGAACGCCGACCGCTTCGATCTGGCCTGATCGCCGCGATCACGACCGATCCTTCCCCCGGCCAAGCCGGGGGAAGTTTTTCCTGTATCCCTGAAATGCCTAGTCCGCTTTTCCGTCGGTCGACGACTTCGCCTGCGCATCCGCGGGCTTGACGCCCCGCCCCGGCGGCGTTTTTCCGGCGCCCTCGCGCGCATGCGCATCCGGCCCGGCGACGATCGTCCCAGGCTTGGAACTCTCCGGACGATTGCCGTTCTTCGACGTACGGGCTCCCGCCTCTTTTTCCATGACTGCCGTTCTCCATTGCAAGACGCAACCTTAACGGCGCCGCCCGCACCTGGTTCCATGGCGGCGTGGTTCTGGAAACCTGCAGGTCAGCGGGCAGCGGAGAGCAGCGTCTCCATCTTGCCGAGGAGCCGCGGGAGATCGACGGGCTTGGTATCGAAGTCGTTGCAGCCGGCGTGCCGGGCGCGGGCCTCATCGACGCTCATGGCATGGGCGGTGAGCGCGATGATGGGCAGGGTGGCGCCGGAAGGCGTCTGCCGGATGCGGCGGGTCGCCTCGCAGCCGTCGATGCCCGGCAGGCCGATATCCATAAGCACGAGGTCGGGCGCCTCCGAGATCGCGCGGGCGACGGCTTCCTCGCCGTCGACGGCAAGAAGCACCTCGTAGCCCTTGCGCTCCAGCCGGCGCGAAAGCATGTCGCGGTTCATCTCATTGTCCTCGACGAGCAGAATTCGTGTCATGGCATCACGTCCCGGCCGCTTTCGGCGAGCGCGCGAAAAGGACGTCGCGCAGCGCCTGCGTCAGTTCGACATGCGCACCGCCCTTGCCGATGATCTGCGTCGCGCGGGCGCCCAGCAGTTCGCGCTCTGCATTGGAAAGGTGCTTTGCCGTCACCACGAGAACCGGCACCCTGTTCCATTTCTCCTGCTCGCGAAGCGCCGAGAGGAATTCGAAGCCGTTCATCTCGGGCATCTGCAGGTCGAGGAGGATGGCGATCGGCGGAGGATTGGCGGCAAGCCAGTCCATGCCCTGCCGGCCGTTCTCCGTCAGCGCCACGCTGCGGCCGAGCCGTTCCACGGTACGCTGCATCAGGAGCCGCGTCGCCGCATCGTCCTCGACGACCAGCACCGTGCCCTCCTCCCGGCCGCCGGTGAGCCTCGCGATAAAATCGCTGAGCTCGCCCCGGTCGACCGGCTTGGTGAGCATCGCCGCCGCGCCGAGCGTGAAGCCGAGCGCCCTCTCATTGCTGATGCTGACGATGACGACCGGCGTTTCGGCAAGGTCCGGGTCGGATTTCAGCGCGACGAGCACGGACCATCCGTCCATCTGCGGCATCAGGATATCGAGCGTGATGGCGGCAGGACGGTGCTTGCGCGCCATCTCCAGCGCCTGCTCGCCGCCGCTCGCATAGAGCACGCGGTAACCGTCACGCTTCAGATGCGAGCCGATGATGTTCATCGAGGCCTCGTCGTCGTCGACGACGAGCACGGCGGGACGGTCGGACGGATCCGGTTTTGCGGATGCGCCCCCCTCTTCCGCAGCGTCAGTGGATGCCGCAGCCTCTTCCGGATCGGGCAGGGTAAGGGTGAAGCGCGATCCCGCCCCCGGGCGGCTTTCCACCGTGAGGTCGCCGCCGAGCATCTGCGCGAAGCTGCGGCTGATGGCAAGGCCGAGGCCGGTGCCGCCGAACTTGCGCGAGGTGGAGCTGTCGGCTTGCGAGAAGGCCTGGAAGAGCCGGCCGAGCTGCTCCTCGTTCATGCCGATGCCGGTATCGGTGACCGTCAGCGCCAGTTGCCGCCCGGCATGCGTTCCCTGCCGTGTGACCGCGAGCGTCACCGTCCCCTTCTCGGTGAACTTGCAGGCATTGCTCAGAAGATTGAGGAGCGCCTGCTTGACCTTCGTGACGTCGGTCTCGATCGAGCCGATGTCGTCGGGGCATTCCACCACGAAGGCATTACCGTTCTTGGCGGCGAGCGGCCGGATCAGCGCGGCGACATCGCCGACGAGGGCGGGCACGTCGAAGCGTTCCTTGTAGACCTCCATGCGGCCGGCCTCGATCTTCGACAGGTCGAGAATGCCGTTGATGAGGCCGAGCAGATGGTTGCCGGCGCTCTCGATCTTCCTGAGGTCGGGCAGGAAATCGTTCTGGCCGGTGTCCTCGGCATCTTCCTGGAGTATCTGGGCGTAGCCGATGATGGCGTTGAGCGGCGTGCGGAGCTCGTGGCTCATGTTGGCGAGGAATTCGGACTTCACCTGCGTCGCGCGCTGCGCCTCGTCGCGGGCAAGCTCCAGTTCCTCCTGCCGGCGGCGCAGCTCCGTGATGTCGACATAGACGACGGTGAAGCCGCCCTCATGGGTGCGCCGTTCGCTGATCTGCATCCAGCGGCCGTCCCTGAAGGGCGTGACGCGGGTGGCGCTATGATCGTGCGAGGTCAGCCGGGCGGCGATCCACGCCTCGAACGGCTCGTCGAAGGCGACGACATGGCGCCCGCCCGCCTCGATGACGTCGCGGAAGGTCGACTTTCCCGCCACGAGCCCGCCATGGGCCGGATGCATGTCGCGGAAACGCTGGTTGGTGATGATGAGCCGCTCGTCGGGGCCGTAGAGCGTGAAGCCCTCCGCGATGCTTTCGATGGCATCGACGAGGGTCTTTCGCTGATGCTCGGCCTCGCGCGTCAGGCGCTCGCGCTCCTGCTGCCCCTCCTTCAGGAGCTGCAGGGCCTCGCTCACGCGGCCGAGCTCGTCGGCGCCCGCCGGCGGCACGACCACGTCCGCATCGCCCGCCGTCAATCCCCGCACGGCCGTGACGATCTCGCCGAGAGGCTTGAGGATCGAGCCGAGGATGACGATCGTCAGTGCCGTGCCGACGATGACGGCGACGATCGACAGCAGCGAGGCGAAATTGGCCGCCCGCTCGAATTGCAGCAGGATGTTCGCCCGCGCCGCCGCGGCCTGCGTGCCGAGATCGGCCTGCAGCGCGGCGAGCTTTTCTTCCACGCTGATGCCGTGCCGGCGCGCCTCGGCGAAATGGGTATTGCCGATGACGCGCTGGTCGTCGGTATAGGCTTCGACCGCCTGGCTGGCGAGCGTATCGAACTGCTCGATCTCCTGGCGTATCGCCGCTGCCTCCACCGGACGGTGCAGGGCGAGCTTGTCGAGCCGTTCGCCAAGGCGCGTGCGCGCCTGTCCGGCACGCGTCTCGGCAAGCGTCAGCAGGCTGACGGACAGATCGGCCTGCCAGTAGCGCAGGCTGTTGAAATCGGCGCGCACCTCGTGCGCGATATTGATGATCTCGGCGATACGGTTCGCCTCATCCTCGGAACGCAGCGCTTCGGAGAGCTCGCTGCGCGTGAAGAGGCTGCTGCCGATGATCGCCAGCAGCAGCACGGCCGCAAGCAGGATGAGACGAACGCGGATGGGCAGACGACGCAGCGAGAGAAAGGACATGGATGCCTCCCTCATTGCGGGATGAGCCCGATGCTGATCACGCCGCCGAGATCGCCCTCATGCGCTCCCTCCTTGGGATAGCCCGTGACGTCGAGCTCGCCGGCGGGCCCGCCATGACAGGTCAGGCATGACGGCACGTAATATTCCGGAACCATGACGCGCGCCCGCGGCTTGCCGTCCTCGGTGACGATGGCCGAATAGATCTGCCCCTTCGGCCAGTCGGCGGCCTGAAGGTAATCGCGGATCGCGGCCGCCTCGAAGGCGTCGGCCCGGGCCTTGCGGTTGCGCACCAGCTCCGGCGGGGCCGTCACCTTCATGCTCGCCTCCGTGCCGACGCGCGCGGCGAAAGCCTCGTTGACGAGACGTCCGAAGGTGGCGGGGATCAGCCCCTTGAAGCCCGTGCCCTTAGCGTTGATCGTCGCCTGCTGCGCCTCGACGACCTCGACGACGGCATCCATCTGGGCCTTGAGAAGCCGCCCCTCATAGGAAGACGGATCGACCGCGCGCGGATCGCGTCCGGTCGCCTTCTCATAGTTGGCGATGGCCGCCTCCAGCACGACGGCACCCGTGAGGCCCTTGTCGCCGATGTCCGGGTCGTTGATCCGATCCTGGTTGACGGAGATGACCGCACGCGCCGATTGCAGCATGGTCGCAAGGCTGCGGGCAATGGCAAGGTCGGCGGGACCTGCCTCCTCGGCCGAAACGCTGCCCGCAAGCAGCGGGAAGACCACGAGCGCGGCAATGCCGCTTTTCACGAACGGGATGATGGCCGCCTCCCCTCAACAGACCGCGAACCGGCGTTAGAGTGAAAAACCATAGCGCGATTCCGTCGCCCGGCAATCGACAAATCGAAAGGAGCGGTCCGCGTGTCGGCAAGCCCGCGGATGGATAAACACAATCGCGTGAACGGCAGCATCCGGGCCGCGTCAGAACCGGATTTCCAGCAACGAGAAGTCGTCCGGCAACGGGCCTTCCGCGTTGAAGGATCGCACCCACTCGTGGATGTCCTGCGGGCGGCTTCCGCGCTCCGCCGCGTGGGCGGCAAGCGCCTCGACGCTCAGCATCGCATCGCCGGGACCATTGACCTCGAAGGTGCCGTCGCTGATGACGAGCAGGCGGTCGCCGGGCATGACGCGGGTGAGGCTGCTTTCGTAGTCCATCTCCGGCAGGGCGCCGATTGCAACGCCGCCGACGGTAATGAGCATTTCCCGCGCCGCGCCGTCACCCCGCAGCAGGATGGAGGGCGGATGGCCGCCGGTGGCAAAGCGCAGCTCTCCCGTGCTCGCCTTGTAGACGCCGTACCAGATGGTGAAGAACATGTTGTTCTGCTTTTCCATCGGGAACGTGTCGTTGAGCGCCTTCAGGACCGTCGAGGGATCGCGGAAATCGGCATTCGCAAGCGCCGAGGCCCTCAGCACGTTGATCACCGTGACGGACAGCAGCGCCGCGCCGACCCCGTGCCCGCAGACATCGAGCAGGTAGATGGCGAAATGGTCGTCGTCGATCCAGTGATAGCCGAAGGAATCCCCGCCGAGCTCCGTGGAGGGAACGAGCAGCCAGTCGGTCGCCGGACTTGCCGCGCGCTTGTCCGGAAGGATGGAGAAGACATAGCGGCCGGCGTCGTTCAGCTCCGCGTCCAGTCGGGCCTGCGTGCTCTCGAGCAGAAGATTCTGCTCGGCAAGCTGGTCCTCCACCGCCTCGCCATGCTCGATCATCGCCTCGTAGAGCAGCTTCAGATCGTCGTATTCGGCCTGCAGTTGCGCAAGCTCGAGACGCACCCGCGCAAGCTCGGCGGCATCGCCGCTTTCGCTGGAAGCCGGAGAATCCGGGAGTGGGTTTGACGAATCTTTCATGATTGTATGGAAAGCTTCCGCTGGAGTTCGAAGGGGACGGCGCAACCAGCGATATCATATCGCCGATGCCACTTCCTGCTGGTCATGTCTGCGCTTGTACCCGCACTTCGGACATTACATAGTCTATTCCCGAAAGATAGAGCACGCGGCCGCACGCCCGCTCGCGGTGTCACAAGGCAGGGGTCAATGAATCTGGGGGCAGCACCGAAGGACGCCGGCGAGCACGCCGAGCTTCTGGAATTCGACATGGACATGGATGGCTTTGCCTCCAACTGGGCCTATTGCGACCGGCTGTCCACCTATTTCGCACGCATGATCAGCCACAATCGCAGCGATTCGCTGCTCTATTCCAACCTGTTCTCCTCCGCGCTCAACGAACTTCTGGAAACCGTCTATCGGCTGCATGCCCCGTCGGGCCGGTTCGTGTGCTCCGTCGCGCGCAGGGGCGCGAGCGAGCGCATCACCCTCACCGTCCCGGTCGATGCGCAAACGGCGGACTTTTACCGGAGCGCCGTTTCCGTGCTCAACGACGGCGACCTCGCCTCGCGCTATCACACCGCGCTCTTCACCGACGGCCCGCTGCAGCCCAATATCGGCCTTCTGGAACTTGCCGTCGATTATGCGGCGCGCTTTTCCATCGAGCCCGCCGACGGAAATGCCATCCGCCTCATCGCAGACCTCAAGCTGGAGGAAACCGAAGCATGATCGCCGACACGCTTGTCCAGACCTACAAGGTTTCCTTCGATGAGAACAACCAGGAGCTCGCGCTCTCCGGCTCGATGCGCCCGGAACACGGCGCCGAGATGGAGGCCTGCATCCAGCTCCTCGAACGGTCGATCGCCTCGATCCGCGGCACCTTCTACATCAATGTGAAGCGCCTGGTGCGGCTCAACAACGTGGCCTTCCACGCCCTTGCCGGCGCGCTTTTGAAGGCGGCCGACGAGCGCCCGGACGTCCGGATCTCGATCGTCACGTCGAGCGTCATCGGCTGGTCGACGAAGAAGTTCGGCACGCTTTCGGCCAAGAACCCGCGCATCGCCGTCGAGGAATACGACAGTGAATTCTATCCCGGCCAATCCTTCCTCGAGGAAGGCGGCTTCGTGCCCGTGCTGCGCACGCAGACCAAGCTGACCTGGAAGCACGAGCGCTCCATCCTGCCGCGCCATGGCCTTACACCGGGCGCGACCATGGCCGACATCTGCTGCGGCATCGGCGATTTCGCAGTGCTGGTCGCCAAGGAATTCGCGCCCTCGCGCATCGTCGCGCTCGACCATTCGAAGTCGAGTCTCGCCTATGCCCGCCAGGTCGCCAGCGAGTTCGACATCGGCGGCATCGAATACATCTACGGCGACGCGGCCGAAATGCTGCTGGAGGACGGCCAGTTCGACTTCGTCTCCTGCCGCCATGCCCTGCAGATCTTCAACAAGCCGGAGATGATCGTCGACGAGCTCGTGCGCATCTGCAAGCCGGGCGGCCGGGTCTACGTCACCAACGAGAAGATCTCCCAGTGCCTCGGCGAGCCGCGCGGTCCGTCCATCCAGTGGACCTATGAGCAGCTCTCCAAGCTCTTTGCGGACTTCGACATGGACCTCGAGTTCGGCCCGAAGAGCTACCAGGCGCTGCAAAAGGCCGGGCTCGAGGATATCCGCATCGAGAGCTTCATGGTCACCAACCGTGACGGCGATGCGCAGGCCTTTGCCGACATGGTCATGGCCTGGGAGGAAATGTTCGCCGGCGGCATGTGCGAAAAGCGCGGCGACGATGCCGCCTTCGTGGAGAAGTTCCGCCGCGGCTTCGAGGATCATATCGCCGCCGCGCTGCATCCGGGCGGTTATGCCGGATGGCCGGTCTGGGTGGCGTCGGGACGCAAGCCTCAATGAGCACTGTTGCAGAAGGCAACCCTCCGCGCTTCGGATTCTCGCTGACCTCGTTCCGCGCGAAGTTCGTGCTGGTCGTCGGCGGCGCCGTGCTGGTCGACCTCCTGGTCGCCGGCGGGATCGCGCTGTGGAACGTCAACCGGCTTTCCACCAATGCGATGGAGGAAGTCGGGCGCGGCCTCGAAAAGGCGAATATCGAATATCTGCAGAACTATATCGAGACGACGGTCGAGCGCACCGATCTCCTGCTCGACCGCTACCATTCGGAAGTGAGCGGCCTTGCCGGATCCATGCAGACCGTCATGGACAACCCCACGCTCTACGACAAGCTCGGCGAGCAATTGCAGGACGACGGCAAGCTGACCACGCCGCTTGCCTACAACCAGGCCGGAAACTGGTGGCAGAACCAGCCGGGCGAGGCATCCGCCGTGACAGTCTGGGGCTACCTCCTCGACGAGAACCGGCAGCCGACACCCGAGGCGCTGAAGACCGTGCGCGAGAGCGCCGTGTTCGACCTTTTCGGCCCGAGCTTCCTTGCGGCCGGCCCGCCGAAGCTGCAGATGTACTATATCGGCCCGCGCCAGGCGCCGATCCTGCGCTCGACGCCCTATAACGACCAAGGCTCCGTCTTCGACAAGGTCTATCCCGGTCACAACCAGACGAACTGGTGGGACTTCTATTTCCCCGGTCTCTACGAGACGTGGCAATCCTGGCTCACCAGACCCGAGAAGCGGCCGGTCGACAGCCCCATCACCATGCTCTCGCCCTATCTCGACGGCATCACGGGCAAGATCATCGTCAGCTTCTTCCAGCCATTGACGACGCCGGACCGCAAGGACCTCAACGGCATCGTCGGCGTTGACCTGACGCTCGATCAGCTCGCCGACATCGTCAAGAGCGTGAAGATCGCCGGTACGGGTTTCGCCTTCCTCACCATGTCCGACGGCAACGTACTGGCCGTGACGGAAGATGGCGAGAAGACGCTGGGCGTCAAGATCGACAATGCCAGCGGCTTCGACCGGAAGCTGGCGCACAGCACCCAGCCGGCGCTCGCCTCTCTCGCCATGCCTTCAGACAAGGAAACCGTCCTCACCACGCTGACGCTGAAGGAGAACGGCGAGGACGTGCCCTACGTGGTGCTGCTCAAGCAATTGAACGCCGAAAACCTTTATACCGGCAAGGTGCCGGTGACGCGCGAGGTCATGTCGCTCGGCTTCATGGTGCCCGAGCGGGAGATCTATGCCTCGTTGATCGCCGCCAAGGAGGGGATTTCCGACGAGACGCGGCAGGTCGTGACCTGGCAGGTCGGCACCGTCATGCTCTCGTTGCTGGTCGTCCTTTCCGCCGTCTTCGCCATTTCCGGCCGCATCACGGCGGGGCTGAGGGCGCTGGCGGATGCCGCGCACCGCTTGCAGAACAAGGACTATTCGGTGCGCGTCGCCATTCCCGCGCGCGACGAGGTGGCTGCCGTGGGCGTCGCCTTCAACCGCATGGCGGAGGAAATCAGCTACCACACCGAGAACCTCGAGAATCTCGTGGCCGAGCGCACGCGCGCGCTTGAGACCGCCAACGAGGAGATCAGCGCGCTGAACAGCAAGCTGAAGAGCGAGAACCTGCGCCTCGGCGCCGAGCTCGACGTCGCGCGGCACATCCAGATGATGGTGCTGCCGAGGCGCGACGAGCTGGACGAGATCAAGGGCATCGACGTTTCCGGCTACATGGAACCGGCCGACGAGGTGGGCGGCGACTACTTCGACGTGCTGCACGACGAGCGGCGCATGAAGGTCGGCATCGGCGACGTGACCGGCCATGGCCTGGAGAGCGGCGTGCTCATGCTGATGGTGCAATCGGTGGCCCGGGCGCTGCAGGAGCAGGGCGACGAGGACCCGCGCGAATTCCTCGAAGTGCTCAACCGCGCCGTCTTCAAGAACATCCAGCGCACCAAGACGGACAAGCATCTCTCCCTGGCCTTCCTCGATTACGAGGATCGCAAGATCACGCTGTCCGGCCAGCACGAGGAAGTGCTTGTCCTGCGCGACAACGACGAGGTCGAGCGCATCGACACGATCGACCTCGGCTTTCCCATCGGCCTCGAAAGCGACATCGGCCCGTTCGTCGGCACCCACGAATTCTCGTTCGATACCGGCGACGTCATCGTGCTGCACACGGACGGCGTCACCGAGGCGGAAAGCCCGAACGGCGAGCTCTTCGGCTTCGACCGGCTGTGCGAGAGCGCCCAGCGCCACCGCCAGAAGGATGCCGACGCGATCAAGGACGGCATCATCGCCGATCTCATGGCCCATATCGGCACCCAGAAGATCCACGACGACATCACGCTCGTCGTCATGAAGCACAGGTAACGCGATGGAAGCCACATTCGGACAGGTGGACCTCACCAACGGCGCCGGCGCGCTGAAGAACCGCATCCGTCTTGCCGAGGGTCCGCTCGACCTTGCCTGGCAGCATTGCGGCGTGACGTCGGAATTCCTCGGCGACTTCTTCGCCCTGCGGCGCGCCGCCGAGGGCGGCGACTACAACGAGGCGCGCCACAGCATCGGCTATCTCACCAACGAGCTGCTGGAGAACGCGGTAAAATTCCGCCGCGGCGCGGACATCACGCTGGAAGCCTCGCTGGAGGGCACCACCTTCGAGATCCGCATCAGCAATGTCATCACCGGCGAGACGGCAGGCCGCTTCCAGGCGTTGCTGGCCGAGCTGACGACGCGCGATCCGGGCGAGCTTCTGATCGAACGGATCGAACAGAACGCAGAGAACATGGAATCGAGCGGTTCGGGACTTGGCCTGCTCACCTTAATGAGCGACTATGGCGCCCGTCTCGGCTGGCGTTTCCAGCCGGCGGCGGGTACGGACGTCCTGCGCCTCGACACCTACGCCGCGCTCGACATCGTCTGAGCGGACATCACCGGGAGCTTATTGCAGAAAAATGGAAATCAAGACGAACGAATACCGGGTCTGGAGCGAGGGAGCGACGATCCACTACGAAGGCACGATGCGCCTTTCCGGCACGGAAGCCTATGCGCCGGTCCTCGACCTCATGCAGCAGGTGCTGAACGACAAGCCGGAGAGCATCACGCTCGACCTTTCGGGGCTGGAGTTCCTGAACAGCTCGGGCATCAACCTTCTCGCCAAGTTCACCATCGACGTGCGCAAGCAGCCGGGCATCGGCCTCACGGTCAAGGGCAGCACGCAGATCCCGTGGCAGTCGAAGTCGCTGCCGAACCTGAAGAAGCTGCACCCGGCCGTCAATCTGGTGATCGCCTGATCGGTCCTTTCTCCGGCCTGTCGGCCACCTTCTCCCCGCACGCGGGGAGAAGCCAGGCTCAAGGGGCGGACCAGCCGCGCCCCAATACGCGCACGAAATCCGAAGCGGCCGGGCGATCCGCCGCAGGGCCCAATCCGGCCTTGAGCAGGCCGGCGAGAGCCGGATCGCCCTGTTCGATCATCGCGGGCATCCTGAAGGCTGGCGCCGCCCCTGCCTTTCGCAGCCGAAGCACCGTCTCCGCGTCGCCCGCATAGGGCTTTTCCCCCGTCAGCAGGAACAGGCCGAGCGCCGAAAAGGACCAGATATCGGCCGAAGGCAAAGCCGGGCCGCCGGAAAGCTGCTCCGGCGCCATCCAGGCAGGCGTGCCGGACAGTTCCGCCTGCTGGAGATCGTCCTCTGGCGTGCCGGCAATGCCGAAATCAACGAGAACGGGCCTTTCGCCGCGAAACAGCACATGCGCCGGCTTGATGTCGCGATGAACGATGCCGCGGGCGTGGATGAAGGCGAGCGCGTCGACCAATCCCGCCAGCAGCGGCCGCGCCCCTGCCGGACCTGCACGGCGGATCTTGGAAATCCGGTCGTCCAGCGCCTCGAAGGCAATCCAGTCCTCCCCTTCGCCGAGAAGGCGCGGCAGCAAGGGATGCGGCAGGAGATGCGCAAAACGGCGCTCCCGCTCGAAGCGCCGACGGGCGATGGCGTCTTCCGTCCCGGTGAGGCGCTTGACGACGGCAGGCTCACCGGCGATCACCGCGCGGTAGACCAGCACGGGTCCAGTACCCCGCAGGACTTCGCCAGCCAGAGGCGCGCCGGCCACGGTCAGATCGCGCCGACCCGCCGCCACATCGGCAGGGCGAGCGAGAGGATGAGATCGACGTTCTCGCGGATGATGGCGAGTACCTCCGCCTCGTCCTCGACGGGAACGCCCTCGTTGCGCAGCTTGTCGCCGCGCACCCCCAGAAGTGCGCGGATGGCGCTCGTGACCGCTTCCGCCTCCGGCTCGACGCCCTCGGTCAGGACCTCATAAGCCAGCATCTCGAAGAGCCGGACCGTGATGCCGGAACCGAGCCCGGCCGCCGCGAGCGCACAGACCGCGCGTCCCTCCTCGGCGCAGATGGCAAGATGTGCGCGGTTGTAGCGACGCACTGCCGTGACGGCCTCGTCGTCCGCGACGTTCGGCAGCGCCATCGCCTGGCGGGAGCCGATCAGCATGCCGAGCACCTCGCGCTCCGTGGCCGTCGAGCCGTCCGCCTCGGGCAGGCTGCGCAGCTCGCCGATCGTCATCGGCCTCTCGGCGAGTGCGGCAAGCGCCGGGCCGTAAAAGCCTTCGTTGAGCGTTGCTTCGCCGACCGGCACCTTTACCGAAAGTTTCACCGCGGACGGCGGAACGACGAGGGAAAGCTTTCGCGCCGCGAGCCGCTCGTCCAGTCGCCGCGCCGGTATGGGCCGCGGCCCGCGCATGTAGATGTCCCGGCGGAAACTGCGGGCAAGGAAATAGTCCCGCGCCGTTTCCGCATAGGCGGCCGGGAAGGTCTCGACCAGACGGCGCTGCTCGTCGGTCATCGAGAGGTCCGGATAGTTCTCGAAGAGATTGGCCGTCGCCACGAAGGAGAGCTTGGCATCGGCGAGATCCTCTGCCACGTCCACCTGATAGCAGGGCGCCCAGTGGGCGTTGAGATATTCGTGGCTGAGATAGGCGGTGCCCTGGCCGCGCTCCTGGTCGAGCCTGTCGAGCATCTCCGCCGGGATCATGTCGGCGCCGGCCTCGCTGAAGGCGCGCGCGATATCGAGCGCCTTCATGACGCGCCTGTCGCTGCGGTCGTTGTCGAGCGAGGCGGCAAGACGCACGAGCCGCTGCATCGGCATGGAGGCGGTCCAGCGCGGCAGGGCATTGTAGGTGACGTAGAAGAGGCCGCCGGGTTTCAGGTATTTCGCGGCGAAATCGACCATATGCCGGCGGTTCTCCGGGCTTACCCAGCTCCAGACGCCGTGGGCGGTGATGTAGTCGAAGACAGGCAGATCGCCGATTGCGCCGCCCGCGAGCATCTCGAAGGAGGCTTCCTCCAGCCGGATATTGTCGACCCCGCCGGCCTTCGCCAGCGCCCGGCCGCGGGCGATATGCGCCGGATTGAAATCGAAACCCCATACCTCGGCCTGCGGATTGGCCGCAGCGATGGTCAGCGCCGTTTCGCCGACGCCGCAGCCGAGCTCGCAATAGGCGAACGGCTCGCCCGGATCAACCGGCGGCTCCACGCCCCGCAGCAGGCAGGCGGCATCGAGATGGGCCGGCGTCTGCTCGACATAGAAGCCGGGCAGGTATTCGATGTCGGAGACGTAGCCTTGGGTCCAGTCGGTCATGGGCGATCCTCAGTAAAGATGCGGCGGCGGGCGAAAGGCGACGGCGGCGGGCTGCGCACGCGGACGGGCCGGCTGGAGCCAGGTGTTCCAGCCGAGCCGGCTCGCTTTGGGCTCCTCGCGATTGCCGCCGAGCCTGAGGCCCGGCACCTGCTCCGGCTTCAGCTCCAGGCGGATATTGAACATCTTGTCGGCACCGAGCGCGCTTGCGGCGAGGTCCGTGAGGAGCCGCGAGCGGCTGCCGTCCGGCAGCAGCGAGCGGAAGGCGGGATAATCGAGCGCCTCGACGCGCAGTGTGACGGCGGACTGGATGTCGAAGGTCTTCACGCCGATCACCGCATCGTCGCCGAGCCGGGCGAAGCTGCCGCGCGGCTGCGCGCGATCGGGCAGCCGCGTGCGGTCGGACGGGGCGATCGGATACCACTCGCCGGTAAACTGTTCCACGCGCAGCCGGTGGCCGAGCGCACCGGAAAGCGCCCGCTCGATGGCGACCGCCGAACGCCCCTGCCGACCGAGAAGCCCGCCGAAGAAGACGAAGGTGTGGTCGCCCACTTCCGCGCGGTTCGCCATCGCCGGCGTGCCGAGGCCGACGATGGACTTCAGCGCATGGTCGATGGTCGCCGGCGTTCCGAGCTGTACGGCACGCTCGCGCTCGATGACCGGCCGGTACTTGGCCCAGGCGTTGAACAGGAGACCGGAGAGCCGGTTGTTGAAGACGTCGAAGAATTCACGCAGTGCAAAATTGCGTTCGCGCACGCTCATCTGCACGAGCTCGCTCAGCGCGTGGGGCAGCACGCCCGAAGGGCCGGTGAGCCCGACCAGCGTCTGCGTCATCTCCACCGGCCCGCCGCCGCGCGGCCGGCGCACGGAAAGCACCTCCGCCGAAGCGAAGCCGAGCGGCACGGACGAACGGATCTTCAGCGCCGCGCGCCGTGGATCGACGCCCTGCCCGACCGGATCGACCGGCGGATGCGCGAGGTCGCGGCCCTCCCCGGCCCCCAGCGCCTCCAGAAGGCGGACCATCTGGAACAGCTCGAAATCCTGCGGGGCATCGAAGGCCCGCGCGATCAGAGAAGAATGCGATCGCCTGCCCGTGCCGGCCATGTCTTCAGCTTTCCGCTTCGCCCCCTGACGAGGGCGGTGAGCCGCGAGAATGAATTGACGCTCGCATAAAGGCCGAGGAAACGCTCGATTATGCTCGCCATGAGAAACACGCCGTTGCCGGAGAAATTGCCCTCCTCGAAGGTCATGGTGACGTCGACGCCGCGGCAGAAGGCACTCTGGCCGAAGCTGCGCACCCGCGCCGTACCGCTCTCGGAGGAGAGCGACGTGATGCCGTCGATCAGCGCGCGCGTTTCGGCCGAATTGCGGAAATCGTAGAGCAGCAGGATTTCCTTCAGCGCCTCGACGCCGCCGTCAGAGACGAGGGAAAGGTGGTTGAGCGCGAGATGCGAGATCAACCGCCAGCGTCCGCCCTGGCCGTAATGCGGGCGGATCGTTGCCGTCGGAACGGTGAGGAGCCGCATCGCCTTCATCATCGGCACCGGCTCGACCATGCGCAACTGCGGCTGGCCGCCGCCGAAAGGCAGGCGCTCCGGGCGGTTGCGGTTGAGGCAGAGCGTTTCGACGGAGAGCACGTCGTCGGCAAGCCCCTTCGGGTTGAACCCGGGGTCCGAGAACGAGAGGAACACCTCGCTGCCGGGATTCTCGTCCTCGGCCGGCCGGCGATGGGAAAGCCACCAGACGGCCGACTTCTCCTCGCCCCGCGCCTCGTCCGCATCGACGCCATGGCCGATGCCGTAGAAAGGCGACAGCGCCCGTTCGTCGCCGTCCGCCGTCACGGTGGAGACGGATTCGATGCCGTAGACCTCCAGCGCATGCAGCCGCCGGCTGTCCGGGACCACGTGGTATTCCGTGACGGTCTGGTCGAGCTTGATCGGCTCGGCCGTCTGGGGAAAGAGGTTGACGATCGGCGTGCAGCCGAGCGCGAAGGCTGCCGCCGTCAGCGAGCGCTCCAGCGTCGGCGCGGCGCGGTTGAGATAGAGGAAGACATCGATCGTGCGTCCCTTGCCGGCAAGTTTCGCAGCCTCGGGGAAGGCGAGATCGACGAAGAGGAATTTTTCCGGAAAGGCGAAATATTCCGTCAGCAGCCGGTAGGCGGGATGCGAGGCCTGCGGATAGGGCAGCAGGTTCTCCTCCGGCCCGAAGCCGCCGGGCGACAGCACGGAGGCATCGCACACCGCCGGGCTGCGATCGTTCGCGCCCTCGGCAAAGGCGAGGGCCACCACGTCGTTGAGCAGGAGCTCGTAGAGCGGATAGACCAGCTGCGGCTGGCCGCGCAGGAAGAAGCGCAGGCGCCCGGGATTGTAGCTCGAGAACGTCAGGTCCTCGCCGGTCATTTCCAGCGTCAGGCGCAGGCACCCGGCCGCATTGTGCGCCTGCGGCGTCTCGGGCGCCGTGATGGGCCGGCCGGTCAGCGTCGCCGCGCGCACGGCGACGGGGTGCAGCGTGACGTCGAAGGCGGTGGAGAAGCGGCAGCGCTCGCCATCGACCGGCTCGGTGTCGACGAGCGTGCCCGACGGCACCGGATAGGGTTCGGCAAGCTCGGTCTTCGCATCCATCTGGAGGATCGACATGGACGGGATCGGCCGGTCGAAATGCGGATAGAGGATGCCGAGCATGGCATTGGTCAGCTCGGGGAAATCGTCGTCCATCTTCTGCCGCACGCGGGCGGTGAGATAGGCGAAGGCCTCGATCAGGCGGCCGACATGCGGATCCTCAATCGCGTCCTCCGACAGCCGCAGCCGGCCCGCGATGCGCGGGTTCTCGGCAGCGAATGCCGCCGCGGCCTGGCGGATGCTCAGGAGTTCGCGGTTGTAATGGACGAGCAGATCATCCGACATGAGCTGGCCGGTCCCCCCTCAAAAGCCGCCTTGCCGATTCGATACGGTCACGCCGCGACGGTTCCACGGACATCCGCGTCCTGTCAAGGAAACGAGGCCCCGTCATAAGGCCGGGCACACGAAGGAGGAGAGCACGTCGTGGGCGAAGGGATTGCGCGTGGCCGGCGCGGTCAGCCGCATCAGGACCGCGCGCTTGCCGAGACGGAACTGGTAGGTAACGATGTCCGTCGGATCCTTCTCGATCTTCCTGCCCTGGTCGAAAAGCCGGAAGAGCGCCCAGGCGCCCTGCTCCGTCAGGATATTGCGCTGGCCCTCGATCTCCGGCGTCATCGACATGGCGGCGCCCGCGACGAGGTTTTCCGGCGGCCAGAGGTATTGCGTGCCGGCGGGCGGTCCGTGCGTATAGCTCGCGACCTTGCCGCCGATGTCGAGGAGGAAAGCGCGCGCCGTCGGGTCGAGCTTGCCCACCTCGACGGTGAAATCGACATTCGGCTTTTCCTGGCCCGCGAAGAAGACCGTCGTTATGTCGTCCGCCTTCTCGAAAGCCGCCAGCACCGTATCGGGAAAATCGAGGCCGAACTGCTGGCCGCTCTTCCAGCGCCACGGCTTGGTGGTGCGATCGATATAAGGCTTCAGGTAGGTGTCGCGGAAGGCGGCGATGGCGCCCTGCGGACCGAGCAGGCGCGAGAAGTCGTCGAGCGAGGTGTCGTTGATGCTGCCGGGGTCGAAGGGATAGCGGCCGACCGTCGTGGCGGTGCACAGCGGCAGGACCGTCGAATTCCATATCTCCACGAGCCGCGCACGCGAGCTTCCCCCGGTGATCGCGCCGGCCTGGGCGAGGATACGGGCGAAGAAGGGCTGGAGGCTTGCCGGCAGCTTGCCGTTGCGGTCGGTCAACTGGCCGAGCAGCGTCTGCGGCTCTGCGCCGAGTTCCAGGACGTCGCCGCCGGCCGCCACATGGTTGAGCTGGCGATAGAGCGGTTCGAGCGCCGCCAGCATGTCGTCGAGCGGAGCCTGCTGGCCTTCGGCCGCCGGCACGACGGCATCGTGGAAAGCCTTGAAATGACTGGTGACGGACTGCGGCACGTTGACGACGCGGCGCGGTGCGCGAACGGTCTTCGTGACCTGCGACAGCCGCTCGGCGGCAAGCGTCTCGATAGCGTCCGCCGCACTCGTCGAGAGGTCCTGGAGGTCCACTTCCGCCGCGACGGCAACGAGCAGTTCCCTGGCGGGCGACGGGTTGCCGGCGACGATCGCCACGGCATCGGCAAGGCGCCGGGCGTCCGTCTCGCCGGCAATGCCAAGACCGGCGAGAAGGCTGTCCCAGCGGCCCATATAGGCGACGCGGTAGAGATCGGCGAGGCCATCGCGCAGACGCCCCACCTCGCGTTCGCGGTCGAGCGCCGTATCCGGCCGGCCCATCACCCAGAGATCGTCGGCGAGCGTATCGGCGGCCTTTCCGGAGGCACGCATCATCACGCCGACGCCGGCCTTGGTATAGATACCCTCGATGCCGTCGAAGAAGCTCGCGCCGCTGACCCGCGCCAGCGCCTCGGGACCGGAAAGCCCCATATGGTCGACCGGGCGCCACGGCGCCATCGCCTTCACCTCGGGCAGGGTCAGGGCGAGGTCGTAGGCGAGCCGCGCGAGGCTGTAGTTCGTGATGTCCGCGCGCGCCTTTTCCACCAGTGCGGGATCGGCCGCCGGCGTCTGGAACGAGATCGATGCGAGCTCGGAGAAATGCGCGGCAAGACGGCGGTCGACGGCTGCGCTGCGATCGTAAAGCATCCAGTTCGCCGCGAAATCCGGGCCGAGCAGCGCGGCGGTCTCGCGCTTCGGCGGGCGCTCGCCGGTCAGCATGAGGTAGAACTTCAACTGGTTGAAGCGTAGCGCGGCGGGCGTCGCCGGATTGGCGAGGCCCTGCCGCAGATATTGCCAGACGAAGGGGAAGAACAGGTTGGCGAGCGCCTTGTCGTAGGCTTTCCGCGCCTCTCCTTGCGCCGGCGCGGGGCTGTAGAGGCCGTAGGTGGCGCCGCGCGGTTCAGCCTTGGCGATGGCCGCCAGCCGGTCGAGCACGGCCAGCACCGGCTCGAAACGCATGGAGAGCGTGCCGCCGGGCACGGCCTCGGCAATCTCGCCGCGCGCCGTTGCCGTCTGCTCCTTGAGGCCGGCGACATAGGCCCTCCCGTCGCTGAAGCCGAACCACCAGAAGACGAGGAGGGCGAAGGCGGCGACACCGAGCGCCACGTTGATCGCAAGGTCCTTCATCCGCGCGGCGACCAGCGCCGGCCGCGTCAGGCCGCCGAGATCCGCTTCGGGCAGGATGACCTTGCGGAAGAGACCATAGAGGAAAAAGGGGCGCACCCGCCGCATGCCGGGATCGGGCGTCAGCGAGAGCGTGGCGGGGCTGCGGCCGAAGAGCGGCGCGAGCGAGCCGGCCAGTGCATCGACATTGTCGCCCGTCTGCCGGCAGGAAACGAAGAAGACACCGCGCAGGTTGGTCGCGGTGCCGAAACGATGCAGCGTGGCGAGCTGCTGCACGAAGGGCTGGATACGCTCGCGCAGGAGCGCGAACTGCGCGGGGAACTCGAAGGCACGGCGGCGGCGCAGTTCGTCCGGCTCCTCCTGCAGGCAGACGAACTGGCGCTGCGTGATGCGTTCGGTGAGTCCCGCAAAGCCCCGCTCGAGCGCTTCCGACGGCCCGCGGGCATCGCCGCCGATATCGGGCGCGATCGGCAGGCCGAAGGCGGCGGCGCGCTCCTCGCTCGTCAGGTCCTCGAACAGTTCCTCGAAGCCGACGACCCGGTCGAGCTTGGTGACGACGATATAGACCGGCGCATTGGCACGCAGGCGCTGCACGGCCTCGTCGAGCCGCTGGCGAAGGGCGGTGGCGTAGGCCGCCGCCTGCTCCGGCAGCATGGCGAGGAGTTCATCGACGCTGACCGCGACGACGATGCCGTTGACCGGCTGGCGGGAGCGAAGCCCGCGGATATGCTGGAGCGCCTCGAGCCAGAGCTGGCGGGCCTGCGGCTCTTCGCTCGCGGTCAGCCGACCGGCGAATTCGATCAGGAGGGCCTGGTCGCTGATATGGAAGCGGGCGGAAGGCGCCTCCACCGCACCGTCGCCCTCGAAAGGCAGCGTGAGGCCGCTTGCGCGCACCAGCGCGGTTTTTCCCGCCCCGTCCGTGCCGAGCAGCATGTACCAGGGCAGCGCATAGCGCGCGCTGACGAAGAGGTCGCCACGTCCGCGGCGCAGGAGCGCCATCGCCCGGCCGGCGGCCTCGCGAAAGGCGGAAATCTCCGCCTCCGTCGCCGCCTTCTCCTTATCGGTACGGGCGGCCGCCTCTTCTTCCTGCTTGCGCAGGGCGGCGAGCAGCGCGGCCTCCTCGCTGCTGCGCCGGGTGCGCATGAAGAAGCCGAGGCCGCCCCAGACAAGGGCAAGCACCAGCAGAAGGGCAAGACGCGAAGCGGCCGAACCGAGCGGACGCACGTCGCCGAAAGCGATCAGCGGGCCGACGAACCAGATGAGAAGCGCCAGCATCAGGACGGCGAGCGTCAGGATGACGCCCGGCCGCCGCAGCACCCGAAACCCTTTCCTTATCCGTGCCCGCACGCTCACGTCAGGCTTTCCCGATAGGCGATGCGCCGGCGCGCCGCCTCGACATAGGCCGGATCGACGGCAATGCCGCCCGCCTCGGTAACCGCGGCAAGCGCCTCTTCGACGAAGCGCGCATGTCCTTCGCCGGCGATGGCCGGAGCGCGCTTTTCAAGCCAGGCCTTCAACTGCGGCGAGGCGGGATCGCCGGCCTTCTCGGCAAGGGTGATCAGGTCGTTGAGAGCTGCCGTATCGTTGCCGTCGTCGACGAGGTCCGCCTCAAGCCAGGCAATGACTTCGGGAACGAGGGCATTGACCCGGACCGCCTGTTTGGCGCCGGCAATGCCGTTTCGCAGCATGTCGCGCTTGTCGAGCCAGAAGGCATAGGCCGGCACCGGCTTCTCGGCGGCCAGCATCGCGTCGACAGCGTCGAGCCGTTCTAGGGCGGCGAGCATGTCCGGCACGTCGCCGCGCCGGGCGGGGCTGGTGAGCGGCGCGGCATTGCCGACTGCCTCCTGCACCTGCCGGCGCAGGCCGATTTCGTGGTCGAAGGTGGTAAACAGGACATAGCCCCCCGCCGCGCAGACGAGAAGCGCAGCCGCAAGCGGCAGCCAGCGCAGCACGGGGTGCGAGGCCCCCTGCCGCTCCTTCAGCACGAGGCCGGCTTCCGGCAGGATCGCCTTCTTGACCGCGCCGCTGATGAAATAGCCGTGATTCAATTCGTCGTCGACGCCGAGATCGGGCGGCAGCATGCCGCTGCGCGGCATGGCGAAGCGGCGCGAGAGTTCCGGCAGGAGCGCATCGATGGAGAGCATTTCCTGCCGGGCGCTCGTCATGAAGATGCCGCGCAGCAGGACACCCCGCCACGCGCCGTTGCCCGCCGGCAGCATCGCGTCGATGACCGGCATGACGATGCGCTGGATGGCGGCGATCTGTGCGGTGAAGCCGTGGATATGCCCGCAGCGGATCGCGTCGGCTTCGCGGGAAAGCAGCTCGATATGCCGGCGCCGCATCGTTTCGACGATATCGCCGAAGCCCGCGTCGATTTCCGCATGCAGCGCCTCGACGGTCTTTGCCTGCCGGGCGTCGTGCGACAGGGCGAAGCCCCAGGGCTGTGCCCGGTCGGCCGGCTCGATGCGCTCGAAGATCTCCTGGAAACCGGGCACGAGGTCGGTGCGCGAGAGCAACACATAGGCGGGAAGCGCCTGGTCGAGCATCTCGTCGGCCTGGCGGAACCAGGCGGCGATGGTCTCGGCGGTCATGCGCTGCTCGAGCTGGTCGGCCAGCACGAGATCGGCAGGGCTGACGACGACGAGGACGCCGTTGACCGGCAGCTTCGGCCGGACGGCGCGCAGCAGGCGGAAGAGCTCGCCCGCCCCTTCGGAGACCTGCGCCTCGACGAAGACGGCGTCCGGCCCGACCCACCAGCTCGCCGGCCCGATGGTCTTCGGCATGCCGAGCCGCATTTCCGATCCTTCGAGCAGCGAGGTCTTGCCGCCGCCCGCCGGACCGACGACGAGGAAGAAGGGCACGGAATAGCGCCCGCGCGCGCCCTTGAGGCCGCGGTCGGCAAGGAAGGCATCGACCTGACGGCGCAGTTCGCGCAGCGCCGGCGTTTCGGAAGGTCCGGCACGCTTGAGGAAGAAGCGTGAGAAGAGCACCGGCACGAGCGCCCAGAGCACGACGGGCACAAGCGGCAGGAACGTACGCAGGGTCGGATCGTCGACGGGAGGCTGCTGCGCCAGAAACCAGCTCGCGGCCAGGGCGGCCGCAAGTCCGAGAAGCCAGAAAAGCAGCAGCCATGGCCTCATTGCGTCTTTTCCGCCGGTATCTGGAACTCGACGCGCCTGTTGCGCGCCCGGTTCTCGGCGCTCGTGTTCGGCAGGATCGGATCGTTGGCGCCGCGCCCCTCGAAGGTGACGCGGGCGGGATCGTCGATATGGCGTTGCAACATCTGCGCAGCCGATCGCGCGCGGGCAAGCGAGATCGCCATGTTGTCGCCAAGCGGGCTTCCCGCGCCGACGGGGATGTTGTCCGTATGGCCGACGACGACGATGGCGCCGCTCTCGGCGTCGAGCGCATCGCCGATGCGGGTGATCAGCGGCTCCTCGGCAAGCGCAAGGTCCGTTCCGCCGGAGGGGAACGACGCCTTCAGCATGCGGATGGCGACCTTGTCGCCGATGCCCGCGACTTCCACGCGCCCGTCCGTAATCTCGGCGGCGAGCGCTTCCGACAGCCGCTCGATCTGCGTCTTGCGCACCGGCGGCACGGGATCGGGAATGGCCGGAATGCCGGCACGTTCGACGAGCAGCGGGATGCCCGGCACGAGCGCGGCGATCTCGGTGGCGGTCTCCTCCATGCTGGAGCGCAGGCTGATCGAGGAAAAGGCCCAGACGACGGCGAGCAGCGCCAGCAGCGCGAGCGCCGCCGCCCAGGGGGCGGCCATGCTGCGCGGGGCGCGGTGCGGCGCGGCCGCGCTCTGCCAGACCTGCGAGAGATTGCGCTCGTAGGGTCCACGGACGCGGCGGATGACGCGGTAGAGATCCTGCCGCAGGCGCGACAACTGCCCCTGCCCGCCGTCCATGACGCGGTACTTGCCGCTGAAGCCGATGGCGAGGCAGATCGCCATCAGTTCCAGGACGTCGATATTCTGCTCGGGCTGCTGGAGAAGCTGCTGGAGAAGGTCGTAGAAGCGCTCGCCGCCCCAGGTCTCGTTGTAGAGGACGGAAACGAGGCTCTGGCTCGCCCAGCCGGTCGTGGCGCCCCAGCGCGTATTGAGGATGATGTCGTCGATGACGGCGCAGAGCGCATAGCGCGACACGCGCACCAGCCGGTCCGGCGTGTCGCGTGCCATGGCGGCCGTCTCGAAATTGCGGATCTCCTCCAGCACGCGGCGGCGGAACTCGGCGATGTCGTCGGGGGCCGCACTTTCGTTGAGCCGTCCGGCAAGCCACAGGAGCGGCGAAGCGGCGCCGACCAGCGGGTTGACGGCGGCAAGGTCGAAGGCTTTCTCGATGGCCGGGTCGCCGCGATGGCGCGCACGCTCGACGGGCAGCGCGTCGAGGCCGAAATCGAGGTCCTGCCGCTGCGCGGTCGCCGGGCGAGTGGCGAAGAAGCCGCCGTCGTCGGCAAGCGTGCCGCCCGCAAGGCCGGCAGCAAAGGCGTTGCCCCCGGTGCCTTCCTGCCCGAAGCCCGTCGTCTGGCGCGGCTGCGTGCCGCCGAGCGGCCTGCGGATCGTATCGTCGGCGCCGGGGAAGTCGGCGAAGGGATCGTTCACATCCGCCTCCTCAATCCTTCACGGCCCAAAGGTCGAGTTCGAGCGCCGGGAAATCGCCGGCGACGTGGATGGCAAGCCCGTTGCCGGCGGCGACCTGCTTCCAGATCGGGCTGGAGCGGTCGAGTTCGAAATACGCCTTGCCGGTATGATAGGGGATCTGGCGCGGAGCGACCGGCAGTGCACGCAGCATGATGCCCGGCAGCGCCGCATTGACCAGTTCCGTGATCTGCTCGGCGGCGCCGATCTTGATCTGGCCGACGAGCCGGCGCACCAGCGCATCGGCCGGCATGTCGGCCTTGGCCGCGAGGATGAAGGAATATTTCGAGTAGATCGAGCGATCCGGCACGTCGGCGACGCGGATGCCGTAACGGTGCTCGACAAGCGGGATCGTGATGGCGCTGCGTTCCAGCACCGCGCTGAGCGCCTGGCGCACGGCAGCTGCGACCGGCGCGAAGGAAAGCTGCAGGCGCTCGTGATCGTAGACCGGGAACGGCCGCGGGCGGTGACCGGCCGCCGTGAAGGTGGCAAGCTCGCCGGCAAGGCCGATCATCGCCACGAACAATCGCTCGGGATGCACGAAGGCGGCGGAGGCCATGTGTGTGAAGACGGGCTGCCAGCGGTTGATGGTCTGGAGCATCATCAGGTCGGTGATTTCCGCCGCCGTGCCGACATTGGTGCCGGCCAGCCGCCCGGCGATCGCCTCGCCGCGATGGTTGAGCAGGCCGACGATCTCGGTGAGCAGGCCGGAGAGGATCGGCGAGACGGCGCAATCCATGGCCGGAGGCACGTAGCTCTCGTCGAGCACCACGGAATTGTCGCTGCGCACCTCCACGATGCGCGCGAGCCCGATGCCGACGAGGCCGCTGCGGTCGCTCGTCTCCAGGCCATAGCGCAGGCGCAGCTTGCCGACATTGATGGGCGCGGCGGAAAGATCGGAACTGTTGGCGTCGGCGACGTCGATCTCGGCGAGCGTATAGCGCGTCGTCAGCTCGGCCTCGGCTTCGGCCACCTCGCGTCCGCCCGGTTCCGTCAGCGGCAGCGTGAGATAGATGACGGCATTGCGGACGTTCTCGTTCAGCATCAGCGGGGGCAGCCGCAGGCTGTCGTCGGGAAGGGAGAAGGGCGTGCCGTCGGCAAAGATGCCGGAGGCGCGCTCGACGGCGAACTGGCCGATGGAGAGGAGTTCGCGGTTGAGGCGCAGTTCCGTCAGGCCCCAGCCATAGGGCACGAGCCCCTTCGTGCGGGCGCGAAGCTGGCGCTCGAAGTGGCGCGCCTCCTGCTGGAAGTGCTGGGCACGGATAAACATCCCCTCCGACCAGATCACCTTGTCATCGAACGACATCCGTACCCTTCCTCACGTCGGCGGCGCGGGCCTTGCCCAGCGCGCCGCCTTGCCCCTCGCCTCGGCGTGCCTCAGTCCTGCGGCCCCAGTTCGATGGACAGCGTCTTCAGCTCGGCCTTGAGCTTGAAGCGCTTGTCCCCCTGAAGCCCGACCATCGCGCGCCACTTGGCCTCCTCGAAATTGCGGAACCCGACCACGACGGCAACGATCGTCGTGCCCTCGATCAGGTTCGCCTTCACCCTCTGCACCTCGCCCGGTGCGAAATAGAGCTCCGTCTTGCCCAGCATCGTCGGCCCGAGCGTCTCGGCATCGGCCTCCCAGAGCTGGCGAAAGCTGGCATTGGCGAATGCCGTCTCGCCGTTAAGCTGGTAGAGCCGCATGACCACGGGCTGCGGCAGGCCGTCAGGCCCCGGATTGACGAGCGGCGAGGCGACGGCGATGACGTCGAGGCTCGCCGCGGCCGGCGCCGGCTTGATCTCGATCTCCTTCGGCGGCGGCTTCTTCGGTATCAGGCCGCAACCGGAAAGAGGCAAGGCAAGCAGGCACGCGCACAGGAGAAGCGCCAAAGGGCGCGAAACGGCCGCGCACGCCCTTGTCGGCCACCACACCACTGGAGACATTCCAGTCGTCAACCCGCCTTCTCCTTGCGAAGGAGGTCACGCAACCGCCCCTCAAGCCTACGCTTTTCGTCTACCGACAAGACCGACATCGCCGCTTCAACAGCCCTGGCGAACACCGCCACGTCCAGCCCTTCCGCCTGCGCAACGAGATTCGATTCCCCATTGAGCGGCGAGGCTACCGCCTCCCCCAACGCAATGGTATGTGCATTCGAGGCATTCCCCATGCCCCCGGGGATATCCACAGATTTCGGCTCGCCATGCCGGTCCGTCGCATCGGGAATCCACCAGTCCTGTAAGACCGCAACCTTGCCCCTGGCATTCTCCGCCGCCGTTTCCGACAGAACGGCCGCCGTTGCAGCCTCCGCGGCCACGGTATCGAAACCGAACGGCCCCTCGGGGAAGGGATCGTCCGCAACGACGGGCTGCGGGACCTTGACATCCTCCGCCGGCGCATCCGTTTCGAGGAAGACGGCGATGATCGCGTCGCCGAGCGTCAGCACGTCCCGGTCGACCAGCAGGCGGGAGGCCTCCCGGCCGAGCGGGATGCCGTTGACCAGGACGCCGTTGGTGGACATGTCGGTGAGCAGGAAACCGCCTGCCTGGCGTTCGATGCGGCAATGGCGCTTGGAAACGATGCGCTCGGGGTCTGCGAGAACCCAGTTGGCCTCTTGCGATCGGCCAATGACGATGGACCCCGTCTCGACGGTCTTCTCCCGCAAGCCGGACGTCAGGCGCTCGGGCCCCTTGAGTACGAGTCGCAATCGCATATCCACCCCCTCTGACGATCCGCCTTCCCGCCGGAACGGACACGCAGAATCGCTGGTCAGCGGATGTTACCCCACCGCCTTGCGGGCGACTACCAGATAGGCAGAATAATACATGCAGGAGCGGTCGTGCAGCCGGACGTGCCAGGGCACTTCCCCGACCGCTCCGATGCGGCGAAGGCTTCCGGCGGCAAGCGGTCCCTCGGAAAGCAGAAGATCGAGGATCGCCTCCGGACTGCCGGCATGGCCGGAGCGCTGCGAGTGGCCCCCGAGCCAGGCTTCCACCGGCGTCACCTGCCCTGCCCAGTCGAAGGGAATGGAGAACACCGCCCGTCCCCCGTCCGCCAGGACGCGGCTGACCTCGACGAGCCCGGCGCGCGGATCGCGCATGCAGTCGACGACGTTCATGCCGATGGCGAGCGCGAAGGTGCCGGCGGAAAAGGGCAGCGCCAGCGCATCGCAGAGCCAGACGTCGCCGCGCGCGCCCGCCCCGTGGCGGAGCGCATAGGACCGCCGGTCGTAGACGAGGCCGACGCGGCGCAGACCATAGTCGATGCGGCCGCCGACCACGGCCTGCCGGCCGATGCGCGCCAGCGGCACGGAAAGATCGATGCCGACGACATCCCGGCCGAGCCGCTCGGCAGCTTCCGTCACGGTACGGCCCGCCGCGCAGCCGATGTCGAGCACCGGCCCCTCCGGCAGGTCGCCGAGCCTGTCGAGGGCTTCACCGAGATTGCGCGCCACCGCGCCGGGCGCACCGCCACCCGGCACCGGCGCAAAGGGCGACGGATCCTGGTCGCCCCAATGGTCCCAGGCATAGGAGGAGACATGCTGGCGGATCGATTCAAGACCGCTGCCCGGACCCGCCGCATCGCCGAGCAGGCTTTCCACGGCAGGCGTCAGGTCGTTGCGCGCCAGGAGGTAGAACAGGTTCTCCTGTACGAAGCGGCGCACCTCCGGCACGATGATCGGCATGCCGTCGACAATGGGGAATTCCAAGCCACAGCCTCGGCAGGCGAGAATGCCCATCCGGACGTCGCCGGCCGCCTCGGCTTCGACAGTGGTGAGCGCCAGTCCATTGTCCTGCCCGCTCAGCCGGCAGACCGGGCAGACCGGCCGCAGTTTCTCGAAATGGGAAAGGCGCACGTCAGCCGCCGATCATCACGGTCGGGCAGCCGGGCGGCAGGATCTTGCCCACGGGACTGGGGATCGGCGCAACGCAGGCCGCATGCAGCGTCAGGTCGTTGACCCTTGCGGCCGGCAGATTGCCGATGAGGACCGTGGAGGAGCCCTTCGAGATCATGCCCGGCCCGCCGGGAACGCAGCTCGGCAGCGAGCAGAGAATGGTCATGTCCGTGACGCGGGCAGCCGGCATGTTGCCGATCATCACCGTCGGCAGGCCGCCGATGATGGCGAGCGGCAAAGCGGGATGGGGAACGGGCGTCGGCACGAGCGCGGCCGGATGGATCGGCGCATGGCAATGCGGCGCGTCCTGCTTGACCAGGTCTCCCATGCGTGCGGCGTTCATGATGCCCTCTCAGCCAGGCCGGCGAGCTGCTTTTCCAGTTTCAACACGTTCCAGCCATTACGGCGCTCATAGGAAACCCTGTCAAGCAGCGTGCGGACGAAATGCATGCCGAGCCCGCCGATCTGCCGGCTTTCGAGGTCCGCATCGAGATCGGGCGCGGGAATGCCGAGCGGGTCGAACGGCCGGCCGTCGTCCTGCACCTCGATGGTCAGGGATCCTTTCGCGATCGAGAGCGCCAGCAGGATCTCGTGCGCATTGCCGTCCTCGAAGCCATAGTTGACGGCATTGGTCAGCACTTCGTCGAGCGCGACGTCGATGCCGGTCAGATCCGCCTCGCAGGCGCCGTGCATCTCCAGGAAGCGGCGTGCCTTCTCACCCGCGGCCTGAATATCGCCATGCGTATTGCCGATCGAAAAGACGGTCTCCTCGGCGAGCCGCCCGCGCGCCTTGAAAAGCACGGCGCAGACGGCGCCGGACGCGCCATGGCCGATGCGGGCGCGGACAAGGGCGGCCATGCCCTCCACCGGCGCGGCCGTCGCCTCCTGCGGAATGTCCATGCCGCCGGCCGTCAGCCACAGCATGTCGCCGGCCGCAAGACGCCCCTCGCCCGCCAGCGTCACCGCTGCCTTTCCGCGGAAAGCGCCGGAGGCCGTGCCGGCGACCACGTCGAGCACGACCAGCGCGATGTCGAGGCCGGTTGCGTCGGTTCGTGCGGCAAGAACGTCCAGGGCTTCATCCGCCGTGCGCGCCGTGGCGAGCACGGCCCGAATCAGCTGCTTGACGCCGGCCGCGCGCAAGGCCGCGGCAACGTCGCCGCCTGCCACCCGCACGGCGCTGACGGCCAGCACCGAGCGCGCCGGCCAGAAGTGATCGTGAAAGGAGATCGCGCCGCCTGCATCGTGCGCACCGCCCTCGAGCTCGACCTCGCGCCGTACGGGAAAGCGCTGCGGTGCAAGCAGCGCGCGAAGCTGCGCGACCAGGCCGTCCTCCGACAGAGGGTCGCCCGCCGTCACGCCGGCACACCGCTAGGTTTCAAAAAACGTTGTGGCAAGTGATACGACTTTCTGGAATCATCGCCTGCATTCGACGCCGTCCGGCGAAATGCCAGAGTGATCAACGAAAAGCGTAAGGTCAATATCATCATGAACATCACCGAGGCCCGGCAAGGCAGCAAGCTCGTCGTCACCCCCACGGGGCGGATCGACAGCCAGACCTCGCCCGTTTTCGACCGGCACCTGACGGCGGTCGTCGAACGGGGGGATGTTCACCTCGTCATCGATCTGACAGGCCTCGACTATATCAGCAGCACCGGGCTTTCCGCCTTCCTGTCGGCCGCCAAGAAGGTCCGCGCGGCCGGCGGCAGCATGGTCCTGGCGGGCCTCAACAGCCGTATCCGGCTGGTGTTCGAGATGAGCGGTTTCTTAAGGTTGTTTCCGATTTATGCCAATGTCGAGGCCGCACTCGCCGGTTGAAGCGGCTCGGGCGTGGACTTTTGCGGGAACTCGGAATTAAGTGGGTAACAATTCCGCTCACATGTGATTTGATGTGATTCGTCAATTGCGCTGATCTGTGGTCGTCTGGTCGGTGCGGCAAAAGCTGGGGGGCTTTCTTGCTGAACGTGGATCTGCAATCGCTGGTGGGGCGACTGAACGCCCATTGCCGTTCATCGCTCGAAGGCGCCGTGGGCCTGACGCTCTCGCGCACCCATTACAATGTCGAAGTCGAGCACTGGCTCAGCAAGCTGATCGAGGCGAGCGACAACGACGTCGCGGCGATCCTGCGCCATTTCGAGATCGACACCGGCCGGCTGGCGGCAGACCTCACGAAGGTGCTCGACCGGATGAAGACCGGCAACAGCCGTTCGCCGGCCCTCACCCCCAATGTGGTGAAATGGGCGCGGGAAGCCTGGATCTTCGGCTCGCTGCAGTACGGCGACACCTCCATCCGCAGCGGCTATCTCCTCGTGAGCCTGCTCGGCGACGATTCCCTTTCGGCGCTTGCGCGCGATGCCTCCCCGCAGTTCGCCCGGATCAATGCCGAGACGCTGAAGAGCGGCCTCCTCAAGATCGTCTCGGGCAGCAGCGAAGCCGGCCAGTCGGCGGCAGGCAGCGGCAAGAGCGCCGCCTCTGCCGGTGGCGCACCCGCGGCCTCCCCCGCCGGCGCGGTCGGCGGCTCGGCGCTCGACCAGTACACGATCAACCTCACGGCGCGCGCACGCGACGGCAAGATCGACCCCGTCCTCGGCCGCGATTCCGAAACGCGCCAGATCGTCGACATCCTCACCCGCCGCCGGCAGAACAATCCGATCCTCACCGGCGAGGCCGGCGTCGGCAAGACGGCCGTGGTGGAGGGCTTCGCGCTGAAAATCGCCGCCGGCGAGGTGCCGGATGCCCTCAAGGACGTGGAGCTGCTCTCGCTCGACCTCGGCCTCCTGCAGGCGGGCGCCGGCATGAAGGGCGAATTCGAGAACCGCCTGAAGAACGTGATCGAGGAGGTCAAGGCCTCTGCAAAGCCCATCATCATGTTCATCGACGAGGCGCATACCTTGATCGGCGCCGGCGGTGCTGCCGGCCAGAACGATGCCGCCAACCTCCTGAAGCCGGCCCTCGCCCGCGGCGAGATGCGCACCATCGCGGCGACGACCTGGGCGGAGTACAAGAAATACTTCGAGCGCGACCCGGCGCTGACCCGCCGCTTCCAGGTGGTCAAGGTCGAGGAGCCCGGCGACGAGGCGGCCATCGCCATGATGCGCGGCCTCATCCCGACGCTGGAGCGCCATCACGGCGTGCGCGTTCTCGCCGAGGCCGTGGAGGACGCCGTGCGTCTTTCCCGCCGCTACATTCCGAGCCGCCAGCTTCCCGACAAGGCGGTGAGCCTGCTGGATACGGCCTGCGGGCGCGTCGCCATTGCCGCCAACGCCATTCCCGCCGCGGTGGAGGACCGCCGCCGCCGGCTCGACATGATCGACGTCGACCTCGGCGTGCTCGCCCGCGAAACGAAGATCGGCGCCGACCATGCGGCCCGCATCGCGGACCTCAACGAGGAACGCGTACGCGTTGCCGAGGAGCTCGAAAAGCTCGAGGATCAGTGGAAGCGCGAGCAGGACCTCGTTTCCCGCATCCGCGGGCTGCACGACGCGCTGACCGCGCCGGACGACGCGCCGGCGGAAAAGAGTCCGGACGAGATGAAGACGGAGCTTTCCGCCCTCACCGCCGAGCTCGAGGCGCTGCAGGGCGAGACGCCGCTGATGCGCGTGACGGTCGACAGCCAGGCCATCGCCGAAGTCGTCGGCAACTGGACCGGCATTCCCGTCGGCCGCATGGTCTCCAACGAGATCAAGACGATCCTCGGTCTTAACGACAAGCTGCGCGAGCGTGTCATCGGCCAATCGCATGCGCTGGAGGCGATCGCCGAAACCATCCGCACGTCCCGCGCCAAGCTGCTCGATCCGCGCAAGCCCATCGGCGTCTTCCTGATGGTCGGCACCTCCGGCGTCGGCAAGACCGAGACCGCTCTGGCGCTCGCCGACCTCCTCTATGGCGGCGAGCAGAACCTCACCGTCATCAACATGTCGGAGTTCAAGGAAGAGCATAAGGTCTCCATGCTTGTCGGCTCGCCCCCCGGCTATGTCGGCTATGGCGAAGGCGGCGTGCTGACGGAAGCCGTGCGCCGCCGTCCCTATTCGGTGATCCTCTTCGACGAGATGGAAAAGGCCCATCCCGGCGTGCAGGACGTGTTCTACCAGGTGTTCGACAAGGGGATGCTGCGCGACGGCGAAGGCCGCGACATCGACTTCAAGAACACGGTCATCATCATGACCTCGAATGCCGGCACCGATCTCATCCACAAGCTCTATGCCGATCCCGACCGGCGCCCGGACCTTGCCGAACTGACGGAGGCGATCCGGCCGGAGCTCCTGAAGAGCTTCAAGCCGGCCTTCCTCGGCCGCTGCTCGGTCGTGCCCTATTTCCCGCTCGCCGACGACGTCATCCGCCAGATCGTCTCGCTCCAGCTCGGCCGCATCCGCAAGCGCTTTGCGGAGAACTACAATGCGACGCTTTCCTGGGACGATACGCTCGTTGAGGCGATCGCGAGCCGCTGCACGGAAGTGGAGAGCGGCGCGCGCAACATCGAATACATTCTTTCGCGTGGGCTCCTGCCGCGCCTTTCGTCCCATGTGCTCGCCGTCATGGCGGAGGGCGGACAGGTCGGCGGGCTGAAGGCCGTGCTCGATGAGAACGGCCAGTTCGAGTTCCACGCGCAACCCTCGGATGGTTCGGTGGCGCAACCGGAACAGCCGGCGGAACTGGCGGCAGCGAAGTAAGGCATACCGGGCGGCCCTTGCGCCGCCGCGGCACATCGATCGAACTCAATCCGAATACGAAGGGAGCGCACCATGGCAATCTACCTGAAATACGAAGGCATAGACGGGGAAGCGACGCACGATACCCACAAGAAATGGATCGACATCACGTCGCTGACGTTCGGCACCGGCCGCGGCATTTCCACCCCGGCCGGCTCGACCGCCAACCGCGAAGCGAGCGAGCCGAACATCAGTGAAGTCGTCGTCACCAAGCAGCTCGACGGCGCCTCGCCGAAGCTGTTCACCGAATCGGTGACGGGCACCGCCGGCAAGAAGGTGGAAATCCACCTCGTCAGCACCGGCAACCCGGGCAACACCTATGTCGAATACGTGCTGACCAACGGCCTCATCTCGGGCTACAGCATTTCGTCGGGCGGCGACCGTCCGTCGGAATCGATCTCGATCAACTTCACCAAGATCGAGTTCAAGTTCATTCCCTACGACGACAAGAACAAGGGCGGCACGCCGGTCACGGTCAACTACGACCTCACCTCGACGAAGAGCGGCTGATATCCCTTCAAGACCCTTCGGGGCACGGCTGCCGCCCGGCGCCGCGGCCGTGCCCCGATCTCGACGGCATTTCGTGCGGCGATGCGCGCCCGACGCGCATCCATCGGGCAGTAATACCCCATGGCGACGACCCTAGTTCAAGAGGACCGCTGGATCACCCTCGAGACACCTCTCGGGGAGAACGCCTTCGTCGCGACGGAAGCGCGCGGCACCGAAGGCATTTCCACCCTGTTCTCCTTCACGGTCAGCGCCCTTTCCCCCCGCAAGTCGATCGATCCGAAGGACCTGCTCGGCAAGAGCGTGACGCTCTCGCTTGCCCGGCCTGGCGGCAAGCGCCGCTTCGTCAACGGGATCGTCACCTCCTTTTCGGCCGGCGCCTTCACGCGCAACGACTACCGGCTCTATACGCTCGTGATCTCGCCGAGCCTGTGGGTGCTGCAGCGCACCTCCGACTACAAGGTCTTCCAGGAAAAGACGGTCGTGGCCATCGCCGAACAGGTGCTCGGCGATAACGACGTGTCCTTCGAAAAGAAGCTCAACGGCACCTACGAGACATCGGAATACCGCGTGCAGTTCGGCGAGACGGATTTCGCCTTCCTCCAGCGCATCCTCGCCGAAGAGGGCATCTTCTATTTCTTCAAGCACAAGAACGGCGAGCACAAGCTGGTGCTGGCCGACAATGCCTCGGCCTATGCCGATTGCGCGCAGGCGACGGTGGAGTACCGCCAGGCGCAGGAAGACGCCGTCGACAGCGTGCACGTCTTCGATACCGGCGCGAGCCTCACCGATGCCGTCTGGCACATCGAGGACTACGATTTCGAAAAGCCCGCCAACAATATCGAGGGCGAGCGCAAGACGAACCAGCAGCCGGCCTCGGGCAAGAAATGGGAGCACTACCGCTTCCCCGGCGCCTCCGTGAAGGCGGACAGCCTCAAGCAGTTCGCCGCCGTCGCCATCGACGCCGCCGAAGCGGGTTTCGAGACGGCGACGGGCGCCGGCACCTGCGCGAGCTTCACCAGCGGCCACGCCTTCACGTTGAAAGGCCATCCGGTCGCCGCGGAAAACCGCCGCCTCGTCCTCACCGAGGTGCATCACGAGGCGGTCGACCGCGCCCATTTCACCACGCGCCCCGGCGCCGAGGTGAAGCCCTATTACCGCAGCAGCTTCACCTGCATGCCCGCCTCGCGCATCGCCCGCAATCCGCTGCCGATGCTGAAGCCCGTCGTGCAGGGGCCGCAGACCGCCGTCGTCGTCGGCCCGTCGGGCGAGGAAATCCACACGGACAAGTACGGCCGCATCCGCGTCCAGTTCCACTGGGACCGCTACGGCAAGAAGAACGAGAAGAGCTCCTGCTTCGTGCGTGTGGCGCAATCGCTCGCCGGAAGCAACTGGGGCTCGGTCTTCGTGCCGCGCATCGGCATGGAGGTGGTGGTGCAGTTCCTCGACGGCGACCCGGACCGGCCGCTGGTGACGGGCGCCGTCTACAATGCCGACAACATGCCGCCCTGGGCCCTGCCCGGCAACATGACGAAGAGCGGGCTGCTGACCCGCAGCACCAAGTCCGGCCAGACGGCGAACGCCAACGAGCTTTCCTTCGAGGACAAGAAGGGCGAGGAGAAGATCACCTTCCACGCCGAGAAGGATTTCCTGCGCGAGGTCGAGAACGACGACACGCTGGATGTCGGCCACGACCAGAAGCGCACGATCAAGAACGACCGCACCACGACGATCACCGAGGGCAATGACAGCCTGACGATCAAGAAGGGCAACCGGACGCAGAAGATCGAGACGGGCAACGACACGCTCGATATCGACAAGGGCAACCGCACCGAGACGCTTTCGGCCGGCAACGACACGCTGACGCTGAAACAGGGCGACCGATCGGTGACGCTGACGATGGGCAATGACAGCCTGACGCTCAACCAGGGCAACCAGACGACGAAGGCGAGCACCGGCAAGATCACGCTGGAGGCGATGCAGGGCATCACCCTCAAATGCGGCGGCAGCACGGTGGAACTCACCCCGGGCGGGATCACCATGAAGGGCGTCACCCTTTCGATCGAGGGCTCCGCCAAGACCGACGTGAAGGGCCCGATCGTCAATGTCGCCGGCGACGGCATGGCCATCCTCAAGGGCGGCATGGTGAAGATCAATTGAGACAATTCCCGTGCGAGGGCGCAACCGGAATTGGTGGAACGAAGGGCAGATGGTGAAGATCCAGACGGAAGCCTTCCGCAAGGTGACGGCCGAAACGGCGCAGGAGATCTGCGGCCGGGCGGACCTGTCTGCCGAGGCGCGGCCCTTCCTCCTGCCCGACCTGTCGCCGCAGGGCTTCCTGTCGCTGCTCGTCGATGCGGAGAACATCGGGGATGCCGTCCGCTTCCTCGCCTTCGCCCTGCCGATCCGCGAGGCGGTCTGGTGGGCCTATGTGGTGGCGAAGACCAGTCTTCACGCTCCGACGGAGCTGGAACTCCTGTGCCTCGAACGGGCGGCCGCCTGGGTCTACGCGCCGGACGAAGCCCGTCGCCGCTCTTGCATGGAATGCGCCGAATCGGCCAATTTCACCGGAGCGGCGGCTTATGCCGCGCTCGCCGTCTTCTGGTCGGGCGGAAGCCTGGCGCCGGAGGGCATGCCGGACGCGGAAGCCGATCCGCGCCTCGGGCCGATCGGCGTCGGGGCGTCGGTGCTGCTGTCGATCACGGCGGGCGATGCGACGACGCTGGCCGACCGTTTCGAGACGGCGGTCGTGCGGGCCGTGAACGTCGCCAACGGCGGCAACGGCTGGCTGCCCGGCGAGCGCCCGACGGGCGCGAACGGATCCTGAAGGAATCGCAAGGTTCGCTTCAAGGTCGATTAAGTATTTGGGGCTAAGCATCATTCGCCAGCCCGCATGAGTAGCGGTATCCGAGTTAGAATTCTGTTTTTACGTGCGGTGGAAGCGGCTTGCGGCCGATGCCTCCGTGACCGTCCCGCGAGGGAAGAAGGGATCTCTACCCATGGCTCTGCCGCAGGTTATCGATATCGATGCTCTGCTCCAGCCGATTTCGGAAGATGCGCCTTCCGGAACGGATCCGCGTTCGGATAGCTCTCCCACCTCGCTCTACTACCGCACCAAGGATGCCCGCAACGCCGCCCGCTCGGCCGAGCGCGCCACCGTGGAAATCGGCGGCGCGCCGCCGGAGGAATGGGATACGGTGGCCGAGACTGCGACGGAGATTCTCGGCGCGCACGGCAAGGACCTCGAAATCGCCGCCTGGCTGATCGAGGCGCTGCTGCGCCAGGAGGGCTTTGCGGGCCTGCGCGACGGCCTGAAGGTCATGACGGGCATCGTCACCGGCTTCTGGGAAACCTGCTTCCCCGAGCTCGACGAGGACGGTGTCGAAGGCAAGGTTTCCGCGGTCGCCGGCCTCAACGGCTCGGGCGCCGTCGGCACCCTCATCCAGCCGATCCGCCTCGTGCCGATCACAAACGGCTCGCAGGGCAGCTTCTCGCTGTGGAATTACGAGCAGGCGACCGACCTCTCCAAGGTTACCGACAGCACCCGCCGGCAGGAGCGCATCGACAACGGCGCCGTGACGATGGAGCAGTTCATGGAGAGCGTGGCCGATACGCCGGCCAGCTTCTTCGCCGAAACCCTGTCGGCCATCGTCGAGGCGCTCGCCGCGCTTGCCGACATGTCCACGGCCTTCGATGCGGTCGCCGGCATGGATGCCCCGCCCGTCTCGGCGCTGCGCGAGCTTCTGGAGGAAATCTCCCGCTCCATCACCCATTTCGCCGCTGACAAGCTCGCGGTCGCGAACTATTCTGCCGATAGCGAGGAGACCGGCCCGGCGGAAGAGGGCGAAGCCGGAACGACGGCGGCGGGGGAAACCACCGTCGTCGTGCGCAGGATCGAGGGCTACCAGTCGCGTGAGGAGGCGTTGGCGGAACTGTCCCGCATCGCCGCATACTTTCGCAAGACGGAGCCCCATTCGCCCATGTCCTATACGCTCGACGACGCCGTCCGGCGAGCGCGCATGAGCCTGCCCGAACTGCTGCTGGAACTGGTCGAGGATCCGTCCCACCTGCAGCGGATCCTGCTGGCGGCCGGCATCAAGCCGCCGGAGCCGGCCGAACAGAGTTACTGATGACGAGTTGCAGAAAATCCACCGCTTGAAGAGGGGGCCGCCATGGCAGAAAGCGTTCAACAGAAACTGAAGAGAGTGCGCGCACCGCGCGTCCACATCACCTACGACGTGGAGACGGAAGGCGCACAGGTCCGCAAGGAGCTGCCCTTCGTCGTCGGCGTGATCGGTGACTTTTCCGGCAAGCCCTACGAGCCGCAGAAGCCGCTGCGCGACCGCAAGTTCATCCAGGTCGACCGCGACAATTTCGACGACGTCATGCAGCGCATGACGCCCGGCGCGGAGTTCAAGGTCGAAAACACGCTGGCGGGCGACGATTCGCTGCTGCCGGTCTCGCTGAAGTTCAAGTCGATCGACGACTTCGAGCCCGGCGCGATCGTCGACCAGGTCGAGCCGCTGCGCAAGCTGCTGGCCGTGCGCAACAAGCTGCGCGACCTGATGTCCAAGGTCGACCGCTCCGAAGAGCTGGAAAGCCTGCTCGAGGAAGTGCTGCAGAACACCGACAAGCTGACGGCTCTGGCCGGCGAGCTTGGCGCAGAAAAGGAGTAAGGGAATGAGCGCCGAGACCCAAGCAGCCGGCAGCGCCGCTGTCGCCGAAGAAACCGGCTCCCTGAGCCTTCTCGACCAGGCCATCCAGGTCACCAAGACGGCCGAGCCGGACGAGATCCAGGACCTCCTGCGCACGCTGACGTCGGAAGCCCTTTCGGGCACCGTGACCTTCAGCAAGAACCTGACGCAGACCTTCAACAAGGCCATCGCCGCGATCGACGAGAAGCTTTCCAAGCAGCTCACCGCGATCATGCACAACGAGGAGTTCCAGAAGCTGGAAGGCTCCTGGCGCGGCCTCAATTATCTCGTCAAGAACTCGGAGACCAGCTCCACGCTGAAGATCCGCGTTCTCAACATGACGAAGAAGGAACTGCACAAGGACCTGACCAAGGCCGTCGAATTCGACCAGAGCCAGATCTTCAAGAAGCTCTACGAGAACGAATTCGGCACGCCCGGCGGCGAGCCCTACGGCGCGCTGATCGGCGATTTCGAGTTCGGCAACGGCACGGAAGACCTCGAAGTGCTGCAGGGCATGTCGAACGTCGCCGCCGCCTCCTTCGCGCCCTTCATCTCGGCTGCGAGCCCGAAGATGTTCGGTCTGGAAAACTTCACGGAACTGTCCAAGCCGCGCGATCTCGAAAAGATCTTCGACAGCTCGGAATACATCAAGTGGCGCGGTTTCCGTGACAGCGAGGACAGCCGCTTCGTCACGCTCACCATGCCGCGCGTTCTCGCCCGCGTTCCCTACGGCTCGCAGGGCAAGCAGATCGAGGAGTTCAAGTTCGAGGAAGCGCCGATCGACGCCAACGGCGTCGTCTCGAAGATGAAGTCGGACGAGTTCTCCTGGATGAACGCGTCCTACGCGCTTGGCGAACGCCTGACCTCGGCCTTCGCCAAGTATGGCTGGTGCGTCGCCATTCGCGGCGCCGAAGGCGGCGGCAAGGTGGAGAACCTGCCGACCTTCACCTTCACCAGCGACGACGGCGATGCCGACCAGCAGTGCCCGACGGAAATCGGCATTACCGACCGCCGCGAAGCCGAACTCTCCAAGCTCGGCTTCCTGCCGCTCTGCCACTACAAGAGCACGGACTATGCGGTGTTCTTCGGCGCCCAGACGACGCAGCGTCCCAAGAAGTACGACAAGCCGGATGCGACCGCCAACGCGGCGATCTCCGCCCGCCTGCCCTACATCATGGCGACCTCGCGCTTCTCGCACTACCTCAAGGTCATGGGCCGCGACAAGATCGGCTCCTTCCTCGAGGTCAGCGATTGCGAGACCTGGCTCAACAACTGGATCCGCAACTTCGTCAACGGCAACCCGGATGCGAGCGCCGAGATGAAAGCGCAGTATCCGCTGGCCGAAGCCCAGGTCACGGTGAAGGAGATCCCGGGTTCGCCGGGCGCCTACAATGCCGTCGCCTACCTGCGCCCGTGGCTGCAGATGGAAGAGCTGACCGCTTCCATGCGCCTCGTCGCACGCATTCCGCAGATGGGCTGACGCCCGGATGAACGAAGACGCCGCCATCGCCGTGGACGCCGCTTCCGGCGGCGATGGTGCAAGACAAGGCGAAGCCGGGCTCCGGCTTCGCATCGTCGCCGCCGCGCTCGGCCGCGGCACGGACGAGGAGGCCGCCGCGCTCGACCGCTTCCTTGCAAGCGACGACCCGGAAGAGTGCCTTCGCCTCTGGTTCGGCCCGCGCGCCACGCGCCGTGCGGTGCTGACGCGCGACATCGCAGCCATCGACGTCCTTCTCGGCGACCAGATCGACGCCATCATCCACCGGCCGGAATTCAAGCGCCTCGAAGCCTCCTGGCGCGGCGTCGACCTCCTGCTCTCCGAGACCGGCAATGACGACAAGGTCCGCGTCAAGCTCTTCAACGCCACCTGGACGGAATTGTCGCGCGACTTCGACCGCGCCATCGAATTCGACCAGAGCACGCTTTTCGCCAAGGTCTATAACGAGGAATACGGCATGCCCGGCGGCGTGCCCTACGGTCTTCTCCTCTGCGACCATGCCGTGCGGCACCGCCCGGCGCCGGGCAGCGGCGCGCAGGACGACGTCGGCACGCTGACGGGCCTGGCGCAGGTCGCCGCCGCCGCGTTCTCGCCCTGCATCCTCGGTGCGGCGCCGGAACTCTTCGGCGTCACCACCTTCGCGGACCTTTCCTATGCGCAGCGGCTGGATTCCGGTTTCCAGCTCGGCGAATACCATCGCTGGCGGCAGTTGCGCGATCTCGAGGACAGCCGCTTCCTCGGCATCGCCATGCCGCGCGTCCTCCTGCGCGACCGCTACCGCGACAGCGCCGCGCGGCTCGACGGTTTCCGCTACAGCGAGGGCGGCACGGGCGTCGATTCCTGGCTCTGGGGCAATGCCGCCTTCGCCTTCGGCGTCATCGCCATCCGCGCCTTCCGCGAGCGCGGCTGGTTCGCCGACATGTGCGGCACGCGCGGCGTCCAGCGCGATTCCGGCGGCGTGGTCTCCCAGCTTCCCGTGGCGAATTTCTCCACCGGCGAGGCCGTCGCCTATCGCCGTCCGCTCGAAGTGGAGCTGACCGACAAGAAGCAGAAGATCCTCGAAGCGCTCGGCTTCATCGCATTGACCCCGTGCAATTTCGACCGCTCCGTCGTCTTCCTCGGCGCCCAGTCGCTCTATGCGGCACCCGCCGACAACGACCTGCCCGCGCAGGTCAACGGACGGCTCTCGGCCATGCTGCACTATGTCATGTGCATGAGCCGCTTCGCTCACTACGTGAAGATCATGGCCCGCGACCGGATCGGCGCCTATACGACGCCGCACGAGCTGGAACGCTATCTCGAAGACTGGCTGCGCGGCTACACGATCGGCAACACCGATGCCGGCGACGAGTTGAAGGCCCGCTATCCGCTTGCCGGCGCGCGCATCGAGATGAACGAGGTCAGCGGCCGCCACGGCGTCATGAACTGCGTGCTCCATCTCCAGCCGCATTTCCAGTTCGACCAGGTCGTCTCGGGCTTTCGCATGCGCACGGAAGTGCAGACGTTGCGGACGCGGTAGGGAAGAGCCATGGCCCGCACCCCCAACAAGGTCCCGCCCCGCCTGCCGCTTTTCGACCGGCTGCTGCAGGGCGACAGCATCGAGACGGATCGCAGCGTCGACCGCGCCATGCAGGAACTGCACGAATCCGTGCGCCGCGACCTCGAAATCCTCTTCAACACCCGCCCCGGCCGCCTGCCCGGCGATACCCGGCTGGCGGAGCTTCAGCAGTCGATCCTCTCCTACGGCCTGCAGGAGGTGCAGAGCCAGCACCTCGCCTCCCCAACGCAGCAGGAGCAGTTCCGCAAGCACCTCGAAGAAGTCATCCGCCGCTTCGAGCCGCGCTTCCGCGAGCTCTCCGTCGCGCTGATCGTTCCGGAGAACCAGGTCGAGCGCGTGCTGCGCTTCCAGATCAACGCGCTGCTCGAAACGGAGTCCTCCAGCGAGGCGGTGGTCTTCAACACCGCGATCGATCCCGTCACCGGCATGCTGTCGATCAACGGACGCTAGACGCTCCGGCGTCTTGCAACAAAGCGCGTTTGGCGTAACGTGCGGGGCGGAGCACCGCCTCCGCATAGCAATCACGAGGCCCTCCTTGGATTTCTCACAGGCGAAAATCCTCATCGTCGACGATGTCGAGGACAACCGCGATGTGCTTGCGCGCCGCCTGCGGCGGCAGGGGCTCGTCCACGTCCAGGAGGCAAGCGACGGCCTCGAAGCACTCGACAAGGTCCGCGCCGAGCCCTTCGACCTCATCCTGCTCGACGTGATGATGCCGCGCATGAACGGCATCGATGCGTTGCAGGCCCTGAAGGAGGAAGGCTGGCTGCGGACCTCCTCGGTCGTGATGATTTCCGCCGCATCGGAAATCGAGACCGTGGTGCGCTGCATCGAGCTCGGCGCCGAAGACTACCTGCCCAAGCCGTTCAACCCGGCGCTGCTGGCCGCCCGTGTCGGCGCGGTGCTGGAGCGAAAGCTCCTGCGCGACATGAACCGGCGCCAGCTCGAACGACTCGAGCAGGAGCTTGCCGAAGCCTGGCTCTGCCAGCAATCCATGCTGCCGAGCGATTTTCCGGTCGATCCCGGACAGCTCGACATCTTCGCCAGCGTTGATCCGGCGCTCGAGGTGGGCGGCGATCTCTATGACGTCTTCGAGGTGGCACCCGGCCTCATCGCACTGGCGATCGGCGACGTCGCCGGCAAGGGTGCCTCGGCCGCGCTGTTCATGGCCCGCACGCGCAGCCTCCTGCGCGCCGGCACGCTGCAGTTCCACGCCGTTTCCGGCCGCGTGCCACGCCCCTCCGAGATCGTCGCCCTCGTCAACGACGAGCTCAACAAGAACAACCCGCAATCCCGCTTCGTCACGCTCTTCCTCGCCTTCTACGAGCTTTCGACCGGCCGCCTGTCCTATTGCAATGCCGGCCACGTCTATCCGATCCTCAGCAACGCGGCCTCCGTCGCGGAACTGTCGACACAGCCCGATCCGGCGCTCGGCGTCATCGAGGGACTGGATTTCCGCGACCACGAGCTTGTCCTTGCCGTCGGGGACTGCCTTTTCCTGACGTCCGACGGCCTTTCCGACATGCAGGACGCCGATCAGGCCCAGTTCGGCACGGAGAACATCCTTGCGGAAATCGCCGTGAACCGCGGCCTTCCGGCCGGTGAGCTCGCCCGCGCCGTGCTTGCCAAGGCGCAGGACTTTGCCAACGGCGCGGCGCAATTCGACGACATCACGGTGCTGGTGGTCCGGCGGTTGCTCTAGCTGCGAAAAATGCAGCCGTAACGCGACTTGCCTCTGTCAATTCCACGGACTTTGAAGTAGCCTCCATGCGGGCCTTGGGCCGTTGCAGGGGAATCATGCGACGCTGCGCAAATCCAGCGAAAACAACGAGGTAAAGCGGCCGCCGGTCGGCATGACCGGAGCGTTGCCGCTTGGGGCTTCTCGCAAACAGGGGGGAGAAGATCGTGCCGAGCAGTTTCAATTTTGGCGCTCTGGACAAGGATGACGCCGAGGACGTGTGCTGGTGTGTCGTCGAATCCATCGCGGACATGGACGATACCGCCGCCAGCATCGTTGCCGTCGTGCATTTTCTGCGCGAGGCCTATGGCGCGACGGACGCCGACGAGAAGATCATTCCGAATCCCGCCTTCCTGGCCAACGGCCATGACGGCATGTCGCCGAGAACGCGCAAATACTTCACCGGCCGCACCTTCAAGGGCCTCGGCGGCAGCGCCGTCAGCCTCGCGGGCGGCCTTGCTTCGGGCGTGACGGCGGTCGACGTCGGCAGCATCCTCAAGGAAGGCAGCGCGGTCGGCACCACCGCGGCTCACCTCGTCGGCATCAAGGCGGCCGGCAAGGGCTTCAAGAAGAGCGAGACGGTCACGCGCTGGGTCGACGCGATGCTCAAGGCGAAGGTCGCCAAGATCGGCGTGCGCGGCGTGGGCCTTGCAGGCGCCGCCATCCCGATCCCCGCCGTCGGCCTTGCCACCAGCGTCGCCACGACGGTGGCCAAGCTCGGCATCAAGGTGACGCTGAGCAAGCTCGTTGCCCGCACGGCGATGGAAGTCCACTGGCGCGCCTACCAGGAAACGGTGATCTCCAGCGTGCTGAGCAGCCGCGCCGGCCCGGTCGGCCCCGCCTCGGCGATGTTCTACGAGATATTCACCAAGCGCAGCTTCACCCGCATCTTCGGCAAGCACGACACTGCTGCCCTGATCCGGGAACCGGGCGGCTGGATGGCGCTGAACGACAAGTTGATGCTGATGTAACCTGCGGCCTGCCCGTCATGGGATGGCCTCGCGAGGCCTATATGGTGGGCAGGCGTTCAGGCTGGCCGGCGAAACGCCCCGGCTCGGGGGGCTTCGTAGCCGAAAAGCGTGCGAAGCACGCGATTTCCTTGCTGTTTACGGTTTGATGCGTCAGCCGATGAAGCCGAGGACGACGGCGCTGACGAAGAGGAAGGCGCCGACGACGGCGATGTTGTTGACGAGAACCTGCCGTTCGGCGCGGCGGGTCCTGCGGTTGCCGGCAGGACCGAGGCAACCGTGGCTGGAGTGGCCGCCGAGTTTCGCATTGCTCATGCCATCATCCCTTGCTGGCAGGCCGGTCTCCGGCTCTGCGGGCGGAGTGTCATTCCGCCGTTCTTTCGATCATTTATACATTTTCCCTATAAGATTGGTAGGATATTTTTTCTCATTTTCGCCACAATGATGAATTGGCCTTTCACACTTCCCGCCATGAAGGCCCCCGCCGCACGCGGATGCCGCCGCGCAGGGTGCGGCGGGTTGCGGGGCCGATCGTTCTGGGCCATAAATCCCCTCCCCGCCCGTCCGAGGCCAGCCGTCATTGCGAGCGTTGCGGGCCGTGCGCATCCCCGCGCCACGGCATCGTTTCCCACGCTCCGGCCGGTCCCCATCGGGCAGGCAATGCGGACCGCTTACAAAAGGAGACCCCCAACATGGGCGCAACGGGACATCTCGGCACGGCCTGGCGCAAGCGCGACTATCACCGCCAATGGCTCTGGCGGGAGGCAAACCGCCTCTTCGATTTCTTCCAGAACCGGACCTTCAATCCGCTCGGCGGCTTCCATGAACTGGATGCCGAAGGCCGGCCGATCAATCCGGGCAATCCGGTGCGCGGCATCCATTCCACGGCGCGCATGGTGCATTGCTTTTCCATCGGCAGCCTGCTCGGCCGCCCGGGCTCCGACGATATCGTCGACCACGGCATGAAATATCTCTGGGAGAAGCACCGCGACCATGAGCGCGGCGGCTACCACTGGTCGCTCGACAATGCCGGCCTGCTCGACGCCAGCAAGCAGGGCTACGGCCACGCCTTCGTGCTGCTCGCCGCCTCCAGCGCCAAGGTCGCGGGCCATCCGGACGCCGACCGCATGATCGCCGACGTCACCGACGTCCTGGAAACCCGTTTCTGGGACGACAGGCACGGTGCCATCGCCGAGGAATTCGAAGCCGACTGGACGCCCGTTCCGGGCTACCGCGGGCAGAACTCCAACATGCATCTCACCGAGGCGCTGATGGCCGCCTACGAGGCGACCGGCGAGAAGGGCTATCTCGACAAGGCCGTCAGCATCGCCGATCTCATCATCCGCCGTCGCGCCGGCGAAAACGGCTTCCGCGTGCCGGAGCATTTCGATGAGAACTGGGTGCTCGACAAGGACTACCAGGGCAACGAAATGTTCCGCCCATCCGGCACCACGCCCGGCCACTGGCTGGAATGGGCCCGCCTCATCCTTCAGCTCCACGCGCTCAGCGGCGGCAGGCACGCATGGATGCCGGAGGCGGCGAAGGCGCTCTTCGCCCAGTCGATCGCACTTGGCTGGGACAAGGAGAAGGGCGGCTTCTTCTATACGCTCGACTGGAACGACGAACCGGCCAAGCGCAACAAGCTCTGGTGGCCCATGGCCGAAGGCGCGGGCGCTGCCGCATTCCTGTGCGAACACCTGCCGGACGATTTCCACGAGACGTGGTATCGCAGGATCTGGGACGGCATCGCCCGCCATTTCCTCGATCAGGATCGCGGCGGCTGGCATGAGGAACTGACGGAAGACCTCGTCCCGAGCTACACCCTGTTCGCCGGCAAGGGCGACCTTTACCATGCGCTTCAGGCCTGCCTGATCCCGCTCTATCCGGCGACGGGCAGCCTGACCAAGGGCATCGTCGAGTCCGGCGTCGGCTGACGCCCGGCCGGGCGGCACGGCGCGGATGATCGACATACCGGACCAGATCCCGACCTTCTGGATCGCCGCCGCCTCGGCGGCGTTCCTCCTCAAGCATTTCCCGGCGGACTTCCTGTTCCAGACGGACCGGCTGGCGGCGGGCAAGGATCGGCCGCCGGCTAGGCGGCAAGCGCCTCGCGCAGCAGGAGGTCCATGAAGGCGAACTGGTCGGCAAACCAGCGGTCCGCCGCATGCCACATCGCCGGCGCCAGCCTTATGTCATGGCCGCCGCGCGTTTCCATCGTCAGCAGGCCCGCGCTCCTCGCGGCCTCCAGGAGGCGGCGGACATGGGTGCGCGACACGCCCGTCTGCATGGCGAGCCACTGGTATCCCGTCGCGATCCCACCATCACCGTTCTGCCGGGCGCCGCGCAGGAGGAGCAGCAGGATCATGTAGCCGCAGTCATGGGCAAAGAAGGGCGCAAGCGGCAGGTGGCGGCGGATCAGCCGGCTGAGGGCGGGAAGACGCGGCAGCGTCGCGCGCCGCAGCGCCCGGTGCAGCGTCGCATCCGGCGCGCCCGGCTGCCCGGCGGGCGGCGACAGGCCGAAAAGCGCAAGCCCGTTCAAAAGCACGCCCAGGACACCGGCATCGCGTGCAAGCAGCGCCTCGTTGGGCACGAGGAGACGGACGCGGCGATCCGAGGCGTGGGGTTGCTGCGTGAGGAAACCGTACCTGCGAAGACAGGAGACCTGCGCCTCCACCCGGTTGCGGCTTGCAACGCCCAGCTCCGTCACCTCGCGCTGCAGGCGGCCCAGCGTCAGCCAGGTCGCGGGCTTTGCCATGTCCTGCGCGGCATGGAGCGACAGGGCTGCGAGATGGCACAGCAGGCGGCCCTCTTCCAGGATCAGCCGGTTGAACAGATGGCTGCCTTCATAGAGCGACAGCTTTCCTTCGATCACTTCGTCCCGCGCGGCCGCAAATTGCGGCGCGCGAAGAAATTCGTCCGGCGACACCCGGAACCCCACCGAACCGCCGTCGAATGCAACCTGATCCATGCCTGCCATGCCCCTATCCGACGCCTTTCCGCCGCGCCGCGGATCCGAATGGACCCATTATTTTCCATGGGGTTGCAGCCGGCTTCGCCTGTCAATCGCAAGGCGCGCCCGATGCCTCAATATGAGACGAGGCGTCAAAAGAATGATACAGAGTGCAAAGACATACCTGCCCGGCAGCCGGGCAGATGCCCGGGAACTTCTGGCCTTTTCACCCCTTGAATCGGTCATGTGTCTCTTTCGAACATCGCGAGCGCCATGAGCACCGAAGACAAGTTGCCCTCGAACGCCATCGTCGTGGAAGCCGGCCCCGAATGCAGGCGCCGGAGCCAGCTTTTTGCCGAGACGCTCGACCCGATCTTCCGCGCGACGGTGCAGACGCCGGAGCGGCTCGCCGACTTCCGCACCCGCCTTTCCTCCTATTTCATGGGTCCCGCGCTGTTCTTCGCCGCCGACATGGTGGGCACGACCTATACGTTCTCGCGGGATCTCGGCCGCATCGCGCGCAGCGGGCTCGACCTCATCTTCGTGCAGGTGACGCTTGAAGGCAGCGACCTGCGCACCATCGGCAACGAGACGGTGCTGGTGGAGGCGGGCGACGTCTCCTTCTTCGACCTTTCACGCCCGCTCCATGCGGAAACGCTGCATTGCCGCAACCTCACGCTCGTCCTGCCCCGCCACCTGCTTTTCAGCAGGGAGGCGCAGAACGATGCCCTGCATGGCCTCGTGCTCAAGCGCTCCACCAGTCCGGCCCGGCTGATCGGCAACCACTTGCGCACCCTTTTCGAGGACCTGGCGGATATCAGCCAGGCCGAAGCCCCGGCGATCGTCACCGCCACGGCCAATCTCGTCGCCACGCTCATCGCGCCGCAGGTCGCCGCGCGCAGCCAGCCCTCGCCGATCGTGCGCGGCGCGGTCATCATGGAAATCCGGCGCTATATCGAGCAGAACATCGCCCGGCCCGATCTCGACCCCGATCATCTCTGCAAGGTCTTCGGCCTCTCCCGCGCCTCGCTCTACCGGCTTTTCGAGCCGTTCGGCGGCGTCACCGACCACATCCGCACGCGCCGTCTGCGCGCGGCCTTCGACATGCTCGTCGACGACGGCAAGCGGACGGTGGGCGAGGTCGCCTATGCCTGCGGCTTTGCCGATATCTCCGCCTTCTCGCGCGCCTTCCGCCAGCAATTCGCCATGAGCCCGAGCGAGGTGCGCGGCCTGGACGCCAGGAAGCCCCTCGCCCGCGGTTCGGCGGAACGGCGGGCCGCCGCCACGGTGCACGACTGGCTGCGCATCGTCGGCTCGCTGTAGGCCATCTTGCCGTTTGACACTTGAAATCACATCAACCAATATGTGATCACATTTTGGGGAGCGGCTGGAGAACGGGATGGAGAGGGAGAAGCTGGAGGCGCGCGCCCGCGCGCTGATCGAGGCGGAGGCGGAGGTTTTCCGCGCAAAACGGCCGCGCTCGGCAGCCGCACATGACGAGGCGACCTCCGGCTTCTTCGACGGCGTGCCGCAGCACTGGATGCTCGACTGGCCGACGCCCTTTCCCCTCGTCGTCGATCAGGCAAGCGGGGCCGAGCTCGTCGATCTCGACGGCAACCGCATCGTCGACGTCTGCCTCGGCGATACGGGCGCGATGTTCGGCCATGGCCCCGCGTCGGTCCTTGAAGCGCTGAGGAATGCCGGCACGCGCGGCCTCACCACCATGCTGCCCTCCTCGGACGCCGCCGTCGTCGGCCGCCTGCTGGTCGAACGCTTCGGCCTGCCGCGCTGGCAGCTCGGCGCGACGGCGAGCGATGCCAACCGTTTCGCCATCCGCGTCGCCCGTGCCGTCACCGGCCGGGCGAAGCTGCTGGTCTTCGACGGTTGCTACCACGGCGCGGTGGACGACACGCTGGTCGATCTTGTCGACGGCAGGACCGTCTCGCGCCGCAACCTGCTCGGCCAGGTCCGCGACCTCGGCGAACTCACCGTTTCCATTCCCTTCAACGACGAAACGGCGCTGGAAAAGGCGCTTGCCGGCCACGACATCGCCTGCGTGCTCGCCGAACCGGTGATGACCAATTGCGGCATGATCCCGCCCGCGCCCGGCTTCCACGACGCGCTGCGCCGGCTGACGCGGGCCGCCGGCACGCTGCTCCTCATCGACGAGACGCATACGATCTCCACGGGCCTCGGCGGTTATACGGCGGTGCATGGGCTCGAACCCGACTTCATGGTCATGGGCAAGCCGATCGGCGGCGGCGTTCCGGTCAGCGTCTGGGGCATGACGCAGGCGATCTCCGACCGGCTGCACGTCATCCGCCGCGAGCAGAGCGGCCACGGCCATTCCGGCATCGGCACGACGCTTTCCGGCAGCGCGCTGCAACTTGCCTGCCTGCGCGCCTGCCTTGAACAGGTGATGACCGAGGAGGCCTACGGCAGGATGCAGGCCAATGCCGACCGCATCGAGGCCGGCTTCACCGCCGCCATCGCCGCCGCCGGACTCGACTGGACCGTCTCGCGCGTCGGCGCGCGGCTGGAGGTCGTCTTCTCGCCCTTGCCGGTCAGGAACGCCGCGGAGGCCCGCGCGGCCGCCTCCGACACGATCGAGGCGGCGCTGCATCTTTCCATGCTCAATCTCGGCTACCTGCTGACGCCGTTCCACAACATGGTGCTCGTCAGCCCCGCCCTTTCTGAGAGCCAGGCCGACGGGCTCGTCGCGGCCTTCGCGACCGTCCTCGGCCGCCTTTCCGAGCGGAGGGCCGCCGCGTGAGCCGCGACCTTGCCGCCCGTCCGCCCGAAGCCGCCGACATCGCCGAGGCGGAGGCCTTTCTTGCCGCTCATCCGGAGATCAGCGCCTTCGACCTCGTGCTGGTCGACCTCAACGGCATCGCCCGCGGCAAGATCGTCCGGCGGCACGAATTGCTGGCGATCTTCCGCTCCGGGCGGCATCTTCCCGGCTCCATCCTCGGCCTCGACGTCACCGGCGAGGACGTGGAGGAGACCGGCCTCGTCTGGTCGGACGGCGATGCGGACCGGCGGGCATGGCCCATACCCGGTTCGCTCGTGCCCTTGCCGTGGACGTCGCCGCCGCGCGGCGAGGTGCGGCTTGCCCTCTTCGAACTCGACGGCACGCCGATGGCGGCCGATCCGCGCCATGCGCTTGCCCGGCAGGTGAACCGCCTTGAGAGCGACGGCTTCCACCCGATCCTGGCCTACGAGCTGGAATTCTACCTTCTCGACCGCGAGCGCACCGCGGACGGTAATTTCCAGCCGCTGCGCCTGCCGCTCTCCGGCGAACGGCCGGAGGGCATCCAGGTCTACGGCGTCAGCGACCTCGACCGGCTGGAGCCCTTCATCGACGCCGTCTATCGCGGCGCGGAGGCGCAGGGCCTGCCCGTCGAGACGATGATATCGGAATATGCGCAGGGCCAGTTCGAGCTGACCTTGCACCACGGCGATGCGCTGCGGGCCGCCGACGACCTCGCCATGCTGAAGCGCCTCCTGCGCGCCCTTGCCCTGCGCCACGGCATGATGGCCTCGTTCATGGCGAAGCCTTTCGCCGGTCGCGCGGGCTCCGGCATGCACGTTCATGCCAGCCTTGCCGACGCGGCCGGCAACAACCTCTTCGCCGACCGGGATGAAACGCTTGCCCCGCTGCTGAAACACGCCGTTGCCGGGCTTCTCGAGACGATGCACGAATCCATGCTCGTCTTCGCCCCGCATCTCAATTCCTGGCGGCGTTTCTCGGCCCAGAGCTATGCCCCGACCACGCCGACCTGGGGCACCAACAACCGCAGCGTCGCCGTGCGCATTCCGGCAGGCACGCCCGCCGCCCGCCATCTCGAACAGCGCGCCGCCGGCATCGATTCCAATCCCTACCTCGTCGGCGCGACGGTGCTCGCCGGCATGCGCAAGGGCATCCTCGCAAAGGCCGATCCCGGCCCCGAGACGACCGCCTATGCCGAAACCGCAAGCGACGACCTGCCGCCCGACTGGCGCAGCGCCATCGAGACGGCCACCTGCTCTTCCTTCCTGAAGGACGCCCTCGGCGAGCGCCTGCACCACGTCTTTCTCGCCCTCAAGCGCGCCGAATACCGCCGCTTCGCCAGCGAAGTGACCACCCTCGAACGCACGCTTTACGGCGAGATCGTGTAAACGGCCTCACACGTCCTTGTGCAGGTTGTTGCGCGAGAGGTTCTTCACGTCGCGCTCGCCGCAGAGCGCCATGGTCGTGTCGAGCTCCTTGCGGATGATCTCGATGGCACGTCGCACGCCGGCCTTGCCGCCGGCGCCGAGGCCGTAGAGGAAGGGGCGGCCGATATGGGTGCCCTTGGCGCCGTAGCAGAGCGCCTTCAGCACGTCCTGGCCGGAGCGGATACCGCCATCGAGATGGACTTCCATCCGATCGCCGACCGCATCGACGATGCGCGGCAGCATGCTGATCGAGGACGGCGCGCCGTCGAGCTGGCGGCCGCCATGGTTCGAGACGATGATGGCGTCCGCGCCGCTCTCCAGCGACATGCGGGCGTCCTCCTCGTCGAGGATGCCCTTGAGGATCAGCTTGCCGCCCCACAGGTCCCGGATCCATTCGATGTCTTTCCACGAAAGCTGCGGGTCGAACTGCTCGGCCGTCCAGGACGAAAGCGAGGAGAGGTCCGTCACGCCCTTGGCGTGGCCGACGATGTTGCCGAAGCTGCGGCGCTTCGTGCCGAGCATGTCGAGGCACCAGAAGGGCCGCGTCGCCATCTGCCAGATGTGCTTCGGCGTGAATTTCGGCGGGGCGGAAAGGCCGTTGCGCAGGTCCTTGTGGCGCTGGCCGAGAATCTGGAGGTCGAGCGTCAGGATCAGCGCCGAGCAGCCGGCCGCCTTGGCGCGGCCGATGAGGTTGCGCACGAAATCCTTGTCGCGCATCACGTAGAGCTGGAACCAGAAGGGCCTCGCGGTGACGGAGCGCACGTCCTCGATGGAGCAGATGCTCATCGTCGACAGCGTGAAGGGCACGCCTGCCTCCTCGGCCGCCTGCGCGGCGAGCATCTCGCCGTCGGCGTGCTGCATGCCCGTGAGACCCGTCGGCGACAGCGCGATGGGCATGGAAACCGTCTCACCGATCATCTCGCTTGCCAGCGACCTGTTCGTCATGTCGACGAGCACGCGCTGGCGCAGCTTGATCTTGTGGAAGTCGTCTTCGTTGGAGCGGTATGTGCCTTCGGTCCAGGCACCGGAATCGGCATAGTCGAAGAACATTTTCGGCACGCGGCGGCGCGCCTGTTCCTTGAGGTCTGCGATTGTCAGGGCCTGTTCCACGCTCATGTCGTCCTCGCTCGATCGCCTTCTACCGGAGCGCCGACGCGTCCGGGTCGCCATCTTTTACGGGGAGGGACGGTTGCCCGCAACGGATTCCTGCCGCCGGGCCATGAGAAAAAGGCAGGGGCCTCCCGGCGGGGCCGGGAGGAAACGGAGGGTGCCGACGGCGCTTATTGCGCGGCGTAGAACTTCGCCATGTCGGGCAGGCGCTTGACGCGGATGCTGGACGCCTTGCCGGCGGTGCGGAAGGCCTCGAAGCGCTCCTTGCAGACTTCCATCATGCGCGCGGTGGCCGGCTTCAGGTAATTGCGCGGGTCGAAATTGTCCGGCTTTTCCTTGAAGTTCTTGCGGATCGAGCCGGTCATGGCAAGGCGCAGGTCCGTGTCGATATTGACCTTGCGCACGCCGAGCGGGATGCCCTTCTGGATTTCGGCGACCGGCACGCCCCAGGTCTGCTTCATCTCGCCGCCATAGGCGGTGAAAAGGTCCTGGAGGTCCTGCGGCACCGAGGAGGAGCCGTGCATGACGAGGTGGGTGTTCGGCAGCTTGGCGTGGATCTTGGCGATCGTCTCGATCGACAGGATCTCGCCGTCCGGCGCGCGGGTGAACTTGTAGGCGCCGTGGCTGGTGCCGATGGCGACGGCGAGTGCATCCACGCCCGTCCTGGTGACAAAGTCGAGCGCCTGGTCCGGATCGGTCAGGAGCTCGTCGCGCGAGAGCTTGCCTTCGAAGCCGTGGCCGTCCTCCTTGTCGCCGGCGCCCGTTTCCAGGTTGCCGAGACAGCCAAGCTCGCCTTCGACCGAGACGCCGGCCGCATGGGCGATCTTCACCACTTCCGCCGTCACGCCGACATTGTAATCGTAGCTCGCAACCGTCTTGCCGTCGGCGAGCAGCGAGCCGTCCATCATCACGGAGGTGAAGCCGTTGGTGATGGCGGAAATGCAGGTGGAGGGCTGGTCGCCGTGGTCGAGGTGCAGGCAGACCGGGATATGCGGATATTCCTCGGCGGCGCCGAGGATGAGGTGACGCAGGAACGCATCGCCCGCATAGGAGCGCGCACCGCGGCTTGCCTGGAGGATCACCGGCGAATCCGTCGCATCCGCCGCACGCATCACCGCCTGGACATATTCCAGATTGTTGACGTTGAATGCGGGCAGCGCATAGTCGTTCTCCGCTGCGTGATCGAGCAGTTGCCGCATGGTGATCAATGCCATTCCTGTCCTCCTTGGCCGCAGATTTCGCGGCATTGGCGGCACTATTCACACATCGTCCGCCATATGCAACAGGGCTCACGGAGCCCGCCGCAAGCCAAATCGATTAAATGGAGCAGCAAGCGGAAATTTCTCGTGGACAGGGTAAAAATCGGGCCCGCTTTCGCGGGCCGGATCGGAAAAAACCATCCAATTCAAATAAGTAGGACAATTGCCCGGTGATCGGGCAATCGCCGCGGACGACCGTCTCAGTCGTCGTCGCCGGCATCCGGCTGCTGGAAGCTGCCGCGCTCGCCGCTGACGATCTCACGCTTGCCGACATGGTTGGCGGGGCCGACAAGACCCTCCTTCTCCATGCGCTCGACGAGGGATGCCGCGCGGTTGTAGCCGACGGCGAGGCGCCGCTGGATGTAGGAGGTCGAGCACTTGCGGTCGCGCATGACGACCTTGACGGCCTTCTCGTAGAGATCGTCGCCATCCTCGGCCGCCACGTCGCCCTTGTCGAACACGGCCGCCTGCTTCTCGTCTTCCTCTTCCTCCTCGTCCGCCGTCACCGTCTCCAGATATTCCGGCCGGCCCTGGGCCTTCAGGTGCAGCACGACCTTCTCGACCTCCTCGTCGGAGACGAAGGGACCGTGGACGCGTGCGATGCGCCCGCCGCCGGCCATGTGCAGCATGTCGCCCTGGCCGAGAAGCTGTTCGGCGCCCTGCTCGCCGAGAATGGTGCGGCTGTCGATCTTCGACGTCACCTGGAAAGAAATGCGCGTGGGGAAATTCGCCTTGATCGTGCCGGTGATGACGTCGACCGAGGGGCGCTGCGTCGCCATGATCAGGTGGATGCCGGCAGCGCGGGCCATCTGGGCGAGCCGCTGGATCGCCCCTTCGATCTCCTTGCCGGCGACCATCATCAGGTCGGCCATCTCGTCGACGATGACGACGATATAGGGCATCGGCTCGAGGGAAAGTTCCTGTTCCTCGTTGATCGCCTCGCCGGTTCCCTTGTCGAAACCGGTCTGGACGCTGATCGAGATCGTCTCGCCCTTGTCGCGCGCGGCGGCGACGCGGTTGTTGTAGCCGTCGATGTTGCGCACGCCGAGGCGCGACATCTTCCTGTAGCGGTCCTCCATCTCGCGCACCGCCCATTTCAGCGCCATGACGGCCTTCTTGGGATCGGTGACGACGGGGGTGAGGAGGTGCGGGATGCCGTCGTAGATCGACAGTTCCAGCATCTTCGGATCGACCATGATCAGGCGGCACTCTTCCGGACGGAAGCGGTAGAGCAGCGACAGGATCATGGTGTTGATGGCGACGGACTTGCCCGAGCCGGTCGTGCCGGCGACGAGCAGGTGCGGCATCTTGGCAAGCTCGGCGATGACGGGCTCGCCGCCGATGGTCTTGCCGAGGCAGATCGGCAGCTTGAATCCGGTCCGGGCGAAATCCTGGCTCTCGATCATCTCGCGGAAATAGACCGTCTCGCGCGTGGCGTTCGGCAGCTCGATGCCGATGACGTTGCGGCCGGGCACGACCGCGACGCGAGCCGAGAGCGCCGACATGGAGCGGGCGATGTCGTCCGCAAGGCCGATGACGCGCGAGGACTTCACGCCCGGCGCCGGCTCGAATTCGTAGAGCGTGACGACGGGGCCGGGACGGACATGGATGATCTCGCCGCGCACGCCGAAATCCTCCAGCACGCTTTCGAGAAGGCCGGCATTCTGCTCGAGCTGCTCCTGCGTCAGCACGAAGCCGACCGTGCGCGGCGGTTCCTGCAGCAGTTCGCGCGGCGGATATTCGTAGGTATCGCCGGAGGGCGTCGCCATCGTCACCTGGAAGGGACGGGCGCGCGACAGCACCGAGGACGGCGTTTCGCGAACGGGCTCGGCAACGGCGGCCGCGGGAGCCGGCTTGCTCTCGACGATGGCCGGCACCGGCTCGGCGACGGGCGTTTCGGCGGCGGGCTCGACCGCCACCTCGGGAACGGCGACGACCGGCTCCGCGACGGCCGCACGCGCGACCGGCGGACGGCAATCGACGACGCGGAAGAGCGAGGCGATGGAGGACGGTTCCTCCCGCTTTTCGACCTTCGGCGCTACCGCGACCGGAAGGACGGGCGCGGCGATTGCGGCCGGCGCGGGAGTGGGCAGCGGCATGCGCGTGACGGTGACCGCTGGCCTTGCCGGCAGGTCACTTGCAACCGCGTCCGGAACCATCGTCTCGAAGAAGGCATGGTCGGACAGATTGGCGAAGCGGCTGACCGTGGTGCGCGCGTCCGCCTTTGCGACGGGCTGGAGCACCGGCAGGGGCTTCGGCGCTGCGGCCGGCCTGTAGGCGACGGGCGCGTCGGCGGGCACGGTGTTGCGCGCTGCGGAAACGACCGCCTGAACGAACTGCGGCACAGGATCGACCGGCGCGGCAACGGCAGCCTGCTGCTGCGCCTCGAAGCGGCGGCGGCGGTCGTCCAGAGCCTCGCGCAGGCGCTGGAGCAGTTCCGCCTGCGAAAGCTGCGGGGGCTGCGAGGGTTGGGCCTCCGGCTCCTGCCGCGCGGCCGGCTGCTCGGCGACGGGCTCGGCCGTCACGCCTTCTTCGGCGGCGGCCTCTTCGATCCTTGCGGCGATCTTGTCGGGCGTGCGGGTGAAGCGCACGTTCGGGGCCATGTAGAAATGGCTCTCCCAGCTTCCGTCGGCATATTGGCCGGGATCGTAGCTGCGCAGCGCCGGCGAGCGGAAGCGCGGCCGGTAGGCTTCGTCGTTGGCGACGGCCTCGCCTTCGGCATGCCAGACCGGGGCCTCTACGGCCTCTTCGGGCAAATCATTGTTTTCATAGGAGTAATACGACGCGCTTTCGTCGTTTTCCCCTTCGGTCTCAAGGATGGGATAGAAGTTTGTTCTGGAAATACGCATGAACCTGCAAACTCGACGATCATTGCCGATAGGGATGCGTAGATGGTTAGGAAATGAAGGTTAACAATGTCTTTGGAGGACAGCAGAAACCTCGTGACGATCCCGCTTCGAGCCACCGTTTCGCCCGGCCGCGAGGGGTCGCGGCCGGCGCAAAAAAATTCGCGGCAAAGCGTCACTCGCCGGGAACGGGATCCTCAGCGGGCGCTTCGGCCGGCACGTTCGGATTGCCCTCCGAGCGATCCCGGTGGAGGGCGGCGCGGGCGAGCAGCATCAGCGTCACCGGCGTGGTGACGGTCACGAAGATGCCAATGAGGATCTCGTGCACGACGGGCCGGGTCGAAAGCACCGTGAAGAAGATCATCGACGCCATGACGATGCCGCCCGTTCCCCAGCTCGTGCCGAGCGTCGGGGCGTGGATGCGCTCGTAGAAGGTCGGCAGGCGGGCAAAGCCGATCGTGCCGACGAGCGTCAGCCCCGCGCCGATCACGAGGAAGGCGGAGACGAGAAGGGCCACCCAGCCCGGCAGGTCGCCGGCATGTTCCATCGTGCTCATTCGATCACCTCCCCGCGCATGAGGAATTTGGCGAGCGCCACGGTCGCCACGAAGCCGAGCATGCCGATGACCAGCGAGGCCTCGAAATAGATCGTCTTGCCGGTGCGGATGCCGAACACCATCAGCAGCAGCATGGAATTGACGTAGAGCGTGTCGAGCGCGAGCACCCGGTCCTGGGCACGCGGGCCCCGGAACATCCGCAGCGCCGCGAGCGCCATGGCGATGGCGAGGCACACCTGCGCGAAGGCGACGGACCAGAGGAGGATCGTGTGGCTCATCGGAAGATCTCCATCAGCAGCGCCTCGTAGCGCGTCTTGATCAGGTGCTGCCACTCCGCCTCGTCGACGAGGTCGAGGACGTGGATCAGCACCGTCCGGCGCACCGAATTGTATTCGAGCCAGGCCGTGCCCGGCGTGCTCGTCACCACGACGGCGAGCACCGCCAGCCCGATGGGGTTCTCAAGGTCGAGCGGCACGGTGACGAAGCCGGATCTTCGCTCACGCCGCCCGCCGGTGACGATCAGCCAGACCACGGCGATGTTGGAGAGCACGATATCGTAGAGCACGACGGCAAAGAGCTTCGGCAGGAGATACCATTTGCCGAAGTGCGGCTCGGCGGGGCGCAACGCCGCCATGCCCCAGGAGGCGAAGACCGAGACGATGCAGCCGAGGAGGAGATGGCCGAGCGTGAAGCCGTTGAGCGCAAGCCACATCAGGACGAGCGAGGCGGAAAGCAGCGGATAGGGCAGCATGTCAGATCCCTCCTCCGCCGTCCGGCCCGCTCGGCTCGGCAACGCCGGCGCGCCGTGCGTTCATGACCGCATCGATATAGGCGGCGGGCTCATGCAGGTTGCGGACCGTTTCCTCCATGTAGGTCATTGCCGGGCCGGCCTTGACGGTGAGCGCCAGCGTCAGGGCGATCAGCAGCATGACCGGCGCCATTTCCATGACGAGCACGCGCGGCACCGTGCCCTCCATCGAGGCCCAGAAGGTGCGGATGCCGGCGCGGGTCATCGAGATGAGCGCGGCGAGCCCCGACAGGATGAGGAGGGCGACGATCCACCAGACGGAGGCCGGGATCGGCCCCTCGCCCGTAACGCCCGTGCCGATCATGCCCGTCAGCATGGCGAACTTCGCCACGAAGCCGGAGAGCGGCGGCAGGCCCGACAGGAGGATGCCGCAGGCGGCAAAGCAGGTGCCGAGCACGGCGATGGTGCCGGGCATGGTGACGCCCACCTCGACCTCTTCCTCCTCCTCGTCGGCATCGCCATAGGCTTCCATCGTCACCGCGAGGACCGAGGCGCCGGCATCCTGCCCGCGCTCGACCAGCTCGATGAGCAGGAAGAACGCGCCGATCGTCAGCGTGGAGCTGACCATGTAGAAGAGCGCGCCCGCCGTCACCACGCCGTTGTTGAGGCCGAGGACGGCCAGCAGCGTGCCGGAGGAGACGAGCACCGAATAGCTCGCAAGCCGTCCGAGCGCCTGCGAGGCCAGAACCCCGATCGTGCCGAAGGCGATGGTCGCCATGCCGCCGTAGAGCAGCACGTTGAGGCCGAGGCCGGCGGAGGCCCCCTGCCCGAAGACGAGCAGCGACAGGCGCAGGATGACGTAGATGCCGACCTTGCTCATGATGGCGAAGATGCCGGCGACGGGCGCCGTCGCCGCGCTATAGGCGCCCGGCAGCCAGAAGTTCAGGGGCCACATGCCCGCCTTGATGAGGAAGACGATGCCGAGGATGCCGGCGCCCGCTTCCAAGAGCATGCGCCGCTCGCCCTCGATCTCGCCGATGCGCACCGCAAGGTCGGCCATGTTGAGCGTGCCGGCCGAGCCGTAGATGGCACTGACGCCGATGAGGAAGCAGAGCGCGGCGGCAAGGTTGACGGCAATGTAATGCATGCCCGCCTTGACGCGCATGGAGCCGGAGCCGTGCATCAGGAGGCCGTAGGACGCCGCCAGCATCACCTCGAAGAAGACGAAGAGGTTGAAGAGGTCGCCCGTCAGGAACGCGCCGTTGAGGCCCATCAGCAGGAACTGGAACAGCGAGTGGAAATGCGCGCCCGCGGCGTGCCAGCGGGCAAGCGCATAAACCAATGTCGGGATGGCGAGGATCGAGGCGAGGACGAGCATCAGCGCCGAGAGCCGGTCCACCACCAGCACGATGCCGAAGGGCGCCGGCCAGTTGCCGAGGAGGTAGACGCCCTCGAAGCCCTCCGCGCCGCCGGCAAGCCGGAACAGGCTGATGGCGACGGCGGCGAGCGCAAGGCACGACACGAGGCTGATCATCGCCTTGAGCACGCGCTCGCGCTCGTCGAAGAACAGGAGAAGTGCGCCCGCGACGAGCGGGATGACGATGGGCGCGATGATGAGATGCTGCTGCCACCCGCTCATTTCGGCTGCTCCCTGCCGTCGACATGGTCCGTGCCGGTAAGGCCGCGGGCCGCGAGCAGCACCACGAGGAAGAGCGCGGTCGTGGCAAAGCCGATGACGATGGCCGTCAGCACCAGTGCGTGCGGCACGGGGTCGGTCATGGTGGAAACGGCGACGCCCTCCTCCAGGAGCGGCGCGGCATCCGACTTCACGCCGCCGACGGCGAAGATGAAGAGATTGACCGCATAGGAGAGCAGCGAGAGCCCGACGATGACCTGATAGGTGCGCGGGCGCAGGATGAGCCAGACGCCGGAGCCCGTCATGATGCCGATGCCGATCGATAGGACGAGTTCCATCAGGCCTCCTCCGCCTTGGGCGCTTCGAGGCCGCGCACGCGATGCACGCGGATGGACTGGTGGGCGAGCGCGATGAGGATCAGCACCGTCGCGCCGACCACCAGCGAGAACACGCCGAGATCGAAGAGGAGCGCGCTGGCCGCCGGCACCTTGCCGATGAAGGGCAGTTCCACATATTGCGAATGGGTCGTCAGGAACGGATAGCCGAAGGCCCAGGCCCCCATGCCGGTGGCCGCCGCCACGACGAGGCCGAAGCCCATCCAGCGCAGCGGCAGGATGCGCAGCCTGTCCTCCGCCCAGCGCACGCCGCCGGCGAGATATTGCAGCAGGAAGGCGATCGCCATGGTGACGCCGCCGGCAAAGCCGCCGCCCGGCAGGTCATGCCCGCGCAGGAAGAGGTAGATAGCGAAGGTGACGACGACCGGGAACATCCACTGCATGATGACGGAGGGCACCAGAAGGTAGTCGCGCACCGTATCGCCCGCCGAGCGCTCCGGGGCCGCCGCGTCATAGGCGTTCTGGATGCGCTGCTGCTCGGGCTTCTCGATGCTGTCCGCCGCCGGGCGGAAGCGGCGCAGCAGCGCAAAGACCGTGAGCGCGACGATGGCGAGGACCGCGATCTCGCCGAACGTGTCGAAGCCGCGAAAATCGACGAGGATGACGTTGACCACGTTGCGCCCGCCGCCCTCCGTATAGGCCTTTTCGAGGAAATAGCTGGCGATGGCGTCCGGCACCGGCTGCTTCATGATCGCGTAGGAGAAGAGGAACATGCCGAAGCCGCAGGAAATGGCGAGCAGGAAATCGCGGAAGCGGCGGCCGCGCGCGGCGAGCGCCACGGAATCGTCCACCTTCACGGAGCGTTTGGGCAGCCAGCGCAGGCCGAGCAGCAGCAGCACGGTCGTGACGATCTCCACGACGAGCTGCGTGATGGCAAGATCCGGCGCCGACAGCCAGACGAAGGTGATGCAGGTGGTGATGCCCGCCCCGCCGAGCAGGACGAGCGCGGCAAGCCGGTGGTACTTCGCCTGATAGGCCGCCCCGAGCGCGCAGAACGCGCCGATGCACCAGACGACCGCGAAGATCGGGTCGACCTCGCCGAGGACCGGCGGCTTGGGCGAGAAACCGGCGATATAGAGCGGAATCACGCCCGCAAGCAGGCCCGCCGCCGTGACGAGGCGAAGCTGCGGCTGCAGATTGCGGGTGCTAAGACGGCTTTCCAGCCAGCGCGCCCATTTCCACGAGACGGTGACCAGCACGCGCTCGAAGATGCGCTGGCCGACGAGATGGCGGAAGAGCGGCGGCCCGTCGTCGCACCGCGCGAGATAATCCTTGAGGAAGGCATAGAGCGCGGCCCCGCCGATCAGCGCGATCACGCTCATGACCAGCGGCGTGTTGACCCCGTGCCAGATGGCGAGGCTGTATTCGGGCGTGCGCGGGCCGAGCACCGACAGGACGGCCGAATGCAGGAACGGGCCGATCGACAGGCTCGGCACGATGCCGACGACGAGGCAGGCGAAGACCAGGAACTCGATGGGAAAGCGCATCCAGTGCGGCGGCTCGTGCGGCTTGGGCTTGGGCAGGTCCGTCGGCGGCGGGCCGAAGAAGACGACGTGGATGAAGCGGATCGAATAGGCGACGGAGAAGGCGCCGGCGAGCGTCGCCACATAGGGCAGCATGCGGTCGAGCACGGAATCGGCATGGGTCTCCACCGCCTCGGCGAAGAACATCTCCTTGGAGATGAACCCGTTGAGCAGCGGCACGCCCGCCATCGCCGCGCTCGCCACCATGGCGAGCGTGCCGGTGATCGGCAGGTATTTGAAGAGGCCGCTCAATCGCCGCATGTCGCGCGTGCCGGTCTCGTGGTCGATGATGCCGGCGGCCATGAAGAGCGAGGCCTTGAAGGTCGCATGGTTCATCATGTGGAAGATCGCCGCGACCGCCGCCAGCGGGCTGCCGAGGCTGAGCAGCGTCGTGATGAGGCCGAGATGGCTGATCGTCGAATAGGCGAGCAGGCCCTTCAGGTCCTGCTGGAACATGGCGAAATAGGCGCCGAGCAGCAAGGTGCAGGTGCCGGCGATGCCCACCAGCATGAACCATTCGTAGGTGCCCGACAGCGCCGGCCAGAGCCGCACGAGCAGGAAGACGCCGGCCTTCACCATGGTCGCCGAATGGAGATAGGCCGAAACCGGCGTCGGCGCTGCCATGGCGTTGGGCAGCCAGAAATGGAAGGGCACCTGCGCGCTCTTCGTCAGCGCGCCGACAAGGATGAGGACGAGCGTCGTCAGGTAGAGCGGATGGGCCTTGATCGTATCGCCGGACGAAAGGATGACGTCGAGATCGTAGCTGCCGACGATATGGCCGAGCACCAGAAAGCCGGCCAGCAGGCAGAAGCCGCCGATGCCGGTGATCGTCAGCGCCATGCGCGCGCCGTCGCGCGCGGCGGCATTGTTGTGCCAGTAGCTGATGAGGAGAAACGAGAAGATGCTCGTCAGCTCCCAGAACACCGAGAGCAGGATGACGTTGCCGGAAAGCACGATGCCGAGCATCGAGCCCATGAAGGCGAGCAGGAAGGAGAAGAAGCGCGGGACCGGGTCCTCCTCCGACATGTAGTAGCGGGCATAGAGCACGACGAGGCAGCCGATGCCGGTGACGAGCATGGCGAAGAGCCAGGCGAATCCGTCCATGCGCAGGGTGACGTTCAGCCCGAGCTGCGGCAGCCATTCGAGATCGAGCCGCACCTTGGCGCCGCCCCGGACGGCGGGGTAGAGCATGGCCGTCATCACGAGGCTGGCAAGCGTCACCGCGCCGGCTATGCGGGCCGCGAGAACGCGGGAATCCGTGCGCAAAAGGATGGTCGCGGCAAGGCTTCCCGCAAAGGGGAGGCACACCAGCAGCACCAGAATCGCTTCACCTGTCATCGTTGGGTCGATCGCTTTCGAACGTCAGAACTTCTCTCATCCGGCAGGCCGGCATCGGGGAAGGCTGCGCGCGACCGACAAGGCGGCGCAGCCGTCAGGCAGGTATCCGCCACACCGGAGGCGCCCGCGCGCCCGCCGTTGCCGGGCGCCGCGTGTCGATCCTGTGGACGGAAGCCGACGCGGGCACGGCGCCGGCTTTCGCCGGAAGGGCGGAAACCGCTTCGAACGGCTCCAGGAGACCGGCGGAACCGGGCGGCGGCGCCTCGCCGGCGATCCGCGTGCGGCATTGCAGGCCTTCGAGCCCTGCCGACTGGCCCGCCGCCTTCTGCGCGCCGCAGCGAAACGCCTTTGCCGGGATGCCGGCCGCAATGGAAATCGAGGGCGAGGCCACCAGCAGGAGCAGACAGGCCAATCCGGTGCAGAAAAGGCAAAGCGCCCGACGGATCGGTCGATGCTGTCGCCTTGATGCTGCCAAACGCCTTGCCTCTCGCTTTGCCGTTCGCGGTGAATATTCTCTCATGCAGACAATACGTTGGCGAGATCGGCGCTGTCCACCCGGAGCGGTGAAACTTTTGCGAAATTCGGCCGTTTCGTCGCAGCCGGAGGGTGTTTTTCCGTCATGGCGGGGCGAGCCATCCTGTCGCACCCCGCCAGCTTGAAGGCCCCGCGCTTTGGGCGCATCCTGACGGTGCGAATCGCATGAAGCAGACCTGCTCCGTCCGAGGGTATCGCCCGGAGCGTATGGTGCGTTGAATATCCGGACCCGCCGCGGAAGGTTCCCGGCCGTCCGGCGAGTTCCGTGTTCCGGTTCCTGCCCGAGAAGCCCGCAGCGTACCGGCACGGCGTCACTTCACCTTGAACGAGGACAGACCATGACGGATGCGCGAAGGGAATGGATCAGCAAGCGGGCCTATGCACTGTGGGAAGCAGCCGGCCGGTTGCACGGGCACGACGGCGAGCACTGGGAACAGGCCGTACGCGAGCGCGAGGAGTTCGAGCGCGTGGCGCTCGGCACCGAGACGGCGCCGGCAAAGACGAAGAAGCCGCTGATCGAAATCGCCGGCCCGACGCAGGCCAAGGCCGCTTCGGCGGCGAAGACCGCCAAGGCGGCGGCGAAGGCGAAACCGGCCAAGGGGACCGTCGAGAGCAAGCTGGCCTGAGGGATCGGTCCTGCGGCATTCGGGCCCCTTGGAGGCACCGGCAAAACACTCTATCTGGGCGGCACGGCGTTTTCGACGGGGGTTTGGGTGCGCGCGATCTATATGGCCGCCGGCCTTGTGATGACGGCGCTCGGCATTGTCGGCGCCTTCCTGCCGCTGCTGCCGACGACGCCTTTCCTGCTCGTTGCCATCTGGTGCTTCTCGCGCTCTTCTCCCCGCCTGGAGCACTGGCTGCTCAATCATCGCACGCTCGGCCCGCCTCTGGTCAACTGGCAGCGCGAGGGCGCGATTTCCGCACGCACGAAGGTCGTCGCGGTCTGCCTGATTGCCGCAAGCTACGGCCTCTTCTGGTATCGCACCCAGCCCTCGCCGCTTGCGGCCGTCGCCGTCGGCCTCGTGCTTTCGGCAAGCGCGCTCTTCATTCTCACCCGCCCCCTGCCCCGGGGCAGGGGGCGGTAGTCTCACCCCCTGCCGGCAAGGGTGGAGGCCAGCAATTCGACGAAGGCCTCTCCCGCCGCTTCGAGCGGGCCGCTGTTGTCGATGACCACCGTATCGGCGGTAATGACGATCTCCGGCACCGCGCGCTCAAGGCGCCGCGCGATCGCCTCGCCGCTCTCCCGGCCGCGGGCGGCAAGGCGCGCGGCCAGCACATCCGGGCGGGCGGTGATCAGAACGACCTTCAGCCGCGGAAAAGTCTCGGCGAAATCCGGCAAGGCCGAGCGGCTGCCGTTGGCGATCAGCGTCATGCCGTTCGTAAGCCGGTCCAGCGTCTCGCGCGGAATGCCGTAGAAAAGGCCGTGCGCCTCCCAGGAGACGGCGAAGGCGCCCTCGGCTGCACGCCTGCGGAACCCGTCCGCATCGATCGCCTCATGCGCCTCGCCGCCGGCATCGGCCGGGCGGGTGATGACGCGGCGCACGAAAGCCACACGGCTTTCCCCGGAAAAATGCCGGGCGGCATAGGCCATGACGCTGTCCTTGCCCGCCCCGCTCGGGCCGACGACGACGACCATCGCCCCATCGTCCGCCATGTTCATGCCACCCGCCTGCCCTGCCGCCAGACGGAGCGCACGACCGGCACGCCGGAGGGCCGGCGCACGCGCACGATGTCGGCGCGAAGGCCCGGCGCGATCGTGCCGCGGTCGTCGAGCCCGACCGTGCGGGCAGGCGTTGCGGAGACCATCGAGATCGCCTTCGGCAGGTCGATATCCTCCACTTCGTCGGCGAGGATGAAGGGGGCGTGCATCAGGCTGAAGGGCACGTAGTCGGAGGAGAGCACATCCAGCACGCCCATGCCGGCAAGGTCGCGGGCGGCGATGTTGCCGGAATGCGACTTGCCGCGCACGATGTTCGGCGCGCCCATCAGGACGCTCATGCCCGCCCCGTGCGACGCCTTCGCCGCCTCGACGCTTGTCGGGAACTCGGCAAGGCGGATGCCATAGCCGATCGCCTCCTCGACATGCTCCAGCGTCGCGTCGTCATGGCTTGCGACCGAGATGTTGCGGGCGGCGCAGGAGGCGGCGATGGCATCGCGGTGGGGCTTGGCATAGCGGGCGGAAAGCGCCTGCTGGCGCTTGCAGAAGTCGGCGAACTCGTCGTCCGTCAGGCCGCGCTTCTTCTTGTAGTAGAGGATGTACTGATCCATCGTCTGGAACTGGCGCTGGCCGGGCGCATGATCCATCAGCGAGACGAGGCGCACGAGCGGGTCGTTCTCGAATTCCTCGTAGTGGTCGAGCACATTTTCGGTCGAGACCTCGCAGCGCAGGTGGATGAGGTGCTGGGCGCGCAGCCGGTCCTCGTCCTGCGCCGCGGCGATGGCGTCGGCCATGGCGCGCATCTCGCCCTTCTCGAAGCCGCCGTCGGCATCCGAGCCCATGCGCAGACAATCGAAGACGGTGGTGATGCCGGAGGTGACGACCTGCGCGTCATGCGACTGGATCGCCGCAGTCTTGCCCCAGCGCACGCCGGGACGCGGCGAATAATGCGCTTCGAGGTGGTCGGTATGCAACTCGACGAGGCCGGGGATGAGGAAATCCCCCTCCATGTCCTCGCCGCTGGCGGAAGAGCCCTCGGAGATTTCGGCGATGAGGCCGTCGCGCAGCACCAGCGTGCCGTCGAGAACGCTGTCCTCGAGCACGATGCGGGCATTGGAAAGAACGGTTTCGCGGGTCATGTCATGCGGTCTTTCTGTTGGCTTCTCCCCCGAGCGGGAAGAGCGAATGAACGGTGAAATCGGCGCCGCGCGCAGGCTCGCGGAAGAGCGCGAGGCCCGCAACCGGCAGCGGCCGGCCGTGGAAGGCGGAGAAACGGTCGAGAAGCACGGCTTCCGCGGCATCGCGCCGCTCGGCTGGAACGCGCCCCGTCAGCGTCATGTGGAAGCGGAACGTGTCGAAGACGTAAGGGTAGCCCCATTGCACGAGGTTCTGGCGCTCTTCGGCGGTCAGCTCGTCCGGCCTGCGGCGGGCGATGTCGGCGGAGGTGAGCGGGGCGCGGAACCGCTCGAAGCGGCGCACCACCTCGCCGGCGAAGGCTTGCAGCTCCTCGCAATGATCGCCCGGCACCAGCGCGAAGAAGGAGCCGAGCCGGCCGACGATGACCTCCGGGATTTCAAAGGTCGCGGCTTCGGCGGAAAAACGGCCGATCTCGGTTACGAGTTCGGCCTCGCTGCGGCCCTCGGCAAGCGTGAACGGCGCCTTCAGCGTGGCGTGGAAGCCGTAGCGCCGCGGATCGGCCGTCAGCCCGGCAAGCGTCGCCGCGTCGAAGCCGGCGACGGCCGGCTGCTCCAGCGGCGCGCCGGTAAAGGCATTGCGCCCCAGCCAGGCCGCGGCCGTCAGGGTCAAGGGATCGCTTGCGGGCGGGGTGAAATAGAGGGCGTAACGCACGGAGGGCTGTTCCTGTGGGAAGTCTTCGGCGCCGCCGGAAGGCGGCGCCGCATAGTGACGGGATTCGTGTGGCAGCACCATGCCGCCACGCCGATTAATGCGCCGGCCTGCCCGTCAGGCGCGAGCGCAGCGCGTTGGATATGCCGTCGAAGACGAAGACGACGGCGAGAATGAGGAGAACCATGTAGGCGACGTTCTCCCAGTCCGAATTGGTGCGCATCGCCTCCCAGAGTTTCAGGCCGATGCCGCCCGCGCCCACCGCGCCGATGATGGTCGCCGAGCGGGTGTTCGATTCCCAGAAATAAAGCGCCTGCGAGGCGAAGAGCGGCAGGACCTGCGGCAGCACGCCGAAGCGCTGCACCGCGACGGGCGCGGCGCCGACCGACTTTACGCCCTCGCGCTGCCTGTCGTCGATATTCTCCAGCGCCTCGGAATAGAGCTTGCCGAGCGTGCCCGTATCCGTGAAGAAGATCGCCGACATGCCGGCAAGCGGCCCGGGGCCGAAGGCGCGGGTGAAGAACAGCGCCCAGATGAGCATGTCGACCGAGCGCAGGAAATCGAAGAGCCGCTTCGTCACCTGGTTGGAAAGCCGGCTGCGCGTGATGTTGCGCGCGGCAAGGAAGGACAGCGGGAAGGCGAGGAGCATCGCGAAGAGCGTGCCGACGAAGGCCATCACGATCGTCTGGAGCAGCTTCGTCCAGACGTCGAGATGCTGCCATTCGCCATTGTAGAGGATGTTGTCCCAGGCAAGCGCGAGGTTCGACCGGGTCGGATCGATCCGCTCGCCCGACGTCACCAGCGAGAAGACCTCCGGCAGCGGCCTGCCGTGGAAGGGCGAGTTCGTGTCGAACAGGAAGTTCGCCCAGCCGGGAAAGCGGCGGCGGATCGTGACGTCGTCCGCCTCGATCTCACCCCAGCCGGAAAGGCCGAAGGAGACCGTGATCTTGCTGCCCGGCTCCTTCTGCACCGCCCAGCCGGGCAAGGCGCCCTCGGCTCTTGCCTTGCCGCCGCCGATATCGACGGCCAGCCGCTCGCCGCCATGCTCCACGGTCACGCGCGACGGCAGGACCTCGACGCTGGTGGAGGAATTGAGGGTGATCTTCGCACGTTTGACCACCTCCTCCTCGCGTGTCGTCGCCGCATCGGTCGTGGCGCCCGCTGCCGAGCCACCCACGCTGCCGCCCGCTCCCATGAAACCCATCGAGGCGGGTTTGCCGCCGGTTGTCGCAGCCGCGTCGGCGGCCGGGATCGTGCGGGTCATCGTGCCCCGCTCGATCTCCACCCAGTCCGGCTCGGCATTGGGGCCGAGGGGCGAGAAGCGCGGATAGCCGAGCTCCATCGAGCCGTCCGCGTGGATCGTCACCTCCGGGCGCACCTCGTAGGAGACCCAGTCGGCGAGATAGGTTCCGGCAATGCCCCAGTTGGCGGTGCCGAGCACATGGCCGATGGCGAAGAACCACCAGCAATAGACCACGTAGAGCGCCAAGCCCCCGGCAATGAGGGGAATGCGGAAGCGCTGCCAGAACGAGCGGTCGAGGACGGCGGGATGGCGCGCCGCGATCTCGTCCATCCGTGCGGGATTGAGGGTCGTCATGAGGCACTCCTATGCGGCCGACCGGAAAGCCTGATCGCCGACGAGACGGCGGCGCAGCCAGGCGGAGACCTGATCGACGGCGACGATGGTGAGAAGCAGGAGCAGCACGATGGCGAGCGTCTTGGCCGCGTGGCCCTGCCCGATGGAAAGTCGCAGCAATTCGCCGATGCCGCCGCCGCCGACCGCGCCGATGATGGTCGAGGCGCGGACGTTGATTTCGAGGCGCAGGAGGAAATAGCTCATGAAGTTCGGCGCCACCTGCGGCACGATGGCGAACCAGACGCGCTCCATCCAGCTCGCCCCGACCGCGCGAAGCCCCTCCTCGGCCTTCATGTCGACATTCTCGACCGCCTCGAAGAACAGCTTGCCGAGCGCGCCGACGGTATGGATCGAGACGGCGATGACGGCCGGCAGCGGCCCGATCGACAGGATCGCGAGGAAGAAGCCGGCAAGCACCACCTCGGGAAAGGCGCGCAGCACCTCCATGAAGCGGCGCACCGAACCGCGAACGATCCGGTTTGCGACGAGGTTCTTTGCCGCGAGGAAGGAAAGCAGGAAGCCGAAGACCATGCCGATGACGGTGGAAAAGAACGCGATATTCAGCGTTTCCAGCATCTTGTGGAAATATTCCGGCACATAGAGGCTGCCGATCACGTAGAGCCGGCCTTCCGGATAATCGTACTTGAAGCTGCCGTCGTCATAGGGCGACGGCAGGTCGAACAGCGCGCGGAAGACCTCCCAGCCGTCGCGCGGCACCATGTCGCCGACGAAGTCGAAGAAATGCGGCAGGCGGTCGAGGAATTTTCCCGCATTCGTCTCGTTGGCGATCCACAGCGAGCCGCCGAGCGCGACCACGAGAACGGCAAGGCCGAGCCAGGTATAGAGCCGGCGGCGGGCGCTCAGCTCCTGGAAGTGCCGCTCGATGAGCGCGCCCTTCTCGCTGAAGCCGTCGTGAAGCGTGGTCATGGCCATGGTTTATTGCGCCTCGGCAGAGTTCTGTATGCTCGTCTGATTATCGACAAGGCCCGCAACCTCTCTTCCGTCATGGTCGGGCTTGACCCGACCATCCATGCTCCGGATGTGGCGTGGATCCTCGGCTCAAGGCCGAGGATGACGTTGTGGGTGGGGCAACGTTATTGACAGAAAAGGCGCCGGCCGGCTTGCGGCCAGCGCCGGTGCTCCTGTTAGCCGCCGATCGTCGCCTTGCGGGCGTCGATGATCGGCTTGTAGAAGTCGACATTGACTTCCGTGAAGGCGGTGAAATCGCCGCCCATGACGGCAGAGAAGCAGGCGGCGTCCTTCTTCGGCAGGTCGAGCATGAACTGCTTGAACTTCGTCTTCATGTCGTTGTCCATGGAGGTCCGCACGACGATCGGGCCGTTCGGGATGAGCGGCGACTTCCAGACCTCGACGAGGTCGTTCATGTCGAGAATGCCCTTCTCGACCATCTTGTGCAGGTTGCCGGACGTGTAGCCGTCCTTCCACGCGCCGACGCCCGAGCCAAAGGTCGTGCCGGCATCGAAGGTGCCCTTCATGACTTCGAGGACGAGGTTCTCGTGGCCGCCGCCGAAGCCGGTCTCGGCGAAATATTCCTTGACCGGCGCGCCGATCGCCTCCGGCAGGGTGACGAGCGGGATGAGATAGCCGGAGGTGGAATCCGGGTCGGCGAAGCCGAGCTTCCTGCCCTTGAGGTCTTCCAGCTTGGTGATGCCGGAATCCTTGCGGGCGACCATGATGGAATGATAGCCGGTCGAGCCGTCCGTCTGCACCGTCGTCAGGATCGGCTCGACGGCCTTCGGATCGGCAAGGTAGATCTTGGCGAAGCCCGAGGCGCCGAGCTCGGCATAGTCGAGCGTGCCGCCGAGCAGGCCCTGGATGACGCCGTCGTAGTCGGCAGCCGGGAAGAAGGAGACCTTCTCGAAGCCGAGCTCTGCCTTCAGGTGATCGCCAAGGCACTGGTAGTTGCGCAAGCGGTCCGCCTCGTTCTCGCCGCCGATGATGCCGACGCGGAATTCCTTGAGGTCCTCGGCCTGGACGTGGCCGGCAAGCGCGAAGAGCGCGACGGCGCCGAGAAGGGCTTTCTTCAGCATGATCTTTCTCCTGTTTGGCCGGCGTCGCCGGATCTCGAAAGGTTATGGCCCTTGACGCGGGCCGTTCGATCCCGGCGGGCTCAGAGGCCGGCCAGTACCAGCGGCGTGGGGCTGGCGGATTCCCTTATGTTGTCCTGGCGGACCGGATTGCGGATCGCCGTGGAGGTGACGCTCTCGTCGATCTCCAACCCGTTCGCGCCGGTGCCGTAGATCGTGCGAACGGCCTCCGTGGTGAGCTCGCGCGGCGGGCCGTCGAAGACGACGCGGCCGGCCGACATGCCGATGATGCGCTCGCAATAGGCGCGGGCCGTATCCAGCGTGTGCAGGTTGGTGACGACGGTGATGCCCTCGCGCTCGTTGATGTCGCGCAGCGCGTCCATGACGATCTTGGCGTTCAGCGGGTCGAGCGAGGCGATCGGCTCGTCGGCGAGCAGCATCTTCGGGTTCTGCATGAGTGCGCGGGCGATGGCCACGCGCTGCTGCTGGCCGCCAGAGAGCGTGCCGGCCGGCTGAAGCGCCGTCTGCTCGATGCCGAGGCGTTCGAGCGCCGCAATCGCCATGATGCGCTCCTCGCGGGTGAAGAGATTGAGGATGCTCGACACCGTCGAGCGATGGTTGAGCCGGCCGAGCAGCACGTTGGTCAGCACGTCGAGGCGCGGCACGAGGTTGAACTGCTGGAAGATCATCGCGCAGTCGCGCTGCCAGTTGCGCAGGCCCGCGCCCCGCAGCAAAGAGACTTCCACATCGCCGAAATGGATCGTCCCCTCGCTCGGGTCGGCAAGCCGGTTGATCATGCGCAGGAGCGTCGACTTGCCCGCGCCGGAGCGGCCGATGACCCCGACCATCTGGCCCTCGGGGATGTCGAAGGTCACGTCGTCGACCGCGAGGCGCGCGCCGAAGCGGCGGGTGACATTCTTCAGTCGGAACATGGCAGGTCCTTCCTTCCGGCGTCCGGTCCCCGAGGGGGCCGTGTCGTTTTCCGGATTGGCTCTAAACGCTGTCGATGAAGGGGCGATGTCAGTTCGATGTCGGAAAGATTACAGTCCACAGGGCCTGAAATTCCGCCATCCGCGGGCGGTCATGCCGCCTTGCGCGGCGAGAAGGCCGAGACGTCGACGATGCGGTCGGCCACCTTCGCGCGCACGTCCTCGTCGTGGAAGATGCCGAGGAGGGCGACGCCGGCCGCCTTCTTCTCCGCGATCATGGCAACGACGACGGCGCGGTTCGTCGCGTCGAGCGAGGCGGTCGGCTCGTCGAGCAGCAGGATGCGGTGATCGGTGATGAAGCCGCGGGCGATGTTGACGCGCTGCTGCTCGCCGCCGGAGAAGGTGGCGGGCGGAAGCTGCCAGAGCTCGCGCGGCAGGTTGAGCCGGTCGAGCATCGCCTCGGCCGCATCCCGCGCCTCCGCCGGGGCGACGCCGCGCGCAAGCAGCGGCTCGGCGACGACGTCGACGGCGGCGACGCGCGGCACGGTGCGCAGGAACTGGCTGACATAGCCGAGCGTAGCGCGGCGCACGGCAAGGATCGTGCGCGGGTCGGCACCCGCAAGATCGACCACCCGGCCCTCGTGCTCGATAAGGATCTGGCCGCTATCGACGGCATAGTTGCCGTAGACCATCTTCAAAAGCGAGCTCTTGCCGATGCCGGACGGACCGCCCAGCACGACGCATTCGCCGGCCTTGACCGAGAAGGCGACGTTCGAGACCACCGGCAGGCGGAGGCCGTCGCGAAGATGCATGGTGAAGCTCTTCGCCACTTCGGAAACGACGAGGGGGGTCGGCATGGTCACACCTGCAGGATCGAGGAAACGAGGAGCTGGGTATAGGCTTCGCGCGGATCGTCGAGCACGCGGTCGGTCAATCCCTGCTCGATGACGAGGCCGTCCTTCATCACCATCATGCGGTGCGACAGGAGGCGCGCGACGGCAAGGTCGTGCGTGACGACGATGGCCGAGAGGCCGAGGTCCTGCACGAGGCCGCGCAGGAGGTCGAGCAGGCGCGCCTGCACCGAGACGTCGAGGCCGCCGGTCGGCTCGTCCATGAAGACGAGGCGCGGCGAGGTGACGAGGTTACGGGCGATCTGCAGGCGCTGGCGCATGCCGCCCGAAAAGGCGCGCGGCTGGTCGTCGATACGGTCGGCGCTGATCTCGACCCGGCCGAGCCAATCGCCGGCCGTCTCGCGGATATTGCCGTAATGGCGCTCGCCGACGGCCATCAGCCGCTCGCCGACATTGGCCCCGGCCGAGACCGCCATGCGCAGCCCGTCCGCCGGGTTCTGGTGGACAAAGCCCCAGTCCGTGCGCATCAGGAAGCGGCGCTCCGCCTCGCTCATGCGGGCAAGGTCGCGCATGGTGCCGTCGCGCATGCGGTACTCGACCGAGCCGGAGGTCGGCATCAACCGGGTGGCGAGGCAATTGAGCAGCGTCGTCTTGCCGGAGCCGGATTCGCCGACGACCGCCAGCACCTCGCCCGGCCAGAGGTCGAAGGAGACGTTCCGGCAGCCGATGCGCGCGCCGTAGAATTTCGAGATGTCGCGGACCTTGAGAAGCGGGGCGTCGGTCATCGGACGGCCTCCGGGGTGCGAGAGGCTGTGGCACCCCCCTCTGCCCTGCCGGGCATCTCCCCCTCAAGGGGGGAGATTGGATGGGGCAAGGTCCCGCCCATCTCCAACGTTGCAATTCGAGCTAGGATCGCACTACTTGCCGATCTCCCCCCTTGAGGGGGAGATGTCCGGCAGGACAGAGGGGGGTGGCGCCGGGCCATGTCGTAACGAGGAGTCATTCCGCAGCCTCCTTGTCATGGGCGAGGTGGCCGCGGTGACCGCTCGCGCAGCGTTGTTCGCAATGGTCGGTGTCCGAGCAGACGAACATCCGCCCGCCCCTGTCGTCGAGCACCACTTCGTCGAGATAGACGTCCTGCGCACCGCAGAGCGCGCAGGGCTTGTCGAAGGACTGCACCGTGAAGGGATGATCCTCGAAATCCAGGCTGACGACCTCCGTATAGGGCGGCACGGCGTAGATGCGCTTCTCGCGGCCCGCGCCGAAGAGCTGGAGCGCTTCAGACATGTGCATCTTCGGATTGTCGAATTTCGGCGTCGGCGACGGATCCATGACATAGCGGCCCTCCACCTTCACCGGATAGGCGTAGGTCGTGGCGATATGGCCGTTGCGGGCGATGTCCTCGTAGAGCTTCACATGCATCAGGCCGTATTCCTCCAGTGCATGCATCTTGCGCGTCTCGGTCTCGCGCGGTTCGAGGAAGCGCAAGGGCTCGGGGATCGGCACCTGGTAGACGAGCGTCTGGCCGGACGTCAGCTTTTCCTCGGGGATACGGTGGCGCGTCTGGATGATCGTCGCCGCGCGCGTCTTCGTCGTCACCGCCACACTGGCGACCTTCTGGAAGAAGGCGCGGATGGAGACGGCGTTGGTCGTGTCGTCCGCCCCCTGGTCGATGACCTTCAGCACGTCCTTCGGACCGAGGATCGCCGCTGTCACCTGCACGCCGCCGGTGCCCCAGCCGTAGGGCATGGGCATTTCGCGCGAGGCGAAGGGCACCTGGTAGCCGGGAATGGCGATCGCCTTCAGGATCGCGCGGCGGATCATGCGCTTCGTCTGCTCGTCGAGATAGGCGAAATTGTAGGTCGCAAGGTCTGCGGTCGTCATTCTGCGGCCTCCGGAAGGTCCTTGTCCTGCGCGGTCTCGTAGTCGCGCCGCATGCGCCGCACGAGGTCGAGCTCGGCCTGGAAATCCACGTAATGCGGGAGCTTCAGGTGCTCGACGAAGCCGGTCGCCTGCACGTTGTCGGAATGGGAGATGACGAATTCCTCGTCCTGCGCCGGGGCGACGATATCCTCGCCGAACTCCTCGGCGCGCAGCGCCCGGTCGACCAGCGACATGGCCATGGCCTTGCGCTCGCTCTGGCCGAAGACGAGGCCGTAGCCGCGAGTGAACTGCGGCGGGTTCTTCGCCGAGCCCTTGAACTGGGCGATCATCTGGCACTCGGTAACCTGAATGCGGCCGAGCGAGACGGCAAAGCCGAGCTCCGGCATGTCCAGCTCCACCTCGACCTCGCCGATGCGCACCTCGCCGACGAAAGGATGGGTGCGGGCATAGCCGCGCTGGGTGGAGTAGCCGAGCGCCAGCAAAAAACCCTCGTCGCCGCGGGAAAGCGCCTGGAGGCGCAGGTCCCGCGCCATCGGAAATTCCAGCGGCTCGCGGGTGAGGTCCCCCGGCACATGGCCCTCCGGCAGGCTGCCGTCGTCCTCGACGAGGCCTTCGCCGGCAAGGATGTCTGAAACGCGCATGACGGGCTCGCCGGCTTCCTCGCGCTCCAGCGGCGCCTCCACCTCTTGGTCCGTCAGGAGCGACGGGTCGAGCAGGCGGTGGGTATAGTCGAAGGTGGGGCCGAGGAGCTGGCCGCCCGGCAGGTCCTTGTAGGTCGCCGAGACGCGGCGCTCGACGAGCATGGCGCCCGTCTCGACGGGCCTGGAATAGCCGAAGCGCGGCAGCGTCGTGCGATAGGCGCGCAGGATGAAGATCGCCTCGATCATGTCGCCGCGCGCCTGCCGGACGGCGAGCGCAGCGAGCGCCCGGTCGTAGAGCGAGGCCTCCGCCATCACCCGGTCGACGGCAAGGCCGAGCTGGGCGACGATCTGCTCGATGCGTATCGCCGGCAGCGAACGGTCGCCGCGGCGGCGGTCGGCGAGAAGACGGTGGGCGTTGGAAATGGCGGCTTCGCCACCCTTGACGGCAACGTACATGGCTCAGGCCTCCTTCACGCGGACGACGGTGGTGCGGGGCAGGCAGAGGACGGCATCGCCGGCAACGAGGATTAGGTCGACGCCGCGCGGGAAATTCTGCCGGTTCTCCGCCCGGCAATGCGCAAACATGTCCGGCAGGCCGACCGGCGCGAACTCTTCCTCGGTGCGGATGCCCGGTCCCGTCAGCGTCAGCGGCCGACCGCCCGTGAAGGCTTCGATCTCGACCACCAGCGTCGTCGAGCGATCCGGGTATTCCTGCGTGCCCTGCGCGAAAAGGCCCGGATCGGGCAGCATCGCGCCTTTCTCGACAAAGGCGAAACGGGCGGCCTGCCGGTCGTCGGTCACACTCGCGCCGGCGTGGAAGGCGAGCCAGCCGGGCAGAGCGGACGCGGCGAGCGCCGGCGTCAGCCAGACGGGGGTGTCGTTGTCGCAGAGCGTCAGCGCGACGGCACCGGCGGCCGCGCAAAGCGGCGCGGGCGGAGCGACGGCAACAATCACGGAGCCGACCGTGCCCGGGCGAGCCATGCAATCCATCAGCGTGCGGAAGACGGACTGGGCCTCGAAGACCGGCTCCCTGAAACCGCCAGTGAAAGCGAGCGTGTCGTGAGGCATCAATCCTCTCCCCGGACCATGGTGAAGAAATCGACGCGGGTGGCGGCCGTCTGGCGAGCCTTCCCGGCATCTTCTCCAGCAATACGCGCCTCGACGGCCGCAAGCAGCGCCTCGACCTCACCGGCACGCGCCGGCTGCTGGAACAGCGCGTCGAAGATCGCCGCAAGCCGTGCCTTGGCGCCGTCCGTGCCGAGCGCCTGGCCGTGGCCGACCGTGCCGTCGTCGAGACGGACGCTCGCGCGGCTCACCGTCGCCTCGCCGAGATTGAACGGCGCACCGCCGCCACCGATGCGCCCGCGCACCATGACGAGGCCCGTTTCGGGCCCGCGTACCGGCTCGACTGCCGGCTTGCCGTCGAGTGCGTCGAAGGCGGCCTGCAGTTCGGCCCGGCTCGCCTTCGCCAGGAGGCCCATCGCCTTCTGCCGTCCTTCGAAATGTCCATCCGATGCCATTGCCACGCTCCCAAATGTCTATTAATCTAGACAACTATACATCTAAGTCTCCTCTTAAACGGCCGGAATGACAAGGGTGTGACAGGGGCAATTGCAAGGGGGCGAAAATGGTGGAACGGCAATCGGGCGTGGCGCTCTGGCGGCAGATCGCCGACCGCATGCGCCTTGCGATCAACAACGGCGACTTCGACGAGACCGGCATGATGCCGCCGGAGACGGCGCTCGCCGCACGCTTCGGCGTCAACCGGCATACGGTGCGTAGCGCCATGGCATCGCTTGCGGAGGAAGGCATCGTCCGGCCGATCCAGGGCATCGGCACGCGCATCGAGCGGCGCGACCGGCTGCGCTTTCCGATCTCGCGCCGCACCCGCTTCTCGCAGGGCCTCGGCAACCAGGCGAAGGAACTGGAAGGGCGGCTGCTCGGCTCGGCGACGGAGCCTGCTTCCATCGTGGTCGCCGACGCGCTGGGTCTTGCGGCGGGAACGCCCTGCGTGCGGCTCGAAACCGTAAACAGCGCCGACAAGCGGCCGATCTCGCGCGCCACGCACTATTTCCCGGCCGACCGCTTCGCCGATATCGTGGCGGCCTATGAGCGGACGCGCTCCATCACCGCCGCCTTCCGCGAACTCGGCGTGCCGGACTACGTGCGCCGCTCGACGGAGATTTCCGCCATCCATGCCGAGGGCGAGGACATCCGCCACCTGAAGCTCTCGCCGGGCGCGATCATCCTCGTGGCGACGGCGATCAATACCGATCTTGCCGGCCGGCCGATCCAGTTCTCCCGCACGCGCCTTGCCGCCGACCGCGTCAAGCTGACGGTCGAGCCCGAGAGCGAGGAGAAATAGGCCCTCAGGCCTCGAAATCGCCGAAGATGTCCTGGAGGCGCGTCAGGGTCTCCACGCGCTCGTTCACTTCCTCGCCGAGGACGACAATGATGTTGGAAAGCATGAGGTCCATGACGGCCGTCATGGTGGCGGCGCCGTCCCAGAGGGGACCGTGCGAGCCCGGCACGATGAGGCAGATATCCGAGACCTCCGGCCCCCAGGGGCAGAATTCGTCGGTCAGGAGCACGACCTTCACGCCGGCGCGCCGGGCCTCCTGTGCCAGCGGCCTCGCCTTGGCGGCAAAACGGCGAACGTCGTGCAGGAAAAGCAGCCGGCCCTCTACCGAGCCGTCGAGCAGTTCGGAATAGGTTCCGTTGAGGCCGTCGACGAATTGCACGCGCGGGCGCGTATAGGAAAGCTGGCTGGCGAAATACTGCGCGACGCCGCGCACGTTCTGGTAGGCGGCGACATAGACCTCCGTGGCGCCTATCAGCGCATCGATGGTCTTCTGCCATTCCGGCGACTGGACCACGCCGTAGATCTGCGTGAGATTGTCGATCTGCTGCTGGATGAGGCCGGCGAGCAGCTTGCCTTCCTGGCGGTCCTGCTCCAGCCCCTCGAAACGCCCCTTAACCTGCCAGGCCGGATTGGCGCTGCCGTGCCGGAGTTCGTTCTTCAACTCGTCGAGGCCGTCGAAGCCCATGCGGCGCAGATAGCGCCCGACGGTCATCGGCGAGAGCTGCAGGCGCTGGGCGATGGAGCGCGCCGTCTCGAAGGGAAGGTCGGCGATGTTGCGCTCGATGTAATGCGCCAGCAGCTTGTCGGATTTCGACCGCCTGAGGTCGTCGGACTGAACGAGCTTCAGAATGCGTTTCGACACGTCGCCCCTCTCCTCGAAATCCCGCCCGTCCGGTGACGGGCGGGGATCGTTCGTCCTCACTGCGCGGTCTTGACCCGCGTCCAGACGCGGTCCACCTGGCGCAGCGCCGGGCCCAGGTCCTCGAAGATCTGCAGACGTGCCATCGTCTCGGCCGGCGGGTTGATTTCCTTGCTATTCTTGATCTTTTCCGTGGTCAATTGCCGCGCCGGCACGTTGGCCGTGCCGTTGGTCTGCTGCGAGACGTTGAGCGCGACGATTTCCGGCTGCGTGTAGAACTGCAGGAACTTCAGCGCGTTCTCCTTGTTCGGCGCGCTCTTCAGGACGCAGATGTCCTCCTGATACATGGTCGCCCCCTCCTCGGGGATCACGTAGCCGAGATCCTTCTCGTTGCCGAAGACGTCCACCATGGCGCCGACGAAGGCGTGGCCGGCTGCAACGTCGCCTGCCTGCACCATCGGCCGCTCGTCATAGGTGAAGGCCGCGACATAGGGTTTCATGGCGATGATCGTGTCGGCTGCCTCCTGGAGCTCGGCCGGATCGGTGGAATTGATCTTGTGGCCGTTGAGGATGAGGCCGACGGCGAGCACCTCGCGCATGTCGTCGAGCAGGGTGAACTTCAGGCCCTTGGCCTTGACCGTCTCGATCAGGTCCTTCCAGCCGGTCACGTCCTTGCCGAGGACCTTGCGGTTGTAGAAGATGCCGACCGAACCCCAGGCGTAGGGCAGGCAATATTCGCCGTTCGGGTCGCTCTTTGCCCTCAGGAACGCGGGATCGATGTTCTTGAAGCCCTCGTATTTGTTGATGTCGGTCTTCTCCAGAAGATCGAGCTTGGCCATGATGTCCTGCATGTGCACGGACGGGAAGACGATGTCATAGCCCGTCGCGCCGCCCTGGATCTTCGCCAGCATCTCCTCGTTGGAGGAATAGGTCGAGAGATTGACCTTGATCTTGGTCTCCTCCTCGAATTTCTTCAGCACTTCCGGATTGATGTATTCGCCCCAGTTGTAGACGTTGAGTTCGGCGGCGCTCGCCATTCCGGCCGTCGCCGCGAGGGCGGCAAGCGAAAGGGCGGTGCGGCGCGTCCAGGCGCGGAAGCCGGATGCGCCGGCGCGATCGGTTTTCGTCATCGAATATTCTCCTCTGGTGGTTCGGCCGTCCTGGCCCGGCGCTTTCCTTTGCGCCGCCTGTTCCCGTCCCGGCTTCTGCGGCCGTTGACTTGGATGGGCAAATGGTATCCATATATCTAAATCGCACAAGCGTTATTTTTATAACATTTTGGGGAACGACGATGCGAGAATCCATAGTCCGCCTGGAAAAGGCGGCGAAGACCTTCGCCACGCCCGAAGGTCAGACGATCACCGCGCTGGGCGGGATCGACCTCGATGTCCGGCGCAACGAATTCCTGACGCTGCTGGGTCCGTCGGGCTGCGGCAAGACCACCCTCCTCCAGGCGATCAGCGGCTTCGTCGAGCTCGATTCGGGACGCATCCTGATCGACGGCGAGGACATGACGGACCGCCCGCCCTATCGCCGCCCGGTCAACACCGTGTTCCAGAACTACGCCCTTTTCCCGCACATGAGTGTGGGCGAGAACACCGGCTATGCGCTGGAGGTCGCCGGCATCGGGCGGCAGGACCGGGCAAGGCGCGTTGCCGAGGCCCTGCGCATGGTCGGCCTCGAAGGCCTGGAGGGCCGCAAGCCGCGCCAGCTTTCCGGCGGCCAGCAGCAGCGCGTGGCGCTCGCCCGCGCCATCATCGCCCGGCCCAAGCTGCTGCTCCTCGACGAGCCGCTGTCCGCGCTCGACAAGAACCTGCGCCAGGCCATGCAGATCGAGCTGAAGACGCTCCAGCACGAGCTCGGAATCTCCTTCATCTTCGTCACGCACGACCAGCAGGAGGCGCTGACCATGTCGGACCGCGTCGCCGTGCTCTCGGGCGGGCGCATCCAGCAGCTCGACACGCCCCGCGCCATCTACGACAAGCCGAGGAACAGCTTCGTCGCGACCTTCGTCGGGGCGAGCAACCTCTTCGAGGGCGAGGCCGCCGCCGGCCGGCTCGTCACGACGGACGGCATCGCCATTTCCCACGGAGAGCAGGGTTCGACGGGCGCGGCGACCGCGCTCATCCGCCCGGAGCAGTTCTTCCTCGCGGACCCCGGACAGGCCGGCCCGGTCCTCGACGTCGATATCGAGCAGATCGTCTTCGTCGGCTCTACCTTCGAGCTTTTCGGCCGCACGGCGACGGGCCGGCGCGTCATCGCGGAAATCCCGGCGATGCGGCGCGGCCTCGTCGGCGAGATCGAGCAATCGCGCCGCGCGCGCCTTTCCTACGATCCGTCCGCCGTCCACCTCATCTCGGCGGAGGCGGCCTGACATGCTGACGATCACCGCCCGCCGCCGTGCCCAGCTTGCCATCCTGCTCGGCCCGGCCTCGCTGTTCCTCGCCGTCTTCTTCCTCGGCCCGCTCGCCATCATGATCGTGACGAGCTTCCTTGCCCCCGGTCTCTACGGCGGCGTGGAATGGACCTGGTATCCGCACAATTACGGCCGCATCCTCGGCTTTGCCGATCCGATGTTCGAGGAGTTCGACCCGGTCTATATCGCGATCTTCCTGCGCTCGCTGAAGATCGCGGCGCTGACCGTCGTTGCGACGCTTCTCGTCTGCTACCCGGCCGCCTTCTGCATCAGCCGGCTTTCCGACCGCTGGAAGAGTTTTTGCCTCTTCCTCATCACGCTGCCCTTCTTCGCCAGCCTCATCGTGCGGCTCTTCGTCTGGGTCCTGCTCCTGCGCCAGACCGGGCTCGTCAACAACGTGCTGCTGCAGACCGGCATCATCGACCGCCCCGTCGACCTCATCTATACGGAAGGCGCGATCATCCTCGGCATGGTCTACGTCTTCATTCCGTTCATGTTCATGCCGGTCTATGCGAGCGTCGAAAAGCTCGACTGGACGCTGGTGCGCGCCTCGCTCGATCTCGGTGCAGGGCCTATCCGCACGTTCCTGCGCATCATCCTGCCGCTGACGGCGCCCGGCATTGCGGGCGGCGCGGTCATCGTCTTCATTCCCGCGCTCGGCAATTTCGTCGTGCCGGCCATTCTCGGCGGCGCGAAGGTGATGATGCTCGGCAACCTCATCGAGCAGCAGTTCCTCGCCGCGCGCAACTGGCCCTTCGGCTCGGCGCTCGCCATGATGGTGATGAGCGTGATGCTCGTCCTGCTCTTTTCCTATGTCGTCGTCTCCAGCCGCCGCGGCCTCGACGCCGCGCCGGGACGCTGAGGAGGCCCGCAATGAAGATCTTCGCCTCCCTCGCCCGCGGCAGCCTCGTCGCCTATACCGCGCTCTTCTTCGCCTTCATCTACATCCCGCTGGTGCTGATCGCGGTCTATTCGTTCAACGCCAACCCGATCAACATGATGACCTGGTCGGGCTTCACCACCGACTGGTATGCCCAGGTCCTCGGCTACAAGACGGCCATCACGGGCGACGCCTTCTATGTCGAATCGACCGACCAGCTCGTGCAGGCCGTCTTCAACAGCCTGAAGATCGCCGCCTCGACGACGCTCATCGCCACCGTCTTCGGCACGTCGATCGCCATCGCGCTCTATCACTTCGATTTCTTCGGCCGGCGCTTCTACCGCGTCGTCCTGTTCATGCCAATGCTGATGCCGGACATCGTGCTCGGCATCGCGCTCCTCATCTTCTTCGTCAATTCGGGCATCAATCTCGGCCTCAAGACCATCATCATCGGCCAGTGCACGTTCCTGACCTCCTATGTCTTCATCGTCGTCTCCGCCCGGCTCTCCGGCATGGACCGCACGCTGGAACACGCCTCGGCCGATCTCGGCGCAAACGAATGGACGACCTTCCGCAAGGTGGTCTTCCCGCAGCTCCTGCCCGGCATCCTCGGCGGCGCGCTGCTCGCCTTCATCATCTCGATGGACGATCTCGTCATCACCTATTTCATCGCGGGCGTCGACGTGACGACGCTGCCGATGTTCATCTTCGCCATGCTCCGGCGCGGCATCAAGCCGGAGATCAACGCCATCGCCGTGATGATGCTGTCCTTCTCCTTCGTCATCGCCTCCCTCGGCCTCTACCTTCGCTCCCGGCAGAAATGATCATGAACGAAAAGACCAAACCCCGTGCCCGCGAACTCGGCCTGCCCTTTTCCGGCCGCACCGGCCCCTTCAATGCGATCACGGATGTCGAAGGCGTCGCCGTCGGCTTCCGCACCATCCGCGAGGAGGTGCCGCGGCCCGGCCGCAAGCTGCCGGTACGCACCGGCGTCACCGCCATCCTGCCGCACAGCGGCAGCCAAACGCCCGTGCCCGTCTATGCCGGCGTGCACCGCTTCAACGGCAACGGCGAGATGACCGGCACGCACTGGATCGAGGACGGCGGCACCTTCCTCGGCCCGGTGATGATCACCAACACCCATGGCGTCGGCATCACCCACCATGCAACCATCCGCTGGATGCTGGAGCGCTACGCCTCGACCTACGAGGTCGGCGATTTCCTCTGGCTGATGCCCGTCGTCGCCGAGACCTATGACGGGGTGCTGAGCGACATCAACGGCCTGCCGGTGACGGAGGCCGACGTGCGCGCCGCCCTCGACGACCTCTCGCCCGGCCCCGTCCGGGAGGGCAATTGCGGCGGCGGCACCGGCATGATCACCTACGGCTTCAAGGGCGGCACGGGCACCGCCTCGCGCGTCGTTTCCTTCGGCGGCCGGGACTATACGGTCGGCACGCTCGTGCAGGCCAACCACGGCCAGCGCGACTGGCTGACGGTCTGCGGCGTGCCGGTCGGCAGGCATCTCCAGGACAATACCCCGCAAAGCCAGCTCAAGGAGCGCGGCTCGATCATCGTCGTCATTGCGACAGACCTGCCGATGGCGCCGCATCAGTTGAAGCGCCTCGCGCGCCGCGCCGCCATCGGCATCGGCCGGGGCGGCACGCCGGGCGGCAACAATTCCGGCGATATCTTCCTCGCCTTTTCGACCGCCAACCCACAGCCCATGGCGCACCATGCCCCGGCGATGCTGGACCTTGCCATCGTCAACGACGAACAGCTCGACCCCGTCTACATGGCGGCGGTGGATAGCGTGGAGGAGGCGGTGGTCAACGCCATGCTGGCAGCCGAGGACGCCGGCGGCACGCCGTATGACCGACTGCGCGTCGACGCCATCCGCCATGATGACCTGATGGCCGTCATGCGGCAATACGGGCGGTAGGAAGCCTCAATGACCGGTGCCGTCGGGCGTCACGCTCTGGCTGTCGCCGCCCGTCCCGGAAGACTGGGTCGGGTCGCGGTCCGTCGGCGCGGTGTTACCGCCGCCGGGCGCGTCTTCCTTGATCGTATCCTGGGTCGGCGTGCCGCTGGTGGTCGAGGAGGTCTGCGAAGTGTCGAGCGGCGCGGAGGGATCGGTCTTCTCGCCCCAGATCTCGACGGCCCCCCAGACGAGGAAAACGAGAACGAGGCTGATGCCCAGCACTCTCAGAACGGGCCGGCCGAGGCCACCCTGACGGGCTTCCCGCCCGGCATATTCCTTGCGGTCCGGATCGTGGGTGCGGGTCAGCGGATCGCCGCGTTCGTCCTGTTGATGGGTCATGACTGGCACTCCCTGTCTGTCGTTCAGAAGGAAGAACCGGCCGGAACCGCAAAAGTTCCTCAGGCTTCGCCCGGGCCGTCCAGCCCCAGCGCCTCGACGAGCCGGCGCTGGCGCAGGAGCAGATGGGTGAGCGCGGCGACATCGCCCTTTGCCGGCTGGTGCGTCATGCCCTCCTCCACCGCCTCCACGACAGCCTCCAGCGTATCGGCAATCTCGCGGGAGACATCGTGCAGCTCGGCAAAGCGCGGATCGACGGCGGCCGCCGCCAGCGCCGCGATGGTGACGGCGCCGATGCCGGCCGGCACCTTCGCGCCGCCGTCGACATGGCCCTCGGGCAGGTCGCCCTTCAGGTTGACGACGCGGCGGTAGCGGATGACATCGATGATCTGGTCGACGGCCTGGCAGGCGCCCGCGACGCGCGAAGGATGGTCCGTATCCGCGGCCGCATGGGGCAGCAGCTCCAGCTTGCCGGGATGGCGCTCGGCGAGCTTCAGATAGGGCAGCATCGGGCCGCTCAGGGTGCCGCTCGTCGCATTCCTGAAGAGATCGGCATCGATGGCGGCATGGCGCACCTGGCCGCTTGCCAGCGCCTTGTCGAGCGCGGCGGTATCCACCACCTCGCCGCGGTCGTAATTGACGAGGACCGCACCGTGGTTCATCGCCGAAAGCACCGCCTCGCCGATGAGGCCGGCATTGGCATAGCGGCGCGTCTCCTCCTCCAGCCGGCCGAGGCCGACATGGGCGGAGAGCACGTCCGCGCCGGTCGCCGCCGCCACGGGCGTCTCGGCGAAGGTAAAGCCTTCCGCCTCGATCCATTGCCGGTGGCGCGGGCGAGCATAGACCGCAACCTCCATGCCGAAGGCGCGGCCGAGCTTTGCGACCTCCCGGCCGATATTGCCGTAGCCGAGCACCGCGAGGCGCCGGCCCTCCAGCTTGGCGGTGGGATAGAGCTTCAGGTCACGGCCGGTATCGAAATCGCCGGCGGCGACACGGTCATGCAGGAGGCCGACCGGCAGGTCCGGCAGCACCTTGAGGATCGCCTTCATCGCCATCTGCGCCGTCGCGCGGCTGTTGATGCCGGGCGTGTTCATCAGCGGCGCGGCGCCGCCCTCGCCGTTTCCACCGCCCCAGGAGGCCGAGCCCATGTTGCCGGTGCCCGCGCCGATGCGCACGCCGCCGAGCGGAAAGATCGCCTGCTTGGGAATGAAGGTCGCCGCCGCGATCAGCGCGTCGTAGCGCCCGTCCGCAGTCTCGGCGATGATCTCCGTCTCGGAGCTGATATCCGGCTGGTAGAAGAAATGGATGCCCGGCGGCAGCGCCGCGCGCTTGTAGCCGCCCTCGTGGAAGGTGCCGCCGCGCGCCTCGATATGTGCGCACACCTCGCCGTGATCCGGCCGGCCATCGGCATCGAAACGCAGGCCGACGAGATCGGCGATCAGCACCTTGTAGGCGCGCTCGGGATCGTCGAGCCGCGCACCGTCCCGCAAAGCCGCCTGCCGTTCCGCCATGTGCCCCTCCTCTGCCTGCCATTTTCGTAGGCGAGTTTTCGAGAGCGGGCAAGCCGCACGCAAAAGCGACACGGAAGGTCAAATCCCGCCTATTGCCCGCCTCCGGCGGCGCCGTCATAAAAGCGGGGAAAGAGGAGTTGCCATGTCCCGCGCCTTCACCGTCATCGAAAACGAATGGATCATGCTTGCCGACGGCACGCGGCTTGCCGCCCGCATCTGGATGCCCGAAGGCGCGGAGGCCGACCCCGTGCCGGCCGTCCTCGAGTTCCTGCCCTATCGCAAGCGGGACGGGACGAGCCCGCGGGACGAATCGACCTACCCCGTCTTCGCCGCCGCCGGCATTGCCGGCGTGCGCGTGGATATCCGCGGCTCGGGCGAATCGGACGGCGTCATTGACGGCGAATATACGCCGCTGGAGCTGGCGAATGCCTGCGAGCTCATCGGCTGGATCGCCGCCCAGTCCTGGTCGAACGGATCGGTCGGCATGATGGGCATCTCCTGGGGCGGCTTCAACTGCCTGCAGGTCGCGGCCCTCAAGCCGCCGGCGCTGAAGGCCGTCATCTCCATCGCCTCCACCGTCGACCGCTACAACGACGACATCCACTACAAGAACGGCACGCATCTTTCCGCCCAGCTCTCCTGGGCCGCGACCATGCTCGCCTACCAGTCCCGCTCGCCCGATCCCGAGATCGTCGGCAAGCGCTGGAAGGCGATGTGGCTGGAGCGGCTGGAAAAGGAACCCTTCTTCCTGGAAGAATGGCTGCAGCACCAGCGCCGCGACACCTTCTGGAAGCACGGCTCGATCTCAGAAGATTTTGACGGCTTCCCCGTGCCCGCCCTCGTCATCGCCGGCTGGGCGGACGGCTATCGCAGCACGCCGCTCAAGGCAGTGGAGGGGCTCGGCGACAAGGCGAAGGCCCTCATTGGCCCGTGGATTCACAAATACCCGCATTTCGCCTGGCCGAAGCCGCGCATGGATTTCCATGCCGAGGCCATCGCCTGGTGGAACCGCTGGCTGCGCGGCGAGGAGAACGGCGCGGAAAAGACCCCGCAGGTGCGCGCCTATATCCAGGATGCCGCGCGCCCGGCGCTGCGCCGCGAGACCGATCCCGGCTTCTGGATTGCTAAGGACCGCTGGGAGGCGCCGGAGATGGCGACCTTCTACGTCGAGCAATACGGCGCGCTGGCGCCCGGCCTGCCGATTGCCGGCGCATCGGGCCATGACCGCTACATCAGATCGCCGCTCGATACCGGCACCATGGCCGGCGAATGGTTCACGCTGAAGCCGGACGCCGAAATGGCGCTCGACCAACGGCGCGACGATGCCGGCTCGCTGGTGGTCGAGACCGCGCCGCTTACGGAGGCGCACGATTTCCTCGGCCAGCCGGTGCTGGAGCTCGACGTCGCGACGGAGGCGGACATCGCCAATCTCTGCGCGCGCCTCGTCGATATCCATCCGGACGGCACGGCGACGCGCGTCACCTTCGGCGTCCTCAACCTCGCCCATCGCGACGGCAATGCCGCGCCGAAGGCCATGCCGCGCGGGAAGAAGGTGCGCGTCCGCCTCGTGCTCGATGCCATGGGCTACCGCTTCCGCGCCGGCCATCGCATCCGCCTGTCGCTCTCCACGTCCTATTGGCCGATGGTGCTGCCGCCGCCGGTGGATGCCGGCGTGACGGTCGACCTCGCCTCGCTCGGCCTTGCCCTGCCGAAGCTCGGCGCCCACCGCGTCATTGCGATCCCCGAGCCGGCAAATCCCGACCCGCTGCCGAAATACACCGAGCTTGCCCCCGCCGAGACGGCGCGCGGCGTCGAGCACGACCTGACGAACGGCCTCACCGAATATACGATTTACGAGGATACCGGCCTCTACGAGCATCCCGGCACCGGGCTCGCCACGCGGCAGGTGCGCGACGAACTCTGGTCGATCGCCGAAAACGATCCGCTCTCGATGACCGGCACGGCCGTCTGGACCTGCGATATGCAGCGCCCCGGCTGGTTCGTGCGCACGGTCTCGACGGCGACCATCGCCTGCACCGCGACGGACTGGCTGATCTCCGCCCATGTCCGCGCCTATGAGGGCGAGACGCCGATCTTCGAGAAGCGGTTCGAGAAGGCGATCCCGCGCGATTTCATGTAAGGTGTTGTCAGTGGAAATCGCGAGACCTGACGCGGATCGCCTCCGTGTGGCCCGCGCCTTCCAGCCCCTCCTCGCCGCGCCGGCCGATGGTGGCGAAATCGCCGGAAAGGTCGACGGTCTGCCGCGCGACGATGTGCACGACCTCGCCCTCCCGCTGGATATGGCCCTTCACGCCGATCATCGGCGCGCCCATCACGATGGGGCGGTAGGCGAGGAAGACCTTGCGCCAGACGACGAGGTTGGCGATGCCCGTCTCGTCCTCGATGGTCACGAAGATGACGCCCTTGGCCGAGCCAGGCCGCTGGCGCACCAGCACGATGCCCGCCGTCTCGACCGCCTGCCCGTCCTTCAGCCGCACCGCCTCGGCGCAGGAGAGGAAGCGGCGGCGCGCAAGGCTCTCGCGCAGGAAGCTTGCCGGATGGGCGCGCAGCGTCAGGCCGACATGGCCGTAATCCTCCACCACCTCGCCGCCCGCCGCCATGGGGCGCAACGCGACGGCGGGCTCGATCAGCTCCGGAACGGTCGCCGCCTCCCGCTCGGCAGCGGCGGTGAAGAGCGGCAGCGGCTCGTCGCGAAGGCCGCGGATCGCCCAGAGCGCGGCGCGGCGCGAAAGGCCCAACGACGGCAGGAAGGCATCGGCCTCGGCAAGGCGGACCAGCGTCTCGGCCGGAAGGCGCGAGCGGCGCCAGAAATCGTCGATGGAGGCGAAAGGCTCGTCCGCTCGCCTGGAAATGAAGGCCGCCGCTTCCGTGTTGCCAAGTCCTTTCACCAGCCTCAGCCCAAGGCGTACGGCAAGGCGCCCCGCCTCCCTCGCCGGCTCCAGCGTGCAGTCCCACCGGCTTTCGTTGACGCAGACCGGCCGCACCTCCACCCCATGCTCGCGCGCATCGCGCACGATCTGCGCGGGAGCGTAGAACCCCATCGGCTGTGAATTGAGAAGGGCCGCGCAAAAAACCTCCGGGTGATGGCACTTCACATAAGCCGAGGCATAGGCGACGATGGCGAAGCTGTAGGCGTGGCTTTCCGGAAAGCCGTAGGAGCCGAAGCCTTCGAGCTGGCGGCACATGCGCTCGGCGAATTCGCGCGGATAGTTGTTCTCGACCATGCCTGCGATCAGTTCGTCACGGAACTTGTCCACGCCACCCGTCTGCTTGAAGGTCGCCATGGCGCGACGGAGCTGGTCGGCCCGTCCGGGCTTGAAGCCGGCGCAGTCGATCGCGACCTGCATAGCCTGTTCCTGAAACAGCGGCACACCCAATGTGCGTCCCAAGACATTGCGGAGGGTGTCGCTGGGATAGTCAATCTCCTCTAGCTGTCGCCGGCGTTTCAGGTAGGGATGCACCATATCCCCTTGGATCGGTCCCGGCCGCACGATCGCCACCTGAATGACGATATCGTAGAATGTCTTCGGTTGCAGACGCGGCAGCATGGACATCTGCGCCCGGCTCTCGATCTGAAAAGTGCCGATCGTATCGGCTTTCGAGATCATCGCGAAGGTCGCCTCATCCTTTGCCGGAATGCTGGAGAGATCATAGAGGATGCCCTTGTGCTGCTTCAGGAAGTCGAAGGCCCGGCGCATGCAGGTGAGCATGCCGAGAGCCAGCACGTCGACCTTCATGAAGTTCAGGGCTTCGATATCGTCCTTGTCCCATTCGATCACCTGCCGGTCGTCCATCGCGGCGGGCTCGATGGGCACGAGGTCGTCCAGCCGGTCGCGCGTCAGCACGAAGCCGCCCGGATGCTGCGAGAGGTGGCGCGGCGTGTCGACCAGTTGGCGAGCCAATTCAAAGAGCAGTTTGATACGCCGGTCGTCCACATTCAGCCCGGCCGAGCCGGCATGGCTCTGCGGGATGTCGTTGGACCAGCCCCAGACCTGCGAGGAGAGCGATTTCAACACGTCCTCCGGCATGCCGAGGGCCCGCCCCACATCGCGCATGGCGGCACGCGAGCGGTAGCGGATAACGGTGGCGCACAGCGCCGCCCTATCCTTCCCATAGGTCTCGTAGATCCATTGGATTACCTCTTCCCGTCGTTCATGCTCGAAATCCACGTCGATATCGGGCGGCTCGTCACGCTCCTCCGAAACGAAGCGCTCGAAGAGAAGGTCGCTCCGCTCGGGGTCGATCGCCGTGATGCCGAGGATATAACAGACCACGCTGTTGGCCGCCGAGCCGCGGCCCTGACATACGATGCCGATGGCGCGGGCATGATGAACGATCGCGTTGACCGTGAGGAAATAGGGAGCGTAATTCTTCTTATCGATCAGTTCCAATTCATGCGCCAGCCTTTCGCGCACCTTCTCCGGCAACCCGGCCGGATAGCGTTTGGCAACGGCCTTCCTTACGAAGGCTTCAAGCGCCTGCTGTGGAGTCAAGCCTGGAGCTACCTGCTCTTCCGGATACTGGTACTTCAACTCGTCGAGCGAGAACCGGCAGCGCTCCACGATCTCCAGCGTGCGGGCGAGCGCCTCGGGGTAGCGTTCGAAGAGGCGGTGCATTTCTTGCGGCGGCTTGAGGTAGCGGTCGGCGTGGCGCTCGCGCAGGAAGCCGGCCTCGTCGATGGTGACGTTGTGGCGGATGCAGGTGACGACGTCCTGCAGCATGCGCCGGGCGGGCTCGTGGTAGAGCACGTCGTTGGTGACGACCGTGGGCACGCGGTATCGCGCGGCAAGGCCGGAGAGGTCGTGGAGGCGGAGCTGGTCGTTCGGCCGGCGGCGGAGCGTGAGGGCGAGATAGCAGCGGCCGGGAAATGTTTCCGAGAGACGGCGCAGGTGGAAGGCCGCGGTGTCGTCCGCCTCATCGGGCACCAGCACGGCCAGCAGGCCCTCGTTCCATTCCACCACATCCTGCCAGTCGAGATGGCATTTGCCCTTGCCGGCCTTCTTCTTGCCGATGGTCAGCAGGCGGCAGAGGCGGGCATAGGCCTCTCGGTCGGTCGGGTAGACGAGCAACGACATGCCGTCGAGAAGGTCCAGCCGGCAGCCGACGACGAGGCGCACCCCCGTTTCCCTTGCCGCCCGGAAAGCCTGCACGACGCCGGCAAGGCTGTTGCGGTCGGCGACGGCGAGGGCATCGATGCCGAGTTCCTTGGCGGTCGCGAAAAACTCCGCGCAACTGCTTGCCCCGCGCAGGAACGAGAAATGGGAGGTGACCTGGAGCTCGGCATAACGCGGCGGCTTCATGCGAAAATCCCGTGCAGGAACCAGCGGCCAGTGCCGCTCAGGGCCTCCGCCTCGCTGCCCGAGCGGAAGAGCCAGAAGCGCTCGCCCGCCTCGTCCTCGACCTGGAAGTAGTCGCGCACGGCGGCAAGCTCGGCGTCGCGCTTCCACCATTCGCCGAAGATGCGCTCCGGCCCGTCGGCGCGCGTCACTCGCCGCCGCACGCCGCGCCAGGTGAAGAAGGCTGGCGGATGGTCGGGCACGAGCGCCATGACCTCGATCTCCTCCGGCCGGGCGAGCAGGCGGGCGGGGCGCGGCCAGCCTTCCGGCCACGTCGCCCCGCTATCCGGCGCCAGCGGGGCAATGCGGCGGACGGAGCGTTCCGGCACGTCGCTTTCGACGAGCGCGATACGGTAGAGCCGGCGCGCGCCGATGCGGTTGGCGATGACGTCGACGAGGCCGGCAAGGTCCGCCTCTTCCGTCTCGATCAGCGAGGTCGCGGCCTGCGCAAGGACGAGCGGTTCGGCCAGCGTCGCCGACAATTCCATGATCTCGATGCCGAAGCCCGGCTCGATGGTCTCGATCCGGTCGCACAGGAGCCGCGCCAGCCGCTTTTCGTCGCGCACCGGGCGCGCCGTGCCGATGCGGATGGCCTGCAGGGAATTGTCGACCCGGTGGAAGAGAAGGTCGAGGCGGCGGGCGCCGAGGCCGCGCTTCTCCAGCTCCCGGCAGAGATCGCCGATAAGGGCGACCGTATAGCGCGCGATGGTTTCGGGCGCGCCGATCGGCTCGCCGAAGACCCTTCGCGCAGAAACCCGTTCGGCATCGCGCAGCGGATCGACAGGCTCGCAGACCACGCCCTGCAACTGGTCGAGCCGGCGGCCGAGGAGCGGGCCGAAGCGCTGGACGAGCGGCGCGCGCGGCACGGCGAGTACGTCGCCGATGGTGGAAAAGCCGAGCACATGCAGGCCCGCTGCGGTTTCCGGCGGAAGGCGAAGGCCCGGGATCGGCAGGGATGAGACGGCCTTCGCCCCCGCGCCGGTCGGAAGGATCGAGGTCGGATCGGCGAGGAACCGGGCGGCGGCATGGGCCGCGCCCCAGGTGTCGGCGATGGCGGCGCGCGCGAAAATGCCGGAGGCGCCGAGGCGGTTGACGAGGCCGGACAGCATCCGCGCCTCGCCGCCGTGCAGGTGGTCGGCGCCCGTCGTGTCGATGACGAGCCCGTCCGGCGGGTCGGGCGAGACGATGGGCGCATAATGCTGCAGGGCCCAGAGCGCGAGGCGCTCGAGCGCCGCCGCATCGGCAGCGGGATCGGCCGGCAGGGTCAGGATGTCGGGCACCAGCGCATGGGCCTTGGTGAGCGCCATGCCGATGCGAAGGCCCGCCTGCTCGGCCGGCCGGCTCACCGCCGTCAGGATGCGGCGCGACCCGTCGCGGCCGACGAGCACGAGCCGTTTATCAGCCGGCGGCGCGGCGGCGCCCATGGCCCGCCGCAGGCGATCGATCGGCCAGCCGGGGAGAAAAAGCGATACGACCCTCGCCATCGGATGCCTCCACTTCGAATTCCGCCGTTTCGCCCGCCCGGCAGCGCATGAGTTCCAGAAGCCAGCGCGCCCGGCCGATGCCCGGCACGGGGAGCGGCGCGGACGGACGTTGGGAAACCCGCCAGCGCGTCACGGCGGCAGACGGCAGCGCAAAGGCATCCGCCTCCCGCCGGTGGCGAAAGCGGCGGAGCGCGATGGCGAGCGTGCCGCCGGCTTCCGCGGCAAGCTGCAGGCGCCGCGAGGCCGTCATCGACAGGCGCGCGACCTCCGCCACCACCGCGCCGAGCCCGCCATGGCGCAGCCCCTCCTCGAAACAGAGGAGCAGGCTCTTCTCGTCGCCCGCCTCCACATAGAGGACCCGGCCGGGGGCAAGGCCGGCCTGCGCCAGCGCCGGGGCGAAAAGATCGGGCCGCGTCAGGCACCAGAGCACCTGCCCTTTCGTGCGCGCGGCGATGCCGGCGGCAAAGAGCATGGCCGCCGCACCCTCGACGGCATCCGCGCCGCCGCCGCAGACCTCGTGCAGGCTGGCGAGCGCCAGGCCGCCGCCGGGAAGCCGCCCGTCGATCTCCGGCACGCCGAAGGGCAGCACCGCCCGGTCGCCCGCCGCACGGCCGTCGAACTGCCGGATGCGGTCGCGCAGATCGGCGACAACGGCATTTGCGGCGGCGGACATCGGCGTGGTGGCTCCCGGGTTTGACGGCACATGTTCTCTATTTGTTCACATCATGCGAAAGAGTCAACCGGACTCCCGCACGGGAAAGATCACAGTTTGAATCATCCCCTGGAACCAAGTCGCGCGATAAAAGTTCTCCTTCTGACATTCTCTAAATTCAGGCCCTCAATTCAGGAGACATGCCCATGGCTGACGAAAAGAGCACCGGCAAGCGCACGCTCGGCGTCGTCGAAGGTCGCGACACGGTTTCGCAGGAAGCGCGCAGCGCCGAGGCGGAGGCGACGATCAACGAGCAGATCGAGGCGTTGAAATCGGAAATCGGCCGGCTGAAGGAATCCGCCGGGCTGATCGCCGAAGGCACCGGCCAGCTGGCGGCCGCCAAGGCGGAATCCCTGCGCGACGACCTGCGCCAGACCATCCAGGCCAACCCCCTCGCCGCCCTCGCCGGCGCCGCCCTCATCGGCTACCTCTGCGGCCTGCGCCATCGGTGATCCTGCTGGGCAATCCCCTCTGCTGGTTAGCCCCGCTCAACGTCGTCATCCTCGGCCTTGACCGAGGATTCAGGCCGCGAACGCAGGGCGTGCCGAGGCATGTGGATGGTCGGGTCAAGCCCGACCATGACGGCGGGGAGAAAGCGGAAGACAAGAAAAAGCCCGGCATTGCCGGGCTTTCCTGCATTCAGGGCCAATCGGCGCTCATCAGAACCAGCGCTGGCGGCGGGGCGGTTCGCTTTCGAGGGAACCGATGAGATAGCCGAGAACGATGCCGGCAAGGCCGGCCGTCAGGACGAGCGTCGAAACGGCGGCGGGGTGCTCGCGGGCCGCCTGGGCCACCGCCGCGCCCTCGTTGCGGACATAGCGGCTGGCGGAGCGGACCGCCGGGCGTGCCGCCTCCATCGCATTGCCGGCACGCTCGCGCATGGTGTCGTAGGCTTCGGCACCCTTGTCGCCGAGGTCCTTCTGGAGCTGGGCGATTTCCGCGCGCAGGGCTGAAATCTGGGATTGAACGTCGTTGCTTGCCATTGCGGTCTCCTTGTCAGCAATGAGGGACCGAACGGATGAAGAGGCCTTCTGGTTCCGTCAGCTCGCCTGGCGTCGGCCGTCGCGGCGGATCTGCGAGGGCGTATCGCCGAAGGCCGCACGGAAGCGGCGGGTGAAGTGCGACAGGCTCTCGAAGCCGGTTTCCAGCGCGATCTCGATCAGCGGCTTGTTGGTGCGGATCACCATGGTGAACGCCGCGGCCATGCGGATGCGCATGTAGATCGTGCTCGGCGAGGCGCCCATGTCACCCTCGAACAGCCGTTCGAGCTGCCGGCGGGAAACGCCGGTCATGGTGGCGATGCTGTCGATGGAAAGAAGGTCTTCCGTGTGCTGCTCCATCATCATGATGGCGAGATGCACCCGGCGGTCGCGCGCCTCCAGCCCCAGCGGGTTGCGCGGCTGGAGGTCCGTCGCGTCGCGCCGGTGGCGGATCTGCAGGATTTCCAGCGCATTGCGCTCGGCCGCCTCGCCGACATGGTGGCGCACGAGCGTGGCGGCAAGGTCTGCGACGCTGCTGCCGCCGGCACAGGTGGCGACCTTGCCGTCGAAGCGGAAGATCTGCTCCGAGGTCGCCTCGATGTCGGGATAGCGGGCGCGGAAATCGCGGTGGTGCAGCCAGCTCACGCAGGCCGTATGCCCCTTGAGCAGGCCCGCCTCGGCCAGGATGAAGCTGCCCGTGCACAGGCCGATGAGCCCGACGCCGGCATTGGCCGCCTTGCGCAGGTAGGTCTTGGCATAGCTGTCGATCGGCTCCTCCACGCTGAGGAGCCCGCCGACGATGGCGATGTAGTCGAAACAGGAGGGATCGGCGAAGGGCGCGGTCGGCGCGACCTGAATGCCGCTGGAAGAGGAGATGAAGTTGCGCGTGCTGGAAAGCACGTCCCAGTCGCAATTGACGCGCCGGGAGCGATCCTCGCTGTCACTGGCAAGCCGTAGCGTATCGACGAACAGGGCAAAGGCGGAAAGGGTGAAACCCTTCGACAGGATGAAGCCGACGCGCAGCGCCTTCGGCGCCGACGCCCCGCCAATCTCCTTCGATGCGCGCACATCCACCGCCATCCGGGCCTCCCAAACCGCCACTGTCTGCTGTCATAACAGATTTCGCCGGTCCGCTCCATTCCTGCCGCGTACGAAAAAGCCGCCTTGCGGCGGCTTCTCGATGTCGGTTCGGCCCGACGTCAGTTCAGCGACGTCCATTGGCGCTGGACGTCGTCGGCATTCTTGTTGAGATGGACATGCGCATCGACATGATCGACCCATTCCAGCGGAATGAGGTGGTGCTTGCCGTCGGTGGAATCGCTCTTCGTAAGCTTGATGCGGCTTTCGCCGTCGAGATGGTCCACGGTGCCGACATGGCGGCCGTCTGCGGCACGCACTTCCATGTGTTCGCGAATGTCTGTTGCAGCAACCATTGGGGTTCTCCTTCATTTGGGATGACCCCAGGGGAACGCCGGACCCGGCGCGTGGTTCCGGCCCAGTTCCTCAATCCGACTTGGACTTGTGCTCGGGCTTGCCCTTGCGCTTGGTGGAGGCGAGCTCCTCCAGCTCCTTCTCGGACATGGATTTCTCCATGCCCTTCGAGGCGCCCTTGAGTTCGCTCTTCTTCATGTCGCCGCGCTTGGCGGCAAGGGCGGCGCCGGCGGCCTTCTGCTGTGCTTTCGATTTTGCGGGCATGGCATCCTCCTTGGCGATGATCCGATCAACCCGCAATCGCCTCGCGTTGTTCCTTGGCGTGCCTCAGCCGCGTTCCTTCACCGTCTCCATCGCCACGTTGGTCGAGGTGCTGGCGACATAGGGCAGGTTCGAGATTCGCTCGCCGAGGACGAGCCGGTATTTCTTGATGTCGCGCGTGCGGATCTTCAGGAGATAGTCGAAGCGGCCGGCGATCATGTGGCACTCCTCCACCTCCTTGATCTTCTTCACCGCCGCGTTGAAGCCGGTCAGCGCCGCCTCGTGCGTGTGGGTCAGCTTCACCTCGGCAAAGGCGATGTGGTCTAGGTTCATCTTCGACGGATCGAGGATCGCCTTGAAGCCCTGGATGAAGCCGTCGGCGATCAGCCGCTTGAAGCGGTTCTGGCACGGCGTCTTGGAAAGGCCGACCTTCTCCGCCAGCTCGGCCACCGGGATCCGGCCGTTTTCCGCCAGCTCCTCGAGTATCTTCCGGTCGAAGGCGTCCAATGAACTTTCAATCTGGGAAATATCAGGCAAATCGACCTCCGCATGGCTAAAAATAGACCCATATAGCCTAAATCATAATGATACGAAGTCCATATGCTTTTCGGCCGCGTGATATTGTCCGCACCGGCTTTCCCGGAACGAAGTCCTGCCGCGTTCCGACGAGACCGGGGGAGACGGATGCAAGACGACCGCTTCGATGCTAGCATGGCGCCGGACCTGTTCCGCCGCGGCATCCCAAGGCGGAACGCGCCTGCCGTCGCCTTCATCCGCTGACCTTCACGACACCAAACCGCTTCTCATAGGTCCTCCGATGCACAAGCCCGCCGACACCGCCGCCCCCTTCTCGCATTTCGCCCCGCCGATCCGCCCGCAGACGGACCTGCGACAGGCGATCACCGCCGCCTACCGCCGCCCCGAGACGGAATGCCTGCCGCCGCTCGTCGCCGCCGCGCGCGTTTCCGAGCGCGAGCGCTACGACATCCGCAGCACCGCCCGCACGCTGATCGAGGCGCTGCGCGCCAAGCACAAGGGCACGGGCGTCGAGGGCCTGGTGCAGGAATATTCTCTGTCGAGCCAGGAAGGCGTGGCGCTGATGTGCCTTGCCGAAGCCCTGCTGCGCATTCCCGACACCGATACGCGCGATGCGCTGATCCGCGACAAGATCGCCGAGGGCGACTGGACCTCCCATATCGGCGGCGGCAAGTCGATGTTCGTCAACGCGGCCACCTGGGGCCTCGTCGTCACCGGCAAGCTCACCTCGACGGTCAACGACCGCGGCCTTTCCGCCGCATTGACGCGCCTCATCGCGCGGGCCGGCGAGCCGGTCATCCGCCGCGGCGTCGACATGGCGATGCGCATGATGGGAGAACAGTTCGTCACCGGCGAGACGATCGACGAGGCGTTGAAGCGCTCCAAACCCCTTGAGGCCCGCGGTTTCCGCTATTCCTACGACATGCTGGGCGAGGCCGCGACGACGGCCGCCGACGCCGAGCGCTACTACCGCGACTACGAGGCCGCCATCCACGCCATCGGCAAGGCCTCGGCCAGGCGCGGCATCTATGAAGGCCCCGGCATTTCCATCAAGCTCTCGGCATTGCATCCGCGCTATGTCCGCGCGCAGGCCGAACGCGTCATGACCGAGCTTCTCCCGAAGGTGAAGGCGCTCGCCGCCATCGCCAAGGGGTACGACATCGGTCTCAACATCGACGCCGAGGAAGCCGACCGGCTGGAGCTTTCGCTGGACCTCCTCGAAAGCCTCGCCCTCGACGAGGACCTCAAGGGCTGGAACGGCCTCGGCTTCGTCGTGCAGGCCTATGGCAAGCGCTGCCCCTTCGTGCTCGACTACATCATCGACCTTGCCCGCCGCGCCGGCCGGCGCATGATGGTGCGCCTCGTCAAGGGCGCCTATTGGGACGCCGAGATCAAGCGCGCCCAGCTCGACGGTCTCGACGGCTTTCCGGTCTACACCCGGAAAATCTACACGGACGTCGCCTATGTCGCCTGCGCGCGCAAGCTGCTCGCCGCGACGGATGCCGTCTTCCCGCAGTTCGCCACGCACAACGCGCAGAGCCTTGCCACGATCTACCAGCTCGCAGGTCCCGACTTCACCGTCGGCAAGTACGAGTTCCAGTGCCTGCACGGCATGGGCGAGCCGCTCTACGACGAGGTGGTCGGCAAGGACAAGCTCGACCGGCCCTGCCGCATCTACGCCCCCGTCGGCACGCATGAGACGCTGCTGGCCTACCTCGTCCGCCGCCTTCTGGAAAACGGCGCCAACTCCTCCTTCGTCAACCGTATTTCCGACCCGAAGGTCTCGGTGGAATCGCTGATCGCCGATCCGGTCGACATCGTCGCCGCCATGCCCGTCGTCGGCGCGCAGCACGACCAGATCGCCCTGCCGGACGACCTCTTCGGCAAGGCCCGCAAGAATTCCAGGGGCCTCGACCTCTCCAACGAGGTGACGCTTGCCGGCCTTTCGACCGAGCTTGCCGGCACCGCCGCCCGTGAATGGCATGCCGCGCCGCTTCTGGCCGACGGCACGGCCGAGGGCGAGACGAGCGACGTGCTGAACCCGGCCGACCATCGCGACGTCGTCGGCCGCGTCACCGAGATCCGCGCCGAGGATGGCGAGCGCATCGTCGCCATGGCCGCCGAACACGGCGCTGCCTGGGCCGCGACCGCACCCGCCGAGCGCGCCGCCAGCCTCGACCGGGCAGCGGACATCATGGAAGGCCGCATCGAAGCGCTGATGGGCATCATCATGCGCGAGGCCGGCAAGTCGGCGGCCAATGCCATCGGCGAGGTGCGCGAGGCGGTCGACTTCCTGCGTTATTACGCCGAACAGGCCCGCCGCACGCTCGGCCCGGCGCACCTGCCGCTCGGGCCCATCGTCTGCATCAGCCCGTGGAACTTCCCGCTCGCCATCTTCACCGGACAGGTCGCCGCCGCCCTCGTCGCCGGCAACAGCGTGCTGGCCAAGCCCGCCGAGGAGACGCCGATCATCGCCCATGAGAGCGTGAAAATCCTGCACGAGGCCGGCGTTCCGGTCGGCGCGCTGCAGTTCGTGCCCGGCGCGGGCCGCGTCGGCGCCGCCCTCGTCGGCGCGTCGAAGACGGCCGGCGTCATGTTCACCGGCTCGACGGAAGTCGCCCGCCTCATCCAGGCGCAGCTTGCCGAACGGCTTTCGGCCGGCGGCAAGCCGATCCCGCTGATCGCCGAGACGGGCGGGCAGAACGCCATGATCGTCGATTCCTCGGCGCTCGCCGAGCAGGTCGTCGGCGACGTCATCGCTTCGGCCTTCGACAGCGCCGGCCAGCGCTGCTCGGCGCTGCGCGTGCTGTGCCTGCAGGACGACGTCGCCGACCGCACGCTCGCCATGCTGAAGGGTGCGCTGAAGGAACTGTCGCTCGGCTGCACGGACAGCCTCAACGTCGATATCGGCCCCGTCATCACGGCGGAGGCGCGCGACGGCATCGACAAGCATATCGAACGCATGCGCGGCCTCGGCAACACGGTCGAGCAACTGCCGCTGCCGGCCGGCACGGAGCACGGCACCTTCGTTGCGCCGACCATCATCGAGCTGAAGACGCTTTCCGACCTGAAGCGCGAGGTCTTCGGCCCCGTGCTGCACGTCATCCGCTTCCGCCGCGCCGATCTCGACAAGCTGATCGACGACATCAACGCCTCGGGCTACGGCCTCACCTTCGGCCTGCACACGCGCCTCGACGAGACGATCGCGCATGTCGTCAGCCGCATCAAGGTCGGCAACGTCTACGTCAACCGCAACATCATCGGCGCGGTCGTCGGCGTACAACCCTTCGGCGGACGCGGCCTTTCCGGCACCGGTCCCAAGGCGGGCGGCCCGCTCTATATCGGCCGCCTCGTGCAGAAGGCCCCCGTGCCGCCGCAGCAGGATTCGGTGCATACCGATCCGGCGCTGCGCGACTTCATCACCTGGCTCGACCGCAAGGGCAAGGCGGCGGAAGGCGAGACGGCGCGCAGCTTCGCCAACCGCTCGGCGCTCGGCCTCGAACGCGAGCTGCCGGGCCCGGTCGGCGAACGCAACCTCTATGCGCTGCATCCGCGCGGCCGCGTGCTGCTCGTTCCGAAGACGGAAGAGGGCCTGCTGCGGCAGGTCGCCGCCGCGCTCGCGACGGGCAATGCGGTCGCCATCGACGACGTCGCGTCCCTGAAGCCGGCGCTTTCGGACCTGCCGGCCTCTGTCGCGGCCCGCCTGTCCTGGTCGGCGGACTGGGAGAAGAGCGGCCCCTTCGCCGGCGCGCTGGTCGAGGGCGATGCGCAGGACGTGCGCAACGCCACCCGCAAGATCGCGGCGCTTTCCGGCCCGCTCGTGCTGGTTCAGGCTGCATCGAGCGAGGAGCTGGCGAGCGATCCGGAAGCCTATTGCCTCAACTGGCTGCTGGAAGAGGTCTCGACCTCGATCAACACGGCCGCCGCCGGCGGCAATGCCAGCCTGATGGCCATCGGCTGACGCCGATCCGGCAAGGCGCCACCCCGGCGCCTTGCCTAGCGGGCGAACTTTCGTGCGCCGGCGACGCAGGCGACGACGGCGAGCGTCGTCGCCACCATCAGCGGGCTGACCTTCTCGTGCAGCAGGCCGGCGGCCAGGAGCAGGCCGAAGAAGGGCTGGAGCAGTTGCAGCTGGCCGACCGCCGCGATGCCGCCGAGCGCAAGGCCGCGATACCAGAAGACGAACCCCACCAGCATGCTGAAGACCGAGACATAGGCGAGCCCCGCCCATGCGCTGCCGGCAATGCCCTGCCAGGTTCCCGGCAGCGAAGCGAGCGCGATCACCGCCATCAGCGGCAGGGAGAGGACGAGCGCCCAGGAGATGACCTGCCAGCCGCCGAGGCGGCGCGAGAGCTTGGCGCCCTCGGCATAGCCGAGCCCGCAGGCAAGCACCGCCGCGATCATCAGGAGGTCGCCGGCAACGGAAATCTCGCCGCCGGCGCTCAGCGCAAACCCCGCCACCGTCGCGCTGCCGAGGCAGGAGAACAGCCAGAACATCGGCTTCGGCCGCTCCCCGCCGCGAAGGACGCCGAAAACGGCGGTGGCGAGCGGCAAGAGGCCGATGAAGACGATGGAATGCGCCGCCGTGACATATTGCAGGGCGAAGGCCGTCAGGAGCGGAAAGCCGACGACGACGCCGAGCGCAACGATGACGAGCGAGAGGAGATCGCCGCGCGACGGCTTCTCCTGCCGCAGCGCAAGAAGCAGCGCCGCACCCAGCAGCGCGGCGATCACCGCGCGGGCCGAGGTGAGAAACAGCGGCGAGAAATCCGTGACCGCCACGCGCGTCGCCGGCAGGGAGCCGCTGAAGATGACGACACCGGCAAGCCCGCTGCCCCAACCGTTCATGGATGTTTTCATGTTTCCTCGCTTTCCTTACTCCCGCTACGCGCGAAGGGCTGGCCAAGACAGGAACAAATCCATACAATTTCGCAAAACTGTACTGGTTCGAATTCCCATACATGAGGCGCGCCATGCTGGAGACTGCTGCGAGAGGCCGGACGACCGAGGTCATGGCTGCCATCCGCGAACGCATCGCCGGCCGGGCGCTGGCGGCCGGCGACCGGCTGCCGTCGATCCGCCGTTTCGCGGCGGCGATGAAGGTGTCGCCCTCAACCGTCGTCGAAGCCTATGACCGGCTCGCCGCCGAAGGGTTGATCCGCGCGCAGCGGGGTTCCGGCTTCTACGTCGCCAACGCGGCGCCCGCGCCCTTGCGGCTGGCGGAGGCCGAGACGCCCAAGGCGCGCGCGGTCGACCCGTTCTGGGTCTCGCGCCAGTCGCTCGATGCCGATGCGGCGGTGCTGAAGCCCGGCTGCGGCTGGCTGCCGGCGGACTGGATGCCGAACGACGCGCTGCGCCGGGCGATCCGCGGCCTCGCCCGCAGCGACGGCGACCTGCTTGCCTATTACGGCGGCACGCGCGGCTCGCCGGCCCTGCGCCGCCTGCTGCTCGGCCGGCTGGCGGAGGAAGGCATCGCCGCGGGGGCGGACCATCTGATGCTCTCCAGCACGGGCACGCAGGCGCTCGACCTCGTCTGTCGCCTCCTGCTGCGGCCGGGCGACACGGTGCTGGTGGACGACCCCTGCTATTTCAACTTCCAGGCACTCCTGAAAGCACATCAGGCACGGGTGGTCGGCGTGCCCCATACGCCGTCAGGGCCGGATGTCGCGGCCTTCGAGGCGGTGCTTGCCGCCGAGCGCCCCCGCCTCTACATCACCAATTCGGCGATCCACAACCCGACGGGCGCGACGCTCGCCCCGCAGGTGGCGCATCGCATCCTCAACGCGGCAGCGACCGGTGAAACCATCATCGTCGAGGACGACATCTTCGCCGATTTCGAGCCCGAACCCTCGACGCGCCTTGCCGCTCTCGACGGGCTGGAGCGCGTCATCCGCATCGGCAGCTTCTCCAAGACGCTTTCCGCCTCCGCGCGCTGCGGCTACATCGCCGCACGGCCGGACTGGATCGAGGCGCTGGTGGATTTGCAGATCGCCACGAATTTCGGCGGGCCGAGCCCGATCTCCAGCGAGATCGTCGCGCACATGCTGGCGGGCGGCGGCTATCGCAAGCACATGGAGGACCTGCGCCGCAAGCTGGTGCGCCTGCGCCGGGAGACCGCGGACCGGCTTTCGCGGCTCGGCATCGAGCCCTGGCTGATGCCGCGCGGCGGCTTCAACCTCTGGTGCCGGCTGCCGGAGGGGCGGGATTCCGGCGAAGTCGCGCAGGCGGCCCTCGCCGGCGGCGTCGTCTTCGCGCCCGGCAATGTCTTCAGCGTCTCGCAGGGAGCGGCCGGCTTCATGCGCTTCAACGTCGCGCACATGCAGGATCCGCGCATCTACCGCGTGCTGGCCGATGCCCTGAAAGGCTAGCGGCGCCTGGCCAGCACCGAACGCGACAGGACGACGGCAAGGCCGATGAGCAGCGTTGCGGCGATGAAGAGGAAGGCGGCAGCGGCAATCGCCGGGCTGATGTTCTCGCGGATCGAGGAGAACATCTGCCGCGCCAGCGTGCGCTGGTTGGGACCGGCGACGAAGAGCGTCAGCACCACCTCGTCGAGCGAGGTGGCGAAGGCGAGCACGGCGCCGGAGAGGACGCCCGGCATGGCGAGCGGCAGGGTCACGCGGCGGAAGACGGTCGCGGGCGCTGCACCGAGGCTCTCGGCGGCAAGCTCCACGCGCTCGTCGATGCCGGCAAGGGCGCCGGTGACGCTGACCACCACGAAGGGCACGGCGACGACCGTATGGGCGATGATGACGCCCAAATAGCTGTTGGTGAGGCTGAAGCGCGCCAGAAGCACCTGCATGCCGACGCCGAGCACCACGGCCGGCACCACCATCGGCAGAAGGAAGAGCGTGCGCACCGCGCCGCGGAAAAGGACGACCCGGTTGCGAAGGCCGAGCGAGGCGGCCGTGCCGAGCGCTGTGGCGAGCACCGTCGTGCCCGTGCCGACGATCAGGCTGTTGACGATCGCCCGCCGCCAGGCATCGGCGAAGAAGAGCTCGTGGAACCAGCGCATCGACCAGGAGGGTACCGGATAGGTGAGGATGACGCTCGAGGTGAAGGCGAGCGGCAGGATGGCGATGAGCGGGGCGACGAGGAAGAGGATCGTCAGCGTTGCGAAGGCGGTCTTGGCGAGCTTCATCGGCATGGTCAGCGCCTCCCCGGCTCGTCGGCCGAAAGCCGCGCATAGACGCTATAGAGGAGGAGCGTCGCGACCAGCAGCACGACGCCGAGCGCACCGGCCATGCCCCAGTTCGCCGAGCCCGTGGCGTAGAAGGCGATGATCGAGGAGATCATCTGGTCGCCCGGCCCGCCGATCAGCGCCGGCGTGATGTAGTAGCCGATGGCCGAGATGAAGACGAGAAGACCGCCCGAGGCGACGCCGCGCAGGCTGAGCGGTAAGAGCACGCGCAGGAAGGCGCGCAGCGGCGGTGCGCCGAGCGAGGCGGCGGCCGGCATCAGGTTCTTCGGAATGGTGATCAGCACGGAATAGATCGGCAGCACCATGAAGGGCAGCAGCACGTGGGTCATGGCGATGATGACGCCGGTGCGGTTGAAGATCAGCGGCAGCGGCGCGTCGATGAGGCGGAGCCAGCGCAGGAGGTCGTTGATGAGCCCCTGTTCCTGCAGGAGGATGAACCAGGCGGCTGTGCGCACCAGAAGCGAGGTCCACAGCGGCAGCAGCACGGCGGCGAGCATCAGGTCGCGCTTCCAGCCGGACAGCGAGGCGGCGATGATGGCATAGGGATAGCCGATCGCCGCGCAGAAGAACGTCACGAGCGCGGCGATCCAGAAGGTGCGCACGAGGATGACGCTGTTGACGGACTGGTTGGCCGGCAGGTGCTCGATCTCGCCGGCGGCATTGCGGCCGAGGTCGAGGGCGGCGAGCAGGTTGCGGTCTGTGAGCGGCGAGAGCGCATCGGCGATGGCGAGCCAGAATTCGGGCTTGCCCCAGCGCTTGTCGATGGAAACGAGGTCGGCGGGCGGATTGTCGGTATCGCCGAGCGCGCTCGTCGTCTTGCCCATCAGCGTGCGGAAGCCCGAGCGGGCGGAGTTGAGGCGGCGCACCATGTCGCCGAGCGCCTGGTCGTCGTCGACGGCCCGAAGATCCTCCATCAGCGCCTGCTGCATGGGCAGGGACGGCGGCGAAGTGCGGTCCCAGCCGGCCAGCACCTCGGCGCTGCGCGGCAGGAGGCGCAGCACGGCCGTGTCGGACACCGACTGCGACATCATGCTGAACAGCGGCCAGACGAAGAAGGCGAGCAGGAAGACGAGGAGCGGCGCAAGCAGGAGCAGCGACCGGACGGTCCTGGGCGCGGCCGCAGTCATGGCGCGATGACCCGGCAATCGCCGGCCGAGAAGGCGGCATAGACCTTGGTGCCCGGCGGGAACTCCCGCGAGCGGCGGCCGAGCTTGGCGATCAGCGGATGGGCGTCGTTCTGGAGCTGCACGCGCAGGTGATCGCCCTGGTAGACGAAATCGGCGACCTCCGTTTCGAGCACGTTGCGCGCCTCGCCGCGCGTCTCGCTGAGATCGACCCGCTCCGGCCGGATGGAGAGATAGACCGGCTGGCCCGAGGCGACGGGCGCGGAAACGGCCGAGACGATACGCGCGCCGGAGGAAAGGCGCACCGTCGCCTCCGCCCCCTCGACCGCCTCGACGACACCTTCGACGAGGTTGGTCTCGCCGATGAACTCGGCCACGAAGCGGGTCGCCGGCTCGTCGTAGACCTGGCGCGGCGTGCCGATCTGCTCGATCCTGCCCTTGTTGAAGACGGCGACCCGGTCGGACATGGTCAACGCCTCGGACTGGTCGTGCGTGACGAAGACGATGGTAAGGCCGAGGCGGCGGTGGAGGTCGCGGATATCGAGCTGCATCTGCTCGCGAAGCTGCTTGTCGAGCGCGCCGAGCGGCTCGTCCATCAGCACCACGCGCGGCTCGAAGACGAGCGCGCGGGCAAGCGCCACGCGCTGCTGCTGGCCGCCGGAAAGCTGCGAGGGCCGGCGTTCGGAGAGCGCGGAAAGCTGCACCATGTCGAGTGCCCGTTTGACGCGCCCGGCAATCTCTGCCCGGCCGAGCCCGCGCATCTGCAGCGGAAAGGCGACGTTCTCGCCCACTGTCATATGCGGGAAGAGGGCATAGCTCTGGAAGACGACGCCCATGTCGCGCTTGTGGGTCGGCACCGCATTGATCGCCGCCCCGTCGAGAAGGATGGCGCCGGAGGTCGGCTGCTCGAAACCCGCGAGCATCATGAGGAGCGTCGTCTTGCCCGAGCCGGACGGGCCGAGCAGGCTGACGAACTCGCCCTTGCCGATGCCAAGGTCGAGATTCTCCACCACGCAGAGCGAGCCGTAGAACTTTGTGATGCGGTCAAACCGGATGAATTCGGCCAAGGGATACTCCATGACTTCTGCTGGCTGCCGGAAGCTCGCGCGCCGGCGAACGCAAACCTCACTTTCGTCATCCTCGGGCTTGACCCGAGGATCCATGCCTCCGCACGGCGTTTGTGGATCCTCGGGTCAAGCCCGAGGATGACGACGGAGGGGGCAGGCTTACCCGCGACCGGGGGCGGAGCACGCCCACCCCCGGGTCGGGAGGCCTTTTACTGCGCCAGCCAGGCGTTGAAGCGCTGCGTCAGCGTTTCCGCGTTGTCGATCCAGAAATCGACGTCGAGGGAAATCGCGTCCGTCATGTTGGCGGGATCGGTCGGCAGGTCCTTGGCGAACTTTTCCGGCACCTTGGCGGCGGCTTCCTTGACCGGCAGACCGTAGGCGACGAATTCCGGCAGCTTGGCCTGGTTGTCCGGCTCGCTCGCAAAGGCGATGAAATCCTGCGCGGCGTCCTTGTTCTCGGCGTCCTTCAGCACGACCCAGCTATCCACGGCATAGATGCTGCCCGGCCAGACGACCTTGAAGTTCTTGCCTTCCGTGCGGTTGATGCCGGTGATGCGGCCGTTATAGGCCGAGGTCATGGCGACTTCGCCGGAGGCGAGGAACTGCAGCGGCTGGGCGCCCGATTCCCACCAGACGATGTTCGGCTTCAGTTCGTCGAGCTTCTTGAAGGCGCGGGCGACGCCCTCTTCCGTGCCGAGCACGTCGTAGATCTCGTCCTTTGGCACGCCGTCGGCGAGCAGGGCGAATTCGAGCGTGTATTTCGGGCCCTTGCGCAGCGAGCGCTTGCCGGGGAACTTCTCCACGTTCCAGAAGTCCGCCCAGGAGGTCGGGCCTTCCTTCAGCTTGTCGCCGTCATAGGCGATGGCCGTCGACCAGACGATGGCGCCGACGCCGCAGTCGTTGACCGCGCTGTCGAGGAAGCGGTCCTTGCCGCCCATCTTGTCCCAGTCGATCTTCTCGTAGAGGCCGTCGGCACAGCCCAGCGCCAGTTCCTCGGATTCGACCTGCACGGCATCCCAGTTCGGCGCGCCGGCCTTCACCTTGGACTGGATGACGCCGATGCCGCCGTCCCAGGCCTCGTCCAGCACGGGCTTGCCGGTCTTTTCCGCGAACGGCTTGAAATAGATCTCGCGCTGCGCGTCCTGATAGTTGCCGCCCCAGGAGACGACGGTGAGGTCCCGCGCGAAAGACGGCGCCGCAAGGCTCGCCGAAAGCGCGAGCGCGGCGGCAGCAAGGATCCCGGATTTCAAGATTGTCTTCATTGCACTCCCCTTTTTCGTTTGGATGGAACCGGCCATCCGGCTCCGATGACGATATGCTGCCGCCGTCCCCGCCTTTGGCGTGTCGACGCTGCGGCTGCCGCCTGCCCTTTCCCCTGGGCCGTCGGCCGATTGATGCACTCCGGTCATTTGCGGTCAACGGAATTTTCCGTGCCGGCCGTATCAGACGTGCTGTCCTCCGTTGATGTGGATTTCCGCGCCGTTGATGTAGGACGACTGTTCGGTGCAGAGGAAATGGATGGTCTCGGCCACTTCGCGCGGCTCGCCGAGCCGGCCCATCGGCACTTCCGCCGCCACCAGCGCGTCGGTGCCCGGCGAAAGGATCGAGGTCTCGATCTCGCCCGGCGCGATGGCATTGGCGCGCACGCCGCGGCGGCCGAATTCATGCGCCATCTCGCGCGTCAAGGCCGCCAGCGCCGCCTTGGACGCGGCATAGGCGACGCCCGCAAAGGGATGCACGCGCGAGCCGGCAATCGAGGTGACGTTGACGATCGAGCCTTTCGCGGCCTCCAGTTCCGGCATCAGGGCCCGGGCGATCAGCGCCGTAGAGACGAGGTTGACGTTGAGCACCTGCGTCCAGGCGGCAGCGTCCGTATCGAGCACGCCGAGCCGGCCGCGGTCCGGCCCCTTCGGCGAGATGCCGGCATTGTTGACGAGCGCGTGCAGCCGGCCGTTCGGCAGGCGCTCGCGCACCGTCGCGGCAAGGCGGTCGATCTGCGAAAGGTCGGCGAGGTCGGCCTGGATGTGGCTTTCGCGCGCCGAGGGCCAGGCGCATTCCTCGGAGAACGCCTGGCGCGAGACGGTGAAGATGCGCCAGCCCTTCGACTGGAAGAGCTTGACCGTGGCATGGCCGATGCCGCGGCTCGCCCCCGTCAGCAACATGTAGCGACGTTCTTCGGTCATGCGGGGCGATCTCCTTGATGCTTGATACATCGTAATGAGCGGCCGGCGAATTGCAAGCCTCCCGCCACAAAAGCCTAGGCCCGGCGCGCGATGCGCTCCTCGCCACGCTCGATGCGTTCGAGGATCGGCTTTCCACCGAGCAGGATGTCGTCGACGATCGCCATGGAGGCGGCGGCCGGATCGTGCCGCTTCAGCGCCTCGACGACCGGATAGTGGTGGTCGATCATTGCTCGCCCGCCCGGGATATAGGCGTCGGAAATGTGCGGCCCCATCTGCAGCCAGAGCCGGCGCAGGATGCCGTTGAGCACCGGAAGCCCGGCGATCTGCGGCAGCATGAAGTGGAAGGTCTGGTTGAGCTGCGTACCCTTCAGCCGGTCGCCGGCGGCGATTGCCGCCTCGTTTTCCCGCAGAATGCGCTCCAGTGCCTCGATATCCGCGCTCGTCGCCACCTGCGCCGCCGTTTCCGCGGCAAGGCCTTCCAGCCGGATGCGGATCGCGCGGATTTCCATGTAGCGGCTCTCGCTGAGGCCGGGGATGCGGATGTCGCGCGGCGAACGGAAAGTGATCGCCTCGTCGTTGGCAAGGCGCAGGATCGCGTCGCGGATCGGCGTGACGGAGGTGCCGAACTGCTCGGCAAGGTCGCGGATCTTCAGCCGGTCGCCCGGCTGGAAACGCCCCTCGATCAGCGCATCGCACAGCGCGCCGTAGACGGCACCGTTGAGGCTCGCATGGTCCAGTGTCGTGAATTCGGGCATGGAACTGGTCCGCAAAATCGAGTAACACGATACTTGATGCATCTTTTTTGACGGGTTTCAAGTCTGCGGGCCGTTTTCGACCCCTCGCGGGCAGCAGTTCAAAGGCGATGCGCCTGCGCATGGGAGCCAGCATGACACACTCACCGCCCGCCGCCCGCGCGGCCGATTCCATGTCCGCGACGTGGAACCCGACGACGCTCGACGATGCGCGCGCCGCCGTGGCCGCGGTCTATGGGCACGACGGCACCGTCAAGCGCCTGTCCAGCGAACGGGACGAGACCTTCCTCTTCACACGGGAAGACGGCACGCCCTTCGTGCTCAAGATCGCCAATCCCGCCGAGGACCCGGCGGCGCTGCAATTCCAGGACGGCGCGCTGCTGCACCTCGAAGCGGCCGCGCCCGCCGTGCCTGTGCCGCGCCTCGTGCCGACGCGTGCCGGCGCGCCGAGCCACACGCTCGCCACCGCCGACGGCCCGCGCATCATGCGGCTCCTCACCTTCCTGCCCGGCGAATTGCAATACCGCACGCAGCCGGGCGAAAGGCAGAGCCGCAATGTCGGCCGGGCGCTCGCCGAGCTCGGGCTCGGCCTCGAAGGCTATGACGGCCGCCCGCCAGCCGGAAAGCTGATGTGGGACATCTCCCACACGCTCGACCTCGTCGCCGTCGCCGGCCACGTCGCGCCGGAGCGGCAGGCGGCGACCGGCGCCGTGCTTGCCGAATTCGAGCGCGCCCTGCCCGCCCTTGCCGCCCTGCCGCGCCGGCAGATCATCCACAACGACTTCAATCCGCACAACATCCTGCTCGATCCGGCCGAGCCGAGCAAAGTGGTCGGCATCATCGACTTCGGCGACATGGTGCACGCGCCGCTCGTCAACGACCTTGCCGTCGGCCTGTCCTATCATCTGGCGACGGACGACTGGGCGGCCCGCGCCAGCGCCTTCCTCGAAGGCTTCCTGTCGGCCCGCCCGCTGGCGCCGGAGGAGATCGCGGTCCTGCCGCTTCTCCTGCGCGCCCGGCTCACCATGTCGGTCGTCATCGCCGAATGGCGTTCCGCGCTGTTTCCGGAAAACCGCGACTACATCATGCGCAACCACGCCACCTCCTGGCGCGGCTTGCAGAACATATCCGATCTCACTCCGGCCGGGCTGAAACAGCTCGTGCCCAACCTTTCCGAGGCCTGATCATGTCGATGGTGAATGCATTTTCGCGCGAGGATTTCGAGCGGCTGAGCGAGGCCGACCGGGCGCTCATCGCCCGCCGGGAAAAGGTGCTCGGCCCCGCCTACCGCCTGTTCTACGAAAAACCGCTGCACCTCGTGCGCGGCGAAGGCGTCTTCCTCTACGACGCTGCGGGCGAAAAATATCTCGACGCCTACAACAACGTCGCCTCGCTCGGCCATTGCCACCCGCGCGTGGTGGAGGCCATCAACGCGCAGACCGCCGTGCTCAACACCCACACGCGCTACCTGCACGAGGGCATCGTCGACTATGCCGAGGCGCTGACGGCGACCTTCCCCGAAACCCTCAGCCAGGCGATGTTCACCTGCACGGGGAGCGAGGCGAACGACCTTGCCGTGCGCATCGCCCGCTTCGTGACGGGCGGCACCGGCATCATCGCCACGGACCTTGCCTATCACGGCCTGACGAGCGCCGTCGCCGAGTTCTCCCCCTCGCTCGGCGAGGCCGTGACGCTCGGCCCGCATGTGCGCACCGTGCCGGCGCCCGACAGCTACCGCCACGCGCCGGACGTGATGATGGAGAAATTCGGCCGCGACGTTCAGTCGGCCATCGACGACCTCAAGCGTCACGGCATCAAGCCGGCCATGCTGATCACCGACACGATCTTTTCGAGCGACGGCATCTTCGCCGGCCCGAAAGGCTTCCTCAAGCCCGCGGTAGACGCCATCCATGCGGCCGGCGGCCTCTTCGTCGCCGACGAGGTGCAGCCTGGCTTCGGGCGCACGGGCGAAGCGATGTGGGGTTTCGAGCGCCACGGCGTCCAGCCTGACATGGTGACGATCGGCAAGCCGATGGGCAACGGCTATCCCATGGCCGGCATCGTGCTGCGGCCGGAAGTCGTCGCCGAGTTCGGCCCGCGCGCCCGCTATTTCAACACCTTCGGCGGCAACCCCGTCGCCGCCGCCGCCGGCAAGGCGGTGCTGGACACGATCCGCGAGGAAGGCCTGCAGGAAAATGCGCTTGAGGTCGGCCGCTACCTCAGGAAGGGGCTCGAAAGCCTTACCGACCGCTATCACGCCATCGGGGACGTGCGCGGCGCCGGCCTCTTCGTCGGCGTCGAGATCGTCGCCGACCCGGCGGCAAAATCGCCGGACGCGACGCTGACGACGCGCATCGTCAACGGCCTGCGCGAACGGCGCATTCTCATCAGCGCCTCCGGCCCGCGGGCGAACATCCTGAAAATCCGCCCGCCGCTCGTCTTCTCGCGCGAGAACGCCGACATGCTGGTCGACAACCTCGCCGATGTGCTGAAGACGCTCTGACGAAAAAGCCGGGCCACACCCCTTTCCGTCGTCATGGTCGGTCAAGCCCGAGGATGACGGAGAAAGGGTTGCAGTCCCGGCCCGTGCGTGGACCCGCTCAGGCGAGCGCGGTCACCTGGATCTCCACGAGGAGCTCGGGCGTTGCGAGGCGGGCTTCGACGGTGGCGCGTACCGGCAGGTTGTCCGGATCGACCCACTTGTCCCACACGTCGTTCATCTCGGCGAAATGGGCGATGTCGCGCAGCCAGATGTTGGCGCTGAGGAGCTTGGCCTTGGACGTGCCGGCTTTGGCAAGCAGGCCGTCGATCTGGTTGAGGATGTCGCGGGTCTGCGCCGTGGCGTCGGCGCCTTCGCCCGTGACGCCGGCGGTGGTGACGATGCCGTTGACGACGACGGCCTTGCAGAAGCGCTTGCCGGGTTCGATACGCTTGATCATGGGATCCTCCTTCTGGGAACGGTTTTGCCGGATGGCGGCAGCGCGGCATCAATGCCCGAAAGGCCGGCGGAGTGCAACGCGCGCAGGCGCAAATCCGTGAAGATCACGTCCAGGCATAGCGCACGATGTGGAAGAAGACCGGCGCGGCGAAGACGAGGCTATCGGCCCTGTCGAGCATGCCGCCGTGACCCTCGATCATGTGCCCCCAGTCCTTGACGCCGCGGTCGCGCTTGATCGCCGAGGCGACGAGGCCGCCGAAGAAGCCCATGACGGAGGCGAGCGCGGCGAGCGTGCCGGCCTCCACCGGCGAGAACGGCGTCAGCCACCAGAGGCCCGCGCCGAGCAGCGAGGCGCTCGCGATACCGCCGATCAGCCCTTCCCAGGTCTTCGACGGCGAGACGGTCGGCGCGACCTTGTGGCGGCCGAAGAGCTTGCCGAAGATATATTGCAGCACGTCGCTGCCCTGCACCGTCGCGATGAGGAAGGCGATGAGCAGCAGGCCCCGGCCCTCGTTGCCGGGAATCGGCAGCGTCACCAGCGCCGGCACATGGCTGATGCAATAGACCGAGAGCATGATGCCCCATTGCTGCTCGCTCACCCGCTCGAGAAACCGGGAGGTGTCGCCCCGGATCGCCGTGAGCGCCGGCATGGCCAGGAAGCAGTAGACGGGCACGAAGATGGAATAGAGCCCGTACCAGTCGATCCAGATGAGATAATACTGCACCGGGATGACGACGAGGAACATGCCGAGCAGCGTCCAGCGGTCTGCGCGGCGCGTGTTGGTGAGCGTCACATATTCACGCAGCGCCGCGAAGGAGACGAAGGCGAAGAGCAGGACCACGCCGCCCTTGCCGAAGAGGAAGGCGACGCTGATGCCCGCCACCATGATCCACCAGGCCTTGATGCGCGCATTGAGGTTTTCCAGCGTCGACGGCAGGGGCCTCGCGGCGCGCCAGGAGAGCACGCCCGCAACGAGGCTTGCCGTCGCAAGCACGGCGACGAGGCCGAGGAAGAGGCGTGTCGTGTCGTCGTTCATCCGTTTCCATCCCTTTTCGGCGCGAGCGCCAGAAGCGCCTGCCGCGCCCGCTCGAGAAAGGCCTTGCGGTCTTCCCCCGCCTCCAGCGCCATCGGCGCGCCGAAGACGACGCGGCAGAGCAGCGGCACGGGCAGCAGCGCGCCCTTCGGCAGGACGCGCGACATGTTCTCGATCCAGCAGGGCACGAGCTCGACGTCCGGCCGCGCGGCGGCAAGATTGTAGAGGCCCGCGCGGAAGCGCAGCAGCGGCGCCTCGCCCATGTTGCGCGTGCCCTCCGGAAAGAAGATCAGCGACTGGCCGGCGTCGAGCGCACCCAGCATGACCTGCATGGGATCGGCCGTGCGTTCCACCCAGTTGCGCTCGACCAGAACCGTGCGCAGCAGCCGGCCCGCGATGAAACGGCGCACGGGGCCGGCATTCCAGTAGTCCGCGCCGGCGACGGCAGCGGTGCGGGCACGCTCGGCAGGCGGCAGGCAGGTCGAGACGAGGATGAAGTCGCCGTGGCTCGCATGGTTGGCGAAATAGATGCGCTGGCGGCCGCGCGGCGCCGCGCCGGCCCAGATCGGCCGCACCCCGGTGACAGCGCGCGACAGGACCGCCAGAACCGCGCCGGAAACCCGTTGCAGCAGCGTCGTCATGCCCCGCCTCCCCCGGCCGCATCGAGCAGCAGCACGGCATAGAGGCCGAGAGCGATGACAAGCGAGGCCCATTGCAGCCGCACGAGCCGCCGGCAGCCGGCAAGGCGTGCGGCAAGCGGAGCCGGCGCGGGGCTCTTTTCGCGAAGGCCCATACGCGCCAGCACGTCGTCCACCGCGGCAAGGCCCGCTGCTTCCGTGCCATGCGAGGCGGCGAGACGGAAGAGCGCGGCGTCGAAGAGGAGATGGACGGAAAGGGCGAGCGGCAGGAGGCAGAAGGCGAGTAGCAGCCCCCAGGCGAGCGGCCCGGCAAAGCCGTGTGCGCCCGCCGTCGGCGGCGCGGCGGCGAGGATCAGCACCGCGAGAAGCCCGCCTGCAAGGCCGTGGCGGCGAAGGCGGGCGACGATTGCCGACAAATCCGTCATCGCGCGGCCTCCTCGATGAGGGCATGGGCGGCGAGGGAAAGGTGCACCGGCCGGCCGGCGGCCCTCACCTGCTCGACAGCGGCCGCGGCATTCCCGGCCAGCCCCGACCGCACCAGCCAGCAGGCGGCGACGAGGGCGCTGCGCTGGAAGCCGAGCGCGCAGCAGACAAGAACGGGGCCGCGCCAGCGAGCAATATCGAGCGCATCGGCCGCCGCGCGGAGACGCGCCACGGGAACCGGCAGCAGGTCGAGCGAGGCAAAGGCGTGCCAGTCAAGGCCGGGCAGCGCCACGCCCGGCAGTTCCGCCGTCATGTCGATCGCCGCGGCATAGGGGGAAAGCGCGCCCTTCCTCGGCAGGCGGCCGAGGAAGACGCCGTCCGCGATCTCCGCAGCCGCCGGTAGCCGCCGCGTCCACCAGAGGACGTTGAGCCGCACGCCGAGCCGGTAAGGCATCAGCAGCCAGCGGCTTGCAAGGCTGGTGCGCCCGTCCGGCCGTTTCTGGAACGCGTCCGCGCCGCCGCCGGCATAGGCGAAGGCGACGATGGCCAGCGCAAGCGCCGGCCAGAGCAGGAGAAGGCCGGCGCCGGTGATGCGCATGGCCGCTATCGACAGGGCAAGGAAGATAGCCGCACCCGCCGCGTAGCAGGCGGCAAGCCGCCGGGCCTTCGGCTCCCCGGCCGGGCGAAAGCCGGACAGCGGCGCGGGGCCTTCGGCCGGAAACAGCCAGAGGGCGAAGAGGCCGAGCAGCGCGCCGGTCGGGATATCGATGGCATGGTGCTGCCATGTGGTCAGCACGGAAAGGCCGATCAGAAAGCACCAGACATGCCAGACGGTCCGCCAGGCGCCGCGCAGCCGCCCGCGCCAGTGATCCCAGATGATCACCAGCAGCGCGATATGCAGCGAGGGCGCCTGGTTGAACGGCTTGTCGAAACCGCCGAGCACGTCGAACAGGAAGCCCGGCACGCCGTGCGTCTCCGGCCGCACGAAGATCGCCCGCAGCGGAAAGGCGATGAAGCAGAGAACGGCGACCACCTGCGCGACAAGATAACGCCGCGCCAGCCGCCCCACCTCCTCCGGCGTGTCGCAAACGAAGAGCGAGAGCGCGTAGAAGACGTTGATCGACCAGTAGGGCACGATCGTCCAGGCAACGAAGGGAATGTGCCGCTCCCAGCCGAAGGCGAGGTTCGGCACGTCCGTGCGCAGCGAGGCCAGCCAGTTCGACGTGCCGTAGGTAAGATAGAAGAACGGCCCGAGGACGGCGAGCCATAGTGCCGCCGCGCGTACGGCGGCGCGACGCGACAGGACCGGAACGGGTGCGACGCCCTCCCCCATGCCGGCCTCAGACGCGCTCGGCCAGCGACACGGTGAAGATGCCCCATCTGTCGATGCGCTGCTCGATCTTGCGGAAGCCGGCGGCGGTAACGAGCTGGTCCATCTCCTGCTGGCTGCGTCGCCGCATGATCCATGCCGCCCCGCCGCGATGGGACGTCAGCGCCCGGGCGATCATCTCGAGCTGCGGATGCCAGGGCTGGCCGGTATAGACGAGCAGCGCGCCCGGCTCCATCGCCCGCGCAAGACCCGTAAGCGAGGCCTCGATCAGCGCATTGTCCGGGAAGAGCTCGTAAAGGCCGGAGACGATGGCGAGCGTCGGCTTGGGATCGATCCGCGCCAGCCCTTCCGTGTCGAAGGCGTCGGCGCGGCGGAAGGACGCGACGGATTGCAGGCCGCGCGCGGCGATCAGCGCCGTGCCCTTCTCGACATTGATCGGCGAATAATCCTGCAGGCGGATGCTTTCCGGCTTCGCCGCGGAGGCCGCGACGGCGTCGAGCACGTAGCGTCCGTGGCCGGCGGCGATGTCGAGGACGCGCAGCGGCCTGCCCTCGCCGGCAAGCCGCGCCAGCGCCCTGCCGATCAGTTCTTCCAGATGGACCTTGCGCTGGCGGATGCCGCGCCAGCCGATGGCGCTCAGGAACTGCCGGTCGACCAGCCGCCCGCCGGGACCGAGGCCGCGCGCCTCATCTTCATAGACATAATCCAGCGTCGAGCCGGAATCGAAGCCGGTGCGAAGGCCGGTGGCGATGCCCTTGGAGATAAGGCCGCCCAGCCGGATCGAGGCCCGCGTGAGCGCCCAATAGAGCCCTCGGGGAGAAAGAAGCGGCAGCGGGCTTGCCAGCCGGTCGGCCTCGTCGCGCGTCGCGCCGGAAAGATGCGCCTGCCGCAGGTCGGCGACGACCGGCGGTTCGGCGAAACGCGCCGTGACGAAGGCCCGCACCTTCTCCAGCGCCGTGGCCCGGTCCCGCTCGCCGAGCGTGTCGTGGTAGAAGCCGGGCAGGATGTGGCGCTCCTTGATCGTGCTGCCGAGATTTTCGAAGAAGCGATGCTGCGGCGCATGGCGCACGACGAAATCGCTGCCGGAGATGAGGACCTGCGTCGGCACCGTGATGGCACGGGCATCCGCCACCACGCGGCCCGCCGCCTCGTAGAGTTCCAGCAGGATGTTGGAGGCGATGGGACGGGTGATCAGCGGATCGGCCTCGAACGAGGCGATGCGCGCCGGATCGTGCGTCAGGAAGCGGGCCTTGACGTAGGAATTGACGAAGAACGGCCCTTTCAGCTTCTGCCAGAGGGCAATGCCTTCCCTCGCGAAGGGCACGTAGAGCTTCACGTCGAAGGCAGGCGAGGCGAGCACCAGCGCGCGGATGGAAGGCGCGTAGTCGTGCACCCAGGTCGCGGCCAGCACGGCGCCGACGCTCTGGGCGACGACGGCGATCCGCTCCATCGGGAAGCCCCCGGTTTCGACGATATGCTTCACGAAGCAGTCGAGGTCGCGCACCGAATGGGCGAAGGACGGCGAATGGCCCCTTTCGCCCGGCGAACGGCCGTGGCCGCGCGCATCCCAGGCATAGAAATCGAAATCGTCGAGCCCCAGTTCCTCCACGATATGGGCCACCCGGCCGCCATGCTCGTGGCCGCGATGCAGGAGCACGACAGCGCCCTTCGCCGTGCCGGAGCGGGCGGGCCAATGGCGGTAGAAGAGTTCCACGCCGTCATGGCTCGCGAACGCCGTTTCGATCATGCCGTCTTCCCTCTGCGTCGATGTCATCCCCACCTATACGGCTGAGCGGGCATGTTTGCAGTTGATTTTCGTGCGATTGGGCTTTCTTTCAGGGGAATACTCGTGCGGACCGCGCCTTCATGTCGATCTACAAGCTGAAATCCTCCTTCCAGTCCCTGCTGCGCCCGCTCGTCGGGCGGCTCGCCGCGCTCGGCGTCACCGCCAACCAGGTGACCATCGTCGCGGCGGTCGTCTCGCTGGGGATCGGCGCGCTTCTCGCGCTCGACCCGCGGCCTGCGCTCTTCGCGCTCGTCCCGGTCTGGATGTTCCTGCGCATGGCCTTCAACGCCGTGGACGGCATGCTCGCCCGCGAGCACGGCCAGCAAAGCCCGCTCGGCGGCTATCTCAACGAGCTTGCCGACGTGGTGTCCGATGCCGCGCTCTATGCGCCCTTCGCGCTCGTTGCGCCCTTCTCGCTGCCGTGGCTTTTCGCCGTCGTCTTCCTCTCGGCACTGACGGAATTTGCCGGCGTGCTGGGCGTCGCGCACGGCAAGGGGCGCAGCTACGAGGGGCCGATGGGCAAGAGCGACCGGGCGCTGCTCTTCGGCGCGCTCGGCGCGCTCGTCGCCGCCTTCGGCACGCTGCCGGCCTGGACCTGGCACATCCAGCCCATCGCCTGCGTGCTGCTTGCCTGGACGGTCGCCAACCGCGTGCGGGCGGGCCTCGCCTAGCGCTTGCGGAAACGGCGCGGCGTCGAACGTCCCGTCACCTCGTCCCAGTGCTCGTCGGCGCGCCGCTCGAAGGTCGCCGCATCCCGGGCATCGCTCTGGTAGAAGGCGCCGCGCGGCACGTCGGGCGCATAGGCCTGCTCGCTCCAGCCGCGCGTGTCGTCATGCGGGAAGGCATAGCCGACATGGCCGAGGGCAGCCGCGCCCTTGTAGTGGGCGTCACGCAGGTGCATCGGCACGGCGGAAGGCGGTTCGGCCGCCACATGGGCGAGCGCCAGCGAGATGCCGCGGCAGGCGGAATTGGATTTCGGCGCGCGGGCGACGTGGAGCGCGGCATGGGCGAGCACGATCTGCGCTTCAGGATAGCCGATCTTCTCCACCGCATGCAGCGCCGCCACGGCCGTCTGGAGCGCGGTGTTGTCGGCAAGGCCGACGTCTTCGGACGCGTGGATCATGATGCGCCGGGCGATGTAGCGCGGGTCCTCGCCGCCATGGACGAGCCGGGCGAGCCAGTAGAGCGTGGCGTCGGGGTCCGAGCCGCGCATGGATTTCACGAAGGCCGAGACGACGTCGTAATGCGCATCGCCCGTGCGGTCGTGGTTGACGGGCGCGGCCGCGTAGGCCTCCTCGACCATCGCTTCCGTCACGACGACCGGCTCTCCGGGCGCATGGCCCACCGCAAGGCTCTCCAGCACGGTCAGCGCGCGGCGGGCGTCGCCCCCGGAGCGGCCGGCGATGCGGCGAAGCTGCTCCGGCTCCAATTGAACCTCGATGCCCTGGTTCGCAAGATGGGCAAGGCCGCGCCGCACCACCTCCTCCATCTCCTCGATGCTCAACGGCTCCAGCTTCAGGATCGTCGAGCGGGAGATCAGCGCGGGCGTCAGCGTGTGGTAGGGATTGCCCGTCGTCGCGCCGATGAAGTCGGCGACGCCCTCCTCGCAGAGGGCGAGGAGATGGTCCTGCTGGGTGGCGCTGAAGCGGTGCACCTCGTCGGCGAAGAGCAGCGTCGGGCGCATGCGCGCCTCGTCGGCGATCTTGCGGATGTCGGCGACATTGTTGTGGGCGGCGTGCAGCGGGCGGAAATTCTTGCCGAGCATGGTGCCGATGGCCCGGGCGATGGAGGTCTTGCCGAGGCCCGGCGGCCCGTAGAGGATGATGCTGCCGAGCCGGCCGGCGGCAATGCGCCGGCGCAGCATCGTGCCGGGGCCGATGATCTTCTCCTGGCCGATGACCTCGTCCAGCGTCGCCGGGCGCAGTTCGGCGGCAAGCGGCATGGAGCCGGTGCGCGGCGCGGCGTCGAAAAGATCGCTCATCGGAACCTCCATCGGAAATCGGCTGGCCCCGTCTAGCGGCCCGCGCGATGGGGGTCAAAGGAAACCGTCAGGCGGGCCGGCGCCGCACCGCTATCGCCGTCACCTCGACGCGCATGCCGGGATCGGCGAGCGCGCTGACGCCGACCGCACAGCGCACCGGATAGGGCTTCTTGAAATAGGCGCAGTAGACCTCATTGAAGACCGGGCGCTCGGCCATGTCGGTGAGGTAGATCGTCAGGTGGATCACGTCGGCAAGGCTGCTGCCGGCCTTTTCCAGCGAGGCCTTCAGGCTTTCCAGCGTGCATGTGCTCTGCGTGCGGATATCGCCTGTCTCGATGGAGCCATCGGCCTTGAGCGGGATATGCGTCGTCATCAGGAGGTTGCCGAGGCCGGCGACGTCGGAGGAAATCTCGCTCTCGTCCGTGTCCTCGATGAAGAAGGGGGCGTCGTGACCGGCCATGGCGATTCTCCTCTGTGGCGTTGCAGGAAGCGACACAGGCTTTCACGCCATCCGTCAACCGGAAATCGGCGGATCGAGCCCGAGCGGATCGGCGACGCGCGGCCAGATGTCGAGGCGCGCCTTGCGGTAGGCGGTCGTCGCAGGATCGGTCGGGTAGGAGGTCGGCGCGGCGATATAGACGATCTTCGAGGAGACCGGCTCGAAGCCGGCATGGAAATGGTTGGTCGACTTGACCAGCAGGAAGGCCTTCTTCGTGAAATCCACGCCCTGGTTGGACAAGATATCCGGCTCGTAGGTCTGGGTGCGGCTTGTGATCAGCACGATGTCGATGCTCGTGCCGACCGGGCGCACGACCGCCGTGCTGCCGAGCGTCACGCGGCTGTTGCGGAAGCTCTGCCAGCCGGCATCGAAGACATGCTCGACCGTCACGCGCAGGTCGAGCGGCTCGCCGCCCTCCGGCCCCGACTTGCCGCCGAAGCGCAGCGCCAGCTCCGCCCCCTCGCCCGCCGCATGGCAGAAGGCGACGGCGATGGGGTCCCAGATCGTCGCGACCGCGACGTCCTGGAAGCCGCGCTCGATCATCCGGCGCAGGATATGCGTCGCATCGCCCGCCACGCCGCCGCCGGGATTGTCCCAGACGTCGGCGATCGTCACCGGCTTTTCCGGCCGCCCGGCGCGGATGGCGATGGCCCGGTCGAGGCCGGCCTCGGTGTCGAGCATCGGCATGGCGGTCGTCCTGCGCAGGCCGTAGAGCTCGTGGCCGAGCCGCTGCGCCAGCGCATCGCCCTTCGCCCTGTCGCCGTCCGTGACGACGACGATGCGCGTTCCCATCTCCGGCACGTCGCCGGCCATGAAGCCGTGGATGACGGAGACGGAGAGGATGCCGCCATGACCTTCCATCGCCTTCAGCCGGTCGACGAAGGAGCGCATCGGCTCGCGGCTCGTCGGGTAGATGGTGATCATCCGGCAGTCGAAGGTGGAGATGACCGGCCGGATCTCGCCCTTCAGGGTGCGTAGCGCAAGATCGACGACATGCTCGCCGCGCTCCTCGAAATCCGTATGCGGGAATTCGAGGAAAGCCGCCATCAAGTCGAGATTTTCGACGCGCTTGGCCGTCAGGTGGCTGTGCGGATCGAATTCGGCGGCGACCAGCACGCCGGGGCCGACGAGATCGCGGATGCGAGCCAGCAAATCGCCCTCCGGGTCGTCGTAGCCCTGCGCCACCATCGCGCCGTGCAGGCCCAGCACGACAGCATCGACGGGCAGAGCGGCGGCAAGCTCGCCGAGGATCAGGTCGCGCAGGCCCTCATAGGTCTGCCGCTGGATGAGGCCGGCCGGTTCCGCCCAGCAGGACGTACCCTCGATGACGGTAAAGCCTTCCGCCTTCCCGCGCCGGCGCAGGATCGGCACGACGGACGAGCAGAGCGTCGGCGTTTCCGGATGCTCTCCCGACCCCGCATAGAACGCCGCCTTGAAGGCGCTGAGGTCCGTCGGCACGGGAGAAAAGGTGTTGGTCTCGGTGGCGAGCGACGCGGTGAAGATGCGCATGCCGATCATTCCTGACGTTCGATATGTAATGTGTTTTCAGAAATGAGCTATTTTCTCCGTTTCCGTCAATACGGAATGCCATATTATGAAAATAATTTACATATGAAGCGGCGCGCCGGGTATGATACGAACGGCCGGACGGCACATCATCTGTTAGGAGCATGCATGGACCTTCTTCACGCTCTTTCGGACGAAGAGGGCACGTTTTCCGCACGGGAAAAGGCGCTCGCCCGCCTGGTGCTGGAGGATATCGATTTTGCCGTCAACGCGTCGATCAACGATCTGGCGGAGCGGGCGGGCGTCTCGCCGCCGACGGTGACGCGCTTCTGCCGCCGGCTCGGCTGCGCGGGCTTTCCCGATTTCAAGGTGCAGCTCGCCAAGATGCCCTATGTGGGCCTTCGCTATTTCGCGCCTGAAACGCCGACCGAGACGCCGGAGGAGGTCGCCGAGGATATCGTCGCCAAGGCGCAGAACGCGCTTTTCCAGATGCACCGCCAGCTCGACCTCGAGGCGATGAGCAAGGCCGCGCATCTCCTGCGCGGGGCCGATTTCATCCTTGCCTTCGGCGCCAGCGGCAATTCCGCGATGATCGCCCATGAACTGCACAACCGGCTTTTCCGGCTCGGCTGCCCGGTCAGCGCCTCCAGTGACCACGGCATGAACGCCATGCTCGCCGCCGCCGCCGGGCCGGGCACGGTGGTCTTCGGCTCGTCCTTCAGCGGGCGCGACCCGATGCTGGTGCGCTGCCTCGACCTTGCGCGCGGGCGAGGCGTTCCCACCATCGTCGTCACGCAGAGCGGCTCGCCGGTGGCGAAGGCGGCCGACGTCGTCATTGCCGTCGACCTGCCGGAGGGCAGGAACATCTTCCGCCCCACCTCGACGCGCTACGCCTATCTCGCCGTCATCGACATCCTCGCCAACCTCGTCGCCTATGCGGATCGCGAGAAGGCGACGAGGATCCTGCGCAGCATCAAGGAAGAGCTTGTCCGCCGCCGCGATGGCGACGACCGGCAGGCGCTCGGCGACTGATTGGGAAACGGGACGGAAGGCGGCCCTCGCCGCCTTCCGCGCGTCGCCTACTTCTTGATCGAGGCGTAGCTGCCGTTGCTCCAGCGGTTGATGTCGTAGCTGGCGTCCTTCAGGTCGCCCTTCTCGTCGAAGAGGACGGAACCGACGACGGTGTCGATCGGCTGGCCGTTCTTGAGGGCTTCGGCGACCTTCGTCGGATCGTCGGAGCCGGCGCGCTCGATGCCCTGCGCGAAGGCCTGGATCACGGCATAGGAGAAGAGCGTGAAGCCTTCCGGCTTGAAGCCGCCGGCCGAAATCTTCTCGACGGCTTCCTTCGCCTCGGGCTTGGCCTGCGGATCGGAGGGGAAGACGAAGAGCGTGCCTTCGCCGGCCGGCCCTGCGACCTGCCAGAACTCCGGCGAGGCGATGGAATCGGGCATGATGAGCTGGAACTTGTAGTTCTGCTCGGCGGCCTGGCGCAGGATGAGGCCGGCTTCCGGATGGTAGCCGCCGAAATAGACGACCTCGACCTTGGCGTCCTTCAGCTTGGTGACGAGGGCGTTGTAGTCCTTCTCGCCGGCATTGATGCCTTCGTAGATCGCCTCCTTCAGACCGTTCTCGTTCATCGTGGCGCGCACGGCGTCGGCAACGCCCTGGCCATAGGCCGTCTTGTCATGCAGCACGGCGACATTCTTGCCGGCATATTGCATGGCGATCCATGGGCCGATGAAGGCGCCCTGCGCGTCGTCGCGCGTGTAGAGGCGCATGATGTTGGTCCAGCCCTTGGCGGCAGCGTCGTCCGTCATCACCGGGTTGGAGGAAGCCGGGCTCATCATCAGCGTGCCGTTTTCCGCATAGACGGCGGAGGCCGGAATGCTCGAACCCGAGCAGGCATGGCCGTCGACGAACTTGATGCCGCTCGCCGCGATGCGGTTGGCGACGGAGACCGCCTGCTTCGGGTCGCACTGGTCGTCCTCGAACTGCAGCTTGACCTGCCGGCCCATGACGCCGCCCTTGGCGTTGATGGCGTCGGCGGCGGCCTGCGCGCCCTGCTTGAACTGGTCGCCGATGGTGGCAAGCGGCCCGGTCATGGGGCCGGCGACCGCGAAGGTGATGTCGTCCGCCCGCGCGGCCGTGCCCATGAGCAGGCCGAAGGCCGCGCCGAGGATCAGGATGCGTCTCATGTCTCTCAACTCCCTTTTTCGCCCGCGTCCGCGCGGGTCGTTACCTGCAAGATCGTTCCCCGCCCGCAGCCTGCTCTTCTTCATCGGCCGGCTTGCGGGCTCTTCCCGCGATACGCACACTGGCATGGCGGGCGCCGGGGCCGCAAGGCACCCGCATGCCCGGCGGAAGGGGAAATTTGCAATTGCTGCGCGCCGGTTTTTCTGGCCCTATGCCGGCGCGACAGGAACGGAACCTCAGAATGACCAAGCCCCTTGCCCGCAGGATCGGGTTCATCGGAACCGGCGCGATCACCGACGCCATGGTGCGCGGGCTTCTTGCGTCCCCGCCCGCAGTGGAGGCGGTCATGGTCTCGGCCCGCAATGCGCAGATCGCCGCAAGGCTCGCCGCCGATTTCCCGGCCGTTGCCGTCTCGAAGGACAACCAGGCGATCGTCGACGGCTGCGAGACCGTCGTGCTCGCCATCCGCCCGCAGATCGCCGAGGAGGTCGTCCGCCCCTTGCGCTTTCGCGACGGCCAGACGGTGATCAGCGTCGTCGCCGCAACCGCCCGGCCGACCCTCCTTGACTGGATCGGCGCGGACGTGCACCTGACACAGACGATCCCCCTGCCCTTCGTGGCGCAGCGCAAGGGCGTCACCGCGATCTTTCCGCCGGACGGGGAGACGGCGGCGCTGTTTGCCGCGCTCGGCACGGCCGTCGAATGCGAGACGAAGGCGGAGTACGACCTTCTCGCCGCAGCAAGCGCCCTGATGGCCACCTATTTCGGCATCATGCAGCAGGCGACGGACTGGCTTTCGGACAAGGGTCTGCCGGAGGAGAAGGGCCGCGCCTATCTCGCGCCGCTCTTTGCCGGCCTTTCCGAGACGGCGCTTGCCGCCGATCCGAAGCTCCCCTTCGCGCATCTTACCGGGGAATTTGCCACGAAGGGCGGCCTCAACGAGCAGGTGCTGCGCGACTTCGGGGAGAAGGGCGGGCTCTCGGCCCTCTCCCGCGCGCTCGACCGCGTCCACCAGCGCATCACGGGTTAGGAAGACAATGGCCGTCACCGACATCGCGACCCGCGCCTACGACCACACGTTCCGGCTCGATCCCATCGTGCGCAGCCTGCTCGACACGGACTTCTACAAGCTGCTGATGCTGCAGATGATCCGGCAGCTTCACCCGGACGTGCAGGCGACCTTCTCGCTCATCAACCGCACGACGCGCGTGCGCCTTGCCGACATCATCGACGAGGGGGAACTGCGCGCCCAGCTCGACCATGCCCGAAACATCCGCTTCACCAAGAAGGAGCTGATCTGGCTGGCCGGCAACAGCTTCTACGGCAAGGCCCGCATGTTCGGCCCGGACTTCATCGCCTGGCTTGCCGACTTCCACCTGCCGGAGTACGAGCTGCACAAGGCGGACGGGCAATACGAGCTGCACTTCTCCGGCCCCTGGACCCACACGACCATGTGGGAGATTCCGGCGCTCGCCATCATCAACGAGCTGAAATCGCGCGCGGCGATGCGCAACCGCGGCCAGTTCACGCTCGACGTGCTCTATGCCCGCGCCAAGGCCCGGCTCTGGGAGAAGGTCGAGCGGCTCCGGCACCTGCCCGACCTCGTCATCTCCGATTTCGGCACGCGCCGCCGGCACGGCTTCCTCTGGCAGCGCTGGTGCGTGGAGGCGCTGAAGGAGGGGCTCGGCGACCGTTTCATCGGCACCTCCAACGTGCTCCTCGCCATGGACGCCGATCTCGAGGCCATCGGGACCAATGCCCATGAGTTGCCGATGGTCGCGGCGGCACTTGCCGAAGGCGACGAAGCGCTCGCCCGCGCACCCTACGAGGTGCTGGAGGAGTGGCGCCAGCACTACAACGGCAACCTCCTCATCGCGCTTCCCGATGCCTTCGGCACCGCGTCCTTCCTTGCCAACGCGCCGGACTGGGTGGCCGACTGGACGGGCTTCCGCCCCGACAGCATGCCGCCCATCGAGGGCGGCGAGCAGATCATCCGCTGGTGGCGGGAGAAGGGGCGCGACCCGCGCAGCAAGCTGCTGATTTTTTCCGACGGCATGGACATCGACAGCATCGAGGAGACCTACCGGCACTTCCACGGCCGCGTGCGCATGAGTTTTGGCTGGGGCACCAACCTCACCAACGATTTCCGCGGCTGCGACCCGGACGGCGGCACGGGCCTCGATCCAATCTCGCTCGTCTGCAAGGTGACGAGCGCCAACGGCCGCCCGGCCGTCAAGCTCTCCGACAATCCGCTGAAGGCGACCGGCGATCCCGCCGAGATCGAGCGCTACCGGCGCGTCTTCGGTGTGAGCGGACAGGACGCGCGGCCCGTCGACGTCTGACGGCGGGCAAAAAAAATGGGCCGGCGGAAACCGCGGCCCATGAGATGTGAAGGTTAGAAACCTCCAGAGGGGAACAGCTGCTGCGACGGCACTGGGAGGAAAAAGCCGTCCTGTGCATCAGCTGAAGGCACTATGCTCGTTTTTTGACCAAATGGGAAACATTTATTGTGCAACGCAGCTATGCACATGCTGCGTTGCTCCCAAACCTCAGGCGCGGCCGATCTCGTCGAGATACCAGTCGATATAGCGCAACTCGTTCTGCTCCATCGGCGCGATGGGGCCGGGCACGAAATAGTGCGAGCGCACGCCCCGCGCCGTGTGCTCGATGATCGTCTTGTCCTCCTCGGTCGTCACCTTCCACAGCCAGGTGAGCTTGGAAAGGTCGTAATCGCGCCCCTCCTCCGCCTTGCCGTCGACGAGCCAGATCAGCTCCATCTCGCAGCTTTCCGCCGTCTTGGGGATGAAGCGGTAGATCATGCCGTGGTCGGGATAGCAGACGAGGAAGGTCGTGCCGCCGAGATGGATGGACGTCACGCCGCCGTCGAAGGCGGAAAAGCGCCCCATCAGCGGCGCCACCGCCTTGCCGTCCTCGCTGCCGCTCTCCACGCCGTCATAGAGCGCATAACGGAAGGCGTGGATTGCTTCGCGCCCTTCCCGCGAGGTCTGCCAATGGTTGCCCGAGCCCACCTCGATGCCGAGCGCGCAGGTGCGCGCCTCCATGGCCTCGTTCAGCGCCTCGATCATGTGCAGCGGCTGCTCCAGCGCATGGGTCTGCGAATATTCCGGATGGGCCGGGCCGCAATGGTAGCATTCGACGTAGTTCTCGACGGCGAGCTTCCAGTTGGCGTCGACCGGATAGCTTTCCCGGTGCGCCACCTTCGCGCTCGCCCAGCCGTACTGGCCGCAGGTCGCGTGCAGGAGGTTCTCCACCTCCAGGAAGTCGAGCGGATCTTCGGCGAAGGAAATGAAGATCAGGCCTTCGACCACCCGCACATGGAGCTTCTTCAGCCCGTGGTCCTCACGCCTGAAATCCTTCGGCATCAGCCGGGCGGCCTTGAGGTTGCCGTCGTTGCCGTAGGTCCAGGCGTGATAGGGACAGACGAAGGCGCGGGCATTGCCCTTCGGCTTGGTGCAGACCTCCGCGCCGCGATGACGACAGACGTTCAGCATGGCATGGACCGTGCCGTCCGCCGCGCGGGTGACGATCACCTGCTCGGTGTCGATGCGGAAGACCTCGAAGTCGTTGACGTTGGCGATCACGCTCTCATGGGCGATACAGTGCCAGTGGCGGCGGAAGACCCGCTCCATGTCGCGCTGGTAGATTTCCGCGTCGTGGTAGAACGGTCGGGCAAGGCCGTAGCCCGGCCGATGCTCCGAAACGAGGCGGTCGATGCGGTCGGGTGTCTCGGTGATGACGGCTTCGGCAATGTGTCCCATGGGATCGATCTCGCGCGGCTGATATCCGTCAAGTATCGATAGGCCCCCGGTTTCCGGCAAGATGGCCGAATGGCCGCGATTAATCGACGGTGTCGATTAGACATCCGCCCGATAGTGCGCCGCGACCGCTGCCGCCGCGGCGGCGACATCCGCCGTCTGCCCGACCGTGCCAAGCGCGATACCGTAGCCGACGACGCCCGAAAGCACCGTCTCGAAGCGAGCGCGCCGGCCGGTATGGTTGAGCCGCACCAGCCACTCGGCGCCCGGGCCGACGCCGGCGGAGAAATCCGTGTCGAGCGGCGCGGCGGCGGTAAGGAGGGCTTCCATCTCCACGCCCTCCGGCAACCGGACCGTCGTGACGAGATGGGAGGCCCGGCCGGCCTCGGCGGAGGGTTCGCCGCCAAGCGCGAGGAGGCCGGCCCGCGTCGCCCGCGCCGCCTTGGCGTGGCGGGCAAGAATGGCGTCGAGCCCTTCGGCCTCCACGCGGTCGAGCGCCGCTTCCAGCGCGAAGAATTCGAGTTGCGCCGAGGTGCCGGGCAGTGCCCCGCGGCCGGCATCGAGCCAGGCCTTGCGGTCGAGGAGCGAAAGGCTGGAGTCCCGCGGCCCTCCCTCCTTGCCTATGAGCGCCCACGCGGCCGGGCTTACCGAAACCGCCGAGACCCCGGCGGGGCCGGCCAGCGACTTCTGCGGCCCGATCACCGCGATATCGACGCCGAGGGCATCGACCGCAAGGGGATGGCCGCCCACCGAGGCGACGGCATCCACCACCGTGACGATGCCGCGCGCCCGGGCGGCCACGACGATCTCCTCCAGCGGATTGAGCACGCCGTTCGCCGATTCGGCATGGCACAAGAAGACCGCCTTGACATCGGGATGGGCATCGAAGGCCGCCGTTACGGCCGCAATGCCGATAGGGCGAGCGGGCTCGGCAGTCAGCGTCACGACCTCCGCCCCGCCGCGTCGCAGCCAGCCGCCGGTCCAGGCGCCGAAGGGGCTGGTGACGATGTTGATCGCTTTCAGGCCCGGACGGGCAAGGCTTGCCGCCACCGCCTCCAGCGCCACCACGGCCTCCGTCTGGAAGAGCAGGATATCGTTGCGGGTCGCCAGGATTTTCCCAAGCCGGTCGGCGACCGCGCCGAAGCGTTCGGCGGGAAAGACGGGGACGTCGTTGAGGGCATTCCAGCGGTCGAACGGCATGGCGGCTCCTATTCGATGACGAGGCGCGGCACGGCGCGCACCAGCGCGCGGGCGGCGGGCGATTGCGGATCGGCGATCACGCGGGAAGTGGGTCCGGTCTCGACGATCCGGCCCGCCTCCATGACGGCGATGCGATGGGCGACGGCGGCGAGCACCGAAAGGTCGTGCGAGACGAAGAGATAGGCGATGCCCCGCTCCTCCTGAAGCGTCACCAGCAGCTCGAGAATCTTTTCTCGCACGGAGACGTCGAGGGCCGAGACGGCTTCGTCCAGCACGATCAGCGCCGGATGCGTGGCGATGGCCCGCGCGATGGCGATGCGCTGGCGCTCGCCGCCGGAGACCTCGCGGATCGACCGGCCGGCATAGGCGGCGGGCAGGCCGACCCGGTCGAGCAGCGCGGCGACCTCGCGCGCCCGCTCGCCCTTCGGCACGACGGCGTGGATGCGCAAGGGATCCTCCAGCGCGGAGGCGACCGTGGCGCGCGGGTTGAACGCGCCGAGCACATCCTGGAAGACCATCTGCATCCTGGCCCGCCTGCGGCGCAGCGGCGCGCCGGAAAGCGCCAGCCAGTCCTCGCCGGCAAAGCGGATGCTGCCGGTATCCGGCTCGGCGAGGCGCGTGAGGACGCGCGCCAGCGTCGACTTTCCGCTGCCGGAGGCGCCCGCCAGGCCGAGCGTCTCGCCGGGCGACAGGTGAAGCGAGACGCCGTCGAGTGCCGTCACGCCGCGGCCGGCGGCATAGCGCTTGCAAAGGCCTTCGGCGACAAGCAAGGTCATGGCGCCGCCTCGCGAATGAGGGGCGGCGTCGCAAGGTCGCGATGACTGGCAATCAGCGTTTTCGTATAGGCCGCCGCCGGCGCGGCGAGCACCGTCCGGGTCGGGCCGGTCTCGACCAGCGCGCCCTTGCGGAAGATCGCGACGCGGTCGGCAAAGCCGGAGGCGAGCGCGATATCGTGGGTGATGAAGAGCAGCGTCATACCGGCCGCGCGCACGAGATCGTCGAGCAGCCCGACGATTTCCGCCTGCACCACCATGTCGAGCGCGCTCGTCGCCTCGTCGGCGATCAGCATGCCGGGTTTCGCGGCAAGCGCGGCGGCGATCGCCACGCGCTGGCGCTGGCCACCGGAAAGCTGGTGCGGAAAGGCCTTCGCCACCTTTCCGGGATCGGGGAGCCGTACCTTCTCCAGCATCTCCACCGCGAGCGAAAGCGCCTGTCGCCGCGACAGGCCGAGGTGCCGGCGGGCGCCCTCCCCCACCTGCTCGCCGATAGTCAGCACCGGATTGAGGCTTGCCGCCGGATCCTGGAAGACGAAGCCGAGGTCGCGGCCCGGCCGCGGCGGCGACCCCGCGGCCCAGCGCATCCCGCCTTCGACCCGCGCGCCGTCCGGTAAAAGGCCGGCAAGCGCGCGAGCGAGCGTGGTCTTGCCCGAGCCGCTCTCGCCGATCACCGCCAGCCGCTCGCCGGCGCGGATATCGAGGTCGATGCCGTCAAGGGCGGGCATGGACGCGCCGGGATAGGCGACGGAAAGACCGCGGATTTCGCAGAGCGCCGTCATGCCGCTGCCCTCCGGCCGGAAAGCACCCGGGTCAGCCCCTCGCCGAGCAGATAGACGCCGACGACCGTGAGGACGAGCGCGATGCCCGGGAAGATCGACAGCCAGGGCGAGGAGCGCAGCACGTTGCGCCCTTCGGCAATCATCGAGCCCCAGGTGACCACGTTCGGATCGCCAAGGCCGAGGAAGGACAGCGCGGCCTCGGTGAGGATGGCGGCGGCGACGATGATCGCCGAGAGCGCCAGCACCGGCGGCAGCACGTTCGGCAGGATTTCCCGGACGGCGATCTCCACCGGATGCATGCCGGCGACCTGTGCAGCGGCGACATAGTCGCGCTCGCGGACGGAGAGGACCTGCGCCCGGGTGAGCCGCGCCGGATCGGCCCAGGCGCCCAGCGCGATGGCCAGCACCACCACCGGCACGGAGGGGCCGACGACGCTGACGAAGGCAAGCGCCAGAAGGAAGCCCGGCACGATCTGGAAAGCATCGACCACGCGCATCAGCGCCTCGTCGAGGAGCCCCCCGGCAAAGCCCGCCGCAAGCCCCACGCACAGGCCCATGGCGAGCGCCGCCGCCGCCGCGGCAAGGCCGACGGCGAGCGAGGTGCGCGCGCCGTGGATGAGGCCCGCCAGCACGTCGCGCCCCAGCCGGTCCGTGCCGAGCGGAAAGGCGGCATCGCTGAACGGCGTCGTCAGCGCCCGGCCGGCAATACGCAGCGGATCGCCCGGCGAAAGCACCGGCGCGAAGAGGGCGACGAGCGCAAGGCACACCAGAAGGGCAAGCCCGATCGCGCCTTCCGGGGTCGCCAGCAATCGCCGCATCGTCCTCATGCGCCGCGCTCCGTGGCACCGACGCGCGGATCGAGCAGGGCGTAGACGATGTCGACGAGGAGGTTGACCGCGATGACCAGCACCGCGCTCGTGACGATGATGCCGGTAAGGAGTGCCGTGTCGCGCCCGCTGACGGCCTCCTGCGCAAGGCGGCCGAAGCCGGGAATGGCGAAGATGCTCTCGATGACGACGCTGCCGCCGAGCATCGCCGCCGCCTGCAGGCCGAGCATGGTGACGAGCGGCAGCAGCGCATTGCGCGCGACGTGCCTGAGCACGATCCGCATGCGCGAAAGCCCCTTGGAGCGGGCGAAGAGCACGAAATCCATGCCCCAGACCTCCGCCATGCCGGCGCGCATCACGCGCAGGAACAGCGCCATGTAGATGAGCGCCAGCGTGCCGACGGGAAGCGCGAGATGGGCGGCGATATCGACCGCGCGAGCAAGGCCGGTGCGGCCGGAGGCGATGGTCTCGATCCCCGAGGTCGGCAGCCAGCGCAGCTGCACGGCGAAGACGATGCTGAGGACGAGGCCGAGCCAGAAGCTCGGGATCGCATAGAGCACGAGCGAAACCGTCGACAGCGCCCGGTCGCGAAAGCTGCCCGGCCGCGCGCCGGCGAGGATGCCGAGCGCCGAGCCGAGCCCGAAGGACAGCGCGGTGGCGCTGCCCATCAGCAGCAGCGTATTCGGCAGGCGCTCGACGATGAGGTCGCGCACCGGTCGGTCGAAGGCGACGGACCAGCCGAGGTCGAGCCGGGCGAGCGAGGAAAGATAGAGCCACAGCCGCGCCGGCATGGACTGGTCGAGCCCGTAGGCCGCGCGCAGCGACTGCGCGACGGTGGCGTCCCCGCCGCCGATGGAAAGAAGATAGGCATCCACCGCATCCCCCGCCGCCGTCTCCAGAAGCAGGAACGTCAGGACGACGACGATCAGCAGCACCGGGATGCTGGCGAGCGCGCGGCGTGCAATGAGGCGGAGCGCGCGGTTCATGCCGCCTGCCGCAGACTTGTGCGCCGTGGGCAACGCGTCTGTGGCATCCCCCTCTGGCCTGCCGGCCATCTCCCCCACATGGGGGGAGATTGGCAAGATGCACCCACCCCGTTCAAACGGCACCGCTGGAAACGGGCAAAACGCAGCTCCATCCGATCTCCCCCCTTGAGGGGGAGATGGCCGGCAGGCCAGAGGGGGGTGTTCGCGGCAGGTCCCTTCATTGCCTCGCCATCACCCCTGGAGCGCGGTATCGGCCCAGTTGGAGACGGCCCAGCGGGGGTTGCTGGCGACGTTGAGCACGCTGTCGCGGGCGACCGTGATGAAGCCCCATTCGGCGACGTTGATCAGCGGCAGGTCGGCCGCGACGAGCTTCTGGAACTGGCGGTAGAGCTCGGTACGCCGGGCGGTATCGATGGTCTCGGCCGCCTTGGCGATCACGGCGTCGAGCTCGGCATTCGCATAGCCGCCCTGGTTGGAGAAGCCGACGCCGGCCGGAATGCCGGACTGGACGAGGATGGTGGTGGAGATCGCCGGATCGCCGCGGAAGACCGGCGGGGCGACGGCGAGATCGAAATCGTGGTCGGTATAGACCGCCTTCTGGTGCGCGGCCGAATCGGCGTTGACGATTTCCGCATCGATGCCGACGGCGGCGAGCGCCTGGCGCAGGTAATCGCCGAACTGGCGCGTCTCGTTGAAATAGGGCGCCGGACGCAGTTTCAGCGAGAAGCGCTTGCCGTCCGCATCCTTGGCATAGCCCGCCTCGTCGAGCAGCGCATTGGCCTTTGCGACGTCGAAATCGTAGGTCGGCACGTCGGCGTCGTAGAATTCCGGCGCGTTCTTCGGCACGGGGCCGGTGGAGGCGGCCGCATAGCCGAGGAAGATCGTGTCGACGACGAATTTCCTGTCGATGGCATGGGCGAAGGCCTGGCGGACCTTGAGGTCGGCGAGTTCCTTGCGGCGGTGGTTGATCTCCACGACGAGCTGGTAGGTCAGCGCCTCGTAGCCCTTGGTGATGACCTTGATGCCCGGCACCTTGGAAATGCGGTCGAGGTCGGTGAGCGGCACGGCGGAGAAGGCGGCGAGCTGGATCTCCTCCGCCTCCAGCGCGGCGCCCGCCCCGGCGCGGTCCGGCAGGACGCGGAAGACGATCTCGTCGAGGTTCGGCTGCGGCTTGCCCCAATAGGCGTCGTTGCGGGTCAGGCGGTAATATTCGCCGGGCTTGTATTCGGCGAAACGGAACGGGCCGGTCCCGACGAGCTGGACGTTCGCCGGATTGGCGGCGATGTCCGTGCCCTCGTAGAGGTGCTTCGGAATGACGCTGCTGACGACCGGCAGGGCGTTGCGGATGAGCTGGAGCGGCGTCGGCTTGGAAAAGCGGAAGACGGCGGTGGCCGCATCGGGCGTTTCCACGGTCTCCAGATTGGCGAAGACGATGCGGCCGAGATTCTGCAGGGGCTTCCAGACGCTGAGAGCCGAGAAGGCGACGTCGGCGGAGGTGAAGGGCTTGCCGTCGTGCCAGGTCACGCCCGCGCGCAACTTGAACGTCACGGAAAGCCCGTCCTCGGATCCTTCCCAGGCGGTGGCAAGGCGCGGCGAAAGACCATCCTTGCCCTCGAAGGAGGCCTCGGCCAGCGGCTCGATCACCTTGCTCGCCACGAAGAACACACCGTTGGAGGCGACGATGGCCGGATTGAGGTTCTTCGGCTCCGAATCGGCCGCCACGATCAGCCGCCCGCCGGCAGATGCGGCCTGCGCGCGGGCAAGGGTCGGCAGGGCGGTGGAGGCGAGAAGGGCGGCGCCTGCCTGAAGGAAGGTTCGCCGGGTCGGAATCGCGGTCAGCATCGGTTGCTCCTCAATGACGGGACTGCCGGATATTGGCGCCAATCGCGCCGCCAACACAGGCAGGAAATTCTCAGACTATGCCTTGCGAGGACAAATTCCATGCGCCGCGAAGCATGCCTGGCACATTGCGCTCAGGTAACGCGCCGCAAGCGCAGGAAGACGAGCCCGGCCACCGCAAGAAGGGGAGAGGCGGCGGCGAACAGCGTGGGCTTGTGCTCGATCGCGTTTTCCCAGTGGGGCGTGATGAAGGCGCTGGTGTAGAAGGGTTCTTCGGAATATTCGCACAGGATCAGCGCGCTGCCGCGCCGGATCATCTCGGCGTCGATCGTCGAGACGAGATCGCCTGCCGCCGCCGCCACGCTCGGCATGGCGCGCATGTGCAGGAGCAGCATCCGCGCGGCGGAAAGATAGGCATGGGAACATTCGTTGAAGGGGCTCGCCTCGTCGGCGATCGCCCGCGGCCCCAGGCCCCACAGGCAATAGTAGTTCTGGATGCGCGCGTAGTTTTCCAGCTTGCGGAAGACCGGGTCGGTTTCCCTGGCCCCGGCGGCGATACCGAGGATGGCGCCGTAGTGTTCGTCCAGCACCGCAAGGGCGCCGTGCGAAAGGCTCGGAATGGCAAGGCCGGTTGCGTTGAAGGAGGATACGCGGCTGCTGTGGGCAAGGGCCGGGCCGCAAGCGGCGACCATGAACGTCAGGAGAAGAAGCAGACGCAAGGCGATGGTCCTCTTCAGGCCGGCGGAATGCCGCGGCGGACCGCGGCATTCGCTGGATCGAAAGTCAGAACTTCGCGGCGAGTGCGCGATAGTTGCCGGACTGCTGGAGGCTGCGTTCCGCCAGATAGCCGAAGACGAGCGCGAGGGCCGTCCAGAGAACGGCTTGCAGCCCTACCGTCGCAAGGCGGAATTCGTAGAGCGTCAGCGCCGGAAAATTCTCCGGCACTTCGTTGATTGCCGGCAGGAGGCGGAAGACGATCGTCAGGAACGCCACATAGGCGACGCCGGCGACGATCGCGCCGTTCCAGCGGCCCCACTGCTCGCCAAGACGGCGGGCGAAGGCCACGGCAAGGGAGAGCGCGAAGATGGAAGCGGCGAGCGTCACGAAGAACAGCCCGGTGCGAACGCCGATCGTCTCGGGATCGCCGACGGCCGGCGGGTTCGGCGGATATTTGAGGTCCGGAACCACGACGAGGGCGACGAAGGCAGCAGCGCCCAGAACGAGCGCAAGCGCGCGCGGGCTGAGGCGACCGACGCGGCCGTAAAGGCCGGCGAAGACCAGCGAGAAGATGCCGCCCATGGCGACGGCATAGGTGACGACCCCGGTGAAGAGGCCGATGCCGGCCTGTGTCTGGCGGCTGACCGCCTCGGGTTCCTCGGGCGCACCGGCGGGTGCTTCCGCCGCGGCCATCAGCTCTTCGAACGCGATGGCGCGGTCGACCTGCGGTTCGCCGTAAAGACGTGCGAAACCGAAGGCAATGAGGCCGGCGACGAGGCCGGCGATCATGCCCCTCAGCAAAAGGTGTCCGGTCATGTCGTCACCTCAATGGCAGGGAAAGCCGAGGAGATGGCGCCCGTCGTGTACGAATTCGTGAACTTCCAGACCCGACAGGAGACGTGCGGCACCTTCTTCGGTGCTGACGAAATAAAGCGCGAGCAGCATCAGGATGCCGCCGAAAAGAGCCCAGGGGAAGAGCTGCGCTGCGGGAATGGGCGTTACGGCCGTGCCGTGGCTCAAGGTAATATCAGACATTTGGTCCCTCTCAGAATACGCGTTCGCTAGTGGGGCGAATTTGAAACTCTCGAGGTCTGGCTTTCGCGAATTTGCGATTACAGTGGCGCGACCGCGCCAGAATTCCACTGGCTTCCCGAGACAAGTGGAATATCTATCAACGGTGTTTCCCGCCTGTCAATGAAATCCGGGGACTTGCCGGCCGATTCGGCGGCAAAAGACGAATTGGAAGGGGCAAAGAGTGACGACGCCATCCACGGCCGCCCGCGCAAGCCGCCTGACCGTGCTCTGCCGCGGCGCGACGCCCGCCAGCCGGCAGGCCCGATTCTCCTCCGACGAGCCCTTGCCGGCGGGCGAAGCGGAGCGGGCAAGCCGCCTTGCCGGCACGCTTGGCCGCTTCGAGGCGGTGCTGCACGGGCCGGAGGCGAGCGCGGCGCAAACGGCGGCGGCCTTCGCGCCGGATGCCGTTGCCTGCCCTGCCCTCGCCGACGTCGATTTCGGCCGCTGGACGGGCCGCACCCTTGCCGACATCGCCGCCGAGGCGCCGCAGGACCTTCGGCGCTGGATGGCGAATCCGGCGGCCGCGCCGCATGGCGGCGAATCGTTCGAAACGGCGCAGGCGCGAGCCGCCGTCTGGCTGGAAAGCCTGCACGGCACCGGCGGGCACCGGCTCGCCGTGACGCATCCCGTCATCCTCAAGCTCCTGTTCGCCCATGTTCTCGGCGCGCCGCTCTCCTCGGTCTGGCGCATCGATGCCGAGCCTTTCTGTCTGCTTTCGCTTTCGAGCGAGGGCACACGCTGGGCGCTGCGCGGCTTCGGCCCGGCAATCCGTTAACCATTTGTTAACCATTCCACCGCTACATCGAAGCAACTGAAAATTAACCAAGATGACTGACGTGTTAACTCAACCCCGGCCGATCCGCCTCAAGGGGCGGTCCTTCCTTGCGCTTGCATTGACCCCGGAGCTGCCCTTCGAGGACTGGCTGGTGCGCCTCGACGACCTGGCCGCCCGCTCGGCCGGCTTCTTCCTGCGCCGCCCGGTCGTGCTCGACGTCGACGGCCTCGACATCGACCGCTCGGAGCTTCACATGCTGGTCGAGGCGCTGAGGGCGCGCAACGTGCGCGTCATGGGCATCGAGGGCGCACGTTCCTCGCTGCTCGGCCCCGACCTGCCGCCGGCCATGACCGACGGCCGCCCGGCCGGCGACATCGAGGCGCCCGAGAGCGAACCGGCGGAAGCGGCCGGCCCGGTCACGCCTGTACCGGCGGTTCCCGCCATGCCGGCGCCGGTGGGCGTAACGCCCTCGCTGGTCGTGACGCGGCCGGTCCGCTCGGGCCAGTCGATCTTCTTTCCGGAAGGCGACGTCACCATCGTCGGCTCGGTCGCCTCGGGCGCCGAAGTGGTCGCCGGCGGCTCGATCCACGTCTACGGCCCCTTGCGCGGCCGGGCGATGGCCGGCTCGACGGGCAATGCGGCCGCGCGCATCTTCTGCCGCAAGCTCGAGGCCGAGCTGATCGCCGTCGACGGCTTCTACAAGACGGCGGACGACATGGAACCGGAACTGCGCGGCAAGCCCGTGCAGATCTGGCTCGAAGGCGAAACGATCAAGGCCGCGACACTCGGCTGAACAACAAGGCGAACAGCCATTTACTGGAGACGTATATGGGCAAGGTAATCGTTGTCACATCGGGCAAGGGCGGCGTCGGCAAGACGACGTCGTCGGCAGCTCTGGGCGCCGCGCTGGCGCAGAACGGCGAGAAGGTCGTGGTCGTGGATTTCGACGTCGGCCTGCGCAACCTCGATCTCGTCATGGGCGCGGAACGGCGCGTGGTCTACGACCTCGTCAACGTCATCCAGGGTGAGGCAAAGCTCACCCAGGCGCTGATCCGCGACAAGCGCGTCGAGACGCTCTACCTGCTGCCTGCCTCGCAGACCCGCGACAAGGACAACCTGACGCCGGAAGGCGTCGAGAAGGTCATCACCGCCCTCAAGAACGCGTTCGACTGGGTGATCTGCGACAGTCCCGCCGGCATCGAGCGCGGCGCGACGCTCGCCATGCGCCACGCCGACGTCGCCATCGTCGTCACCAATCCGGAAGTCTCCTCGGTGCGCGATAGCGACCGCATCATCGGCCTTCTCGATTCCAAGACGCTGAAGGCGGAGAACGGCGAGCGCATCGAAAAGCACCTCCTGCTCACCCGCTACGACGCGGCCCGCGCCGAGCGCGGCGACATGCTGAAGGTCGAGGACGTGCTGGAGATCCTGTCGATCCCGCTGCTCGGCATCATTCCCGAAAGCATGGACGTGCTGCGCGCCTCGAACGTCGGCGCGCCCGTTACCCTCGCCGACGGCCGCAGCGCCCCGGCGCTCGCCTATTTCGAGGCGACGCGGCGCCTGAAAGGCGAGACCCTGCCGGTCACGGTGCCGGGCGAGAAGCGCAGCTTCCTCGGCAAGATCTTCGGAAGGAAGGCGGCATGAATCCTTTCCGCTTCTTCTCCCGCGCCCAGTCGGCCCCGGCCGCCCGCGAGCGGCTGCAGGTGCTGCTCGCCCACGAGCGCGCCGCCACCGGCGACTCCGACCTCGTCAACAAGCTGCGCGACGAAATCCTCAAAGCGATTTCCAAGCACATGCAGGTCGACGACGAAAAGGTCTCCATCAAGATGGAACGCGGCGCGCAGGTCTCCACGCTCGCCGTCGACATCGAGATCCCGTTCGACGCCGGCAAGAAGGCCGCCTGAGCCTTCGAGCTTCAACCTCAACCGCTCAAAAGGAGGATGCCATGAGCCGTCTTACCCTTCTGGAAAGGCTGAAAGCCGCCCAGCAGACCCCCAAGTACCAGGGCCGCGACATCACCACCATCAGCGCGGTGCTGTCCAACACGGCACTGGCGCGGCATGTGGAGATTTGCGAGCAGGCCGCCGGCATCGCCCCCAAGGCGGGCGAACCGTCCGGCACCACCACCCACTAGGGATTTAAGGATCGCTCGCCGCGACGTAGAGCGCGGCGAGCGCCTCGAAACCGGCCTGGTCTTCCGGCGTGAAGCGGCCCGGCGACGGACTGTCGAGATCGAGGACGCCGAGGACGGCACCGTCCCTGATGAGCGGCACGACGAGTTCCGAGCGCGAAGCGGCGTCGCAGGCGATATGGCCGGGAAAGGCGTCGACGTCCTCGACGCGCTGGCTGCGCCGCTCGGCGACCGCGCTGCCGCACACGCCCTTGCCGACCGGAATGCGCACGCACGCCACCTTGCCCTGGAACGGGCCGAGCACCAGTTCCCTCTCCGATTTCAGGAAATAGAAGCCGGCCCAGTTGAGGTCCTCGACGGCATCGAAGATCAGCGCGGCAAGATTGGCCGCGTTGGCGATGGCGTCGCGCTCGCCGTGCAGGAGCCCTTCTGCCTGCGCCAGAAGCTCACGGTAGAAGCCGGGCTTGTCGGCCGCCTCGATTTTTCCGATGTGGTGCATGGCAGTTCCTCGACGTGTTTCGCCGTCGATAGACCCCGGCAGGGCCGCTGGCAAGGCGCGAACCCCGGGCCTGCACCCCTCGTTTCCGGGGCGAACGGTTCCTTTCAGGAATATATCGTATCGCGATATACATCTTCTTTTCTGACTATACGCAAGTTTCACCCTGCCGGCAGGGCCTTACGCGTGCCTTTATTTTATTATATATGAATATATAAGTATTGATGCGAATATACAAATACTTATTCCTTAAATACTTCATACGATAAAATTAGTGATGGAATCGGCGCCACAACATAAAATTGAAAACCTGATATCCCTAGAAATAGGGAGGAGAAATTGCGTGTTCTTAGACCAAAGTTGCATGGTTTTATCGATTTGCTAACCATTCGCTCCGACAGTCTATAGTTATTCCGGCGATGCTGCCGGCGTTGCACTCATCGGTGGCATGTCTTCGTGACGTCCGAAATGATTTCGGCGCGGCAGGAAAGGTGTGTCCACGTCGGGAATGACCATCATGAAAATCAAGACGCAATTCATCGCCCTGGCGTCGGCTACCGGCGTGGTGATGGCAGGGCTCGTGGTGAGCCTCTGGGAATATGCCGGCGCAGCCGACGACGTCACCCGGGCTTACGACCAGAAATACCAGTCCTATGTGCTCGCCGACGGCTTCCGGCAATCATCGGACGACCTGACGCGCATGGTGCGCACCTATGCCGAGACGGGCGATCCGGCCTTCAAGGACCAGTACAACGCCGTCATCGAAATCCGCAACGGCACGCGGCCGCGGCCGGAAGGCTATGAACGGATCTACTGGGATTTCGTCGCCGGGGGCGTCGCCAAGCCGCGGCCGGACGGCCCGGCCGTCTCGCTGCACGACCTGATGAAGAAGGCCGGCTTCACCGACGAGGAATTCGGCCTTCTCGACGAGGCCGGCAAGCGCTCGGACGCGCTCATCAAGCTGGAGACCGAGGCGATGACCCTGGTCGACAACGCCGCCACCCTCGGCCCGCAAGCGCGCGAAAAAGCGACCCGGATGCTCAACTCGCCCGACTATCACAAGTTCAAGGCCAACGTGATGCAGCCGGTCGATACCTTCTTCGAGAAGATGGAGGCGCGCACGCAAAGCGTCATCGACGAGGCCAACGGCCGGGCCGGCCTCTGTTGGACGCTGATCGTCACGGCCATGTCCGCGTTGGCGCTGATGTTCTCCATCGTCGGCTACGTGACGTTCAGGCGCATCATCGGCGGCATGTCGCGCCTCGGCGCATCCATGGGCCTTGTCGCCGACGGTCAGCTCGACACCGAGATCGTCCTTGCCCGCAACAATGACGAGATCGGCGACATGGGCAAGGCGCTCGAAGTGTTCCGCCAGAGCGCCATCGCCAACCGGCGCCTGGAGGAGGAAGCGGTGGAAGGCCGCAAGCGCGCCGAAGCCGAACGGATCGCCATGCAGGAAAAGGCCGAAGCCGATGCGGCCGAACGGCTGCGCGTGGCCACCTCCGGCCTTGCGGCGGGCCTGAAGCGCCTCGCCGCCGGCGACCTCGCCTTCCAGATCGACGAAATCTTCGCGCCCGATTTCGAGCCGCTGCGCCACGACTTCAACCAGTCGGTCGCCCAGCTCGCCACGACGCTCAGCGATATATCGAACGCCATCTCGACGCTCGACAACGGCACGCGGGAAATCGCCGCCGGCACGGACGATCTTTCCAAACGCACCGAGCAGCAGGCGGCCTCGCTCGAGGAAACCGCGGCAGCACTCGACGAGATCACCGTCAACGTCGCCAATTCCAGCAAGCGCACGGAGGAGGCGCGCAGCGTCGCGGGGCAGGCCAACCACGCCGCCGCCCAGTCCGCCGAAGTGGTCTCCTACGCGGAGGAAGCGATGCGCAAGATCGAGGAGAGCGCCCAGCAGATCTCCAACATCATCGGCGTGATCGACGAGATCGCCTTCCAGACGAACCTTCTGGCGCTGAATGCCGGGGTGGAAGCGGCGCGCGCGGGCGAGGCCGGCAAGGGCTTTGCCGTCGTCGCCCAGGAGGTGCGCGAGCTCGCCCAGCGCTCCGCACAGGCGGCAAAGGAGATCAAGGAGCTGATCCACAACTCCTCCACCGAGGTGGACAACGGCGTAAAACTGGTGCGCGATGCGGGTTCGGCGCTGAAGACCATCAGCGGCTTCATCATCGAGATCAACACGCACATGGAATCCATCGCAACGTCCGCGAAGGAGCAGTCCGTCGGGCTTGCGGAGGTCAACACCGCCGTCAACGCCATGGACCAGACGACGCAGCAGAACGCGGCGATGGTGGAAGAATCCAACGCCGCGTCCAATACGCTGGCGACGGAAGCGGTGCGCCTTCGCGACCTCGTCGGCCGGTTCCGCCTCGCCGGCATGCCGGCGGCGAAAGCGGCATCCGGGCAGGCCGCACGCCCGCAGGCCTCCCCCGCCCGCACGCTCGGCCGCAAGGTCGCCGCCGCCTTCAGCGGCAATGCGGCCCTCGACACCCGGGCGGAATGGCAGGAGTTCTGACCGCCCCGGCGGAAAGCCGCCAGACTGAACCCGCCCGCGAAATATCGCGGGCGGGTTTTCGCATTCCCGAATGGGCTTTCGGATGAAAAGGACTATAGTGTCAGGACAAAAAAATTGCACTGAAGGATGATTGCATGGATATCGACCGGGCGCGCACCTTTCTGGAGATCGTGCATACCGGCAGCTTCCTGAAGGCATCCGAACGGCTGCACATCACCCAGACCACCGTGAGCGCGCGCATCCGCACGCTGGAGGAGGCGCTGGGCCGCAAGCTCTTCGTGCGCACGCGCAACGGTGCGGCGCTCACGCCGGCGGGCCGCGAATTCGAGCGTTTCGCGCAGTCCTTCGTGCAGGTGTGGGAGCGGGCGCGCCAGCAGCTCACCGTACCGCCCGGCCGCACCGCGGTCGTGGCTGTCGGCGGGGAGATGAGCCTGTGGAACCCGCTCATGCTGGAATGGCTCGTCTGGATGAAGGGCAATTGCCCGCATATCGCCGTCCACGCCCGCGTCGGCATTCCCGACCAGTTGCTGGAGCAGCTGCGCACGGGCGTGCTCGATGTCGCCGTGCTCTATGCGCCGAAGCTGATGCCCGGCTTCCGGATCGATCTCCTGGAGGAAGAGCAGCTCATCCTGGTGCAGAACGTCGCCGGCCTGAAGGAAGGCGAGGAACCGGACCATGTGCGCGTCGAATGGGGCACGCAATTCGCCGGCCAGTCCGGTTTCGGGCAGGCCGGTTTCGCCGAGCCCGCGCTTCAGGTGGATTTCGGCCTGCTTGCCCTTCACTATATCCTGCGCGTCGGCGGCACGGGCTATTTCCGCAAGGGAACGGTGGCGCCCTACCTTGCGGCGGGCACGCTCGAAAGGGTCGAAGGCGCGCCCGAATTCACCTATCCCGTCTATGCCGTCTATGCGGAATCGTCCGAGGGGCGCCGGGACGTACAGGACGCCCTTTCCGGCCTGAAGCAGGTTTCCGCCTAGCCGGACGGCCGAAAAGGCGAAAAAAGTTGCACTTCGGCGAAGGGAACGTTGTCCCAAGAAATCCGCTCGCGGCAAAACGCCTGAAACGCCCTTCCCCACCCCTTTGGAACACGCGTCTCAAGATGGGTTGACTGCAATTTTCTTGCAGTCAGCGGACAATATCATTCGTTTGTCACACCTCCGAACGGCCGCCAATAGTGCCCGCGAACTCTTTGGAAATGCCGGTTTTCCGGCCTCAGGAGGCGAGCGGACGAATGACTCTCTTGGAATTCAACGGACCCGGGCTGAACGAAGAACAGTGGAAGACGGTGCGCACCGTCGCCACCCAGCTCAAGCCCCAGCAGGCGCTCTGGCTGAGCGGCTATTTCGCCGGCCTTGCCGATGCCGGCCGTCCCGATGCGGCCCATCTCGTGCCCGCCGGCCTCGATCCGGCGCCGGTCGCCGCGGCCGCTCCCGTGCGCACGCTCACCATCCTCTACGGCAGCGAGACCGGCAACGGCAAGGGCGTCGCCGCCCGCCTTGCCGAAGCGGCACGCGCGGCCGGTTTCGCCCCGGTCCTCGCCGACATGGCCGACTACAAGCCGCGCCGGCTGAAGGAGGAGCAGGACCTTCTCATCGTCGCCTCCACCCATGGCGAGGGCGCGCCGCCGACCTCCGCCGCCGGCTTCTTCGAATTCGTCGAAAGCCGCAAGGCACCCAAGCTCGAGGGCCTGCGCTATGCCGTGCTGGCGCTCGGCGATTCCACCTACGAATTCTTCTGCGGCGCGGGCCGGCGGATCGACGAGCGCCTTGCCGAGCTCGGCGCCGAGCGCCTGCACCAGCGCATCGACTGCGATGTCGACTACGACGACCCCGCCGCCGCCTGGATCGAGACGGCCGTGGGCCTGCTCGCCCCGCCGCGCGCCGTCGCCGCGACACCCGCCGCCAGCCCGGCCGTATCCGCTGCCACAGCCTACGACAAGCGCAACCCCTTCCCGGCCATCGTCATCGAGAACCTGGCGCTCACCGGCCGGGGATCGAGCAAGGAGACGCGGCATATCGAACTCTCGCTGGAGGGCTCCGGCCTCTCCTTCGCGCCAGGCGACGCCCTCGGCATCGTGCCGCGCAACGATCCGGCGCTCGTCGAAAGCCTCCTGTCGGCGCTCGATCTTTCCGGCGCCGAGCCCCTGACGCTCAAGGGCGAGGCGACGACGCTCAGCGAGGCGCTCGGTGGCGTTCTGGAAATCACCGCCGCTACCCCGCGCTTCCTCGACCAGTGGGCCGAGGTGACCGGCTCGGCGGAGCTGAAGGAACTGACGGGCGATGCCCGCTCGGCATTCCTGCGCGAAAACCACGTCATCGATATCGTGCGCCGCTTCCCGGTAAGGGGTGTCGATGCGGCGGCGCTCGCCGCCGGCCTTCGCCCGCTCCAGCCGCGGCTCTATTCCATCGCCTCCTCCGCGACGGCCGTTCCCGACGAGGTCCATCTGACGGTCTCCACCGTGCAATATGCGCTGAACGGCGAGGAGCGTTTCGGCGTCGCCTCCGGCCAGTTCTCGCGCCGCGCCGGGCCGGAAACCGTCCTGCCCGTCTATGTGCAGGAGAACCCGCGCTTCCGCCTGCCGGCCGAGGATGCGCCGATCATCATGATCGGCGCGGGCACGGGCGTCGCCCCCTACCGCGCCTTCCTGCAGGAGCGCGAGGCGCAAGGCGCGGACGGCCGCGCATGGCTCTTCTTCGGCGAGCGCAACTTCGACAGCGACTTCCTCTACCAGACGGAATGGCAGGGTTTCCTGAAGGACGGCCTGCTCTCCCGCATGAACGTCGCCTTCTCGCGCGACGGAGCGGAGAAGACCTATGTGCAGCACCGGCTGCTGGAAGAGGCCCGCGACGTCTACGCTTGGCTGGAAGAAGGCGCGCATCTCTATGTCTGCGGCGACGGGGCCAAGCTCGCGCCCGACGTCCACCGCGCCCTCCTGACGATCGTCATCGAGCAGAGCGGGCGTGGCAAGGCTGCCGCCGAGGAATACCTCGCCGCGCTGCAGGAAAGCCGCCGCTACCAGATCGACGTCTATTGAGGCCCGACATGACCCTTCTTGAAACCGACCGCAGCCGCGACATCTCCCAGCCCCTCGAAAGGCTCACGCCGGACGAGACGATGAAGGCAAACAGCGACCAGCTGCGCGGCACCATCGCCGAGGGCCTTGCAGCGCCGCTGACCGCCGCCGTTCCCGGTGACGACATCAAGCTGATGAAGTTCCACGGCGTCTACCAGCAGGACGACCGCGACATCCGCGACGAGCGGCGCCGGCAGAAGCTGGAGCCCGCCTATCGCTTCATGGCGCGCGTACGCCTTCCCGGCGGCGTGCTGACACCCGCGCAATGGCTGAAGCTCGATGCGCTGGGACGTGCCTATGCCGGCGACATGCTGCGCCTGACGACACGCCAGACCTTCCAGTTCCACTATATCCACAAGAAGAACCTGCGCGCCGTCATGCAGGGGCTGAACGACGTCGCGCTCGACACCAAGGCGGCCTGTGGCGACGACGCGCGCGGCGTCATGGCCTCGATCAATCCCGAGCTTTCGGCGCTGCACGCCGAGGTCTACGCGCTTGCCAAGGGCGCAAGCGACCACGCCACGCCGAAGACCGGCGCCTATCCCGAGATCTGGTACGGCGAGGAGCGCCAGACAAAGGGCGACGGGCCGGAAGAGCCGATGTACGGGCGCACCTATATGCCGCGCAAGTTCAAGATCGGCTTCGTCATCCCGCCCGTCAACGATATCGACGTCTACGCGCAGGATCTCGGCTTCATCGCCATCGTCGAAAAGGGCCGGCTCCTCGGCTTCAACGTGGCGGTGGGCGGCGGCATGGGGCGGACGGACCAGGCGCCGAAGACCTATCCGCGCCTTGCCAGCGTCATCGGCTTTGTTGCCAAGGACAAGGTGATCGAGACCTGCGACGCCGTCATGGGCGTGCAGCGTGACTATGGCGACCGCGCCGACCGCAGCCGCGCCCGCTTCAAGTATACGGTAGACGACAAGGGGCTCGACTGGATCAAGGCGGCGATCGAGGACCGGCTGGGCTTTTCCCTCGGCGAGGCGCGTCCCTACGCCTTCACCACCAACGGCGACACGCTCGGCTGGCAGCGCGGCGAGGACGGGCGCGAGCACTATACGCTGCGCATCGAGAACGGCCGCGTGAAGAATTTCGAGAACCTCGCGCTCTTCGACGGCATACGCGCCATTGCCGAGGCTCATCGCGGCACCTTCCGCGTGACGCCCAACCAGAACCTCATCATCGCCGAGGTGGACCCCGCCGACCGGCCGAAGATCGACGCGCTCCTGAAGGTGAACGGGCTCGACAGGCTCAACGGCGGCAGCGGCCTTAGGCGCAATTCCATGGCCTGCGTGGCGCTGCCGACCTGCGGCCTCGCCATGGCCGAGAGCGAGCGTTACCTGCCGACGCTGATCACGAAGATCGACGCCATCCTCGCCGAGCACGGCCTGTCGGACGAGCCCATCACCATCCGCATGACCGGCTGTCCGAACGGCTGCGCACGGCCCTACATCGCCGAGATCGCGCTGACGGGCCGCGCGCCCGGCAAGTACAACCTCTATCTCGGCGGCGGTTTTGCCGGCCAGCGCCTCAACAAGATGGTGCTGGAGAACGTGGCAGAGCCGGCGATCCTCGAGCTTCTCGGCACGGTGATCGGCCACTTCGCCCGCGAGCGGCAACCGGGCGAGCATTTCGGCGATTTCGCCATCCGCGCCGGCTACGTGGCCGAGGTCACGGAAGGCCGCCATTTCAACGACTGACGGAAAGGAAAGCATCATGACGAAAGCAGCAACCGATTCGCTTGTGACCGTGGACTGGCTGAAGGACCATCTCGACGATCCCAAGGTGCGGGTCTTCGAGGTGAGCGTCGATACCGGCGTCTACGAGAAGGGCCATATCCCCGGCGCCGTCGACCTCAACTGGCACACGGACCTCGTCGACACCGTCAACCGCGACATCGCCTCGCGTGAGAAATTGCAGGAGCAGCTTCGCCAGGCGGGCGTCGACAAGGACACGACCGTCATCATCTACGGCGACCACAACAACTGGTTCGCCGCCTGGGGCGTCTGGGTGCTCGATGTCTACGGCTTCGGCGAGCGGGCAAAGCTGCTCGACGGCGGCCGCAAGCTGTGGGAGGCCCGCGGCCTGCCGCTGACGGCCGAGGTGCCCGCCTACGCGGCGACCAGCCTCAAACTGCCCGAGCGCGACAACAGCCTGCGCGCCCGCCTCGTCAACACGCTCGACTTCGCCGAGGGTCGCATCGACGGCAAGCTGGTCGACATCCGCTCGCCCGACGAATATCTCGGCAAGGTCTTCGCGCCGGAAGGCGTCAAGGAACTGTCGATCCGCGCCGGCCACATTCCGCGCGCCGAGAACGTGCCGTGGGCGACCATCGTCAACGAGGACGGCACCTACAAGCCGCTCGACGAGATCCGCCGCATCTATGCCGAAAAGGGCATCGACGGCACCAAGCCGGTCATCACCTATTGCCGCATCGGCGAGCGCTCCAGCCACACCTGGTTCGCGCTGAAGCGCCTGCTCGGCTACGACGCCCGCAATTATGACGGCTCCTGGACCGAATACGGCAACGCCGTCGGCGTACCGGTCGTCAACAAGACCGGCACCGTCTGGCTCGGCAAGTAAGCCTAGCCGAGAAGCCCTTCGACAACGGAGGCGACGGCGAGAACCCGCGCGTCGCTTCCCCTCGGCCCCGAGACGAGGAGGCCCGCCGGCATGCCGGCGGCACCCGTCCCGCAGGGCAGCGAGACGCCGCACCAGTCGAGGAAATTGCCAACGAGCGTATTGCGCAGCGTCTTGCCGTTCACCGCAAAGAACAGGTCCTCATCGTCCACCAGCGGCTGGGTGAGCGGGGCGACATGCGGCAGCGTCGGGCTGATCAGCAGGCTTTCCGGCCCGAGCCGCGCTTCGACGGCGGTCGTCAGCCTTTCGCGGGCGGCCTGCGTTTCCAGATAGTCGGCCAGCGTGATCTTCTCGCCGAGCAGCGTGCGCTTGACGACGCGCGGGTCCATGCCTGCGGCCGCTTCGCCCTTGATGCGCTCGCGGTGCAGCACGAAGGCCTCGGCCGTAACCAGCGCGCCGTGCCGCGCCATCACCGCGAAGATCTCGGCAAATTCCGGGAAGGCCTCGCGGCGGATGCGCGCGCCGGCCTTCGCCAGCCGTTCGACGCCGGCCTCGAAGGCCGCGACCACCTCCGGCTCCGCACCGTCGAAGAACACGGTTTCGGGGATCACAAGGGAAAGCCCGGCAAGGTCGGCGCGCGGCAGCGCTTCGCTGGCCGGCCGGCCGCGCATGGCGGCATCCACCCAGACGGCATCCTGCACGGTGCGGCAGAGCGGCCCGAGCGAATCGAGGGTGCGGGCAAGCGGGAAGACGCCCTCCATGGAATAGCGCCCGCGCGAGGCCTTGTAGCCGACGATGCCGGTGAAGGCGGCCGGGATGCGCACCGAGCCGCCGGTATCCGTGCCGATGGAGACGGGAACGAGGCCGGCGGCGACCGCAGCCGCCGAGCCGGAGGAAGAGCCGCCGGGAATACGGTGCTCGCCGGCCGGCGCTGCCGGATTGCGCGGCGTGCCGTAATGCGGGTTGATGCCGAGGCCGGAAAAGGCGAACTCGCTCATGTTGACCCGCCCGATGCTGACCATACCGGCCTCGGCCAGCGCCCGCACCACGGCCGCGTCCCGCCCGGCGGGCGTAGCGTCCGCCAGCACGCGCGAGCCGGCCGTCGTCGGCAGGCCCGCCATGTCGAAGAGGTCCTTCCAGGCGATCGGCACGCCGTCGAGGGCGCCGAGCGAACGCCCTTCGCGCAACCGTCGGCGGGAGGCCTCGGCCTCCGCCCTCGCCCGCTCCTTCGTCAGCACCGTGAAGACCGCCTTGTCGGGATGGGCTTCCACCGCCTCCAGCGTCTCCTCCAGCAGCGCGACGGGATCGAGCGCGCCCGATTGCAGAAGCACGGAAAGCTGGGCGATGGAACGCGGATTGGCAGGCATTGTCGAATGTCCTCTTCTGCACGCCGCAAGGCATGGCGGCAATTGTCTTTCACAAAGCGGTTTTCCCGGCAAGGCGGCGAAGGTCCGCCACCTCCGCTTCCGTCAGCGGCCGCACGGTGCCCTTTTCGAGGTCGCCGAGGGCGAGATTGCCGATGGAGACGCGCAGGAGGCGAAGGCAGGCAATATCCAGCGCCTCCAGCATCCGCCGGATCTGGCGGTTGCGCCCCTCCTCCAGTTCGATCTCCAGCCAGGCATTCCGCCCGCCTTCGCGAAGCAAATTCGCCCGCTTCGCCCGCAGCACCTCGCCATCATGCCGCACGCCCGCCATCAGGGCGTCCAGCGCCGCCGCATCGACATGCCGGTCCACCTGCACATGGTAGGTCTTCGCCACATGGGTTGCCGGATCCAGCAGCGCCTGCGCGAATTCGGTATCGTTGGTGAAGAGCAGCAGCCCCTCGCTCGCCTTGTCGAGCCGGCCGACCGGCGAAAGATGGGTGTGGTCGAGCCCGGCAAGGCAATCGTAGACCGTCGGGCGGCCCTGCGGGTCGTGCCGGGTGGTGACGAGGCCGCGCGGCTTGTTCAGCATCAGGTAGACACGCTTTTCGGCGGTCACCCGCCTGCCGTCGACGGCGATGGCCGCCGTCTCGACGTCGACCCAGGTTTCGAGGCTTGTCGCAATATGCCCGTCGACGCTCACCCGCCCTGCCCGCACCAGTTCCTCGGCCTGCGTGCGTGAACAGAAGCCGAGCTTGGAGAGCGCCCGCGGCAGGGTCGCGCGCTTGCCGGCGGGCGCGGGCGGCGCCTTGCGGCCGGCGGCGGATTTCTGCCCTTTGCGGATGTCTTTCATGATGGCGCCCTTGAAGCCGTGCGGCGGCCCCGCTATCGGTTGACCCATCGGCCCTTGCCACTCAACGGCGGGGGCGTCCAGCCCAATTCGCACCATTCGAAGTGAGACGCCGTTGAACAAGGACGACATTACCAGCGAACTCGTGACCCTGCGCGATTACTGGCGCTATGCGATTTCCCGCTTCAACGCCGCCGATCTCGGCTTCGGCCACGGCACGACGACCGCCGGCGACGACGCGGCCTTCCTGCTGCTCGATTCGCTCGACCTGCCGATCGACACGCTCGATCCCTTCCTCGACGCGCGCCTGCTGCCGGCCGAGCGCCGGCTGCTGGCGGAGCGCATCGAAACGCGCGTGACGACCCGCAAGCCGTCTTCCTACATCACCGGCCATGCCTATATCCAGGGCGTGCGCTTCCATGTCGACGAGCGGGTGATCGTGCCGCGCTCGCATATCGGCGAGATCCTGTTCGGCGAATATCTGAACTCGGAAGGCTCCTCTTTCCTGCCCGATCCGCTGTCGGTGGAAAGCGCGGCGGACATCTGCACGGGCTCGGGCTGCCTTGCGGTTCTGGCCGCGAAATTCTTCCCGCAGGCCGCAATCGACGCCGTCGACCTCTCAGCCGATGCGCTGGAAGTAGCGAAGATCAACCTTGCCGAACATGACGTGGAGGACCAGGTGAGCCTCCATCACGGCGACCTCTTCGCCCCGCTTGCCGGCCGCCGCTACGACCTCATCATCACCAACCCGCCCTATGTCGACCATGCGGCGCTTGCCGGCTTCCCGGCCGAGCATCGGGCCGAGCCGGTCATGGCCCATGACGGCGGCGAGGACGGGCTCGACCTCGTGCGCCGGCTTCTGACGGAAGCGGGCGACCACCTGACACCGGAGGGCGGCATGATCTGCGAGATCGGGTCGGGCCGGGAAATCCTCGAAGAGGAATTCCCCCATCTCGATTTCCTCTGGCTGGAAACGGCCGAATCGCAGGACGCGGTCTTCTGGATCTCCGCCGAAGCGCTCGGCGCCTGATGGCCTATTCCGCCGCGCCGGCCAGCCGCGCCTGCGCGATATCCGCGACGACGGAAACGGCGAGCGAGCGGGAATCGCGCGCCTTGTCGAAAATCCCGATGGGCGCGCGGATGCGCGCCAGCGCGGCGGCCTCGACGCCCCGTTCGCGAAGGGCGGCGCAGCGCTTCTCATGCGTGCGCCGGCTGCCGAGCGCGCCGATGTAGAAGGCGTCGGTGGCGAGCGCCTGCTCGAGCAGCGGCACTTCCCGATCGACGTCATGGAAGAGGATCGCGACGGCCGTATCCGCATCGACGTCGCCCGGTGCGGGCACCTTGCCGCGCTCGACGACGATCACCTCGTAGCCGGCCGCCGTCGCGACCGCGGCGACCCGCCCCGTCTCGGCAGGACCGCCGGCCAGAACCAGCCGCTCCTTCGGCCGGTACCGACGAATGAAACAGTCATTCTCCCAGCCGGTCGCGCCTGCGCCCTGAGCGAGGGAAAGCGCCTGCGCGCCGGGATCGTAGCGCAGGCGCACGGGCATGCGCCGCTCCAGCGCGGCGAGCGCCCGGTGCAGCGGATCGGCATCGCGCAGGACATGGATGGCAAGGGTGATGCCGCCGCCGCAGGGCAGCACGATATCGAAGAAGGGCGAGCCTTCGCCGAGGCGGAGGTTCCGGTCGACGCCCTTGGCAATGGCGCTCGCGGCCTCCGCCGCCACGGCCGCCTCGGTGCAGCCGCCGGAAACGAAGCCGCAGTAAAGCCCGTCCCCGCGCACCGCCATCTGCGCACCGATGGCGCGGGCCGCACCGCCATGGATCTCGACGAGGGTGACGAGGGCCGCCTTGTGGCCCTCCTCGATACATCGGGCGGCAAAGCCCAGAATCTCGACGGCGTCGTCGGAAAGGAATGCGGCGCGCGGTTCTAGCGTCAGCGTCTGCGGGTCGGAGGCGATAAGGGCGGCCATGTCACTCCACTCCTTGCGTTCCCTGCCATCGTCGCACGATACCGGCGTCGAGGTCAAAGAGATCGAGGACCCGGCCGACCGTGTGGTCGACCATGTCCTCCAGGCTTTTGGGCCGGGCGTAGAAGGCGGGAACGGGCGGGTAGATGATACCACCCATTTCGGTCACCTGCGCCATGTTCCTGATATGGCCGAGATGCAGCGGCGTCTCGCGCAGCATCAGCACGAGCCGGCGGCGTTCCTTCAGCACCACGTCGGCGGCGCGCGAGAGGAGGTTGTCCGTCGTGCCCGTGGCGATCTCGGCCATGGTCTTCACCGAGCAGGGCGCGACGATCATGCCGAGCGTCTTGTAGGAGCCGGAGGAGCAGACCGCGCCGATATCCTTGTTGGAATGGGTGGTCGTCGCCAGCGCCTCGAGGTCCTGCTTCGTGAAGTCCGCCTCGGCCGCCAGCGTGATGCAGGCGGCGCGCGACATGACCAGATGCGTCTCGACCCCGAGGTCGCGCAGCACTTCGAGGATGCGCTTGCCGTAGATGGCTCCGGAAGCGCCCGAAATGCCGACGATCATGCGTGCTGGCCGCTCGCTCATCGCCTATCCCACGCTTGCAAGGAGTGCGGCGGCGCGCGCATTGGCCTCGTCGCTGATGCGCGCGCGCACGCCGTGGAAATTCGGCCCGCGCGTGGCGTCGAGCCCCATGCGCGAGGTCGTGCCGATGCCGCTCGCCGACGGGTCGAGCGCATTGCCCGGCAGGCCCTCGATGATGACGACGTCCTTGTGCGGCTGGAAATGGGTGGCGAGCGCCCAGAGCACTTCCGAGTCCTTCGTGATGTCGACGTCCGCGTCCACCACCACGACGTTCTTCAGGTACTGGTCCCAGCCGAGAAGGCCGAGCATGACCTGCCGCGCCTCGCCCTCGCGCGTCTGGTTCATCGCGATATAGGCGTGGAAATGGGTGCCGGAGGACGGGTAATGCACGGCGGTGATCGAGGGGAAGCGGGCCTTCAGCTTCTCGACCACCTCCGCCTCGCGCGGCACGCGGCCGAGGTTCAGGTGCTCGGCCGAATTGCCGCCCGCGACGGAAACCAGCATGGCGTCGCGCCGGCGCATGATCGTCTCGACCGTGAAGAGGTTGTTGGTCGAGCGGTCGGAGGAATAGCCGGTGAACTCGCCGAACGGCCCCTCCTCAACATGGGCCTCGGGATCGATCACGCCTTCCAGCACGATCTCGGCATGGGCGGGAACGCGGATGCCGTATTTCGGCGTGCGCACGACCTGGAGCGGTTCGCCCATCAGGCCGCCGGCGACGTCGCGCTCGTCTTCACCGAAGGCAAGGCGGGCGGAGGCGGCGATCATGAACAGCGGATGGCCGCCGATCACCATGGCGACAGGCATCGGCCTGCCCTTCTCCTTCGCCATGTTCATCAGGCGCCAGAGATGGCCGCGCGAATGCAGCGAGGTCGCGAGCGCGTTCCTCGAATGGATCATTGCCCGGTGATAGCTGAGATTGCCGGCGCCCGTTTCCGGGTGCTCGCTGATGATGATGCCGCTGGTGATGTATTTCGTGCGGTCGGTGTCGAAGTGTTTCAGCATCGGCAAGCCGTGGAGATCGACGGCGTCGCCGGAGATGATCTCCTCGCTGACCGGGCCGCTTTCCACCACTTCCGGCGCGAAGGGCTTGTTGGCGCGGGCCTGGTAGGCCTCGTGCAGCCTGTCGGCGGTCGAGCCGAGAAGGCGGGCGATGCGCTCGCGCGAGGCGAAGATGTTGCAGAGGACTTCCGCGCCGATACCGCTGACGTTCTTCAGGTGCAGCATCGGGTGCTGCCCCTTGTCCGCAAGGTTCCAGATCAGCGCCGTAGCATCCTGATCGTCCGAGACCGGCCGGTCGATGGTGATGACGTCCTCGGGGTGCCGGTCCCGGTAATCGGCCAGGAAGCGGCGGACGTCTTGCTTGTGGTACTCGGTCATCTCTCGGCCTCGGTTCTGCGGGTAGGTGACGGCGCCCCGGAGGGCGCCGCCGTGTTCGGATCAGGCCGGCTGCAGCAGGTGCTTGCCGGTGGCGCGGTCGACGCCGGCGTAACTGTCCGTCAGGCGCGCCTGGGCGTCCTTCAGGTCGCGCGGCGGCGGCGAGGGGTCGATGCCGACGAGCTTGGCGATGTTGTTGCCGAGATAGCCTTCCAGGTCGTCCTCGGAGAGGTTGATGCCGTGCGGCGGATCCTTGCAGAGCACTTCCAGCTCGCGCAGCCACATGCCCGGGTCGTTCGGCGGGCTGTCCGTGCCGAAGACGATCTTGTTCTTCGGAAGCTGCTGGGCGAACTCCACGATGCGCGACTGGAAGCACCAGCCGGATTCGCAGTAGACGTTCGGCGTATCCATCGCCATCCAGAAGGACTCGAACGAGTAGTTGCCGCCCGTCTGGATGCCGAAGTGACCGATGATGAAGTTGACCATCGGGAACTCGCGGATGATCGGGTAGAACATCGTCGGGATGGTGTACGGGCCGTCGCCGGTGTGGATGAGGACGACGACGCCAAGCTCGGCGCACTTCTTCATCGCCGGACGCAGCCATTCGAGCGCGCGGTCGGGACGGTAGCCGTGCATGTTGGCATGCAGCTTCAGCATCTTGAAGCCGTATTCCTTGACGTGGAATTCCAGCTCCGCAGCGCCGTTTTCAGGCCCCCAGCGCGGGTTGTAGTTGAAGTTGCCGATGAAGCGGTCCGGATACTTCTCGCACAGCTCGGCGATATAGGCCATGTAGTCGCGGATGCCCTCGCGGCCCTTGCGGTTGCCGTCACGGTAGCCGGTGTTGCCCGGCGGCGGCTGGATGAAGCCCATGTCGATACGGCGTGGCTTGCCGTTGATCATGTAGGGGCCGTCCATCAGCTTGAGCATGCGCTCGCCCGTGAAGGGCGTACCCGTATGACGCCACGCCTCGTCGACGAGGTTGGTCGGGTGAAGATGGGTATCGATGATCATTGTTCACTCCGTTCGTTTACGCGGCGATCTGGACGCCGTGCTGGCGCAGATACGCCTCGGCTTCCTCGACGGTTGCCGGCGGGGCGGTCGGCTCGAGGCCGATCATGCGGGCGAGGTTGTTGCCGAGGTAGTCCTCCAGCGTGTCCTCATCGAGGTTGAGGCCCTGCGGCGGCTCGTGGCAGAGGACTTCCAGAAGGTTGATCCACATGCCCGGCTCGTTCGGCGGCGTATCGGAGCCGAAGAGGATCTTGTGCTTGGGCAGGACCTTGGCGAACTCGACGATGCGCGACTGGAGGCACCAGCCGGATTCGACATAGACGCTCGGCGTGTCGAGGGCCATCTGCATGGGCTCGAACACATAGACGCCGCCGGTCTGCACGCCGAAATGCGCGAGGATGAAGTTGATTTCCGGGAACTCGCGGATGATCGGATAGAATTCCGTCGGGATCGAGTACGGACCGTCACCGGTATGCACCTTCACCATCAGGCCGAGCTCGGCGCACTTCTTCATGGCCGGACGCAGCCAGTCGAGTGCGCGGTCCGGGCGGTAGGCGTGCATGTTCGCCTGGAGCTGGACCATCTTGAAATCGAATTCCTTGGCGTAGCGTTCGATTTCGTCGACGCCGTTCTGCACGCCGTAGCGCGGGTTGTAGACGAAGCAGCCGAGGAAGCGGTCGGGATGCTCGGTCACCATCTTTTCCGTATAGCCCATGTACTGGCGGATGGCGGCCTTGCCTTCCAGGTCCATGACTTCATGGGTGTAGATGGTGTTGCCCTGCGGCGGCTGGATGAAGGCCTTGTCGATGCGGCGCGGCTTGCCGTTCACATAGTACGGGCCGTCCATCATCTTCAGAAGCTTGTCGCCGGTGAACGGCGGTCCGTCATGGCGCCAAGCCAGGTCCACCAGGTCGGTGGGGTAGCAGCTTAGGTCGATTATCATTCCTGTTCTCCTGTCGTAGAGGGTCCGGTCGATGCGGGGCCGCGCGATGAACGCCATGCCGGCAAAAGCCGGGCGTGGATCCGCGATCTCAGGAAATGCCAATGACGGAGGGAACGGGCCGGCGCATCGTCCCCAAGGCTGGGGCAACCGGGCGTTCCTTTCGTAGTCAGCATCGACATCGCAGCCTCATCTTCCAACAGACGGTGAGCAATTGTCGGTGCTTCTACTCGCCTGCGAAAAGACCACAGGGCGGGCTTTATGTCAATAAAATAATCAATCTAAGCCATTATTTTTAAAAGGATTTTTCCGCGCAAACGGCAGCGACCGCCCGCGCGCTGGAGGGTGCGCGGGCGGTTCAGACAGAGGACTTGCGAAAGCGGCTTGAGAGCGGGAGAAGCGCCGTCAGGCCGCCAGGCATGCACGCAAGTTTCTGTCGATACCCTCACGGTCGAGATTGCGGCCGATGAAGACGAACTTCGACTTCGGCTTGTCCTCGCCCCAGGCGTGATCGGCCCGGAAATCGACCAGCTTATGGACGGCCTGGAGCACGAAGAAGCGCTCGTCGTCCGCCACCGAGACGATGCCCTTGGTGCGGAAGATGTCGTCGCCGTGCTCGGCGAGGTAATCCTTCAGGAAAGCCGCGAGCTTCTCACCGTCGAAAGGCTCCGGATAGACGAAGGAATGGGACTTCACCGTCGCGTCGTGCCGGTGCGGGCGCAGCGAGATCGGGCCGGCCTTGCCGCCCTCGTCGCCGTGACGGTGATCATGGGCATGGTCGTGATCGGGATGGTCGCAGGCCGCATCGTGGCAATCATGGTCGTGATGGTCATGTGCGTCGCGGTCGTCGTCGAGGTCGATGTCGAGGATCTCCGCCCGCTCGCGCACATAGGACGGGCGGAAGCCGTTGACGCCGAGGATATTGGAAAGGTCGACCTTGCCGTAGCTGGAGCGCAGGATCGGCGCCGTCTGGTTGAGCTTGCGCAGCGAGCCCTCCAGCGAGCCGAGGGCGTCCTCCTCGGCAAGGTCGATCTTGTTGACGAGGATGCGGTCGGCCGCGACGATCTGGTTGACCGCCTGGTTGTCGCTGCCGTCGAGCACCGGGTCGTAGAGGTGCTGGTCGATATGCATGGCGTCGACCAGCGTCACGATGGCGTCGAGCTCGACTTCCTCGGCGACGCTGCGGTCGACGAAGAAGGCGGTGGCGACCGGCGTCGGGTCGGCAAGGCCGGAGGTCTCGACGATGATGTGGTCGAACTTGTCCTTGTGGCTGAGGAGCTTCTTCATCACGTCGATCAGGTCGTTGCGCACGTCGACGAAGCAGCAGATGCAGCCGTTCTGCATCTGGAAGATCTCCTCGTCCGAGGCGAGCACGAGGTCGCTGTCGACGTCCACCTCGCCGTATTCGTTCTCGATCACCGCGATGCGGTGGCCGTGGCGCTCGGTGAGGATGTAGTTGAGCAGCGTCGTCTTGCCCGACCCCAGGAACCCGGTGAGGATGGTGATCGGGAGTTTGCGTTCGGCGGGCTGGATGTGCATGTTCATGCGTCCTTCTCCCTCAAGGCTTTCAGAATGTCTTCCGGGGTGATCGGATAGTGGTGGAAGCGGACGCCGATGGCGTCGTGGATGGCGTTGGCGATGGAGGGGCCGATGGCGATGATCGGGTCCTCGCCGACGCCCTTGGCACCCCACGGTCCGCCCGGATCGGGCGCGGCTTCCAGGATGATCGTCTCGATGTCCGGCATGTCCATGGACAGCGGCATCTTGTAGTCGACGAGGCCCGCGTTGAGTGAGCGGCCGGTCTTCTTGTCGATGACGTAGTCCTCGGTCAGCGTGTGGCCGATGCCCTGCTGGATGCCGCCCTCGATCTGGCCCTGCGCGGCGATCGGGTGGATGACCCGGCCGACATCGTGCACCGGGATGACGCGCTTGACCTCGACGATCCCGGTTTCCGTGTCGACGTCCACTTCGGTGAAGTGGGCGGCGAAGGAATAGGACTTCGTCGGCTCGTAGGTGCCGTTGCCGACGATGTTGGCGGCCGGTATGCCCTTCGACGGGCCCATGGCCTCGGCAACGCTGATGAAGCGGCCGGGTTCGGCGATCACGAAGACGCGGCCTTCGCTCGCATCGATCTCGCCGACCTGGACCTGCAGCTTCATCGCCGCCCGTTCCAGCACGGCTTCGCGCGCCTTGCCGGCGGCGATCTTGGCGGCGCTGCCGACGAGATAGGTCGTGTGGCTGGCGAAGGCCCCGATATCCCATGGCACGACGTCGGTGTCGCCGTGGATGACGCCGACATCCTCGAAGCGCACGCCAAGCTCTTCGGCGACAATCTGCGCCAGCGCGGTATGCGCGCCGGTGCCGAGGCCGGCGGCCCCGGTGAGCAGCGTCACCGTGCCGTCCTCGTTGACCTTCACCGTGGCGTTGCCCTGCTCCTTGATGCCCGGATAGGCGGAGGAGCCGTGCATCTCACAGCCGACGCCCCAGCCCTTGCGGATATGCGGGCGCTTCGGGTCCGGCGTGCGGTCGCGCTCGCGCAGCTTCTTCCAGCCGATAGCGTCGATGCCGTGCTTGATGCAGGTCTCGAGCCCGTGGCCGACGATCGCATGGCCGGAGGGCGCGATATCGCCCTGGCGGACGGCGTTCTTCAGCTTCACCTCGGCCGGGTCCAGTCCGAGCCGTTCTGCGGCTTCGTCCATCTGGATATCGAGCGCATAGTAGCTCTGCACCACGCCGTAGCCGCGGAAGGCCCCGGTGATCGGCGTGTTGGTGTAGACGCAGCGGCCCTCGATGCGCACGTTCTCGCAGCGATAGAGCGAGGTCGCGGCATTCGTGCCGACCGTTGTGACGCCCGGGCCGTGCGAGCCGTAGGCGCCGGAATCGTAGACGAGCTTCATGTCGCGCGCGACGATGGTGCCGTCGTTGCGGAAGCCCTGCTTGAGCCAGACCTTGCAGGGATGGCGGGCGCGGCCGGCGACGAACGTCTCGTGGCGGGTGAACTCCATCTTCACCGGCCGGCGCGTCTCCTTTGCAAGGAGCGCGCAGAGGAACTCGTGCTGGAAGCAATCCTGCTTGGCGCCGAAGCCGCCGCCCATGTGGTCGACGAGGACGCGCACCTTGGTGAGCGGCAGGCCGAGCACTTCGGCAAGGATGCCGCGCACCATGAAGGAGGTCTGCGTCGAGATCCAGACGGTGAGCTTGTTGGAGCCGTCCCAGTCGGCGATGCAGATGTTCGGCTCCATATAGGCCGGATGCGGCCGGCCGCCGGAGAAGACGCCTTCGAGCACGAAGTCGGCCTCGGCGAAGCCCGCCTCGACGTCGCCGCGGTTGACGCGGACCGGGTCGAGCACCAGGTTGCCGCCCGGGCCGACCTCGTGGAGGATCGGCGCGCCCGGCTTGACGGCCTCGTCCGGGTCGAAGACGGCCGGCAGGGGCTCGTATTCCACCTCGATGAGGTCGAGCGCCTCGTCGGCGATCTCCTCGCTGATGGCGGCGACGGCGGCGACGCCCTCGCCCCAGAAGCGCACGCGGTCGTCGAGGATGTACTGGTCCTTGGTGCAGGAGGCCGAGCGCGGATGCGGCGAGCCATAGTGCAGGACGCGCGGCACGTTCTCATGCGTCAGCACGGCCTTGACGCCCGGATAGGCGAGCGCCTTGCTGACGTCGATGCTCTTGATGCGCGCATGGGCGACGGCGGCGCGCTTCATCTTGCCGTAGAGCATGCCCGGCAGCTTGACGTCGCCGGTATACTGCGCCTCGCCTGTCACCTTTTCCAGGACGTCGTCGCGCTTGACGCTCTTGCCGACGATCTTGAACTCGCGCTTTTCGATCGGGGTCGTCATGTTCATGATCTTGCTGCCTCCATCTCGCGCGCGGCGGATTTGATCGCGTCGAAAATCTTGGTGTAGCCCGTGCAGCGGCAGATATTGCCGGACAGGCCGAAGCGGATGTCCTCGTCGGTGGGGTTCGGGTTGTCGTCGAGCAGCTTCTTGGCCATCATCAGGATGCCCGGCGTGCAGAAGCCGCATTGCGATGCCCCGTGCCGCATGAAGGCGTCCTGCAGCGGATGAAGCCTGTCGACGCCAGGCTGGAGCCCTTCGACGGTCTGGACCGAGCGGCCCTCGGCCTCCACGGCCAGCATGAGGCAGGCATTGACCGGCTCGCCGTCGACGATGACGGTGCAGGCGCCGCAGTCGCCGACGTCGCAGCCCTTCTTGGTGCCGGTAAGGCCGACCTCCTCGCGCAGCGCGTCGAGCAGCGAGCGGCAGGTGTCCACCGTCATCTCGCGCGGCTCGCCGTTCACGGTGAATTCGACGATCTTCTTCATGCGAAAGTCTCCAATGCCTGTTTGATGGCGCGGCCCGTGAGCACGCCGACCATGTCGCGGCGGTAATCGGCGCTGGCGCGCACGTTGCTGATCGGCGTGCACTCCTCCATCGCCTTGTCCGCGGCGCTCTTGACGGTTGCCGCGTCGAGCGCGGTGCCGCGCAGCATGGCCTCGGCCTGAGAGGCGCGCAGCACGGTCGCGCCGACGGCGCCGAGCGCGATGCGGATGTCGCTGCAGACGCCCTCCTCCATCAGGAGGCTGACGGCGACGCCGACGGTGGAAAGCTCCATCGCCTTGCGGCGGCCGTGCTTGAGATAGGACTTGCCGCTGTTGTCGGCGGCCGGCGGCACCGTGATGCCGGTGACGATCTCGCCCTTGGCGAGCACGGTCCTGCCCGGCCCGGTGAAGAATTCGGAAAGCGGCACCACGCGCATGTCGGTGCGGCTGTAGATATGGACGAAGGCGCCGTCCGCGATCAGCGGCGGAATGGTGTCGGCGGACGGCGAGGCGCGACAGATATTGCCGACGACCGTCGCGCGGTTGCGCACCTGGATGGAGCCGAGCGAGGCGAAGGCCGCGCGCAGGTTCGGATAGCGCTGGCGCACCAGCGGCAGACGCTCCAGCCGGCCGACCGTCACCAGGGCGCCGAAGGTCAGCCCGCGCGTCTCGTCGTAGGTGATGTCGGACAGGCCGGGGATCGCCTTGATGTCGACGACGTTGCGCACGCGGCGCAGCCGCTCCCGGATCTCGACCAGAAGGTCCGTTCCGCCGGCGAACAGGAAGGTATCGTCACCGAGTTCGGTGAGAAGACGGGAGGCGTGCTCCAGCGTTTCCGCCCGATGATAGTCAAAGCGTCTCATGGCTTTCCTCTTTGTTCAGGGATCCGGCGGCGTGGAGCCGCCGGAGATGTTGCGTGTGTTGCCTTCAGGCCGCGTCGGGCGCGGCTGCGCCGTTCTTCAGGCCGTGGCTGTGGTCGTCCTCCTCGCGTGCGGGCACGCCGTTGAAGAGGATGTTGAGAAGCGCGGCGGCGAAGGTGCCGACGAGCACGCCGCTATGCAGGAACTTGTCCAGCGCATCGGGCAGCTTGTCGAAGATGTTCTCCGCCACGACCGGCACCATGGCGAGGCCGACGCTGACGGCGACGATGTAGAGGTTGCGGCGGTTGGCGACGAAATCCACCTTGGCGAGGATCTTCACGCCGGTGGCCGAAACCATGCCGAACATGACGATCGCCGCGCCGCCGACCACGTAGCTGGGGATCGATGCGCTGACGAAGGCGACCTTCGGCAGCACGCCGAGCAGGATCAGGATGGCGCCGCCCGTGGCGACCACCCAGCGGCTGAGCACGCCGGTGATCTGGAGCAGGCCGACATTCTGCGCATAGGTCGTGTAGGTGAAGGTGTTGAGCAGGCCGCCGATGATGTTGCCGACGCCGTCGGTGCGAAGGCCGCGCGTCAGGTCCTCCTGGGTGATCTTGCGCCCGGCCATGTCGCCGACCGCCAGGAACTGGCCCGTCGATTCGATCATCATGACCGTCATGACGGCACAGAGCGACAGGATCGACCAGAACTCGAAGACCGGCCAGCCGAAGGCGAGCGGATGGATGACGCGCACCCAGTCGGCATCTCCCACGCCGCCGAAATCGACCTTGCCGAAGGCGATGGCGACGGCAAAGCCGATGCCGATGCCGATCAGCACCGCGAGATTGGACAGGAAGCCCTTGAGAACGCGGGTGAGCAGGAGGATCGACACGAGGACGAGCGCGGCGATGGCGAGCGCGAAGGGCGCGCCGTAGGCCGGGTTCGGGATCATGCCGTCCGGTCCCTTGATCATCGGCTGGCCGCCTGCGGCCCAGTTGACGCCGACGCGCATCAGCGACAGGCCGATGACCAGCATCACCGTGCCGGTGACGACCGGCGGGAAGAAGCGCACCCAGCGCCCGAAGAACGGCGCCACGAGGATGGTGAAGATACCGGATCCTATGACGGCGCCGATGACGCCCGGCATGCCGAGGTCCGGATTGGTGCCCGTCGCGATGATCGAGGGCACGGCGGTAAACGAGATGCCCATCATGATGGGCAGGCGAACGCCGACATTCCAGATGCCGAGCGACTGGATGATGGTCACGAGACCGCAACAGAAGAGGTCCGCGCTGACGAGCATCGCGACCTGCTCCTTCGGCAGGTGCAGTGCGCTGCCGATGATGAGCGGCACGGCGACCGCGCCGGCATACATGACGAGAACATGCTGGAGGCCCAGTGCCAGAAGGCTCGGGACCGGGTACATTCTTTCGACGGGATCCGTCGTGGTATCGGGATTGGACATTCGCTTTCCTCCCAGCGAACAGGTTCCGGCGCGGTGGGGGGCATCTTGGCCTCTTGGGTTCGGCACCGCACGCCGTACACCGAGGATCATGAGGCTGGCCAAATCAGTAAACAATCGGCATAATTATATTTATTCATCCAATAATTGGATAAATGGTCGCCATGGACATCACGCTGAAGCAGCTCCGGGCCTTCGTCACCGTGGCCAATCTCGGGCAGTTCACCCTTGCGGCGGACAAGCTCGGCTCGTCGCAATCGGCGGTGAGCACATTGGTGCGGCAACTGGAGACGAACCTGAACCTGCGCCTCTTCGACCGGCATACACGACTCCTGCGCCTCACGCAGGCCGGCATGGACATATTGCCGATCGCCGCGCGCGCCGTCGCCGACATCGAAGGCATGGTGGAAAGCTCGCGGGAGCTGAACGCGCTCCGGCGCGGCAAGGTGACGATGGCGGCGGGCACGGTGCAGGCCGCGCTCATGGTCCCGCAGCTCGTCCACGGCTTCACCAAGCTCTACCCGGAGATCACGGTGGAGTTGCACGACGTCGCGGAGAAGACCGTGCTGGAGCAGGTCGCCAACGGTTCGGCCGACCTCGGCATCGGCACGGTGCCGGACGACGACCCCGATCTCGTCGGCACGCGGCTGACGACGGACGAGTTCCTCGTCGTGCTCCATGCGGAGGACCCGCTGGTCAAGATCGCGACGCTGCGCTGGACGGACCTTGCCGAGCGCAAGCTGATCGGCCCGCAGCGCGGCAACCCGATCCGCGAGCGGCTGGAGAACGAGCTGGCGCGCAACGGCATCATGCTGCCGCTCGACAAGGCCATGCAGGAGGTGGCGCTGCCGCTGACGATCATCGGCATGGTCGAGGGCGGACTGGGCGTCGCCATCATGACCTCGGCGGTGACGCGCCTTGCGACCTCAATGGGCCTCATCGTGCGCACGCCGACCGAGCCGCACATCAAGCGCGAGGTCAGCCTGATCCAGAAGCGCTCCCGCTCGCTTTCGCCGGCGGCCCGCAGGTTTCGCGATTTCCTGATCAAGTCCGTCCATTGACCCGCGAAAAATTCGGGCGTTATCTGATGGCGCTGCTGGACTGCGCGAGGCGCAGGCAGGCAGGGCGCAGCGGTCCCTGCTGCGCGCGGCGCCGGCGCCCGTGCGTGCTCCGGCCGCCGCCGCTCCCAGCCACACAAGACCAGGAGCACCCATGGCTCATTCCCTCAAAGACCGCGCCGCCTCTTCCGACGAGACCGGCCGGCCGAATCGCCCCGACCTTTCCACCGACGCCATCCGCACGGCGAAGGAAGACCTTGCCGCCTGCTTCCGCATGGCCGCCCGCAACGGCTTCGAGGAAGGCATCTGCAACCATTTCTCGGCCGTCGTGCCGGGCCATGACGACCTCTTCATCGTCAATCCCTACGGCTATGCCTTCCGCGAGCTGACGGCCTCGAAGCTCCTCGTTTGCGACTTCAACGGCACCGTCATCGACGGCGAGGGCGAGCCGGAGGCGACGGCCTTCTACATCCATGCCGAGATCCACCGTCGCCTGCCGCGCGCCAGGGTCGCCTTCCACACCCACATGCCCTATGCGACCGCGCTTTCCATGACGGACGGCCAGCCGCTGATCTGGGCCGGGCAGACGGCGCTCAAGTTCTACGGCCGCACCGCGGTCGACGAGAACTACAACGGTCTGGCGCTCGACTATTCCGAGGGCGCCCGCATCGCCGGAACGGTGGGCGACGCCGATATCGTCTTCATGAAGCATCACGGCGTCCTGGTGCTGGCGCCGACCATCGCGGAGGCCTGGGACGACCTCTACTACCTCGAACGGGCCGCCGAGGTGCAGGTGCTCGCCATGTCCACCGGCCGCACGGTCACGCCCGTCGATCCGGCGATCGCCGAGGCCGCCTACCGCCAGATGCGCGAGGGGGACGCGGATTCCGCAAGAGCCCATCTGGCGGCCATCCGCCGGCAGCTCGACGCCGAGGAACCGCAATATCGTCACTGAGGGCGGAACGCGTTTGCGCCGCGCGCCTTTCAGGCGGCGCAAACGCATCACTCACACAGGCTATTGAAAATACTTCATTTTCTGACGCGGTTTTTGCAAACGCAAAAAATCTTAGCAACTGCGATTATTTGGAATCTGTTATCAAACAATTGAAATAATGAATTTGTTTGAATTAATGGCCCGTGCTTAGGTTCCTTACATAACGAAAAAGGCGGGAACGAATGGTACGCGAAAATCCAACTGCGTCGCTCGCAAGTCTGGCCTCCGGTCAGTCCTTTGCGCTTACGGGAGGCACCGTCATCCTCGAGGACGGCTCGCAATCGGCAAGCGACATCATCGTGGGAGCGGACGGGCGCATCGTCGCCGTCGAACCCTTCCTCGACACGAGTTCGTGCGGAGCCTGCGTCGATATCGCCGGCATGCTGGTTACGCCCGGTTTCCTCGATGCCCACCAGCACCTCGACAAGACCGGCGTGCTGCGCTTCACGCCCAATCCCTCCGGCACGCTGCAGGGCGCCCGCGAGGCCTTCGCCAAATATGCCCGCACCGCCGGGCCCGACGACATCCACAAGCGGGCGACGCGCACCGTCGAGCGATGTCTTTCCCGCGGCACCACGGCCATCCGCAGCCATATCAACGTCGACAAGGATGCCGGCTTCCACGGCATCGAGACGCTGGCGGGCGTGCGCGACGCCGAGAAGGACCGCATCACCCTCCAGCTCGTCGCCTTCATGACGCCGCATCCCGGCCAGGACTTCGACTGGCTCGGCAAGAACATCGACGGCGCGGTGGCGCTGGCCGACGCGGTCGGGGGAACGCCCGCCGTTTCCGAGGATCCGCCGCGCTATCTCGACATCCTCTTTTCCGCCGCCGTGAAGGCCGGCAAGCCGGTCGACCTGCACCTCGACGAGCATCTCAACGCCGGCGTCCACCTGCTCGATGCCGCCCTCGACCGGGTCGAGCGCTTCGACATGCGCGGCCGCACCGTGTTCAGCCACATCTCCGTGCTGAGCGCCCTGCCCCGCCGCGACTTCCAGCGCATCGCCCAGCGCATGCTCGACCTCGATGTCGGCGCGGTGACGCTGCCGGCGGCGAACCTCTACCTTCAGGGCCGCGACTACGAGATGCTGCCGCCGCGCGGGCTTACCCGCGTCGCCGAACTTCACCGGATGGGCGTCACCATCGCCACGGCCTCGGACAATATCCAGGACCCGTTCGTGCCGACCGGCTCGGGCGACATGCTGGAAATCGCCCGCTGGACGCTGCTCGCCGGCCATCTGCGCGGCGACGAGCTCTCCGCCGCCCACCACATGATCACGACGGCGCCGGCTCGCCTGATGGGCCTCGGCAAGGACTACGGCCTGAAGGCCGGCGCGCGCGCCGACTTCGTCGTCACCGATTGCATCGATACCGACACGCTGGTTGCCGGCGGGCCGGATCGCGCCTTCGTCTTCTCGAAGGGCCGCCTCGTCTCGCAGACGGCGACCGAGACCATCCGCGAAAAGGAGGATGCATAACCGAGCGGCGACTCCGGGGGATTGGAACTGCAATCTATTGGGAGGAATGAAATGGGAAAGACCGCGATTTCACGTCGTTCGTTGCTTGCGTCCACCGTTGCACTGGCCCTTGCCGGAATGGCCGGGCCCGTCCATGCCGAGGACTTCAAGATGGGCCTCCTCGTTCCCGGCAGCGTCGCCGAGGAAGGATGGAACCGCATCGCCTACGACGCGCTGAAGCGCGTCGAGAAGGAACTCGGCGCCAAGATCAGCTATGTCGAGCTGCCCGACAACCCGGCCGCCTTCGAAAAGGCGTTCCGCGACTATGCCAGCCACGGCTACCAGGTCGTCCTCGGCCACGGCTTCCAGTTCCAGGATGCGGCCCTGACGACGGCGGAGGACTTTCCCGATACCGTCTTCCTCGTCTCGTCGAGCTATATCCACGAAGGCAAGGTGATCGGGCTCAACACCGATGCCAGCCAGCCCTTCTATCTGATGGGCGTGATCGCCGCGAAGATGGGCAAGGGCGCCGGCCTTGTCGGCGGCATGGAGATCCCGCCCATCGCGCATGCCTTCGAAGGCTTTGCGAAGGGCGCCAGGAGCGTCGATCCGGACTTTCCGGTCTCCACCGTCTATATCGGCAGCTTCACCGATGCGAGCGCGGCCAAGGAAGCCTCGCTCAGCATGATCTCGCAGGGCGCCGATTTCGTCGTTCCCAATGCCAATGCAGCGGGACTGGGCGTCATCCAGGCGGCGCAGGAGACGGGCGACCGGCTCGGCACCTTCAGCGTCTACAGCGACTACACGGACGTCGCGCCGAAGAACATTCTCGGCACGTTCATCGCCGACTACGGGCAGGGCATCGTGCGCATCGTCTCGGGGATCAAGGACGGCACGATACCGCAGAGCAATGTCGACTTCGGCCTGGCGGACAAGGACGTGATCAAGTTCACGTTCAACGACGCGGCCGCCCGGTCCGTGCCGGAAGACGTCCGCAAATATGTGGAGGAGGTGAGCGCCGGGATCGCCGCAGGCGAGATCGAGACGCGCACGAAGTAACCGATGCCCCTCCGGGGAAATCATCTTAATGGGAGGAAGAGCAATGAGACTTTCACGACGGACTTTCCTGGAAGGAGTGGCGGCGCTGTCCATCGCCGTTTCCATCCCGGCAATGGCTCAGGCCGAAGACTTCAAGATGGGCCTTCTGGTGCCCGGCAGCGTCTCGGAAGAGGGCTGGAACCGCATCGGCTACGACGCGCTGAAGGGCGTGGAATCCCAGCTCGGCGCCAAGATCAGCTATGTCGAGCTGCAGCAGAACCCCGCCTCCTTCGAGAAGGCGTTCCGCGACTATGCGAGCCAGGGCTACAAGGTCATCCTCGGCCACGGCTTCGAGTTCCAGGACGCCGCGCTTGAAGTGGCGCAGGACTATCCCGACACCTACTTCCTGATCTCCTCGAGCGCGATCCACGAAGGCAACGTCATCGGCCTCAACACCGATACCAGCCAGCCCTTCTACCTGATGGGCGTCATCGCCGCGAAGATGGGCCACAAGGCCGGCCTCGTCGGCGGCATGGAGATCCCGCCGATCCAGCAGGCCTTCACCGGCTTCAAGAACGGCGCGAAGAGCGTCAATCCCGATTTCCCGATCAGCGAGGCCTATATCGGCAACTTCACCGATACGACGGCGGCCAAGGAAGCGGCCCTCAGCATGATCTCGCAGGGTGCGGACTTCGTCGTGCCAAACGCCTCGGGCGCCACCGTCGGCGGCTACCAGGCCATCGCCGAATCCGGCCCGGACGTGCGCACCTTCTCGATCTTCAGCGACTTCACGCCGGTCGCGCCCAACAACATCCTCGGCCTCTACGTCGCCGATTATGCGCAGGGTGTGGTGGAAGTCGCCCGGGCGATCAAGGACGGCAACCCGCCGACCGAGAACGTCGTCTTCGGCCTGAAGGACCCGAAGGTCATCTCCTTCACCTTCCGCGAGGACGGCCCGGTCACGGTGCCCGAAGACATCCGCGCCGAGGTCAAGGCGATCAGCGACAAGATCGCGGCCGGCGAGATCAAGACCGACACCCCGTAATCGGCTGTGCTGCGGCCGGCCCTCCGGCCGCAGCGCACCGTCCAGCGCCACGCCAACATCCGGACCTATCATGGAACAGGTTAACCAGGGAGTGCGCGAGACCGTGTATCCTCAAGCAGCCCATACTTTCTACCGCAAGCTCTCGCAGATCGCACTCAGCGCGGTGACCCCCATCGCGGCGGTCTCCGTGGCGCTCGCCTGCGGGGCCGTCCTTCTCTGGCTCAACGGCTTCAACGGGCTCGACGCCATCACCGTCATGGTCTTCGGCTCGTTCCAGGACATGCGGGCGGTCGGCGAGATCCTCCTGAAGGCGACGCCCCTCATCCTCATCGGCGCGGGGCTCTGCGTCGCCTTCCGGTGCAGCATCTGGAACATCGGCGCGGAGGGCCAGCTCTATGCGGGGGCGATCGCCGCCACGCTCGTCGGCACCAGCCTCGACGGCCTCTCGGTCTGGATCCATGCGCCGCTCGTCATGCTGGCCGGTGCGCTCGCGGGCGCCGCCTGGGCCGGCATTGCCGGCTACCTCAAGGTCCGCTTCCGGGCGAGCGAGATCGTCACCACGATCATGCTCAACTATATCGCGCTGATCCTGACGAGCTATCTCGTCACCGGCCCGATGAAGGATGCGAGCGCTGCCTATCCGCAATCGGCGCGCCTCGTGCGCGAAGCCTGGACGCCGCGCATCGTCTCCGACATGCGCCTGCATATCGGCATCCTCATCGCCGTCGTGCTGGCCGTCGCGCTCTATATCTTCCTGCAAAGGAGCAGCCGGGGCTTTGCGCTGCGCGTCGTCGGCCTCAATCCGCATGCGGCGCGCTATGCCGGCATGGACGTCGCCCGCAACGTGATGGTCGCCATCTGCATCTCCGGTGCGATGGCCGGCCTTGCCGGCGCCTTCGAGGTGGCCGGCGTCACCCACCGGCTCTACCAGAACATCTCGCCGGGCTACGGCTTCGAGGGCATCGCGGTGGCGCTGCTCGCCAACAACAATCCCCTGGCGGCGATCCTGTCGGGCGGGCTTTTCGCGACGCTCCGCTCCGGCTCGGAAGTCCTCCAGATCACCTCGCAGGTGCCGCAGGTCCTCGTGCTGGTGATCCAGGGCATCGTCATCCTCTCGGTCGTCGCCTTTGCCAAGCTGCGCGACATCCTCAGGATCGTGGCCTGAAAGAATGGAAACTCCCGCAGGGCCGCCGGTCCTGCGGGAAAACAAAAACCTGGGCGACATTCCCGAAGGACCTCACCATGGACGACATGATGTTCCTCACCTTCCTCGCGACGCTCATGGGCGCCGCCTGGAGGCTTGCGACCCCCCTCATCTTCGCCTCGATCGGCGAGGTCTTCTCCGAGCGTGCGGGCGTGCTCAATATCGGGCTGGAAGGCACGATGCTCGTCGGCGCCTTCTGCGGCTTCGCCACGGCGTCCGCCACCGGCAGCATCCTCATCGGGCTTCTTGCCGGCATTCTCGGCGGCATGGCGTTCGGCCTCCTCTTCGCCCTCTTCACGATCACCATCAAGGCGGACCAGATCGTGGTGGGCGCGGCGCTCAATCTTCTCGGCATGGGGCTGACGGCCTTCCTCTTCCGCACCTACTACGTCTCGACGGGCAAGGGCATCGAGATCGCCCAGCCGGTCCACATTCCCTTCCTCAGCGACCTGCCCTTCCTCGGCGAGGCCTTCTTCCGGCAGAACCTCATCGTCTATTCGACGATCCTCGTGACGATCCTCGCCGCCCTCGTGCTCTACCGCACGTCCTTCGGCCTGACGCTGCGGGCCGTGGGCGAGCATCCGAAGGCCGTCGACGTCGCCGGCCGCAACGTCGCGGGCTACCGCTATGCCGCCGTGCTGGTCGGCACCGGGCTCGCCGGGCTCGGCGGCGCCTTCCTGACGCTCGGCCATTCCAACCAGTTCGTCGAGGGCATCACGTCCGGCCGCGGCTTCATCGCGCTCGCCGTCGTCGTCTTCGCCCGCTGGTCGCCGACGGGGGCCTTCTTCGTCTCGCTGCTCTTCGGCCTCTTCTATGCCCTTCAGTTGATGCTGCAGGCCGAGGCATCGGTGGTCGTGCCCTACCAGGTCCTCCAGGCGCTTCCCTACATCATGACGATCGTCACGCTCGTCGTCGTCCGCGGCAAGGGCGCGGCTCCCAGCAAGCTCGGCCAGCCCTACGAGATGAGGTAACGGACATGTCCAACAAACCCTTCCTGCGCATCGACAACATCCGCAAGCGCTTCGGCCCCATCGTCGCCAGCGACGGCGTGTCGCTGGAAATCGAAGAGGGCGAGATCCACTCGCTGCTCGGCGAGAACGGCGCGGGCAAGAGCGTGCTGATGAGCATGATCTGCGGCATGGTGCGGCCCGACGAGGGCGAGATCGTCTACAGGGGCGAGGCCGTGCGCTTCAACAGCCCGCGCGAGGCGATCCGCCAGCGCATCGGCATGGTGCACCAGCATTTCATGCTCGTGCCCAACCTGACGGTCGCGGAAAACTACATCCTCGGCCAGGGCTCGGCGCTGCGCGTCATCAACGACATGGACAAGGTCCATGCGAGAATCCGCGCGCTTTCCGACCGCTACGCCCTCGACGTGCGCCCCGATGCCGTCGTCGAGGACCTTTCCGTCGGCGAGCAGCAGCGCGTGGAGATCCTGAAGGCCCTCTTCCACGGCATCGACCTCCTCATCCTCGACGAGCCGACCGCCGTGCTGACGCCGCAGGAGACCGACCGGCTGCTCTCGCTGATGGGCGATCTCGTCAAGGACGGCAAGACGGTCGTCTTCATCTCGCACAAGCTGGACGAGGTGATGCGCGTTTCCAACCGCATCAGCGTCATGCGCGACGGGCGCGTGGTGCATACGGTCGATGTCGGCGAGACGAATGCGCGCGAGCTCGCCCGCATGATGGTCGGCCGCGACGTGCGCATGGAGCTGCCGCGCAGCCCCGAGCCCGCCGGCCGCATCGTGCTCTCCGTCGACAATCTCACCTGCCGCGCCGAAACGGGCCTTCCCGCCGTGCGCGGGGTGAGCCTCGACGTGCGGGCCGGCGAGATCGTCGGCATCGCCGGTGTCTCGGGCAATGGCCAGACGGAACTGTCGCTGGCGCTCTCCGGCCTGCTGCCGGTCGATTCCGGCCGCGTCGTGCTCAATGGCAAGGACATCACCGGGCTCGATCCCGCCCGCATCAATGCCAGCAGCTTCTCCCATATCCCGGAGGACCGCCACAAGCACGGCATCGTCATGTCGCTCTCGCTTAGCGAGAACGCCATCCTCCAGCGCTACGACCAGGCACCCTTCGCCGCCCGCGGCATGCTCAACGGCCGGGCGATCGGCGAGCACACCCGCGACCTCATCAAGCGCTTCCGCGTGAAGAGCCGCGACGAGAACCAGGCGATCGGCTCGCTTTCCGGCGGCAACCAGCAGAAGCTGGTGGTCGCGCGGGAACTCGCCCGCAACCCGGATTTCATCCTCGTCAACCAGCTTGCCCGCGGCATCGACATCGGCGCCATGGAATTCGTCATGGAGGAGATGCTGAAGCAGCGCGACAACGGCCGCGCCGTCCTGCTCATCTCCACGGAGCTGGAAGAGCTGTTCGCCATCTGCGACCGCATCCTCGTGATGTTCCACGGCGAGATCCTCGGCGAGCTGCCGCCCGACCGCAGCCGCCTCGACGAGCTCGGCCTGCTGATGGCCGGCAAAACGGAGCAACCGGCGCTTGCAGGCTAGACAGGAGAACGCGCGGTAGCGTTTTATACGAACCGCACGAACAGGAAGGCGGCGCGGACATGAACATAACCCTGCGGCAACTCAGGGCCTTCATCGCGGTGGCCGAGTTTGGCCAGTTCAATCTCGCCGCCCGGAACCTGCATATCACCCAGTCGGCGGTCAGCATCCTCATCCGCGACCTCGAGACGGAGATCGGCGTGCGGCTGTTCGACCGCCACACGCGCATGGTCTCCCTCACGCTCGTCGGCCAGGAATTCCTGCCGCAGGCGCGCAAGATCCTGAAGGATCTGGAGCTTGCGGTCGGCGACGTGCGCGACAACGCCTCGCTGAAGCGCGGCCAGGTCACCATCGCCGCGGCGATCGTGCTGGCCGCGACCATCGTGCCGCCGATCCTTGCGCGCTTCATGCGCATGTATCCGGAAATCTCCGTGAGCATCCGCGACATGCCGGAAGAGCAGATCAGCCCGGCGCTGAAGCGCAACGAGGTCGATATCGCCGTCGGCACGCTGTCGGAGGACGACCCCGAGATCGCCGCGACGGCCCTGCTGCGCGACAAACTGATGCTCGTCTGCCGGGAAGACCACCGCTTCGCCAAGCGCAAGTCCGTGCGCTGGACGGAACTTAAGGACGAAACCCTCATCACGCTTGCCGCGGCCAACCCGCTGCGCAACATCGTCGAGCACAATCTCCTGCGCGTCGTGCCCAACTACCGGCCGAAATACGAGGTGCGGTTCTCCACCACCGCCATGAGCATGATCGCCGCCGGCATGGGCGTCGCCGTGCTGCCGGAAAACTCCAGCCAGCTCGCCTCGGCCGTGCGGGTGACGACGGTCGACCTCATCGAGCCGATGGTCATGCGCGACGTCTCGCTGCTCCAGCGCCGCCACCACAGCCTTTCGCCGGCGGCGGAACATCTCAAGGCCGTCTTCATCGCCTATGCCGCCGATCGCGAGGCCCTTTCCGGCCTCGCCGACTAGCACTGCGCGAAATATCCTGCGGGAAGGCTATCTCCCGTCACAACCTGCCCGACATTTGCCACAAGCCGGATCGATATGCAGCCGTTGCCCAGCACGGATCGAACCATGTCGAATGAGAATAACGGGATTGTCGAGGATCGGCCGGCGCTGATCGTGCGGTTCTTCCTGACCTATCGGTTTTACATCCTGGGCGCGGCCAGCCTGCTGATCTTCGCCCTCGTCGCCTCGGGCGTCTACCGCCTCACCGCCGAAGTGCGCTACGACGAGGTGCTGGCGGCGCTTTCCGACACGTCCTGGAGCGCCATCGCCCTTGCGATCCTCTTCACGGGCCTCAGCTTCTTCGCGCTCGTCCTCTACGACGTCAACGCCATCGACTATGTCGGCCGCAGGACGCCGTTCCCCTCCGTGGCCGTCACGGCCTTCATCGCCTATGCCGTCGGCAACACCGTCGGCTTCGGCCCGCTCAGCGGCGGGGCGATCCGTTTCCGCGCCTATTCGCGGCTCGGCCTCTCGCCCGGCGAGATCGCCCGCGTCATCGCCTTCGTCACGCTCTCCTTCGGCCTCGGGCTCCTCTCCGTCAGCGCGCTCGCCACCCTCGCCGTCGCCCCGCGCGTCGCCGGCATCCTCGGCATCGACGCCGGCTGGCTGCGGGCCATCGCCCTTGCCGTTCTCGCCGTCCTGGCGGCCGTGTTCTTCATCGGCCGCGCCGGCAAGGGAATCGATATCCGGGGCTTCAGCCTGCGCCTGCCCGACAGCCGCACCACCTCGCGCCAGTTCCTCGTCTCGGCGCTGGACATCGCCGCCGCTGCGTCCGTGCTCTACGTGCTCCTGCCGGAAACCCATGTCGGCTGGCCGACCTTCCTTGCCGTCTATGCGGTGGCGATCGGCTTCGGCGTCCTCAGTCATGTACCGGCCGGGCTCGGCGTCTTCGAGGCGGTCATCATGGCCGGCCTGTCGAATGTCATCAGCATCGACCAGCTCCTCGGCAGCCTCGTGCTCTACCGGCTGATCTACTACGTCCTGCCGCTCCTCCTCTCGACGATCCTGCTGCTCGTCACGGAAATGCGGCAGCTCACCCTGCGCCCGCGCGTGGCCGAGGCCGCGCAGCTTGCCGGCAAGCTGGCCCCGGCGCTGATCGCGACGCTGTCGCTGGTGCTCGGCACCATGCTGATCTTCTCCAGCGTGGTGCCGACGCCCGATTCCGATCTCGACGTGCTGGCGACCTACCTGCCGCTGCCCATCGTCGAGGGCGCGCATTTCCTCTCCAGCCTCCTCGGCCTGCTGCTGGTGGTGGCCGCGCGCGGCCTCGGCCAGCGGCTGGACGGGGCCTGGTGGGTGGCGCTCGGGGGCGCGGCGGTCGCCTTCGCCTTCGCCTTCCTCAAGGCCATCGCCGTCTTCGAGGCGGCGCTGCTCGCCCTCTTCATCGTCGCGCTCCTCGTCAATGCCCGCGCCTTCGACCGGCACAGCTCGCTGCTACGCCAGACGCTCGGCCCCTCCTGGCTCGCGGCCATCGGCGTCATCCTCGTCACCGCCTTCGTCATCCTGCTCTTCGTTTACCGCGACACCGAATACGGCCATGACCTGTGGTGGCAGTTCGAATTCTCCGAGGAGGCCCCGCGCGGCCTGCGCGCGCTTCTCGGCCTTGCCATCGCCGCATCGGCGCTCGCGCTCTCCAGCCTGCTCCGCCCGGCGCATTTCCGCACGGAAGGGCCGACGAAGGAGGAACTGGAGCGCGCCGTCGCCATCACCATGGAACAGGACCTCGCCGACGCCAATCTCGTGCGCATGGGCGACAAGCGGCTGCTGTTCTCCCCATCCGGCCGGTCCTTCATCATGTACGGCATCCACGGCCGCTCGTGGATCGCGCTCGCCGACCCGATCGGTGCGGAGGAGGAGTTTCCCGAGCTCGTCTGGCAGTTCGTCAGCGCGGCGCGCGCGGGTGGCGGGCGGCCCGCCTTCTACCAGATTTCGCCGCCGCTGCTCTCGGCCTGCGCGGATGTGGGCCTGCGCGCCTTCAAGCTGGGGGAGCTCGCCGTCATCGATCTCGCCGGCTTCGAGATGAAGGGAAGCCGCTTTGCGAACCTGCGCCAGTCGTACAACCGCGGCCTTCGCGACGGCCTCACTTTCTCCGTCGTGCCGCCGGGCGCGGTCGACGCCGTCCTTGCCGATCTCCGGGCGATTTCGGACGGCTGGCTCGCCGAGCACGAGACGAAGGAAAAGACCTTCTCCCTCGGTGCCTTCGAGGATGCCTACGTCGCCGCCCAGCCCGTCGCCGTCGTGCGGCTGGAGGATAAGATCGTCGCCTTCGCGACGCTGATGGTGACGAACACCAGGCACGAAGCCACCGTCGACCTGATGCGCTTTGCCCCCGAGGCGCCGAAGGGCACGATGGATTTCCTCTTCGCCAGCATCCTCGAATACCTCAAGGCCGAGGGCTACCGGCAGTTCAACCTCGGCATGGCGCCGCTCTCGGGCATGGCGCGGCGCGAAGCGGCCCCGGTCTGGGACCGGGTCGGCGGAACGCTCTTCGAGCACGGCGAGCGCTTCTACAACTTCAAGGGCCTGCGCGCCTTCAAGTCGAAATTCCATCCGCGCTGGGAGCCGCGCTATCTTGCGGTATCGAACGGAACGGGCGCGGCGCTCGCCCTCATGGACGTGACCTTCCTCATCGGCGGCGGCGTCAAAGGAGTGATTGCGAAATGACATTTTCCACTCGCCTCGCCGCCGGGCTGCTTGCCGCCCTCCTCCTGCCGCTTGCCGCGGCGGCCGCCGATGATGGTGGGCAGACCTTCGACACGGGCATGATCCCGCCCGGCCATATCCTGATGCCGGACGATGCGCCGGAGGCGAGCATCTTCCTCATCTCCGGCGCGGACGGATGGGGCGATGCGGAGGACGAGCAGGCCGCCGCCCTCGTCGACAAGGGCGCCGCCGTCATCGGCATCGACCTGCCCGCCTATCTGAAGGCCCTGCAGGCCAACACCGAGAGCGACGATCCCAAGGCGTCCGACGACTGCGTCTACATGATCTCGGATATCGAATCGCTCGCCCATCAAGTGCAGCGTGCGGGCGGCTCCACGAGCTACCACCCGCCGATCGTCGCCGGCATCGGCGAAGGCGGCGCGCTGGCGCTCGCCATGGTCGCCCAGAGCCCGGCCGCGACCGTCGGCGAGACCGTCGCCGTCGATCCCGACGCCGGCATCGCCCTCGACAAGATTCTCTGCACGCCCGCCACCAAGACGACGGCGAACGGCCGCACCGTCTACGGCCTGACGGACGGCCCGCTTCCCGCCGCGATCACCGTGCGCTTCACCGCCGACGCGGCGCAGGACGGCCGCGACCACGTCGCCGCGCTCAGGAAGGCCCATCCCGACATCGACGTGCGCGATGCGTCGGCAACCGCCGGGGACGTCCTCGGGCAGGCCCTCGCCGACCGGATGGATGCGGAAAGCGACACGGATTCCCCGCTCGGCCTGCCGCTCACCATCCTCAAGGCGGCGCCGGCCTACGACACGATGGCCGTCGTCTATTCGGGCGACGGCGGCTGGCGCGACATCGACAAGGAGGTGGCGGGCGCCCTCCAGCAGCGCGGCATTCCGGTCGTCGGGGTCGATTCGCTGCGCTACTTCTGGTCCGAGCGCAAGCCGCAGGAGACGGCGGACGACCTTGCGCGCATCATCGATACGTTCCGCAAGAAATGGAACGTGAGCCATGTCCTGCTCGTCGGCTATTCCTTCGGCGCGGACATCATGCCGGCCACCTACAACCTCCTTTCGCCGGAGGACAGGGCCCGCGTGCCGCAGGTCACGCTCATGGCGCTCTCCCGCCAGGTCGACTACGAGGTTTCCGTGACAGGCTGGCTGGGCGTTGCCGGGGCCGGCGCGGGCGGAGACCCCGTCGACGACATCGCGAAGATCGATCCCGGGGACGTGCAATGCATCTACGGCTCGGAGGAGGACGACGATCCCTGCCCGACGCTGAAGGCATCGGGCGTCGAATCCATCCGCATCGAGGGCGGCCACCACTTCGACGGCGACTACGACACGCTCGCGACCCGCATCATCGAAGGTCTCAAGCGGCGGCTTGAAAAATAGGGGGAAAAAGACCGCCTGAAACAGGCATGGCGGAACGGGGGGAAAACCGTATAGAAAGCCGTCTTTCGGAATCATCGGCGAACTGCGCGCGAACATGCTACAGCTTGGACAGCGCAGGCCGCGCGGAACATGAGAGAAAGTATGGCGGACGACGACCGTGACGACGATCGCAAACCCGACACCGATGCATTGCCCGCCGGCGCCGCCGAAAAGGAGCAGCGCGGCAAGCTGACCGTCTTCCTCGGCGCCGCGCCCGGCGTCGGCAAGACCTATGCCATGCTGACGCGCGCCGGCAAACTCAAGGCCGAGGGCGTGGATATCGTCGTCGGTCTCGTCGAGCCGCATGGCCGCAGCGAGACGGCCGCCCTTCTCGACGGGCTCGACGTGCTGCCGCGCCGCAAGGTCGTCCAGGGCGAGAAGGTGCTGGAGGAATTCGACCTCGACGGCGCACTCGCCCGGCATCCGCGCATCGTGCTCGTCGACGAGCTTGCCCATTCCAACCCGGAGGCGAGCCGCCATCCCAAGCGCTACCAGGATGTCGAGGAACTGCTTGCCGCCGGCATCGACGTGTGGACGGCCCTCAACATCCAGCATCTCGAAAGCCTCGCCGACATCGTGGCGCAGATCACCGGCGTGACGGTGCGCGAGCGCGTGCCGGACCTCGTCCTGAAGAAGGCCGACGAGATCGTGCTGGTCGACCTGCCGCCGACCGAGCTGATCGAACGGCTGAAGGAAGGCAAGGTCTATCTGCCGGAAAGCATCAGCCGCGCCGTCGACCGCTTCTTCCGCCTCGGCAACCTGACGGCGCTGCGGGAACTTGCGCTGCGCCGCACCGCCGACCGGGTCGACGACCAGATGGTCGACTACCTCCGCCAGAATGCCATCGAGGGCCCGTGGGCGGCCGGCGAGCGGCTCCTGGTCTGCGTCGGGCCGGACGATCTTTCGGAAAAGGTGCTGCGCGTCGCCGCGCGGCTCGCCACAGGCCTCCACGCGCCCTGGCTCGTCGTCTCCATCGAGCGGGCGGACCGTGAAGAAGAAACGCCGGAGCGCCTGCAGCGCATCGAGGCGCTGTTCCGGCTGGCCGAACAACTGGGTGCGGAGACGCGCCGGGTGGCCGGCACGGATTTCGTCGAGGAGATCCTGAAGCTCGCGCGGCGCGAGCACGCCACGCAGATCGTCATCGGCGCCCGGCGCCAGCGGGGCTGGATGCGGTTCTTCTCCCGCTCCCTGCCGGATGCGCTGTCGCGCCGCGCCAGCGGCCTCGGCGTCTATTTCGTGACGCCCGAGAAGGCGGACAAGCCGGCCATGCCGGCTGCCGCCCTTCCGGCCGTCAGCATCGCTTCGCTGCGCCATGCCGCGCTGGTCGCGGCCGGCCTCGTCGGCGTGACGGCGGTGGCGGGCAAGCTCGTCTACCAGTTCGCCGAACTGCCGAACATCTCGCTGCTCTTCCTGCTCGCCGTGCTCGGCGCGGCGGTGGTCGGCGGCTATGCCTCGGCCTTCATCGCCGCGCTTCTTTCGGCGCTCGCCTACAACTTCCTCTTCATCGACCCGCTGCACACCTTCACGATCACCGCGCCGCACGAGGTCTTCGCGCTCGTCGTCTTCGTGTCCGTGGCGGTGATCGCCGGCAGCTTCGCCTCACGCATCAAGGAACAGGCGGAAGTTTCGCGCGTGCGCGCCGCCGCCCTGCAATCGCTCTACGATTTCTCCCGCAAGCTCGCGACGACCGCGACTGGGGACGATGCGATCTGGCTCGCGGTCTCCTATCTCCAGGCCAGCCTCAAGCGCAACGTCGCGTTGCTGGTGCCGGAGAAGGGCGACCTCAAGGTCGCCGCCGTCTGGCCGCCGGATACCGATCTCGACGCCACCGATTTCACCGCCGCGCGCTGGACGCGCGACAAGCAGGAGCCGGCGGGCTTCGGCACGGGAACGCTGCCGGCGAGCCGCTTCGAGTTCCGCCCGCTGATGGGCCCGCACGGGCTGGTCGGTGTCTGCGGCATCGAGCATTCCGACGAGCGCCTCGACCTCAACGCCGAACGGGCGCTCACCGCCATCCTCGACCAGACGGCCATCGCCCTCGACCGGGCGCGGCTTTCCGACGAAAGCGTGACGCAGGCCGCGCGCCTCGAAGGCGAGCGCTACCGCGAAGCGCTGCTTTCCTCCGTCTCGCACGACCTGCACACGCCGCTCGCCACCATCCTTTCCGCCGCCCGGAGCCTGCGCCAGCCGGCCGCCGATACGACGGCGGAGGAACGCGACGAACTGCTGCGCTCGATCGAGGAGGAAGGAAGCCGCATGAACCGCTTCGTCTCCAACCTCCTCGACATGACGCGCATCGAATCGGGCACGCTGAAGCCGAAGAGCGACTGGATCGACGTCTCCGAACTCATCCACTCGGCCGTCGAGCGGGCGCGCAAATACTATCCGGGCAAGGTCATCGAGACGGGGATCGCTCCCGACCTGCCGCCCATCGAGGGCGATAGCGTGCTGCTCGGCCAGGTGCTCTTCAACCTGCTCGACAATGCCGTGAAATATGGCGGCGAGGAGCCGGTCAATGTCTATGCGCGGCGCGACGGGACGGACGTGCTGATCTCGGTCACCGACCTCGGCAAGGGCATCGCGCCGGCCGACATCGACCGCATCTTCGACAAGTTCCACCGCCGCGGCAAGCCGGACGGCCGCACGCAGCAAAGCACGGGGCTCGGCCTTTCCATCGCGCGCGGCTTCGTGGAGGCGATGGGCGGGCGCATCCATGCCGAAAGCCCCGCCGTGAAGAAGAAGGGCACGCGCATCGTCATCCGTTTCCCGACCGGAGACAGGACAAAGGCCGAGAAGGCGAAGTGAGCGAGGCCTACTCGCTCTCGGGAGTGCCGCGCCGCCAATAAGAGACGACGAGGTGCTCGCTGCCGGCGAGCCCCCGTTCCTGCCGCACATGGCTGCGGATCGCCCGGAAAGCCTCGAATTCGCAGCCGGCCCAGACATAGACCTTGCCGCCCTCCGCCGGAAAGGCGGCGGCGCGCACCGCATCGGCAAGAAGGCTGGTGCCGCCCGCCGGCCGGCCGTCGCGCAGGAGCCATTCGACGGCAATGCCGGCCGGCCCGGCGAGCGCCTGGATCTCCGCCGCATCGGCGACTTCGATGAAGGCAAGGCCGCGGGCATCGGCCGGCAGGTGCTCCAGCATCCGGGCGATGGCCGGAAGCGCCGTCTCGTCGCCGGCGAAAAGATACCAGTCGGCCGCAGCAAGGCCGCCGCCGCCCGGCCCCACCACCCCGACACGGTCGCCGACCGAAGCGCGTCCGGCAAAGGCCGAGCCCGGCCCGGCATCGGCATGCAGCACGAAATCGATATCGAGCGTGCCGGCGGCAAGATCGACGCTGCGCACGGTATATTTGCGCATGAGAGGGCGCAGGTCCGGGTTGTCCCAGGCGATCACGCCGTTCGCCCCGACGCGAGGCCATTGCGGCTCGGCGGCCCCCGGGCGCTGGACCATCAGGTTGAGATGCAGCGCATCGAGCCCGGCAAAGCGCGCGACGTTCTCGCCGGAAAGGGTCAGCCGGCGCATGTGCGGCGTCACCTGCCGACAGCCGACGACCTGAAGAATCTGGAAATTCGGCGGCCGGACGATCTCGCCGCCATCGCCCGTCCAGGCGATCTCCGGCGGGTCGTCCCCGGCAAATTCCAGGATATGCGAGGCCACCGACATGCGGGCGAGATAGAGGCCTTCAAGGTCCGGCGCGGCGACTTCCACCACCGTTTCACCCCCGGCGCGGGAAAACTGCGCGCTGATCCCGCCCATGCGCAGCAGCGGGCCGGTCGGGCCGGCGCTCACCACGGCATTATGCTCGGTCATATGCTCGCAGAATTCCGCGATGACGGGATCGGGATCGCGAAGGGCGATGCGGGCCTGAGCGGTATAGTGTCTGCCTTGCATGCGGCGTCCTATTCGGTTTCGTGGTCGATCCAGAACGTGCCTTCGAGCGGCACCGCCAGGAAACGGTCGTTGATTTCGGCGAGCGTCGCGGCAGGGTCGACATCGGAAAAGACATCGGGATGCAGCCACTTGGCGAAGCACTCGAAGACGAGGATGTTGACGACGGAGATGGAGAGCTGGTGTGAGACCGCATGGGCCCGCCCGCTGCGCACCGCCGTCAGCGCGTCGCGCATTCCTTCCCCGAGAATGCCGTCGAAGGATCTTTCCGCCGAAGCCCGGTCGATGCCGCCACCGAGAACGAGGCCGCCCTGGGCGGCAAGATGCGGGCCGCCGGTTGCGATATAGACCGACGGATCCGCCCCGAGCACGAATTCCGGGCTCAGCCGGCCATCATAGCCCGGCACGTCCGCGCCGACGCTTTTTCCGCCGGCAAGGCGCAGCGCCTCCGTCATCCGGTTGCCGCTGCCCGGCGTCGAACAGCAGGTGGCGCCCGCATGGGCGTCGACGAGGACGGAGACCGGGGAAAGGGCGGCGGTCCTGTCCGTGATGCGCTTGTAGCGCGCCCGCACGAAATCGCCGTAGGCCCTGCCCTTCTCCTCCCGCCCGACGGCCTTGGCCAGCAGTTCCACGGAGAAGGCCGTCGTCTCGGCCGGCCCCTTGCCGTCGTTCACCGGCCCGTCGAGGAAGAGGACCGGCACGCCGGCCGCCTCCAGCGTCGCCGCCGTCTCGTTCCAGCCGGCCTCCCAGATGGAGACGACGAAGAGGTCCGGCTTGACGGACAGGATTGCCTCGACGGAGGTTTTTCCGGGCAAAACGGCGCCGACGGCCGGGATCGCGTCGATGGCGGGAAAGCGACGGCGGTAGGTCTCGTACATGCCGCGGTCGATGCGCTGCGGCGCGGCCCAGCCGGCGATGCGCGCGACGGGATCGGCATCGACGAGGGCGAGCGAGATGAGGATGAGGCTTTCGTTCGTGGCGATGCGGTGCGCGGGCCCGGCGAGGCGGACGGTACGCCCCGCCGCGTCGGACAGCACGATCTCCGCCCGCGCCGGGATGGACCACGCCAGCACGAGGGCCGCGGCCACCAGCAGGAAACGGAGGACCGGCGGCATGCCGCCGGCTCTCTTCGTCGACGGAAATCGTGTCAACAAGCTCACCATTCGTATTTCAGGCTTGCCATGACGGTCCGGCCCGGGCCGTAGTTGCAGCTTCCGCCCGTGTCGTTGGTGCACTGGACGACATAGACCTCGTTGAACAGATTGGAGACGTTAAGGCGCAGCGTCGTTCCGGAAAAGTCCTTGTTCAGGGCGGCGAGGTCGAACTGCGCGCCGATATCGACGAGCGCGAGGCCCGGGATCCTGAGCGCATCCAGATAGGTCGTGTCGGTATGGTAGGACGACATGGCGCGAACGCCCGCGCTCAACGACAGGCCCTCGGCCCATTCCGGCCGGTACTGCACCCAGAGGGCGCCCTGATGCTTCGGCACGCGGAGCATGTCCTGCCCGACCTGCGTTGCGATATTCGTCTCCAGCACCTTGGAGTCGGAATAGGCATAGGAGGCGATCAGGTCCAGTTCCGGCGTCAGCTCGTACTTGCCCTCGATCTCGAGGCCGCGGATGCGCTGCTCGCCGGTCTGGACATAGCCGAGCGTGGTGCCCGTGCCGCTGTAGACGGGCGTCAGCGCATTCTCCAGCGTCAGGTCGAAGACCGAGACGCCGATCATGCCGCGCCCGCCCTCCGGCTCGTACTTGATGCCTGCCTCGAACTGCTGCGATTCCTGCGCCTTGTAGGGATCGCCGTCGACGTCGGCGCCGATCGTCGGCAGGAACGACGTGGAGAAGCTCGCATAGGGTGTCAGGCCGTTGTCGAAGAGATAGGCAAGCCCGGCCCGGCCCGAAAGCGCGCCGTCCTCGTTCTCGTAGGTGACATTCTTTATGCGGTCGGTCGTCGTGATCTCCGAATGGTCGTAGCGAAGGCCGAGCGTCGCCAGCCAGCCGTCGTAGCGGACCTGATCCTGGATATAGGCGCCGATCTGGTCCTGCTCGGACACCCTGGAGGTGGTCCAGGCCGGGAAGGCATAGGTGCCGCCATAAACCGGGTTGAGATAGTCCTGGCTGGTTATCTTCGGGCTGCCGAAATACCGATCGGACTTGAGATGCATGTATTCGAGCCCGAACAGCATCGTATGGTCCAGTGCGCCGGTATCGAAGCGCACTTCGAGCTGGTTGTCGATATCGATGGACGACAGCCTGTCGTCGGACGCCGAGACGACGCGGCCGAGCGTGGTGCCCGAAGGCGGCTTCGTCGTCCATGTGAAGGCCGGATTCACGACGGCCAGGAACATGTTCTGGTCGGCATGGCTGTAGCGCAGGTTCTGCCGGAAGGTCAGGTCTTCGGTGAGATTGTGCGAGAACTCGTAGCCGGCCGTATAGAGATTGGCGTCGAACTCGTTCGCATTGGAGAGATAGTCACCCATATGGGTGCTGGTCGGTATCTGCCCGGCCGGGTTCTGTATCAGCGTGCCGAAGGCCGGATAGAAGCGCCCGCTGAAATTCTTCGGGTTCACCTTCTGATAGAAGCCGTAGAGGGTAAGCGAGGTGTCCTCGTCGGGCGACCAGGTGAGGCTCGGCAGCAGCATGAGCTGCCTGTTGCGCTCCTCATCGATCTGGCTGCCGAGGTCGCGCGCCTGCCCGACGAGACGATAGGACCAATCGCTGTCGGCACCGACCGGCCCGGTGAAGTCCACCGAGGTCTGGATGCCGCCGAGGGACGACGTCGTCACCTCCACCTCGTTATGGGCGTCGGTCTGCGGCCGCTTGCTGACCTGGTTGACCAGGCCGCCGGGCAATGTCTGCCCGTAGAGGACCGAGGACGGTCCCTTGATCACCTCGACGCGCTCCAGCGCATAGGAATTGATCGGGGTGGAGGCATATCCCTCCGTATCCCCCGCCATGGCGAGGCCATCGAGCCAGAGCCGGGCATAGGCATTGTAGCCGCGGATCCACATCCAGCCGCCGCGCACGTCGTCGCCATTGGCCTCCGCCATGACGCCGGGCGTGTAGCGAAGCGCCTCGCGGACGGAGTTTGCACCGCGCGCATCGATCTCGTCACGCGTGACGACGCTGACAGCCTGCGGCGTTTCGCGCAGCGGCGTATCCGTCTTCGAGCCGCTGAGGCTGCGCCTGGCGACGATGCCGCGGTCGGGGCCTTTCGCATTGTCGCCGGCATTGTCCACGGTGACGGCCTGAAGCTCCGTCGTCGCCGCATCCTGCGCCGACAGCGGCCCCGCCGCCGCGCCCACCGCGAGCGCCACCGTCGAGGCGAGCCAAAGCCGCCGGCACCCTGCCCTCCTCATCGCCGTTTCCTGTCCCAAATTCATGTTCACGACCCCAACGTCCCTGCCTTCTGCAATAACTTGACCTTGTTAATCAAGTTAAGTTATTCCTAGGGCAACATTCGCACGGCCGGCAACGCCGGTTCCTTTGCGGAACGCGCAGATGCCTTTGCGCGACGGGAAATCTCCACCTCGGGTCGGGAAACGCAACAGAAGGGAAAGCAATGGCAGCCGCAGGCGGCGATGCCGGAAACCGGGCCGACGCAGGCCATCTTCGCGTGCGCGATTTCATGCGCCACGAAGGCATTGCGCTCGAAAGCCCGGAGGAGCGGCTTTCCCCCGACGATACGCTGATGAAGGGCGCGTTCCTGCACCGGGAACTGCGCCGCGGCCTCTTGCTGCATGTCAGCGACGCCATCGAGGAGCGGGCCTTCACCGCCACCTCGCTCCTGCCGGAAGAGCTCTCCTGCATCTTCTTCCTGGAGGGCAGCGTCGATCTTGCGATCGGCGGCCGGCGCTTCGCCTTCCATGGCGAAGGGGGCCTTGCCGAAGGCGTGGCCATCGTGAATTCCTGCCCGGAGCATTTCGCCCGCGCCTCCCGCGGGCGCCAGCACCTTCGCCATCTCGTGGTGTCGGCGACGCCCGAATGGCTGCACCGCGACGCGCTCGAAGCCGTCACGGACGGGACAGGCGGCGCCCGGCTGCTGCGCAACCATCTTGCCGAGCACCGCTGGACGCTGACCCCGCGCATGATCGACCTCGTGCGGCAGATCTTCTCGCCCTCCCCGCTCGTTCCCGAACTGCGCGACCTCTATCTGGAAGGCCGGGCCGTCGAACTGGTGGCCGAGACCATGGCGGCCGTGCTGCGGTCCGACCGCCGCGAGGCCGGCGGGGCGACGCTGACCCGCCAGGACGCCGTCTGCCTGCAGCGGGCGAAGGATTTCATCGAGGCCCATGCCGGCGAGCCGATGAGCGTGGAGGCGATCGCCCGCGAGGCGGGCATCAGCGCGAGCGGCCTGCAACGCCTCTTCCGCGCCGCCGAGAGCCGTAGCGTCTTCGACTATGTGCGCAACGTGCGGCTTGAGCGCGCCTTCACCGCCCTCGGCCGCGGCGAGGCCACGGTACAGGAGGCGAGCGCCATCGCCGGCTATACCAGCCCCGCCAATTTCGCCACCGCCTTCCGCCGCCGCTTCGGCATCGTGCCGACCGCCGTCCGGCGCACGGGCCTTTCCTGAAGGGCACGGCGCAAGCCCCGACGGCTGCCCGAAAGTTTATTTGCACAACCGTACCGGATTCGCCGAATCAGACCTTCCCTGTGCCCCGGCGAAACCCTAGTTGGATATCACTCGCGCAACCCGCGAGCTTCCCCGCGTCATTGGGAGCCAAACCGTGGCGCTCGCTGCCCCGCTTCGTGCGGGGCTTCTTTTTTTCACGACGAGCGATCAGCGAGGCGGCGGATGCGGTAGACGCCGAACGCACTCATGGCGGCCAGCGCATACCATGTCAGCGCGTAGACGAGGTGGCTGTTGCGGAAGGCGACGACCGTGAGGCCTCCGACGGGAAGGCCGCCCGGATTGGGCGTCGCATCCGCATCGATGAAATAAGGCGCGACATCAGAAAGCCCTTCGGCCGCGGCAATGGCGGCGACATCGCGGGAGTACCACCGGTCATGCGCCGGATCGTTGGAGCGCAGGAACGCACCGCCGGGCTCCGTGATGCGCAGGAGACCCGTCACCGTGACGGGGCCGGCGGCAATCTCGCTTGCCAGGCGCGCGGCCGGATCGCGCTTGTCGGCAGGCACGAAGCCCCGGTTGACGAGGATCGCCGACCCGTCGGCAAGGCGCAGCGGCGTCACCATCCAGAAGCCGGCGCCGAGCGCCGTCACCGCCTGCACGAGGACCGACTTGTCGTGTTCGAAGAGCCCGGTCGCGGTGACGCGGCGATACTCGTCGTCCCGCGCATTCACGCCGCCCCATTCGTTGCGCGAAGGAGCCGGCACCGGCGCGGCGTGGATCCGCGCCTCCACCCGGGCAATGAGATCGAGCTTCCAGGAAAGCCTCTGGACCTGCCATGTGCCGAGCGCGAGGAAGACGGCGACGAGAAGGACGAGGAAGGCGATGAGGCGCCGGCGGCGGGAAGCGGGCTGGGGCATGCTACAGCATCACGTCCATCGTCATCGTCCCGCCCCGTCAGGGCATGTTCTTCATCATCTCCTGGGTCATCGGCATCATGTTGGCGTTGAGGTGATGCATGACCCAGAGGGAGCCGGCGAGCGCGATGCCGACGATGATGAGCGTGAAGATCAGCGCCATCAGCGTCCAGCCGCCCTCCGAGCGCGGGTTCATGTGCAGGAAATAGATCATGTGCACGAGGATCTGCACGACGCCGATGCCCATGACGAGCACGGCCGTCAGCAGCTTGCTTTCCAGCACGCCCGCCATGACGAGCCAGAAGGGAATGGCCGTCAGGATGACCGACAGGATGAAGCCGGTCATGTAGCCCTTGAACGAGCCGTGCCCGGCCTCGTGGCCGTGGCTGTGGGCGTGATGTGCTTCAGAGGCGCTTTCGTGGCTCATCCGAGGACTCCCAGGAGATAGACGAAGGAGAAGACGCCGATCCAGATGACGTCGAGGAAGTGCCAGAACATGGAAAGGCACATCAGGCGGCGGCGGTTCTCGGGGGTGAGGCCATGCTTGCCCACCTGCACCATCAGCGTGATCAGCCAGATCGTGCCGAAGGTGACGTGGAGGCCGTGCGTGCCGACCAGCGTGAAGAAGGAGGAGAGGAACGCCGAGCGCGTCGGGCCCGCCCCTTCGAGGATGAGGTGGTGGAACTCGTAAAGCTCCACCCCGAGGAAGGTCGCGCCGAAGAGTCCCGTGACGGCGAGCCACACCAGCGTCTCCATCTTCGCGCCCCGCTCCATCTGCAGCATGGCGAAGCCGTAGGTGATGGAGGACAGGAGCAGCATCGCCGTGTTGAAGGCGACGAGGCCGAGGTCGAACAGGTCGGCCGGCGACGGGCCTGCCGCATAGCTGCGCCCGAGCACGCCGTGCGTCGCGAAGAGCACGGCGAAGATCAGGCAGTCGCTCATCAGGTAGATCCAGAAGCCCAGCATGGTGCTGTTTTCCGGATGGTGTTCTTCCGTCAGGTAGAACTGCGGCTTTTCGGTTTCCTGGACTTGGGTCGCGCTCATGGGCTCAGGTCCGTTCTGCAAGCGTCTTGGTGCGGGCTTCTTCCGTCGCCACCACGGTATCGGCGGGAATGAAGAAGTCGCGGTGATAGTTGAAGGTGTGGCCGATCGAGACCGCGACGATCGCGATGAAGGAGAGGGCGGCCAGCCACCAGATGTACCAGATCAGCGCGAAGGCAAGCACGGTGCTGATGCCGGCGAGGATGATGCCCGTGCCGGTGTTCTTCGGCATGTGGATCGGCCTGAAGCCGGTCAGCGGGCGCTCGTAGCCGCGGCTCTTCATGTCGTACCAGCTGTCGTGATCGTGCACGACGGGCGTGAAGGCGAAGTTGTAGTCCGGCGGCGGCGAGGAAGTCGACCATTCCAGCGTGCGGCCGTCCCACGGATCGCCCGTCGTATCGCGCAGCTCATCGCGGCGCAGGAAGCTGACGACGAGCTGGACGATGAAGGCGAGGATGCCGAGCGCGATCAGGAAGGCGCCGACGGCGGCGATGATGAACCAGATCTGCAGCGAAGGGTCCTCGAACTGCGAGACGCGGCGCGTGACGCCCATGAGGCCGAGCACGTAGAGCGGCATGAAGGCGACGAAGAAGCCGATCTGCCAGAACCAGAAGCTCAGCTTGCCCCAGAAGGGATCGAGCCGGTAGCCGAAGGCCTTCGGGAACCAGTAGTTGACGCCCGCAAGCAGGCCGAACAGCACGCCGCCGATAATGACGTTATGGAAGTGGGCGATGAGGAAGAGCGAATTGTGCAGCACGAAGTCGGCCGGCGGGATGGCCAGCATCACGCCCGTCATGCCGCCGATGACGAAGGTCACCATGAAGCCGACGGTCCACAGCATCGGCACATCGTAGCGGATGCGCCCGCGATACATGGTGAAGAGCCAGTTGAACATCTTCGCGCCCGTGGGGATCGAGATGATCATCGTGGTGATGCCGAAGAAGGCGTTGACCGATGCACCCGAGCCCATCGTGAAGAAGTGGTGCAGCCACACGAGATAGGACAGGATCATGATCACGCAGGTCGCATAGACCATCGAGGCATAGCCGAAGAGGCGCTTGCCGCAGAAGGTCGCCACCACCTCGGAGAAGATGCCGAAAGCCGGCAGCACGAGGATGTAGACCTCCGGATGGCCCCAGATCCAGATGAGGTTGATATACATCATGGGGTTGCCGCCGAGGTCGTTCGTGAAGAAGTTCGTGCCGACATAGCGGTCGAGCGAGAGCAGCGCGAGCGTGGCCGTCAGGATGGGGAAGGTGGCGACGATCAGGATGTTCGTGCAGAGCGAGGTCCAGGTGAAGACCGGCATCTTCATGAAGGTCATGCCGGGCGCGCGCATCTTCACGATGGTCGCGATGAGATTGATGCCCGACAGCGTCGTGCCGACGCCCGCCACCTGCAAGCCCCAGATGTAATAGTCGACGCCGACGCCGGGGCTGTAGGCCGCACCCGAGAGCGGCGGATAGGCAAGCCAGCCGGTGCGCGCGAACTCGCCGACGAAGAGCGACATCATGATGATGATCGCGCCGGCCGTCGTCATCCAGAAGGAGAAGTTGTTGAGGAACGGGAAGGAGACGTCGCGCGCACCGATCTGCAAGGGCACGACATAGTTCATGAAGCCGGTGACGAAGGGCATCGCCACGAAGAAGATCATGATCACGCCATGGGCGGTGAAGACCTGGTCGTAGTGGTGCGGCGGCAGGTAGCCTTCGCTGCCGTTGAAGGCGATGGCCTGCTGGATGCGCATCATGACGGCATCGGAAAAGCCGCGCAGCAGCATGATGATGGCGAGGATGATGTACATGATGCCGATCTTCTTGTGATCGACGCTGGTGAACCATTCGTGCCAGAGATAGCCCCAGAGCCTGTACTTCGTGATGAGGGCAAGGAGCGCGAGGCCCCCGAGCGCCACGACCGCGAAGGTCACCACGAGGATCGGCTCGTGGTAGGGGATCGCTTCCCAGGAGAGCCGCCCGAAGAGGAAGTGCGTGAGGCTGGTATTACCGAACATGGGATCGTCCAATATCGTTTCCATTGCAGCCCGCGGGACCGCGGGGCCGGGATGCCCGCCGGGACCGGCGGACATGGAGAGCTGTTACATCTGGTGCCCGTCGTGGTTCATCGTGGCCGGCTCCTCGACGCCTTCGGCCGGTTCCTCGCTGTGCGAGGGATTGCCGGTGTCGGGGAAAGTCGCGGCCGTTCCCCCTTCCCCGGATGCCTGGTCGGCATGGCGGTTGTCGTGCTGGAGCTTCGCCCTGTTCTCCTGGCTCTCGACGCCGGCACCGCCCATCATGTCGATATGCATCATGTCCTTCATGCACATCTGGCCTTCGCGCACGCACATGTTGAGCACGGCCTCGTAGAGCCCGTCATCGACCGAGGCGTAGTAGCGCACGGGTTCCTTGATGCTCGGCTTTTCCAGCTTGAGGTAGGCGTCGCGGTTGAGCGCCGTGCCGTTCTGCCTGACCTGCGCGACCCACTGGTCGAAGCCGGCCTGGTCGAGCCCGTGGAACTTGAAGCGCATGTGGGAAAAGCCGTCGCCGCTGTAGTTGGACGAGAAGCCCTCGTAGTCGCCGGCCTTGTTGATCACGGCATGCAGCTTCGTCTCCATGCCGGGCATGGTGTAGATCATGCCGGCGAGCGCGGGCACGTAGAAGGAGTTCATCACCGAGGAGGCGGTGAGCTTGAAATTGATCGGCACGTCGACGGGCGCGGCCATCTCGTTGACCGTGGCGATGCCGTAATCGGGGTAGAAGAACAGCCACTTCCAGTCGAGCGCCACCACCTCGACGGTGATCGGCTTGACTTCGCCGCTCACCGGGCGGGCGGCATCGATGCGGTCGAGCGGCCGGTAGGGATCGAGCTTGTGGGTGCTGACCCAGGTGATGGCGCCGAGCGCGATGATGATGGCGAGCGGCGCCGACCAGATGATGACCTCAAGGCCCGTGGAATGGTGCCATTCCGGATCGTAGGTCGCCGCCTTGTTGGACTGGCGGTAGCGCCAGGCGAAGAACAGCGTGAGGCAGATCACCGGCACGATGATCAGCAGCATCAGCACCGTCGAGATGACGATCAGGTCCCGCTGCTGCACCGCGATATCGCCGGAAGGCGCCATGACGACCATGTCGCATCCGGACAAGGTCGCGAGCATGAGGGGAAGGACGATCGAGATTCGGGCTAAACTGAATGGCTTCGGCATTTCGGCCTCGACTTGCGTTCTGTCTAGTCGGCATTAAGCGGGCGCTGTCGCACTTGGAAATGAGGTGGTTCGTCGCAGCGCAGCATTGTGTCGCACCGCGGCAGGACGTCGGGGGCTGTCCGCCGGGGCGGATTTGTACTAGCCCAGATGCGTAGGGCGCCGTCGTCGGGCGACGCTCGAATGTACAAGCCAATTCTTGATATTCGACGCCGAATAGTCAACACTTGAACGACATGGCGCACATCGCTCGGAGAAATTCATGAGTTCGGTCGCTAACCCCACTTCGTCAGGCCTGGAACGGGACGCCCGCCGCATGCATGCGGACGGCAAGCCGCTGTCGCCGGGCAGCGTCGCCATCGGCGTGGTTATCGGCCGCACCTCGGAATTCTTCGATTTCTTCGTCTACGGCCTCGGCTCCATCCTCGTCTTCCCGAAGCTCATCTTCCCCTTCGCGCCGAGTGCGGTGGCCGGCACGCTGATGGCCTTCGCGCTCTTCCCCCTCGCCTTCCTCGCCCGGCCGGTCGGCTCCTTCATCTTCATGTGGATCGACCGCAACTATGGCCGCGGCACGAAGCTGACGGTCGCGCTCGTCATCCTCGGCGGCTCGACCGCCTCCATCGCCTTCCTGCCGGGCTACGAGACGATCGGCTACTGGGCGGTGGCGCTGCTCGCACTCTTCCGGCTGGGGCAGGGCTTCGCGCTCGGCGGGGCGTGGGACGGGCTCGCCTCGCTCCTCAGCCTCAGCGCGCCCCCCAACCACCGCGGCTGGTACGCGATGATCCCGCAGCTCGGCGCGCCCTTCGGCTTCGCGCTCGCCAGCATCCTCTTCGGCTATTTCGTCAGCAACCTTTCCGAGGCCGATTTCCTCGCCTGGGGCTGGCGCTATCCCTTCTTCGTCGCCTTCGCGATCAACGTCGTGGCGCTCTTCGCGCGCCTTCGCATCGTCGCCAGCAAGGAATTCGGCGCCGCCATGGAAGCGCAGGAGCTGGAGCCGCGGCCGGTCTTCGAAATGCTGAGCAAGCACGCGATCGACGTCGTGCTCGGCGCCTTCGTGCCGCTCGCCAGCTTCGCGATGTTCCACCTCGTCACGATCTTCCCGCTCTCCTGGGTCACCCTCAAGGGCGGCCAGTCGGCGGCGGAATTCCTCTGGGTGCAGGTGGCGGGCGCCGGCGTCGGCGCGATCGGCATCGTGCTGTCCGGTATCCTCGCCGACCGGATCGGCCGGCGCAACCAGTTGATGGCCGGCGCGATCCTGATCGCGATCTTCTCCTTCTCCGCGCCCTTCCTGCTGGATGCCGGCGGCAAGGGGCAGGACGCCTATATCCTGATCGGCTTCTTCATCCTCGGCCTTACCTTCGGCCAGTCCTCGGGCGCCGTCTCCTCGCGCTTCACGCAGCCTTACCGCTATACCGGCGCGGCGCTGACCTCGGACCTCGCCTGGCTCGTCGGTGCGGCCTTCGCCCCGCTCGTGGCGCTCGGCCTTGCCTCCAGCTTCGGCATCATCTTCATCGGCGGCTATCTGATCTCCGGCGCGATCTGCACCATCGCCGCGCTCACCCTGACGCGGGTGCTCGACCAGCATTAGGCGGTATCCGGGGGCGCATGCCCCCGAGCGGAGGTTCTCCTTGGATTATCTCGTCAACCTTACGCGCCTTGCCCCCGCGCCGGCGCTCGACGCACGCATGGCGGAGGCCGGGGTGACGATCCGCCGGCCGCTCGCGCCCGAGGCCGGCCTCGTCACCAACTGGATCGCCGCGACCTTCGGCAGGGGCTGGGCGAGCGAGATGTCCGTCGCACTGACGCGCCAGCCGCCGAGCGCCTTCATCGCCACCCGCGCCGGCAGGCTCGTCGGCTTTGCCTGCCACGAGGCGATCGCCCGCGGCTTCTTCGGCCCGACCGGCGTCGAGGAAGGCGCACGTGGGCTCGGCATCGGCCATGCCCTCCTGCTCGCCAGCCTCTTCGACCTCAAGGCGATGGGCTATGCCTATGCGATCATCGGCGACGTCGGCCCCTCCGCCTTCTACGAGAAGACGGTCGGCGCCATGCCGATCCCCGATTCCGCGCCCGGCATCTATGCCGGCATGCTCGACATCTGAGAACGCCATGCTCGCCCTCGAAACCATGTTCGTTCCGGCCGGCGACGACAGGGCAATGGCCTATCGCCTCAGCCTTGCGAACACATCGGGGGAAGCGCTTGCCGGCTTCCGGCTCTGCTTCAGCGGCCCCGGCCAGATCGCCCCGACGGCAAAAGCCGAGGGCGGGACCATCGGCCGGATATTCTCGACCTTCGTGGAGCTCCTCCCGCCGCAGGGTTTCATCCTCGCACCCGGCGCGACCTGGACGGTCACGCTGCACGATCTCGGCTGGGCGCTCCAGCACTGGACGGACGGCGCGCGCGGGGCCTATCTCGTGCTTGCCGACGGCTCCACCCTCGCCCTTGCGACCGCCGCCACGAAATTCGCCGGCCGCAATACGCCGGCCAAGCGCGGCGCGGAGCCCTTTCCCGTTCCCGCCGCCCCGCCCGCGCCCATCGCGGTCATTCCCTGGCCCAACGCCGTCTCCGTCAGCAGCCTTGCCGGCGCGCCGGCCGGCCTTGCCCTCATCACCGAGGGGCGTGAAGCGGAGGCGGCCGCGGAAGCCTTCGCCCGGCTCACCGACGACCTCTTCGCCGTCGAGGGCATCGTGCGGCCGGAGGAGGAAGGCGGCCGGCCGGTTCATCTGCATTGCCGCGAAGGGTTCGGCGCGGAAGCCTACGAGATTGCCTTCGCGCCGGCCTCTGCCACGGTATCGGCGTCCACCCGGACGGGCCTCCTCTACGGCCTCGTCACGCTCGGCCAGATCTGGCGCGGCGCGCATCATTTTCCCTCGGCCTACGGTTTTCCCCGGGAGGGAACGATCGGCGACGCGCCCGCCATGGCCTGGCGCGGCCTCCTCCTCGATACCGCGCGGCAGTTCTACGCGAGCGCCGAGATCAGGAAGCTGCTTTCCGTCCTCGCCTGGAACAAGGTGAACCGCTTCCACTGGCATCTTTCCGACGACGAGGCCTGGCGCATCGAGATCGACGCCTATCCGGCGCTTGCCGCCGTCGGCGCCTGGCGCGGCCATGGCCTTGCCATCCCGCCCCTGCTCGGCACCGGCCCGGAAAGAAGCGGCGGCTATTACAGCAAGGCCGCGGTGCGCGACATCGTCGCCCATGCGGCGGGCTTCGGCATCGAGATCGTGCCGGAGATCGACGTGCCCGGCCACAGCCACGCCCTCCAGCAGGCGATCCCGGAATTGCGCGACCCGCAGGAGAAAAGCGGCTACCAGTCCGTGCAGGGCTTTCCCGACAATTGCCTCAACCCGGCGCGCGAAAAGACCTACGAGGTGCTGGAGGCGATCTTCCGTGAGGTCATCGACCTCTTCCCCTTCAGGACCATCCATATCGGGGCGGACGAAGTGCCGCTCGCAGCATGGTCCGGCTCCCCGGAAGCGCTCGAAAGGCTGCGCGCCATCGGCGGCCCCGCAATGGCCGAAGCCCATGCGCGGCGGCTGAACGCCGTCAGCCAGTCGCACCTTGCCGAGGACATCGAGGGCTCCGGCGCGGCAGCGTTGCAGGCAATCTTCCTCAAGCGCATCCAGACGTTCCTCGCCGCCGAAGGATGCGTTACCGGCGGCTGGCAGGAGGCCGCGCACGGCAATGCTTTCGACAGGGAGACGACCTATCTGTGCGGCTGGCGCGACGGAGAGGTCTCCGCCACGCTCGCCGGGGAAGGCTACCGGATCGTCGTCACGCCGGGACAGGCCTATTACCTCGACATGGCCATGAGCCCCGACTGGGACGAGCCGGGCGCAAGCTGGGCCGGCTCCTCGACGCCGGAGGCGACCTACGCCTTCGATCCCGTCGCGGGCTGGAGCGCTTCCCAGAAGGAAAGGCTGCTCGGCGTGCAGGCCTGCATCTGGTCGGAGGCGATGAAGGACCGCGCAGTCTTCGACCGCCTCGTCTTCCCGCGCCTTTCCGCCGTCGCTGAGACCGGATGGACGCTGCCCGGGCGCAAGTCCTGGAGCCGCTTCAAGGCCGCTGCCGGCCTGATGCCGGTGCTTTACGGACCTTCCGGACACTGAAAGGCGCCCGCAAGGGGCGCCTTCGCGTTTGGATTCGGGTGCCTGCCGCCTATTCCGCAGCGGCTTCGAGGTTGCCCGCCGCCGGCGCCGCGTTCCTCGCGCTCAATTTCTTGTAGAGGAAGAAATAGAGCTTGATGTACTGGCCGACGAGGATGGCGTTGAGGATCGTGCCCTCGCGGATGAACTTGATCTCACCGAGGAAGGCAAGGCCGATCAGCGCGGAGATGACGAGCAGCGTGCAGTCGAAGCCCGTCTTGATGTTGCCCCACTTCCAGCCGGTGCGCTTGAAGATCGTGTTGACGAACATGTCGATCGGCATCAGCACGAGGTTGGCGCGGATCATCAGGAAGAGGCCGAAGGCGAGCGCCGCATCGGCGAAGACCAGAAGCGCGACCCGGTAATAGTAATCCTCCAGCGCGATGAACTCGGTGAGCTTGAGGTTGAGGTCGAGGAACACGGCCAGAACGAAGGCCGGGATCAGGGCCGCGAAGTTCTTCAGCTTGAAGTCCTTCGGCAGCACCAGGTAGGTCAGGAACAGCATCAGCAGTTCCAGCATGAAGTTGTAGGTGCCCTGGCTGAACGGCGTGTAGACGAGCGTCATGGTGCGCGTCAGGCTGCTCTGCGGCGAGATGCCGACACCCGCCCGGATCGCAAGGCTCACGCCCAGCGTCAGGATGTAGATGCCCAGTACATACATGATCCAGCGCCGGGTAAGGCTGCCGGTGTCGACGATATCGGCTTCCGCCGGACGATGTGCCATGGTTTCCTCCCGATGGTGTTGCACGGCGGCCTCCCTTGCTCCCGGCCGGCCGCGCCTGAATTGGTTCCTGCGGGTTTCCCGGAACTCCTTCTCCCGGTCAATCCGCAATCCTGTCTTTCCAACAGGCGCCGGAGCGCCTGCCGGAATTTTCGTGGGCTTCACGCCATGAAGCGGAAGCGGTGCAGCGAGATGAAGAGGCTGAGCAGCTTGTTGACGACCGGCTCACCCTCGTTGCGGTTGCCGAGGTCTTCCAGCGCCGCGTCGATGGAACTTGCCGCGGCCGTCAGCTCCGAGACGGTCATGTTCGCCATGACGCCGTAGATATCGAGCGGCATCACCGCCTTCTCCGCCTTGTCCTCGGTGACGATGCAGGCGCCGGCATAGGTGTCCACCTGCTTCACGCAATGACACATCTCCGCGCTCTCCTCGCCGATCACGACGAAATAGGGCTTGGGCGCCGGCCAGAAGGTCGCGACCGCCCCGCGGTCGATCGACACGCCCTTGAAGAGGCCATTGACGATGTGCCGCTTGCCGTTCGCATAGCGCTGGATGACGGAGAGGCGCGAGTATTTCACGCCGTCCACCTCCGGCACGACCCTGCCGTCCGTGAGCGGCACCCAGACTTCCTGGTAGAACTTGGCATGGCCGCGGCCGTAGACGTCGAAGAGGTAGACCTTGGCCTTGCTGCCGTCCTCTGAGATTTCCAGCGGCACGATATCGAGCTGGTCCGCCGTCAGGTCCGAAAGGCCCGGAACGCCCTTCTTGCACATGCCGGAATAGTCGATGTCGGCGTTCTTCAGCAGCTTGCGGTCCTTGGCCACCAGCTCGCCGTCCTTGAAGACGAAGAGCGGGTTGATCTTCGACAGGCTGTCGGTCAGCACGATGTCGGCGAAGCGGCCGGGCGTCAGCGAGCCGATCCTGTCCTCCATGTGGAAGGAACGCGCCGTGTTGTAGGTCGCCATCTTGATCGCATGGATCGGGTTGATGCCCATCTCGGCGCAGAGCGAGATGATCCAGTCCATGTGCCCCATGGTCAGCAGGCGCTCAACGGAGATGTTGTCCGTGCAGAGCATGAAATTGTCGGTCGGCCACTTGCGGTCGACGATGGCGCGCAGCAGCACCTTGATGACCTCGGCCGAGCCGACGCCGAACTTGATGTGCGTCGGGAAGCCGTAGCGGATGCTCTTCTCGATATCCTTCTCGTTCCAGACGTCGTGGTTGTTGGAAACCCCGATGGCCGGAAGATAGTTGAGGATCATGTCGGAGAGCGCGGTGACGCCCCAGTGGCCGTTCATGAAGCCGCCCTTGGCGCGCACCCAGGCGGCCTTGCGGAAATCGTCGTCGCTGCCGGAGGAATAGGTGAAGTGCTCGAACTCGCCGAGGCCGATCACCGGCTCCATCTTCAGCACCGCCTCGGTGACGTTGGCCGCCGTCTTCTTGCCCGGCGCGAAGGCATAGAGGCGATAGGGCAGCTTGTCGTAGTCCTTGAAGAGCTTCTGTGCCGCCTCGACGCCCTCTTCCGCCGCCGCGCTCAGAAGGTCGAGGCATTCGGAATAGATCGTCGTCGTGCCGCAAGGCACCATGGCCTCGGCGAGCGCGGTCGGATGGGCGAGCTGGGATTCGAAATGAATATGGGCGTCGATCAGGCCGGGGATGGCATAGAGCCCCTTGCCGTCGAAGACCTCCTTCACCTTCAGGATCTCCTCGTCCGGATTGAGCGCGATGATGCGCTTGTCGTAGACGAGGATCGAGCCGTGGTAGACGGTCTCACCATGAACATCGAGGATGTTCAGGTTCTTCAGGAGCAGGTCGGCTTCCCGCTCGCCGTTCAGGATGGCGAAGATCGCCCGCACCGTGTCGTAGTGCGCGGCTTCCGCAATGTTCACATGCTGGTTCATGACTGGTCCTCCGGTCTCTTCGGCCCCGTCGCCGGGGCCGGCAATCGTTCGGGGTTTCCCCCGGAAGCGGCGGCTCCCGCCCCCGCGCTTCCCGAATGGCATAAGACGCCATTGCACCGTTTCCGAAAAGCAGTATTTTCTGCGCATAACGTACGCTTTTCGAGAACGGTTGAAGGAGAACGCCATGCTGCACTCCCGCGTGCTGCGCTATATCGACGAGGTGGCGCGGCTGGGCTCGATCCGGGCGGCCGGCGAGCGGCTGAACGTGGCGCCGTCGGCCATCAACAAGCATGTGCTGCAACTGGAGGAAGCCATCGGCGAGCCGCTGTTCGAGCGCCTGCCGCGCGGCCTGCGCCTGACGCCGGCCGGCGAGATCCTCGTCGCCCACATACGCCGGACGATCAAGGAATACAGCCAGGTCGAGGCGGAGATTCGCGACATCAAGACCTTGCAGAGCGGCGAGGTGATCATCGCCACCATGAACGGCCTTGCCGGCGGCATCGTGCCGAAGGCGGCGGCGAGCTTCTGCACCCGGCACCCGCGCCTGAAGATCTCCATCCGCGTGATGTTCGTGCGCGACATCGTGCAGGCGGTGATCGACGGCGAGGCCGATCTCGGCCTTGCGTTCAACCTGCCGGCGACGCCCCAGCTCGAGACGCTGTGGAAGGCGGATACGCGGCTCGGCGCCGTCGTCTCGCCGGAGCATCCGCTTGCCGGCATGGAGACGCTGCCGCTCTCCTTCTGCGAGCCCTATCCGCTGATCTTCGCCGAGAAGAGCATGCTGATCCACGGCATCGTCGCCGACGCCTTCGCCGAGGCCGGCCTTGCGGTGGAGCCCGCCTTCCTCACCAATTCCATCGAGGCGATGAAATGCCTTGCCGCCGCCGGCGACGGTATCGCCTTCCTCAGCAAGTTCGACATCGCCGAGGAGCAGCGCAACGGCATGCTGACCTATGTGCAGATCCGCGACCGCACCTTCGGCAAGAACGTGCTCTCCCTCGTCCAGCGCGAAAAGCGCGGCCGGGCGCTCGCCGCCTCCATGTTCGCCGACGAGATCGCGCGGGCGCTGCGCGCCATCGTGGAATAGCGGGTGGAGCCTGTTGCGGCCGGGCGTGCCGGTTCCTATGCTCGCGGCCTGCCCGCCCGAACCGAAAGCCCTTCCATGGACGTCAAGACGAACGGCAACGTTTCCTTCTGGTACGCCGATATCGGCGGCCTTCCGCAAAGGCGCCCCGCCCTTCCCGGCGACCGGCAGGCGAATGTCTGCATCATCGGTGCGGGCTATACGGGCCTGTGGACCGCCTATTACCTCAAGAAGGCCGATCCCGGCCTCGACATCGTCGTCGTCGAGCGGGAATTCGCCGGCTTCGGCGCGTCCGGGCGCAACGGCGGCTGGCTTTCCGGCGGCTTCGCCTGGTCGCGGGAAAAGTACCTCAAGACCTCCAGCCGCGGCGCGGTGGTCGACATGCAGCGCGCCATGGCCGGCACGGTGGACGAGGTCATCCACGTCTGCACGGCCGAGGGCATCGACGCCGATATCCTGCGGGTCGACAACATCACCGTGGCGACCAACGCCCCGCAACTGGAGCGGGCCCGCGAGGAATACCAGTTCTACCTCGACTGGGAGATGCCGGCCGGGCAGATCGAAATGCTTTCGGCGGAGGAGGCCGTGCGGCGCATCCGCATCAAGGACGTGAAAGGCGCCTTCGTCATCCACGACATGGCGCGCGTGCAGCCGGCCAAGCTCGTGCGCGGCCTTGCCGCCGTCGTGGAAGGCCTCGGTGTTGCCATTTACGAAGGCACCACCGTCACGCGCTTCGGAAAGGGCCTGGTCGAGACGGACCGCGGCACCGTGCGCGCGCCGGTCGTCATCCGCGCCACGGAGGGCTTCACGGCCGGTCTTCCCGGCTGCGAACGCACATGGCTGCCGCTCAACAGCGCCCAGATTGTCACCGAGCCCGTGCCGGATGCACTGTGGCGGGAGATCGGCTGGGAGGGGCACGAGCTTCTCGGCGATGCCGCGCACGCCTATTGCTATGCCCAGCGCACCCGCGAGGGCCGCATCACCATGGGCGGGCGGGGCGTGCCCTATCGCTTCGGCTCACGCACCGACGATGCCGGAAAGACGCAGCAGGCGACCATCGAGGCCCTGCACGCCATCCTCCTTCGCCTTCTGCCGCAGACGAAGGCAATGAAGATCGACCATGCCTGGTGCGGCGTGCTCGGCGTGCCGCGCGACTGGTGCACCACCGCCGGCTTCGATCCTTCGACCGGCATCGGCTGGGCCGGCGGCTATGTCGGCCTCGGCGTCTCCAGTTCGAACCTTGCCGGCCGCACGCTGTGCGATCTTGTCCTGCGCCGCGAAAGCGAGCTGACGGGCCTTCCCTGGGTCAACCGCACGGTGCGCCCGTGGGAGCCTGAACCTTTCCGCTGGCTCGGCGTCCATTCCATGTATCAGCTCTACCGCATGGCCGACGAACGGGAGTTCGCCGGCCTGCCACAGACCTCGCGTCTTGCATCGATCGCCGACCGCATCACCGGGCACTAGCGCTCGGCGACGGGCCTCGTCTCCTCCAGCAGCCAGGACCGCGTCTCGGGGCGGACATGGGCTTCGAGCTTCGCGCGCACTTCCGCATGGTAGGCATCGAGGAAGGCGGTTTCGGCCGGGCTTAGGGCATCGAGGTCTGCCATGGTCAGGTCGATGGGCACGAAGGTGAGCGTGGCGAAGTGGCAGAAGCCGGGACCGTCGGCCACCACCTCCACCTGGTTTTCGATGCGCATGCCGAAAGCGCCCTCCCGGTAGTAGCCGGGCTCGATGGTCATGATATTGCCGGGCGTGAGGCCATGCAGGTTCGGCTGGCGCGCGAAGCGGTGCGGATATTCGTGGACCAGCAGGTTGTGGCCGACGCCGTGACCCGTGCCGTGGTCGTAGTCGAGGCCGAGATCCCAGAGCGCGCGGCGGGCGAAGGCGTCGAGCTGGTGCCCTTGCGTTCCTGCCGGGAACCGCGCCGACATCAGCGAGATGAAGCCTTTCAGCACGGCCGTATAGGCAAGGCGCATCTGCGCCGTCGGCGCGCCGAACATCACGGTGCGCGTCAGGTCCGTCGTGCCGCTGGCATATTGCCCGCCGGAATCCACCAGATAGGGCGCATCCGCATCGAGCGGCGCGTCGGTCTCGGGGCTTGCCGCATAGTGGCACATGGCGGCATTGGCGCCGGCGGCGGAAATCGTGCGGAAGCTCGGCTCGAGGAAGCCGGGCCGCTCGCTGCGGAAGGCGAGCAGTCGCGCCTCGGCCTCCAGCTCGCCGAGCGGCGTTTCCGTGCCCGCCCGCACCGGCGCTTCAGCGGAAAGCCAGGCGAGGAAATCGGCGACGGCGATGCCGTCGTCCAGATGGCAGTCGCGATAGCCCTGCAATTCGGCCGGCGTCTTCTCCGCCTTGGCGAGCGTTATCGGGCTCGTCTGCGGCGCAAGCCGCCCGCCGGCGGCAAGGATGCGCGCCCGCACTGCCTGCGGCGCGAAATCCGCATCGATCGCCGCCGTCCTTCCGGCGACGGTTTCGGCAAGGCGGTCGAGGAAGCGTTCCGGCGGCGACAGGGCCACGCCGGCAAGCTCGTAGGCGTCGAGGTCGTTGCCGAGCTTGCGGCGGTCGACGAACCATTCCGTGCGGCCGTCCTCCTCCAGCACGAGGAAGGAATGCGGCACCGGGTTCATCGGCACGTCCGAGCCGCGCATGTTGAGGAGCCAGGCGATATTGTCCGGCAGGGTCTCGACGAGAAGATCGGCGCCCTTCTCCTTCAGGCCCGCGGCGATGCGCCGCCGCTTGTCCCCGGCCGTCTCGCCGGCCATCTCCGGCGGCATGGCGCGGATCGCGCCGAGCGGGCGGGGCGGCCGGTCCCGCCAGATGGCGTCGAAGGGATCGGCATCCAGCGCGACGAGGCTCGCACCCGCCGCCGCGCAACCCTCCGTCAGCCTGTCGTAGAGGCTGCCGGGCACCAGCATGGTGTCGAGGCCGATGCGCCAGCCGGGCCGCGCATTCGCCTTCAGCCAGCCGTCGAGCGGATCGTCATAAAGGTGGTGGACGGCAAAGAGCGCCGGGTCGACCTCCTGGCGCACCTGCACCTGGTAGCGCCCGTCGACGAAGATCAGCGCCGCGTCCTCCAGCACGAGCGCCAGCCCCGCCGAGCCGGAAAAGCCGGTGAGGTAGCGCAGGCAATCGTCGCGCGGGGCGGTGACCTCGCTCTGGTGCGCATCGGTGCGCGGCACGATCAGCCCGTCGAGCCCCGCCGCCGCCATCCAGCCGCGCAACGCCGCCACCTTCTCCTTCGTCGTCATGCTTTATCGTCTTTCCTTCAGTGGTCGACCTTCAGCGGCCCGCCCTTTTCGGCGACCATCGACAGGAGCCGCTCGAAGACCGAGCCCGACTGGCGGATGCCGTCATGCTCGAATTCGTTGGTGACCCAGGCGTCGAGATTGCCGACGGTCCTGGCCGTTGCAAGCGACAGGCCCGCATCGACATACATGTCGTCGAAATAGACGACCGCCGAGACCGGCACGGCATTTTCCGCAAGGCGCGCCCTGTCGTAGAGCCGGCCATGGCGGGGGCGGCGGGCAAGCGCCTCGGCGGCGGCCCGGAAGGGTTTCAGCAGGGCGATCTCCTCGAACATCCACGGATAGATCATCTCGCCGGTGAAGAGCAGCGGGCGCGCCTTGGCATCGAATTCCGGGAATTCGGCCAGCACGCGCCCGGCCGCCCATTCCGTCGCCCCCTCGCCCTCGCCGTAGATCGCCTCGTGGATCGCCGCAAAAAGCGGATTGCCGCTATAGGCGGTCGCGTGCATCAGCGCGCCGAGGAACTGGTCGGACAGGCGATCCGGGGCGGCGAAAGCCTCGTCGAGCAGCCAGTGGATGTTCTCGAAGCCGGGACCCATGCCGAAATCGAGGCCGAGGCTCTGGAAGCGGCGCACCGTCAGGCGGTCGCCATCCGGCAGCCTCACGACATTCGCATCGAGGAAATCGGCGATGCGGGCGACCAGCGCCCGGTCCTCCGGATAGCGCTTGTAGAAGATATCGTTCTTGGCGCGCACGCGCGGATAGGTGTGGCGGTAGACCGCCTCCGCCGAGGGATCGAGGCCCGGCAGGCCGCCGGCGACGTAGCAGGCGGAAAGGCCCTCGGGCGCGCGGCTGAGATAGGTCAGCGTCAGGAAGCCGCCGTAGCTCTGGCCGAGCGTCTGCCAGCGCGCGCCGCCGAAGATCGTCTTGCGCAGGTGTTCGAGGTCGTCGACGATGGAATCGGCACGGAAGCAGGCAAGGTAGTCGGCGCCGGCCTCGCCGTCGAAGCCGGCGATGGTCGCCGCGTCCACGGGGGTGGAGCGGCCCGTGCCGCGCTGGTCGGGCAGGATGATGCGGTGCGTCTTCAGCGCCTTGGCCAGCCAGGGCGGGCTGCTCTTGGTCGGACGCGGGGACTTGCCGCCCGGCCCGCCCTGCAGGAAGCAGAGGAGCGGCAGTTTTTCGTCCTTGCGGGCGGGATCGACCACCTCGCGCGCGAAGACCTCGATGGTCCTGCCATCCGGCTTCGACCAGTCGAGCGGGACGGTCACGACATGATCGCGCACATGCAGGCCGGGAATGGTGTATTCGGAGACGATCATGGGATTTCCTCAACGGACGCGCGGATCGAGCAGCACGTAAAGCAGGTCGACCACGATATTGGCGATGACAATGAACAGGCCGCCGAGCAGGACGACGCCGATGATGATCGGCCTGTCCTGGTTGGCGACCGCCTGCACGGCGAGTGCGCCGACGCCCTGGAGCCCGTAGACCTGCTCGATGACGATGACGCCGCCGAGCAGGAGCGCGATATCGGCGCCGAGCTGGGTGACGAGCGGCGTCAGTGCGGCGCGAAGGCCGTGCTTCCAGACGACGCGACGCTCCGAAAGGCCCTTGGCCCGGGCGGTGCGGATATAGTCCTCGCCCATCACGTCCAGCATCTGGCCGCGCGTCAGGCGCGCATAGATCGCCGCCATGGTCAGCGCCAGCGTGGTCCAGGGCAGCGCGAGATGCCAGGCCCAGACCAACGAATCGGACGTGAGCGCCTTGTAGCCGCCGGCCGGAAACAGGGTGAAGCCCGCCTGTTTCGGCATGAAATAGAGCAGATAGAGCGACATCATGCCGAGCACGAAAGTCGGGAAGCTGAGGCCGACGAGGATGAAGGCCTGCCCCAGCCGGTCGCGCAGGCTTCCGACATGGCGCGCCGACATGATGCCGATCGGCACGCCGATGGAAAGCCACAGCAGCGCTCCGCCGAGCACCAGCGACAGCGTGACCGGGATACGCCGCAGGATAATCGGCGCGACCGGCTGCTGGTTGCGGTAGGAAAAGCCGAGGTCGCCGGAGAGCGCCTTCTGCATGAAGGCGCCGTATTGCACGATGATCGGCCGGTCGACGCCGAGATTCTTACGGATCTGCTGGAGCTGGCTTTCGGTCGCCTTGTCGCCGGCGATCATGCGGGCGGGATCGCCGGGCGCGACGAAGAACAGGAAGAAGACGAAGGCCGACAGGACGAGGAGCACGCCGGCACCGAAGCCGACACGGCTGGCAAGGAAACGGATCATGGCTTGGCCCCTGCCTTTGGCTGGCGCCTGAGGCGGCACACGGTGCGGGCGCTCTTCGGGTCGAGCGCGTCGCGCAGGCCGTCGCCGAGGATGTTGAAGGCGAGCGTGGTCATCAGGAGTGCGGTGCCCGGCACGAAGATCAGCCACCAGGCGACGAGATAGAGCGAATTGGACGAGGCATCCGCCAGCATGCCACCCCAGCTCGGCGTCGGCGGCACGATACCCATGCCGAGGAAAGAGAGCGTCGCCTCGAAGACGATGGAATTGGGGATCTGCATGGTCGTGTAGACGATGATCGGCACGGCGAGATTGGGCAGGATGTCGACCACCATGATCGACAGCGGCCCGGCGCCGAGCGAGCGGCTCGCCAGCACGAAATCCTGCCGCCGCAGCGAGATGACCTGACCGCGGATGACGCGTGCCATCGGCGCCCAGCTGAAGAAGACGATGACGACGACGGAGAGCGCAAGGCTCGGCCCGAAGGCCGAGACCAGCGCCAGCGCGCAGAGCAGGAACGGCACGCTCATCACGAGGTCCGTCAGCCGGCTGAGGACGAGGTCGACCGTGCCGCCGAAATAGCCCGCCGTCGTGCCGACGACGACGGCGATCAGCGAGGCGAGCATGGAGGCGAAGACGCCGACGAGCAGCGAAACCCGCGCTCCATAGGCGAGCCGCACGAGGACGTCGCGGCCGAGCTGGTCCGTGCCGAGCCAGAATTCCGCACCCGGCCCGACCGGAATGCCGGCCGGCGACAGGCCCGTCTCGCGGAACTGCTCGATCGGCGAATGGCCGGTGATCCCGGCCACCCACGGCGCGACGATCGCCAGCAGGATCACCGCGAGGATGACGCAAAGCGCCGCCATGCTGGCGGTATCGCGCCGGAGCCGGCGGACCGTCAGCGCGAAGGAGCCGCGCTGGACGACGTCGGCCTCGGGGGAAGGTTCGTTCACCGTGGTCTCGCTCATGCCAACCCCCGTGTCTCTACAAGCACGCGCCCGCCGCCGTCCGCAAAGGCCGGCAGCGTCCTGGAGGCTGAAAGCAGCGTGCGGGTATAATCGTGCTGCGGATCGGCAAACAGCCGCTCGGCCGTCTCCAGCTCGACGATCCGCCCGCCCTGCATCACCGCGATGCGGTCGCAGACATGGCGCACGACCGAAAGGTCGTGGGAGATGAAGAGATAGGTGAGGCCGAGGTCGCGCTGCAATTCGCGCAATAGGTTCAGCACCTGCGCCTGGATCGACACGTCGAGCGCCGAGACGGGCTCGTCGCAGATGATCAGCGCCGGATTGAGCGCCAGCGCCCGGGCGATGCCGATCCTCTGGCGCTGGCCGCCGGAAAACTCGGCGGGAAAACGGTTGTAGTGCTCGGGATTGAGGCCGACCATCTCCATCAGCCGGCGTACCTTCTCGCGCCGCTTCTCGCCGCTCGCAATGCCGTGCAGGCGGAAGGGATCGCCGATGATGGCGCCGACGCGCCGGCGCGGATTAAGCGAGCCGAACGGGTCCTGGAAGACAAGCTGCACCTCGCGCCGCATCTTGCGCCAGGCCCGCGCATCGAGGCTCGCCATGTCCTTGCCGAGCACGCGCACGTGCCCGGATGTCGCCGGCACCAGCCCGGCGACGATGCGCGCCAGCGTCGATTTCCCGCAGCCGCTCTCGCCGACGAGGCCGACGGTCTCGCCGCGCCCGACCGTCAGGTCGATGCCTTTCAGCACCTCCAGCGAGCGCCTGGCGCCGAAGAAGCTGCCGGTCTGGTAGGTGAGGCATACGTCCTCGATCTCGGCGACCGGTTCGGGGTCGGCGGCCTTCGCGGCGGCAGCGGCCGCCGCCATGGCGGGCCGCGCCCTGCCGGCGCCGGCCTCCAGCCAGCAGAGGGATTCGACCCCGTCGTCATAGACCCGCAGTGGCGGGCGTTCACTCGCGCAGCGCGCCAGCGCCTCGGGACAGCGCGGAGCGAAGACGCAGCCGGCGGGCGTCGCGAGCAGGCTCGGCGGCCGGCCGCCGATCGGCGCAAGCTCCGTGCCCGGCCGGTAGCTGGCCGGCGTCGAGCGCAGCAGGCCCGCCGTATAGGGATGGGCCGGGGCGCGGAAGACGTCGGCCGCCCTGCCGTATTCCAGCCGGTTGCCGGCATACATCACCATCACGTCGTCGGCGACGGAGGAGAGCAGGCCGAGATCGTGGGTGATGAGGATGACGGTGGTGCCGAAATCGCGCCGCATGGCATCGAGCAATTCCACGATCTGCGCCTGCACGGTGACGTCGAGGGCCGTCGTCGGCTCGTCGGCGATGATCAGCGCGGGCTTGAGGATCAGCGCCATGGCGATCATCACGCGCTGGCGCATGCCGCCGGAAAACTGGTGCGGATAGTCGTCGAAGCGCTCGGCAGGCGCGGGAATGCCGACCTTGCCCAGCATGTCGACGACGCGCGCCCGCGCCTCGGCCGGGCCGATCGTTTCATGGGCGTGCAGCACTTCGGCGATCTGCGCGCCGATGGTGTAGAAGGGATGGAGGCTGGAGAGCGGATCCTGGAAGATCATGCCGATGCGCCCGCCGCGAAGCCGCCGCATCTCCTCCTGCGAAAGGCCGATGAGGTTCCTGCCCTCGAACCAGACCTCGCCGGAAATATCGGCATTGGGCAGCAGCCCCATCACCGCCTGCGTCAAAACGCTCTTGCCCGAGCCGGATTCGCCGGCAATGCCGAACAGCGAGCCCGGCCGAATCGCGAACGAGACGTTGCGCACCGCATGCACAGTGCCGTCCTCGGTCGGAATATCGACGGTGAGGCCCTTCGCCTCGAGAATAGCCACGTCCGCCCCTCATCTATCGAAGAGAAATGATAAACGCCCCGCGCGCATTCCGGGATGCGCGGGAAGCCGCAAGGCCACGCCGAAGCCGGCGTGGCCGTCTATCGGCTCAGCGTTCGATCCACAGGTTGGTCCAGTCGCCTTCGACGCCGAGCGCGTAGGGCTGGTAGTTCTTGACGGCCTCGCTGCGGTAGCGCGGGTTCTTGTTGGCGATCAGCGGCACGACGGGCGCATCCGCCATCACCAGCTCGTCGACCTCGGCCCAGAGCTTCGCGGTCTCCTCGGGCGTCGTGGCGTTGATCGCCTGCCCGGCGATCTCGTTGGCCTTCGGGTTGTTGTAGTCCGTGTAATTGTAGGTCTGGTGCGTGCCGTCGAAGGTGAATTGCGGCTGGAAGACGGAGCGTGCGGCGCCGCCCACCCAGTCCGGCGTCCAGCCCACGGGCGCGATGTCCCAGGTGCCTTCCTTGGTGTTGACCGGGTTGGTCATGAACTTGGAATAGTAGTCGGCGGCGGTCACCGGCGTCATTTCCAGCGTGATGCCCGCACGCGCGAGGCTCGCCTGGAGCGTGGCGGCGGTCGCCACCTCAAGGTCCTTGTTGCGATAGGGCATCTTCAGCGTGATACCATCCGGGAAGCCCGCCTCGGCCAGGAGCGCCTTGGCCTTTTCCGGGTCGCCCTTGGCGTCCGGCGAGGGATAGAGATCGAACTTGTGGTAGCCGAGGACGCCGATGCCGAAGATGCCGTTGGCGGGCTCGGCGACGGTCGAGCCGCCCCATTGCTGCACGATGGCCGCCTTGTCGACGGCATATTCCAGCGCCTGGCGCACGCGAAGATCCTTCAGCGCACCCTTGTTGTTGTCCGAGACGGTGTTGATGAAGAGGAAGTTCGTGTTGCCCGAGGACATGGCCGTCAGCTTCTCGTCGCCCGTGGCGGCGAGCGTCGCGAGGATCGCGGTCGGCACGTTGATGTCATAGGCAAGGTCGCCGTCGCCCGACTGGAGCTGCTGCATGATGGCGTCGGCCTGCAGGCCCATCGTGATGTCGATCTCGTCGACATAGGCCTTGCGCAGCGGGTCGCTCTCCGGCTTCCAGGCCGGGTTGCGCACGAGCTTCAGGCTGGTGTCGGGCGTATATTCGCCGATCGTATAGGGGCCGCTGCCGATGAAGTTGGCGCGGAAGTCCGGGCTGTCGGGCACGTAGTCCAGCGTCTCCAGCGCGACAGGTGCGGGCATCGGCAGGGACAGCATGTAGACGAAGTCGCCGGCCCGCTCCTTCAGCTTGAAGATCACCGTCCTGTCGTCCGGCGTCTCGATGCCGGTAACGTCGTTGCCCTCCATATAGGCCTTCATCGCCGCCGGCGTCGGCTCGACCTTGGCAAAACCGTCGCAGAATTCCGAAAGGCCGGAGATCAGCGCCGTGAAATAGGTGAGCGTCGAGGCCTGCATATGCGGGTTGCACAGGCGCTTGAAGCCGCGCTCCACATCGGCCGAGGTGATCTGGCGCGCGCCGGAGGGCGCATTCCACATCGCCCCGTCGCGCAGCGTGAACGTATAGGTGAGGCCGCCATCGGTCGGCTGCGGAACCTCGGTCGCAAGATCCCCCACCGGCTTGATCGCCACGTCCGGATCGGTCGAGGCCTCGTAGCTGACGAGCTGGCGGGAAATCGCGCGCATGAGGTTGTTGGTCGGCACCATGCCGGCGAGCGTCGGGTCCATGTGGTCGGGCTCGCCCGTCGCCAGGATGCGCAGCACGCCGCCGGTCTGCGGCTCCTCCTGCGCCAGCGCGCCGCCGGCCTGCATCAAGCCGATCACCGCGGCCGTCGCCATCAGGAACTTCCAGTTCGTCTCCATGCGCATGGGCTCCTCCCTTGAGCTTCATCCTCACATGCGAAAGTCATTACTCAAAAATTGAACCATTGCAAAAGAAATTGAGGCGCAGTAGAAAAATTTTCGCAGATGCCGGATCGGGAGGCAAGGCGTGTCGCGGCGCGCGCCGAAAACCCCGGGCCTTGCGCCGTCCGGCACATCGACATCGCGGATCGCTTGGCCCATATTCCGGCCATCTCCAATCCGCGGAACAGGTTCGGCAATGTCGCAAGAGGCAGGAGCGAGGAAGAAGGGCGTGGCAGACAGCGTCGCGGAGGAACCCCTCGGCAAGAAGATCCGCAAGCGCCGGCGCGCCATCGACATGACGCTCCAGCAGGTCTCGGAGCGCGTCGGGCTGTCCATCGGCTTCCTCTCGCAGATCGAGCGCGGCGCCTCGACGCCCTCGCTCGCCTCGCTCTGCAACATCGCCGAGGCGCTGGGCACCAGCGTCGACGCCTTCGTCAAGGCGCCGCCGCGCGCCACGGGCGCCGTCTCGCGGCAGGGCGAGCGGGAGGCCTTCAGCCTCGGCGACGCCCGCCGGACCTACGAGTTGCTGGGCGCCGGCATTGCCGATGCCAGGCTGCACCCCACCCTCGTACGCCGCCCGCCGGGTCATGTCTCGGAGATCATGCACAACGAGGGCGAGGACTTCGTCTATATCATCGAGGGTTGCATCCTGCTGGAGGTGGGCGGCGAGCGCCATATCCTCAACAAGGGCGATTCCATGCATTTCCAGTCCCATTTGCCGCACCGCTCCGCAACGCTCGGCAACGAGACGACGCTGGAATTGTGGGTGCGCACGCAGCCGCTCTTTTCCTGAGCGCGGCCGGCGGCACGGCATGGAGGACGGCGGCGATGGAGATCAAGTGGCTGGAGGATTTCGTGACGCTTGCCGACACGTCCAGCTTCTCGCGGGCGGCGGAATTGCGCAACGTCACGCAATCCGCCTTCAGCCGCCGCATCAAGCAGCTTGAAGGCTGGCTCGGCGCAACGCTCATCAGCCGCGCGACCATGCCGGCCGAGCTGACGCCGGCGGGGCGCTCCTTCCTGCCGGTCGCCCAGGAGGCGATCCGCACCTTCTATGCCGCGCGCGAGGCGCTGCGCCCGTCGCACGAGCCGGGCCTCGTCCGCTTTGCCGCGCTCCACACGCTGACGGTGACCTTCTTCCCGCAATGGCTGAAGGCGCTGGAAACAGTGGGCGGCGCCTTCAGCACCTCTCTCCTGCCCGACCGCGGCGGGATCGAAGCCAATCTCGACGCGCTTATCGGCGACGAGGCGGATTTCTTCCTTACCTACGCCCACCCCGAAGTGCCGTTCCATCTCGACCGCGGCCGGTTTGCCTCGCTGACGGTCGCCCATGACCGGCTGATCCCGCTCGCCGCGCCGCGCCTTGCGGTCGCCGGCAGCGAGCAGAAGGGACTGAACCTCATCGACCGCGCCGTCGCGCAGCCGCGCCTTGCCGTCCCCTATCTCAGCTACGGGTTCAATTCGTTCTTCGGCGTCGCGCTCTCGCGCCTCTTCCTGCGCCGCCCGCCTTTCCGGCGGCGCACGACGCACGAGAACACGATCAGCGCCGGGCTGATGACCATGGCCGTCACCGGCGCGGGCGTCTGCTGGCTGCCGGAAAGCCTTGCGCGCGACGAGATGGAAGCGGGCCGGCTCGTTCCCGCCTCGGCGGACGAGGGCTGGAACCTCGACCTCGAAATCCGCCTATACCGCCACGCCGGCAGCCGAAACGGCAGGGTCGAGGACCTCTGGCGCACCGCCGGGCGGGTGCTGGAGGCTTCCTCGGTCAGACCTTGAGGAAGACCAGCGCCCGGAGGATTTCGGCGAAATCGGCATGCGCGAAGGCGACGGCGCGGGGGCCGTGCGCATAGGCGCCCGGATACCAGCCGGCCCGATAGGCGTCCGTCGGGTTGTTGAACTCGATGACGACTTCGTAGCGCTCGGCGCGGGCGGGCAGCGCCGCGGCGAAATCGCCCGAGAGCGCGGCGGCGACCCCTTCGCGGATCAGGCGGCGCGACCAGGCCGGCGAGAGGGAGGTGGAGGCGCGGCCCGCGCCCTCCAGCGTCTCGACCGTGGCAAGGCCCGGCACCATCGCGCGCGCCTCGGCGCACATCTGCGCATCGCCGGCGAGGAAGACGGACGGCACGCCGTAGCCGGCCGCGCAGAGCGCGTTGACCGTGAATTCCGAGGCGACCTCGCCGTTGAGGATAAGGCGCGAGATACGCAGGTTCGAGGTATGGGCGAGCGGGTTCGCCTCGCTGCCGGCCTTCGAATGGTAGCCGGTATAGATCGCCGCGGCGAAGCCGGCATCGAGGCCGAACATCATCGCGTCGGGATGACCCGACCAGCCGCGGACGATCCGCACATAGTCCGGCAGCCGGTCGAGGATGAGGTTGCGGCCGCTATCATGGGCGTCCTTGATCACCACTTCGCTCGCCCCGGCGGCGCGCGCGCCCTCGCAGGCGGCGACGACTTCCGCCGTCATCAGCGCGCGGAACTCGGCCCAGTCGGCATGGGTGCGCTCGGCCTCGTCCCAATGGGCGATGCCTGCGGTGCCTTCGATATCGGCGGAGATGAAGACTTTCATGGGACGGGGTTCTCCTTGAGCCAGTCGGCAAGTGCGGGATAGAGGCGGCCGTTGCGGCCGGGCGTTGCCGGCGCCGCGCAGAGCGCGTTGAGGACGGCTTCCTGCGTCGTCTCGGCAGCGGCGCGGAAGGCAAGGTCGATATGGTCGTCCGCAAGGCGCTGCTGCATGGTCACGGGCGACGACGGCTCGTGCTCGACCGGATCGGCCGTGGTGAAGCAGAGGACGACATCGCCGCTGCCGTTGCCCCAGAAGGCGCCGAGCCGGGCAAGGCCCGCGCCGCCGCGCCGTGCGACGCGCTGCAATTGCCGGTCGCCGAGCGGCAGGTCGGTTGCCATGACGACGATCACCGAGCCCCGCTCGGGGCTTGCCGGCGCGCGCGGATCGGGACGCCGCCCGTCCGGCAGGACGAGATCGCCCGCCGCGCCGAAATTGGCGAGCACCAGCGTGCCAAGCGTGAAATCGCGCCTGGCGATACGCAGCGTCCGCGAGGCCGTGCCGATTCCCGCCTTGAAGCCGAAGGCCGTCATGCCCGAGCCTGCGCCGACGGCGCCCTGCTCGACCGGCCCGGTGCGGGCGGCATCCAGCGCCGCCCCGGCATCGGCGGGAGTGACGGCCAGCGCCTGGATATCGTTGATGGCGCCGTCGTTGCATTCGAAGACGAGCGGATTGACGGTCGAGGTCTCGCGGCCGATGGCCGGATTGGCGGCGATGGCGCGGCGGATAAGGGCCTCGGTGCAGGCCGAAACGGCGAAGGTGTTGGTGAGCAGGATCGGCGTCTCGATGGTGCCGAGCTCGGCGACCTGCATGAGGCCGGCCGACTTGCCGAAGCCGTTGATGACCTCGACGGCCGCCCGCGGCTTGACGCGGAAGAGGTCGCCCGGATGGGGAACCACCGCTGTCACGCCGGTGAAGACGCCCTCGCCGCGCAGCGGGCGATGGCCGACCGCGACGCCCGGCACGTCGGTGATTGCGTTTTCCGCGCCCGGTTCGAGCCGCCCCTTCGGGATCAGCCCCCATTGCCGTGCCGTCTGCATGTCGCCCCTCTTCCGCTCCTGCCCTTTTAGGCCGGAACGCCGGCAGCTTCCAGATAGAGGGCCTGGAGTTTGCGCGTCATCGGTCCCGGCCGCCCGTTGCCGACCGCCTGGTCGCCGATACGCACCACCGGCGTGACGAGGCTGGAGGCCGATGTCTGGAACGCCTCGGCCGCCTCCTGCGCCTCCTTCGGCGTGAAGGCGCGTTCCTCGATCCGCAGGCCGTGCCGCTCGCAGAGCCGCGCGAGGGCGCGCTGCGTGCAGCCCGGCAGGGTCGCCTCAGACGCGGCGCGGGTGAGGATGCGGCCGTCATGGGTGATGATATGGGCTGTGGACGAGGCGCCTTCCGTCACCACGCCGTCCTCCACCAGCCAGACGTCGGAAAAGCCGCGCCCGCGCGCCGCCTGCTTGGCCATCACCTGGCCGAGCAGCATCGTCGTCTTGATGTCGCGCCGGTGCCAGCGCGGATCGGGCTGGAGATCGACCGCGATGCCCTCGGCCTGCGCCTTCGTGCCGGTCAGGGTCTTTGCCTGCGTGAAGCCGATCAACTTCGACTCCATCGCCCCGGGATAGAAGAAATCCCGGTCCGCCTCGCCGCGCGAGACCTGGAGATAGACGACACCGTCGGAAAGCCCGTTGCGGCCGATCAGCCCGGCCTGCACCGCTTCGATATCGGCACGCGACAGGGGAAGCCGGATATCCAGCTCGCCGAGCGAGCGCTCGAGGCGGGCGAGATGCAGGTCGTTGTCGATCATGCGCCCGGCGATCACCGCCGTCACCTCGTAGACGGCATCGCCGAACAGGAAGCCGCGGTCGAAAAGCCCGATCCGCGCCTCTTCCTCCGGGACGAACTGCCCGTGGATGTAAACGATCCTGCCCATGTGGTCCTCTTCACGCCTCGCTTGCCGTGCGTCGGACATTGGCGGGACTTGCCGCCGCATGCCAATTCAATTTGGACAAAAGCCCATGCAGAAATGGACTGACATCATCTTTTTCAATAGGTTATCAAAAAGCCAAATGATGGCGGGCCGACGCCGCGTCTTGTTTTTGCCGCCTCGCCGGGCATGATGGGCAAGGCGCTTCGCGCGATCCGCCTTTTGAGGCCATGCCCTCCGGCACAGAAGTGAAAGAGACGACGATGGATGTGATTTTTTCTCCCGAACTCACCGTTTGCGGGATCGAGGAGCTTGGCGGCCACAGCACCCGCAACGTGACCCATGTCCTCTCGCTGATCGACCCGGAACGTGCAGAACTGGAAGCGTTCGGCGCCTACGGGATCCATCGCCGCACCATCCTGCGCTTCCATGACATCATCGACGCTCTGCCCGGCCGCACCATGCCGACGCCGCATCATGTCGAGTCGATCCTGCGCTTCGGCGAGGAATTCTCCACTCGGCAGGACGCCGATGCGGCCGGCCACATCCTCGTCCATTGCCATATGGGCGTATCGCGCTCGACGGCCGCGATGCTGACGCTGATGGCGCAGGCGAACCCCGGCGAGGCCGCCGACAGCCTCTTCGAGCGGCTGGTGACGATCCGCCCGCAGGCCTGGCCGAATTCACAGATGGTCGGCTTCGCCGATACGCTGCTCGACCGCAGGGGCGACCTCACCGCCGCGCTCGCCCGCCACTACGGCCGGCAGGTCAAGGCCCGCCCGCAATTCGTTGAGTGGATGACGGAACTCGGCCGCGAGGCGGAGCTGCGCATGGCGGTCTGAGGCCCATCGGCCTCGATCTGTGAACGCACCGTTCTCCGGGAGCGGCTTTTCAAGCCGGGGGCGATCCACCATGTTTGGCCCAACACTCCCTCCAACGGACGCATAGCGTCGAGGCTGACACCATGAAGAAAATCGGTTTCCTCTCCTTCGGGCACTGGACACCCTCCCCCCAATCCGGAACCCGCTCGGCCGGCGATACACTTCTCCAGTCGATCGATCTTGCCGTCGCCGCCGAAGAGCTCGGCGCGGACGGCGCCTATTTCCGGGTGCATCACTTCGCCCGCCAGCTCGCCTCTCCCTTCCCGCTGCTGGCCGCCGTCGGCGCGCGCACGAAGAAGATCGAGATCGGCACCGCTGTCATCGACATGCGCTACGAGAACCCGCTCTACATGGCCGAGGACGCCGGCGCGGCCGACCTCATCTCCGAAGGCCGCCTCCAGCTCGGCATCAGCCGCGGCTCGCCCGAGCAGGTGATCGACGGCTGGCGCTACTTCGGCTACCAGCCGCAGGAGGGCATGAGCGATGCCGACATGGGCCGCCGCCATGCGGAAGTGTTCCTCGACGTCTTGAAGGGCGAAGGCTTCGCCGAGCCGAACCCGCGGCCGATGTTCCCCAACCCGCCCGGCCTCCTGCGCCTCGAGCCGCATTCGCAAGGGCTTCGCGAGCGCATCTGGTGGGGCGCAGGCTCCAACGCCACCGCCGAATGGGCCGCAAAGCTCGGCATGAACCTGCAGAGCTCGACCCTCAAGGACGACGAGACGGGCGAGCCCTTCCATGTCCAGCAGGCAGCACAGATCCGCGCCTATCGCGAGGCCTGGAAGGAAGCGGGCCACAGCCGCACGCCGCGGGTGTCCGTGAGCCGCAGCATCTTCGCCCTCGTCGACGACCGCGACCGGGCCTATTTCGGCCGCGGCGGCAAGGAGCAGGATTCGATCGGCTTCATCGACGACAAGACCCGCGCGATCTTCGGGCGTTCCTATGCCGACGAGCCGGACAAGCTGATCGACCAGCTTGCCGCCGACGAGGCGATCCGCGAGGCCGACACGCTGCTCCTGACCGTGCCGAACCAGCTCGGCGTCGAATACAACGCCCATGTCATCGGGGCGATCCTGAAGCACGTCGCGCCGGCCCTCGGCTGGCGCTGACGAAAACGCCGCGGAAGCCATTCCGCGGCGTTTCCTTTTCGGGCAGGGCATTTCCGGCCTGGCGGCAAGCGCGCGACAGAACACACTTTTCCCACCTTCGGCACAAACTCCGCCGGGCTTCAGGCTCGGACAAGCTCACCCCTGTATCGAGCAATCTGCCGAACCCGTGGATTTTTGTTCTTTCGTTTTCCTATTTCAGGACTTTGCCCATGACGTCGATCGTTTCCTCCCTCAGCATCAGCCAGATCAAGCTGCTCTCGGCGGCCGCCATCAAGGACTGGACGACGGAGGACGTGGCATCGCTTTCCACCGGCCAGATCAACGCCTTTTCCTCCTCGCAGATCGCCGCGCTGGAAACGGAGGACATCGGCATCCTCAATTCCGGGCAGATCGGCGCGATCACGCAGGGCGCCATCATCGGCCTGTCGCTGGAGCAGATCGGCGCGCTCGACAAATATGCCATCGAAAGCCTGACGACCAATCAGGTCTCGAGCCTCACAACAGGTCAGGTGAAAGGGCTTTCCTCCGACCAGGCGGAGGCCCTGACGGCCGCGCAGGTCAAGGCCCTCAGCGCCGCCCAGCTTGCCGCGCTCGATCCCGAAGACCTTGCCGCCTTCTCCACCGAGGACATGGCGGCGATCAGCTACAAGGCCGTGCAGGGCCTCAGCCCTGCGGTCCTTGCCGGCCTTTCCACCGCGCAGATCAGCGCGCTGGCGCCGCTGACCGTCGCCGGCCTCAGCCGCACGCAGGCGGATGCCCTCACATCGGACCAGATCGCGGCACTCACGACCGCGCAGGTCGCCCTTCTCACGTCGTCGCAGATCGGCGCCCTCAGCGCCGCCGCCATCTCCGCCTTCTCCGAAGCGCAGATCGCGGCCCTCAGCACCAGCGCGATCACCGGCTTCTCGTCCACGCAGATGACGGCGCTCGGCACGTCGCAAGTGGAGGCGCTGACGCCCCTGCAGGTCGCGGCCCTCAACGCCCAGCAGATCGCCGCCCTCGGCACCCAGGGCCTTGCCACCTTCTCGCTTGCGGATATCGCCGCGATCTCCTCGCGGGCCGTCTCCGGCCTCAAGGCCGACATGATCGGCTCGCTGTCCGAAGACCAGATCGCCGCCCTGTCGCTGAAGACGGTCGAAGGCCTCACCGCTGCACAGGTCGCAGCCCTTTCGCCCGAGCAGGTCGATTCCCTGACGCCCGCGCAGATCGGCTCGATGAGCGCGGCACAGATCAGCGCCCTCAGCATCGAGGCCATCAAGGGGCTCTCGAACGCAAGCATCGCCGCCATCGCGCCCAAGGCCGTGCGGGGGCTCACCCCCGCGCAGATCGCCGTGCTGACGCCCGAGCAGGTCCAGGCGATGACGCCGACCCAGGTGAACGCGTTCGACGTGCGGCAGATCGCGGCCTTCAGCCCGGAAAACCTATCCTCCTTCTCCGTCGGCCAGATCGCCATGATCAACGCCAACGCGGTGCGGGGCCTGACCGCGGCGCAGATCGGCGCGCTGGACCTTTCGCAGCTCGATGCCTTCTCGCCCACGCAGGTCAAGTCCTTCACCGCCGCGCAGACCAGTGCCATCAATTCCGAGACCATCGCGGCCTTCTCGCCGGCCGACATCGCCGCCTTCTCGGCAAATGCGCTGTCCGGCCTCGGCACCGGCGCCATCGCCAACCTTACGACTGCACAGGTCGCCGCGCTGAACGTAAAGTCCATCAGCGGCCTTTCGACCGCACAGGTCAGCCAGTTCGACGCCGAGCAGGCGGCCGCGCTCGGCCCGAGCCAGATCAGGGCGATGACGGCGGGGCAGATCGGCGCCCTCAGCCCGGCCTCCTTCGAAGGCTTTTCCAGCACCGATATCGCGGCCATCCAGAACAGCGCCATCGCCGCCCTCGGCACCGACGTGATCACCGCCCTCAGCACCGGGCAGATCGCCGCGCTGACATCCGGCCAGATCACCGCCCTCAAGTCCGCGCACATCGCCGCCCTCGGCCTCGACCAGGTCGAGGCCTTCACGCCGGCGCAGGTTCGATATCTGAATGCCGCGCAGATCGCCGCCATGGCGCCGGAGGCGTTCACGACCTTCTCCAGCGCCGATATCGCCGCCCTGACGAGCCGGGCCATTTCGGGCATCCGCACCGAGGCCATCGCGGGCCTTACCGGCAATCAGCTCGCCGCCTTCAGCCTTGCCGGCCTTGCGGGCTTCACGCCGATCCAGATGTATACCATCGGCTCCAACCTGATCGGCAATCTTTCCACCGCGCAGGTCGGGGCCCTCAGCGCCGCGCAGGTCGCCGGCCTCAACACGGCGGCGCTCGCCGCGCTCTCCGCGCAGCAGATCGCCGCCCTTTCGAGCAAGGGCATGTCGGGCCTACCGACATACGCCATCGCGGCCCTTACCACGGAACAGATCTCGCTTCTCGGTTCGAACGCCATCGCGGGCCTCACCACGGTCCAGCTCGACGCCCTGACCCCCGCGCAGATCGAGGCCTTCAACCCGGACCAGATCCGCGGCATGAGCTCCAGCCAGATCATGGCGCTCGGTCCCGACGGCATCGCCACCTTCTCCACAGACGACATCGCCGCGATCAACTCGAAATCCATCCCGGGCCTCGACAGGGAAAGCCTCGCCGGGCTTTCGGCAAGCCAGATCGCGGCCTTCACCACGGCGCAGATCGGCAACCTGACGCTGACGCAGCTTGCCGGGCTCGACACCGCTTTCGTCGCCTCGCTCACCACCGCTCAGATCACCGCCATCGGCGCCAACCTGATCGGCGGGCTGACGGCCGACCAGATCGGCGCCCTCACCACGACCCAGGTCGCCTCGCTTTCCACCGCGCAGGTCAAGGCCCTCACCGCGACGCAGCTTTCCGCCCTCACCTCGGCCGATCTTGCGGTCCTTTCCACCACGGCCGTCGCGGCGATCTCCAACAAGGCCATCGCGGGGCTGGATCCGGCCGCCCTCGCCGGCCTTTCCACCGCACAGATCGCCGCCGTCAACCGCAACACGCTCGCCGGGATGACGGCCGAGCAGATCGAGGCGCTGTCGACGAGCCAGCTTGCCGCATTCTCGACGAGCCAGATCAGCGGCCTCACCTCCGTGCAGACCGCGGTCCTTACCACCCAGGATATGCAGGCGCTTTCCAACGCGCAGATCGCAGCCCTCAGCAATCGCGCCGTCACGGGTCTCGATCCCGACGTCTTCACATCGCTCACCTCCGAACAGATCGGCGCGCTCACCACCAGCGCCTTCTCAGGCCTCACGACAGGCCAGATCGAGGCGCTGAGCTCCACGCAGGTCGGCGAGCTTTCCACCGCGCAGATCGCGGCCCTGACGGCCGCGCAGGCCGCCGCACTCGAGCATGACGTCACCGTGCTCAGCTCGGCCCAGCTCGCGGCGTTGCGTGCGTCGGCCATCGCCGGGCTCTCCACCGGCCAGATCGCCGCCCTGCAGACCGACCAGGTCGCGGCACTGACGACCGGACAGATCGCCGCCCTCACCTCCGGCCAGATCGCAGCGCTCACCACCGGCGACATCGCGGCGCTCTCCACGACGCAGATGGCCGCGCTCAGCGCCGCCGGCATCGCCGGCCTCACCTCCGGCCAGATCGCCACCCTCGACAGCAGCCAGATCGGGGCGCTCCGCAGCAACCAGATCGCCGCCCTCACCTCCTCGCAGGTTCCCGCCTTCGGCACCGACCAGATCGGCATGCTGACGACGATGCAGATCGCCGCCTTCAACGCGGGCAGCATCACCGGCTTCACCTCGCAGCAGATCGCGGCGATGAGCACCGCGCAGGCCGAGGCGCTGACGGCCGTCCAGGTCGGCTCGCTCACGTCCAGGCAGATCGCCGAGCTCGGCACCGACGACATCGCCGCCTTCTCCACGAAGGATATCTCGATGATCAGCGCGGATGCGATTGCCGGCCTCTCGCCGGCGACGATCGCCTCGCTCTCGACCGCGCAGATCGCCGCCATCAGCGCGTCCGCCATCGCCGCGATGACCACGCAACAGCTCCAGGCGCTTACCACCACGCAGGCCCAGGCCCTCAACCGCACGCAGATCGCCGCCTTCAGCTCCACGCAGCTTGCCGCCCTCGGCGCCGACGATGTCGCGACCTTCTCCACCCAGGAGATCGCCGCCATCGGCGCGGGCGCGATCGCCGGCCTTTCGACGGACACCATCGCCGCGCTCTCGACGGCACAGATCGCCGCCATCAGCACCGCGGGCATCCCCGGCCTCACCACCGGCCAGATCGCCGCCCTTTCCACCGCGCAGGCCGAGGCGCTGACCTCCGACCAGACCCGCGCGCTCAGCTCCACGCAGCTTTCCGCCTTCTCCATCGAGGAGATCGCCACCTTCTCGACCCGCGATATCGCCGCCATCGGCTCGGATGCCATCGCGGGGCTTTCGAGCGAAGCCATCGCCTCCCTTTCGACCGCGCAGATCGCCGCCCTCAGCACGGGCGCCATCACCGGCCTCACCTCCCGGCAGATCGTCGCGCTCACCAGCGAGCAGCTCGATTCGCTGACGCCCACGCAGGTGGCCGCGCTCGGTGCGCGCCAGATCGCCAATCTCGGCACCGAATACATCGCATCCCTGACGCCGTCCCAGGTCGCCGCGCTCTCCAACGCGGCCATCGCCGGCCTTTCGACCGACCAGATCGCAGCCCTTTCCACCGCACAGGCCGAAGCGCTGACCCCCACGCAGGTCGCCGCGCTCAATTCGCGGCAGATCGCAGCCCTCGGCAAGGACGACATCGACACCTTCTCCACGGCCGACATGGCGGCGATCAGCTCGGGCGCCATGTCGGGCCTTTCGACCGACGTGCTCGCCTCGTTGACGACGGAGCAGATCGCCTCCCTCGGACCGACCGGCCTTGCCGGCATGACGAGCGCCCAGATCGACGTGCTCTCCAGCGCGCAGATCGCGGGCCTGACAACGGCGCAGATAGCGGCCCTCGGCTCGAAACAGGTGGCTGCGCTCGGCACGGACGGCATCGCCGCGCTTTCGCCGACGAAGATCGCGGCCCTCGGCTCGGCGGGCATCGCCGGCCTGACGACGGATCAGATCGCGGCCCTTTCCACCGCGCAGGCCGAGGCGCTGACCACCACGCAGGTCGCCGCGCTGACCTCGGCGCAGGTCGCCGCCCTCGGCACCGGAAGCCTTCAGGCCTTCTCGCCCGCCGACATCGCCGCCATCGATTCGCGGGCGGTCGGCGGCCTCACGACGGCGGCCGTGGCAAGCCTCAGCCACGCGCAGGTCGCCGCGCTTGCCGTCGCGGGCCTCACCAGCGCGCAGATCGACGCTCTTGGCAGCGGCCAGCTCGAAGCCCTGACGAGCAGCCAGATGGCGGCTCTCGGCTCCGTTCAGATCGGCGCGCTCGATGCGAACGACCTTGCCGCCCTTTCCACCGCACAGATCGCAGCGATCGGCACAGACGGCATCGCCGCCCTTTCCACCGGCCAGATCGCCGCCCTTTCCAGCGAGCAGGCCGAGGCGCTGACGGCAGCGCAGGTCGGCGCGCTCACCTCGCAGCAGCTCGCAGCCTTCAGCTCCGCCGAGATCGCCCTGTTCTCCACCGCCGACATGGCGGCGATCGGCTCGCGATCCATCGTCGGCCTTTCGACCGCCACGCTCGCCGGCCTCTCCACTGGCCAGATCACCGCCCTCGGCACGGGCGGCATTTCCGGCCTCTCCACCAGCCAGATCGCCGCGCTCAACGCCGATCAGATCGAGGCGCTGACGGCAACGCAGATCGGCGCGCTCACCTCCCAGCAGGTCAGTGCGCTCGATGCCGACGACATCGCGCTCTTCACGACCGCCGAGATCGCGGCGATCAGCTCCTCGGCCATGGCGGGCCTGTCGTCGGCGATCCTTTCCGGCTTCACGCCGGAGCAGATCGAGGCGCTCAGCCCCGCCGGCATCGGCGGCATGACGACGGGCCAGATCGCGGCCCTTTCCACCGCGCAGGTCGCTGCGCTCTCGACGAGCCAGGTTGCGGCTCTCACCTCCCGTCAGGTGGCCGCGCTCGGCGTGGCGGATATCGCGGCCCTGACGGCAAAGCAGATCGCGGCCCTCAGCCCGGGCGGCCTTGCCGGCCTTACCGGCCTGCAGGCGTCCGGCCTGACCCTCGCACAGGCCGATGCACTCTCGACGAGCCAGATCGCGGCGCTTAGCGCCGCCGCGCTCGGCGGACTTTCCAGCCAGGCGCTCGATACCCTGACGCCCGCCAAGCTCGCCGCCATCGGCGGCGCGGCGATCAAGGGCCTCCCGCCCGCCTATCTCGCGACGCTCTCGGAAGCCGAGATCGCCGCGCTCGGCACCGGGCAGATCGCCGGCCTCAGCAGCGCGCAGGTCGCCGCCCTCAGCACCGACCAAGTGGAGGCGCTTTCGCTGGCCCAGATCGGGGCGCTCACCCAGCCGGGCGTTGCCGGCCTGACGACGGCGCAGATGCAGACCATCTCGACGGAAGAACTGGCGGCATTCGGCATCGGGGCGATCCGGGGTCTGCCGACGGCCGTCATGGGATCGCTGTCGACGGAGAGCATCGCCGCCCTTTCGACCAGCCAGATCGCCGCCCTCACCTATGGCCAGATGGGCGCCCTGAGTTCCAGCCAGGTCAGCGCCCTCTCGGTCGAGCAGGTCGGTGCGCTGACCGCCACGCAGGCGGCCGCGCTCGGCTCCGACGACCTCAACGCCCTTTCCGTCGACCAGATCCTGGCGCTGGGGTCGGAGGCGATATCCGGCCTGCATACGGCGGCCCTCGCCGGCCTCACGGTCGAGCAGGCGGGCGCCTTCACCCCGGGCCAGCTCGCCTCGATGACCTCCTCGCAGATCGCCGCCCTGCCGCAGGCCTCCGGAGTCTCGGCCTTCAGCGTGTCGAGCACCGGCGACATCGCCGCGCCCGCGGCGGACGGGGTCCAGACGGAAAGCGACCCGCAATCCGACGTCGCGGCGATCATCTCGTCCTATCTGGAAATCTGAGCCGGTATCCGCCGGCTCAGGCCTCGAAGGACTTCAGGATGGGGCACGGCCCCGTCCTGCCCACCGCGCATTCCGCGACGAGCGTCTGCAGCGAGGTCCTTGCCTGCTGCAGGGCCTCCATGCGCGCGTCGAGCTCGGCAAGGCGCTTTGCCGCCATCTCCCGCACCGTCGCCCGGTCCTCGCCGGAATCGAGATCGAGCAGGCGCCGGATCTCCTCCAGCGTGAAGCCCGCCGCCTGCGCCTGGCGGATGAAGCGCAGGCGCGCGACGTCTGCGGAGCCGTAGCGGCGGATGCCGTCGATGCGCCGCGGCGTCGAAAGCAGGCCCCGGCGCTGGTAGAAACGCACCGTCTCGACGCCGACATCCGCGGCCGCGGCGAATTTTCCGATCGTCAGGTCTTCGAGGTGTTGACTCCGTACCATGGTACGGAACTTATGGTCTTGCCAACGATTTCACAAGACAGGAGACGTGAGATGTTGGACAGGACCCGGACTTCCACCGGCCGCAAGGCCACCCTCTACCGCATGGTGATGCCGAGCCACACCTGCCCTTACGGGCTGAAGGCGAAGGACCTCCTGCGCCGCTCCGGCTATACGGTCGACGACCGGCACCTGAAGAGCCGCGCGGAAACCGATGCCTTCAAGGCCGAGCATGAGGTCGAAACCACGCCGCAGGTCTTCATCGACGGGGCCCGCATCGGCGGCTACGACGATCTGCGCTGCTTTCTCGGCAAGCCCGTCGCCGACCCGAAGGCGACGAGCTACCGCCCGGTCGTCGTGCTCTTCGCGCTGACGGCCCTCACCGCAATGGCCGCGAGCTTCGCCTCAAGCGGCTCGCCGTTTACCCTTCGCGCGGCCGAATGGTTCATCGCCTTCTCCATGGTGGCGCTCGCCATGCAGAAGCTCCAGAACGTCGAGACCTTCTCGACCATGTTCCTCAACTACGACCTCCTGGCAAAGCGCTGGGTACCCTATGGCTACATCTACCCCTATGCGGAAGGCCTTGCCGGCATCTTGATGGTGGCAGGTGCGCTCACCTGGCTGTCGGTGCCCATCGCCCTCTTCATCGGCACCATCGGCGCGGTCTCGGTGTTCAAGGCGGTCTATATCGACCGGCGCGAACTGAAATGCGCCTGCGTCGGCGGCTCCAGCAACGTACCGCTCGGCTTCGTCTCGTTGACGGAGAACCTGATGATGGTCGCCATGGCGGCATGGATGGCGGCCGGAGCGCTCGGCGTCATCGGTGGCCACGCCATGTAGCACTCAGCGGGCCGCGGCCTCCGTGCGCCCGTCAAGCGTGGCAAGCCGGCCGTAGAGTTCCGGCCGGCGGTCGCGGAAAAGGCCCCAGGAACGGCGCTGGTGGGCGATCGCGTCGAGGTCGAAGGTCGCCGTCAGCACGCTCTGCGTTACCCGGTCGGCTTCGGCTACCTTGGCGCCGGTCGGATCGGCGATAAAGGACGAGCCGTAGAAGGTGATCTCAGTGCCGTTCCGCCCCTCCTCCGTGCCGATCCGGTTCGAAGCGACCAGCGGCATCAGGTTCGCGGCTGCATGGCCCTGCATGACGCGTTGCCAGTGGCCGGAGGAATCGAGCTGCGGATCGTGCGGCTCGGAGCCGATGGCCGTCGGATAGAGCAGGATTTCCGCGCCCTGCAGGGCCATGGAGCGGGCGGCCTCCGGGAACCACTGGTCCCAGCAGATGCCGACGCCGATGCAGCCCGCCCGCGTCTGCCAGACCTTGAAGCCGGTATCGCCCGGCGAGAAATAGAATTTCTCCGTATAGCCGGGTCCGTCCGGTATATGGCTCTTGCGGTAGTTGCCGAGCACCTTGCCGTCCGCGTCGATCACCGCGAGGCTGTTGAAATAGGCCTGCCCCGCGCGCTCGAAATAGCTCACCGGCAGCACCACGCCGAGCTCGGCGGCAAGCCGCGCGAAATGCGCGATCAGCGTATTGCCTTCGAAAGGCTGGGCGAGCGCGAAGAAATCGTGGATCTGGTCCTGGCAGAAATAGGGCGCGGCGAAGAGTTCCTGGATCAGCACGAGATCCGCGCCCTTCGCCTTCGCCGCGCGCACCAGCCGTTCGGCCCGTTCGATATTGGCCTTCTCGTCCCAGATGCAGGCCATCTGCGTGGCGGCCACGGTGACATTGCGCATTGCGGACACTCCCTCTTTCCGCGATTGCCGCATCGTAGACGGTTCAGCCCTCGAACGCCATCAGCGCATCGCCGGCCTGAACGTAGTCGCCTTCCTTCACCCGGAACCGAAGCCGCCCGGCCTTCGGCGCAAGAATCTGCGTTTCCATCTTCATCGCCTCCATCACCGCCACGAGGTCGCCCGCGGCAACGGTCGCACCATCGGCGATGCGGAAGGCCTGCAGGGTGCCGGAGACAGGAGCGGGAATGGCGTCCTGCGCCGCTATGCCGGAAGCGGGGGCGGGAGCCCTCCCCTCCCCGGCCGCGCCGAGCCCTGCGAGGAGGAGCGCCGGCAGGGCGAGCGAGACCCGCCTGCCGTCGATCTCGATATGGGTGCGGACCATCCCGGCGTCCTCGACCGGCTCCGGCCGGGCCATGGCGTCCGGCATTTCGGTGAAATCCGTCTCGATCCAGCGGGTATGGATCCTGAACCCGTCCCGGCCGGTGAAATCCGCGCTGTCGACGGCCGCGCGGTGGAAGGGCAGGACGCTCGCCGCGCCCTCGATGCGGAATTCGGCGAGCGCGCGGCGGGCGCGGCAGAGCGCCTCCTCGCGCGTCGCGCCGGTGACGATCAGCTTGGCCATCAGCGAATCGAAGACGCCCGGCACCGTCGAGCCGGCTGCAACGCCGCTGTCGAGGCGCACGCCCGGGCCGGACGGAGGGTCGAAGGTGGTGACCTTGCCCGGCGTCGGCAGGAAGCCGCGGCCGGGGTCTTCCGCATTGATGCGGAACTCGATGGAATGGCCGCGCGGCTCGGGCGTTTCGTCGAGGCGGAGCGGCAGGCCCTCGGCAATGCGGAACTGCTCGACGACGAGGTCGATGCCGGTCGTCTCCTCCGTCACGGGATGCTCGACCTGAAGGCGCGTGTTCACCTCCAGGAAGGAGATCGTGCCGTCCGCGCCGAGCAGGAATTCCACCGTGCCCGCGCCGCAATAGCCGGCCGCCGCGCAGATGGCTTTGGCCGCCGCATGGATGCTTTCGCGCTGATCGGCGGAAAGAAAGGGCGCGGGCGCCTCCTCGATGAGCTTCTGGTTGCGCCGTTGCAGCGAGCAGTCGCGGGTGCCCAGCACCAGCACGTTGCCGTGACGGTCCGCGAGCACCTGCGCCTCGATATGGCGCGGCCGGTCGAGGAAACGTTCGAGGAAGCATTCGCCGCGGCCGAAGGCGGCCGTCGCCTCGCGCACGGCGGATTCGTAGAGATCGGCGGCCTCTTCCAGCTTCCAGGCCACCTTGAGGCCCCGTCCGCCGCCGCCATGCGCCGCCTTGATGGCGACCGGCAGGCCGTGCCGCTCGGCGAAGGCGATCACCTCGGCCGCCGATGAAACCGGCCCGTCGCTGCCGGCGACGAGCGGCGCGCCGACGCTCGCCGCGATGCGCCGCGCCTCGACCTTGTCGCCCAGCGCCTCGATCACCTGAGGGTCCGGGCCGATCCAGACAAGGCCGGCATCGATGACGGCGCGGGCGAATTCCGCCCGTTCGGAAAGGAAACCGTAGCCCGGATGCACCGCGTCCGCGCCCGATCGGTTCGCAATGGCGATCAGCTTTTCGATATCGAGATAGGTTTCCGCCGGGCGCACGCCGCCAAGCCCATAGGCCTCGTCGGCAAGGCGCACGAAGAGCGCGTCCGCATCCGGGTCGGCATAGACGGCGACCGACTGCAGGCCGTAATCCCGGCAGGCGCGCAGGATACGCACGGCGATCTCGCCGCGATTGGCGATCAGCACTTTCTTCATGGCTCTCTCCTGACGCCGATCTCGGCAAAGGGCGCGATGGGGCGGAAACGGATGCGGGCGTTCACGGGGATCTGGCCGGCAAGATCGAGATGGTGGTCCGCGACCGTACCGATGACGGGATAGCCGCCGGTCAGCGGATGGTCGGCGAGGAAAAGCACGGGCTGGCCGCTGTGCGGTACCTGAATTGCGCCCGTCGCCGTGCCCTCGCTCGGCAGTTCGGCGCTGTCCCTGCGCTCCAGCGGCACGTCGCCGGCAAGGCGGATGCCGACGCGGTTCGACTGCGGCGTTACCTGCCAGAGCTGGCCCGCCAGCGTCTCGATGCCCTTTTGCGTGAACCAGTCGGTGCGGGGCCCGAGCACCACATCGAGCGTCACCACCTCGCCGGCAGCCGGCGGATCAAAGGCGGCAAGCTCGTCCATGGAAACGCTGGAGAGCCCGTCCCCGCCGCGCAGGACAAGCACGCTCCCGGCCGTCACCGGCTCGGGCCCGACGACGGCGAGCGTATCGGTCGCCGCGCTTCCCAGCACCGGCGTCACATCGAAGCCGCCGCGCACGGAAAGATAGGACCGCATGCCCCGTTTCGGATGGCCGACGGTCACGACATCGCCCGGCTCCAGCGCAATGGGCCGGAAGGCCGGATGATCGTGGGTCCGGCCGGCGGCATCGCGCACCATGACGAGGGACGGTGCGCCGGCAAGGCCGATCACGGCGCGGCAACGGCTCTCGAAGGAAAAGCCGCCGAGGGTGAGTTCGAGACAGGGCGTATTGACCGGATTGCCGACGATGCGGTTGGCCGCGTTGAAGGCGCCGCGGTCGAGCGCGCCGGAGGCGGAGACCCCCTGCCCCGTCTGGCCGAAGCGGCCGAGGTCCTGGAAGAGCGCCGGCATGGGCGCGGCCAGCACCGTGAACTGCGGGGCATCGACCGGGACCGTGCGCGCCGGCCGGGCGGCGGGTACCGAAAGGCTGACGGTCCTGCCGGATTTTTCCATGTCGAAGAAGCGCACGCGATAACCGGGCTGGAACAGCGCGCCGGGGTCGCGCGCGATATCCCACATCTTCAGCGGGGTCGTGCCGATGATCTGCCAGCCGCCGGGGCTTGCCTGCGGGTAGACGCCGCTGAAGGCGCCGGCAAGCGCCACCGAGCCGGCGGGAATGCGGGTGCGCGGGCTCCTGCGCCGCGGCACATGCAAGGCCGGATCGCCGCCGACGAGATAGCCGAAGCCCGGCGCGAAGCCGCAGAAGGCGACGGTGAATTCGCTCTCCGTATGGCGCCGGACGACCTCCGCCACGGTAAGGCCCGTCAATTCCGCGACGTCGCCCAGGTCTTCCCCGTCATAGCGCACCGGGATCTCCACCAGATGCTCCGAGGGCGCGGCTTTGGCGGAAAGGTCGCGGGTGGCAAGGCTTGCCGCCAGCGCCTCCGGCGTCAGCCGTTCCGGGCGGAAGCGGACCATCAGCGTGCGGGCGGCCGGCACCGTTTCGACGATGCCCGCCACGGGGACGGCCTCAAGCGAGGCGAAGAGCGCCAGCGTCTCGTCGAGACCGGCAAGCTCGACGAGGATCGTGTCCAGGCTGACGGGAAGGAAGCGCATCGCCTTCAACCGGCGAAGGAGCGGATGGCGATGCCCTCGGCCGTGAAGCGGCGGCGGATTTCCTCGGCGATGGCGACGGCGCCGGGGCTGTCGCCATGCACGCAGATCGACTGCGCCTCGACGCGGATCGTGCTGCCGTCGATGGCCTCCAGCGTGCCGCTCTGGGCAAGGCCGACCATGCGGTCGGCGATCACCCTCGCGTCGTGCAGCACGGAGCCCGCCTCGCGGCGGGAGACCAGCTCTCCCTTCGGCGTATAAGCCCGGTCGGCGAAGGCCTCGGCGACGACGGCAAGGCCTGCGCGGCGTGCAAGGTCGAGGATCGGCGCATTGGCAAGGCCCATCAGGACGAGCGAGGGATCGACTGCCTTGATGCCGTCGATCACCGCCTGCCCCTGCCGGGCGTCGTAGGCGATGCGGTTGTAGAGCGCGCCGTGCGGCTTCACGTAGCGCACCGCCGTTCCGGCGGCCGCGGCGATGCCCTTCAGCGCACCGATCTGGTAGATCACGTCGGCGATCAGCTCCTCGGGGGTCGCGTCGAGGTCGCGCCGGCCGAAGCCGACCCGGTCGGGATAGGAAACGTGGGCGCCGATGACGACGCCGTTTTCCGCCGCCGCCTTCACCGTGCGATAAATGCCCGCCGGATCGCCGGCATGGAAGCCGCAGGCGACATTGGCCGAGGAGACGACGGCGAGCATGGCCTTGTCGTCGCCCATGCGCCAGGCGCCGTAGCTTTCGCCCAGATCGCTGTTGAGATCGATCGCTGCCATTTTTCGTCTCCTTTCGGCCGTTTTTGGGGTCGCTGGATCATGCATTGCCTGACAAGAATGTCAATATTGTTCAACAATATCTCGTAATCCTCCCTTGTTCCGGTCCTCGCCCATTCGTGCTAGAGCGGTCGGGAACGTGGCGCGGAGACCGACATGACCGAGGATGCAGATGGAATGTCGCTCGCCGACCGACTGGCGCGGCGCATTCGCGCGCTGCTGATCTCCGGCGAGCTTACCCCCGGCCAGCGCCTGTCGGAAGCCGCCTTCAGCGAGCGTTTCGACGTTTCGCGCAATTCGCTCCGCGAGGCCTTCCGCCTGCTCACCAAGGACGGGCTCCTGCGCCACGAGGCCAATCGCGGCGTCTTCGTCGCCGTTCCCACCATGGCCTCCATCATCGACATATACCGCGTGCGGCGCATGCTGGAATGCGGCGCGCTGCGTCAGGCCTGGGGGCAGCATCCGGCGATCAGGGTCATGCGCGAGACGGCCGACCAAGGCCGCGTCACGCGCGACCGGCAGGACTGGGCCGGCGTCGGCAGCGCCAACATGGCCTTCCACGCCGCCGTCGTCGACCTTGCCGACAGCGCCCGGCTCAACGAATTCTACGAGCGCATCTCCGCCGAGCTGCGGCTGTGCTTCGGCCTTCTCAACGACCCGGAAAACCTGCATGCGCCCTTCGTGGAGATGAACGAGACCATCGTGGCGCGCCTCGAAGCGGGCCTGCCGCACGACGCCGCGGCCGAGATGGAGACCTACCTGAACCTTGCCGAGCGGACGATGCTGAAGGCGTTGGAACGGGCCTGCGAGCCCGCTTAGCCCTTCACCCTCACGCCGGCGGGATCGTAGAGCGGCTCCAGGTGGATCGTCGCTGGCGTGCGCTCCATGGCGACGACCAGCTCGTAGCGGCCGCTCCTCAGGAAGGCGTCGTCGATCCCCTCGGCCCGGCGCACATAGCCGTAGCCGATGTTCCTGCCGAGCGTATAGCCGTAGCCGCCGCTGGTGAGATAGCCGACGGGCTCGCCGTCGCGCAGGATCGTCTCCCGGCCGACCAGGACGATCTCGGGATCGTCCACGGTGAAGCCGGCGAAGGCCTTGCGGCGCGGCTCGTCCTTTGCGCCTTCCAGCGTCGAGCGGCCGAGGAAATCCGTGTCCTTGCGCAGCTTCACCGCCCAGCCGAGGCCGGCTTCAAAAGGCGTGTCGTTCGGCGTGATGTCCGAGCCCCAGGCGCGATAGCCCTTTTCGAGGCGCAACGATTCCAGCGCGCGGTAGCCGACCGGACGGATGCCGAAGGGCGCGCCCGCCGCCATCAGCGCGTCGAAGACGACGCCCGTGGCGCCGATCGGCACATGCAGCTCCCAGCCGAGCTCGCCGACATAGGTGACGCGGAGCGCCCGCACCCTCTCGCCGGCAATGGCGATCTCGCGCACATGGCCGAAGGGGAAGCCGGCATTCGAGACGTCCGCCTCCGTCACGGCGGCGAGCACGTCGCGCGCCTTCGGGCCCATCAGCGAGAGCGTGCCGAAGTCCTCCGTCACGTCGGTGAGCGTGACGTCGAGGCCGACGGGAACGTGGTCGGCGATCCAGCCGAGGTCGTGGGTGCGGAAGCCCGTACCCGTGACGATATAGAACCTGTCGTCGGCAAGCCGTGCCACCGTCAGGTCCGCCTCGATGCCGCCCCGGCTGTTGAGAAGCTGAGTATAGGAGAGGCGGCCGGCCGGCTTGGCGACGTCGTTGGCGCAGATCCAGTCGAGCGCCTTGCCGGCATCCGGCCCGGCCATCTCGTATTTGGCAAAGGAGGACTGGTCGAAGATACCGACGGCCTCGCGCACATGGCGGTGCTCCTCGCCGACAGCGGAAAACCAGTTCTGCCGGCCCATGGAATAGACGTCCTTCGGCTCGGTCCCGTCAGGCGCGAACCAGTTCGGCCGTTCCCAGCCGAGCTTCGAGCCGAAGACGGCGCCGTGCGCCTTCAGCCGTTCATAAAGCGGCGAGACGAGCCGGGGACGACCGCTTACGTATTCCTCGTGCGGGAAGGCGATGGTGTAGTGCTTGCCGTAGGCTTCCAGCGTGCGGTCGAGCACCCATTGCCGGTCGCGGTGCATGGCGGAAAAACGGCGGATATCGACCACCCAGAGGTCGAGCGGCGCCTCGCCGTCGACGACCCATTGCGCCAGCACCCAGCCCGCCCCTCCCCCCGAGGCGATGCCGAAGGCGTTGAAGCCGGCGCCGACGAACATGTTGCGACATTCCGGCGCGACGCCGAGGATGAAATTGCCGTCCGGCGTGAAGCTCTCCGGACCGTTGATCATCTGCTTGACGCCGACCGTCTCCAGCGCCGGAATGCGGGCGATGGCCTCGACCATATGCTGCTCGAAATGGTCGAAATCGTCATCGAAGAGGCGGAAGGCCCAGTCGTCCGGCACGTCGCCGGTCGTCCACGGCTGCGGGTTCGGCTCGTAGCCGCCCATGACGAGGCCGCCCACCTCCTCCTTGAAGTAGGTGCGGCGGTCGGGATCGCGGATCGTCGGTGCGTCGGTCGAAAGGCCCGGCACCTTTTCCGTGACGATATACTGGTGCTTGACGGGCTGGAGCGGCACGTTGATGCCCGCCATGGCGCCCACCTGCCGCGCCCATTGGCCCGCGCAGTTGACGACCTTCTCGCAGGCGATGTCGCCGAGCGTGGTACGGACCCGCACGATGCGGCCGTCTTCCATCTCGAAACCCGTGACGCGCACGTTCTCGACGATCCGCGCGCCATGCATGCGCGCGCCCTTGGCGAGCGACTGGGTGATGTCGGAAGGACTTGCCTGCCCGTCCGTCGGCAGCCAGCTCGCACCGACGAGGTCGCCCACCTCCATCAGCGGCCACATGGCCTTCACCTCCCGGGGCGTCAGGAGGTGCATGTCCATGCCGAAGCTCTTCGCCGTCGTGGCGAGGCGGCGGAACTCCGTCCAGCGGTCGGCATTGGTGGCAAGGCGCAGGCACCCCGTCATCTTCCAGCCGGTGGCAAGGCCGGTCTCGGCTTCCAGCCCCTTGTAGAGGTCGACGGAATATTTCAGCACGCGGGTGATCGAGGCCGAGGAGCGGAGCTGGCCGACGAGGCCCGCCGCATGCCAGGTCGAGCCGGAGGTCAGCGTGCCCTGCTCCAGCAGCACCACCTCCGCCTTGTGATCGCGCGCCAGGTGATAGGCCGTCGAGCAGCCGATGATGCCGCCGCCGATGACAACGATCTCGGCATGGGATGGCAGGGTCATTGTGCGTTCTTTCCGTATGTCGTTCTGTAATGGTCGAGCGCCCTGTCGAGGCGGTCGAGGTTCTCCGCCGTGTAGCCGACGTAATCGGCGCCGGGCGCGGCAAGGTGCAGCTCGGAAACCATGCTCCACATCGCCTCGCGCAGCAGCGAGGCGCATTGCATGGCCGCATGGGCGCGGCGGATGGCCGGATCGGGCGCACCGCCGAAATAGGCCGCAAGGAAATCCTCCGCCTCCTCCGGCGAGAGCCCGGCATTGGAGGTGGTGCCGGCAAGGTCGAACATGGCGGTCGAAAAGCCGGCATATTCGAAATCGATCAGCCAGAGCCGCTGCCCATCGTCGAGGATATTGGCAGGCAGGAGGTCGTTGTGGCCGAAGACGATGGGCAGCGGCGCCTGTGCCGCCTCCAGCTCGTCGGCAAGCGCCAGGTAGGCCGGCAGATGCGCCGCCATACGGCTGCCGCCGGCCGCAAGGGTGCGCGCATAGTCGCGCACGACATGGAAGGGCCAGAAGAGGAAGGCGGCACCGCTCACTTCGGCCGGCATCCGCGTGTGGAAGCGGCTGAGGAGGTCCGCCACGCGCCGACGTTCCGCGGCGACGTCCCCTGCTCCATAGGTTTTCGCGCCGAGATAGGCCGAGACCATGACGCCCGGTTCGGCATAGCGCACTTCCGGCCCGAAGCCTGCGGCATGGGCGGCCCGCGCCGTCATCAGCTCGCGGTCGCGGTAAACGTGGTGAAAAGGATAGTCCCGGCCGAAGCGCGCCACATGCCGCCCGGCTCCGTCCGTCACGAGGTAGCTTTCATTGCTGATGCCGCCTTTCAGCGGCGCAATATCGATGCGCCCGCGCCAGCAGGGCAGCGCCCGAATGCGGTCTTCCGCGGCGCGGCCGACTTCGACATGCCCCTCCATCGCCTTCCTCCCGAAAGCGGCTGCCGGGACGTTTCGCACCCTTGTTCCGGGTGTCGTTCGTCGGTTATCCTGCCGGCTGCGGCCGGGCTCATGTCATGCCGGAAGAAACCGGCTGTCAATCCTCAAATGTGGCTTTTTCTGTTTTTCTGACCGTTTCTGCGGCTTTCTTGCGCGACGCGCCGTCAGGGATTATGAAGAAGGCGACCGCTCCCGGGCCAGAACGACATGAACCATTCCAAGCGCCACAACGATATTCTCCGGCTTCTGCAGCAGCAGGGCACCGTCACCATCGCGGACCTCGCACGGCAGCTCGACGTCTCGCTGGAAACCGTGCGGCGCGACATCAAGCCGCTGACCACGAACGGGACCGTGGTGAAGATGCACGGTGCAGTGGCCCTGCCCTCCGTCGTCGGCGAAGCGCCCTTCGAAAAGCGCATGCGCGAAAACAGCGAGGCGAAGAAGGCGATTGCCGTCGCCGTCGCAGCGACGATCCGCAACGGCGATTCGGTCATGCTCGATACCGGCACGACGACGAGCTACCTTGCCCGCGAACTGCTCGGCCACCGGCGCCTGACGGTCGTCACCAATTCCTCCGACATTGCCCGCACGCTTTCGACCGTCAACGACAACCGTGTCTACATGGCCGGCGGCGAGCTGCGCAGCGACAACGGCGCGGCCTTCGGCGTCTCGGCCATCGAGTTCATCAGCCATTTCACGGTCGGCCACGCCGTCATCTCGACGGGGGCGATCGACGCCGCCATCGGCGTGATGGACTACGATCTGGAGGAAGCCGAATTCGCCCGCGCCGTGCTTGCGCAGGGCCGGCGCGCCGTCGTCGTCACGGACCATACGAAGTTCGGCCGGCAGGGACTCGTGCGCGTCTGCGATTTCGGCGCCATCACGGATCTTTTCACCGACAAGGCGCCGCCCCGCGACATCGCCGCGGCGCTGAAGACGGCAGGCGTCAACGTCGCCCTCGCCTGAACGCAGAAGGGGCGGCGCGCCGCCGCCACCCCTTCCGTCCCCGCAGGTGTCTTCCGTTATTCTTCTTCCTGGAAGACTTCCTCGCGTTTCGCCTTGACCGACGGCAGGAAGACGACAACCAGGACCGCAAGCGCGATGGCCAGCAGCACAGCGCTGATCGGGCGCGTGAAGAAAGTCGTCGGGTCGCCGCGCGACAGGATCATGGCGCGCCGCAGGTTCTCTTCCAGCAGCGGCCCCAGCACGAAGCCGAGCAGCAGCGGCGCCGGCTCGCAGCGCAGCTTGACGAGGAGATAGCCGCCGAGGCCGAACAGCGCGACCGCATAGAGGTCGTAGACGTTGGAGTTCACGCTGTAGACGCCGATCGAGCAGAAGGCCATGATGATCGGGAAGAGCACGTAGTAGGGCACCGTCAGCAGCTTCACCCAGAGGCCGATCAGCGGCAGGTTCAGCACGACCAGCATCAGGTTGCCGATCCACATGGAGGCGATGATGCCCCAGAAGAGGGTCGGCTGCTCGGCCGCGACGTTGGGACCGGGAACGATGCCCTGGATGATCATCGCCCCGACCATCAGCGCCATGACCGGGTTTGCCGGAATACCGAGCGTAAGCAAGGGGATGAACGATGTCTGCGCGCCCGCATTGTTGGCCGACTCCGGCCCGGCGACGCCCGCAATCGCTCCTTGGCCGAACTCCTCCGGCCGGGCGGCAACACGCTTTTCGACCGTATAGGAGGCGAAGGCTGCGAGGATCGCCCCTCCCCCCGGCAGGATGCCGAGCGCCGAGCCGATGGCCGTTCCGCGCAGCACCGGCCCGACCATGCGGCGGAAATCGTCCCGCGTCGGCCAGAGGCCGGAGACCTTCGCCATCAGGACGCTGCGCGATTTCTCCCCTTCGAGATTGCGCAGGATCTCGGCGATGCCGAAGACGCCCACCGCCACGGCGACGAAGTTAAGTCCATCGGAATACTCACGAATCCCGAGAGTGAAACGCGGCGTGCCGGTATAGATATCCGTGCCGACGAGCCCGAGCAGCAGGCCGAGGGCCACCATGGCGAGCGCCTTGACGATGGAGCCGTGCGCGAGCGCGATGGAGGAGACGAGGCCGACCACCATCAGGGAGAAATACTCCGCCGCGCCGAATTTCAGCGCGATGCCGGTCAAGGGGATCGCGAAGATCGCCACGAGGAAGGTGGAGACCGTGCCGGCGAAGAAGGAGCCGAGCGCGGCAATGGAGAGCGCCGCCCCTGCCCTCCCCTTGCGGGCCATCTGGTAGCCGTCGATCGCCGTGACGGCGGACGAGGACTCCCCCGGCATGTTGATGAGGATCGCCGTGGTCGAGCCGCCGTACTGCGCGCCGTAGTAGATGCCGGCGAGCATGATCAGCGAGGAGACCGGCTCGAGTTGGAAGGTGATCGGCAGGAGCATGGCGATGGTCGCCGTCGCCCCGATGCCGGGCAGGACGCCGATCAGCGTGCCGAGCAGGACGCCGATGAGGCAGAAGAGAAGGTTGGCGGGCGAAGCGGCGGTCGTGAAGCCGAGCGCGAGATTGCTGATGAGATCCATGGCCGTCTCCCTTAAAGCCGCGTCCAGGGGCCGAACCGCTCGAACGGCAGGCCGAGGGCATAGCTGAACACCGCCACGGAGAAGACCGTGATGGCCGCCGCCAGCGCCACAGCCATCAGGGGCTTCATGCGCGAGGAGGCGAAGGCGGCGATGAGAGCGGCGAAGAACAGCGACGGCACGAAGCCGAGGCCGCGCACCGTGAGCCCGAAGAAGACGGGCGCGGGCAGGATGAAGAGCATGCCGCGCAGCGCGATCGGCCCTATCGGCTCGCCGCTGACGCGCGTTGCCTGCACCAGAACCACGACACCGAGAATAGCCAGGATGACGGCGAGGATGAGCGGGAAGTATCCCGGCCCCATGCGCAGCGCGGTGCCCAGCTCCAGGCCGAGGCATTGATAGATGAAGAAGCCGCCGAGCGCGATGAGGGTGATCCCGCATATCGCATTCGTCGTGTCGAATTGTAACTGTCTCATGAAGTCCCCTCTCCTCGCCGGGAAACCGGACGACGCGGTCGCCGTCCGGCAGAAGCAAAGCCTCAGTCGGCGTACTGGCCGGCGGCCTCGATGACGGGCTTCCAGCGTGCGACTTCGCTTTCCAGCTTGGCCTTGAGGCCATCCGGCGTCGCGTCGGCCTCGGAGGACGGCGCCGTGCCGAGCTCGGCGAAGCGCGCGACGACGTTCGGGTCCTTCAGCGCGAGCTGGAGAGACTTCGACAGGCGCTCGGTAATGTCCTTCGGCGTGCCCTTCGGCGCGTAGATGCCGTGCCAGATGCCGATCTGGAATCCGGAAAGCCCGCCCTCTTCCGCCGTCGGAACGTCGGGCAGGTTGGAAAGGCGCGCCGGCGAGGTCACCGCATAGGCCTTGATCGTGCCGCCGAGGATCTGCTTCGTCGTGTTGGTCGTCTGGTCGCACATCACGTCGACCTGGCCGCCGAGCAGGTCCGTCATGGCCGGGCCGGTGCCCTTGTAGGGAACGGTGGTGAACTGCGTGTCGAGCGCGCTCATCAGCATCATGCCGCACAGGTGCGACGCTGCGCCGATGCCGGCATTGGCGACTGTGACGGTATCCTTGTTGGCCTTCATGTAGTCGATCAGGCCCTTGAGGTCGGTCGGCTCGAAGTCCTTGCGCGCCACGATGGTCATCGGCACCTCGGTGACGAGGCCGACATATTCGAAGGCGTTCAGCGTGTCATAGGCGAGCTTGCGGTAGAGCGTCGCGCTCGTCGCCATGCCGATATGGTGGAGAAGCAGGGTATAGCCGTCCGGATCGGCACTCGCCACGCGGCCGGCGCCGAGCGTTCCGCCGGCCCCGCCGACATTCTCCACGACGATCTGCTGGCCGAGGTCCTTCGACATGGCTTCCGCCACGAGGCGCGTCACCGTATCGGTCGGCCCGCCGGCGGAGAAGGGAACGACCATCGTGATGGTGCGCTCCGGATAGGTCTGGCCAAGGGCCGAGGTGGCAAGCAGCGTTGCGGCAAGCACGGTCGTGGCGCCGAACAGGGTCTTCAGGCTCTTCATCAAATCCTCCCGATGAAACGACCAGCCGGCATGGCTCCTCCCGTGCCGGTACTGGTTGGGAAGACAGTGACGCATGGGACATTCGAGACAAGCGGCGACGGCTAAAGCCCGTCAAGTTTACCGTCGTAAACTGGTTGCCATGGGTGGAAGCGGGGACAAAGGGCGGCAAGGACGGGTGGATTTCCACCCATCGGAACTTACAGATCGCTCTGAAGCAAGTCCGTGCCGAGATTCCTGTCGAGCCCGTATTTCTGCATCTTCTCGTAAAGCGTCTTGCGGGAAACGCCGAGTTGTTCGTAGACGGGCTTGAGGCTCCCGCCATGCGCGGCGAGAGCGCTGGCGATGAGGCCGCGCTCATAGGCGGCGACCTTGTCGGCCAGGCGCTGCGGAGCGCCGTCGCCGCCGGCCTCCTCCGGCGCACCGTCGAGACCGAGCACGAAACGGTCGGCCGCATTGCGCAACTCCCGCACATTGCCCGGCCAGGAGCGGCCGGCGACGTCGGCGATCAGCTCCGCCGGCACCTCGACGTCGGCGCGGCCGTAGCGCGCCGCCGCCTCCCGCACGAGCTGGAGGAAGAGGAGGGGGATATCCGCCCGCCGCTGCTCCAGCGACGGCACATGCAGCGTCGCGACATTGAGACGGTAGAAGAGGTCCGCGCGGAAACGCCCGGCCGCCACCTCGTGCGCCAGATCCACCTTGCTGGTCGCGAGAAAGCGCACGTCGAGCGGCACGGCCTCGTTCGAGCCGAGGCGCGTGATGACGCGTTCCTGTAGCACACGCAGGAATTTGGCCTGAACATCCACCGGCATGGAACCGATCTCGTCGAGCAGGATCGTACCGCCGCGGCCGTGCTCGAACTTGCCGTAACGCGGCCTGAGGGCCCCCGGAAAGGCGCCGATCTCATGGCCGAAGAGCTCGCTTTCAATGAGGTTCTCCGGAAGCGCGGCGCAATTGATGGCGATGAATGGCTTGCTCGCGCGGGCGCTGATGTCGTGCATCGCCCGCGCGACCACCTCCTTGCCGACGCCGGTCTCGCCGATGATGAGCGTATCGGCATCTGCCGCGCCGATGGCGCGAAGCCGATAGCGGAGGTCGACCATCACCTGGGTGCGGCCGGGCAGGCGGGCCTCGATATCGTCCCGCTTGCCGGCAACGGCGCGCAGGCGCCTGTTGTCGAGGACAAGCGCGCGGCGTTCCATCGCCCGCCGGGCAATGCCGGCCAGATGCTGCGCGGCGAAGGGCTTTTCAATGAAGTCGTATACGCCGGCACGCATCGCGCTGACGGCGAGCTGCACATCCGCATGGCCCGTGACGAGGATCACCGGCACCTCCGGGTCTACCTCGCGAATGCGCTGGAGCAGCGTCATGCCGTCCATGCCGGGCATGCGGATGTCACTGACGACCACACCGGCGAAGGCGTAGCCGACCAGCTCCAAAACCCGCTCCGCGCTGGAGAAGGTCGCTACATCAAGGCCAGAAAGCTCCAGCGCCTGCGCGGTGGACCGGCGCATCTCCTCCTCGTCGTCGATCAGGAGGACGCGGGCATCCGTCATTCCGCTGCCTCCTGCACCTCTGCCGCGCTGTCGAGCACGACGCGGAAGGCGGCGCCACCGCCCGGTCGACCGGAGACGGAGAGACTCCCACCGAAGTCTTTGATAATGTTGTAGGAAATGGAAAGGCCGAGCCCGAGGCCGCGGCCAACGCCCTTCGTCGTGAAGAACGGATCGAAGATGCGCTCGGCAATGGCCGCCGGCACGCCGGGCCCGCGGTCGCTCACCTCGATGGCAATGCGTCCACCCGCGCGTCGTGCCGACAGCGTGATTTCCCGGTTCTCCAGCCCCTCGACGGCGTCCGCGGCATTGCTGATGATATTGACGAGGACCTGCTGCAGGCGCACCGGCCCGGCCTGCACCACCAACCCCTCTTGCTCCAGATCGACCATAAGCCGCGCATCCGCCGCTTTCAGCCGCGGAGCGACGATCTCCATCGTGTCGGCGATGACTTCGGGGAGGGGAACCGGACCCAGCTTCTCGTTCGGCTTGCGGGCAAAGTTGCGCAGGTGACGGCTGATGGAGGCCATACGGTCGATGAGGGCTGAAATGCGCCGCACGTTGTCCTGCGCTTCCGGCACGCGGCCGCGATCGATGAGAAGGGCGGCGCTGTCGGCATAGGTCTTGGCGGCGGCGAGCGGCTGGTTGAACTCGTGAGACAGCGCGGCCGACATCTGGCCAAGACCGGCAAGCTTGCCCGCCTGGATAAGGTCGGCCTGCGTCTTGCGCAACTCCTGTTCCGTGAGCCTCCGTTCGGCGATCTCCAGCTCGATCTGCTCGTTGACGCGCGCAAGATCGGCGGTGCGTTCCTCCACCCGTTTCTCCAGCGTGTTGCGTGCCTCCTCCTGAAGCCGCAACCGCTCGACCACCCGGGCGCGGCGTTGCCAGAGGATGGCGGCGGCGAGGGCGGCAAGGCAGATGAAGAGCAGGACGGCGACCAGCGTCGTGCGGGCCTGCGTGCGGACGGACGCCGTGTCGAGCAGGACGTTCACGGTCCAGTCGGCCTCGGGCATGTATTGCGACAGCCGCAGATACTCGCGTCGCGTGCCGCCCTCAGCGATCTGCATCAGTTGTTGACCGTGGTAAACTGCCTCGGAGACGGGCAGGGGGCGGAGTTCAGCTTCCGCATAGCGACGCGAAGCCTGGGTGCGCGCCAGCCGCGGCGCGTCGAGCGGCAGGATGCCCGTATAGAGCCATTCCGGGCTGCCGGTCATGAAGATGATACCTTCGGGATCCGCGACGAAGATCTTGTATTCACCGCCGCGCCAGGAATTTTCGATGGAATCGATATCGACCTTGAAGACGATGACCCCGAGGATCTTCCCGCTTTCCTCGACAGGCGCCGAGAAATAGTAGCCGCGCTTCAGCGACGTGGTGCCGAGTGCGTAGAACCGGGCCTGCTGCCCAACGATGGCGCTCTGGAAATAGGGACGGTAATGGAAATTCTGGCCGATGAACGTGCCGGGAACGTCATAGTTGCTGGCGGCGATCGTGTTGCCATCCGGTGTCAAGACATAAATATCCGAGGATTCCAGTAACTGATTGATTCCCTTCAGATACTCGTTCGCCGCTTGGCGAAGGGCGGGCTCGGTGGGCGTCTGCAGCAACTCTTCGATGATCTCATGGTCGGCGATCAGCGCGGGCAGGGGCTCGTAACGGCTGAGATGGCCGGCGAGCGCCGCGACGGCGAGCCGCAAGGCCGAACTCGCCTGAAGCGAGGCCTCCTCCATGTAACTGCGGGTCAACAGCGCGCCGCCCTGAAGAATGGCGAGCACGACGATGATGGGCAGGATCGTGAAGGCCAGGGCATGGCGAAGTTTCATCGAATGGCGGCTCCTCTCCGCCCTCCATCCTACCGATAGGCCTTCGCCTTTCATAGGGGGAGGGGGGATGAAGGGCTCGTAGCGGTTTCGGCATCGCCGGCGATTTGCTAGAAGACGACTTGCGCAACAGCCGGGGCGGTTCATGCATCCAAGACAATTGAAGACGTTCCTGGCCGTTGCCCGCTGCGGCAACATCACCCGGGCAGCCGCCGAGGTGCATCTTGCCCAGTCGAGCGTCAGCGACCAGATCCAGGCATTGGAAGCTGAGATGGAGACAGCGCTTTTTCATCGCGCCCGCTCCGGCATCACCCTCACCGAGGCCGGCCGCGCATTCCTGCCCTTTGCCGAGCGGCTGGTGCTCGTCGGTGAGGAGGCGCGGATCGCCGTGCGCCAGGCGGCGGGCATTGCCGCCGACACGCTCTCCATCGGCACGCTCGAAACCATTGCCGCAAGCAAGCTGGCGATGCTGTTGCCGAAGTTCGCCGCAGCCCATCCCGACATCGCGATCCGGGTCACCGTCGCATCGAGCGGCGAGCTCTCCCGCCAGCTTGCCGCCGGCGACCTCGATCTCGCACTGTCCTTCTTCGGCCCGGGGGCCGACGACCGTTTCAAATCGCGCAAGGTCGCCGACGAACCGCTCGTGCTCATCGCCCCCGCCTCCTGCCACGACGGGGGAGGGGGGTTCGACCGCCTCGCGCGGGAAGCCTTCATCGCAACGGCGAAGGGCTGCACCTATCGCCGCATGTTCGAGGAAGGGTTCGAAGCGGCCGGGTTCGCACCACCGGCTCCCGCCGCCGAGGTCGCCAGCATCGGCGCGATCGTTCAGATGGTCGCGGCGGGCGGCGGCCTTGCCCTTGTGCCGCGGCTCGCCCTTGCCGGCAATGCCGGGGCTGACCGGGTAACCGAGCTCGAATGGCCGCGGGCAGACGCCGCCGCACCGCTCCACCTCTTCTGGCGGCACGGCACGGTCCGACGCCGCGCCATCGCGGCCTTCCTCGATTTCGCGCGAACCGGCCTCAGATCAGCCGATGCCCGCCTTCGACATGCAGCACCGAGCCCGTCGTAAAGCCGTTCTGCATCAGGAACAGGATCGCATCGGCGATATCCCCGGGCTGGCCGACGCGGCCGACGGGCAGTCGCTCGGCCATGGCCTGCAGGGTGGCCGCCTTCGCATCGCCGGCCACGAAGGACCAGATCGGCGTGTCCACCCAGCCGGGCGAGACCGCATTGACCCGGATCGGCGCGAGTTCCACCGCAAGCGCCCGCACCAGTCCCTCAAGCCCGGCATTGGCGGAAGCGACGACGGAGCCGCGTGCCGAAGGACGATAGGCGGCGATGCCGGACGTATAGGTGATCGACCCGTTGGCCTTCAGCTTCGGCGCTCCATGCTTGGCGAGGAGCAACGGCCCGTAGACCTTGCTTTCCATGACACGCCGAGCCGCGGCAAGCTCGATATCCGGCAGCAGCCGGTAGGCGCCTTCGATGTCGGCCGCCGTGGCGACGATATGGTCGACGGCATCGAGCTCGGCGAACATGCGCGCCACCTGAGCTTCATCGGTGATATCGCAGGCTATGGCGCGCGCATTACCGCCGAGGCTTTCACGGGCGGCGGACAGCTTTTTCGCGTTGCGGCCAAGAATGACAGTGCGGGCGCCCCGCAAGGCGAGCCTTTCCGCCAGCGCGAGGCCCATGCCGGAGCTTCCCCCGGCGATAACAATACATTGTCCTGAAAAATCGTTCTGCATCTTGCATCTCCCGATTGGTTACGGAATGCAGATGCCCCGGAGGCGGTCCCGAAGGGAAACGGAAGAAACCAATGGTTCAATCGGAATTTCCGATGATCAATCGTCCGTACCATCATGCAGGCGAAGAAGCTCCTGCTGGACCTCTTCCTGGAAGGCGAAGACGGCAGCGCGAGCCTGGCTCTCGTCCGAACCGAACTTGCGCAGCTCCGCCGCCAGTTCCCGGCAGACCCTCAGCCAGTAGAGACGCGCGTCCTCGCCGTGAAGACCGTCCAGCTCGCCGGCGCAACGTCGCACATGCGCTGTGCGGCGCTCGGCGGGGAAGGGGACGACCGGGCTGGTCTTGGCAGGGGTCGAACGGCGGCGCTGTTGCGCCGAGGCATGTGACGGCATTGATTCGGTCTTCCTTGTCTTCCGCCCATGATTAGGAAGTCCATGGTTAACGTGCGGTTTCCAAAGCCGAATCCATCGCCTTCCCCGCCCTTATCCGGCACGCTTTGCCGGCGTACCGTTTGCCCGCGCCAGCGCCATCAGCATGGGACCGAGGGTGAATTCGCCGCGTTCGGCCCGGCGCGTCAGATCCCGCAGGTATCCGCCGGCCGAGTTGATGTGCCCGGCCCGCTCAAGAATGCAGGCGATGACCGTCGCCGCATTCTCCGGCCCGAGCACCTCGCACGCCGCCTCATAGGCCGACGGGCTGATCGCAAGCATCGAACGCACGACCACCGCGGCGGTCATCAGATCCCGCCAGCCCGAAATGGCCCCGCCGGGTCCGAACGCCACGATTTCCGGGCAGGCCTGAAGGACGAGGCCCAGCGGATAGGGCTTGTGCGGCTCGGCCGGCGCCGGCTTCTTCTGGCTGGCCCGTCTCCCTTCCGATATCCTGTCGTCCATCCGATCCAACGGGGTGGGCGGCTGATCGCCGGGTTCGGCATCGCCTCCCTGCTTCGGTTCGAAGCGAGGTTCAAGGTCAGAGGCGGAGTCGGGTTTTGAATTCTGTTTGTGCCGCTCAGTTTGATCGGCATTGCCCGCCATATTTTGAGAAATAACCTGTCGTTCCAGGCTGTTGAGGATATCGTTCCGGAGGGCTTCGAGTTCGGCGAGGATCGGCGTCAGGATTTCCACCGTCGCAACCCGCGGCAGGGAAAGAACGAGCCGGCGATAGGCCGCCTCATACCCCATCCAGTCACCGGCAAGGCCATCCTCCAGGCCGGTCTCGATCAGCTTGGCGATGTCGCGGCGAACAAGCGTCACGCGCTCGCGCAGGCGCCGCAGCAGGAGGCGCTCGGCCGTCACCTGTGCCGCCGTCTGCTCGATCTCCCCTGCCCGGGCGAGAAGGGGCGCGAGAGAGAAACCGAACGCCTCGCCGACGGCACCTTCGCCGTCTCGCCGCACGTAGCGCTTGCCGTTCGGGCTGTCACGCCGAGTGAGGAGCCCCGCCGCGACGAGTGCGGCAAGATGCCGGCGCAGCGTCGTTTCCGCCATGCCATGCGTGCGCAGGGAAAGCTGGGCGTTCGAGGGAAACACCACCAGGCCATCCTTGCCGGAAAGCTCGGTCTTCGGATGAAAGCTCAACAGCGCATTCAGCACGGAGAGCGCCCGGTCGCTGATGCCGAGCTTCGGCTTTGCCTCGCAGAGCCAGCGATAGAGCTTCCACTTGTCGATGCTCGCTTCCGGCGCGATCGTCCTCGCCAGCGCCTGGCTTGCCAGCATGCCAAGCGTCATCGACCGCCGCCCGAAGGGCGTCGTTATGCCGTCCGTTTCCATGTCTCTTCACCTTTCAACAGGCAAAAGAGACCCCATCACCGGAACCGGTGCCGAAAAGGCTTGACTGCGATTCGGGGAAGTGCGATTCTCAAGCTGCTAAACGATGAGAAGGGCTTCCGCGACGGTAACGTTGAGGGGGCCTTTTTCTTTTGCGGATCAATCTCCTGATTTGTCTTTGCTTTCCGCCCTGTACGCCTCGTAGAGGCGGTCAAGGTTGCGGGTGATGTAGGCGCCGAAGGAGGCCGCTTCCGACGCCTTCAGCGCAATCGTGTACTGGCGGCCATTGGCCTTGATGCTGGCCTTCACGTTCCTGCGCTCCCATATGGCGGGCACGACAGGCCGGCGGACGGCCATCGGCACGTCGCTCTTCGAGAGGAAACTGCTGACGAGGTTGAACCGCTCTTCCGGCGAACGCGCCTTGACGCGATCACGGGCGAGGAATTCGACGGCGCGGTCCTCGTTGGCCGGTTCGTCGAAGCGTGTCGCCAGCTCGTGCCAGCGGTCGCGGCCGATGGCGAGCGCCGGCCCGATGCCCGCGCGCACCGCCTTCGGAATGCGGTTCACCACGGAAAGCATCTTGGAAACGGTGGTCTTGTCGGCGCTCAGCGCCGCCATGATCGTCTCGCGGTCGAAGCCGCGCGCCTCCAGTTCCCCGGCGAAGGTCGCGCGTTCAAGGAAGGAGAGATCGGCGCGGGCGCTGTTCTCCTGGCCCTGCGCGATGACGTGGTCACGGTCGGAAAGCGCCCTTACCACGGCTCGGACGGGCCGGCCGAGCAGGCGCGCCGCCTTGGCGCGGCGATGGCCGAAGGCGATCTGGTAGACGCCCTGCCTGGTGGGATGCGGGCGAACGAGGATCGGCGAATCCTGCCCGCGCACGCGCATCGCCTCGACGAGCTCCTGGAACTGCTGGTCGGAATGGGCGAGGCGGTCCGAGATGAAGGAATCCTCGATCTGGTCGGCCTCCAGCTCGATGACCACCTCGCCGGCCGTCAGCTTCGCCTCGATCTCCTTGGCTGCATCCGCCTTGGCGGCAAGCGCATCGATGCTGCGGGTCACCGCGCCGAGCGCGCCGATGCCCTTGTAGGTCACATGCTGCCGGTGCTCTTCGACGGGGTTTACCGGCGTCAACTTCTCCGCCGGTGCCATCAGGTTTGAAAGAACGTTCTTGCGCGCCATGATCAACGCCCCCATGCCTTGTGAATGAGCTCGACGATCTCCGTATTGACCGCCTCCATGGATTCCAGCGCCCGGTCATAGGTGGCGCGGGTAAACTGACTGCGCTCGACCTCGTAAAGCGTCTGGTTGGTGAGCGCTGCATCGGCGATGGCGACGCTGCGGACCATCGGGTTGGTCAGCACATGCTGCTTGAAGAGCGAGCGCATGAAGGCGACCATCTGCGTCTGCGGCCCGTCGGCCGGGTCGTAGCGGGTAACGAGATAGCGCAACCAGTCGAGGTTCATGTTGCCGCCCGCGCTTTTCAGCGTGTTCAGCACCTCGCCGAGCATCTGCAGGAACTGGCACATGGACATGACGTCGAGCATCTGCGGATGCACGGTGATCAGCGCCGCCGTCGCGCCACAGATGGCGCTCATCGTCAGGAAGCCGAGCTGCGGCGGGCAGTCGATCACCACGACGTCGTAGTCGTCGGCGACCGAGGACAGGGCCTCGTCAAGCCGCGCGAAGAAGATGCGGCCGTAATCGCCGCTGTTGCCCTGCGCCAGGATGCGCGGCGTGTCGTGCTCGAACTCCATCAGTTCGAGATTGCCGGGCACGATGTCGAGGCCGGGGAAATTCGTCTTGCGGATAATCTCCTTCAGCGGACGGCGCTGGTCGTCGTAGCGGATCGCGCCGTAGAGCGTCTCGTTCTCGTCGACGTCGAATTCCGGCTGGAAGCCGTGGATCGCCGAAAGGCTTGCCTGCGGGTCGAGGTCGACGGCGAGCACCCGGTGGCCGGTGAGCGCCAGGTGCTGCGCCAGATGCGCCGTCGTCGTCGTCTTGCCGGAACCGCCCTTGAAGTTGACGACCGCGATGACCTGCAGATGCTCGCCATTGCGCCTGCGCGGCACGTAGCGCTGGCCGCGGCTGTTCTGCTCGAGATAGGCGCGCATCTCCTGCAACTGATCGGCCGTATAGGAGCGGCGGCCGGACGGCGTCACCTGCGGCAGGGGCCCCTTGGATTCCAGCGACAGGTTGCGCAGATACCCGCTGGTGACACCGAGGAACCGCGCCGCCTCGCTGAGCTGGAACTGGCGCAGGCTCTTCTGTGCGACCGGCGGAAACATCTCCAGCCGATGCTGCTTCAGCTTGTCGGAAAGTTCGTGCGCCTGGCCGATGATCAGTTGATCGACCTCGGAAATTGCCTGCCCGAACGTTGTAGCCATATTCATGCCAAGAATCTCAAAGTGCGATTTCAAACCCATTTTGCGGTTTAAAACGCATTTAGAAACTGATTCTGACCGGGGAGCAAGGCAATAATGGTTACGCGCCGAGCGCGAAAGCGCTGGCCCATCAGTAATTTGGAGAGATTAATCCATTGACGCCGGCCGGCCTATCGGCATCTCCGAATCAACTGGGGAAAACGGCGGGTTTCCTCATGCCTCGACATAGCCGCGTCGGCGGTGCCGCGCGATCTGCCGCGCCAGGACGTTTTTGGCCTCCGCGAGCGTCGGATGAAGGTTAGGTTACGACCTCCTGTCGGTCCCGCCATGAAGGTCCCGGCCAGTGGCAGGCCGCGCGACGCGCAATAGGCCTCATCCTGTCGCTTCTAGTCGGGATTGGAAACGTCATGCTCGCCCTACTTTGTGCGCGCAGGCGACGTTGTGTTCCGATCGCGCGGCGAGCGAAATACAGCTACCGCTCTGGACGAGCAGCTAGCCGTCATCGTTCCCCATGGCGTGCTGCTCAGGGGCGGGGCCGAGGGGCGTAAGCGCAAGCATCGGCTTGAATAAAGGATGGCATAAGCAAAATCGGTCTCTTATCTGGACATAGCAATCGCATGAGAGCGCCTGGGTGCTGCCTCCTGAGGCGGCACAGTGGAGGCCCGTGCGTGTCGCACGGATATCCGTGGCCGTTCCCCTGCAGGCCGCCAAAGCACGACCTCAGCACATGGACCGTCACCGACGACTGGCCCGACCCCGTTCCGGTCGCGGAAGCCGAGATCGAGGTGTTCGAGCGATGGTTCGGCGACCTATTCGATCAACTATTCGGCCCGGACACCGGATGATCCAGACATTGAAAATCAGCGTTGAGATTCGTCCTTCAATGGACTATATGTGGTCACATATGGCTACATATGGAGGCGCAACATGCTGACCATCAATCTCAGAGACGCCAAGGCTGGATTTTCCGGCCTGGTCGATGAAGCCGTCAAGGGAGAGATCGTGACCATCACCCGTCATGGCAAGCCCGTTGCGGCCCTGGTTTCGGTCGAGGCGGCTGAGATCGCGCGCAAAGCGCTTGATCGCAAACGGGCGGGCCTTGTCAGCTATCTCAGGACGTTCCCCGGCGGAGAGTTCCCGCGCAACCGCAAACCATCGCGGGATGTCGAGCTTTGAGCGGCTTCCTTCTCGACACCAATGTCGTCTCCATGCTGGCACCGTCGAAGTCGGAAGCATCCGCTTACTTCCTCAACTGGTTGGACCGCATGGATGCCGATGGGCGGCTATTTCTGTCGGTCGTATCCATTCATGAGATCGAGAAGGGAATCGCGCTCCTCGACCACAAAGGGGCAACAGTAAAAGCCGCGAGCCTGAAAGCATGGCTCAGCGGCCTTGTCTCCGCATACGATGACAAGATCATTGGCTTCGATGCGCAGGCCGCCGCAATCGGCGGGCGGCTGGAAGCAAAGGCGCTTGCCGCCGGTCACGACCCCGGCATGGCGGACGCCGTGATTGCCGGGACCGCCGCAGCGCATGAACTCGTCATCGTCACCCGCAACACGAAGCATTTCCTGCCATTCGGTATCGCCGTGTTATCACCCGACGAGGCCGCCGCACAAGGAGACCCGACATGATCGCTTCCACCGTGCCGCTACGCGCCGCCCTTTACCTGCGTGTCTCGACGGCGCGGCAAGCCGAGCATGACGTTTCCATCCCCAATCAGAAGCGGCAGGGCGAAGCCTATTGCGAGGCCCGCAACCTGCAACTGGTCGAGACCTATATCGAACCCAGCGCATCGGCGACCAACGACCGCCGCCCCGAGTTCCAGCGCATGATCGAAGCGGGAACATCAAAGCCCGCCCCCTTCGACGTGGTGGTGGTCCATTCGTTCAGCCGCTTCTTCCGCGATCACTTCGAGTTGGAGTTCTACGTCCGTAAGCTGGCAAAGAACGGCGTGAAGCTGGCTTCGATCACACAAGGGATGGGGATGACCCCATGCACGTCATGATGCGGCAGATCATGGCGCTGTTCGATGAATACCAGTCCAAGGAAAACGCCAAGCACGTCATGCGGGCCTTGAAGGAGAGCGCCCGGCAAGGCTTCTGGAATGGCTCGTTTCCTCCTATCGGCTATCGCACCGTCGCCGCCGAGCAGCGGGGAGCCAAGACCAAGAAGAAGCTGGAAATCGACCCGCTCCACGCTGACACGGTGCGACTGATCTATCGCGTCGGCAATCGTGTGATCCTCGAACCACTCGACGACGACACTATGCCTTGGGCAGCAATCGACAAGCTGGGCGACACACCTTTCATTGCCCGAGGGGCGCGAGCAGCCTTCCATGCCGGCTGATCGGGCCATGTTCGACTGATGATCCATCTCGATACTAACGTCGCGATAGCGCTCCTGAACGGGCGACCGCGCCAGCTCCGTGAGCGCTTTGACGAGGCGCGCAAGGCAGAGACTCCACTGGGGCTGTCGGTCATTGCCTATCACGAGTTGATGTATGGTGCTGCAGCAAGCGAGCGTCGACACGACAACGAGGAGAAGATTGCTCTGCTCATTGCTTCCGGTGGCATTTCGTTGATTGACTTCGATACGGCCGACGCAGACGAGGCTGCGGACATTCGTGCATAGGCAAGCTCACGACGACGTAGCACGTCGATCCGCTGGATCTCCTGGATGGCACCGCGTTTCGTTGGCGAAACCTCGCGCTGATAGCGCTCCAGTAGTTTGCCGAGGGTGGTAGTTTCGAGGATCCGCGTGTTTGGAGCGGCACCGAAGCGATCGACCTGGGTCTCAAGCTCGCGTGCCCACTTCTCTGCTTCTAGCTTGCTGTCGAAGGACTTGCACCGAGGCTTCATGCCGCGCCGACGCACCTGGGCTTGCCAGCGTCCTCTGAGCTTGCGGATCGTTGCCATCGTGATCTCCAACGGCTTGTTGCTGTCGATCACGCGTAGGATGCCCCTGGAGGGGAGCCAAGGATTATCCCGGCACGAAGACGTTGACTGCTCTCGACAGGAGGTGCTCACCATCATTGTCAGCAAGCGCAGATTATAGTTTCATGGAAGAGCTGAGGGGCTAGGTATGCGTGAGATAATTCGTTCCGTCGTCGCGAGCGTTTTCGCTATAACGCTTGTCGCAAGCGCGACTGAGAAAGCGTTTGGAGAGGTCCAGACGTTCGGCCCTTTCGCCGTCGATAGCGCAAGACCAGACCTCATATCATTGAACGGCTTGATTGATGCCGGATCAGCGCTGAACTTCCGACGCGCTCTCCAGGCTGCTCCGGACGCCAAGCTGATCACGCTTAATAGCCCCGGTGGGAACGTGCAGATGGGGCTGTTGATTGCCGACGATATCCATCAGCGAAAGCTCGCAACGTATATTCCCAAAGAAAGTAAATGCTATTCAGCATGCTCCTTCGCCTTCCTGGCAGGAAACGAGCGGAAGGTCGACGGAGAGCTCGGCGTTCATCAGATATCTTCGGATTCACCTGATCTCGTCGGCGCGCAGCTAGCGATCTCGGACATCATCGAAGTTCTGAATCGCTTCGATACGCCGATGGACGTGATGCAGGTCATGTTCAAGACGCCGCCTGACGACATGCATATATTCAGCCAGGACGAGATTAAACGCTACGGATTGAACCGAACCGCAAGCCAACAATCAGACGAATTGGCCGCATCTCGTCAGAAGACCCTGACGGCGACCCAACCTGCCGATGCAAGTGGATCGTCCGGCAATCAAAAGGGAACTTCTGATCAGCCAACAGCCGACTCTCTTCAGGCCGGCCTACCTCAAGATACAGCACTCTCACCAATCGAAGAATTCACCAAGAGGCCAAACCGTGTAGCGATCTACACCGGCTTGGATCTATTCGGTGACGACATCTCTTCCATCCGAGTCGACGATGCTGGGTCATGCGCAAAGAGCTGCCTGGTCATGGACGGCCAGTGCAAGGCGTTCACCTTCAATACGAATCCAAGGCTCAGGAAGGGACCGAACTGCTTTTTGAAGTCGAGTGCCGGACGAGCAGATGGAAACAGTGTAGCTTTCTCAGGGCGCTTCCTGAGCGGAGCTGAGGCAGATCCCTCAGCTTTCACAATGGGTGTTATCGATCCTCAGACTGCGCTGTTCGACAATGTCGATTTGCCGGGTGGCGATCTTTCACGACGTCCGCATCAGTCAGCAAAAACGCCGCTCGCCTGTCGATTGGCCTGTGTAGACGAAGCACTGTGCATCGCGTTCACATACATCAAGGCTAAACGAGAGTGCTGGCTGAAAGGTGCGATCGGAACGCCGCTGTTCGGTAAAAATATGATCAGTGGTCTGAAGAAACTTGAAACCTTCTCACCAGCCAGAATCATTAGCCTTGATTGAGAGAAATCCGTGACACTAGACCGTCCGACGCTCACGCAAGTTCAGATCATCCAGTCGCTAGCCGAAGCCCTGTCCTGGTTTGAAAAGGAACTCAGTTGGGGGGTAAGCCCAGGCGAGCTGAACCACCTCACTGGCAGGATAGGTGAGCTATACGCCGCGATGATTACCCGTGGGCAGATGGCACTGGATACGAACCAGCGTGGTTATGACGTCGTTTCCGCCTCAAATGAGCGGATCTCCGTCAAGACCATCACGTCTTCGACGCATGTTGGGTTCAACTTAAGCACTTTTCATCATGTAGACCGAGTGATGATTCTTCGCGTTAATGTTGACGATGATAAAGGCGTATCGGTCGAAGAACTTTTGGATACATCGGCAACAGACGCACTGGAGCTGATGCGCGAGCAGGGCGGCAGGCTTGTCTATCCCATAAGCCGGGGAACTCGCGAAGCACGAACTGTTCAATCTTTGGATGTAATAGACAAGGCTCCTTACTCTGACCTGGAAATTGTTAGATATGAAAGCGGCGCCATTCGGATCTTCCGGCATGGCGAAGAGCAGCCGATAGTCGTTAAGGGCTTGCTACGATCGATTGCGGCTGAGGTCGGCGTGGATCTTTTCAATTCGAAGGGCGGATCAAAGAACACCCAACAGTTGGGGGCCGATGTGATCCGGGCTCTCAATGTAAGAGGACGTGCCTCGAGTGTGGCCCTAGCCACTTCCGACACCAGCAACTAAGATTAGGCAACCTCAGCAGATCACGGAAAAACCTTGTAGCCCAAGGTTCACAATGGCGGGCCATGCGAGATAGCGATGAGAACTGTACCTACTCAATAGCCCTCCATGACCCTATAAAAAGAAGCCGACGCGAAAAGCAGCAATGATGCCGCTGGCTTCTCGCGTGGGGGCAGCGACATCATCGACGCGCTTCTCATGCGCAGCTTGCGGGTATCAAGGCATGGAATTTGGCAAAGAAAAGATCGACGATGCCATTTTCGCGCTGCTGTTCCTGACGCTCGACAGGGACGGCAGGGCCTGGAAAGGCTTCGATTGGGATTCGATGAACCGCCTTCCCGCGAAGGGTCACATCGACAATCCAGTGGGCAATGCCAAATCGGTCATATTAACCGACGAAGGCATTGCACGGTCCGAGCACCTGTTTCGAGAAATGTTTGGCAAGAGCGAGTATCGTGCGATCGGTTCTGCGCGCGGAAAGCAAGGCTTTCTTTCATCGGCCCCCTCTCGATGAGCAAAAGAACTCTGGCCACCGCCGCGTGGTCAAGCCGGGCCCGCACCGAACCGTGTAGTCATCACTTCGCCCTTTCGTTTGTGACTAACCGAACCCCGCCACCACTGTTTCGATAGGCAGGAACAGCGTCCGACTGTCTTCCGGATATTCAATGACCTCCGCACAGCGCAGATAGAAGCGCTTGGCTGCATCGTCCTTCGCCTGGACCAGAACCGCCCCGATGCCGATGCTTTGCGAAGCCTGCGCGATCCGGCGCAGCGCGTCTGACAACAGGTCCGCACCGAGTCCCTTGCCCGCATGGTCAAGGCTGACCGCCAACCGCCCGATCACCGACACCGGAATCACATCGGGCGCATTGCGCCGCACCTTGCCGGGAGCAGCCCCACGCTCGACCGATCCAGCCGAAACGCAGAAAAAGCCGACCACCCGATTGTCCTCGCAAACGACATAGGCGCGCGAGAAGCGGCTTTCGTTCTTCAAGGCCCGATGACGCAGCCAGTCATTCAGAACCGGCTCGCCACAATCAAACCCCGAAAGATCGTGTGCGGAAGTGAGGGGAACAGGGGCAGAAAGCCGACGTGCGGGATCGTCCGGCACTTCGGCTATTTCTGCCATGCTGGCGTCCGGCGAAGCAGGGCCTTGAGCTTAGGACCCGGCGCGGGCGGATTGTCGAGCGCATGCATGAAGGCGTCGTAGCGCTCGGGATCGAGCGTGAACAGCCGCTGGTCGAGCAGCACATCCACCGCCTGGCGTCGAGCGCTTTCAATCATGAACTCGGTGCGCGTCTTGCCCAACACCGCTGCCGCATCGTCGATGAGTTGCCGGGTGCCGGTCTCGATCCGCAAATTGATGCTGCCCTTGGCGTCGGCCACAGAGGCGCGTGCCGTGACAGCAGCGGAACGAACAGACTCAGAATGAGCTACACGAGTTTTTGCCATGACCGGAATATGAGTCTTTGTATCCACAGCGTCAATACGAAGATCAGGAAAGGAAAATTGGGCGTTACCCTGCGGCGAGAGGCAGTGCCTTGACGGTCAAATCAGGGAAAATCGCGGCCCGCATAACGCAACATGCTCGATCCCGGCAAGGCGTGGGACGGCCGCTATCGCCGTGTTCCCCTGATTTCCCGAAGAGGCGTGCCCCATTAAGGGTGCCTTGCGCTATTGTGATCACAGGTCCAAAGCGTAAACGTAGTTATTGTCACTATCGGCGTTGGCCCGGCGCGCTCCCAGCGTTGGAGAACCGCGATCTCACCGAAAGCATCGGTTCAAGACAGAGCTTGTGGAAGCGCGTTATGTCGAGGTTGACGCGATGGTAAAGACGCGGAGGGAGCCGAAAGCGTAATGCATTCTCAGTCGCGGGGCCTGCGCCGTGCGGCCGCCGACGGCAATCCGGATTCGATGGCGGCAAGGCCCGCCTCAAGCCGGGCAAGGTCGTCCTCGCCCAGAAGGCGCGCCAGTTCCGCCTCATAGGCCCGGGCAAGTTCGATCATCTCGTCGTAGATGCGCCGGCCGCCCGCGGTCAGTTCCAGGTGCTCGATGCGGCGGTCGTCCGCATTCTCGCTGCGCTTCAGCCAGCGCTTATCCTCCAGCGCCCGCACCGCGCGCGACACCTTCGTCTTGTGCATGCTGGAATTGACGCCGATCTCCGTCGCCGTCATGCGGCCGTAGGTGCCGAGCGCGGCGAGCGTGCGCCATTCCGGCCGCGTCATGCGGTAGCGCGCGCGGTATTGCGCGGCAAAGCGCTGGCTGACCCGTTCGGCCGCCTGGTTGAGCCGATAGGGCAGGAAGGTCTCAAGCCGGAAATCCATGGTCGCCTTGATGGTTACAAAATCGACAGTTACACCTGTAACCATCTGACGATAGACAGCCTTGCAGAGGAGGGCAAGCCATGCCGGATCGTGCGACGGAGAGCGCCAACAGCCTGAAATACATGCCGGGCTTCGGCAACGACTTCGAGACGGAATCCCTGCCCGGCGCCCTGCCGCAGGGCCAGAACAGCCCGCAGAAATGCGAATACGGCCTCTATGCCGAGCAGCTTTCCGGCTCGCCCTTCACCGCCCCGCGCGGCACCAACGAGCGTTCCTGGCTCTACCGCATCCGCCCGAGCGTACGCCACACGCGGCGCTTCTCGAACGCCAGCTATCCGCACTGGAAGACCGCGCCCTGCCTCGACGACCATTCCCTGCCGCTCGGGCAGCTCCGCTGGAACCCGCTGCCTGCGCCGGCGGAAAGCCTCAACTTCCTCGAAGGCATCCGCACGATGACGACGGCGGGCGACGTGCTCACCCAGGTCGGCATGGCCGCGCACGCCTACACGTTCAACGCCGACATGGCGGACGACTATTTCTTCGACGCCGACGGCGAGCTGCTCGTCGTGCCGCAGCTCGGCGCCATTCGCGTCTTCACCGAAATGGGCATCATGGACGTGGAGCCGCTGGAAATCTGCCTCATCCCGCGCGGCATGATGTTCAAGGTCTCGCGCATCGGCGAGGGCGATACCTGGCGCGGCTACATCTGCGAGAACTACGGCGCGAAATTCACCCTGCCGGACCGCGGGCCGATCGGCGCGAACTGCCTTGCCAATCCGCGCGATTTCAAGACGCCCGTCGCCGCCTACGAGGACAAGGAAACGCCCTGCCGGGTGCACGTCAAATGGTGTGGCAAGTTCTACGTCACGGAGATCGGCCATTCGCCGCTCGACGTCGTCGCCTGGCACGGCAACTACGCGCCGTTCAAATACGATCTTCGCACCTATTCGCCGGTCGGCGCGATCCTCTTCGACCATCCCGACCCGTCGATCTTCACGGTGCTGACGGCGCCGACCGAAGAAGCGGGCACCGCCAATGTCGACTTCGTCATTTTTCCGCCGCGCTGGCTGGTGGCAGAGCATACGTTCCGCCCGCCCTGGTATCATCGCAACATCATGAGCGAGTTCATGGGCCTCATCCACGGCCAGTACGACGCCAAGGAGGAGGGCTTCGTGCCCGGCGGCATGAGCCTGCACAACATGATGCTGCCGCACGGCCCGGATGCGCCGGGCTTCGAGAAGGCTTCCAACGGCGAGTTGAAGCCCGTGAAGCTCGACCATACCATGGCCTTCATGTTCGAGACGCGCTTTCCCCAGCAGCTCACGAAATTCGCTGCCGAGCTGGAGACGCTGCAGGACAACTATCTCGAATGCTGGGACGGGCTGGAACGCAAGTTCGACGGCACGCCGGGCATCAAGTGAAGCTAGCCGCCCTGCCAGGCCTTCACCGCCTCCATGGGCCAGACGAGCATCAGGATGTTGAGCGTCAACCCGTCGCGGATGAGCCAGGTGGTCAGCGCCTCGAAGAAGACGATGAGCACGACGCTCGCCCAGACGGGAAGGCGCGAGGCGAGGAAGAAGCCGATCACCATCGCCAGGATATCCGCACTGGAATTGATGACGCTGTCGCCGAAATAGTCGAGCGAGATCGTCGATTCGCGATAGCGGTTGATGACCATGTCGGTGTTTTCGAGGATTTCCCAGCCGCATTCCACGACGAGCGCCAGCGCAAGACGCACCGTGACGCTCGCTTTCGGCAGGAGAAGGAAGAAGAGGCCGAAGAACAGGATGCCGTGGATGATGTGGCTCGGCGTGTACCAGTCGGAGATATGCTGCGAATTTTCCGAGGAAACGACGACGCCGTGCCAGAGTTTGACATATCCGCACTTGCAGATGGGCGGCTGACCCATCGTATAAAGGATGATGGCCGTCACGGCGACAAAGCCGGCGACGACCAGCAGGGAATTTCGGACCGTTGGGTTCAAGCGGGATTTCCTCGCATGAGGGTGGAGACAGGCGGCCGGCAGATGACACCATCTTGCGGCCGGAAACAAGATCGGGAGTAGGGCATGAAACTTGCGACACTGAAGGATTCCACCCGCGACGGCCGTCTGGTCGTTGTCTCGCGCGACCTGACGCGCTGCTCGGAGGTGGGGCACATCGCCCGCACGCTGCAGGCCGCACTCGATGATTGGGCCCATGTCGCCCCGCGGCTGGAGCGCGTGGCCGAGGGGCTGGAGACCGGCTCGCAGCCGACGGTCCGCTTCCACGAGCACCACGCCGCCTCGCCGCTGCCGCGCGCCTACCAGTGGGCGGACGGGTCGGCCTATGTCAACCACGTCGAGCTCGTCCGCAAGGCCCGCAACGCCGAGATGCCGGAGAGCTTCTGGTCCGACCCGCTGATGTACCAGGGCGGCTCGGACAGCTTCCTCGGGCCGCGCGAACCGATCCTTGCGGCGGACGAGGCCTTTGGCATCGACATGGAGGGCGAGGTCGCCGTCGTCGTCGACGACGTGCCGATGGGCGCGAGCGTCGAGGAGGCCCGCGCGGCGATCATGCTCGTCATGCTCGTCAACGACGTCTCGCTGCGCGGTCTCATCCCGGGCGAGCTTGCCAAGGGCTTCGGCTTCTTCCAGTCGAAACCCTCCTCCGCCTTCTCGCCCGTCGCGGTGACGCCGGACGAACTGGGAGAGGCCTGGGATGGCGGCAAGCTGCATCTGCCTCTCCTCGTCTCGCTCAACGGCAAGCCCTTCGGCCGCGCCGATGCGGGCGTCGACATGACCTTCGATTTCGGCCAGCTCGTCGCCCATGCGGCAAAGACCCGCCCCCTCGTCGCCGGCTCGATCATCGGCTCCGGCACGGTCTCCAACAAGCTGGACGGCGGGCCCGGCAAGCCGGTTTCGGAGGGCGGGGCCGGCTATTCCTGCATCGCCGAGATCCGCACCATCGAGACCATCGCCACCGGCGCACCGAAGACGCCCTTCCTGAAATTTGGCGACACCGTGCGCATCGAGATGAAGGACAAGGCCGGCCATTCCATCTTCGGCGCGATCGAGCAGACCGTGCAGCGCGCCGAGAAAGGCTGAACGATGAGCGGCGACATCGTGCTCTTCGACTACTGGCGCTCGTCGGCAAGCTACCGCCTGCGCATCGCACTCGAAAGCCTCGGCCTTTCCTATGCCCGCGAGGCCGTCGACCTCCTCGCCGGAGAGCAGCGCGCCCCGGAGCACCGCGCCCGCAACCCGCAGGGGCTGGTGCCGGCGCTCCTGATCGACGGGCACATGCTGACGCAGTCGCTGGCGATCATCGAATATCTTGCAGAAACGCGCCCCGAGGCGCGTTTCCTGCCCGCCGATCCGCTCGGCCGGCAGCGCGTGCGCACGCTCTCCTACGCCATCGCCATGGAAATCCACGCCGTCTGCAACTCCGGCGTCGCCAACCATGTCCTTGAGATCACCGGGGGAGGGGAGGAGGTCCGCGTCGGCTGGATGAAGAAGTTCATCGGCGAAGGCCTCGCCGCCGTCGAGCACCTCCTCGACGACCCCACCACCGGCATCTTCTGCCACGGCGACACCCCCACCATGGCCGACTTCTGCCTCGTCCCGCAGGTCTACAACGCCGAACGCTGGGGCGTCGACCTCTCCGGCCTCGACCGCGTGCGCCGCATCACGGGAACCTGCCGCGCGCTACCGGCCTTCCAGGCGGCCCATCCGGAAACGGTGAAGGCGGCGTAAGCTTTGATATTCGGATGCCGCAGGATAACATCTCGAAGGGAGGTGCGTCATGCCATCCAAAATCGAAGAACAGAAGCCGCCACGGATGCCCGAACCGGTCGACAATGAACCAACTCTGGTTGAAAAAGCGTTGGCGATGGTGCAGGAGCTCAATCGAAAGTACCCGCCCACCGGCCTTGCCGCCGACAAGGCCTTCATTGACAGCCTATATGAAGACTGACGAAGTCCACCAACCTCTCCTCCGTCATGGTCGGGCTTGACCCGACCATCCACGCCACTGGTGCGTCGGTGGATCCTCGGGTCGAGCCCGAGGATGACGCTGAGAACGGAGCGGCCGTATCCTCAGGCCACATCGCCCATGCAGATATACTTCATCTCCAGGTAGTCGTCCGCGCCGTGGGCGGAGCCTTCGCGGCCGAGGCCGGATTGCTTGATGCCGCCGAAGGGGGCGGCCTCGGAGGAGATGAGGCCGGTGTTGACGCCGACCATGCCGTATTCCAGGGCTTCGGCCACCTTCCAGACCTTCTTGAGGTCACCGGCAAAGAAATAGGCGGCAAGGCCGAATTCCGTGTCGTTGGCCTGCGCGATCACGTCCTCGACCGTGTCGAAGCGGAAGAGCGGAGCGACGGGGCCGAAGGTCTCTTCGCGTGCAACCGTCATATCGCGCGTGACGCCCTTCAGAACGGTCGGCTCGAAGAAGGTGCCCTTGCCGGTAATACGCTTGCCGCCGGCGACCACGCTCGCGCCCTTGGAGAGAGCATCGGCGATATGGGTCTCGACCTTGTCGATGGCTGCTTCCTCGATCAGCGGGCCGATGGTCGTGCCCTTGTCGAAGCCGTCGCCGACGGAAAGTTCGGCGACCTTCTTCGCCAGCTTCTCGGCGAAGGCGTCATAGACGCTGGACTGCACATAAAGCCGGTTGGCGCACACGCAGGTCTGGCCGGCATTGCGGTACTTGGAGGCCATGGCGCCTTCCACGGCGGCGTCGAGGTCCGCGTCGTCGAAGACGATGAAGGGCGCGTTGCCGCCGAGCTCCAGGCTCACCTTCTTGATCTGGTCGGAGCACTGGCGCATCAGGATGCGGCCGACCTCCGTCGAGCCGGTGAACGAGATCTTCCGCACCTTCGGATTGAAGCAGAGTTCCTTGCCGATGGCCGGGCCGTCTGTACCGAGGATGATGTTGAAGACGCCCGCCGGAATGCCCGCCTTCTCGGCGAGAATGGCAAGGGCGATGGCCGAGAGCGGCGTCTGCTCGGCGGGCTTGGAGACGACCGTGCAGCCGACAGCGAGCGCCGGAGCGACCTTGCGTGCGATCATCGCGGCCGGGAAATTCCAGGGCGTGATGGTGCCGACGACGCCGACCGGCTGCTTGATGACGAGCATGCGCCTGTCGGCGGACGGGGCGGGGATCGTCTCGCCGTTGATGCGCTTGGCCTCTTCCGCATACCACTCGACGTAGGACGCCGCGTAGAGAATCTCGCCGCGCGCCTCGGGCAGGGGTTTGCCCATCTCGGCGGTGAGGATCGCGGCCAGTTCGTCGGCGTTGGCGACGATCAGGTCGTTCCACTTGCGCAGGAGCGCGCTGCGGTCCTTGGCCGGGCGGGCGGCCCACAGGACCTGCGCGCTATGGGCGGCATCGATGGCGGCCGCCGTCTCGCTTGCGCCCATCTCGGGCAGCGTCGCGAGCTTCTCGCCCGTCGCGGGGTTGAAGACGTCGAAGGTCGCCGCACCGTTGCCGCCGATCCAGTTGCCGTTGACATAGCCTGCATCGCGCAGGAAATCGGTCGAGTTCAGGTGCCGGGTAAGGGCATCGTAGAAGGCCATGTTTCGTTCCTTTCGGACAGGAAAGAGCGTTCACCCGGAGCGATGCTCCGGGTGTTGCCCTTGAAGGATGGGGTTCAGCTATCGATCAGGCCGCGCGGGCTTCGACCATCGCCGCTTCGAGGATATCGAGCGCTTCGGCGAAGACCTCGTCCTGGATGGTGATCGGCGCGAGGAAGCGGATGACGTTGCCGTGGACGCCGCAGGTGAGCAGGATCAGGCCCTTTTCGAGGGCCTTGAGGCGCACCTTGTTGGCGAAATCGGCGCTCGGCTGCTTCGTCGTAACGTCGTTGAACTCGACGGCGTTCATGAAGCCCGGACCGCGGATGTCGACGATCTCCGGAACCTTGTCGCGGAGCGAGGCAAGGCGCTGCTTGAGGCGCGCGCCAAGATTTTCCGCGCGGTTACACAGGTCCTCGTCCTTGATGACGTCAAGAACCGCATGGGCCGCTGCAACGCCGATCGGGCTGCCGGCATAGGTGCCGCCGAGGCCGCCCGGGCCGGGCGCGTCCATGATCTCCGCGCGGCCGGTGACGGCGGCGATCGGGAAGCCCCCGCCGAGGCCCTTGGCCATGGTCATGATGTCGGCGGCGATGCCGTAGTGCTCCATCGCGAAGAGCTTGCCGGTGCGGGCAAAGCCGGTCTGCACCTCGTCGGCGATGAGAAGGATGCCGTGCTGGTCGCAGATCTCGCGCAGCGCCTTCATGAAGGGAACCGGCACCGGATAGAAGCCGCCTTCACCCTGCACCGGCTCGACGATGATCGCGGCAACCCGGTTCGGGTCGACATCGGCGGCGAAGAGCTTCTTGAGGACGGCGAGCGACTGCTCGACCGTCGTGCCGTGCATCTCGACCGGGAAGGGCGCGTGGAAGACGTCGCCCGGCATCGCGCCGAAGCCGACCTTGTAGGGCACGACCTTGCCGGTCAGCGCCATGCCCATGAAGGTACGGCCGTGGAAGCCGCCGGAAAAGGCGATGACGGCCTGCCGGCCCGTGGCCGCGCGGGCGATCTTCACGGCGTTCTCGACGGCCTCCGCGCCCGTCGTGACGAATATCGTCTTCTTGGCGAAGTTGCCGGGGGTGATGGCGTTCAGCCGCTCGGCGAGCTCGACATAGTTCTCATAGGGCACGACCTGGTGGCAGGTATGCGTGAAGCGGTCGAGCTGGTTCTTGACGGCCTCGATGACGCGCGGATGGCGGTGGCCGGTGTTGACCACGGCGATTCCGGCGGCGAAATCGATGTAGCGATTGCCCTCCTTGTCCCAGATTTCCGCATTCTCCGCCCGGTCGGCGTAGATCTGCGTGGTCATGCCGACACCGCGGGAAATCGCGGCGTTCTTGCGGTCTGTCAGAGGCGTTGCGGTCATGGCGCTATCCTGGATCTGGAGGGCTCTATCGAATAACTTGCATTTTTTCTGCAAGTCTCAAGTGGAATTCCTACATTTTTTCTGCAAGAATGCAACGGCGATTTTCAATATCCCGGCGCACTCTACAAGAGGTGCTATAAGCGGACGATACGACAGAATCGGGGATTTGGCATGATGGGTGCGAACGAACCCGTTCATTACAAGGTAGCGGAGGCCGCGCGGCTCGCCGGCGTCTCGGCCTCGACGCTGCGGCTGTGGGAAACGCAGGGCCTCGTCGTGCCGGGCCGCTCGCAGACAGGCCACCGCCAGTACAGCGCCGAGGACGTCGCGCGGCTGAAGCGCATCGCCTGGTATCGCACCGAGCGCGGCCTCAACCCCGCCGCCATCCGCGAGGCGCTGGAGGCGGAGGATCCGGCCGTCGAAACCGCTTCGGCGGACGGCGACGCGCCGCAAGGCATCGGACGCAAGCTCCGGAGCCTGCGCCATGCCGCCGGCAGGACGCTGGAGCAGGTGGCCGGCGATATCGGCATCGCCACCTCCGTCCTCTCCACCTTCGAGCGCACCTCACAGGGCGTCACCTTCCGCGTGCTGCACGACCTTGCCGACTATTACGGCACGACCGTCTCGAAGCTTTCGGGCGAGGAGGAAGCGGCCGAGCGCTCCGTGGTGCGCGCGGGAGAATGGAAGCTCTGGCCGGAAACCTCGCCGGGCGTCACCGTGCAGGTGCTGGCCGACGGGCGCAACATGATGGACTGCCACCGCTTCGTGCTCGCCCCCGGCGCCTCCTCGGACGGCGCCTACCGGCACGAGGGCGAGGAATTCGTGCATGTGCTGTCCGGGCAGGTCGAGATCGTGCTGGACGGGCACGAGTTCCACGACCTTGGCCCCGGCGACAGCCTCTATTTCGAAAGCGCCCGCCGCCACGCCTGGCGCAACCGCCACGACGGCGAGACCGTGCTGATCTGGATCAACACGCCGCCGACCTTCTAGTTTCGACGCTTCAACTGCTGCTCGCGGAAGAAGATGAAGAGGCCGGAGGCGACGATGAAGCCGGCACCGACGAGCATAGTGGAACGTGGCGCATCGCTGAAGAAGATCCAGCCGAAGATCACCGCCCAGAGCAGCATCGTATACTGCAGCGGCACGACGGTTGCCGCATCCGCGAGCTTCAGCGAGCGGTTGACCAGCATGTGCGCGCTCATCGCCACGATGCCGAGGAGGCCGAGAAGCCCGAAATCGACGGGCCGCACGGGCGTCCAGCCGGCGGGATCGGCAAGGCACCAGACGCCGGAAAAGATGGCCGCGCCCGCCACCTGCCAGAAGACGAGCGTGGTGTCGGGCGCCGCGCGCAACGTGCGCCCCAGCACCATGGCAAGACCGAAGGCAAGGCTTCCCGCAAGCGCGATGAGCGCGGGCAGCGTGAATGTATCCTTCGACGGCGACAAGGCGATGAGCACGCCGACGAAGCCGACGACGATGGCGCTCCAGCGGCGCCAGCCGACCTTTTCCCCGAGCAGGAACGGCGAGAGCGCGGCGACGTAGATCGGCGCGGCGAGCCAGTAGGTCATGGCGTCGGCGAGCGGCATGTAGGCGACGGCGAAGTAGAAGCCGGAGGCCTCGAAGGCGAAGAGCGCCGAGCGCAGGAGATGCAGCCTCGGCCGGTCGACATCGACGAGGCGCCGCCAGCCCATGCGCCAGAAGAACGGCGCCAGCACCATCAGCGCGGCGATGCTGCGGATGAGCATGAGCTGGCCGACCGAATAGGTCGAGACCAGCCATTTGCCGAGCACGTCGTTCAGCGAGAACATCAGCATGCCGAGCAGCATCAACAGCACGCCGAGGCGCGCGGAACCGGAAGCATGGGGTTGGGAAACGGCGATGTCGGACATGGCGCACTCGGCTCTTCGATCCGCAGCCCTGTGACATATTCCCGCCAAGCGATCCAGTCAGCAATTTTGATGGCTTCATCAGGAAAGCGCCGGTTGATCCTTCCGGGCTGGGGTGAAACACTGGGCATCCATTCACGAGGCTTCCCGATGACGAATGAAAAGACCGCCGAACGCCGGCTGCGATCGCAGGACTGGTTCGACAACCGCGACCATATCGACATGGCCGCGCTCTACCTCGAGCGCTTCATGAACTACGGCATCACGCCCGAGGAGTTGCGCGCCGGCAAGCCGGTGATCGGCATCGCGCAGAGCGGCAGCGACCTGACGCCCTGCAATCGCCACCACATAGAGCTCGCCAAGCGCGTGCGTGACGGCATCCGCGATGCGGGCGGCATCCCCATCGAATTCCCGACCCATCCGATCTTCGAGAATTGCAAGCGGCCGACCGCCGCCCTCGACCGCAACCTTGCCTATCTGGGCCTCGTCGAGATCCTCTACGGCTATCCGCTCGACGGCGTGGTGCTGACCACGGGCTGCGACAAGACCACGCCTTCCGCGCTGATGGCCGCCGCCACCGTCGACATTCCCGCCATCGTGCTTTCCGGCGGGCCGATGCTCGACGGCTGGAACGACGGCGAGCTCGTCGGCTCGGGTACCGTCATCTGGCGCTCGCGCCGCAAGCTTTCCGCCGGCGCCATCGACGAGGCCGAGTTCCTGCAGGCGGCGATGGATTCCGCGCCCTCGATCGGCCATTGCAACACGATGGGCACGGCCTCGACCATGAATGCGCTCGCCGAGGCGCTCGGCATGTCGCTGACCGGCTGCGCGGCCATTCCCGCGGCCTATCGCGAGCGCGGCCAGATGGCCTACCGCACCGGGCGGCGCGCGGTGGAACTGGTGCTGGGGGATATTCGCCCCTCGCATATCCTGACGCGGCAGGCCTTCCTCAACGCCATCCGAGTCAATTCCGCCATCGGCGGCTCGACCAACGCCCAGCCGCACCTGATGGCCATGGCAAAGCACGCAGGGGCGGAACTAACGCCGGAGGACTGGCAGCTCCACGGCTACGATATCCCGCTGCTTGCCGACGTGCAGCCGGCCGGCCGCTTCCTCGGCGAGCGCTTCCACCGGGCAGGCGGCGTGCCGGCCATCATGCGCGAACTGCTCGACGCCGGGAAGCTGGACGGATCCTGTCCCACCGTGACGGGGCGCAGCATGGCGGAAAACCTTCAAGGCAGGCAAGCCAGCGACCGCGACGTCATTCGCCCCTATGGCGCGCCGCTGAAGGAGCGGGCGGGCTTCCTTGCGCTCAGCGGCAATCTCTTCGATTTCGCCATTATGAAGACCTCGGTGATCTCCGAGGAGTTCCGCCAGCGCTATCTGAGCGAGCCGGGCCGCGAGGGCGTCTTCGAGGGGCGGGCGGTCGTCTTCGACGGCTCGGAGGATTATCACCGGCGCATCAACGACCCGTCGCTCGGCATCGACGAGCGCACCATCCTCGTCATCCGCGGCGCGGGGCCGCTCGGCTGGCCGGGCTCGGCGGAGGTGGTGAACATGCAGCCGCCGGATCATCTCCTCAAGCGCGGCATCACCAGCCTGCCGACCATCGGTGACGGACGGCAATCCGGCACGGCGGACAGCCCCTCGATCCTCAACGCTTCGCCGGAAAGCGCGGCCGGCGGCGGCCTTGCCTGGCTGCGCACCGGCGACACGATCCGCATCGACCTTGAAAAGGGGCGATGCGACATGCTGGTCGACGACGGCGAGATCGAAAGGCGCAAGGCCGATGGCATTCCGCCGGTGCCGGCGGATGCCACCCCCTGGCAGCGGCTGTACCGTCAGACCGTCACCCAGCTTGCGGACGGTGCCGTCATCGAGGGCGCCGCCGATTTCCGGCAGATCGCAAAGACCCCGCCGCGGCACAATCACTGACGGCGATCAGCCGCGCCGGGCGACGAGGATGCCGACAAGCACGATCGCGCCGCCGATCCCCTGCATCAGGCCGACCGGCTCGGCAAGCAGTATCCAGGCGAGGATGGCGGCGACGACCGGCTGGAGAAGCAGCGTCAGCGAGGAGAAGGCCGTCGGCAGGTAGGCGAGCGCGAAGGTGACGAGGCCCTGGCCGCCGACATGGCTGATAAGGGCAAGGCCGAGCACCATGGCCCAGCCGAAGAGCGTCACAGGCACCATGTTGCCTTCAACGAAGAAGGCGACCGGCAGGATACAGATCATCGCGGAGAAGGTCGTCCAGACCATGATGCGCAGCGTCGAGAAGCGCGCGCGCACATGGCCGAGCGAGAGCATGTAGAAGGCGTAGAAGATCGCTGCGACAACGGCCGTCGTATCGCCCGCCAGCTGCCCGCCGCCGATCGCCGCCGGCCCGCCCTTCAGGACGATGACGCCGACAAGCGCGAGCGCCAGTCCCGCAAGAAAGACCGGCGTGATGCGCGTGCGGAAGAGCAGCCAGGAGCCGAGCGTCACGAAGACGGGCGCAAGGTTGGCAAGCAGCGTCGCATTGGCGACCGACGTCATGTGCAGCGAGAGGTGCCAGGCCGCAAGGTCGGCGGCAAGGAAGACGCCGGGCAGGAGCAGGACGATATGGTCGCGCAGCCCCGACGGCCGTTCGTCGCCCTGTGCGACCGCCCGCGAGGCGATGAAGAACGGCAGGAGCGCAAGCGCGACGCGCCAGAAGGCCGTCGCCATCGGCCCGACTTCCGAAAAGCGCACGAAGATCGGCGAACCGCCGATGGCGGCTCCCCCGATCAGGAGAGCGATGAGCGCAAGGCGCGCCTGCGGGGAAGAAGCGGTGGGGGACAAGGAGAAAACGTCCAGAGAGCGGCAATGCCGAGCGAGCTATCAGACCGGATCGGTTTCAGCCAGATGGGCGAAGGCGATTTGAAGGAAAACTTTGCATGAGAAGCAAGCCCGCCTCTGCCTACAGGCATCTCCCTCGAAAAGAGAGAAAGCAAAGCGCTCTTATTTCCTCCCATTCGCGGGGCGGTATAGAAACACCACGGACGTGGTGGCCATCCAATTACGCCGCCACTTCTAACGGCTGAATAGCATCGAGTTGCGGTCCCAGTTCCTCCGAGGAAGTTTCCAGATCGTACTTCATCTGCATGTTCATGAACCATGCAGCGTCAACGTTGAAGTACCTGCCAAGGCGCAAGGCAATGGGTGCGGTAATCCGGTGCTCGCCCCTGCAGATTGAGTTCAGCTGGCTTCGCGAAATACCGATTGCTTTCGCAGCCGCATAGACGGAAATGTCCATTGCATCGAGGAATTCCTCCTTGAGGACTTCCCCCGGATGGGGGAGAGGGATTTCTCTAGCCATAGTCGGTCCCTTTCTAGTGGTAATCGACGAACTCGACGTCGTATGCGTCGCCGTCATACCAAGTGAAGCAGATACGAAACTGGGCATTCACACGAATTGAGAATTGCCCAGTTCGGTCTCCTGTAAGTGCCTCCAGGCGGTTGCCCGGCGGCACCCTTAAATCCTGAACCCGCTCAGCGGTATCGAGCATGAAAAGTTTCTTCACGGCTTGCTTTGGGACATCGGGATGGATGCCTGCCACGCGGTTTCCATGATAGAGGGCTTCCGCAGCCTTGCCTTTGAAACTCAGGATCATGGCAATACGTACTAAATAATAGTACGTACTTCAATAGCGGTACAGGAATATTTGAGGTGAGAACGTCAAGTCTCGGATACCAATCTCCGCCAGCCGAGCGCCCGGCGGTGGTACCGGAGAAAGCCTGACGGATCGTCGCGCCCTCATTTGCGGGCGGAGAAAGCGGAGACACCCTCCCCTATTAAGAGAGGGGAGGGGTCTATCCTCAAGCCGCGTCCGGCCGATGGACCGTCTTGACCTCCAGGAAGTCTTCAAGACCGAAGATGCCGCCTTCGCGGCCGTTGCCGGACTGCTTGAAGCCGCCGAAGGGGCTGCCGTAGCGGTGCGGGCCGCCGTTGATGTGCACCATGCCGGCGCGCAGGCGGGCGGCGACGCGCTCGGCGCGGTCGGGATTGCCCGTCTGGACATAGGCGGCAAGGCCGTAGGCCGTGTCGTTGGCAATCGCGATGGCCTCCTCTTCCGTATCGAAGGGAATGATCGACAGGACCGGGCCGAACACCTCCTCGCGGGCGATGCGCATGTCGTTGTTGACGTCGGCGAAGATCGTCGGCCTGACGAAGTAGCCGGTCTCGAAACCGTCCGGCTTGCCCGGCCCGCCGACGAGAAGGCGCGCGCCTTCCGTCACGCCCGCCTCGATCAGCGCCTGCACGCGGCCGAACTGGATATGCGAGACGAGCGGACCGATATGCTCGCCTTCCTCCTCCGGATTGCCGACCCTCGCCTCCTTGCCGGTGCGTTCGGCGATCTCCAGCACCTTGTCGTAGACGGAGCGCTCGACGAGCATGCGGGTCGGCGCATCGCAGGACTGGCCGGAATTGTTGAAGCATTCGCGGATCGTGCCCGCGACGCGGTCCTCGAGGTCGGCATCGGCGAAGACGAGATTGGGCGACTTGCCGCCGAGCTCCAGCGTCACGCGCTTGACCGTGTCGGCTGCATCCTTGCTGACGGCGATGCCCGCACGCGTCGAGCCGGTGAAGGACATCATGTCGACGTCCTTGTGGCGGGAGAGGGCCGCCCCGCATTCCACGCCGTCGCCGTTGACAAGGTTGAAGGCGCCGGCCGGGAAGCCTGCCTCGTCGACCATCTCGGCATAGAGCATGGCGTTGAGCGGCGTGAATTCGGAAGGTTTGAGCACGCAGGTACAGCCCGTCGCAAGCGCCGGCACCACCTTCAGCGCGATCTGGTTGATCGGCCAGTTCCAGGGCGTGATGAGACCGCAGACGCCGATGGGCTCTCGGCGCACCACGTCGCCGTTCGGCAGCACCTCGCGGCTCTTCAGGCGCTTCAGCGCGTCGATAAAGCCCTGCAGATGGCCGACGCCGACATCGGCCTGCTGCTCGGTGCTCATGGTGATCGGCGCGCCGAGCTCCTGCGTGATGGTGCGGGCCATCTCGTCATAGCGGCGCTTGTAGATGGCGAGCAGCTTTTCGAGGAGCGCGATACGCTCCTCCACGCTCGTGCGGCTGTAGCTCGCGAAGGCCTTCCTGGCGGCCGCAACGGCGCGGTCGATATCGGCGGCAGTGCCCATGGAGATGACGGCGATGGGCTTTTCCGTCGCCGGATTGAGCACCGGAAGGTCGTGCGGCTTCAGCGGGTCCACCCATTGGCCGTCGATGTAGAACTTGCGCTTGTCGAGCATTCCCGTCTCCCTGTTGTCCTCGTAGCGGCCACCGCGGCGCGCTCCGCGCCTTTGGCCCGGGATGCTAGCCAGCCGGCGGCGAAGGTCAAGCGCAGCATTCCGATCCGCCGCCGGCAAGCTGTTCGAGGATGGGGCAATCCGGCCGTTCGTCGCCGTGGCAATGGGCGGAGAGGTGCTCCAGCGTCTGCACCATTTCCTCAAGAAGCCGCATCTTCGCCTTCATCTCCTCGACATGCGCGCTGGCGATGCGCTTGACGTCCGCCGAGGCGCGGTCGCGGTCCTGCCAGAGCGCGAGCAGGTCGCGGATCTGAGCGATGGAAAAGCCGAGGTCACGCGCCCGGCGGACGAAGGAGAGCGTCGAAAGATCCTTCGGCCCGTAGACGCGGTAGCCGGCACCCGTGCGGCCGGCCGGGCGGATGAGGCCGATCTCCTCGTAATGCCGGATCATCTTGGCCGAAACGCCGGTTGCCGATGCCGCTTCGCCGATATTCATGTCCCGTCCCTCCTGAATGGTGGCTGGAAACGCTTCAGCCGGAGCGCGTTCGACACGACGAACACGCTGGAAAGCGCCATGGCGCCGGCCGCGAGTGCCGGCGAGAGCTGGAGGCCGAAGGCGGGATAGAAGAGCCCCGCGGCAACGGGAACCAGCGCGACATTGTAGCCGAAGGCCCAGAAAAGGTTCTGGCGGATATTGCGCATGGTCGCCCTCGAAAGCGAAATGCCGGTGGCGACGCCCCGCATGTCGCCGGCCATCAGCACCACGTCGGCGCTCTCGATGGCGACATCCGTGCCCGTGCCGATGGCAACGCCCGTATCGGCGGCAGCGAGCGCCGGCGCGTCGTTGATGCCGTCGCCGACGAAGGCGACCTTCTTCGCGCCGCCGGCCGCAAGCTCACGCACCGCCGCAACCTTGCCTTCGGGCAGCACCTCCGCGATCACCCGGCCGATGCCGAGGCTTTGCGCGACGGCTTCGGCGGTTCGGCGGTTGTCGCCGGTGATCATCGCCACCTCGACGCCAAGCGCCTTCAGTGCGGCGACCGCCTGCCTGCTCGTCGGCTTGACCGGATCGGTGACGGCGAAGAGCGCGGCGAGCTTTCCGTCCACGGCGGCATAGAGCGGCGAGGCCCCCCCGGCGGCAAGCGCCGCGGCGCGGGCGGCGAAAACCGAGACGTCGAGCCCTTTACCCGCCATGAAACCCGCCGAGCCGGCCTCCACCTTGCGGCCCGCGACCTCAGCGACGAGGCCTTCGCCGGAAATGGCGGCAAAGCCGGAGGCGGGAGCAAGGTCGAGGCCTTCCGCCGTCGCGGCGGCCTGGATGGCGGCAGCGATGGGGTGCTCTGAATGGCCTTCGGCGGCGGCGACCAGCGCCAGCACGTCATCCCGCGAAAACCCTTCCGCCGGCACGATCTCCGTCAGCGTCGGGCGGCCGAGGGTCAGCGTGCCCGTCTTGTCGACGGCGACGATGTTGGTGGCCTCCAGCGTCTGGAGCGCCGTGCCCTGGCGAAAGAGCACGCCGAGTTCGGCCGCCCGGCCCGTGCCGGTGATGATGGACGTGGGCGTCGCGAGCCCCATGGCGCAGGGGCAGGCGATGATGAGCACGGCGACCGCATTGACCAGCGCATGGGCGAGGGCGGGGGAGGGGCCGAGCGCCAGCCAGAGACCGAAGGTCAGGAGCGCGGCCGCGATGATCGCGGGCACGAACCATTGCGTGACGCGGTCGACCAGCGCCTGGATCGGGAGCTTCGCCGCCTGCGCATCCTCGACCATGCGGATGATCTGCGAGAGCACCGTGTCGGCGCCGACCCGCGTGGCGCGGAAGGTGAGCGAGCCGGTCGTGTTGACCGTGCCGCCCATCACCCTGTCGCCCGGCTGGCGCGAGACGGGCATGGGCTCGCCGGTGATCATGGATTCGTCGACATAGGACGCGCCCTCCGTCACCTCGCCGTCGACCGGCACCTTCTCACCCGGCCGCACCAGCACGATATCGCCCGCCACGACGCTTTCCAGTGGCACGTCCTGCGCCTTGCCGCCGCGCAGCACGCGGGCGGAGCGGGCGTTGAGGCCGGCAAGGTGGCGGATCGCCTCGCCGGTGCGGCCCTTGGCCCGCGCCTCCAGGTAGCGCCCGGCGAGGATGAGCGTGACGATGACCGCCGCCGCCTCGAAATAGACATTGGCCGTGCCGCCCGGCAGGAGGCCGGGTGCGAAGGTCGCGACGGTCGAAAAGCCCCAGGCGGCGAGCGTACCGAGGACGACCAGCACATTCATGTCCGGTGCAAGGCGCAGGAGCCCCGGAATGCCCTTGCGGAAGAAGCGCAGGCCCGGCCCCGCCAGCACCAGCGTCGCCAGCACGAACTGGAGGATGCGACTCTCCTGCATGCCGAGCGTTTCATGGATGGAATGGCCGAAGGCGGGAAAGGCATGCGCGCCCATCTCCATGACGAAGAGCGGCGCCGTGAGAACAGCGGCGATAATGAGGTCTCGCCGAAGCCTCTTCGCCTCGGCGGCGCGGCGATCCTCGTCGGGCGCAGCGGCCGTTTCGCGGATAGCCATGTAGCCTGTGCGCTCGACGGCGGCGGCAAAGTCGTCGAAAGAGGCTGCACCCTTGAGGAAGCGCACGCGGGCACGCTCCTGCGCAAGGTTCGCCGTGGCGTCGAGAACGCCGGGAACGGCTTTCAGCGCCTTCTCGACACGGCCGATGCAGGAGGCGCAGGTCATGCCCTCGACGGGAAATTCCAGCACCTCCTGCGAAACGCCGTAGCCGGCATCGCGCACCGCGGCGACGACCGCCGGAACATCCGGCACGCCGGCGAAGGTGACGTCCGCTCGCTCGGTCGCAAGGTTGACGGCCGCGCCGGCAACGCCCGGCACCTTGCCTATCGCCTTTTCGACCCGCCGCACGCAGGAGGCGCAGGTCATGTCCTCGATGGAGAGCTTTATCGTCTGCCGGTCTTGCGGGGTGGTGAGCATGGTGCGCCTTTCATCCGTATCGAACGAAGCCTGCACCTTCCCATCATGTCAAGGTCAAGCCCTTTCAGGCATCGACCGGCGAATAGCCTTCGGCCTCGATCACGGCGGCGACCGCCGCCCGGTCGCCGGCATTTTCGATGAGGACACGCTTTGCCGGCAGGTCGATCTCGACCCGGGCGGCAGGATAGGCGGCGAGCACCGCCCCGGTGATCGCCTTGACGCAATGGCCGCAGGTCATGTCCGCGACGGTGACGGCGAGGGTATCTTGGTCTGTCATGCGAGGTCTCCCGATAGGTTGGCTCAGGCTGAACCCTTCCCCCATGGGAAGGTCAAGCCCTCTCGAAACCGTTCAGTCGGTCCCTCAGGAGGCCGATGGTGGAGACGTCGGCATTGGCGAAGGCAAAGCGGAGATAGCCTTCCTGTCCCGCGCCGAAATAGCTTCCCGGCAGGCAGAGAACGCCCGCTTCCTTCGCCAGCTTCTCCGCGACGAAGGCCGAGGACTTGTCGCCGTAGGGGTGCCCGATGAAGGCAAAATAGGCGCCGACGGCGGCGACCCGCCAGTCGGGCACGCCGGCCATCGTCTCCTCGAGGGCCGTGACGCGGCGGGCGATCTCGCGGCGGTTCTCCTCACGCCAGCCGGAAAGGAGAGGCAGGGCGGCCGCAACGGCGGCCTGCGCCGAGCGCGGCGGACAGATCTGCAGGTTGTCCATGATCTTTGCGATCTGCTCCACCACGGCGGCGCCCGCCGTGATCGCACCGAGGCGATGGCCGGGAATGCAGAAGGATTTCGAGAAGCTGTAGAGGCCGATCAGCGTCTCCTCCCAGCCCTTGCGGGCGAAGAGATCGTGCGGCCGGCCGGTGCCCTCCGGCAGGAAATCGCGATAGGTCTCGTCAAGGATCAGCCAGATGCCGCGCGCGGCGCAAAGATCGTAGATCGCCGCCAGCAGGTCCGGCGGGTAGACGGCGCCGGTCGGGTTGTTCGGCGAAACGAGGGCGAGCGCCCGCACGTCCGGCGTGATGGCCGCGGCGAGCGTATCGAGGCCCGGCAGAAAACCGTTCTCGGGATCGCAGGCGGCGAACCGCGTGCGGATGCCCAGCATGGCGAGCGTCGTTTCCTGGTTGAAATAGTAGGGATCGGTCATCAGCACGGCATCGCCTGCGCCCGCCACCGCCATGGCGGCGCAGATGAAGGCCTGGTTGCAGCCGGACGTGATGTGCGTGTTGCCGGCGGCAAGCGGCGCGCCGTAGACCTCGGTGAGATGCGCCGCATAGGCCGCGCGCAGCGCGTCCTCGCCCTCGATGGGGCCGTAGCCGGTATAGGCACGCGCGGCGGCGCATTCGCCGAGCAGGCGCAGCATCTCGGGATGGGGCGGATAGCCGGGCACGGCCTGCGAGAGGTCGATCATCGGCCCGGAACGCCCGTCATAGGCCCGGCCCCAGGCGAAGACGGCGGGGATGGGTGGGGCGGCGAGGGTTTCGACGAGCGGATTGAAGCGGGGCATGGGCGTTTCCGTGAGTGTCAGGCGCGGGTCTTGCGCGGTGGATCGGCGCGGCGCTTGGCCGGCGCGGAAAGGGGGCGGGGCGGCTCGGCCGCACGGCCGGCACGTCCGCGAAGGACGAGGCGGGCGGAGGCCTGCGGCTCGGCGAGGCTCTGTTCCAGCGAGGCGAACAGCCAATCGATGAACACCTTGACGATGGGCGCCTGCCGAGCCGATTGTCGGCAGGCCACATAGAAGGCGTCGTTCGCCGGCACCGTGAGATCGAAGGGCACGACCAGTTCGCCGCGGGCGATCAGGTTGCTGGCGGTGATCGTGTCGCCGAGCGCGATGCCCTGGCCGTGCAGCGCCGCCTCGGTGGAAAGGCGGGCGTCGCTCATGAAGTGCTGGCGGCCGTTCACCAGCCCCACGGCGTCGGCCGCCGAAAGCCAGGTGTTCCATTCGCGCCCGTCGTCGCCGTGGAAGAGCGTGTGGTCGGAAAGATCGCGCACCGAGCGCAGCGGCCGGCTGTTGAGGAGGGTGGGGCTCGCGACCGGAAACAGCGCGAGGTTCGACCACAGCCGCGTCCAGCAGTCCGGCCAGTTGCCGTCGCCGTAGAGCACGCTGACATCGGTGTCGAGCGAGCGCAGGTTGCCCGGATCGTTGGAGGCGACGAGCGTGACGCGCACGCCCGGGAACTGGTCGGTGAAGGTATTGAGGCGCGGGATGAGCCACAGCGAGAGGAGGGCGGGCACGCAGGTGACGGTAAGGTCGCCGTGGGTCTCCGGCTGCCGCATCAGGGCCGTCGCCGCAGCGATCTCGCCGAAGGCGTTGGTGACGGCGGGCAGCAGCAGGGCACCCTGCGGCGTCAGCTTTAGCCGCCTGCCGCCGCGCTCGAAGAGCGGCGTGCCGAGCGAATCCTCCAGCGCCCGTATCTGGTGGCTCACCGCGCCGTGTGTGACGTTCAGTTCGCGCGCGGCGGCCGAGACCGCGCCGCGGCGGGCCGTCGCCTCGAAGGCGCGCAGCGGATTGAGCGGCGGCAGGCGGGAGGACACGGGAGGAAAGCCTTATGTGAATTTTTCTCACGGCAACTGCTATAACAACGTGAATTGCTTTTCCAGACGATTTGCACCGATACTGTGAAAAACGAGGGCAAGGCCCCGGGGAACACATCGAAATCCTTTTCGCCGGCCCCGGCCTGCCCGCATCCGCGAGGCGAGGTATCCCCATGGGCGGCAGCAAGCTCGACGAACTGAGGGCGAAGTACGGCGCGAGTCACGGCGGCGAGATGTTCGATCCCGCCTTCCGCAAGGTCGCCGACAAGATCTTCACCAAGAACGGCACGCGCCTTGCGCCCTATGCCGGCGTGCCGACGTTCCTGTCCGCCCCGCACATGCCCGTCGAGGCGGAGAACCCGGATTTCGGCAACCTCCAGGTCGCCATCACCGGTGTTCCGATGGACCTCGGCGTCACCAACCGGCCTGGCTCGCGCTTCGGGCCGCGGGCCCTGCGCTCCATCGAGCGCATCGGCCCCTACAACCATGTGCTCGACTGCGCGCCGGTGCAGGAACTGCGCGTGGCGGATATCGGCGACGTGCCGTTCCAGAGCCGCTACCGGCTGGAGCTCAGCCACGACGACATCGAGAAGCGCTTCAACCAGATCGTCGATGCCGGCGTGATCCCGCTCGCCGTCGGCGGCGACCATTCGATCACCCATCCGATCATGAAGGCGGTCGGCAGGAAACAGCCGGTCGGCATGATCCATATCGACGCCCATTGCGACACGGGCGGCATGTTCGACCAGACGAAGTTCCACCACGGCGGCCCGTTCCGCAACGCGGTGCTCGACGGCGTGCTCGATCCCGCCCGCACCATCCAGATCGGCATCCGGGGCTCATCGGAATATCTCTGGGAGTTCTCCTACGATTCCGGCATGACCGTCATCCATGCCGAGGAGATCCCCGGCCTCGGCATCCCGGCGATCATCGAGAAGGCGAAGGCCATCGTCGGTGACGGGCCGACCTACCTCTCCTTCGACATCGACAGTCTCGACCCCGGCTTTGCGCCCGGCACCGGGACGCCCGAGATCGGTGGACTCACCACCCGCGAGGTGCTGGAGCTCATCCGCGGCCTCAAAGGCGTCAACCTCGTCGGCGGCGACGTCGTGGAGGTTGCCCCGCAATACGACGCGACGACCAACACCGCGCAGGCCGGCGCGCAGGTGCTCTTCGAAATCCTCAGCCTCATGGTATTCAGCCCTTCCGTCGCCCGGACGGCCTGACGTAGAATGGAATACAAGGGAACGAACCGGCCGGAGCCCGGCCTATAAACAGGAGAAAATGACGATGGGTGATATCCTCAAGACCACTGTCAGCCGCCGCGCCGTGCTCGGCGCTGGCGTTGCCGGCGCCTCGCTGCTCGCCATGCCCGCCATCCTGCGCGCGCAGGACAAGTCGCTGAAGGTCGGCGTCTACGGCGGCTACTTCAAGGATTCCTTCGACAAGAACATCTTCGAGGACTTCACCAAGGCGACCGGCATCGCCGTGGAATCCGTCGCCGAGCCGACGGGCGAGGCCTGGCTGGTCCAGCTCGAACAGGCCGCCAAGGCAGGTCAGGCGCCGGCCGACGTCTCGATGATGTCGCAGGTCGCCATGTTGAAGGGCCAGTCGACCGAGCTCTGGGCGCCGCTCGACATGGGCAAGATCCCGAACGGCTCCAACCTGATCGACCATTTCGTCAACAAGTATCCGGACGGCCGCATCGCCGGTATCGGCGCCGTCGCCTGGTACATCACGCTCGTCACCAATACCGATGTCTACAAGGAACCGCCGACCTCCTGGGCCGCGCTCTGGGATCCGGCGAATGCCGACAAGCTGGGCCTCCTTGCCCTCGTCTCCAACTCGTTCCTGCTCGAAGTGACGGCCAAGACCCATTTCGGCGGCACGAATGCGCTCGATACGGAAGAGGGCCTTCTCAAGGCCTTCGAGAAGCTCGCCGAGGTCAAGCCGAACGTGCGGCTGTGGTATCGCGACGAGGCGCAGTTCGAGCAGTCGCTGAAGTCCGGCGAAATCCCGATGGGCCAGTACTACCACGACGTGACGGGCCTTGCAGCCAAGGACGGCCAGCCGGTGCGCTCCACCTTCCCGAAGGAAGGCGGCATCATGGATTCGGGCTGCTGGGCGCTCTCGCGCGCCTCGCAGAAGACCGAGGAGGCGCATGCCTTCATCAACTACATGTGCCAGCCGGCCATCCAGGCGACGCTGTCGCGCAAGGTCGGCACCGCGCCGACCGTCAAGCGCGACCTGCTCGACCTTACGGCCGAGGAGTTCGCCGCGGTCTCCTCCGACATCGAGCCGATCATCCCGCGCTATGACCTCTATACGTCCAAGGCCGACTGGCTGAACCAGAAGTGGACGGAGATGATCGCCGGCTGACGGCGATACCCTTCCGCCCGGCCGCCCTTTGCGGGATGCGGCCGGGCGCCAGAAACCAAGGCCCGAGCGGAGACCCGATGTCCGGACTGACCCTTCAGAACGTCACCAAGCAATTCGGCACGTTCACGGCCGTCAGGAACGTGGCGCTCACCGTGCCGCACGGCACCTTCGTTTGCCTCCTCGGCCCCTCCGGCTGCGGCAAGACCACGCTGATGCGCATGGTCGCGGGCCTCGATCTGCCGACGGAAGGCGAAATCCGCCTCGACGGCAAGGACATCACCAACGTCCCGACGCACAAGCGCGACCTCGGCATGGTCTTCCAGTCGCTGGCGCTCTTCCCGCACCTGACGGTCGGCGAGAACATCGCCTATTCGCTGCGCATCCGCGGCGCGGGCAGGGACGAGCAAAAGAAGCGCGTGGACGAGCTTCTTTCGATGATCCACCTTTCCGGCTATGCCGACCGGCCGGTCGCAAAGCTCTCCGGCGGCCAGCGCCAGCGCGTCGCCATCGCCCGCGCGCTCGCCATCTCGCCGAAACTCTTCCTGCTCGACGAACCGCTGTCGGCGCTCGACGCGAAGCTCCGCGAGGCGATGCAGGTGGAACTGCGCCAACTCCAGCAACGCCTCGGCATCACCACCATCGTCGTCACCCACGACCAGCGCGAGGCGATGACCATGGCCGACACCGTCGTCGTCATGAACGGCGGCGAGATCCGTCAGGCGGCCCCGCCAGTCGACATCTACCGTCGTCCGGCCGACACCTTTGTCGCCGACTTCATCGGCATGACGAACCTTCTCGATTGCAAGGCGGACGGCGCGGGCGCAACGGTGCTTGGCGCATCAATCCCCGGCCTTGTCGTGCCGAATGGCCTTGCCTCCGGCATCGTCTCGGTGCGCCCGGAGGACGTCCACCTCACCGCGCCCGGCAATGCGCCGATCACCGGCACCGTCACCTTCATCCGCGACCTCGGCGGCACGATCGAGACCTTCGTGGAGGCCGCCGGCAAGCAGATCGTCGCCGTCTCCGTGCCGAACGCCCGGCCCGATGTCGCCGTGGGCCAGAGCGTCGGCATCGCGCTCGATCCAGCCGACTGCGTGGTGCTGAAGTCATGAGGCGCGAGGCCCCGCAGAAGCTGACGGACTATGCCCCGCTCGCCTTCCCGGCGGGCATGCTGATCGTCTTCTTCGTCGTGCCCTTCGCCACGATGATCGCCGTTTCGTTCTTCCGGCGCGATCCGGCCGGCTTCTATTCGCCGGATTTCGTCTTCGACAACTATGCCCGCTTCCTCAGCCTGTTCTTCGGCAAGGTGCTCGGCTTCTCCCTGTTTCTCGCCGTCGCGGTCGCAATATGCTGCGTCGTCATCGCTTTGCCCTTCACCTATCTCCTCTCGCGCACGAAGCGCAGGACGCAGGTGCTCTGGCTCGTCGCGCTGCTGTCGGTCCTGTCGCTGTCGGAGGTGATCATCGGCTTTGCCTGGTCGACGCTCTTCTCGCGCACGGCCGGCATCACCAACCTCCTCGTCATGCTCGGCATCATGAGCGAGCCGGTGGCGCTCAACCCGAGCTTCGGCGCGGTGCTGACCGCCATGGTCTACCAGGCGCTGCCCTATGCGGTGCTCGTCCTCTATCCCGCGCTCGTCCGGCTCGACCCGACGCTGACGGAGGCCGCGCGCACGCTCGGCGCCTCGCCGCTCAAGGCCTTCTTCACCGTCGTCGTGCCGGCGCTCAGGAACACCATCGTCGCGACACTCATCATGGTCTTCATCTTCGCGCTCGGCTCCTATCTCCTGCCGCAGATCCTTGGCCGGCCGCAGCACTGGACGCTCTCCGTGCTCATCACCGACCAGGCGATCTACCAGTCGAACATGCCGTTCGCCGCCGCCATGGCCGTCTTCCTCGTGCTGGTCACGCTCGGCCTTGTCGCGCTCACCGTCTATGCCGGGCGAAAAGGGGAAGCCGCATGAACGCGCTCCTGCAACGGGTCTATTTCGGCCTCGTCGGCCTCTTCCTCGCCCTGCCGATCATCGTCGTGGCCGGTGTCTCGGTCAACGCGAAGCAGGACCTCGCCTTCCCGCCGAAGGGCTTCTCGCTCGGCTGGTACGGCGAGATCTTCGCCAATCCGGAATGGCGGAACGCCCTTTTCGCCTCCATCACGCTTGCGGCGCTTTCGGCCGCGCTGGCACTCCTCATCGCGCTGCCGCTCGCCTGGTTCCTGTGGCGGCGCCATGCGCCCTGGGCGAACGTCTTCCAGCTTCTCGGCATCGCGCCCTTCACGCTGCCGCCGGTCATTACCGCGCTCGGCCTCCTCACCTTCTGGGCGACGACGGGCTTTTACGGCCAGCCGGCGACCGCCGTCATCAGCCACGCCATCTTCTTCGTGACGCTGCCGCTGGTGACGCTCTCGCTCGGCTTTTCTTCCATCGACCGCTCGCTGGTGGAGGCGGCTGCGACCATGGGCGCCGACGACCGCACGGTCTTCCGCACCGTTGTCCTGCCGCTGATCCTGCCCTATCTCATCTCCGGCTATGCCTTCGCCTTCGTGCTGTCGCTCAACGAATATATCGTCGCCTACATGACGATCGGGTTCACGATGGAGACGCTGCCGATCAAGATCTTCAATGCGCTGCGCTACGGCTATACGCCGACGATGGCCTCGGTGACGATCCTGTTCGTGGCGATCGCCGCGGCCATCTTCGGCCTCGTCGCCCGCTTCGGGGACCTGCCGAAACTGCTCGGCGCCATGTCGTCAAGGGATTAACGCCATGCGGATCGCCGCCCTCCAGATGCATGCCATAGCTGGCGACGACGAGGCCAACCTCCAGCGGATCGCATCGGCGGCCGCCGATGCCGCGGCCGGCGGCGCGATGCTGCTGATCGTCCCGGAACTTGCCGTCACCGGCTACGGGGTGGGCAGGGCGGCTTTCGAGAGGCTGGCTTCGCCCGCAAGCGGCACGGTGGCCGAACGCCTCAGCGCCATCGCGCGGGACAACGGCATCGCCGTCATCGCCGGATTTGCCGAGCGGGAGGGCTCTTCGACCTACAACAGCGCGCTTTTCACCGACGGCATCGGCACGAACGCCGTCTACCGCAAGTCTCATCTCTACGGCGATTACGAGCGCGCCGCCTTCAAGCCCGCCGTCCCGGATTCGGTGATGGTGGATATCGGCGGCATCCGGCTCGGCATGCTGATCTGCTACGACGTGGAATTTCCGGAGAACGTGCGCCGCCTCGCGCTTGCCGGCGCCGACCTCGTCGTCGTGCCGACGGCCCTGCCGAAGGGCGCCTCCGGCAGCTTCATCGCCGGGCACATGATCCGGGTACGCGCCTTCGAGAACCAGGTCTTCGTCGCCTATGTCAATCACTGCGGCGCCGACGACAATTTCACCTATGCGGGCCTCTCGCGCATTGCCGCACCGGACGGCACGCTGCTCGCCGAAGCCCCAGCCGAAGGCGAAACCCTGCTCTTCGCCGAGATCCGCCCCGAGAACTATGCGCAGTCCCGCGCGGAAAACACCTATCTCCTCGACCTCGGCCGACAGGCTTGAGTAGGACGGATCAAGCCGCCTCGTGCGCCGTGGTCACCGTAAAACGCAAGCCAAGGGCTTTCATCACCGCAAGAAGCGTGGAAAGCTTCGGATCGCCCTTTTCACTGAGGGACTTGTAAAGCGCTTCGCGGGTAATGCCGGCATCTCTGGCGACCTGGGTCATGCCTTTTGCCTTGGCAATATCCCCAAGGGCCATTGCGATCATTTTGGGATCGCCATCTTCGAAGGCGGCCTCGACATAGGCTTCAATAGCTTCGTTGCTGGTTAGAATAGCCGTCGGGTCCCATTTCGTGGTTTTGATTGCCATCAGACCTCCTTCGCCATGTCTATAGCGCGCTTGATATCGCGCTCCTGCGTTGCCTTGTCGCCGCCGGAAAGCAGAATGATCAGCTCATTGCCTCGCTGCACGAAGTAGATGCGGTATCCGGGGCCATAATCGATACGAAGCTCTCCGATGCCGCCAAAGAACTTGACGTCGCCTAAGAGCCCGATTGTCAGCCTGTTGATCCGCGTTTGGATTCGCGCCTGGGCTTTGACGTCCCGGAGGGATTTGAACCACCGGGAAAAAACGTCTGTCTCACGAACCTCGACCATTTGTAATCTTTAGACTACAATGAAGATGACGTCAAGGAGATCGTGAACTATAGATTACAGCCGAATCCACAGGCGGAGAATCCGCCGCGTTGATGAGCCGGCCTGCAACGATCAGGCCTGGTAGGTAATGCGGCCGTCGCACATGGTCGTGACGGGGCGCACCTTTGCAAGACCTGCGAAATCCGTTGCCTCCACATCGGCGGAGAGCACGACGATGTCGGCGAGATAGCCGGGCTTCAGCATGCCTTTTCGGTCCTCCATGAACTCGACCCAAGCGCCGTTCTTCGTGTAGGCGGCCAGCGTTTCGTGCAGCGAAAGCCGCTCGTCCTTCATGCCTTCCTTCCACACGTCCCGCATCATGGCGCATTCGATGCAGTTCATGGGATCGAGCGGGGAGACCGGCCAGTCGGTCGCGAACACGATGGGCGCGCCGGCATCGGTGAGTGTGCGCCAGGCGAAAGCGTAGGGCCAGCGCGCTTCGCCGATATAGGAAAGGTAGGGTTCGACCGGCAGGCCGGCGCTGCCTGGCGGATGGGTCGGCTGCATGGAGGCGACGGTGCCGAGTTCCTTAAAGCGCGGGATGTCGTCGGGATGCACCACCTCGATATGTTCGATGCGGTTGCGGCTGTCGCGCTTGCCGTTCGCCTTGATGGCGGCCTCGTAGCCATTCAGCACCATGCGCACCGCGCCGTCGCCGATGGCGTGGACCGCGACCGGCAGGCCGAGCCTGTCGGCGGCGATTGCGATATTGTCGAAATGCTCCTGCGAGAAGAGCGGGTCGCCCTTCCAGCCCGGCTGGTGGCAATAGTCGTCGACAAAGACGGCCGTGCCCGATTCGGTCACGCCGTCCATGAAGAGCTTGACGAAATCGCAGCGCAGGCGATCCGAATTGAAGCGCTCGCGCCAGGCGGCCGCTTTCGTCTCGAGGTCCGAGAGCGGCATGAAGTTCTTCATATGGAAGGGCATGCGCACGCGCACCGGCAGGCCGCTGGTCTTCTCGATCTCGTCCAGCATCTCGAGTTGGTAGAGGCTGCCATCCATGTTCTGCAGCGAGGTGATACCGAGCGAGGCGACATAGGCGAGCCCTTCCTTCAGGATCTCGATGTCGCTTGCCCGTTCCTCGGCGGTCACATGCTCCGGGTCGCCGCCCGTGCCGACGCCGAGCATTTCGCGCCCGCCCGTCTCGCTGAGCGCCGAGACCGGGCGAATGGCGTTGCTCTCGCGCAGCTCGCCGTTGGCAAGGCCGTCCTCGCCCATGACGATCTCGTTGCCGACACCGACGTCGCGGCCTTCAAGGATACCGCCCGTCTTGAGCGCCAGCGTATTGGCCCAGGCGGTGTGATGGTCGGGCGCGAAGATCAGCACGGCGCGGTCCGGCAGGATGCGGTCGAGGTGATGGCGCGTCATGCGCTCGTCGTCGGACAGCACGGTATAGTCGGCGTGCTGGGCGACCAGCAGCTTGCGCTCCGGATATTTCGCCGCATAGGCCTTCAGTTCCCGCTCCAGCGTCTCGAAGCCCTTCACGCCCATCAGCGAAAGCTCGCGCAGTTCCGCCGAGCCCCCGAAAATGTGCATATGCGCCTCGTTGAAGCCCGGCAGGACGGTGGCGCCCCTGGCGTCGATCACGTGGGTGTCGGGCCCGGAATAGGCATCGATCTCCGCTTCCGAGCCGACGGCCAGGATGCGATTGCCGGCAACGGCGATGGCGGCAGCGCGCGGATTGGCCTCATCCATCGTGAGCACCCGTCCATTGCGGATGATGAAGCTTGCTTCGGTCTGCATGTGCGTTTCCTCGGTTTTCAGATGGCCCGGCGGCAGAGCGCGCGGAAGAAGGCGAACATGTCCTGGTTCTCCTCGTCACCCAGAGGTTCGGGCTGCGAGGAGAGCTTGACGATGACGGTTTCGGTGCCTGGATCGACATAGAGCCACTGGCCATGGATGCCGATGGCGCAGAAGGCACCGTCCGCCTCCCCGGATTGATACCATTGGCTGCGGTAGCGTCCGTTCGGCAGGTCGACGTTGCGCCCCTCCTGCCAGGCCTGCCGGTCGCCGTTCTCCTGCATGTCGCGGATCCAGCCCTCCGGCACGATCTGCCGGCCGTTGCGGACGCCGTGGTTGCGCAGGAGTTCGCCGAGGCGGGCAAGATCGCGTGCCGTCATGGAGACGCCGCCGGCGGTGCGCGGCGTACCGATGGCATCTACGGTGACATCGGCATTGCCCTTCGCGCCCATCGGCTTCCAGAGAAGGTCGGAGACAAGGTCGGCGAAGCGCGCGCCCGTCACGCGCTCGATGACGACGCCGAGAAGGTCGGCATTGGGCGAGGCATAGTAGAACGGCCCGCCATGCGGCCGCTCGGCCTTCGTGAGCGTGAGCAGGAAGGAGGCCAGCGTCTCCGGCTCCGCATCCGGCAGCGGCGGGTTCCAGAGCATGGCCCGGCGATAGCGGGCAAAGGCGCCGTAAGGGTCGAGATAGGCTTCCTCGAAATCGAGGCTGACGCGCATGTCCAGCACGTCGCGATAGGTGCAGTCGCCGTAAACGCTGCCCCTTGCCTCGGGAAGATAGTCGGTAACGGGACGGTCGGGCTCGATGAGGCCCTCGGCCTCGAGGATGCCGGACAGCACCGCCGTCAGCGACTTGGAGATGGAAAAGACGAGATGGGGCGCGTTGGGATCGGCATGCGCGGCATAGTATTCAGCGGCGATCTCGCCCTTGCGCATCAGCACGAAGGCGTCGGTATGCGCGATATCGAGGAAGGCGCGGGCGGTGGCGCTGCCGGCAAGCCCCGTCTCCATCGCAGCATCGAGGAAGGCCTCGCTCGCAAGCGGTACCTCCGCGGCGGGCACTTCCGCGGCGATCACCGCGGTCGGCACGAAGTCGCGGACGTTCTGGAACGTCCAGCGGCTATAGGGGGCGGTGCGCCAGTTGGCGAGGGTGACGTCGGCACGGGCAAAGCCGTGCCTATCCTTGAAGGTCTTGATCATGGCAATATCCGGCTTGTGGGCGGGAAAGCATCTGCCCTCCCGCCCACAAGGCCGTCCTCTTCCTGGCGAACCTTACCGCTTACTTCTGCAGTTCGGTCCAGATTCGGGTATAAAGCTGCTGCGTTTCCGGCTCGCAGCTCTGCAGGAACTCGCCCGCGGCCTCGTATTCGGCCGGAACGACAAGTTCCGGAGCCGTCTTCATGTCTTCCGGCAGGAAGTTTTCGGAGCCCTTGATGCCGTTGGCGTATTTCGCGAAGGCCGAAATCAGGGCGGCGTTTTCGGGGTCCATGATGAAGTTCATGAAGAGCTTGGCATTTTCGATGTTCTTTGCGTCCTTGATGATCGCAACGCTATCCATGAAGTAGGGGAAGCCCTCCTTCGGATAGCCCATCTTGATGTCAGGATTCTTCAGGCGCGAACGCATGATGGCGCCGTTCCAGTAGTAGACGGCGGAATAATCCCCGGACGGAAGTTTTTCGGTGACGCTGTAGTCCATGGCGAGCCACTTCGTCTTGGCTTCCACCAGCTTGTCGCGGACCTTGCGCAGCACGTCCTTATCCGTGGTGCACCAGTCGCCGCCGAAATACTTGATCGTGGCGAAGAGAACGTCGTTCATTTCCGGTGCGACGTTGATCTTGCCGACGAGTTCCGGGGGCGGATCGAGGAAGATCGCCGACGTGTTGATGTCACCCTTGTAGACCGAGGTGTTGACGCCGATGCCGGTCAGGCCCCACTGCCACGGAACAGTGTAGTGGCGGCCCGGATCCCACGGAACGTCCACCCAGCGCGGATCGACATTCTTGAAATTCTCCATCTGGTCCGGCCGCGCTTCCTCGATGAGGCCCTCCTTGACCCAGATCTGCACGTAGTTGGCCGAGGGCACGACGATATCGAAACCGTGGCCACCGGCACGGACCTTGGCAAGCGCCGTGTCGTTCGAGTCGTAGTCCGTCACCGTGACCTTGACGTCGTATTTCTGTTCAAACTTCTTGATCAGCTCCGGGTTCGTGTAGTCGCCCCAGTTGTAGATGTTGAGCTCGCCGGCAGCCGATGCGGCATTGGCGAACGCCATCGCGACGACTGCCGTCATCGCCGGCGTGGTGATCCATTTCATTTTCATTATCTGTTCCTCTCTGTCGTTAGCGTGCCGAAGGTGACTATTGTTTTTTTCGGTTGATGAAGAAGAAGATCACGACGAGCACCGTCGAGAGCGCAAGGAAGACGGTCGCTATTGCGTTGATTTCCGGTGTCGTCTCGCGCCGGAGCTGCCCCAGCATGTAGGTCGGCAGCGTATCCTGCCCGCCGGATTTGACAAACTCGGTAATCACCACGTCGTCCAGCGATATAACGAAGGCCAGCATGAAACCCGCGATCACTGCCGGCCGCAGCAGCGGCAGGGTGACATGGCGGAACGTCTTCCAGCGTGTGGCGTAGAGATCGGCTGCGGCCCGCTCCAGCGTAAGATCCATGCTTTCCAGTCGCGCGCGGATCGGCAGATAGGCGAAGGGAATGCAGAAAGCCGTGTGCGCGAGAACGAGATAGCCGAGCCCCGAATAGCCGGTCCAAACCTTGATGCGCGAGAACACGATCAGCAGCGCCACGGCCGTGACGATCTCCGGCACCATGAGCGGCTGGTTGATCAGCGCGTATTTCAGAGTTTGTCCACGGTAAGGCGCCGTACGGGTCGTTGCCAAGGCTGCCATCAACGCTGCGACCGTCGCGAGGCCTGCCGCCCAAAGCGCAATGACGAGTGATCGTATAGCGGCATCCTGCACGGCGGAATTCTGCCAGGCGGCGACGAACCAACGCGACGAAAATCCACCCCATTGCGAGAGGGATTCCGCGCCATTGAAGGAATAGACCACCAGCGCCGCAATTGGCAGGTAGAGCGCGAAGAAGGTGAAAAGGGTAATGAAGCCGAAGCCGGGCTGGGCGCGGATGTCGAAACGCGATCTAGACATGGCCCGCCCCTCCGCGTGAGGCGTTGCGCACATAGAAGATCAGCGCGACCGTCACGAGAACCATCAGCGTGATCGACATCGCCGCGCCGAGCGGCCAGTTGCGGCCCGAGCCGAATTGCATTTCGATCAGGTTGCCAAGCATCATGTTCTTGCCGCCGCCGAGAACACGCGGGATGACATAGGCACCGAGCGAGGGGATGAACACGAGGATCGAGCCGGCAACGATGCCGGGCCGCACCAGCGGAATCACGATGCGCCTGAGCACCTGAAAGCGTGTCGCATAAAGGTCGTAACCGGCCTCGACCAGCCGGAAATCGAGTTTTTCAATAGAGGCATAGAGCGGCAGCACCATCAGCGGCAGGTAGACATAGGTCATGCCGAGCAGGTTGGCGGTGTCGGTATACATGATCTGCAAGGGGCTCTTGATCACACCAAGCCACATCAGTGCATTGTTGAGCAGGCCTTCGTTACGGATCACCTGCTGCATCGCGAACGTGCGGATCAGAAGGTTCGTCCAGAACGGGATCGTGACGAGAAAGACCCAGATCTCGCGGGTATGTGGCGGCCGCGTCGCAATAAAATAGGCCGTCGGGAAGCCGAGGATAACGGTCAGGACGGTGGTGAAGAACGATAGCTGGATGGAGCGCCAGATGATCGACAGATGCGCATCCGCCAGCCCCAGCGTGTCATCGAAGATATCACGCTGGAAGAAAACCGAGGTCCACCCCTCCAGCGAGAATTCCCCCAGTTTCACATCCCCGTAGTCACCCTTCACCATGAAGGAATACAGAAGCATGACGAAGAGGGGGCCGACCGCCGCGACGAAGATGATAAGCAGCGCCGGCGCGCTCAGGAGCCAGCGGGAGCGGATGTCCTGTTTTCTGGCTTCGGCCGCTGCCTGTTCTGCGCCATTCATCGTCAGTCCCTCAGAATCTGGGCGACGCCGTCGCTGAAGTCGATGCCGACGGCGTCTCCTTTGGAAAAGCCGCAATGGCCGCTACGGGCATTCTGCTGGCGGACGGTGAAGGTCGTTCCGTCGTCGAGATGCATATGAAGATGCGTATCGGTACCGAGATAGACGATGTCATGAACCGCTCCGCGCAGGACCGACATGCCGGTCGGGGCGCCCGCGCGCGCATGCTCGGGTCGGACCACGATCGTGACGGAACCGGTCGGTATGGCGTCGGCCGGGAAACTCGCAGAAATCTCGGCGCCGGAGGAGAGGCGCACGCGGGCGGCGCTGCCGGAGACGGAGACGACGTCGGCTTCCAGGAAATTCGTTTCGCCGATGAAGTCGGCGACGAAGCGCTCGGCGGGGCGGTCGTAGATGTCCCAGGGGGAGCCCACCTGGCGGACCGTGCCTGCCGACATGACGGCGATGCGGTCGGACATGGTCAGCGCCTCCTCCTGGTCATGGGTGACGAAGACGAAGGTGATGCCGGTTTCCAGTTGCAGACGCTTCAACTCCATCTGCATGGACTTGCGCAGCTTGAGGTCGAGCGCGGAAAGCGGCTCGTCGAGCAGGAGCACCTTCGGCCGCGGCGCGAGCGCCCGGGCGAGCGCCACGCGCTGCTGCTGGCCACCGGAAAGCTGCGTCACCGGGTTGTCGCCGCGCCCTTCGAGATGCACGAGCCTGAGCATGTCGTTGACGATCGTGCCGATCTCCGCCTTTGGGCGGCCCAGCATCTTCAGGCCGAAGGCGATATTCTCGGCGACCGACAGATGGGGGAAGAGGGCGTAGTTCTGGAAGACCGTGTTGACCGGCCGCTGGTTGGGCAGGAGGCTGGAAATGTCCGCGCCGTCGAGCAGAATCTGCCCTTCCGTCGGCAGCTCGAAGCCGGCGATCATGCGCAGGAGCGTCGTCTTTCCGCAGCCCGACGGCCCGAGCAGAGTGAAGAACTCATTGGGGCGGATATCCAGCGTGACGTCGTCGACGGCCTGGAAGGTGCCGAACCACTTCTTGATGCCGTGCAAGCCGATGGCGCCGCCATGGGCCGCGGTCGTTCGGGTGTCAGTCATCGGTTCCCCGTTGGTCGTCCGGCCCCGAGCTTCCTCTGCCCAAACCGCCGGCTGTCCTCTGTCCGGCCGCTGATGACGGCTCTTATGTGATAGGCTTGCCTTGCTTATGATCACAACAAATCATAATTTGATCAAAACTGTAAAGGGCCATTTTGGGCCTCGACGATTTATCCGTTCTGCGTGCAAAGCGCCGGGAATTCAGCCCAGAGGCGACGAGCCGCGGCAGGAGGAGGGGAGGACAGGCATGCTGGTCGCGGCCGGTCGGGAGGCGTCCGAATCCGCCAAGCAATGGGTTTATCGCGTGCTCCGGCGCGCCATCATGACGGGGCAGTTCACGCCCGGAGAACCCGTCACGATCAACGGTCTTGCCGAAACGCTCGGCGTCAGCGCCATGCCGGTACGCGAGGCCCTGCACAGGCTAGTCTCGGAAGGCGCGCTGGAGCTGCTCGACAATCGCCGTGTCCGCGTGCCCGATCTCGACCCGCAGCGTTTCGAGGATGTCCTTGACGCGCGCATCGCCCTGGAGACGCGCGCCGCCGAGCGCGCCATGCCCTTCATCGACGATTTGCGGCTTGCCCGCCTGCGCGCCTTCGACCAGCAGGCGGACCAGGCGCTGGCCGCCGGCAATTTTGGGCGTCTTGTAGAGGCGAATTTCGATTTCCACCGCTGTCTCTACGAGGCGCGTCCCGGTTCGGTGATGCTGCCGCTCATCGAATCCCTTTGGCTGCGCCTCGGCCCCTTCATGCGCCGTGCGGGCGAAACGCTGTCGCAGACCTATCAGGTCGACCGGCATGCCGAGGCGCTGGCCGCCATCATCGCGCGCGACGCCGAAGCCCTCAAGGCCGCCATCGTCGCCGATATCCGCGACGGCACCGGCCATCTGGGGCGCGGCCATTTCGAGCGCATCGCCGCCCTCGGCCGAACGGGTTGAGGCAAGGCGCGCCGCCCGCGCTATTTTCTCCCCGCATGCTTGCCGATCCGATAGAATGGCCGCTAGACCCTGTGCGGGATTGCATGTCACGGAGGATGCCTTGAGCGACGACAATGTTCTGAAATTCGAACGCCGGAAACCGAAGCAGGAAAAGAAGCCTCTCGCGCCCGGTCCGAAAAAGGGGCTGATCTGGCTTGCCGTCGTCGTCGTGATCGCACTCGTGTGGGCTTACTACCAGTTCATCGCCCCGCAGGGCCTTTGACAGGTCAGGCCCGCCCCGCGCCTACTTCTTCTCCTTCAATAGGAGAGCGGCCTCGACGCGGTTGCGAGCCCCGAGCTTCCTCAGAACGTTGGTCACATGGAACTTCACCGTTTTCTCATGGACCTCGAGCTTGCCGCCGATCTCGCGATTGCTGTGCCCTCGTGCCAGTAGTTCCAGGATGCGGAGTTCCTGAGGGGTCAGGCGGGCGAGGGGGGCCGTTTCCACCTTGCCGCTCAACCGGGTGAGAAGACCGAGGCCGAGGCTCGGCGATACGAAGGATTCGCCCGCTGCGACGCTTTTGACGGCGGCGATCAGGTCGTTCGCGCCGATGCCCTTCAGGACATAACCCGCCGCCCCGGCCTCGATCGCCCGCATCACGTCATGGCCGTCGTCCGAGCCGGTCAGCATCAGGATGCGCGGCGGTCTTTGCGTCGCGGTGATCGCCGCGGCCGCCTCGATGCCGTTGCCGGGCATGGAGATGTCGAGCAGGATGACGTCGGGCTCATGCCGCTCGACCAGCTCGAGCGCCTGGCTGCCCGAACATCCTTCCGCGACGACCGTGATCGCCGGATCGAGAGCGAGCGATTGCGTGACGCCTGCCCTGAACAGCGGATGATCGTCGACCACAATGATCCTGATCGGCGCGTTCATGCTTCCTCTCCCCCGTTCAGGATCGCGCTCATTTCAATGATAGTGCCCTGCGGGCCGTGACGCACGGAAAAGGTGCCGCCAAGGCTCTCGACGCGCTCGCGCAGCCCGAGCAGCCCGAGGCTGCCGTCGGGCCGCTCCGCGCGCCCGCCCGCGCCCGCGCCGTCATCGCTGACACGCAGGACGACGAGATCGCCGTCGTGCCGGCACTCGACGGCCTGCCCGTGTCCGCCGGCATGACGATAGGCGTTGTTGAGGCCTTCCTGCACGAAGCGATAGGCGCACAGGCGCACCGCCTGGGGGGTGTCGAGCGGCACGCCCTCGCAGATCACGCGGACGGCGGTTCCGGTTCTCTGCTCATGCACGCGCGCCACGCTTGTGACGATTTCACATAGGGAAAGCTGCTGGATTTCCGGCAGCATCAGGCCTCGCGCGATCGCGCGCATGTCACGCAAGGCATCGCCGAGAAGGTCTTCGATCGCCGACAGGATCGTCTCCCGTCCGCTCCGGTTCGATGCACGCCGGACCTGCTCGATCTTGAGGGCGGAAAGACCGATGAGCTGGACGGGGCCGTCGTGCAGTTCGGCGCCCACATTGCGCAGGTAGCTTTCGTTCATCTCCACGAGCCGGCCCGAGGCCCGCTGGACCTTCATGCGCAACTCGCTGTTCTGGTTGGAGACGCGCTCGATCTCGGCAAGACGGTTCTGAAGGGCAATCTGCTGCTGCCCGATCAGCCGGCTGTTGCGATAGACGACTGCGGTCAGGGCGGCGGCGATCGACAGGGCCGCCCCGATAACGACGAGCCATGTGTGTATGCGCACCCGCAGCAGCTTGGCCTCCAGCGGTTGCGTCAATTCGTGGATTTCGACGACGGCGATGATGCGGCCGGACCTGTGTTCGCGCAGGGGAACGTAGATCTCCAGGTATTTCGTCGTCCAGGCCCGCGCGACATGTTCGCCGGCCGCAAGGTCGGTGTATCGCGCCGAAACCTCGCCGTCGAAGGCCATGGCGGCGCCTTCCGGCAGCGGGAACCGGCCGCCGATCAGGCCGGAGGTCGTCGAATAGGCGACGAGTCCGTCGTTCCGCCAGATATCGACATGGGCGAAGCGGCCGGCGAAGGCACCGTTCTTCAACGTCGCGTCGAGACGGACGATGGCCTGTGTGCCGAGGAGATCGCGATGCGCGAGTTCCTGGACGAGCGGCGACAGGAGGCTGTCGAGGAAAAGGGCCGAGCTTGCCGCCGTGCTTTCCACCGCCGCGCGGGTGACGATCCCGGAGATGACGACGCCCGCCAGGAACATCGCCGCCAGCATGACGATGCCGCCGGAAAGCGCGAACTGTATCGACTGGCTGAGGCTTCGAAAGCCGCGCGCCCGGTGAAAGCGTGGCGATGTGGCTGCTGCTTCGACCATACGACAAAGGTGCTCCGTTGCCTCTGCCGCCAGACGACCACGGAACCCCTTTGCCGGCTACTGCCGATGGTCCAATCATCTGCTTGGACCAAAGTCCAGGGTCGCCCCCGCCTTGCGATCAGGGCCGATTGCCCTTTCGGGGAAGCAACTCGTCAGACCATCCGCCGTGGTGCGGAGGCTCCGGTCGGGCGCATCATTCCTGCGCAATGTCCATCGTGCGCGCCCAACGCAGCGCGCGGCTGGCCACACGGAAAAACGCCAGGAAACGCACCAGGGGGAGAATGGTCATGGTCAATATCGTCAAGCACGACCTGCAGTACATCTTGAAGCAGATCAAGATTGCCGAACGGCATGCTGCCGGCGAGGATCTCTATACGCTCGTGGCAGAGGCCGGAGGCGTGGATCCTAATTCTCCCGCCTCCGCGCAAATCCACCTGCTTCCCTACGGCCTGCGGACCGTCGACGGCAGCTACAACAACCTTGTCCCCGGCCGGGAGCACTGGGGCTCAGCCGACCAGCAGTTCCTGTCCCTGACCGATCCCCAGTTCACCCAGGGCACGGGCACCTTCTCCTACACATCCAACAACGACTACGCGCAGCCCGGCGACGTCGCCGATGCGCAACCCCGTCTGATCTCCAACCTCGTCGTCGACCAGACGCTCGACAATCCGGCGGCCATCGTCGCGGCGCTCGAATATGCCGGCGTTGTCGGACAGGCGCAGGTCGATGCCCTGCAGGCCATCCGCGCGGCCCACACCGTCGTCAAGACATTGCCGACGAATTCCCAGGCCTATGCGCTGGCCAAGGCACAGCTCGACGCGCTTCTCGTTGAGAACGGCATCGAGATGGACGGCCCGACGGTCTTCCTGCCCAACGTGTCGCCCGATATCGGCGACTCCGCACCCTTCAGCGCCCTGTTCACCCTGTTCGGGCAGTTCTTCGACCATGGCCTCGATCTCGTGGCCAAGGGCGGCAACGGCGTGGTCTATATTCCGCTCTCGCCGGACGATCCGCTCTACAACCCCGCCAGCCCGCACACCAACTTCATGGTCCTGACCCGCGCGACCACCGGCGATGGCGCACGCAACACGACGACGCCGTGGGTGGACCAGAACCAGACCTACGGCTCGCATGCCTCCAAGCAGGTCTTCATGCGCGAGTATGAGGACGGACCGGACGGAACGCCCGTTGCGACGGGCCGCCTGCTCGAAGGCAGCGGGCACGGCCTGGCGACATGGGCGGATGTGAAGGCACATGCCGAAGACGTGCTCGGCATCAGGCTCACCGATGCGGACATCGGCAATATCCCGCTGATCGCGACCGACGAGTACGGCAACTTCATCCCTGGGGCCAACGGCTATCCCCAACTGGTGGTCGGGCTCGGCGCGGACGGCCTCTTCGGGACCGCCGACGACATGCTTCTCGAAGGCGACCCGGCCAACCCCGTCGATCCGAGCGCCGTCGGCGCCTTCCGCACGGGCCATGCGTTCCTCGACGACATCGCGCACACGGCCGTTCCGGTCTTCGCCGCCGGCGTCCTCGCCGCCGATGCCGATGACGTGGCAGGCAACACGGTCGCAACCAACACCCGGGGGCAGAACGTCGAGTATGACGACGAGCTCCTGGATGCGCATTTCATCACCGGCGATGGGCGCGGGAACGAGAATATCGGCCTGACGACCATCCATCACATCTTCCATGGCGAACACAACCGCATGGTCGAGGAGACCAAGCAGGTCGCGCTCGAGGCGGCGGCGAATGGCGATATCGCATTCCTCAACGAGTGGCTGCTGGTCGATGTCACCGCCGTTCCGGCCAATCTCGAGGATCTCGTCTGGGATGGCGAACGCCTCTTCCAGGCAGCCCGCTTCGTCACCGAAATGGAATACCAGCATCTTGTCTTCGAGGAATTCGCCCGCAAGATGCAGCCGGATGTCGACGCCTTCCTGTTCGAGCCGGATCCCGACATCAACCCGGCGATCTTCTCCGAGTTCGCCAACGTGGTCTATCGCTTCGGCCATTCGATGCTCAACGAGAATGTCGACCGTGTCGCCGCCGACGGCTCGGCGAACCACATGTCGCTGTTCGAGGCCTTCCTCAATCCCGTCGCCTATGACGAGGGCGGGAGCCTGACCCATGCCGAGGCGGCCGGAGCGATCATCCGCGGGATGAGTGCACAGGTCGGCAACGAGATCGACGAGTTCGTCACGAACACCCTGCGCAACCAGTTGCTCGGCATCCCGCTCGACCTTGCGACGATCAACATCGCGCGCGGCCGCGACACCGGCATGCCGACCCTGAACGAGGCGCGCGCCCAGTTCCAGGCAATGGCGCACGGCGACAGCCAGCTGGCTCCCTATGCAAACTGGACCGACTTCGCGCTCAACCTCAAGAACCCGGCCTCCATCGTCAACTTCATCGCCGCCTACGGCACGCATGCGACGATCGCGAACGAGACCACGGTGGAAGGCAAGCGCGCCGCGGCGATGGCGATCGTGTTCGGCACGGCGGAGACGTTCTGGGACGAAAGCCTCGGGGCGAACCGGACGATCGCGTCGCCCGGCGACCGCACGGCCTTTCTTTCCGGCACGGGCCCCTATGCCGATGGGCTCGGCGGCCTTTCCAACGTCGATCTGTGGGTGGGCGGCCTTGCCGAGAAGAAGATGGATTTCGGCGGCATGCTCGGCTCGACCTTCTCCTTCATCTTCGAGCTGCAGATGGAAAACCTGCAGGACGGCGACCGCTTCTACTATCTCTCGCGCGTCCAGGGGCTCAACCTGCTCTCCGAACTCGAAGGCAACTCGCTTTCCAAGATGGCCCTGCGCACGACCGACCTTGGCGAAACGGGCACGGCGATCCCCGGCGATTTCTTCTCGCGTCCGGACCGGGTCCTCTATCTCGACGCGGCAAGGCAACTGGCCATGACGGGCAAGAGCGATCCCGTCCAGGACAATCCCTATCTCGAGGCCCTGTCTCCATTGGTCGAGCGCCGCGATGCCGACGGCGACGGCGTTGCCGAGTACCTGCGCTACAACGGCGTCGAGCACGTCGTCGTCCAGGGCACCGACGGCGACGATCACATCATCACCGGCGAGGGCGACGACACGATCTGGGGCGGGGCCGGCAACGACCGCCTGGAAGGCGGCTACGGCGTGGACCATATCCACGGCGGCTCGGGCGACGACATCATCACCAATGCGGGCACCGATATCGGCGCGATGGACTTCCTCCATGGCGAGGAAGGCAATGACGTCATTCACGGTGGCAGCGGGCTTTCGCTGATCTTCGGCAACGAAGGCAACGATTTCCTGATCGCCGGCCCCGACGGCAAGACCGTCATGGGCGGCATCGGCAACGACTTCATCCTCGGTGGCGACGGCATGGATTTCCTGCTCGGCGAGGCCGGCGACGACTGGCTGGAAGGCGGCGGCCGCTTCGATACGCTTGCGGGCGAGAACTCCGAGCTGATGTTCAACTCCACCATCGTCGGCAACGACGTGCTGAACGGCCAGAACGGCGATACGGACTATGACGCCGAGGCCGGCGACGACATCATGTTCCAGGGCGTCGGCATCCAGCGCAGCAACGGCATGTCCGGCTTCGACTGGGCGATCCACAAGGACGATCCCGTGGCGGCGAATTCCGATCTCGGCATCCCCATCTTCGCCAACCAGGAAGCCTTCATCCTGCGGGACCGCTTCGATCTGGTGGAGGGGCTTTCCGGCTGGAAATTCGACGACGTGCTGACGGGCCGCGTGGTACCGGTCAACACCCGGGTCGAGGCAACCGGAACGGCGGCCATCCCCGGCCCGGATTCGCCGCTCTATTCCTACTCGAACGCCCTTCTGGAGCGCAATGTCGCGCTCATCGACGGGCTGGATATGCTGGTCGCCCATCGCCAGCGCCATGTCGAAGTCGGCAACGACGGCGTCGCGGAGACCGTCGTCCTCGAAACGGCCGACGCCTCCGACATCCTGCTCGGCGGCGGCGGCAGCGACCGCATCAAGGGCCTTGCCGGCGACGATGTCATCGACGGCGACAAATGGCTCAACGTGCGCATCCGGATCGTCGCGAACGGCGAGACCTACACGGCCGACGGCATGACGAAGAAGGTCTACCTCGAAACCGACATGGTGAAGGGCGCGGTACGGGCGGGGGCATCGGCACAGTTCGGCGGACGTTCCCTCGACATGCTGATGCTGGCCGGCGTGCTGAATCCGGGTCAATTGTCGATCGTGCGCGAGATCGTCGACGGCAATGCCGCGGGCGACATCGACACGGCCGTCTATACGGACATTCGCGAGCACTACGGCTTCGGCGTGAACACCGACGGTAGCCTCTATGTCGACCACGCGCCGCCGGCGACGGACGAGACCGATCCCCTCGCCGAGAACATCGAGGGCGTGACCGAGCGGCCCGTTCTCGATGGCCGCGACACGGTGCGCAACATCGAGCGGCTCGAATTCACCGACCTGACGATGAACGTCATCTCCGGCACGGACGCCAACGAGACGCTGAATGGCGACGTCGCCGGCACCGGCCTCACCCACGACGTCCTCATGGGCTTTGCGGGCAACGATACGCTCAACGGCCTTTCCGGCAACGACGTGCTGATCGGCGGGGCCGGCAACGACACGCTGCGCGGCGGCGCCGGCGACGACATCTATGTCTTCGGCCTCAATGACGGCACGGACCGCATCGAGGAGACGTCCGGCAACGACCGGATCAGCGTGGCGACCAACGGCGAGGCGCTCTCTGCCCTCAACTTCAGCCGGGCCGCCAATGGCGATCTCGTCATCACGCTCAACGGGCAGACGATCCGCGTGGCGGGCCAGTTCAACGGTGCCGGCAGCACCGTCGAGACGATCACCTTCGACGGCGGCAGCTATCACGGCTACGAGCTTTATCTTGCCGACGACGAGGGCGACGAGATCATGCGCGGCAGCTACGCGCTGCACACGGGAACGGGCACCACGCTTGAGGCGGCACCGGACGTCGATACCATTCTGGTCGATCTGGGCAGTTCCCAGGCAACGACGCTGCTGGGCAATACCGGCGACGACATGCTGTTCGGCAACAACGGTGCCGATACGCTCAATGGCGGCGCCGGCGCCGATCTGCTGGTCGGCGGCGCCGGCGGCGACACCTACATCGTCGATGACATCGGCGATACGGTGGTCGAATTGGAGAACGGCGGAACGGACACAGTCCAGACGACGGTGGCGAGCTACATTCTCGACGCGAACGTCGAGAACCTGACCTATACCGGGACCGGCACCTTCACCGGGGCTGGCAACGAGCTCAACAACGTCATCACCGGCGGCGCCGGCAATGACAGCCTTTACGGCGGGGCCGGCAACGACCGGCTGGTCGGCGGCGACGGGGACGACTTCCTCCATGGCGGGGCCGGCGACGACGTCATCAATGCCGGCAACGGCAACGACGCGGTCAATGGCGGTGCCGGCAACGACACGATCAATCTCGGCGCCGGCTTCAGCAGGCTGGTCTATGACGAACTGGATTTCGGCGACGATGTCGTCTCCAGCTTCGACGCAAACCCCACCGGCGGCGGCCAGGACAAGATCGACCTCAGCGGCCTCGGCATCACCGAGGCGGACTTCGACGCACGCGTTTCCATCACCTCCAACGGCACCACGACGCGCATCGACATCGCCGGCGGCGGATCGATCACGCTCAACGGCGTTTCGGGGACGGGCAACAATACGGTGGACCGCACGGATTTCATCCTTGCCGGCGAAAATATCATTCCCGGAACGGATGGCGACGATACGCTCGACGGGACTGCGGGCGCCGATATCATTCTCGGGAACGGCGGGAGCGACACGATCAACGGCGGATCGGGCGACGACGTCATCGACGGCGGGGCAGGGGACGATTTCCTCTTCGGCGACAGCGGCGACGACATCATCCACTGGCAGGCGCCGAATGGCGGCTGGGACGTGGTCGATGGCGGGTCGGAGGGCATTGCCGGCGATACCTTCGTCATCACCGGCGACGATTCCTACGAGATCTTCCGCTTCTATCCCGCCGAGGACGCCGAGACCGTCATTCCGGGCCTCGCGCTTCGCGGCGGCGGCACGGAGATCGTGGTGACCCGCTCGGTCGTGGTGAACGGCATCGAGGGCGCTCCGCAGGTCATCGCCGAATTGTCCGAGATCGAGGAGATCGTCATCAACGGCAGCCCGGCGAGCGGTGCAGGAACCGCCGGCGGCGACCGCTTCGAACTGATCGGCGACTTCGCCGAGCAGGGCGAGGAGACCAGCCTGCGGCTGAACACGATCACCATCATCGGCTCGGAGGGCGACGATACGGTCGACATCTCGCAGCTCGCCTCGGCTCACCGCGTCGTCTTCAAGACCAAGGGCGGCAACGACACGATCATCGGCACGCTGCGGCCGCAGGATGTCGTGCAACTGCCGAACGAAACGACCATCGACGACTACGACATGGTCCGGAACGTCAACGGCTCCACCACGCTCGTGGGCGAGGGGCATTCGCTGACTTTCTTCAGCAATGGCGGCCTGCCGCAATTCGTCTCGGAAGGCGACGGGACCGTGCCGGGCGATTTCATTCCGCCAGCGACCGGCAACCAGAACGAAGAGGACGAGGACGACGATAACGACAACGGCGTCGTGCCGGACGGCAACGACGATGAGGACGACAACGACGACGATGACAATCAGGCCGGCGGGACGGAGGACGACGACGATGCCTCCGGGGTCCTGATCGGCACCGTGAACGGCGAGGCCATCGTCGGCGGCAACGGACGGGACATGATCTTTGCCGGCGACGGCGCCGACAACGCGCTCGGCGGCAGCGGCAACGACATGATCTACGGCGATGCCGGCAACGACCGCCTCTTCGGTGAAGCCGGCGACGACCTGCTCGACGGGGGCCTCGGCAACGACACGGTCTTCGGCGGCGACGGCAACGACATCTTCGTGGCGGCGGTGGGCGACGGCGACGACGTCTACTACGGCGACCACATGAACGGCGGCACCGGCAACGACACGCTCGACATGTCCGCCATCAATGCGAACATCACGGCCGATCTCGGCACCGGCTTCAACGGCCGCGGCAGCGTGGTCAGCGCCCAGTCCGGCTCCGATACGATCTGGGGTATCGAGAACATCGTCACCGGGTCGGGCAACGACGTCATAACGGCGAGCGCCGCCGTCAACGTGATGGACGGGGGCGCGGGCAACGACATCTTCCGCTTCCTGTCGGCAGGCGATGCGCATGGCGACACCATCATGGGCTTCCAGCCCGGGGACAGGCTGGACCTCAGCGGAATGGACGCTAACTGGGCGGCTTCCGGCAACCAGGCCTTCACGCTGGTTTCCGGCGCTTTCTCCGGTGCGAGCGGCGAACTGCTTGTCACCCACGAGAACCGCGACGGCATCGACTACACCGTCGTCGAGGGCAACGCCTCCGGTGGCAACACCGCGGACTTCAAGCTCTCGATCAAGGGCTCGCACAACCTGACGGCCAGCGATTTCGATCTCTGACACACATGGGACCGGAGGCGCATGAGGCGCCTCCGGCAAGCGAAATCCAGTTCAGCGGGTGACAGTCATGCGTTCCAAAGAGCCGATGTCCGCAGCCAGGCGGAAGAATGCGGAGAAACTGACCGGCGGCTTCCGCGCCGTCGGCCTCTTCCTCTTCGTCATGTCCGGCATCATCAACATCCTGGCGCTGACGGGCGCCTTCTACATGCTGCAAATCTACGACCGCGCACTGACGAGCGCGAGCATCCCGACGCTGCTCGCCATCTCGATCCTGGCGGTCGGCCTCTATTTCTTCCAGGGCCTCTTCGATATCCTGCGTGCACAGATCCTCGTGCGGATCGGTGCGCGCCTCGACCGGAAGATCGCGCCGCTGGCCCACCGTGTCGCTGTCGACATGCCGCGCTTCGGCTTCTCGACGGCGGAATCGCTCGAGCGCGGGCGCGACGTCGATACGGTTCGCAGCTTTCTCGGCAGCCAGGGGCCGATCGCCCTGTTCGACCTGCCGTGGATGCCGCTCTTCCTCGCGTTCGTCTACATCCTCCACCCGCTTCTCGGGGCGCTCGCCCTCGGTGGGGCGGTCGTGCTGACGCTCCTGACCATCGCCACGGAACTGATGACGCGGCGGCTGGCGGGCGCCACCCATACGGCCGTGGTGACCCGCAACGCGATTGCCGATTCCAATGCCCGCAACGCCGATATCCTGAAGGCGATGGGCTTTGCCCGCCGGGCCGTCGAACGGTTCGACCGCGCCAATGAGGACCACCTTCATCTCCAGACGCGCGCCAACGACATCACCGGCACGTTCGGCGCCATTTCGCGCGTCGTGCGGATGATCCTGCAATCGGCGGTGCTGGGGCTGGGCGCATACCTGACCATCCAGGGTCAGCTTTCCGCCGGCGCCATCATCGCCGCCTCCGTCGCCTCGGCACGGGCGCTGGCGCCGATCGATCTTGCCATCGGCAACTGGAAGAGCGTCGTTGCGGCGAGGGCGGCCTTCCAGCGGCTGCGCGAAACGGTGGTTGCCCTGCAGTCAGCGCCCGAACCGATGGACCTGCCGGCACCGGAACGCTCGCTGAAGGTCGAAGGCCTCACCGTCGCCGCACCGGGGTCAGGCCGGGTGCTGCTGAGCGACGTCAGCTTCGAGCTCAGGGCCGGCCAGGCCCTCGGCGTCATCGGCTCCAGCGGCGGTGGCAAGACCACCCTCGCACGCGCACTGACCGGGATATGGCCGACACTGCGCGGCAGCGTGCGGCTGGACGATGCCGAGCTGACACAATGGGAAGACGCCCGGCTCGGCTCCTATATCGGCTATCTGCCGCAGGAGGTCTCGCTGCTCGACGCCACCATCGAGGAGAACATAGCCCGTCTCGATGAGGCCGCGGAGGCGCGGGCCATCGTCAAGGCGGCCGCGGCAGCGGGCGTCCATCCCATGATCGTGCGCCTGCCCGATGGCTACAAGACGGAACTGGGGCCGCTCGGGGTGTCGCTTTCCGGTGGCCAGCGCCAGCGCATCGGCCTTGCCCGCGCGCTTTACGGCGATCCCTTCCTCGTCGTGCTCGACGAGCCGAACTCCAACCTCGACAGCGAGGGCGAGGCGGCTCTCACCGCCGCCATCGAGGGCGTGAAGTGTCGCGGCGGCATCGTCGTCGTCATCGCGCACCGGCCGAGCGCGCTCGCTGCGGTCGACATGGTCGCGGTGGTGCAGAACGGGAAGATGACGGCCTTCGGGCCGAAGGAAGACGTGCTCGGCGCCGTCATCCAGGCAACGCCGCCCGCACCGGCCGCCGCTTCCGCAAGCCACATGAGAATGGAGCGCGCAGGTCTTGCGGCGCGGGTTTTGACATGATCATCGATATCAAGGCAACAAGGCAGGCACCCGCCGAGCCCGATCCGTCCAGGCGCTATGTCCTGAAGGGAGCGGAGCTCAAATCCAGGACGCCCTTTGCGCTGGGCCTGATGCTGGCGGGGCTGGTCCTCTATCTCCGCTCCTTCTTCGAGAGCAACGCCCGCCCGGCAGAGGAGGGGGAGGAGGATCGGAAGACTGAAAAGGAAGACGAGGGGTCGTCCACGGGCGCGGGCGTCGCGCAGGATCTCGTTCTGCCTGTCGATCACGCGCTTTCGTCCCCGGACGATTATCCGCAGGAAAGCGACCTGCCGGCCGACGAGCGCTTCCTGAAGGAACTTGCCCGGCCGGAGAGCCTGCAGGCAGGTATCACCTTCGATATCGACGTCAAGGGATGGGTGGGCGCGAAATCGTTCGGCTTCGGGTCCCTTGCGGCCAACGACAATGCGTTCCCCGGATCGCTCTTCCACGCGCCTGCCACGGGGAGCAACCCCGGAGGCGGAAAGAGCCGGCCCGACATTCCCGGTGCGGGCTCAGCAGGGCCGGACGACGGCGAGACGGAGACCGACGCTCCCGGCGAGGACGGCGAGACGGAGCGGGCCAACCGCGCGCCGCGCGTCACGGGACCCGTCTATCTGCTGGATGTCACGGGCTGCGCCTCGCTGGTCATCGCTCTTTCCGATCTGCTGCGCAACGCCCAGGATCCGGATGGCGACGTGCTCTCCATACGCAACCTGACGATTTCCCACGGCACGCTGGTGCCGGCGAACGGATATTGGCTGTTCCAGGGCGGAGCGAAGCTCGAAGGGCAGGTGACGCTCAGCTATCAGATCACGGACGGCGACTTCTTCGTCGACCAGGTCGCCTATTTCAACGTCCGGCGAAACGTCATCGAGGGATCGGACGGCAATGACATCATCCTCGGCATGGCCTGCGGCGACGATATCGCCGGCGGGGCCGGGGACGACAACATCGATGCGAGGGGCGGCGACGACGTCGTTGCCGGCGGGAACGGTGACGATCACATCGTGGCGGGAGACGGCGACGACATCGTCTTTGCCGGCAACGGCGATGATATCGTCTTCGGCGGTGCGGGCAACGACACGATTTCCGGCGGCGACGGCGACGACCGGCTTTACGGGGATGACGGGAACGACGTCCTCTTCGGCGACGCAGGAAACGACATGCTGTTCGGCGGCGCCGGCGCCGACATCCTCGACGGGGGTGAAGGGGACGACCGCCTTTATGGCGACGACGGCGACGATCTTCTGATCGACGGCCCCGGCCGTGACGTCAATTTCGGCGGTGACGGCGACGACCGGGTCGTGGCCGCACCCGACGGGGACGACGACATCCATGACGGCGGCGACGGCCACGATACGATAGACTATTCCCGCACTGCCTCCGGCGTGACCATCGACCTTGACGAAGGCCGCGCATCCGGTGTCGAAATCGGAAGCGACACGCTCTCTTCCTTCGAGGCCGCCATTGGCGGAAGCGGAAACGATTACATCACCGCGAGCACGCGGCACGCGACCGTCCTGACGGGCGGCGCGGGCGACGACGTCTTCCGGTTCCTGCCTCCGGCCCTGCCGGCGGAAGGTGCCGGGCCTCCTGTTGCGGCAAATCACATCATCCTCGATTTCGCCGTCGGCGACCGGATCCACATGTCGAAGTATGACATCTTCGAACGGGTGCTCGACAGGCACGAAGACCAGTTCGAGGCGATCTACGGCGACGACTTCGAAGAGGACGACATTGCCATCCGCTACCGCCACGACCGGGTCGACGAACTGAGCCGGACGGTCATCGAGGCGGATTTCAACCGGGACGGCATCTGGGAAACGACCGTGACGATCGACGGGGCTCGCATGCTCGTCGTCATCGAACAGGTTTGACGGGAGGCTTCAATGAGCAAGGAAAACAGCAATCCCTTTCGCATCGGTCCGCGGGTATTTGCCGGCACGACGCTCGGCTTCCTCCTGGTTGCCGGTGCGGGCGGCTGGGCGGCGACGATGCAATTGTCCGGTGCGGTCATCGCGCAAGGGCAGATCGCGGTGGACCAGCAGATAAAGGCCGTCCAGCATCGCGACGGCGGCATCGTCAGCGAGATCGCGGTGCGCGAGGGCGATCAGGTGAAGGAGGGGCAGGTTCTGCTTCGCCTCGACGACGCCCAGACGCGGGCCGAACTGTCCATCGTCAAGGCGCAGTTGCTTGAGCTCAGCGTCCGCAGGGCCCGCCTTCTGGCAGAGCGCGATCTGCTGGCGCATATCGAGTTTCCCGGCGATCTCGACATTCGCCACGCGGAAACGCGCCTGCTCGTTACCGGCGAGCAGCGGCTGTTCGAGGGCAACCGCCTGAACCGGGAAAGCCGAAAGCAGCAGCTCGAACTCGGCACGGTGCAGGTCGGAAAGGAGATCGTCGGGCTGGAGGCCCAGCGAAGCTCCAAGGCCGACGAGATCGCCCTGGTGGAAGAGCAGCGGGCCAAACTCGAAAAGCTCACCCGTCAGCAATTGATCGAGCGCGCGCCGCTCTACGCGGCGAACCGGGATTTCGCAAGGCTCCAGGGAGAACAAGGGGAGATCGATGCCGCCATTGCCCGCGCGCGCAGCAAGGTGAACGAGATCCGCCTGCAGATCATCGCCATCGATGAGACGGCGCGCACGGAGGCACAGCGCGAACTGACGGCGGTGGAGACCAAGGTGTCCGAGCTTCAGGACAGGCAGATGGCGATATCCGACCGCCTGTCGCGCACCGAGATACGCGCACCGCTCGCCGGCACGGTCAACGAGCTCAACATCCACACGATCGGCGGTGTCATCACCCCGGCCGAAGTGCTGGTAACCATCGTTCCGGCGAATGCGCGGCTGAAGGTCGAGGTCATGCTGCAGCCGGCGGCCATCGACCAGGTCGAGCCCGGCAGCGCCGCGCGCCTGCGCCTTACGGCGCTGAACCAGCGGACGACGCCGGAGCTTTCCGGCCTGGTGTCCCATGTCTCGCCCGCCACCACGCGCGATACGGCCAGCGGCCAGCTCTTCTACAAGGGAGATGTCGAGATCGGCGAAGGGGAACTGGCCAAGATCGGCAAGAGCCGGCTCATTCCGGGCATGCCGGTGGAGGTTTACGTCACGACCAGCGAACGGACCGCGCTTTCCTACCTCGTAAAGCCGATCGTCGACCAGTTCAGCAAGGCGTTCCGCGAGCGCTGACCTCTTCAGTCCCCGGTGGCAAGGCTATTGGCGCCTGCCGCTTTGCGTGTATCCTGCCAAGGGGGAAATGGAACGGGTGCCGCCTGTCATGGAGGAGCACGAAAGGGAGAAGGGCTGGCTTTCGGGCCTGAACCTGTCGAGCCAGTTCCTGGCGGCGGCGGCAGTGGTGCTGTGCCTCTCGATGGCGGTGCTCGGAACCTGGATCAACCGGCAGATCACACGAAGCGTCCTTGCGGTCTCCGGTTCGGCCGGGGCCGCCTTTCTCGAGGCCTTCGTCGAACCGCTGGTCCAGGATATCGGTCCGGACGGCCGATTGCCGGCAGAAAGCCAGAAGGCACTTGATGCGCTGCTCTTCGACGACCAGCCGATCCGCAGGAGCATCATCTCCGTCAAGATATGGAGAGTCGATGGCACGGTGATCTACGTCAACGAGCCGAAGGACCTGATCGGCCGGAAATTCTTCTCGGCGGATGTCGCCAGGGCCGCAGGCGGTGAGGTCATCGCCGAGTTCGACGACATGACGAGCGGGGAAAGCGCCCATGAACAGAAGCTCGGCCTCTCCACGATCGAAGTCTATGCGCCCTTGCACCGCAATACGACAGGGGAGGTGATCGCCGTCGGCGAGATCTACGAGAATGCAGAAATCCTCGACGCACAGCTCGAACTCGGCGTGATGCGGACCTGGATCGTCGTGTGCTTCACCACCCTGGTCATGCTCACGGTGCTTTACCTGATCGTTCGCCGGGGGAGCCGGCTGATATCGCGGCAGCGGGCCGAATTGCAGGCGCGTTTTCGGGATTCGCAGCAGTTGGCGGCGACGAACGAGGAGCTTCGCCTGAAGGCCGAGCGCGCCAGGCTGGACGCCAATGCCGCCAATGAAGAACTGATCGGGCGAATAGGCCTCGATCTTCACGACGGCCCGATACAGATCCTGAGCCTGTTGATGCTAAGGCTTGGCAGGCTCCGGAGCGGCGGACCGACGAAGGAAACGGCCGCCCATACCGCGGCAATCGAGGAGCTGACGGCGGGCGTCATCCATGAATTGCGTGTTCTTTCGGCGGGTCTGGTCTTGCCGGAGATCGGCGATCTCGGGGTCAGGGAGGCCATCAGGCTCGCCGCCGAGCGCCATGAAAACCTGACCGGCACCCGGGTCGACGTCGAATTCGGCGATCTGCCGAAGCATGTCACCGGCGCCCTGAAGATCTGCATCTATCGCATCGTCCAGGAATCGCTGAACAACGCATTCAAGCATGCCGGCGGCGCCGGGCAGCGCGTCCACGCCGAACTGAGGGGCGCCAATATCGGATTGCGGATAGCCGATAGCGGCGGCCTCGCAGCGGAGCACAGGTCCCCTGCCGGCGATGGGTCCAGGCTTGGCCTGCGCGGCATTCAAAGCCGCGTCGAAACCTTCGGCGGCACTGTCGTCATTCGATCGGAGGCGGGCGGAACGGTGGTCGACGTCGAATTGCCCATCAGCAAGCTTGCGCAGATCGAGGCCGGCCTCAAGCCCGTGCCCGCGCCTTGAACGCGGTGGAAACCCTTCAATTGAGAAGGCCGCTGCCCTTCCGGCCGCTCGCCTTCTCGGCGGTGAAACCGCCAAGCTCCTGCGCGGCCAGCACGACCTCGACCCGGTTGCGGGCATGCAGCTTCTGCATCAGCAGGGTCATATAGTGCTTGACCGTTTTCTCGCTGATCTGGAGACGGTGGGCAATCTCCTTGTTCGTCCTGCCGAGCAGGAGAAGCCGGACGATCTGGTCCTCGCGAACGCTCAACCTGACCGCCTGCGACGCGGACCGGGGCATTGCCGACGTGCGAAGCGCCGAAATCACCTTTCCGGCAAAGCTCGGCGTGATGAACGTCTCGCCGGAAAGCACCGTTTCGATCGCCTGCATCAGTTCTTCGTCCGTGCTGCCCTTCAGCACATAGCCGATGGCCCCCGCCTCGAAGGCCCTCACCGCATGGTCGATCCCGGCGGAGGCGGTGAAGACGATGACCTTGGTCCGGGGCGCGACTTCACGGCTGCGATGGATCGCCGCAAAGACATCCCCCGGCATGTTCAGGTCGAGCAACAATATATCGGGATGCATCGTCGTCGAGACCTCGACGACATCGGAAGCGCAACGCCCCGTGCCGAGTACCTTGAACCCCGGCATCTCGGAAAAGATATGCGCCAGCCCGCCCAGCAGCACCGGGTGATCATCGACAAACGCTATGGAGACGACTGCCATACACGAAGCTCCCTCTTGCAGGTATAGATTGTAGGCCCAGTGCAGAACGGCGTAAATCGATAAGTTAACACATGGTAAATTAAAGTCACAGCATCTGAATGGCGCCTGCCGATGCCCGACATTCTCGGCCCGGGAAACGCAGGCATTCCAATCAGCAAGAAACTCCGCCTGGAGCTACCGATCACAGTGACCCACCGCTACCATCAATCAGCAGTGTGTTTGGGCGGAATACGAGAAACTGTTGTGTAGACGCCGGCGCGCACCACGCGGGAACGCAACGATGCAAGCAGGGCGTCTCTCATCCGGCTGAATTCAGCCGGTTGCATATCGCCACCGCCCCCAGACAAGCCTTCTGACTTATAGCCAAGATTAAATGTGTACCGTTCCGGAGCGGATCGTTCATCCACCGCAAAACACACCCGCCGAACCCGCGATAGTCTTCTTACTCGTTGCTACGCGCTATGCGTCCTCTCTTCCGCGACGCCCTTTCTCGTTGCCAGAACCCGGTGGCCTGCCGCGGCGCTGCTTCCCCCATTCACGCACTGTAGCCGTTTGGCCTGCAGACGAATTGCCTCAAGCGAAACGTTGTCTTTGGAGTATGAGCGAGGACACATGCGAACCGTCGGGTGTGGGATCGACCAAGAAACGGCTCGGCGCTGAGACAGCCTTTCCTTCGATTTATCCTGTGGAGAAGCGCAAGTCCCGCATGGTCCGCGGCTGATAGATAGATGACAGCGCTCAGAAACGGGGATCAGTATCCCACGTGCAAGCAGGAGAGGGACAATGACAACCACAAATGAAATTGCAGACAAGATCGCCGGCGATCATGGGCTAACCAAGGTGCAAGGCAAAGCCATCGTGGAGGCGGTGCTCGCGCAGATCACTGCAGCGGCCGTCGCTGGCGCGGAAACTTCGCTTCCGGGGTTCGGTAAGTTCAAGGTAAAAGATACGCCCGCGCGTGAAGCGAGAAACCCGGCAACCGGCGCTACGATCAAGGTGGCCGCGGCGAAGAAGCTGACGTTCTCGCCGGCAAAGTCCCTTAAGGACGCGCTCAACAAATAGCAGGCATCGACGGCGACGCACGCTGGGGCATTCTTGCCTCTATCTATCATCTCCCGATGAACGGTAGGTTGCGTGTGCGGTATTGCCGATGCCTGACTTGTGGAAGGCCAGCCCGGTCGCCACTATCAAGGCCCCCGGGAGCCAAGAGTCGGTCACGAGGTCACGATCTGCTTGCCATGTATCTCATGCTTGCCTGATCGAGCCGAGACGCAAGGCCGCAGTTTATACCGAGCATCGCTCGCCTTGATGTATCTGCACAGATCGATGAGCGTTTGAAACGCACCAGCCTACCAAAGCGCCGCGGGAGAAGGCGTGACCATAATTGCGCCTTCTCCTTTGGCTGTTCATGAGTAGGCCGGGTTCAATTCCGGCGTTTTTGAGCTGGATGATTGGCTTCGTCGAAGAGCCATCCGTGGGGAATGATCCTCAAGCGATCTGCGGGAAAGGGCCGGATTAGCAGCGGAACCATTTCCATTCGTTGGATACACGATCCAGGGTACCGTTGGCTATAGCCGACGCAAGCCGAGACCACATGCGGTCGCGCCTAAATCTCACAAGATCACCACTCGATTCCGAAAGCGCTAGATCCGCATATTTCGACAACAGCGGTGGAATTCCACCGGCAGCTTCCATCTCATGAAGCGGATCAGGTTCGGCGCGCAGCAGAACGCGGTGCCCCCATACACTGGACCGCTCGTCTGCCGACATGGCCGCGAGCAAATCGACGTCATCAGACTGCTGGATGCCGATCGATGTCAGATACCGCATCAGGGGATAGTAGACGACTTGCCTACACCCACCCAGAACCCTGGTGCCGGGCAAGATGGAAATCACAAGAAACGCCGTGAAAAGACTGGGGAGGATCGCACGCGCGCGGAGCGCGGCCGCCAAGCGAGATGGGCTGAACTCGACTTCGAAATGCGACGCCTTGTCTGCCCTGAGGCGACCCGCAACAAGGCGCAACGGAACCACGCGGTGCTTTTCCAGTCGCCAGAAGAAATCCGTCGTTCGCCGCACCCATCCGGCCCATGATCCGGCATTCAATTGGTCGATCACAGTCAGTATCGACTTGACAACAGTCCCGTCGCCAGCGAACTGGGTTGCCATCCAGGAACTGGAGTCTTCGAGATGATCGGCGATCAGATCGGCCACATCGAAATCATCCAGTTGAAGCAACTTGACCGAAGGGGGAAACACCCGGCCCCAGAGCGCATGGTTACCCGCCTTGATCGCCTCGGCGGCCGACCGGAATTCGGCGTCAGGGAGTTCGGCGAGGAGGCGGATCGCGGACGGATTGGGCGCTGTCTGACGCTTGGCGTTCGTCAGCGCGTACCGATAGGATCCATTCAGGCAGCCGATGCTGCCACCATCCATTCGGCTGCGTGGTAGGCCGAACAAATTGAGTGTCTCGCCGCCGATTCGAAGCCAACCCGGTCCCTTTTTCGCGCGTTCGTTGAAGCTCGAGGTCGAGACAGAGTAGGTAATATGCCAGTTCCGACTGTGAGCCATCAGGCCCATTAAACTGAACAGATGCGTGTAGAAGGCGTCGGGCTCGAGCAGGAGCAGGCAATGCGGGCCGGTCTGCAATACCGGAGATGCAAGGAGTTCGCGTCCTGCTGCCCGAGCTTGTTCGTCCGCATAACCCGATCTGCGGGCTGCGCGCTCGAAGCAGATGCGAAGCAGGCTCCTTGCATGCATGCGCGTGGCGCTTTCCGTGTGAAAACGCTCGACCCTATAGACCTCCGATGCATACGCGCCGAGCGGCCTGTCCCAATAAGGGTCTAGATACGGCATGAGATAAGAAAGGGAGCGCCGCACATCGGCAGGACTACAGAACGCCTCTGAACTTCCCGATGCCGATCCCGGCATCTCACGATGCCTTGGTGTGCTTGGGAGCCAGTGCCGCCATGCTGTTGGCGCACCGCCACGAAAGAGCAGGGCCGAGTGGCTCAGAGGGCGTGTCGATGATCACCGCCGGCAGTGTCTCGTAGCAGAAGGCGGGCGGAATGGCAGGTTTGACCATCAGTGATACGAACTCCGAGATTGAGGCTCGCGAATTTGAGGAAACGATGGTGTAGAAGTTGCCGCTGTTCCAGGTCAGCACCGAATAACGGAAAAACAGTTGCAAGGCGGCGGCCGTCGTTTGTAGATCGACCTGACAATCTGCCATTGTCTCGAGGATTTCGGACTTCTTTTCTGAAATCTGGCCGGCTGAGAAATATCGACTCTTGAAAAGGTCGTCTTTCTGGCGCTCGCGCTCGGCATAAATGTCGCGATTCTTGTGCGCGAGCTTCTGAACTTGCAAGAGAATGCCCCCATGCCGGATGCGTGGGACGATGAATGCGAGTTGTGCCGCACGATCTCGATCATACATCTGGAAAGTCGTATCTTCGACGAGCACATCGAAGCCGTCCTGGAAGGGCAGAAGGCCGGGATCGGTTGCGTATCGGTCAGCGTCCAGCTCGAAAAACGGGCCTAAGAAGAAATGTGCATGTTCGCTTCCCCGCCTGGCAAAGAATGCGTCGCGATTGGCCAGCGTCGGACTGCAGGCGAGTGTCTTGATCCGCCCGTCACCCAGCGCTGCGACAGACCGCGCCATGCAGCCCGTTCCGGTGCCCAGCGTGTAGACAGTAGACGCTTGGGCCGACTTCGCCCAAGCACGAAGGCAGAAAGACAGTACCGTTGCCCCGAGACGGCAGGTCTCTTCGAGCCTGTAGGGAATGCTCGCGTGATAATGGCTGTCGAAGTTGCCGAAAAGCCGCACATGCGTGTCGGCGTAGACCGCACAGTCGAGATCGAAGTCATGAAGGCTGATGTCCGGTTCAGGCAAGGCAATGTCTGGAGCTCCGCCTTTCCCGCTCGCCGTGCGTTCGAAGAATGGGGCGAACGACGTCAGTCGGGGCGCGTTGCGCCAACGCTCGATAATCTGCGGATCCACCATGATCGCCTCCTGGTTGGATTACGGCAGTGCAGTTCACGTCGGCCAGCAGCAACAATGTATCTGTGAGCGCCGGCACCTATTGATCTGCTCTTGCCCCGCCAATCGTGTGCGCGATTAAGGCCCCAGCCAATCTATCGAAATCGACAGCTGGACCGATTACGAGCCGACGAGTTGCATGGAAGCGTACTGTATGAGGAGCAGGATCGCCCCAATCACGCCGAGTCGGGGGAGGGCGCAGGCGTCGCCATCATCAATGCTACACAGATGACGAGGTAGATATGCTGTGCGGAACGAGGACTCCATCTGGCGTCCTGTTTCTGGTCGTGGGAGCGTGCGTGGTAACGATAGCACGTGCGATGACATTGTCGTTCCTGGCGGTAAAACTCGATCAAGACTTTGGGTTGAGCCCCGCAAAAATTGGCTTCCTGCTGGGGGCCGGTTCATTGATCGGAGCTTTCACCGCACCAATTGTGGGTGCGTTATCCGACGATATAGGGCGTAGGGCTATTCTTACTCTCGTTCTCGTGACGTTGGCTATCGGTATGATCGCGCTGGGGCTTGCCGAAACCGTGGTATTCTTCTGCGCCGCCCAGGTTGTCACCGTTGCTGCGATTTCGCTTTATGGGCCGATGTCGCGCGCTATGATGAGCGATATCTGCGCTGAACCTTTCCGTCTCAAATACTTTTCTTGGCGCTATACCGCGTCAAACGTTGGCTGGGCCGTTGGCCCCCTTATCGGGGTGGCGGCGGGTGTCGCGTCGACCGCGCTTTTTCTCGCTGCAGCTGCGGTCTATTTCCTGCTCGCCTTTATTCTTCAGCTGATACATTTTCCGCCGTCAGGTCGGGCAAAGGAGCAGGCTTCCATCGGAGCAGTCACGTTCCTTGGGAATATCCAAACTGCAGTTCGCGACCGCCGCCTACGATGCTTTGTTGGAGGCAATCTTTTTCTGCTCGCAGTTTATGGGCAATGGACCGCAACACTGGCGCCGTACCTCGCAGACACTATCCCCGGGGGGACTGAGATTTTCGCCTATATGGTCTCGATAAATGGCGTCGTCGTTCTCTTTGGAAATCCATTGGCGAGACGGATCGTTGAGCGATTTGGTTCGTTCAAAACTCTCACAACAGGATGCATGCTTTTCTTCGTGAGCCAGGTTGGGTTTATGGTTTCCGGCAGCTTAACAGGGCTTTCTGCATCGATGGTAGTTTTCACGATCGGCGAAATTCTCACCGTGCCGTCAGAATACGCCTTGATCGATGCCGCTTCTAAAGCCCGAAATAGGGGGAGCTACTTCGGCGTTCAATCGTTTTCGATGGTCGGAAGCTTTATTGGCGCGGCCGTCGGAGGAGCGGTGCTCGGTGCTTCCGGCGGAGCCGCGATGTTTAGCATCTTCGCGATGTTTGCGGGAATCGGGCTAACGTTCTTCGCGGTCGGAATACGAACACCACCCCCGAACTCTCGACGGCTCTAATCCCTTCGGCTTCGATCCTGTGGAGATGATCAGCAGATGTTCTAAAAAAGACGGTTACATTCAATGCACCGGAAAACCTGTCGCCCAAAGACGTGCTCGGGTCCTTACCTGAAGATCGAATCCTGCAACGTCGATCAATATTGCCGTGCCTGGAACAGGCTCATCGATCTACCTTGGAAGATTATGTCCATCGGACCACGAGCGTGGGCGCACAGGTCATGATCAAAGCACGTTCCGATATCCTGAGAGGCGAAGCCAACCCTTTGCCGGCACCAATGCAGCGTACTCGTCAAGTGAACGCGGCCACGCCCTGGATGATCCTGTGAATGCTAGTTTTGCCCTGCGTCACACACGGGAAACTCGGACAGAGAGAGCCAAAATAATCTGGCCTCCGACAGTGGGCGGGCGTGGCGCTGCAACGATCCTGCAACGATCCGCGATGGCGAGTGGCACCTTTGTCTCGAGCACAGCGGGTGTGAAATGCATCATGGTTGCCGCGGCCGATGGTGATTAACGGTTCGTCAGATGGAAGGACGCCGCTGCATCTCCGCACCGACGTGATGAGTGCGGGAGGGGCGTCCTACCTAGCCGCTGTTGACGATTGGTGAGCTTTGACACGCCACGCTGATAGCGTGCTTGCAGGACGTATAGCTACGTTAGCGCTCAGCACCACCTGGCCTTCGCCGGGTAGAAAGATTGTCTATGCTGGCCCGCACCTCAAGCCAAAGTCTCTACGGCTGGCCTCGTTAATAGACAATTTCACGCCTACCGTGTGGCAGTCTCTTCCGACAGCCAAAATGAGGCCACTATGTCCGCGAACTTTTCCACATCCCCTTCGGTCTTGTCCCACCGCTATCCCTCACCAAAGTGAAGACGGGATATCGTGATGAAAGCAAGGGCCGCGTCTTGACGCTAGTTCTCAGAAATTAGGAGAAAACCTTGATGAATGCTACTCCAAAGACCATGGCTGCGGTCCAACTGGTGGGGCACGGCGGGCTCGACAAACTGGTTTATCGTCGTGATGTGCTGGTTCCTACGGTCCTGCCCGGCGAGGTTCTGATCAAGGTCAGCGCCTGCGGCATGAACAACACTGACGTCTGGGTGCGTGAGGGTGCGTATGGAAAGGAAGATGATCCGGGGGCGGTGTCTACGTGGCGGAGGCACAGCAACACACTGACCTTCCCGCGGATCCAAGGTACGGACGCAGTCGGTCATGTCGTCGCGGTCGGCGCCGGCATCGATGAAGGTCGGATCGGGGAGCGCGTGATGATTGATTTCTCGATCTACAACCGCGACGACGACAGTCTTGCAGACATTGACTACATCGGCCATGGGCGTGACGGCGGCTATGCGGAGTACATGACCGTACCTGCCGAAAACGCGCATGTCGTTTTAACGAACATGAGCGATATCGAGCTTGCAACCTTTTGCTGCGCCTATCTTACCGGCGAGCGAATGCTCGAGCGCGCGCGACTGGCTTCTGGCGAATTGGTGCTGGTCACTGGCGCTTCAGGCGGCGTCGGCTCCGGGATTATTCAACTTGCCCGCGCCCGTGGCGCAATTCCAATCGCTGTAACCGCGCCTGGCAAGGAGCAGGCGATGTACGATATTGGTGCTGAGGCGGTCGTGACGCGTGGTAGGGGCGACTTGGTGGAGGCGGTCCACAGCGCCACGAAGGGGCGGGCGATCGACGTGGTCGCTGATCTTGTTGGTGGCGTAATGTTCAATGACCTGTTGCGAATCCTTCGCCCGGAAGGCCGCTACACAACAGCGGGCGCAATTGCCGGTCCCGTCGTCCAACTCGACCTCAGAACCATGTATCTCAAGCAGCTTGAGTTGCATGGATCAAGCCAGGGCAGCCGCCATGATTTCCGGCGATTGATCAAATACATCGAACAAAACAAAATTCGCCCGCTTGTTGGCGGGATCTATCCCTTGTCCGAGTTTCACAGGGCCCAAACCGATTTCATGAGCAAGAATTTCGTTGGAAAACTGGTCGTGGTGCCATAATGGCATCAAAGGATGGCAAATCTGCACTGCTCGCGGGTACTGTCCGCGGCCGTCCACCGTTTGACCAATTCCACCATCTCCTATCGTCCCGATAGAGCTCCAGAAGACTACGGTGGAGAATACGCGTTGTTGTCGATCCAGCGTCTAACTGCGGGCATGCAGGTATAAGGCTCCGCGCACCGCCGTCCAAATGACATTCCTGTCAGATCGAACGCAAAAAGCTAAGACCGTCACGAAGACGGCACAAACGGATCAGGGTTTTTGGACGAGGACTTCGGTCTTGCCGCATCGGATACAGCATCACACAACAGGGGTTCGATACGCCACGGTCCGAACGACGGAACGCGATTCCGACGGAGCCCTTGCCAATTCCGCGGCGACGTATCGCGGCATACTTTAATCAGTTAAATCCGCCTATCTGGCTCCCGTGACTGTCCGAAGCAACTCAAAAACTGCAGGCGACAGTTCAAACTGCCGAGCTGTTCCGCGACCCATTGAATTCTTTCCAAGCGTTTCAACAAGCACGCCGCGCTCAACGAGCAGGTCCATTGTCTCGACCACGCCATTGCGGGTCATGCCGGTAAATTTAATTATATTTGAAAGAGTTAGCGCTTCGCTAGCCAGGTGCATCATATACAGGATGTTCAGCAGGCCGATCTGCTTGATTCGGGACTGTGCTGTCTCGCCTTCTAGCGGTTTCTCCAAAATCTCGCGTACGGCGAATGCTGACAGCGCCTGATTTTGCCATCGGTCACTCAATTTGCTTGCCATCGATTTAACTATCCATTATTTGAACAGTATGAGCGTTGGACGAGATGATACTCCACTTCCCATCCAACGAAATAGCAATCGGAGGGTAGAGGGCATGAAGAGCCTTTTCTTTCGAACGATCATAGCAACGTTGGGACTGGGTTCACTCTATCCCAATTCCGGGCAAAGTGCGCGTGCTGATGAATGGGGTTGCCAAGTTATTTTGTGCCTATCCAATCCAGGTGGCCCAACACAATATGCCGAATGCCGCCCGCCTATCCAGAAGCTCTGGAGATGGCTCACCAAAGGACGGTCGTTCCCGACCTGCAGCGGCGTTGGATTTCAAAGCTCCCGCCCTCAGTACGAGCCCTATCACTGCCCCGACGGCTACCGCCCATCAGGAGGCTATGGCCCCAGGGGGCGAGACGGCACCTGCGTGTCAACTGTCATGCAGCCGGTGAGCGACAGCGTCTGCCGGCGGGAGCGAGATAACGCCGGCAGAAGCAATGGCTCGGTGATCTCACCGCGCTGGCGGCAATGGGACGGCCGCTACCGGTGCATGGGGTATACCGTGAGCCGGCCGTTGGTCCGTGAGAAGCCACGGTATATTGATTTGACGATAAACGGAGTCGGCAAGCAGAGGGTGTGGTTTTAGGCATGCCCATTGCATTTCTCGACCTTGCGCAAACCTGCGCACCCCTCGTCGCGCCTGAAATTCTGGCTGGAGTGGTTAGCCTCGAAAGCCGGTTCGCCCCCTTCCACATTAGGATCAACAGCGGTCATCCACTCAAAAGACAGCCGTCATCGAAGACCGAAGCAATCGAGGTCGCGACGTCTCTCATTGCCGAACGCCACGGCCTTCAACTCGGTCTCGGCGGGATCGGAGTGGCGGAATTGCAAAAGTTGAAGCTCTCGGTTTCCGACGCCTTCGACCCCTGCGTCAACCTCCAGGCCACGGCCGTGTTGCTGGACGGATACTACCGTCTCGCCATCAAGGCCGGTGCGGATTCAGCCAGGGCCGAGCAGGTGATGCTGCGGTCCTACTGTGGCCGCGACGATCCTTCCGTCGGCGCGATGGTCAACTACGACGGCCACGTCCGGCAAGAAACCAAACGGCTCTTGCCGATCATGGCCAAGTTGACGATCGGGGACATGGGGGAGGGAAGGAAGGTCAGCAGTATATACGAATCTTCGGCTGTCGGCGCTGTCGCTGAGATGGTTGCCGGAAACGGTGAACCGGAAACGGCCTCGGCTGCAGCACCGCCGCGATGGGATGTCTTCAAAAGCCGCCGCTGGTCGTCCGCCCTGGTGTTTCAGAACAACCAAATGGAGCAGAGTGAATGAGTATCAGTTCCCGTATCCGCCCCGTTGCCGCACCGTCTACGATGGCAGTCGCCGTCGCTGTAATATTGGTCGAGCCGGCATTCGCGCAGGCTGCCGGTATCGAAACGATCCTGCAGAACGTGGTCGACCTGTTACAAGGCAATATCTTTCGTCTATTTGCCACCATCGCGGTGATCCTGATCGCCCTTGCCTGGATGTTTGGTTACATGGACCTGCGACGCGCAGGTTACTGGATCGTCGGCATCGGCGTGATCGCCGGCTCTTCGGAACTCGTCAGTACGATCATCGGGAGTTGATCGCATGGCGACCGGACGCCCCGCCCTTGAGGAAGACACGCTGTTTATCGCCTGCACGCGACCGGCAATGGTTGCGGGCGTGACGATGGAGGCCATGGGCATCAATGTCATGGCGACAACGGTCTTCTATCTCGCGGCGGGCTCGATCGCCTATGCACTCGTCGGCGTGGTCTTCCATTTCATCTTTCGGGCACTCGTAAAGCACGATCACAACATGTTCCGCATCCTGGTTGCCTGGATCGGGACCTGCGGCAGGAACCGTAACGGCTCCTATTGGGGCGGGGCGACTCTTTCGCCCTTGAGGCTTGTCCGCCGCTTCGACGAACGGGATCTTGGATATGTCTAGCGTCAGGACCCTCAGGTCTCGCGAACTCGGACCGGAAACCTTCATTCCCTATGTCCGACACGTCGATGAAACTACCGTCGCGCTGGACTCCCGCGCCCTCATGGTCACGGTCGCGCTCGAAGGGGTGTCTTTTGAGACCGCCGACGTCCTTGATCTCAATGCGCTGCATCGCGACATGAACACGCTCTACCGCAACATCGCCGATGAGCGGCTCGCTCTATGGACCCACCTCATTCGTCGCAGGGATAGCGATTATCCCGAGGGATCCTTTGCGACGCCATTCTCTGCTGCGCTCAACGAGAAATATCGCGAGCGCATGGTGCGGGAGGATCTTTTCCGCAACGACCTTTATCTGACTGTTCTCTGGTCTCCGGCGCGTGACCCGGCCGAAAGAGCGGCCAAGCTGCTATCCCGCCTGCGGCGCGCCCATCGCGCCACGGTCGAACTCGACGTGGACGCACTGAAGCAGTTACAGGACAAGGTCGTCGACGTCACCGCGGGATTGAAGCGCTTCAAGCCTCGTGTTCTTGCCCTTTATGAGCGCGACGGCCTGCTGTTTTCGGAGCCGAGCGAAGTCCTCCATCAGCTTGTTGGCGGCCGGCGGGAGCCTGTTCCCTTGACTGACGGCCGCATTTCCTCGGCGATCTACTCGGATCGGGTCATCATCGGTCGCGAAACCGTCGAAATCCGGCACGAGGCGGAAAGCCGCTATGCCGGCATGATGAGTTTCAAAGAATATCCAACCCGCACGAGGGCGGGAATGCTCGACGGCGTACTGACCAGCCCCTTCGAACTGATCCTGTCGCAATCCTTCTGCTTTGTCTCCAAGGCCGGCGCCCGCGTCATCATGGGCCGCAAGCAAAACCAGTTGGTCAGCAGCGGCGACAAGGCCGCCTCTCAGATCGATGAGCTCGACGACGCGATGGACGATCTGGAATCCAATCGCTTCGTGCTCGGCGAACATCACCTCACTCTCGCCGTCTTCTCACCCTCGGTGAAGGAACTGACCGACAATCTTGCCAAAGCCCGCGCCGCGCTGACCAACGGCGGCGCTGTTGTGGCACGCGAGGATCTTGGTCTCGAGGCGGCCTGGTGGGCACAGCTGCCGGGTAACTTTCGCTACCGTGCACGATCGGGCGCGATCACCTCTCGCAACTTCGCTGCGCTATCGCCATTCCATTCCTATCCGATCGGTCAGAAGGACGGTAACGAATGGGGGCCGGCGGTCGCCTTGCTCAAGACAGCATCGGGGTCGCCTTTTTACTTCAATCTCCATTATGGTGATCTGGGCAACACCTTCGTGTGCGGCCCATCCGGCGCCGGCAAGACGGTAATCGTCAACTTCCTGCTCTCGCAGCTGGAAAAACACAACCCGCATGTCGTCTTCTTCGACAAGGACCGCGGCGCGGACCTTTATGTCCGTGCCGCTGGCGGTACCTATCTCCCTCTTAGGAGCGGCACACCCACCGGCTGCGCTCCCCTCAAAGCCCTCGATCTGACTCCCGAGAATAAGATGTTCTTGACGCGCTGGGTCGGCAAGCTCGTAGGTTCCGGCACACACGAACTGACGGTATCGGAGCTGCGCGATATCGCCGACGCAGTGGATGGCCTTGCCGATCTGCCCCCAGGGCAGCGGACGATCGGCGCACTCCGGACGTTCCTAAACAACACCGATCCGGAAGGCATCGCCGCGCGACTGCGGCGATGGGAGAGGGGAGGGCCACTCGGCTGGGTCTTCGACAACGTCATCGAGGATGTCGGCCTCGGCGATCTTGGCGGCAGCGGAAAGTTCATCGGCTACGACATGACTGACTTTCTCGACAACGAGGAAATTCGCATCCCACTGATGGCCTATCTTTTCTATCGCGTCGAGCAACTGATCGACGGGCGCAGGATCATCATCGTCATCGATGAGTTCTGGAAAGCCCTCCAGGATGAAGGCTTCCGTGATCTTGCGCAAAACAAGCTGAAGACGATCCGCAAACAGAACGGCTTGATGCTGTTCGCCACGCAGAGCCCGCGCGACGCGCTCGTCTCATCGATTGGGCACACGATCATCGAGCAATGCCCGACGCAGATTTTCCTGCCGAACTCTCGTGGCAACCATGCCGACTATGTCGAGGGGTTCAAGCTGACCGAGCGCGAGTACGAATTGATCGCACGCGAACTTTCCGTCGAGAGCCGCAGGTTCGTGCTCAAGCAGGGGCACAACAGCGTTGTCGCAGAGCTGAACCTTAGCGGCTTTGACGACGAACTCGCCGTCCTTTCCGGTCGGACAGCCAATGTCGAACTTCTCGACGCGATCCGCGCTGAAGTCGGCAACGATCCTAAGGATTGGCTTCCCGTTTTCCAGGAAAGAAGGAGCGCAAGCTGATGGTTTTCTATCAACTTCATGTCGCGGCAGTCGCGGCGGCCATTGCCCTGTCTGCCGGCAGTGCGGCAGGGCAGGGGATTCCGGTCATCGACCAGACGGCAATCCTGAAGCACATCGAGACCATCGCCCAATTGAAATCCCAGCTCGATGCGTTGCGTCAGCAGATCGAACAGGCCCAACAGCTTTACGGCTCGCTCAACAAACTGACTGACATGGCGGACGTCGCGAACGTGCTCAACGATCCTGCAATCCGTCAGGCGCTTCCGTCCGACTTCGCCGCCATCGAGAGTTTGCTGAAGGGAGACAGTAGCGGCGTGTTTGAGGACACCGCCTCAAAGTTCCTGGAAAGCAACTCCGTCTATCGCACAGCCGCCGACGATTTCTATGCGAAGGAACTCGCACGCGTGCAAAACAAGAACGCTGGCCAGATGAGCCTTGGCAAGCAGATGTACGATGCCGCCACCAAGCGCATTCGTGGCATCGATCAGCTGCGTGAGAAGATTTCGACAGCAGGCGACGCCAAAGAAATCGCCGATCTGCAGGCGCGGCTGCAAGCCGAACAGGCTTTCCTCCAGACCGATGTGCTGCGGATGGAAGCTTTACGGATGGTGCAACAGGCGCAAAGTCAGGTCGATGAACAACGGAAGGCGGAAGACTGGCGCCAGCGCATGGACGCGATGAAGGCGGCGCTGCAATGAGGCGAGTACCGTTCCTAGCCGCGCTGCTGATCCTTGGAGCCTGCTCCGAGAAGACAGAGCAGACCTATACCACCGACAAGCTCATTGCCGACAAGGCACTGCCATCCCGCATCATGATGAAATGCCGCAACAATCCGGCCGAGCTGCGAGAGACAACCAACTGCCAGAACGCCGAAGCGGCCGACGGCAAGCTCCGCCTGGAGAAAATGCGCGAGGCATTGGGAGGCTGAACCGATGTACCATGTGTTCGAGTTCATCGACGGGCAGTTTAAGCGCCCGTTGGAAATGTTCGTTTCCGAAGGATCTTCAAACATCGCCGAGTGGGTTACCGGCCCGCTGACGGCCGCCGTAACGCTCTACATAGTTATCTACGGATATCTAATATTGCGCGGCTCCATCCACGAGCCGGTCATGGAGTTCGCCTTCCGCGCGATCAAGCTGGCAGTCATCGTCATGCTGGTGACGAACGCTGGCGAATACCAGACTTATGTCACGAACATCTTCTTCAATGTTTTGCCACGCGAGATCGCGCAGGCGCTCAACACTGGCACGACGCCGAGCGCCAGCACGTTCGACAGCCTACTGGATAAAGGGCAAGCATCGGCGTCCGGCATCTGGTCGCGCGCATCTTGGCCGATCGACATTGTTACAGGTGTCGCTGGCATTATGGTAATCGGCGTCAGCTTCCTCGTCGCGGGGATCGGCTATGTTGTCTCGCTCTACGCCCGGCTGGCGCTGGCCATGATACTGGCATTCGGCCCCGTCTTCATCGCGCTTGCCATGTTCCAGTCCACCCGCCGCTTCACAGAAGCGTGGATCGGACAGCTTGCGAACTTCGTCATCCTCCAAGTTCTTGTCGTGGCGGTCGGCGCGCTCTTGATTTCCTGCCTCGACTCCACCTTCACGGCGATTGATGACTACACTGACATCCTGATGCGCCCGACCGCGCTCTGCGCCATCGGCATCGCCGCACTCTACGTCTTCTTTCAGCTCCCTAGCATCGCCTCGGCCCTCGCCGCCGGCGGGGCCTCGCTGGCCTACGGCTATACCTCAACGCGAGATGCACACGAGAGCATGCCCACACGAGGAGCCCGTTACACAGGTCGGCTGATCGGACAGGGCGCCCGAGTTGCCGCTCGCAAACTCGGCTGGAAAGGAAGGCACGGATGATTGCCTTTCTCAAGACGAACACAAAGTCCGGCCGAAGGATCGGACCCGCCGTCCTTATTGCCATCCTCACCACGCTTGGTGGCTGCGCCTCGCTGACCTATCCGCTCCCGAAATGCGACGGCTATTCGCGACGGCCGTTGAACCGGTCGATGTGGAACTGGGAGGGTGATCTCAAGCGACAGCGCGAGGACTCCAGCGCTCGGTCCACGACGTCGGCCACTCCCTATGTCGAGGAAGGCAGATCAACCGCCGCGTTCGCGCAATTCAATATCGACGGCTCCTATCGCCGTTGCACGGGGTAATCGCATGGTCTCCACAAGCGGTCTTAAGAGCTATTTCGAGAAGGCTCGGCGTTTCGACCAGGACCGGATTTTGCAGATCGAGCGGTCGAATCGAATCGCCTGGTCGATCGCGATCGTGTCCAGCATCGTCGCCGGCGTTGCCATCTTCGCGGTCGCGGGCCTGACTCCGCTGAAGACCGTCGAACCCTTCGTGATACGCGTCGACAATGCCACGGGGATCGTCGATGTCATCTCGGCGCTTACTTCGACAGCGGGCACATATGACGAGGCGGTAACGAAGTATTTTGCGGCAAAGTACGTTCGCGCCCGAGAAGGTTACGTCTGGAGCGAGGCGCAGGAGAATTTCCGCACGGTCGCGTTGTTATCGACCCAGGCTGAGCAAGCCCGGTTCTCTACTGCCTACCGCGGAAGCAACGCGGAATCACCGCAGAATATTTATGGTCGTGCCGCCACCGCTAGGATCAACATCGCCTCGATTTCCCTGATCAACCAGAATGTGGTGTCCGTGCGCTACATGCGCACAATCGTCCGTGGGGAGGAAACCCGCACCTCTCATTGGGTGGCGACGCTCACCTATTCCTATGCAAACGCACCAATGTCTTCGACGGACCGGCTGGTAAATCCCCTCGGCTTTGCGGTCAGTGAATACCGCGCTGACCCGGAGGCAATCAATTGATACGAAAGACAATTCTTCTCGCTTTTCTTTTCGGCGGAGCAGCCTCGTCAGCCCTTGCGCTCGACATTCCCCGTGGGGCGTCGCAGGACAGCCGTGTCCGGTTCGTAAACTATCAGCCCTACAACATCACCAGGATCGTCGGCACGCTGCGCTCCTCCGTGCAGGTCGAGTTCGCAGCCGACGAGGAGATTGCTCATGTCGCACTCGGCAACAACGTCGCCTGGGAGGTGGCGCCGGCCGGCAATATCCTGTTCCTGAAACCGCGCGAGAACCAGCCGGTGACGAATATCTCAGTGGTGACGACGCGCCGGGATGGATCGACGCGTAGCTATCAGATGGAGCTGACGGTGCGCGACGGCTCGGTCGCGGTCGGCCAGAACACCTACTTCTATGTGAAATTCCGCTATCCTGCCGATGAGGCGGAACTCCGTCGGCGGCAGGCTGCGGCGCGCGCACTCGCCAACCAGGCGAAGCATGCTGATAATGTGCTTGCGCTTCACGAGGCGTATGGGCCACGCAACTGGCGCTATTCGGCGCAGGGAACGCAGGCACTGGAACCCCAGAGCATCTACGACAACGGTAAGATCACGACCTTCACCCTCGCGGGCAATCAGGAAATGCCGGCCGTCTATATGGAAAACTCGGACGGCTCCGAAAGCCTGGTGCCGCAATCCGTCGACGGCAATCTGGTGATGGTCCACGCGATCAGTCGCAAGTTTATCCTGCGCCGCGGCAAGGACGTGCTGTGCGTGTTCAACGAAGCCTATGATCGCGTCGGCATCAACCCGGATACGAACACAACGTCGCCCTCCGTGGAACGCATCGTCAAAGACGATGCTTCAGCGCAATAAGAGAGGGGAGGCCATGGCTCAAGAGGAGGAAATTCGAATCCCGGGCGAACGCGCCGAAACAATCACTGGCCGGCGCATCGACCAGAACCCCGTCTTAAAGCGTGGCGCGGTGGCGCTCGCCGTCGTGGCGTTCATCGGATTTGCTCTCTGGTCGGCGACTGGGAAAAAGGCGAGGGACGAGAACGCACAGCCGGAGCGCGTCGTCATTCGCCAGAACATGCCGTTCGAAGCGGCCAAGGAGAAAATCGAGCCCAAGAAGACGGTCCCGGAGGTGAAGTTGCCAGTCCCGGTCGTGGAACCTGTCGTCGAGGAAAAAGACGAACTGCTCGATTCCGCCCGCCGGGCACCTGTAATGGCTTTCAGCCGTGGACAGAAGAATGCCACCCAGCGCCGAGAGGCCGACAGTTCCGAAACGGCCGCAAACAGCAATTTCCTGCCGCTCGATGGCAACATGATACGACAGACCCAGCAGGACAGCGATGAGCAGCGGTTCGATCGGCTGCTACTGCCGACCAAGCTCGAAGGATCACGGGCCGGCACGCTAGGCAATCGCGACTTCATCGTCGCAATGGGGACATCGATCCCCTGCGTGCTGGAAACGGCCTTGGCATCCGACCAGCCGGGATTCGCCAGTTGCGTGATCAATCGCGATATTCTTTCGGATAACGGCAGAGTCGTCCTGATGGAGAAGGGTACCCAGGTTGTTGGTGAATACCGAGGCGGGCTGCAGCGCGGGCAAAAGCGCCTCTTCGTTCTGTGGAGCCGTGCCAAAACCCCGAAAGGCGTGATTGTCACGCTCGCATCTCCTGCGACCGACGCGCTCGGCCGCGCCGGCGTCGACGGCTATGTCGACATTCACTGGTGGGAGAGGTTCGGCAGCGCTCTGCTCCTTTCCATTGTCGGTGACGCGACAAGCTATGCGAGCAGCCGATTACAGGACAGCGATGTCGATGCGCAGAACACCTCCAGCGCAGGCAAGCAGGCGGCGGCAATCGCGGTCGAGCAATCCATCAACATTCCGCCAACGCTCAACAAGAATCAGGGCGAGCTCGTCTCGATCTTCGTCGCCCGTGACCTGGATTTCTCGGGGATCTATCGCCTGCGCGTAACGGAGCCGAGGAATCGCATTCTCGACCGAGCGGTGCTGGGGGATTTCGCGCCGGACTCGAAGCTGGTAACGAAGTAGCGGCGACGATGACGGAAACACAGGATGCTGCGGTTGTTCGTGAGCTGCTGAAGCCGTTTTCGGCATTTCTGCAGGATTGCTCGCTCTATGAGGTGATCGTCAATCGGCCCGGGCAAGTAATAACGGAAGGACCCGGCGGGTGGCGGACTCATGACCTTCCGGAGCTTTCCTTCGATAAACTCATGCGCCTTGCCCGGGCCGTGGCCAGCTTCTCGCATCAATCCATTGATGAAAGGTGGCCGATCCTATCGGCAACGCTTCCTGGGGAAGAACGCATTCAGATCGTTATCCCTCCGGCAACGCTGAAAGGCACGGTAAGCATCACGATCCGCAAACCATCATCGGTCGATTTTACACTCGACGATCTGGAAGAGCGGCAGTTTTTTGCAGACACGCGGACCATTAAGACCGATGCAGCAAGCGACGACGACGAGTTACTCGCTCTCTACCGCGCCGGTCAGGTCAAAGACTTCCTGCGCCAGGCGGTGGTGTCCCGAAAGAACATCATAATTTCGGGAGCGACAGGATCGGCAAAAACGACACTTTCCAAGGCGCTTATCAAACATATTCCAGAAGATGAGCGGATCATCTCGATCGAGGACACACCGGAACTTGTCATCCCACAACCGAACCATGTACGGCTGTTTTATTCGAAGGACCGGCAGGGGCTATCACAAGCGCGACCTAAGGAACTCCTTGAATCGAGCCTTCGCATGCGCCCGGACCGCATATTGCTACAGGAACTGCGCGATGGGACCGCGTTTTACTACATAAGGAACATCAACTCCGGTCATCCCGGTTCGATCACCACGGTCCATGCAGACGCGGTGTCTCTCGCGTTTGAGCAGTTGACCCTCCTAATAAAGGAATCGGATGCTGGTCGAGACATTGAGCGCTCAGAGATCCTGAACCTGCTGAGAACTTCGATCGATGTCGTTGTTCAATGCAAGCGGATAGGCGGAACGTTTCGAGCGTCTGAGGTATATTTTCGTACAGAGAAGAAATAAAACCCCGGTCTTTCGAAAGGCCTTACCTTGCACCGCCACACAGTCGTTCTTTGAACGTTTTTTGAGGATGGACCAATTTTCTGAACGTTTTTTTATCGTTCGTGCGTTCAGTTATAATGCATTGAGGAAAACATTATAACTCCCTCATTCTTCGTCAATCGATTAACCGAGAATTCGCGGCAAAAGGCGCCGTTATAATGTTCGGCGACAAAATTATAACGGAATGAGAACGAGGCTTTCCCAGCGGCCGATAGCTGGAAGGCGCTCGACTGTTCGATTCCTTTCAAGAGCTAGACGCACACGTCCAGCGGTCGGTCTGGGATTGTGCTCGAGCGGAGGTAGATAGGGGGATCGGCGTCTTCTTGGAAAGAACAAATCTCTCCAAGTGATATCGGATCAGAGGTATCCGTGGTGGCCACATGCCCACATATGTGCGAATATGGGTATCCTCAGTTCAGGAGCATGTTAGATGAGCCGATTGACGATCGACATAACGGATCAGCAACATCAAAGCCTAAAGGCGCTGGCTGCTTTGCAGGGCAAGACAATCAAGCAGTATGCACTTGAGCGCCTCTTTCCCGGTGACGAAGACGCAGAACGAGCCTGGGAGGAGTTGAAGACGTTGATAAACACGCGCGTCAATGAGGGGCTCGTCGGTAGACTGTCGACCAAAACCGTAGGTGAGATCCTCGACGAGGAGATTCCCGAGGGTCGTGCTTGACTGCCTACATTCTGACCGCGGAGGCGGAATCAGATCTACGTTCGGTAATCCGCTACACACATGCGCAATGGGGTGCTGCCCAAGTACGCCGCTATGTCTCGGGTTTGGAGCGAGGTATCTCAATCCTTGCCGACGGCAAAGGTTCTTTCAGGGATATGAGTGCACTTTATCCGGCGTTACGAATGGCGCGATGCCAACATCACTACGTCTTTTGTCTGCCACGAGAGGATGCGCCCGCCCTCATCGTGGCGATTCTTCATGAACGAATGGATCTCATGAAGCGCTTGGTTGATCGTCTAAACGAATGATGTTGGACGGAGGGGAGATTACCTGAGCGGAAGACCGTCAAATCCTTGTTATTGCGTGGCCCAAAAAGGGGGCGCCAGTTCTGATCCTTTCAAGAGCCTGCCGCACGGCAACCAATAGTTTGACAAACTTTGCCATTGGCGGATATCGTTACCCAATCAAGGAGATTCAAATGGCGACGATGAACGTATCCCTGCCGGCCCCCATGAAAGATTGGGTTGAAGCCCAAGCTAAGACCGGTCGGTATTCGAATGCGAGCGATTACGTCAGAGACTTGATCCGCAGAGATCAGGCGCGTACCGACAAGATTGCCGAGATGCAGCGGTTTGTCGATGACGGAATTAGAAGCGGTGTTGGGAGCCGTTCAGCGGACGAGCTGTTTGCTGCAGCCACCACGCGAGCCGAGATCAGCCGCGAACGCGCTTGATGCCATTCATCCTATCGGTCCAAGCGGAAGAGGATGTAATCTCAATTGCCGAAGAAGGCATTCGCATCTTCGGAGCATTGGTTGCTAAACGATATCATGATGAGCTCTTCACTTTGTTCGAGCTAATTGCCGGCAATCCACGAATGGCGCGTGAGCGCCATGAGATTTCTCCGCCTGTTAGGATCCATCCCTTCAAGGCACACCTTGTAGTTTATCGCATCAAAGAGGACGGAAGCGTCTTTGTGATCCGTATCAGGCATAGCCACGAGGATTGGGCAGCAGATTCGCTCTAGTCAATTGTTTTGTCGAGCTCATGACTTGCTGGTCATAAGTTCGAACCTCATCAAGAGCCTTAGCGGCCACGGGTTCCCTCCCTCTCGGACAACGTCGTGACTATTCCGCAGCTGCAAGAGGACCGAAGGAAACGTCGGTCGTATAGTTCTCGCGCAGGAACGCGATGAAATTGTCCTGGAACTGCCGGGTATGGGCATGGGCCAGTTCGTCGGCGCGCTCGACGTTCTTCTCCCGGATCGCCTCCAGCATCAGGTCGTGCTCGTCGGTCAGGAGATAGCCGTCGCCGGTGCGCTCCAGATATTCGAAATGCAGGTGCAGCATGCGTTGGCCCTGGTTCAGCAGCCGCTCGTAGAAGGAGGCGAGATAGGCGTTCTTACCGGCATAGGCGACGGCCATGTGGAACTGCTTGTTGGCCTCCGACATCTTCAAGTGCTGGTCGGTCTTCACCGCCGCCTCGAATTCCTTCTGGCGCCGCGCGATGATCTTCAGGTCCGCCTCCGTGCGCAGCGCGGCGGCAAGTCGCGTGTTCATGCGCTGGGCGACATCGAGGGCCTCGACATATTTCGGAAAGCTCGCCACCTCGATCGGCGCGACAATGGTGCTGCGATTGGAGAGTGTCACCACCAGTTCTTCGCCGGCGAGCCGGATCAGAGCCTCGCGGATCGGCGAGCGTGACATGGCAAAGCGTTCGGCCAACGTCATCTCGTCCAGGAGCTGGCCGGGCAGCAGGGAGAGCGCCAGAATTTCGTTGCGCAGAGGAGCCAGCAGCGGAAGCTCCGATCGATGACGCCATCCTGGAAATGATCGAGGACAATCCCCGTCACGCCATTCTGACTCAATGGGATCGCGTGCAAACGGCGTTGAAAAAGCTCGCAGAGCGGCACTCTTTGTATATCGATCTCCGGATTATGTATCAGACTGCTCAGACACTAAAGGACGAAAACCTCGTTTCCGATGAGTTGGCTGAGGCCTTGGTGCAGCTCTATAAGAGCTGCAAGTATGCAAGGCGGGTCGATGAGTTCGACCTACCGGAAGAAACGGTGTTCGGATACGTTCGCGCTACGAACGAGGCCATTCAGGCACTGAAGAAGGCATGAAAACCTTGGTGACGGAGCATGAAGTCGAACATCCGTCGCGATGGGCAGCAATATCTTCCATAGCCGCCAAGATTGGCTGCTCGGCGCAATTCAACATTCCGAAATTTTCGCTGAAAATAACGTGATGAAAGATCGTGTTTGGGCATGCTCATTCCGTTTCTCTCTGGCACCAGTGTCGAGGGCGAGCGGAAATAGGGGCCTGCCGTTAACAAAGCATATAAGGTGGGCATGACTGACAGACTTTGGCATCATCAGTCAGAAAACAATATGAATGATAGATAAACAGATCAATCATGAATGGTTGATCTGTATTTATATCTTTTTTGTTGACCGATCTTAGAATGTTTGAGATAGCTTGCCTAATCCACGGAGAACTTTTGGGTAGGTCGGATGGCACGGTCTGAGTCAGATGCCTTGCTGGAAGTCGGTCGGTTGCTAAAGGCTACCCGTAAAGGCCGGCAACTGACCCAGGAGCAGGTTGCCGACATGGCGGGCATATCGCGTCCCCGCTATCGCGAGATAGAAGCCGGAAGCAGTGCTGCGCGCACGACGACCCTGATCAACATCGCCCGTGCTCTCGGACTTGAGTTGATGCTTATACCGCAGGCGATGGTTCCGGCCGTCGACGCGCTGCTGCGACCGCATGACGATCTCGACGATCTCCCGGCATTCATGGCTCATGCAGATGGGGATGAGAATGCCTGAAGCTTCATCCGATCCGAGATCCATCTCGTCGCTCGACGTGCTGCTGAACGATATGAAGGTCGGCACGATCGTCAGGACGCCCGGCGATTTCAACGCCTTCAGCTTCGAGGACAGCTATCGCGTATCGGGCGGCTTCCCAGTGCTCAGCCTGTCTTTTCGCGCAGCCACTGGCGGCTTGCGCAAGGACCCAAAACCCGTTGCCCGCGCTTTGCCGGCGTTCTTTGCTAATCTGCTCCCTGAAGACAAGCTGCGGGAAGCAATGGAAAAACACCACGCGGGGAGTGTCCGCGCCGGAAACGATTTCGACCTGCTCGTCGCGCTCGGTTCGGATCTGCCAGGCGCCGTCCGCGTCGTGCCGAGCGACGGGACGATTGCCCGTCTCGACAATCTGCCCGCTACCAAGCCGAAAGCCCGGTTTTCGCTCGCCGGCGTTCAGATGAAGCTTTCGGTCATCAAGAATACGGGGAAGGGCGGTGGACTGACGTTGCCGATCGGCGACGAGCAGGGGGCCTACATTGCCAAGTTTCCTTCGACCTCGTTTCCCGGCGTGTCAGAAAACGAATATGCCAATCTTGCACTGGCTGAAGCGATCGGCATGGAGGTTCCGGAGCGTGAACTCGTCGAGCAATCAGAGTTCGAAGGTATCCCGAAGGAGTTCGAGACACTGTCGGACGGTAGAGTCTTGCTCGTCAAACGTTTCGATCGTGGCGCAAACGGCGAGCGGATCCATATCGAGGATTTCGCGCAGGTATTCGGCGTCTATCCTTCGCGGAAGTACGAAGGAGCTGCATATCATGATATCGCCGCAGCCTTGAACGTTGCCGTTTCGTCCGACGCTGCGCTCGAGTTCGTCCGCCGACTGGCTCTGGCTGCTATAACCGGCAATGGTGACATGCACCTGAAAAACTGGTCGCTGATCTATCGCGGAGCGGGCGACAAACCGGAGTTTGCGCCTGTTTACGACGTGCTCTCGACAATCCCTTACATCCCAGCAGATGCCATGGCTCTGTCGCTCGCCGGCGAACGCCCCTTCAAGGCGTTGAATGCGCAACGATGGAAAGCCTTCGCCAATCGCGCGCGCTTGCCGGAAGCGGCCGTGCTTAAAGCGGTGGTCGATACGGTCGAGCGCGTCAACGAAGTTTGGTGGTCGCTGCCGGAACGTAATGTCGTCCCGGCGAAGGTTCTCGAGCGTATCGATACGCATGTAAGGCTGATGACGCCCATCCTTGGCACGTGCGCCAACTGAAGTGGCGGCCAATCTCGCTGATCTACAATAAGCCCATGAGGCTTTTCGGATCGTATCGCGGGCGATCGCTAACGCCAGATGCCGGTGGTTAGAAAACCTATAAAAGGGCCAGATAGATACAAATAAGTCTGTTTGATATTGGGCTCTTCCGACCCTGTCCGAAGTGCCCGTTCAAACCCTTGAACGCCGTGTCTATTTCCGTGAGTTGTTCCGCCTTCAGCACGAGTTGGTCAAATTGCAGGATTGGGTGCAGCACAAGAAGCTCAAGGTCGTGGTACTGTTCGAGGGGCGCGATTCCGCAGGCAAATGTCGGTGAGTATTGGCACGGGCTTAGGTCGTCAGGGAGGCCGCCCGCATCAAACCGCATGCTGTGATGGACTTTGACGTCGTCAAGGCGATTGCCGATCAGAAAATCATCCGTTGTTGATTTCATACCTTTGGATCACGCCAGCCGGGCCTCGTAGAACATGGCGGCGTCGTATGGCCTCGTAACGGACTTAGGCCGCTCACGCGACTTGGTCGAGCCGACGCGAGGATTTCCGCCGGTGCTTAGCGGAAATTATTTCCGTTCTATCCGCTGATAACCACTTCGGGACGCCTCGCTCAACCTCTCGAATGCGGCTTGACAGGCCTAGCCTGCGGCATAATGATAAGATGTCAGACCAATTTGAGAAGCTGACACGGAACAGGGGATTGGCGTCATGCCGGCAGAACCAGGCGGCAGGCCGCAGATCGAGCCGTTGCCGCCCATCGACCGGGCGCGGCAGGTGACGGAGGCTTTGGCCTCCTATATTGATCGGGCGAGCCTTCAGGCAGGCGACCGCCTGCCAGCCGAGCGCGAGCTCATGGCGGCGCTGGCGGTCGGCCGCTCGACCATCCGCGAGGCGATCCGCCATTTCCAGGCGCTCGGCGTCATCGAAAGCCGCAAGGGCAGCGGCACCTATCTCCTGAAACCGGTCACCACCGCCACCGTGCACATGCCGCTCTCCTTCGATGCGGCGCACTTACGCGACGTGCTGCTCCAGACGCTGGAGGTCCGCCGCGGGCTCGAATGCGAGGCGAACATGGTGGCGGCCCGGCGGCACACGCCGGAGGATCTTGCCGTCATCGCGGCGAAGCTGAACGAGATGGAACGCGTCCACATCGCCAAGGGCAGCTCCGGTCCGGAAGACCTTGCCTTCCACCTCGCCATCTACGACGCCACGCACAACCCGCTCTTCAAGCAGCTCCTCGAACAGATGCGCGGCGCCTTCGAGCGCTTCTGGGAAAAGCCGTTTGACCGGCCGGATTTCGCCCGCCGCTCCTTCCCGTTCCACCGCACGCTCTTCAATGCGATCGCCGCCGGGGACCCCGAGACTGCGCGCATCGAAACCCTGAAAATCCTCGAAGTCGTCGAGGAAGACATCAAGGAAATGTCCCGATGATCAACGGAGCCGATCTGTTCGACTTTGCTTCCCTGACCGTCGCCCACGACGAGGCGAACGCCTTCGACGCGGTCGTGCCGCCCATCGTCCAGACCTCGCTCTTCACCTTTAGCAGCTATGACGAGATGGTCGCCGCCTATCGCGGCGAGATCGTCCGGCCGATCTATACGCGCGGCCTCAACCCGACGGTACGCGCCTTCGAGGAGATGCTGGCGAAGCTCGAAGGCGGAGAGGATGCGCTCGGCTTTGCCAGCGGCATGGCGGCGATCTCTTCCACCGTGCTCTCCTTCGTCGAGCCGGGCGACCGCATTGTCGCCGTGCGCCATTGCTACCCGGATGCCTTCCGCCTGTTCGGCACGCACCTGAAGCGCATGAAGGTAAAGGTCACCTATGTCGACGGGCGCGACGAGGAGGCCGTCGCCAAGGCCTTGCCGGGCGCAAAGCTCCTCTATCTCGAAAGCCCGACGAGCTGGGTCATGGAGACGCACGACGTCGGCGCGCTTGCCGCGCTCGCCAAGCGCCACGGCGCTGTCAGCGTCATCGACAACAGTTGGGCGAGCCCTGTCTTCCAGCGGCCGCTGACGCTCGGCGTCGATCTCGTGTTGCATTCCGCCTCGAAATATCTTGGCGGCCACAGCGACGTCGTCGCGGGCGTCGTCACCGGCTCGAAAGAACTGGTCGGCCGCATCCGCGCGGAAGCCTATCCCTATCTCGGCGGCAAGCTCTCGCCCTTCGATGCCTGGCTTCTGGTCCGGGGCCTGCGCACCCTGCCGATCCGCATGAAGGCGCATGAGGCCTCGGCGCTCGACATCGCCGGGCGCCTGCAGGCGCTCGATATCGTCGACACGGTCTTTCATCCGGCGCTCGCCAACCGCCTGCCGCCGGGGCTCACCGGCACGTCCGGCCTTTTCTCCTTCACCTTCCGCGAGGGCATCGACATCCGCGCCTTCGCCGATCACCTCACCCTTTTCAAGCTCGGCGTCTCCTGGGGGGGACACGAGAGCCTGATCGTGCCGGGCGAGGTGGTCCTGCAGCAGAAGGCCCAACCGAATTCCGCGCATGCCTTTGGCATCGATGCGCGGTCCGTGCGTCTCCATGTCGGCCTGGAGGGAACCGAGGCCCTGTGGAGGGATCTGGAAGCGGCGATGGAGGCCGCGACCGAAAACTGACGTCGAACGAACGATCAAAACGAAAAGAGGGAACGACCATGAAAAGACTTCTGACTGCGGCGCTTCTCACCACGCTGATGGCCTCGAGCGCGCTTGCCGATACCACGCTGAAGCTCGTCGAGGTGATCACCAGCCCCGAGCGCACGGAAACGCTAAAATCCGTCGTCGGCAAGTTCGAGGCGGCCAATCCCGGCACCAAGGTCGAGATCATCTCGCTGCCCTGGGGCGAGGCGTTCCAGAAATTCGCCACCATGGTCTCAGCCGGCGAGACGCCGGACGTCATGGAAATGCCCGATACCTGGCTGTCGCTCTATGCCAATAACGGCATGCTCGAAAGCCTCGAGCCCTATCTCGAAAAGTGGGAGTACACGCCGGGCCTGACGGCGCGCGCGCTTGAGCTCGGCCGCGACATCAAGAACACGGCTTATATGCTGCCCTACGGCTTCTATCTTCGCGCCATGTTCTACAACAAGAAGCTGCTGGCCGAGGCCGGCGTTTCTGAGCCGCCGAAGACGCTCGATGAATTCGCGGAAGCCTCCAAGAAGGTCTCCGCGCTGCCCGGCAAGTACGGCTATTGCCTGCGCGGTGGGCCGGGCGGCCTCAACGGCTGGGTGATGTTCGGCGCGTCCATGGCGGGCGACAATAAATTCTTCAACGATGACGGCACCTCCACCTTCAACAGCCCGGGCTGGGTCAAGGGCCTCACCTTCCTGATCGACCTCTACAAGAACGGCTATGCGCCGAAGGACAGCGTCAACTGGGGCTTCAACGAGATCGTCGCGGGCTTCTATTCCGGCACCTGCGCCTTCCTCGACCAGGACCCGGATGCGCTGATCGCCATCGCCGAGCGCATGAAGGCGGAAGACTACGGCATCATGACCATGCCGAAGGGCCCGGACGGCAAAACCTTCCCGACCATTGGCTTCGCGGGCTGGTCGATGTTCGCCTCCAGCGCCAACAAGGATCTGTCCTGGAAGCTGATCGAGACGCTCGAAGGGCCGGAAGGCAATATCGAGTGGAACAAGCGCACGGGCGCGCTGCCGGTGCACAAGTCGGCTGAGAAGGATCCGTTCTATGCGAGTGAGCAGTTCAAGGGCTGGTTCGCCGAGCTCGAGGACAAGGATGCCGTGCCGACAGTGATGCCGACGCATCTGGAGGAATTCGCCTTCTTCAAGGATTCGCTGGTGATCAAGACCTCGCAGGAGGCCCTTCTCGGCGACATCACGCCGGAAGACCTCGCCAACCAGTGGGCGGACTACCTGACCAAGGCGCAGCAGAAGTTCCTGGCGAAGCAATAGCGCCGGAGCCGCCGGACGGAGAACGAGGCTCCGTCCGGCTTCTTCCACGAAACGCCCCGCAAGCCTGACGGAAGCGAGACGATGACCTATGCTGCCCATCCCCCGGCCACAAAGCCGTTCAGAAAGAGGTTCGCCGATGCTGCGGAGCCCTATCTCTACAGCGCGCCGGCGCTGATCCTGATCGTCGCCGTGATGTTGGTGCCGCTGGTGCTCGGTATTTCCTACGCGTTCCGCGATATCCAGCTCCTCAATCCCTTTTCCGGCGGCTTCATCGGGCTCGATCATTTCCGGGCGCTGGGGCAGGACCAGGCCTTCTTCCGGGCCCTGCGCAACACGCTCTGGTGGACGGGCGCCTCGGTTTTCCTGCAATTCGTCTTCGGGCTGATCCTCGCGCTGCTGCTGGACAAGCCCTTTGCCGGACGCGGGCTGGCGCAGGCGCTCTGCTTCCTGCCATGGGCCGTACCGAGCTTCCTTGCCGGCCTCAACTGGGCCTGGCTCTTCAATCCGGTGATCGGCCCGCTGCCGCACTGGATGTATGCCTTCGGCATTCTCGACGCGCCCAACAACATCCTGTCCGATCCGCAGCTTGCCATGTGGGGGCCGATCATCGCCAATGTTTGGTGGGGCATTCCCTTTTTCGCGATCACCCTGCTTGCCGCGCTGCAGGCGATCCCGCGCGATCTCTACGAGGCCGCAAGCATCGACGGGGCCGGGCCGGTCCAGCGCTTCGTCTCGATCACGCTGCCGTTCCTCGCGCCGACCATTGCCATCACCATCCTCCTGCGCACCGTCTGGATCTCCAACTTCGCCGACCTCATCGTCGTCATGACGAATGGCGGGCCGGCGGACCGCACACAGATCGTCGCGAGCTATATCTTCACCCAAGCCTTCAAACGGCTGGATTTCGGCTATGCCTCGGCCATCGCGCTCGTCCTGCTCGTCCTGCTTCTCGTTTATTCGCTGCTGATCGTACTTCTGCGCCAGACGCTGCTCAACAAGGACTGACGCCATGCGAACCCGACAACTCGCCTTCACCGTCGCGCACCGGCTTGCAATCCTCGCCTATATCGTCTTCGCGCTCTTTCCGCTCTTCTGGCTGCTCAAGGTCTCGGTGACGCCGAACGACCTGCTCTACAGCGAGGGCGTGCGCATGTGGCCATCGCGCGCGACGCTGGAGCATTATACCTTCGTCATCGCCCACAGCGCCTTCCCGACCTTCTTCAAGAACAGCCTGATCGTCGCGGGCTCCACGGCGGTGACGGTGACGATCCTCGCCTCGCTCGCCGGCTATGCGCTGTCGCGCTTCCGCTTCCGGGCGAAATACTGGATCGTCGCGCTGATGCTGATCACGCAGATGTTCCCGCTCGTCATGCTGGTCGCACCGATCTTCAAGATGCTCTCGCCGCTCGGCCTCACCAACAGTCTGACAGGCCTCGTCATCGTCTACACCGCCTTCAACGTGCCGTTCGCGACCTTCCTCATGCAGTCCTTCTTCGACGGCATCCCGAAGGACCTGGAGGAGGCGGCGATGATCGACGGGGCGACGCAGTTCATCGCCTTCCGCCAGATCATCCTGCCGCTGACGCTGCCCGGCATCGCCGCGACCCTCGGCTTCGTCTTCACCGCCGCATGGAGCGAACTGCTCTTCGCGCTGATGCTGATCTCCGGCAACGACGCGGCAACCTTCCCGGTCGGGCTTCTTACCTTCGTCTCGAAATTCTCTGTCGATTTCGGGCAGATGATGGCGGCGGGCATTCTCGCGCTCATCCCGGCCTGCCTCTTCTTCCTGCTCATCCAGCGCTATCTCGTGCAGGGCCTGACGGCCGGTGCGGTCAAAGGCTGAAAGGACCTTCCATGGCTTCCATCGATATTGAGGGCATTCGCAAGAGCTTCGGCGCCTTTCCCGTGCTGCACGGCGTCGACCTTGCCATCAGGGACGGTGAGTTCATCGTGCTGGTCGGCCCCTCCGGCTGCGGAAAATCGACGCTGCTGCGCATGATCGCCGGCCTTGAGGAGGTCACAGCCGGCGACATCCGCATCGATGGCAAGCGCGTCAACGATCTTGCCCCGAAGGACCGCGACATCGCCATGGTGTTCCAGTCCTATGCGCTCTATCCGCATATGAGCGTTGCCGACAACATGAGCTACAGCCTGCGCCTTCGCCGCTCCACCAAGGAGAAGATCGCCAGCGCCGTCAGCGGCGCGGCCGCCAAGCTCGGGCTCGATCCGCTCCTGGAGCGCCGCCCGCGCGCCCTTTCCGGCGGCCAGCGCCAGCGCGTCGCCATGGGCCGCGCCATCGTGCGCCAGCCGAAGGCCTTTCTCTTCGATGAGCCGCTATCGAACCTCGATGCGCGCCTGCGTGAACAAATGCGCGCCGAAATCAAGAAGTTGCACGGCGATCTTCACGCCACCTCCATTTACGTGACGCATGACCAGATCGAGGCCATGACGCTCGCCGACCGCATCGTCGCCATGCATGGCGGGGTGGTCCAGCAGGTCGGCACGCCGCTCGATCTCTACGACCGGCCCGCCAACCTCTTCGTTGCCGGCTTCATCGGTTCGCCGGGCATGAATTTCTTCGAGGGGCGCTACCTCGTGTCCGGCGACCACGCGGACCTGAAGCTCGAAAACGACGTGACCCTGCCGGCGCGCAGGGTCGGCGGCATAGAATCGGGTGAACCGGCAACCCTCGGCATCCGTCCGGAGCATGTCGTCATCACGGAAGGCGGCGCGCTGGAGGGGAGGGTCGATCTCATCGAGCCGACCGGCTTCGGCATCATCATGCATGTCACGGTGCATGACGTGCCGCTCAAGGTCTTCACGCTCAACCGCGCCATGCTGAATCCCGGCGCGACCGTCCGTCTCGACCTGCCGCGCGACAAGCTGCACCTCTTCGACGGTGAGGGCAGGCGGCTGGGGTGAAGCCGGGCTGGTTTTGCAGGGAACACTCGCTGATTTACTGCGCCGAGCTTCTGGCGATTTTTTGCCGAATGGCCGGTTTTGCGACCTTTGCGATGTTTCAGAATGGGATGTCCTCGACCTCACCAACTACCTGGAACGCCGGCCGAGACAGCTTTCCGGCGGTCAGCGCCAGCGCGTGGCCATCGGCCGGGCGATCGTGCGCGAGCCGTCGACCTTTTTTTTCGACGAACCACTGTCGAACCTCGACTCGGCGCTGCGCGCCGCGCGCAGAACCCTTTCTGCCATGGGAGCCTAAGCCGATGGAGATGCACAATCGCGATCTGAAGGAAGACATTCGCGACACCAGATCGAGATCGTCGCACGAGACCGTGGCGGTGGATATGCGCAGGCCGTCGCACGAGCGTTGCCACACGCCGGTCAGGTTGCCGACCGTTGGCATCTGATGGAAAACGCCGTTATCCGCGGGTTCGTCAGTGAGGGTTTGTCCATCAAGGAGATCGTGCGCCGAACCGGGCATAGTCGAAAGCTGGTCCACAGCGTCGTTCGTGGTCAGCGGACTGACATCTTCCGGGTTCGGCAAACCTCTCTCGAACCGCACCTGCCTTGGCTTGAAGCGCAATGGGATGCCGGATTGCGTAATGGAGCCGAACTGTGGCGTCAGCTTCGACTGGCCGGTTTTGGCGGAGGCCTGCGTGTTGTCACCGAATGGGCAACAAGACGAAGGCGGGCAGAAAAGGCTGAGAGCGGACTTGGTCATGCTCCCGCCGCGCGAACCGTCGTTCGCCTGATGACCCTCGAGCGCAACAACCTGACCAAGGCTCAAACGATGACGGTTGCCGCCATCGAAGAGAGGCTGCCGGACCTTGTGGACGCCAGGGATGTCGTTGAGAGCTTCCATGACATGTTGCGCCGCAAGTCCTCCGGTCCGCTCTTAACGCGGAAAACTCAATATGATGCCGCAACTGAATCATTCTCGAAAATCCGCTCTTATCGCGGAAAATGCAATATGACTCGCTAGCGTAGTCGCCACCGATGCCAGCCGCCGGGGAGATGACCGCCGCCCTTTGCTCGAATTTTCTCACCATTCAGATGCTCAGTTAGGCCAGAAGTAGCATGACGATCGGCAGCGGCTTCGGGTCAAGCCCGCGGCGGCTGCAATTTCCGGCAAGGCGAGAGGCTGATCGATATGGGCGGCCATATAGTCCAGCGCCGGTCGCAGGCGCGCGTTGGGATGGGATGGAAACGCACCGAAGGTCGGTTCTGTCGGCAGGGTCGTAAGTCCACATCCGTGTGTATCGACGCCAAGTCTCCAACTTTGTATCCGCACCCCCGCCGGCTCAGTCCCGCGTGGAAACCAACAGGTTCGGTCAGTATCGGAGAGCTGACAAGTGTCAGCGGTCTTTTTGGTCTCAAGATCGAGCGCGACCTGCATTTCGAAGCCAAGCAGACGTTGTCCGCTTACGCGTCGGAAGCACACGACTGAGCCATATCAACGCCTGATGCGTGACGGGAGTGGCCTTTGCAGGCCGCTCCCGTTTAACGGGCGATACCCGCTTCCGAAAGTCGTTGCCTCTTGTTATCAGTGTGTGATAACATAGATAATATGAATTTAGAACGCGACGAAGGGCTCGATGCTCTTTTGGGTTTGGACGGAGAGACATTCTTTGTCGATGCAAGCGGGCATTACAAGGTCAAGTTCGTCGTAAAGCGCGTAAAAGCCGACGAACGTAAACCACACGGCCTGAATTACAGCCTCACGCTGCACGACAAGTCGGGCGACCGCATTGTTGGATTCGATAATGCCCATCCCGTGCCTACCCAGTCGGGGCCGGCTGGCAAGAAGCGCATCGTCAACGACCATAAGCACCGGTTCAAGACGATCCGCCCGTATGATTACAAGGACGCAGCCACCTTGCTTGGAGATTTCTGGGCACAGGTGGATTCCGTCCTGAAAGAGGAAGGAGTCACACCATGACCGCACTCAAGGTAGGTATTGCCTCTTACGAGGATTACAAGAAGCGCACGATGGCCATTGCGCGCGGCCAACTCAAGCCCGCGGCCGATGATCCCAAGGTGTGGTTCACCTCCATGGAGAGCTTTGCGAAAGTGCTTTCGGATCGCAATAGGGAGCTTCTTGCGTTGATCGCGGCCACAAAGCCTGGCTCAATGAACGAACTGGCTGAAAAGACCGGTCGGGCACCATCCAATCTATCGCGCACATTACGCACAATGGAGAGGTTCGGTCTGGTGCGTTTCGAGAAGGGGGCAGGCAAAACGCAGGCTCCCCGCGTCGACTACTCAGACATCATTCTTGATGTTCCTCTCCAGCGCGCAGCGGAAATACTGGCAATCTGAAGACCCGTTCGGCCTGCGCGCAGTATGAATATCTGGTCGCTCGCAACGCATATCCTTCGCGGAAATACGAGGGTGCCGCCTATCATGATATCGCCGCAGCCTTGAACGTTGCCGTGTCGTCCATCGCTTCTCTTGAGTTCGCCCGCCGGTTGGCTCTGGCAGCCATCACGGCAATGGCGACATGCACCTGAAGAACGGGTCGTTGATCGTAAGCGCGATTTTCAGTTCCTGCACCTGGATGAGGTTTGATTAGGCTTGTGTCCATCGTTGAGGTTATGGACACAAGCGCGATGCTACCGTCGCATCATGGCGCGACCCGAGCCTTGGCGAAGTTGAAGGGTAGCAAGTCGGTAATGTCGTCCTCAGCCGGGCGCTGCGGCAGTTCGGTGAGAACGAAGCGCAGCCAGACGTATGGATCGATACCGCAGGCACGGCAGGTCAGCATGAGGCTGTAAACGACGGCGCTGGCTTTGGCACCGGCAGGCGTATCGCTGAACAGCCAGCTATTGCGTCCGGTGCAAAACGGCCTGATGTCGCGCTCACGTTCGAAGATCAACAGATCGCCTTCCCAATGGCCGAACTGGGATCGATCACCGATAAAATCAGGGCGTTGCGATATCCTGTTACCGGCTGGAAATACGCTGTTACGCGGCTTCTTCGATCCACGCGGACGGCGTTTGCGGCGTGCCTCGGGCAGGTAGCGGTAAAGGCCAAGCCCGTAAGCCTCCTTGCCATAGATGAAACGGTAAATCGTTTCTTGCAGATCCGGACCAGGCTGATCCCATCAGCCAGAAGTCGGCCGGCAATCTGCTCCGGTGACCAGTAGGCCTCCAGCTTCTCGATAATCATACGACGCAAATGCGGATGACGCCGCAGCTTTCGCAAACGCCAGTGTCGTTCCTTGGCAATGTCATCGGCAACCGTGCTGTCGTAGCCGTCGTAATCTGGCAGTTCGCGATCCCTAAACGTGTTGCGCTTGATCTCGCGATAGATGGTCGAACGATGGCGTCCGAGCTGACGGGCCATCCCGTTGACGGGAACATTTGCCGCCACCAGTTGATGTAGGCGTCGTCGGTCGGCGCGAGCAAGCTGCGTATAGCATCGGGACATGCCAAGATCTCCATAGTGAAGCCGTGTCTCATCGGCTCTCACTGCGGTCGATCCAGGCGCAATATGCAATGGACAGCCGATGGTTACTTTCGTTGCGATTGGCGAAGCATCGAGGCTAGGTCCCGTTTCGGCCGTCGTGCTTCTGTTGGGGATCTGACAGGAGCAGGACGGGGTCCGTGCTCCGCGCCGCTGCGATACGCTCGATCACGGTGAGCGTCGGATTTTTCTGTCCACGCTCAATCCCACCCATGTAGGAATAGGCAACGCCGGCTTCCGCTGCCAGTGACTCCAAGGTCATGCCGCGCTCCAGGCGGTTTCTCCGAACGTTCTCCCCAAGAATCTGTGCCATACGCATGGGGCGCATAGCGATAAGGAAACCATCGGCTTTACCAGTCACCATAGTGACTGATAGGTTGGTGAATTCGGGGGTAATCTTTCTGCTGCTTGTATCGCCATTGGACGTCTGGTTGTGGCACCTGCCAAAAGCGCGGGGGCTCGCGGTGGGCTACGATAAGCGCGCTTACTGGCGCGCGTTCGGCCCGATGCGCGTCGCAGCCGGTGGTATTCTGAGAATCTGAAGAGGAACCGAATTTGCGAGGTGATTTTGCCGGCTCCCCCATCAGTCTCCACAGTTTTGTCTGGCAGCTCCTCCACTCGCTTCCCACACTCGTTCTCGGTCTCTGCACCGTTCTCCTGCTTTCCTATGAACTGTGGCGCAGTCATGCAGCGGCGCGCGAGGGCGCAGAGCGCAACGTCTCGAACCTCATCCATGTCATGTCCGAGCAGGTGGCGCGCACATTCCAGTCCGTCGACGTCAACTTGCAGGATATTGCCGGCGAGCTGGCCGACGTCCCGGCCATGCGTGACAACGATCCGGCCTTCCGGGCGCGCCTGCACAAGAGGCTGGCGGCCATGCCCTTCGTTCGCGCGCTCTTCGTGATCGGCCGGGACGGCTTCATTGCCCACGACACGGATTTTCCGAGCACGCCGCGGGTCAGCCTCGCCGACCGAGACTATTTCAAGGCCCACGAGAATAACCCTTCGCTGGGACTACATATCGGCCGGCCGCTGAAGAGCCGGTCGCGCGGCGTCTGGTTCATCAGCCTGAGCCGGCGTATCGCGACGGCGGATGGCAGTTTCGGCGGCATCGTCGTGGCGGCGATTGAACCGCTTTATTTCGAAAGCTTCTATCGACAACTCTGGGTGGGCGGCGGAACGATCTCGCTGTTCCTGTCCCCGGGCACTCTTCTTGCCCGTTCGCCCGCAAGGGAGGAGATGATCGGTAAGTCTTTCGCCGACATGGAGCCATTCCACAGTCTGCTTGGCATGCGCGATCCTGGCGTCGCCTGGCTAACGAGCCCCATCGACGGCATATCCCGGATCGTCGGATACCAGAAGCTCGACATCGCACCGGTAATCGTGCTGGTGACGCTCAACGAGGCCGATGTCATGCAGCCATGGCGCGGACATGCCACGGTCGGCTTCATCGGCGCGACCATCCTGCTCAGCCTGCTTGCCGGCCTCGAGGTGCTGTCGCGCCGAGGCCGTCGGCGCGAAGAGGCGGCGCGGCGACGATTGGAGGCGACCCAGCGCTTGGAAGCCGTCGGCCGCTTCGCCGGCGGCATCGCGCACGATTGCGGAAACCTGATGCGGGTCATCCGCTCCGCCACCGTCGTCTTGCGTCCGCTGGTCAATGACCGGCAGGAGGCGGTGAAGCTGCTCGATGAGGTGGATACCTCGCTCAATGCCGGGCGAGCTTTGGTCAGCCGGTTGTTGACCTACGCACGCAGTACGGAATTCCGTCCGGATGTTGCCGATCCCGATGCGCTCGTCCGGGAAATTCTGCCGATCGCGAGGCAGGCGGCGGGGCCGGGGATCGACGTCGTCGCCAAGCCATCAGGCGAGGCCTTGTCCTGCCGCCTCGACAAGGCGCAGTTTCAGGCGGCGATCGTCAATCTGGTGTTGAATGCTCGCGATGCGATGCCGTCGGGCGGCACAATCACGATCGATGTGCAGTCGGCCGAGGACATGGACCCGTCAGGTGCCTTGAGCTGGGTGGATGTCACTGTGACGGATGACGGGATCGGCATGAGCGAGGCGGCCCGCCGCCAGGCATTCGATCCGTTCTTCACGATGAAGGGGATGGGGGAAGGGCACGGCATGGGATTGAGCCAGACGCTGGAATTCGTCCGGCAGTGCGGCGGGCGCGCCGATATCGCTAGCCGTCCGGGCGCAGGCACGACCGTCCGGCTCCGCCTTCCGCGCGGGGAGGGGAGCAAGGGAACATGAGGGCCGGAGGGGCGGAGCTGGACGTGCTTGTCGCGGATGACCATCCTCTCATCAGGGCAGGTATCCGGGCGATGCTGGCCGCGCGCCCGCATTGGCGCGTCTGCGCAGAGGCCGAGAGCGGTCAGGCTGCGCTACACCTTGGCTTGGCCCTGCGACCCCACCTCGCCATCCTCGACTATTCCCTGCCCGGGATGAACGGGCTGGAGGTCGCGCGCCGGCTTTGCGGGGAGATGCCGGGGATCGGCATCGTGATCTATACCATGCACGCCGACGAGCGGATCGTACAGGTGCTTCTCGACGCGGGTGCCCGCGGTTATGTGCTGAAGACGGAGGACGATACCGCCCTGCTCGCCGCGATGGATACGGTTGCGGTGGGGGGTGTTCATATTTCGCCGGACGTGCCGCGCCAGGCTCTTTTGCAGAACGCCGTCTCCATACTGACGCCCCGCGAGATCGAGGTCGTTCGCCGCGTTGCGCTGGGCGAGACGAACAAGAGCATTGCCGCGCAACTGAATGTCAGTTTGAAGACCGTCGATACGCACCGTACGGCGGCGATGCGTAAGCTCGGTTTACACACGGCCGTAGAGTTGACGCTGTTCGCGGTCCGTAACAGGCTCATAGAGCCGTAATCTCTCCCTTCCGGATTTTCTGACGCCTGTCAGGGAATGACACTTGCCTCGGGTGTATACCCGATGGTGCTAGGTCGTATCGGATGCTACGGCGGTATTTCGGCGTTAGCGGTGGGGACGTCATGGGGCAAGTCGTGCAGGCGTCCATACCGTTCGTGCCGCTCGAACGGACCCGGAATGCATGTCGCAGAAGCAACCTAATTTTGTCTCCTCCCGCAATTATCTGGACCTCGCAGAGCGCTTTCTGGACATCGGGTTCTGGAATGCGGATTTGACGACGGGTGAAGTGCGCGGCACGGACGGGTTCTTCCGGCTGTTACGCTTGCCGCCGGGCGAGGCGTTCAACCTGCAGAAATGGACCACCCTGCTTCACGCCGAGGACCGGGAGGATTTTCGCTCCATCTGCCCGCTTGCTGCCATGGGCGTATCGATCTCCCGGGATGTCCGGCTGGTCGACCTCCAGCGCCCGCCGCGCTGGATACGGATTTCAGTCGAGGAGCCTGCATCGCCCAACCAGGTCGTCGGTCTCATCCAGGACGGCGGCGTCGAGCGGGAGGCGAAGGCCGCGCTCTACCGGGAGCGTGCGCGATTGAATGCCTTCATCGAGTTGATGGGCGGTGCCTTCTGGGCGCGCGACCTGAACGGCGTTGTGGGCGACCTACGCGGCTGGGAGCAGCTTACCGGCCGCGATCAGGCTCAATCCGACGAGGAATGGCTGGAGGCGATCCATCCTGATGACCGCGGAAAGGTAGAAGCGGTGCGCGAGGCATGCAATCGTGACGGGCTTGCCCGAGAGGTCTCGTATCGCCTGCTTCATGCTGACGGTCGGTATCGCGAGGTTCTGGCGCGTACCGCGCCGGTTCGCCGGGAAAATGGCATGCCGATCGAGTGGATCGGCGTAGTCACGGAAGGAGGGCACCGCAAAGGCTTGAGCAGGCAGAATGGTTCGATGCTTCGGCCCCAGCAGTTGCGCGCTGCGCGTGCTTTTCTCGGCTGGTCGGCCGAGCAATTGGCAGTGGAAGCGGGCGTCTCTACCGCGACGATCCGGCGTTACGAGACCACCGGCGAGCACATGAAGGATGCAACGATATCGGCCATCGTCGCAGCGCTGACGCGCTGCGGCCTGGAATTGACGGGTTCGTCTACGGAAATGGGCCTCACGCTGCAATTGAGCAACACGCCCTGACCAGCGGCCGGCAATAAGCGATTTATACAATCTTATGCAATTTTTGCGGACAATCTTAATGTTTTAGGCAAAAAGCGCGCAGTTTCTGCATGCAACGCGAGCGGGACGGTGCGTTTTGTTTCATGACCATCAAGGGATACTTGCTACTTTAGATCATCCGAATGGATGCGATCGTATCACTTCCGGCATGACGACGGATTCGGGGCTTAAACGTGATTTCTGAGCGAGCCACCGAGGTATCTCATGCAGTTAAAGCCTTTATCTCCATCCGCGTCGCCGCGGGCGCCTACCGCAATCGGCTGCGACGAGGCTGAACGAATCTGGCATCTTGCCGCACGGACGGCGGAGGCCAAGCAGATGCTGGCCGGCGTCCTTGCCAATCTCGCGCGGCTTCACGCTGTCATTGCGACGGCTGAGCCTGCCTCACTTCGCAGCGACGATGAGCGCCGCAACCGGCTTTCGTCTGTACATTCATAGCCACGAAATCCGCGCTCCGTTCTGAGAACTCACCCAATCGTTGGATTAGATCGTCTTGCCGGAAGGCCGGGGAAGCCATCTGTTGCAAAGCCATCAACCAGTCAACTGCCGAGGAGAAATCATGTTAGCCCTTTCTTTCGGCCTTGCATCTGATGCAAGCGCTATCCTTGACGCGATGCAGCGTTCGCAAGCCATCATCGAGTTCGACCTGACGGGCAATATATTGAAGGCGAACGAGAATTTTTGTCGGGCGCTCGGTTACGCCCTTCCGGAGATCGTCGGCCAGCATCATCGACTCTTCGTCGATCCAGTGGAAGCCGCCTCCGAGGACTACCGTGCCTTCTGGGCCAAGCTGGCGCGCGGCGAGTTCGACCAGCGTCAGTACAAACGCATCGGCAAGGGCGGTAAGGAAATCTGGATTGAGGCGTCGTACAATCCGGTGTTCCGACGTGGCAAGCCCTACAAGGTCGTTAAATTCGCCACCGACATCACCGAGCAGAAGCTGAAGAATGCTGAAGATGCCGGAAAGCTGGAGGCCCTGTCGCGCGCGCAGGCCGTCATCGAGTTCACGCCGGCGGGCGATATTCTCACCGCCAACCAGAACTTCCTCTCCGCTCTCGGCTACCAGTTGTCCGACGTCGAGGGCCGGCATCATTCCATGTTCTGCGACCCCACCTATTGCCAGAGCCCGCAATACAAGCAGTTCTGGGATAGGCTCAAGGCGGGCAAGTTCGTCGCCGAGGAGTTCATGCGCATCGGCAAGGGCGGCCGCCGCATCTACATCCAGGCCTCCTACAACCCGATCTTCGACATGAACGGCAAGGTCTTCAAGGTGGTGAAATTCGCCACCGACGTGACCGGCCGCGTCGAGAACGTCGAGACGCTGGCCAGCGCGCTGACGCGGCTTGCCCAAGGTGACCTGACGCTGCACCTGCCGACGCCCTTCATTCCGACCCTCGAGCAGTTGCGGAGCGATTTCAACAGCGCGTGCGAGCGGCTGCGAGAGGCCATGAGCGCGGTCGGCGAGAACGCCCAGGCGATCGCCGCCGGTTCGAACCAGATACGCTCAGCCGCCGACGATCTGTCGAAGCGCACCGAGCAGCAGGCCGCCTCGGTCGAGGAAACGGCGGCGGCCCTCGAGGAGATCACGACCACGGTGGCCGATTCCAGCCGTCGCGCCGACGAGGCTGGAAAGCTCGTTGCGAGTACCCGCGAGAATGCGGAGAAGTCGGGCGAGGTGGTTCGCATGGCGATTGCGGCAATGGGCGAGATCGAAAGCTCTTCGCGGGAGATCTCGAACATCATCGGGGTAATCGATGACATCGCCTTCCAGACCAACCTCCTGGCGCTGAACGCCGGGGTCGAGGCGGCCCGGGCCGGGGATGCGGGCAAGGGCTTTGCCGTCGTGGCTCAGGAAGTGCGCGAACTTGCACAGCGCTCCGCCAATGCCGCCAAGGAGATCAAGGCGCTCATCAACACCTCCGGTGAACAGGTCAAGAGCGGCGTGACACTGGTCGGCCAGACCGGCGAGGCGCTGGAGCGGATCGTCCGGCAGGTGCAGGACATCAACGGCAATGTCTCTGCCATCGTCGAGGCGGCAAAGGAGCAGGCGACGGGCCTCGGCGAGATCAACCAGGCCGTCAACACGCTGGACCAGGGCACACAGCAGAACGCGGCCATGGTGGAGGAGTCGACCGCGGCCAGCCACAGCCTCGCCCGGGAGGCTGAAGCCCTCTTCAACCTGCTCGGACAGTTCCGCGTCGGCGACGCCGGCCGGCACCGCCCGGTAGAGGCACAGTCCGAGACGCATGTGGCATCGTTCCAGTCGCGCAGACTAGCGGGATAGGGCGAACGTATCGGGGGCGGCCGCCCTGAAAGTGGCACGCCCTCCCGTGCGGAACACAAGAAAAGCTGTTTCATGAAGCAACTGGCATACCGCATTTCCACTTTCCTATCTGTGTCGGCCGACAATCCGGAGTTGCTCAAGGCGCAGTATCGCGCCTTCTCCTGGCAGCTGCCGATCATGTATTGCATTCTCCTGTCCAGCACATGGGCGCTGGCGGCCACGCACATATCCTTCGCCCCGCTCTGGCTGACGATCGCCGTGCCGGCGGCCTTTACGGTGCTGTGCCTCGTGCGCATCCTCTACTGGTGGCGGCTGCGCAGCGTCGATCCGACGCCGGAGCGGGCACAGCGCGCGCTTGCGCGTACCAACCGCCTCGCCATTGTGATCGCGTCCGCCTTCACGCTCTGGTCGTTTCTGCTGTTTCCCTACGGAAACGCCTATACCCAGTCGCACGTCGCCTTCTACATGGCGATCACCGTCATCACCTGCATCTTCTGCCTGCTGCACCTGCGTTCGGCTGCGCTGATCGTGACGGTAATCGTCAACGGCGCCTTCGTCGCCTTCTTCGGCATGTCGGGCCAGCCGACCTTTCTCGCCACGGCGATCAACATCGTGCTCGTCTCCATCGGCATGCTGATCATCCTCCTGGTGAACCACCGCGATTTCACCGCCATGGTGAATGCCCAGACCGAGACCCGCCGCAAGCAGGACGAGCAGAGCCAGCTGCTGCGGATGATCGACGACATGCCGGTCGCCGTCATGACCGTCGAGCCCGGCACGCTCCGGGTCAACTACGCTAACGAGACGTCGAAGCTCCTCATCCGCAGCATTGAGCACCTGCTGCCAATCAACGCCGACGAGCTGCTCGGCACCTCGATCGACGTTTTTCATAAGCATCCGCAGCACCAGCGCAATCTTCTTGCCGATCCTCGCAACCTGCCGCACAATGCGCGCATCCGCGTGGGGCCGGAGACGCTCGATCTCAAGGTCTCGGCAGTCACCGCCAGCGACGGCGGCTATCTCGGCCCCATGCTCACATGGGCGATCGTGACAAAGGAGATGGAGGCGGAACGCCGCATCCGCCAGCTCGCCCACTACGATACGCTGACCGGCCTTGCCAACCGCGCCGCCTTTCATGAAAGGCTGGACGCCGTGCTCGCGTCGCCGGTGCGTTGCGCATCCCTGCTGTTCATCGATCTCGACGGTTTCAAGGTCGTCAACGACACCAAGGGGCACCGGGCGGGGGACGCACTTCTCAAGGAGGTGGCTGGGCGCCTGCGGCAGGCGTGTGCTGCGCTGGACGTGGTCATCGGCCGGCTCGGCGGCGACGAATTTGCTGTGCTGGTTTCAGGCGACACGCCGGACGGCGTGGAGCGGCTCGCGGCCACACTGATCGAGCTTCTGGCGGCCCCTTGCTCCCTGGACACCGGACGACAGGTCCAGATCGGAGCCTCCGTCGGCATCGCGCTCGCCCCGTTGCACGGCGCCATCGGTGAAGAGCTGCTGGCGCATGCCGACATGGCCCTCTATGCCGCCAAGGCGGCCGGCAAGGGGACGTTCCGGATGTATTCGCCGGACATGGAGGCTCGCCTTCAGGACCGGGTGCGGCTGGAGGCGAGCCTGCGACGGGCGCTTCAGGACAAGGACAGGCTGTTCGTCTTCTACCAGCCCATCGTGGACGTGCGCAGCGGCAAGGTCACGGCGCGCGAAGCGCTGATACGCTGGCACCATCCGCGCAAGGGCTGGGTTTCGCCTGCCGAATTCATTCCCATTGCGGAGCAGAGCGGCCTGATTGACCAGCTCGGCGAATTCGTGCTCGACCGTGCCTGCCGGGACGCGGCCGGATGGACGGACGGCGCCCGCGTCGCGGTCAATGTCTCGGCAGTGCAACTCGGCAAGGGCACGCTCGCGCCAATGGTGCTTGCCGCCCTCGTCGGCTCGGGTCTGCCGGCCGAACGGCTGGAGGTCGAGGTCACGGAAACCGCGTTGCTCGATGGTGAATCTGATGTGGTGGGCGACCTGCGCCGGCTGCGGGACATGGGCGTGCGTGTTGCGCTCGATGATTTCGGAACGGGCTATTCGTCACTCGCCCATCTGCGCGTCTTCCCCTTCGACAAGATCAAGATCGACGGGTCCTTCGTTAAGGATGCGGTTGAACGGTCGGACTGCGCGGCGGTCGTGCGCTGCATTGCCGATCTCGGTAAGCGTCTCGGTGTTATTACTGTGGCCGAAGGCGTGGAGACCGAGGCACATTTCGACTGCGTCAGGCAGGAAGGTTGCACTGAGGTGCAAGGCTATCTCATCGGGCGCCCTCAACCGAACAGGCATGATGCCCTGATCGTTGCCAGAATTGATAACGTTCATGTCGTGACCAACCGAGCCTTTTGAAGAAGCGCTTCGGTCCACTCGAAGTCATCAAAGGGGTGTCCTTCAGTGCGCAACGGGGCGACGTCATCTCTATTTTTTGGAGAAGCTAACCCAAGTGCATCATGCCGGTGTTGAGGGTAGGGGATCACCCCGCTTCTTGCAAATGAGCCATAAACACCTCGGCCGGCGTCCTGTAACCGAGGCACCTTCGGGGTTGGTCATTCAGGTGTCGGGCGAGTTGGTTGAGATCACCCTGTGATATGGCTGCCAGATCGGTATCGCCCGACATGAAGCGGCGAATGCGCTTGTTGGCGTTTTCCACGGCACCTTTTTGCCATGGTGCGCTGGGGTCGCAGAACCAGCTGCGCGCACCGATGCCATCTTCCAAAGCCCTGAAGCCGGCAAACTCCGTGCCGCGGTCACCCGATCCGCCTTAGCAACTCGCAGCCGCTTGGCGCGGCTAACGGCCTATATCACAGTCGGCTTGTCGCCGAACGTCCGAAAATATGCCGATCCGACGTCGCTGGGTGCGCAGGGGAGGGAAGATCCGCTGTAGGCAAGGCGGTGTACGTAACAGCGTCACTGTTAAGCGGCAACGTCACCAATCAATGAGCCAGCTGGAATGTTCCATTCCTTGCTGAGCTTTCGGATCTGTTCGAGATTGATTTCCCGCTTGCCGTTCAGAAGGTCAGCGGCACGCGCTTTGGAGCCGATAACGGCTACCAGATCCGCACGAGTGTAGTTGTTAGCAACCATCACCGACTTGACCACCTCCACCGGACTCGCCGCCGGGATTGGGTAGTTTTTACCTTCATACTCTCCGATCAGAAGAACGAGCGCGTCAAAATGAGCCGCGTCTTCAGAGCCTTCCTGCGGTTCGTTCTCGAAATACGGCCGAACTTCCTTCAACGCGGCGTTGTACTCGTCTTCACTCTGAAGGGTTCGGAAAGCTTTCAAATTCAACATGTCGCCTTTCCTCACATCAGGGTTTTGCTACGTCAATCGCGTCATACTGGGCATGCGTCCCGACAAACAGAACGAAAATCCGTTTCGTCCGAAATGCGACCAATCCCACGATGCGGTACTTGTTGCCACCCACGTCAAAAATCACTTTGTTGCCGGCGACGATGTCGGCCGAGTTGAAGGTTTTCTTCAGCTCACTGAAATTGCTCCAGTTTGCCTTCGATGCGGTGGCATACCATTCCGTCATCGCCGCTCCAGCGGTTTCTCTCGGCGCGCCTTTCGGCAGGCTATTCCAGAAATTGACCAAAGCGGACTTAGCGATAACGTTCACGCCTGCTCCTATTTAGCGCGTTCCCAATTTGGAAACAAGCCCAAAATTCCCAACTTGGAAACTGATTTCTGTATCGAGTTCCTCAAATCGTGCAAACCCCCGCATCGTTCGTCAACCGTCAGGGGAGGAATGGCGTTCGCGACCCCGCACAGACCGAGTTCGCCAACTCCCTTCGCCTTCATGGGCGACGACATCGGATTCGCCTCGTCCATGAAGATAACCTCCTGATGCGGTAGCCGTAACCGTCGGGATGGTCGCTACGGTATTCAGCCGGCCGCCCTCGGCGATGCGCCGGACGGAGACGCGCTTTCCTGCCATAGTTAGGAGAATCCTTGAAGAAGGAAAAGTTTTGTCTTACGTTTCGTCTATCGATCAAGTTGGAGTATGACGATGAACGAGACTGCGACCCTGTCGTCGAAATTCCAGATTTCGATTCCCAAGGCTATCCGCGCAGCCCAGCATTGGGAGGCGGGCCTGACCTTTGCATTCATTCCCAAGGGAACGGGTGTCCTTCTGGTCCCCGTGCCCAAGCGGGAAGCATTGGCTGGCATCGCCAAGGGTGCATCACCCAGTGACTACCGCGACCGGATGGATCGCGTCTGATGCATCTTGTCGATACCTCCGCTTGGATCGAATGGCTGATTGGTTCACCGACCGGCGAACTCGTCGCCCGACATCTGCCCGAGCAATCCGACTGGCTGGTACCAACCATTGTGCAACTCGAACTTGCGAAGTGGCTGGTGCGTGAGGTTGGCGAGGACAAGGCGGATCAGGTGATCGCCTTCACGCAGCTTTGTCATATTGTGCCGCTCGACACCGAAATTGCACTGGCGGCGGCTGACGTTTGCCGGGCGCACAAATTGGCAACCGCCGATGCCATCGTGTTTTCCACGGCCCGCACACACAATGCCGATCTTATCACCTGTGATGCACATTTCGATGGATTGCCGGGGGTGACATTGGTCGAGAAGATCAAGCCCTGACCCTCGTCGCATCGGCCACGTTCGGCCGCCATCTGTTCGTTGAGCTTGCGCACCATCACCGCTTCGATCGCAGGCAGGCACTCGGCGGCAATGAGCGGATCGACGCCACCCACCGGCGGCAGCGCACCTCCATGAACGACTTCCTTCGGGCCGCCCATCAGGCTCCGTATGATGCACGCCATAGACCTGGAAGTTCTCGTTGAACACCCGGCGTATCTCGATCTTCAAACCGATATCGCTGCGGGCTCGGACCGATAGGCGATCCACATCCAGACGCTTGGCAACGTTCTCGTAGTAGGTTGATGGGGCAATCGGCAAAAGCCTGCAGATCGGCTCGACCCCGAACACGCCACGGTGTTCGTCAATGAACGAGATCATCGTTTGAAGGGGCGGTCGAGCTCCGCCATCGCGAAATAAGCAGACGCCTTGCGCAAAATCTCGTTGGCCTGACGAAGCTCGCGGTTCTCCCGCTCAAGAGCCTTCATCTTCTCGGCCGCGTCGCTCGGCAAGCCTGCTCGTTTGCCGCTGTCGACCTCGGTCTTCTTCACCCATTCATGCAGCGTGGCTGGCGAGCAACCGATCTTGCCCGCAATAGATGAAACGGCAGCCCACCGCGACGGGTGCTCAGCCTCGTGATCAAGCACCATACGGATGGCGCGTTGGCGGACTTCAGGTGAAAACTTGTTCGTTGTCTTGCTCATATCGGCTCCACTCTCTCAGAAGTTGGAGCCTCCGGCAAACCCGGTGCGGTTCATTCTGGAGCCGACCTTTGTTTTGCCGAGCTTCATCAGGATGGACTCGTTGTGTCGTTCTGGCCCTGCATCGAAGCTTCGCGCGCGACCGCGACGTCCGCGAGGTCTCGAAGCAGCTTCTCGTGTGTTCGCCAGAAGATGTCCGGCGCCTCCTTGGCAAGTTCCATCCACAGCGGCCCCTGCATGGTTTCTTCGGTCCAGAGATGGCATCCGCGCCCGGTCGGCGTGATGATCCACGCGTGGTGGGCTCTGGAGGATGGCGATGCCTTTGGTCCGCCAGCCCACGCGATGCGCGTCATCGGCTCGAACTCGACGACCGACGCCGCGACGTCCTGGCCCGCAAGATTGGTCTCGAAGCGGCTGCCAAGCTGCAGGGTCGTGTGTCCGTCGAGAAGTTCGACGTGGGAGACGCCCGGATAGTAGGTGGGCCAGGACAGCGGATCGGTCAGGAGAGACCAGATTGTGGCGGGCGACACCGCCACCTCGAGCTCGTTGGTGAAGTGGATCGGAGAGCGGCTGGGGGCCATATCCGCCGGCCAGTTGATGACTTCGAACATTCCATATCCTCAGGGTTTGAGCTTTTATTTCCGATCGACCATGTGGCCATTGTCGATCGGAACGGGTCGCAGGTTGGATCAGACGATCGACCGAACCACGCCGCCATCGACACGCAGTGCCGCCCCGCTTGTTCCGGAAGCCTGTTCCGAGCAGACGTAGACGACCATGTTCGCGACTTCGTCGGTCGTGGTGAACCTGTTGATGAGAGTCGTGGGCCGCATCGACTTCAGGAAGTTCTGCTCGGCCTCGTCCTGCGTGATCCCTTGCTCGCTCGCCATCGCGGCCATCCAGTTGCCCAGGATCTCGGAGCGTGTCGGACCAGGCAGGACCGAGTTGACGGTAACCCCGCTCCCGCCGACCAGTTCGGCAAGGCCACGCGACACGGAGAGCTGCGCTGTCTTCGTCATCCCGTAGTCGATCATCTCCTTCGGGATGTTGACGGCGGATTCGCTGCTGATGAACACGACGCGGCCCCATCCGCGTTCGACCATCCCTGGCATGTAGTGCCGGGCGGCACGAACGCCGCTCATGACGTTGAGCTGGAACAGGTCAAGCCATTCGGCATCCGACTGGTCGAAGAAGCCGTTGAGGTGAGCCGTGCCGACATTGTTCACGAGGATGTCGGCGTCTGGGATCCGGTCCGCCAGAACGGACGATCCTTCGGATTTCGACAGGTCGGCGGCGACGCCTGTGAATTCTGCTTCCGGGACACGGAGCCGGAGCTCCTTCAGCGCAGCGGCGACGCGTTCTTCTCCACGCCCGTTGATCACGACCGACGCGCCCGCCCGTGCAAGTCCTTCAGCGATCGCGAATCCTATGCCGGCGGTGGAGCCGGTGACGATGGCCCTGCGGCCTTCCAGTTCTATCATCATTATGTCGTTTCCTTTTAGATTGATCCGGGCGTCGTCACGGCGGACGTATCCCGTATGTTTACTGCGTTGATGTCAGGCGATGGCCGCTTCAGCGGCGCCTGCAAGACGTTCGACCCAATCGTGGTGGTAGCGGTAGAGACCGCCGGGGTGGCGACGTCCGAGCATGTCGAGGAACCACTCGCCCTGCTGGGTCTCCTCGGTCAGGACATGGCACCCGTCCTGCGTGGGCGTGATGACCCAGCCGTGGTAGGCGGTGGATCCTGTCGTGTCGCCATCGACCGTGGTCGCCCAGGCGAGCCTCCGGTTTTCAACGAACTCCGTCACGACCAGGCTCATCGGGTAGCCGACGGTCACGCGGCTGTACCGGGTACCCAGCGCCAGCCCCTGCTCTCCCGACAGGATTTCGACCTGATCTTCGGCAGGGAAATAACGATACCAGTTCGTGGCGTCGATCAGCAGCTTCCACACCACCTCGGCAGGCGCCTTCACGTCGACGTCGTTGAGCGCGTAGATTGCCGAGACCTTTGGGTCATAGCGTTCCGGCCAGATGACATGATCATACACCGGATCAGCCCTCCGCCTTGAAGAGCTCCTGGAAGATCAGCGGTGCCCAGCTCCTGTCCTGCGCCTGCACGAGACGTCCGCCTTCCGCAATCCTCCCGAGGTTTACGGGTGCGAAGCCCAGCCTGCTGACGAGGTCGGAAACCGCCGACACCGCCTGGTCGTCGTCGCCCGACAGAAAGATGACCCGGCGGCCAGCGGCCGTCCGCGCATCCTGTCCAAGAAGATGGGCGGGCAGGTGATTGAACGCCTTGACGAGATGGGCGCCGGGCATCGACTTCGCCACGACGGCAGACGAAGGTGCGTTGCCGAGGTCGGACAGCGGCACGCCGTATGCATTGGTGACATCGATGACGATCTTGCCTTCCCAGCCCGCAGCGGCCTTGGCGACGTCGAGATGCGCCCGGAAGGGGACGGCGAGAATGACGACGTCGGCCGCCAGCGCTTCAGTGAGGCCAAGCGGACGAACCGCGTCACCCAATCCAGCGAGCGCTGCCGCCACCGCGTCCCGTCCACGAGAGTTTGCGACACCCACTGTAACGCCGCTGCGGTCGAACTGGCCTGCGAGAGCTCTGCCGACACTGCCAGTTCCAATAATCGCGTAAGTCATGATTGCTCCTGAAGGACTCGTTTTCTTTACCGAAAGCCGGGGAGGTGCCTCGACATCGGTCAGTCCTAACAACGTAGGTCTTGGCGGCGCATCTGATAAGGTGATATAGTGTGATAGAATGTATCTGCTTTTGAGATGGAGCGATTATAGTGATCGAAGGTGTTTCGCTTGACCAATTGCGGACATTCATCGCCGCAGTGGATGAAGGCAGCTTCTCCGCCGCAGCCAGAAAGCTCAATCGCGCGCAGTCTGCTGTCAGCGGATGGGTAGGGGCGTTGGAGGATCAGATCGGGGTCGCACTCTTCGATCGATCAGGCCGCTACCCGGCGCTGACACCGCAGGGCGTGCTGCTGCTCGCCGACGCCCGAAATATCGTCGCCGGGGTGGACACGCTGAAGGCAAGGGCACGGTCGATGACCTCGGGCGTCGAAACGGAGCTCTCGGTGGTCATCGACGTCTTCTTTCCGACCTCGGTCATCAGCGCGGTCGCGAAGGAGTTCGCGAACCAGTTTCCACTGACGCCACTACGGCTGTTCGTCGAAGGTCTGGGCGCGGCGTATCAGCCAGTTCTGGACGGCCGCTGCAGCCTCGGTATCCTGCCGCCGCTGCCTCAGCCGTTTCCGTCCCTCGTCAGCGAGCGTCTGGGTGAACTGCCGCTGATCGCGGTGGCCTCACCGCAGCATCCCCTTGCGCTGTTTCAGGGCCGCATTCCCCGCCAGGAGCTGACGAAGCATATCCAGCTCGTACTGACGGATCGGTCCGACCTCACATCCGGACGAGACTTCGCGGTCGCATCGCCCGCGACCTGGCGGTTGGCGGACCTGTCCACCAAGCACGCCTTCCTCAAGGACGGCGTCGGATGGGGCGGCATGCCGCTGCACATGATCGAAAGAGATCTATCCGAAGGCGTCCTTTCCGTCCTCGATGTCGACGACATGCCACCCTCAGGCTACATGCTGACGATGTCGGCGTTTCACCAGCCCGCGCAACCTCCCGGACCCGCTGGCAAATGGTTCGTCGACCGAGTGAAGGCGCTATGGCATGGTGCGGACATCATGAGATCGGGAATGTCCGCGGAATTGAAGCAGTCGTCACGCTCTTGAATACGGTGGCCCAACAAGGTGCTAGTCCTGAGCAGTTCAAACGCTTCTGCGGTCGGATACGACGCTCCGGCGAGGCTTTGCATCGGCCGCAAGCTCTACCTGGCAGCAAGAGTAGCGACCACATAGATCCGCGCGGACTAAGGCCGCATGCGCGTCAAACGCGTTGGCGGTTTGTTTTTGCATCGCGCCAAGGCCGGAACGAGGCTCTTATATCTTCGGCGAGTGCCTGCGGTTGCTCCAAGGCGGCAAAATGCCCGCCCCGAGGCATTTCCGTCCACCGTTCCACCTTGAGTGCGCGTTCTATCCAAGATCGGGGAGGAATGGGCAGTTCCCTTGGAAAGTGCGCGATCGCGAAGGGTACGTCGCACGGAATTAGTCCTTCCAGTGCGAGGGGTGATTTCCGGTTCTCCTTGTATAGACGCAAAGACGCGTCGATGCTGTTGCCGAACCAGTAGAGGCAGATGTTCGACAGCAGCCGATCAAGCGAAATCAGGTCTTCGAGGCTTCCGTCAGTATCTGTCCAGCTTTCGAATTTTTCCAAGATCCAGGCGGCCAATCCGATCGGGCTATCCGCAAGCGCGTAGGACAGCGTTTGCGGATTTGTTGCCTGAAGAAACGAGTATCCGCCCTCTTCAGCGGCAAACGCGGCGGCCCGCTCGTGAAATTCACTCTCCTCTGCGCTCACGGCTGGTGTTCCGGGGCCGAGCGGTGGGCGGAAGCCGGCCGATACGTAGTTCAGGTGAACGCCGACGACATTTCGCGGATACAGCACGCCAAGCCATGTCGAGACGCCCGCGCCAATGTCGCCGCCCTGGGCAAAGTATCGTTCGTAGCCGAGCATTCGCATGAGATCGTGCCAAAGTTCAGCGATGCGGCGACTGTTGGTTCCGGGGCCTTCCGGGGCCGGAGAAAATCCGAACCCTGGCAGCGAAGGAACCACAACGTCAAATGCGTCGCGAGGATCGCCACCATGGCTTGCCGGGTCTGTCAGGTGTTGGATGAGCGTCTCGAACTCCAGGAACGAACCGGGCCAGCCATGTGTCAGAACAAGTGGAACGGGGGCAGGGCCAACCCCAACTTTGTGAAGTAAGTGAACGGAGTAGCCCTGAATGTCTGCCATGAAATGGGGCAACTGATTAAGACGCGCTTCCTGCGCACGCCAATCAAATCCCTCACGCCAATAATCCATCAGCCTGCGCATGAACGGCAGGCTTATACCGTCCTGAGAACCGACCTGAAAGATTCCTCCCGGAAGCCTGGAATATTGTAGCCGCCGCTTGAGGTCGTCGATCTGCTCTTCAGGTATCTCAATTCTAAAGGGGCGCACGGCCTACCTCCGATACAAGAGTTCATGATTCACCCGACTGCTCCCGGTCCTTGGTTCAACCGGCTCGAGCCACCAGAACAGTGCTCGTGATGAGGTGAACGAGATTATCCGCTCGCGGTGCGAATGACGGCTGATCAACCGCCCAGCCGAGCGCTGTCATCAGGGCAAATAGATCGTCCCCATTCATGTCGGCGCGGGCCGTGCCGTCGGACTGGGCATTCGACAGTAGGCGTGCACTCGTAGCATGTACGGCCGCGCACGATGCGTAAAGCGCTGAGGCGGGGTTCGTGTGGGCCGCTGCCATCATGGTCACGATACCCCTGTAGCTCAAGGCGAACTCCAACCATTCCCGAATCCATGACCTCAGCGCCACGTCAGGGGAGTGTGACGATTCCAGCTCGACCGCCTTCTTCGCCAGAGAGTCCAGGTTCGTGCTCAGCAAGGCCTCGAACAAGGTTTCCCGTGTCGGGAAATGACGAAGCAGAGTGGCTAATCCAACGTCGGCACGACGGGCGATATCGCGCATCGACGCGTCGGAACCATGCTCGATCATCACCTTGCGCGCGACCTCGAGAATGCGGTCGTAATTTTTTTTCGCGTCTGCTCGCATCGTTTCTCCTTGTTAAATGGATCAGCGAACCGTATATGTGGACCACCGATCCAAATAAATGGATCGCTGATCCACTAGATACAATGTGCCCGCGCCGTTGGCAACCGGGGCTACACAGAACGCGAAGAAATCTTCGAAAGAAGCAAGGAGCAGGAACATCGGTACAATCAGTATAATCGGATCCGGCGGGATGGCCGCGTCGATCGGCGGCCTGGCCGCCAAGGCCGGGCACTCGGTCGAAGTTACCAGTCGAGACGCAACCAAGGCGTGGGCGCTTGCTCTTGAATTCGGAGCTGGAGCAACGGCCGGAGGGTTCGGCGAGGCTCCGTCCGGGGAGATCGTCATTCTAGCGGTTCCTTACTCAGCCGTTCTCGATGTTGTGAGGCAGTACGGCGAAAAGCTGGCGGGCAAGATTCTTGTCGATATCACTAACCCCATCAAATCTGACCTTTCAGGCTTTCTCACATCTCCGGACACGTTTGGAGCAAAGGAGATCGCCCGCGTTGCCCCCGCCAGCGCGGTCATTGTCAAGGCCTTCAACACCCAGAACGCCAACGTCTTGGCGGCCGGTCCAGTCCACGCCCACCCACTGGACGTGTTTATCGCCGGGGACGACGCGCAAGCGAAGGCAAGCGTTTCGGCATTCATCGAAAGCCTCGGACTGCGCCCGATGGATACTGGGCCGTTGACGATGGCCAGGACGCTGGAACATGCCTGCATGTTGTGGCTGGGCCTCATGGCTCATTCCGTCAAGCACGGCAACTTCGCGATCGGCGTCCGCCTTCCCGGTTGAGGGCACCGACAACGCAACTTCTCAGACCACATCACTCACAAGGAACAGCACCATGCACGTTTTCGTCACAGGTGGGACCGGCCATTCCGGTCCGTATATCATCTCCGACCTCATTGCCGCCGGACACGAAGTCACCGGACTGGCCCGATCAGACACAGCCGCGTCAGCGATATCCGCACTCGGTGCAAAAGTCCGTCGCGGTGATATCTCCGACCTCGACGGTCTCAAGGTGGCTGCCGCGGCGGCTGACGGCATTATCCACGTAGCGCATAGACAAGACCTGCTGCCGTCCGGCGGGCTCGACGCCGTAGCCGCCGCAGAAGTCTCGATCATGCTCGCGTACGGTGAGGCGCTAGAAGGGACAGGAAAGCCGCTGGTCGTTTCGGGAAGCATCGGTTCACCCGGCTGGGAAGGACTAGGTCGACCGGCTAGGGAGGAAGACCCGGCTCTTCCGGGAGGCGATGCCTACAGTGGAACCCTCCGGGCCCGCAACATCGTCGAAACCACTGTGATCGGCTTGGCGGCGCGGGGGGTACGGTCTTCGGTCGTGCGGATTCCACCTGTCATGCACAGCACGACGGACAAGGCGGGCTTTATCCCGCTGCTGATCGGATTGGCCAAGGAGAAGGGCGTCATCGGCTATCCCGGAGACGGCAGCAATCGCTGGCCCGCCGTTCATGCGCGGGATCTGGCCTGCCTGTTCCGTCTGGCCCTGGAGAAGGGTGAAGCTGGGAAATCCTGGCATGGAACCGAGAGCGAGGGGATCCGCTTCCGCGAGATCGCCGAGGCCATCGGCAGCCGTCTGGGCTCGCCCGCGGTGAGCATTCCCGCGGATGTGTTGATGTTGCCGGGATACTTCGGGTTCCTCGCGAACCTCGTGACGCTGGATGTCCCGGCATCGAACACCATCACGCGACGGGCTTTGGGATGGGAACCCGCTCAGCCCGGCCTGCTCGAAGACTTCGACAACGGCCACTACTTCACGGCTGCCTAAGCCTTCTTTGGAACTCATCGAAAGACACACAGCTCTTAGGAAACGACACATGAGCACTATCAGCATCATCGGCTCGGGAACCATGGCCGCCGCGATCGGCGAGCGTATTGCCAAGGCAGGACATATTGTAGAAGTCATCAGCCGTGACCCGGCCAAAGCAGAGGCGCTCGCCGATCGGCTGGCAGGCGGAGCGACCACAGGGGGATACGGAGTCGCGCCTTCGGGTGACATCGTCATACTCGCCGTGCCGTACAGCGGGGTTGCGGCGGCGGTGGCCGATTTCGGAGAGACGCTCTCCGGCAAAGTGATCATCGACATCGCCAACCCCGTGAACTCCGATCTCTCGGGCCTCGTCACACCACACGGCAGTTCGGGCGCAGAAGAGATTGCTAAGGGCCTGCCCGCAGATGCAAATCTTGTGAAGGCGTTCAACACGATCTTCGGTCACGTCCTTTCGAAGGGCACACGCCTCGATGCTTTCATTGCTGCCGACGATCCGCAGGTGAAAGCGCGTGTGTCAACTTTCCTCGAGAGCATCGGGTTGCGTCCATTCGATGTAGGTGGCCTGCACATGGCCCAGACACTCGAAGCACTCGGCCTGATGATGATCGGCCTGGCCAAAAACGGTGCCGGTACCTGGGACTTCGCCATGAACGTCGACATCGGCTGAACCGCCGACACGTCCCCGCCGTCAGTTTAGAACCTTTCGGCGCGGACGACTGCCAGAGGGCGGCTTCATTTATCAGTGCCACCTCGGCGTGTGCGTCGGGTGAACACGATGCCCCCATGGACCCAAACATCAGTAACGGAGGAACGTCATGCGCATTCAAGACAACGTCCAGATCGTGAAGGACTTCTTTGCCGCAATGGGCAGTGGCGATCAGCAAGGGCTGCTGGCGCTGTCTGCCGAAAATATCGAGTGGATCATCCCGGGCAAGGACTGGCCGCTGGCAGGAACCCACCGCGGGCATCGGGGATTGCAACACCTGCTTCAGACGGCTTCTGCGGAGATGGAGACTTCGTTCCCTGAACCCCCGGAGTTCGTAGCGCAGGGACACCGGGTCTTGGTCATTGGCTCCGCTACAGGGACAGTCAAAGCCACAAACAGGACGTTTGTGGACCACTTCGTCTTTGCCATTACCGTTCGGAACGGCAAACTGACCAACATCCGGGAATATGTCGACACGCAAGAGCTGGCGCGCGCCTCCGCACGTTCATGACCGACCTGCGGGTCGGCCGCAATCCGCAGGTACTACGCGTGCGATATCGGCAGCCCCGCGAGACGAGGAGCGTACGCGGCGAGCCTTCCTGATACGAATTCCGTGAAAAGCCGCACTCGCTTGGTCTTGCGTGCCTCCCCCTGGGTGAGTAGCCAGACCGTCCCATACACGTGGAGATCGGTGTCCGGCACCCTTACCAGGAGGGGATCGGGATCTCCTACGAAACACGGCAACGTCGTGATGCCGATCCCTTGCCGCACCGCCGCGACCTGCGCCTCGAAGTCCGTGGTTCTGAACGGAACGCCCGAAGCGCGAGCCTCCCCCTCGCTGGTCCAGGCGGGCACGCCATGGCCGCTTATCGCGATCCACCTGGGTTCTAGCCCGCCCGTTCGCCATGCCGCCAGTCGGTCGGCGGATATGTAGAAGCCTCCGAACACTTCCGCTCCCTTCAGTCCATGAAGATTGAGGGGCAGAGTTTTGCGGTCGTAGACTACGCGGATCGCGACGTCGGCCTCCCGGTTGGTCAGGTTCGCCAGCTCGCCGGACGACGAAACGTCCATCTCGATATCGGGATGAAGACGGGCGAACTCGGCAAAATCGGGCATGAGCAGGTATCCCGCGAGAGGCGAGGGCAGTGTCACCCGCAGGAGCCCTCGCACGCTCTGATCGCGTCCGAAGACACGCGTTTCAAGCTGGCGTGAGGACGCCTCCATTTGCTCGGCGAGTTCCCGCACTTCCTCCCCGGCAACCGTCACCCGGTAGCCGGAAGGCAGCTTCTCGAACATCTGCGTGCCGAGACGCTCTTCCAGGTGAGCGATGCGTCGGAGAACAGTCGCGTGGTTCACCCCGAGCCGTTCGGCGGCAGCCCGCACCGAGCCCGCACGCGCGACGGCGAGAAAATAGCGAACATCGTCCCAGTCGATCATGGTGCAAACCAGCACCGCGAGGGTGCGCCTTCCAAAAGTTGATAAGTCACTCTGACAACGATAGTGCGGCTCACACTAAACGGGCCGGATCGTTTTCGCACCACCGTTGTGCGTGTTTCCAGACTGAACGCGTGGACCAAGCAAGTCTATCTTGAGGTCATCGGCCGTTCCAGATGTGCAGGAGCAGCCTGAATGTGGATGTCGCCGGAATGCTCGAAAGCAACATCTCGTCGGCATCCGCCCAACCCCAAAAGGATGCATGAAATGAGCAGACTGAATGGAAAGACAGCCGTCATCACAGGTGGGGCGACTGGCATCGGCCTTGCCGCCGCAAAGCGCTTCGTCGAGGAAGGCGCTTTCGTCTTCATCTACGGCCGCCGTCAGGAAGCGATCGACGCCGCGGTGGCCGACCTCGGTCCCAATGCCCGTGGCGTGAAGGGCTCGGTCTCCGATCTGGCCGACCTGGATCGGCTTTATGCGGCGGTGAAGGCTGAGCGCGGAACCCTCGACATTGTCTTCGCAAATGCCGGAGCGGGGAGCCAGCTTGTGCTCGGCAAGATTACTGCCGAGCACATCGCCGAAACCTTCGATACCAATGTGAAGGGGACGATCTTCACAGTCCAGCAGGCGCTTCCGCTGATGCGCCAGGGCGGGTCGATCATCCTGACCGGATCGAGCGCCGGAACTACGGGCGCTCCGGGAATGACCGCTTACAGCGCCAGCAAGGCTGCCGTACGCAACCTCGCGCGGACGTGGGCCGAGGATCTGAAGGGCACCGGGATCCGGGTCAACGTGCTGTCGCCTGGCGCAACGGCAACCGAACTTGCAAAGGAAGCGCTTGGCGAGGAAGGCCAGAAGGTCTTCGCCTCGATGACTCCTCTACAGCGCATGGCCGATCCGGCGGAAATCGGGGCGGCAGCGGCCTTTCTCGCGTCGTCTGACAGCAGCTTCATGACCGCCAGCGAAGTCGCCGTCGACGGCGGCCTCGCACAGCTCTGACGCTGCGCCCATCAGGCGCTCCGCCGGATCGCTCGAAGCGCCTGATGGGCGGTAACCCAAAGGAGAATACGCATGAGCTACGCTATTATCGGCTTCGGCAGCCTGGGTCAGGCTCTGGCCAGGGCGTTCGCCCGCAAAGGCATCGAAGTATCGGTCGCAACTACTCGCGAGCCGGAAAGCTTTAAGGCCGATGCGGCCGCGATCGGTCCCGAGATCGTCCCAACGACACTCACGGAAGCTGTTAAGGCCGACATACTCTTTCTGGCGGTGCGTTTCGAGGCTATCAAGGATGTCGCGAAGGCACTGCCCAGTTGGGAGGGGAAGACCGTGGTTGACGTGACAAACGCCTACGGAGTCCCTCCAGAAGAATTGAGTGGGCAGCCATCTTCGAAATTCGTGGCATTGGCGTTCTCCGGCGCGAGGCTTGTCAAGGGCTTCAATCATCTGGCCGCGGCGGTACTTGCTCAGGACCCGGAGGTGACTGGCGGCAGAAGAGTGGTGTTCCTGTCGAGCGACACGGATCCCGCCGTGACCGAGATCAGCTCGCTAGCGAAAGATCTCGGTTTCGAGCCGATAAACCTCGGCGGGCTGTCTGAGGGTGGGCTCCTTGTGCAGGCTCGCGGGAACACCTGGGGGCAGCTGATCTTTAACGACTTGGTCAAGTTCCAGGGTTAACACGACCTCACTGCTGGGCGGGAAGATGGCGGGGAAAGAAGAAGGCCGACCACCGCGTGTCCATGGTCGCATAAGCCCATCCTGCGGCGGGAGAATGGCAATGGCCTGTTGCCAGTCAGACGCGGGGAGTGTGACATTCCAACTTTGCAGAAACAGGACATTCTAACTTTGCGGCTACAGATGAAAATCGCGTAATCTATCTTATGGAACTCGCAGGCAACTCGCTTGGTTGTTGCTTGTCGAGGACAGCGAGGCTGAACCGCCTTGTCGCATTAAAACACAGATTGGCACCTACGACGGTAGGCCCTCCGTCGTCGTCGACAGCTCGCTCGACCGGCGGTTCGACGTAGTACCGTATTCCCTGTCATAGCTGAATGCCTTCGCACCGATTACCGAGAAGCGTGACCGTTCGCCTTCATCAGCGTTCACACGCTCGTACAGTTCGATCAGCGCGTCGAGAAGAAACGAGCACTTTTCGTAGCGCAACTAAGCCTTGACGATCAGGTCGCCGAGCTCGATCTTTTCTCGCGTGTCCTCCTTGCAGGCGTCGGACGTCGGGTTCCCGCCTCATCCGCTCAAGCCTAGCCAGCGCCGCCCACAGACGCATCAGGACTGTCCGGCGTGGTCGATGTCGCGTCGTCCCTGCCGCTTTCCCCCTTTCTTTTTTCTGCCTGCGACCCCCTCCCCTCCAGGGGCGCAATTATACGTCGCTGGCGCGACGACTTGCTTTTCGCCCCTGACGGGGCAGCCGCTCCCGACGAACACATTGAATTCGTTTGCAGTCTGGAATGATCATCGCTGTGGCCGTCTCTCATTTCTCCGTGTGCGTCGTCGCCCGCGGCTTCGGCCGCAGCGCCATACTGTCGGCCGCCTACCGACATTGCGCAAAGATGGAGCTAGAGCGGGAGGCTCGGATCGCTAAGGCCGTTTCGGAATGGTTCGGCGAACGCACGTTCCTCGGCATCGCCACCAGGGAGGCGGACGGCGAGCCTTCTACGCCGTCACACGCGGCTGGACGGGTGGGCGGAAATCCTAGGTACAGACAAGATGGAATTCGATGCGGACGATCCGGCAGCTCTCCGCGCACGAGCGCACCGTTGTGGCCGTCAAACAGGCCGGTGTGCTTCGCCAGGCCCAGTCGAAAGGGCTCACCCTGAAATGAAGGCCGGCGCCCCACGCTCGCGGATCGACCGCGCGACAGAGAACCGTCTCCTATGCAAAGAAGCGGGCGCTAAAGGCCGAGGCGGGAAGCTGACCGGTCGCCTCGAAGTATTTTTGCAGCACCAGCAAGGAGGTGAGCCGCTCCGTGGTCTTGCTTCGGAAGGTGGCGACATAGCGGTTCGCGTTGTGGATCACTTCCGCCGCCAGCCCGGGCGTGCTTTCCAGCATGTCGATCTTCTCTTCCAGATCGGCGAAATCGTCCCGAACCTCGATGAAATGCTGCCCCGGCTGGAGCCTTCCCTCCATGAACCAGGTCTCGAAACGGCTCTTCGGCATAAGGCACACGCTGCCGGACGCCATCACCCATTTCAGGTTGGTCGCGACATCGTGGCCTTCGATCGAAAGGATGTATCGGTAGGCCAGTTGGTCATAGGGTGAGAGGAAGGGTTTTGGGGCGATGCCGTCGCGCATGGCGCCAACGTGGCCGACGTCCGCAAACCGGCTGTTGCGGTGGCATTCGACAAGTGCCGCTCTCAGCGGATTGTTGAGGCTGCCGCGCCAGACGGCCTTGGGCAGCTTGTCGGACCAGACGTGCGGGTCCCGATGAACCTGGAAATGGCGCAGCTTGTCGAGGTTGAGAAGCACCGAATTTTCGTTCCCGCCAATGATCGGCCGGCTTTTTACCAGCGCGGGAACCTCGGGGACCCATGTGACATCGCCGAAGAGGTAGTCCACTCGGAGCGACTGGGGAAAGTATTTCAGGTATTCCTGAAGGTCGATGAAGTATCGGCTTTTCGATCTGTCGATCCTGTCCAGCGGAGTGCTGGGCAAGTGCGCCATATCGCGCGCCAGCTTATTGTAGTAGTTAGCTCTCGCCAATAGTTCTTCACGCTCTTTCGAACTATCGACCGCGCGAAGGATGTCCTCGCGGTACCGGCTGAAAGCTACGGCGGGCGTTGCATGACGAAGTGCGCCGGATGCGTAATACCAGAGCCTGTTCAGTGTCTTGCCGGTGTGGTCGAAGGGCCGTTTCATTTAAAAGTCCGTCTGTGGGCCACTTTTTCGCGCCCATCTTTTTTTCTGAACAAGGCAGACCGATGGCCGGCGCAGCACAGGCAGCATTGGAAGGGTTCCGATTAGCTCGGTGCACCAATCCTGTCCAGCCAGATTGCTCGCGGTGCACTTTGAAGCCAAGCGTATAGCAAGGCCTCGTGACGCCGCTGCGGCCAAAAGTTCTGTCACGATTTCGTATAGGCCCTTTCCGATCGCATCGGATTTGCAAAGCGCGGAGCAAAACTCAGGCTCGCAGTGATGGAAGCCAGCTAATTCGAGGTCTACAACCCACGCAACCCGGGTTGAACCACGAATGGCGTTAAAGGGGGAAGTATTTCAAGTCTGCCAATCGGCTCGCCAGGTGGAACCAGGGCCCTGCGTTGCGGGTCTTTCGATTTCGCCCGGACGAGAGCGGTAAGGATACCGCTCTCGTCATGCCCAACCTCCGTTCGGCACATGAGGTCAGAAATCCGGTAATTTGAGAGGTTTTCCATGAGTCGCCCTCAGCACTCGTTGAAATCAGTTATCAGCAACGTGTGCAAAAGAACTCAGCGCGCGAGATGCGGCTTAACATATGTATTGATCACTCCATAGGCGGCGTACTGAGAAAAGTAGTACGCCGAAGATAAAAAACTCAATTTTTCGATGTCACGATAGATCGACCAAGTGTACTTAGCTGCAGTCATCTTATTGGCTGAAACAGAACCTGTTCGAACCCTATATTGTGCTAAGCTTTCGGGAAGTGGATAGGCTTCCCCTCCTTTTTTGAGGATACTCAGCCAGAGGCCGAAATCTTGGCGCTTGCGAATATCCGGCATATACATCTTGCCGAGTTTTTCAGTATCATAAACTGCGGTAAGGCATCCGATAACGCAGGATTTGAGTAGGCTGCGATAGCTAACGGCTTTTTCGACATGGTGGAGATTGATGAAGTTACCCACTTCATCGATCCGATCGTATGAGGAAAAGGAAAAGGAAACATCGTACTTTTGCATGAACGCGATCTGACGCTCAAGCTTCTCTGGCTTCCAAAGATCGTCACTATCGAGGAAGGCGATGTAGCGGCCGTTGGCAGCTTCGATTGCGGCATTCCGGGCATGGGCCGGTCCACGATTCTTCCCATTCGCCAAAAGACGAATACGCGGGTCCACCTCTTGAAACCGCTGAATATACTCGAGAGTGGCATCGGAAGAGCCATCGTCGGATATGAGTAATTCCCACCAACCTACACTTTGGCTCCGAACAGAGTTGATCGAGGCCTCGATATATGCCGCGCTGTTAAAACTAGGCATAATAATACTTACGATTGGAAGTTTATCTTTCATTCAATACCACACAAATCTCAACACGAGCACCAGCACTAGCACCAGCATACACGGTTCACAATCAGATGAACACTTCGAATTACCGGGCTTTTCATCGCCGCGCGCCTAAGCTTTGCTCCGCGTTGACGCTTTACGGCAGTTTCGATCCGTCGATTTCGATAGTCTCGCTCCCTTCCTGAACGGCATTCGTCATGCTGTGGCACGCTTTCGTTCGTGAAAGCCCGGCTGAATCACGAAAACGACAAAGAGGGAGGTATTTAGAGGCGTCCCGGCGTCCCGGCGTCCCGAAGGGCGCTTCGACGCGATATTCCTTGCCTCAAGAGGGGGAGGACAATATGTGTACGCTTGCGACCAAAAGCGAAGTTGAGATATCAATGCCTGCCGATGATCATTCCGACCGCCATGCCGGCCCCGCGAGACTGGCTTCCTTCTGGGTCGTGCTGGCGGGTGTCTTCAATGTCGTCGCTAGAATTCCATTTCCACTTAGGTTGCCCTTTAGTCCTTACTATGTAAGCGCTCCTTTTGTCGGCTTCTTCTTATTTTTATCCTCCCCAGGATTTCGGTTGCGTTTAGTCTATTTTTCTGTGGTCATGGTGTGGGCATGGTTTGCTGGTTATCTATTTGGAACAAGCATAACAGTTATGGCATCACAGTCCCTATTTATGCTGTTTGCCCTCATTTCGATTGAAACTATTGTAAATTGGTCCATTAAGTCACCAAATTTTCCGATTGAGTCAGAAAGGATTTTTGATCTCATATCTGCGCTTGTGATTTTATTATTCATTATCCAAACAATCCTTGATTTTGACTTCCCGGGCACTGGTGGATACCGGCGATACAAAATGAGTACGTCATTATTTTTCACGCCAAACGACATGGCGCTGTTTTTATCGGTATATATCTTACTAATTATATCTGGAAAGAAACCTATAATTATAAAATGTGCAGTATGTTTTCTTATATTAGCAATTAATAAATATAATGACGCCAACTTGGCCTTGGCTTCAAATGCGATTGCAATTTCGATCGCTATATTTTTGCGTATTTTTCGCCAATTTCGGTTTCCTCTTATTTGGCTCATATTCTTTGTATCGATTCCGGCTGCGTTTATTCCCTTAACCGTTGTTAAATTTGGCAGGAATTCGGCAGGTAACATATTTGAGGCGATATGGAGAATATTTACACTTAACAGATTTCATCTAAAGGGATCTATATACGATCGAACCGATGCTCTAATTATAGGAGTGACGGAGTTCGGGAAATCTAATTTCCTAGGCTTGGGGCCTGGCGGGAGTGTTCAAGCTCTCTCAAAGGAGGGTAACCTCCTATATTCAGCGAAGAGTCTACACAATGGGTTGGCAGAGCTGTTCTTCGAGCTGGGCCCGGTGTTTATATTGCCGTTCATGATCATTGTGTCCATCAATGTAATCCGCCTGATAGGAAGGCCTCGTCTTTCGAAAGAGGATGCCGCTGTATTTACGCTAATCGTATCTCTTCCACTCATGGCAATGGTTCAGTCAGCGGGGTTTATGTCCAATTATGCGTTTTGGACATGTGCGGCCACGGTTTGGGCGAGAAGCCGCGTAGTGAGCGGCGCAAATTGGATGCCTCAAAAAATCTCCCCTTCGGCCGATTTTCATGATTCAATCGGGCCTGCTTGATTTGACGGAACGGATGATGCGTCGATAGGCGGGCTCACGGGATTTGGACGAGCGTTACGAGCGGCTGAGTGCCTTTGAAAGGCCCTGGAGAAACTCACCGACATCATTCCCGGAGCTCGTGTTTGACAAACCATTGGCGAAGACGCTGAAGCGGCCGGATGGGTCGAACGGCGGCCGGTCCGCCGTTTCTGGCGGCTCTGATGTTCAATATCCTGATGCTTCAGGCACTCTAAAATCTATCGGACGACCGCGCCGAGTTCGTCATCTAGGACTGGTTATCGTTCATGCAGTTTCTGACTCCCAAGACGGCGCCCGATTCCATAACGATCTGGCTGTTTCGTGAAAGCCTAATGCGAGCTGGCGCCATCGATAATCTGTTCGCCCGTTTCGCCAAGCATCTGTCGCGGTCTGGCTATCTGGCCAAGGGTAGTCAGATCGTGGATACGAAGATCGTCCATGCACCCAGGCAGGACGAGAAGAAGGCGATCAAGGCAAGCGAGGATCCCCACGGAGAGGAAGGACGAGCTCGCCAAACTCGCGCTGAAGGATTGCGATGCGCGTTGGACAGAGAAGCATCCGATCGAAACGCTGACATCAGCTGCGACTGCGACCAACAGCATGATGTGGCCATCCCGATGTTGGGCTACAAAAGCCATGCCCGCATCGACCGGGCTCACGGATTCACCCCGGACGGACGATGACGAGCGCCTCCACCCATGATGGCGCCCAACTCAGGACCGTCGTCACGAGGAATAACACCGCGTCGCGGCCCGAGCCAACAGCGTCTATCGCTCAAGGGCCAACGAGGAGTGGCGGGGAAGAAACGGCCTAAATTGGACATCCACCGGCGAAAGCCGAAGGCCGCCCGATGCTAGAGGCGATATCAAAGGCCAATGGCCGACGACTAAAGATAAGGTCGGCCATGGAGCGCGCATTTATCCGGCAGAAGGGCAAGATGAAGTTCTTCATCAGGACCATCGGCATCTGCGGGGTCAAGGCGAAGATCGGCGCGACCAGTATAGTCTACAACACGCTCAGATATGTCTCCCCCAAAGGAAAGCGTGCCATCACATGATAAATGTCGCCCCGAAAGGGGAGGCACGTCACGAAATCCAAGCGTAAACTCGAGACGAGGACAGGCAACAGCAATACGGACGCGCCGCCGATCACAAGTTCAGCGGTAATTCGAGGCCTCCGGTCGGTTACGTGATTAGCGCCGGGCAGTTTTTGCGTTAGCCCATTGCCCCAATGCGCAAACGCGCATATCTACCCATGGGCCTCGTCTGCGGATAACAATGCCGTCTGGAGAGGCACCTCGCTCCGGCAGCAGGAAATAATAGATCGAAATGTATGGGGAAATAGGCGTGAAGAAGATTACGGTAGTTGGTGCTGGATACGTGGGGCTTTCGAACGCCGTGCTACTTTCCCGTCAATCCAACGTTACCGTGCTCGACATACTTCCCGATCGAGTAAAATCCCTACAGAATCGCAAGAGTACAGTACATGATAAAGATATAGATTTACATTTATCTGGCAATGATTTGTTTTTAAGCGCAACAACAGATCGAAAGGAAGCTTATACTGAAGCCGATATCGTTATCATTGCCACCCCTACAAATTACGACACAAATAGCAATCGATTTGACACAAGTTCCGTTGAGCAGGCATTATTTGATGTCTGTCAATTTGCTCCAACGGCATTGGTAGTGATAAAGTCTACGGTTCCTGTCGGGTTCACGCAAGATACCAGAAAGAGGCTGGAACATCTTGATATTATCTTTTCACCCGAGTTTCTGCGTGAAGGGCAAGCGCTGCACGATAACCTCTATCCATCTAGAATCATAGTTGGAAATGAGAGCCGAAGATCGGAGGATTTTGCAAAGCTGCTACTGGCTGCGTCTGCTTCTAAGGACGCGCCGATATTGCTGATGCCGAGTACGGAAGCGGAGTCCGTCAAGTTGTTTGCAAACACCCATCTCGCCATGCGCGTTGCGTTTTTCAATGAATTGGATACTTACGCGATGTCCCGTGGTTTAAATTCCGCGCAAATAGTAAGTGGCGTCTGCCTCGATCCGCGAATAGGTACTCACTACAACAACCCAAGCTTCGGTTACGGTGGGTATTGCCTTCCTAAGGATACTAAGCAGCTCTTGGCCAACTACGCCGATGTCCCCCAAGTATTGATTAAAGCGATTGTGGAGGCTAATTCGACGCGAAAAGACTTTATTGCAGATGAGATTATGAAGAGAAGCCCTCGTACGGTGGGAATCTATCGGCTCGTAATGAAAGCCGGATCTGACAATTTCCGTTCATCCAGTGTTCAGGGGGTCATCCAGCGTATAAAGGCGAAGGGAGTAGAGGTATTAATTTACGAGCCAAGCTATGATGGAGAAGAGTTCCTTCAAATTCCTGTAATAAATGAACTTGAACCCTTCAAGGCTCGAGTTGATTTGATCGTAGCAAATCGGCTCAGCAATGAGATTGAGGACGTTAAACATAAGGTATTCACTCGGGATGCTTTCGGTAAGGATTAGAGAAACAAGCGGGGGCTAGACTCGGTCGCGCCTAAGCTGTGTCAGCCTGCCCGGCGCATCGTAAGGAACATGAGTACGAATTGGGGTGTTCGTTGGATCGCGGTTTGCGGCTAAGCTGGGAATTACGCTTCGCGCATATAACCGACGCGGCATTCCTTATGTAGGCTAAAGCCGCGCCCTGGAATTTTCTGACTTATATGAGGCACTTAAATGACAGAAGCGAGAGAGCAACCTGATGAGATCGACGTGCTGGACGTGTTGGTTTTTGTTGCCGCCAACATCTGGGTGCTTGTCGCCGTTCCTTTAATCGTGGCAGCGCTTACCTACGTAGCGATTACTTTCTTACCCGAAAAATATACAGCGTTTTATAAGCTCGAACTCCCCTCGTCGGTTCACCCATATATTGCAGATCCAATTTTTATTGCTGCAATCAAAAATGATACTGCCGCAAAAGCCTCCTTCGTGAACGGTGATCTGGCGTGGACCTTCGAAGCGCAGTCGGAGAAAGACGCGATAGACGCAGTCACCGCCGCGCGTAACGCAGCATTGGATGCGGTGTCCGGCCTGACACCAGCCGACATCGCCGTTGAAGGGGAAAATGCCATGGGGCTGTCGGCAGCGGGCGTTGCTCGGCAGGTGTCGACCGTCAAACGATGGGCCGAAATACTGAAAGAGGAACCAGTTGCCGCCACGAGCAACGTGAAGCGAGGCGTTTGGGTGGCAACGTTGACAGCGTTGTCATTCATATTTGTGCTTCTTTTCCTGATAATACGTAACATCATCAGGTCAGCGGAAAAGACGCCGGAAGGAGCTGCAAAAATGGCAAAAATCAGGGAAAGTCTTGTTTTGCGTAGGAAACAGGCTGATTTGCCCTGACTAAGTTACCGCTCTTGTTGTCCTACTGGTTTTTGTGGATTCGATCGCCCCATCAATGCGCGGGTAATTGGTGCATACTGTCGGCGGGAATAACTGAGAGGCTTGCGCTTTTTTTCTAGGACGGGTAGGCCGCCATTAACGTCGGCTTTCCACGGAACCGCAAGGCTCGGAGAGAGCTTTCAGAAAGATGACTGGGAATGCAAATCCGCATTTTTGCGATAAATCTAGACCGATCATCCGATCGATGGAATGCGTTATCCCGTCAGGCAAAGATTCTCGATTTTTCTCTCGTCCGTGTCCCTGGCATCGACGGCATGACAATCGCTCCGGATAGCCGCGTCGATTGTGATATGCGAGCTTTCGAGCGCAATAATGGGCGCACAATACTGCCGGGCGAATATGGCTGCTACCGCAGCCATCTAAAGGCTCTTTCAACCTTTGTCGAAACGCGTGATCCTGTGGGCATTGTCGTGGAGGACGACATCATACTTTCGGCCGATCTTTTACGTCGTGCCGGTGCTGCGATCGAAGCTTTACCTAGAGCGGACGCGATCAAGCTCTTCAATCATCGTCTCGTTGGCTTTAAGCGCATTACGACGTCGAGTGCCGGTGACGAGATCGGTCGGGCAGCGCATGGACCGCAAGGGTCGACCGCTTGCTACGTTTTAACTAGTGCCGGCGCAAAAAGGCTGATCCATGGATTGAAGGTTATGGAGTACCCGTGGGACATCGCGTTGGAGCGAGGTTGGGCTACCGGAACGGGGATTTACGCCACTCGCTTGAACGTTGCAGTTCCAACACGTGACAGCACTACGATCGCGACACGGGCGGTCTACAAGTCTACAAAATTCCCTTGGTGGAAGCGGCTAAGGACCTATGGCGTCCGTGTTGTCGAAGCTATACGGAGAATTGCTTATGCACGGAATAACTGATCCTCAGGGTGCGCCGCACGAGCGCCTCCGTACGATCGTTTTCTCTGGTTTGTGGGCGCTTATGGCTTCTGCAATGCTAGTTGAGAGTGACTCCTATCGTTACGTCACTATCATCTTTCTTATTTTCGCAATTGTGTCGCACCGTACGGAAGTCTCGGTGGTTTCACGCGATTGGTTAGCTATCCTATGCTACACGTGGGCTGCCTATGCCGCTATTAGATTTGCCTTCGACGTATTAGTCGATGATGAGAAGGGCACTTCGGAATGGCTCTACGTGTTTCCGGTATTTTTTCCATTCCTAGGCGTCGCGCTTTCTGCCAGCCGGCGCTACATATTTTCAGCAGGCACCCTAGTTGTCGTGAGCGGTTTAGTTGCTTTGCTTATGAGCTTGGATGTGCCCATTCTCTTGAGTGGGAAGCGCGCGACGCCGCTCTTCCATCATAACCCTATTCATGCTGGGATCGGCAGTTGCATGCTCTTCCTGACAGCTGTGTTTTGGCTTCTTTATGCCGCAGAAACAGGGCGGCTGCGCGAGAAATCCAAATGGTACGTCGTAACACTTGGTGTCGTAACAGCCGTTCTCAGCTTAATTGGTGCTTTAGGTGCCCAATCCAAAGGAGCATGGCTCGCACTCGCCGCAACCGTTGCTTTCATGGGCATTTTTAGTCTCCTACGCTACTTTCGTAAATGGAGAGGCTACTTGATTGCAGGACTGGTGGTTGTCACCGGGGCCGCAGTGGCGATCGCAACGCCTTACGTAGAGAGGATTGCCGGGAAGACAATTGTAGCGGTGGTCAAGTTGACCGACGACAGCTTTGCTACCAAAGATCCATTCGCAGCAATACAAAGAGCTATTACCGATCCCGTTACGCCGGGCCCGATGCGCCAGCGCCTCGAATTGTGGTCCAACGCCATGGAGTTAATCCAAGCGGCGCCCTTGGTCGGTTGGGGCAATGGATGGCTTCGAGAATGGCGTCAGACAACCTACTCGGACGTGGGCTTTACAATAATTCATAATGGGTACCTCGAAATAATGGTCCGCCACGGACTTCTTGGTATAATTTTCTTGCTTGGTTTCGCTGTTGTAACAGCAAAAAAAATTAATGACGCACATCGCCGCGGGCAAATATCGTCAAGCCTCACCGCATATATTTTCAGTATAAGCTTTTTCTTTTTCTGTACAATTCTTACAAACTCTAATAACCGCCTTGCGATTGGAGAGTCTTTCTTTATGATTGCTGGATCTACTGTGTTTGCTCTTATTCTCGGAGAGGCAGAAGCAGAACTAGAAGCGTGAGAAATCAATGAAACCGCAAACCAATGAAGGGGGCAGATCTTCAATTCGGCAAGGGGGGCATTTCCTCGGTTCGCTTGACAGGCCGCAGGACACGAACAGGTTCTCGCACATCGGATCACGCTTCAGCGCCTCCTGTACCATCAACGACAGACCCGGAAAGCCTTTGCGTATGTCGGTATGGCCTGTCTCGCCAGCCAGATCTTTACACCTGTAGGGGCCGGGATCATCGCAGTCCCAGCACACAGTCGAGGATACGGCCAAGCGCTCCGGTATCGATATCGCTATCCACGCGGACGCGTCGGCCACGACCAAGTTCGATCGTTACATCGCTACGCTTGCGTCGGGGTTGGGATGGTGCCGGTGGCTCCGGTATAGCGGGTGAGCCTGCCGAAGCGGTCTCAGACACGATTACCGGCACCAACATGCTTGCCGCTCCTGCCGACGGCCCATCGACCTCGAAAAGCTCCTTGCGCCAGCGGAAGAGTTGGCTGACATGAATACCGGCCGCGCGGGCAATCTCCGAGATCACCGCATCAGGCTCAATACAGGCAGCGAGCAACTGCTCCTTTTCCTCGCGAGACCAGCGCCGACGGCGCTCAGCAGACCTGATCACTTCGATCGGATGCGTCGTCATAGGAATATCCCTAGTGTTTGCACTAGGACTTCCGATGTTTAGCGTCACCTCACAAGGCGGCCCTCACCGTGGGCTTACGCCAGCGAAAAGGACATAACAACCTTTACCTACCGGGGCATCAAAAGCCTAAAGGAATTTGTGGCCGACAACCGTGTCTGGGACAGCGGTGTTCGGCAGTTCCTTTTTGACGAGCAATGCAATCAGGAAAAAATCGAACGCGTCATAGCCGACGAGCAGAAATCATGGGCCCCGTAGCGTATGCAGAACGGATACCCATCGCATGATGAATGCCGCTCTGAAAGAGAGCGGCAATACTGAAATAGATAGATCGAAACTGCCGCAAAACGCGAGCGCGGAACAACACTCAGCCTCGCAGTAACGGAAAGCCCGGCAACTCGAGGTGTCCGCTTCCAAGGCTCGCGGCCTGACTTGAAGTCGCCTGTGTCTACCACAAGCCAATAAAAACACTATACTTCCTATCGCGCCCCGGAGCCAAATAAAACTGTTCGTATTGTCTTAAATAGTACCAGAAGATCGAGATCGAACGAGAGATGCTTTATGTAATAAAGATCATAGGAAAGCTTCTCGATCTCTTCGGCAGTCGTCCCAGCATATCCTGAATTGACCTGTGCCCAGCCGGTAATCCCCGGAAGAACAAGAGAACGAAGACTATATTTCGGCTCCGCCCTTTCGCTTGTCCGAGCAACATATTCGGCCACGGGGCGTGGGCCAATTAGGCTCATATCACCGCGCAAAATATTGAAAAGTTGAGGGAGCTCATCGAAGCGTAATTTTCGAATAAGTCGACAGCCAGGCAAAATGCGGGTGTCTCCGACATTTGTCGACCCACCACCCGTCCCCTTATACATGGTGCGGAATTTGTACATGCGGAAGCGACCGCCACCAAAGCCGCGACGAATCTGCACGAATATGAGCGGGTTCCCGTCAACGAAATACAGAAACGACGCGACCAGTGCTGCAATAGGCAACGTAAGAGGCAGAAAGAAGATAACTGCAAATATATCAAAGCTTCGTTTGAGCCGTGCATATAGCAACTGACTTGGACTGTAGTTGAGATGGGTAATGTCGAAGCTGGCAATATCTAGTCGCCCGCGCTGCACCTCAAGATAACGTGTCCACGGCATAATCTCAATGCCGCTGAGATAGCAATTAGCGAGGAACGTCGACCAAACCTCGTTGTGATGATCAAGCGGATCAATCAGCACAATTTCGACACCTGCCAAGTCAGCGTCGGGACCTGGCAGGATTGGCATTTCACCGAGTTCCCGCACAACGGTCGTGGCGCGAGCAAAAGGGGCGAGGACCGTCCGCGCTCCGAGCGTATGGTGAAAGCGGAGATTCGCATAGACCACTACCACCAATGCAACTGGAAGACACCAAAACAGCGCTAAATAGCTTACCGGAACGCGAAGCGCTGAAAGCATACTGACCGCAACGCTGAACAAGCCGATGCTGATGATGGATGCGACAACCACTGGCGCTTCATGCCTACGAAAAGCAGAAAGGATGGCGGCTGAAAGCACGGGTACACAGGCAAGAGCGCTGATCGCACAAATGATATTGAACCAGTCGTTACGGCCTGAGCGGGTGACAATAACCATATAAGTGAGCGCCTGGAATCCAACGGCTATAGCGATGGGGCCGGCAAAACTCCACAATTCGCGCAGATATGTGTGGCGACGCGTGCGTCCGCCCTGCGCGGTGATGAAGGAAAGATCGCGTACAGGATGTCGCTGACTGGATTTACGGTCTAACCGTCTTGTCCGTTTATCCATTTGCAGTCCTGACAAACTTTTCGAGCCGCGCAACAGCTTCGTGGTTTCAATCATCTGCGCATTGTTTGTTTCACATCAAAGCGCTTGTTGGCCAAGATACGGCTTGTTTCGCCATGTCCACGATTAGGGCGGAATTGTCAATAATTGGTCTGCCAGCGTGGATAATTGCCCGAGATGCTAGATGGAGACAGTTGCGGTGCCTCGTTACTGCGCTCATTCTTCGACGGACCATTTGGTGTTGTCGCCGTGCATCTCACAAAGTGTCGTTCTCGATTCCCCTCCTCTCGTTTGGTTGCAGAGTTGAAACCAGAACTAATACGCATTGATTTCAATCCCTTACGAAGATCCTTGCGGTGTACCAGATGGAAGCAACGGACAGCTACGCATCAGCCGAGGCAACGGTGTCCGCTCGGTCTTTAGCGGGCCAGCAGCAGCCACCCAACCAGGCGGAGGTCGTTCGATAACCGCGATGACGCCGGGTCAGCCAGCCCTGTCCTGAACCTCGCCGGCATGGGTATGGCGCCGAGCAGATTGTTGGGCATCAGCGAGGATATAGCGTTTGCGGCACTCGATCTTCTCGTCCGCGTCGAAGCCGCGCGGCCCGCCGGGTTCGGTCGTTTTGGCGCTCTGGCTGTCGATGATCCTGCTGTCAGCTCGCCAGCCCGACCAGCCAGAAGCCTTGCCGATACAAACAGTAAATGTCGAGCACGCGACTGTCACACAGCTGGAGGAATAGCGCTGAACCGCGGTGACGAGTGGAAGTCTTCCGCAGCGCCACCTACTCGCAACCCGCTGTCGCAATATACTGGATCACATCCCGCACCTCATGCATCGGCCATTGCGCGCTCGGCCGACCTTGCTTGGCGAGGCACAAAAGGAGCGATCACCGGCCATTCCTCATTCGTGCAGTCGCATGCATAGCGAAGCCGCTTCCTATCATGTTGCTGCCAAGTGGTTTAGGTCCAGACCATCTGGTCCTCCGTAGTCTTCGCAAACCACGAGCAGCGACAACCCGTTGAAATCGCTCATCATAACTTCAGAGTCCCCTCAAGCGGCCTGTCCCAGCACGAAAAGCTATTGCCGCAACCATCCACTTCAAATAGGGATAGAAAGATGTCCCGAAAATTAATGCCAAGGGTTAAACTTAGCTATAAATATGATTCCATTAGCGATCCCCAATATCGGCAACCGTGAAGGCGAGTACCTGCAGGCATGCGTCCAGGAAAATTATGTTTCCAGTGTTGGGCGCTTTGTCACCCGCTTTGAGAATGAGCTGGCCACACTTTCGGGTACACACAGCGCCGCCGCCGTCGGCAGCGGAACGCAAGCTCTGCACTTGGCCTTACATGTATTGGGCGTGCGCCGGGATGATCTCGTCATCGTGCCGAGCTTTACGTTCATTGCCAGCGCCAATGCGATTTCCCACTGCGGAGCGTCACCTTGGTTCGTTGATGTCGATGAGGAAAGCTGGACGCTTTCGGCTAGTGGGGTCGAGAAAGCCCTTCTCGCGAAAACCAGGCGAGTTGATGGAAACCTGATCCACGTGCCGACCGGGCGTCGAGTTGCTGCTATCCTACCCGTCTATACACTGGGTACAGTGGCGGAAATGGACCGGTTAGGCGAGATTGCAAGACGCTTCGGCTTGGCGCTTGTCGCCGACGCGGCGGCTGCTATAGGCGTGACCTATCAAGGCCGCCCTATCGGGATGTGTGCAGACCTGACGACCTATTCCTTCAACGGCAATAAGACGATCACGACTGGCGGCGGGGGCGCGGTAGTCGGGCCAGATACGAATTTGGTAAAACGGGTCAAGCATCTATCTTCGACTGCTCGAACATCACCTGATTACGATCATGATGAAGTCGGTTTCAATTATCGCATGACCAATATCGAGGCTGCGGTCGGCTGCGCCCAGATGGAGCGGCTACCGGAGTTTCTGGCCGCCAAACGGAGAATACGCGACCGCTATGATGTGGCATTTGCCGATATCCCCGGGATAAGGGCATTTCCGCGCCCAATTAGCGGAGAGGGAGCTTTCTGGTTCTCCGGCCTGATAATCGATGACGCACGCTTGCCAAGCGTCAAGGAACTATGTGCGCGACTGAAGGAACGTGATATCGAGGCGAGGCCGTTCTGGAAGCCAGTTCACGCCCAGCCACCTTATCGCGACGCGCCGGCGGAAACGCTGAATGTTACCGAGGCTCTGTGGTCGAAGATCATCACCCTGCCCTGCTCGACGTCATTAACGGATGACGAGCAATGCCGTGTAGTAGACAGCTTGAAACCAATGTTAGCTCTCTTGTGAGACGGGCGTTTGTGAGTTGATTTGCGCGAGACGGCATTCTTGAATGCAGCATCACAAATAGATACAGGCTTGATGCGAAACCGCACGGGAGATCAAGTGATGCGCGCGTTCATCATCGCCGAGATCGGCGTCAACCATAACGGTGACAGGGCACTCGCGCTGGAATTAATCGAAAAGGCTGCCGAGGCTGGTGCGGACGCCGCCAAATTCCAGTCTTTTAAGGCTGAATCGTTAACGACCAGAGGAACCGCGACCGTCGCCTATCAAAAGAGCCGCGATGGCAGCAATGACCAGTATGAAATGCTGAAGCGGTTGGAGCTGAGCGAGGAACTGCATCATGCGGCGGCGGCACATTGCGAGGTATGCGGTGTGGAGTTCATGTCGACCGCATTCGACTCGGCTTCCCTTGACTTGTTGTGCAAGTTGGGGCTCAAGCGCATTAAAATACCGTCAGGGGAAATCACCAACACGCCTTATCTGCGTGATAATGCGCGTCGTGGCCTGCCGATCATCCTCTCAACCGGAATGGCGGATTTAAACGAAGTGAGGCGTGCGGTGGAAACTGTAAAAGCCGCAATGCCCGCCAATATCATCCCCGATTCGGTGCATAATCTTCCGCCGCTGACTATCCTTCACTGTACGAGCGCGTACCCCACCGAATTTGCTGACGTAAACCTACGCGCCATGCGAACCATGGCCGACGAGCTTGGCATCCCGGTCGGGTACTCCGATCACACGGTCGGCATCACCGTTCCGCCATTGGCGGTGGCGGCGGGGGCGATCGTAGTCGAGAAGCATTTTACACGCGATCGCACCTTGCCGGGCCCGGATCATGCGGCTTCGATCGAGCCGGATGAATTAACCGAAATGGTCCGCCGTATCAGAGACGTTGAGTTGATCCTCGGCAGTGCCGTCAAAACGCCGACGATGGCCGAAATGGAAGCACGCGCCCTTGTCAGACGCGGATTGAAGATCGCACGGGATTTGCGGGCTGGATCGGTGCTGACGGAGGAAGACATTCACATTCGACGCCCGGCCACCGGGCTTGCGCCCGATCGGTATGAATGGGCAGTCGGCAAGCGGCTGGCGGTTGACCTGCGCGCGGGCGAAGCCATTGAAGCCGAAAGCCTCGCCTGAGGAGCTCGTTCTTCGTCACCGAGCTTACGGATTGGCGCGTAACTTCCTAGCCGGAACACCAACATAGACTCCGCGTTCTGCCAGGCTTTTCACCACAGCGGCGCCGATGCCGACGGTGATGTCCGCGCCGATCTCCACACCTTGACGCGCCACGCTGCCGGCGCCCAGCATGCTGCGCTCGCCGACATGGACGTGCCCCGCAAGAATCGCCCCTGGCGCTATATGCGCACCGGCTTCAACTAAGCTGTCATGGTCGACACGCGCGCCTGTATTGATGATCACCGCATCCCCAATACGTACTCCCGTATTGATCACTGCAGCAGGTGCCACAAAGATACCACATCCCAAATGAGCGTTGCGGCTGATAATTGCCGAGGGATGCACGATATTGGGAACAACGTAGCCATGCCGCAATAGGTCGGCATGCGTGACGAACCGCTCCGTGTTAGACCCTGATGCCGCAATGGCCTCTGGCCACTCGTCACGCAGGTTAGCCATCATCTCCAATGGTCCAAGCACGTTCCAAGGGTCTGCCGAACTGAAGGACTGATGGGCATTGTCGAGAAAAGCGATTCGATGATAGCCCATTTCCCGCGCGACGTCGGCGACTACGCGCCCGTGCCCACCGCAACCTATTATCAGAAGCCGCCGCTCCGCCATTCGCATTACCCCCGCGGCGTGATCCTTAAGATTGACTTCAAACGGCGGAAACGTGCCGACTCAATATTTCCGCACATTCTAGAGTCTCTGGTCGAGATTAGAGGCCGAATCGCGGTGTGTTGCCAGAAATTCCGGCTCAACGCGCGCGATGATCGCCTTCAGGCGGTCTTTATCCAAATTCGCCGCGGCGCGCGAAGTCCTGTCGAGCAATTCGTCAATTTCATTCAAAGACGCGTCGATTTCAGCTTTGTCTGCAGCAAGATAACGCACCGCCTGAAGGTTTGGCATGCCGATTTCGACGATCTCTTCGTTTTCGGTGACAAACTCCTCGTAAGGTTTCTCGCCTGCGGTATCCAATGGGGTAATCAGAAGCGGCCATCGCCCTTGCCGCCGTTCGGCTTCGACATTGGCACAGGCTGCCGCCTCATCATCGTAGTAGGCTGGCGCGAAGCCATTACGATGAAGAAATTTCTCGGCAATTTCCTGCAACAGCACCAGATGCTCTTGTGGGACAAGCTTCGGGATGACGATGCCTTGTCCAGGAGCGACACCCGCCGCGATCGCACATATTTGCCCGGATTCACCAAGCGAGACAAAGTAACGCCGGGTATCGCGCGGAACGGCCATCGCGTCGCCACGTGCTAAACGGTGCTCGAAAGCTTGCAGAAGCGAACCGTTGGAGAACGCGACGTTGGCGAAACGGGCAGAGGTGCGCACGCCGCCTAAACTTGCCGCCGCGCTGGAATTAAACAGGACGTGCTCCATAAGCCGTTTGGTTGCACCCATGATCGACGATGGATTAGCCGCTTTGTCAGTCGAAACGGTAAAGAAGCGCCCATTGAAGCCGGTATCGGCGAGCCAGCGCATCAGCCGCGCCTGCTTGGCGAGGTTGGTCTCGAAGATTTGCAGCGTTGAATACGGATCTTTTTCAGATCTTACATGCTTGAGGGCCGCGAAATTGAGCACAATATCGTAGGGTTTTTCGCTGCGCAGGAAGTGCGCCATGGTAGCGGAACCGTAATCGAGCGGTAGAGTGCGAAAGTCGCGGGCAGACCAGCCTTCAGGGCGCGACCGCATCTGCCGTACGAGTTCGGCCAAGCCATTTTCATTCTGGTCCACGATATGCAACGTATCGGGCCGTAGCGCGGCTATTTCAAGAACAGTGCTGGACCCAATCGAGCCCGCTCCCCCAATCGCCAGGATACGCTTGCCGTTAACGGCATTCTGAAGCTGTAGCCTGACAATCGCCATATCCTCGTCGAACAGCGAGCCTAGCCGACCGGTTGCGATTTCATGCAAGGGCGAGCGGTTCATCCTGGATCCTTATGTGTTGCGCGGGAGCCGGTTCCTATATCAACCGGGCTTGCCCTTGGAAAGGACGGCCAACCGCCGAAGAGCGATATGCCGCTCCGCCAACTCAAAATCACTTGCATTATCAATATCGGTGGACCGCTCATACGGCATAAGGTACGCCACAGGCCGTTCAGGCAGAACGTTTTTCCTCAACCTGAAGGTTTCAGGACGCAGGATATAAACGGCTCCATTTACGAAATAGAGCGGCTCGAGATCCTGCGAGCGCAGGTACCGATCATCGGGAGGAAGGTAGCGCTCGGCGCTCATGTTCCCATCGACGCGATACATGTAAGCGGGATGGACAGGGACAGCGGCCACGCTGACGCCAGCGTCTGCATCACGGCTTAACACGAGTTCAACGACGGCATCTATGTCCTCTCCAGTCCTGAGAGGCGATGTTGGTTGCAGCAGACACAAAAGCTGAGGCAGACGGCCGGTTTCCTGCTCAAGCCAGTCAAGCGCATGAGCGATGACGTCGTAGTGGGACGCATGGTCACCGGAGATTTCAGCCGGGCGCAAAAATGGGACGTCCGCGCCGGCGGCGGCGGCGGCGGCGGCAATCTCCGTATCGTCGGTAGAAACGATAACACGATCGATGGAGCGCGCAGCCAACGCAGCCTCCACGCTCCAGGCAATAAGCGGCTTTCCTGCGAGAAGCTTGATATTCTTGCCTGGAAGGCGCTTCGAGCCGCCGCGAGCGGTAATCAGCGCGGTGCAATCTTTGCTTCTGTTCATCTATTTTCATATTCGCGGCATGTGGTAGAGCCTTATAACGTGGTCTAAAGGGCTGGGCAACGCTAGACGCGCTGATATCAAAGTCCCATACAGCAGGAGTTGCGTAATGATCAGAAAGCTGGCGCTCGAGGCTATTTGCCTCAGTGAAGAGGAGCCTGTTTCTGAAGCCATTCGGTGCATCGAGGCGAGCGGCGGGCGAATTGCTCTCGTCCTGACCCGAGAAGGGCATTTGCGTGGCACGGTAACCGACGGAGATGTACGCCGTGGATTGCTGCGTGGCGTGGGACTAGATGCGCCCGCAAGCGTCGTAATGAACCAGCATCCGCGTTCCATGCGAGTCGGAAGTCCGACGAACGATTTGTTGGCGAAGTTGCGCAAAGAGGGCGTGCTACAGATGCCACTGGTCGATGACGAGGGTAAGGTCGTTGAACTGATCGCCATCGACGATTTGCACCCCCTCCCGGCCAACGACAATCCGGTGATCATTATGGCCGGTGGATTGGGTACGCGTTTGCGTCCAATTACGGAAACCATTCCGAAGCCGATGATTGAAGTCGCAGGCCGCCCGATCCTTGAGATCATCATTGAGCGGTTTCAACAGCAAGGCTTCAACTCCATTACCTTGTGCGTGAACTATCTCGCCGAAATCATCGAGGACTATTTCGGCAACGGCTCTCGGCACGGCGTCTCTATTGAATACGTTAGAGAAGAAAAGCGTATGGGTACCGCCGGTGCGTTGTCGTTGCTTAACCCGCGCCCTACCCTGCCTATGGTTGTCATAAACGGTGACATATTGACTTCGGTCAATTTCAACCAGCTGCTCGATTTCCACACGAAGAGCAACGCCTTGGCCACAATGGGACTGAATCGCTTCCAATATCAGGTCCCCTACGGCGTGGTGGAGGTGAAGGACCATCATATCGTCAGTTTCTCTGAAAAGCCGTCCTTTGATTTTCTCGTCAATGCAGGAATCTATATCATAGATCCTACCCTGCTCGACAGCCTACCGCGCGACAGGTTCTTTGATATGCCGTCATTATTCGAAAGTGTCCCAATGGAATTTCGAGCGGCCTTCCCTATCCATGAATACTGGCTTGATATCGGTCGCCATGACGACCTCGAACGTGCCATTCAAGAAAATTCCATTAACGCCGGATAGGTAAATGCCAATACCTGTCAGTCTGTCTTCATATCGTGGAAGCGTTTTGCGATAAGGCGCGCATCGATTTCGACAGCCGCCAGCACTTTAGCAATGAGATCAGAAGCGGTCCCATCACCATAGGGGTTCGCCATTCCCGACAGGCCTTCGCGAAACTCAGGCGACAAGGCTCTGCGTAGTCCTGCGACGATGGCATCTGTATCCACGGCCACGTCGATGACGTTCTGCGGGCGTGTCCTTCCGTCTTGTCGGTCTCCTACATTGATGGTTGGAAGGGCAAATGCCGGCGTTTCTATCAACCCGGAGGAAGAATTGCCTATCATCGCCGCACTTTCGCGCAGCATGGCGAGATAGTTGAGCGAGCCAAAGCTCTCGACCAGAGTGACAGATGGACGTTCGGCGATGAATCGCGCGAGTTCCGAGCGAATAACATCACTGCCAACATCAGCATTGGGTGCCGTAATAACAATCGGGATATCAACCTTCCGCAAGGCATCCAACAGCACTTGAATCTGTCTACCGACATCGTCAGATTGCCGGGTGACCGGATGGAACGTGACCAGTAACGGGGGACGATCGAGGTTAAGATTGAATCGGCTTGCGAGTACAGCGCGGTCCGGTAGCTCCGCCCGGCGCAAATTATCCAAACTCGGCGCACCGCTCACGTGAACGCGCCAAGGCTCCTCACCCATTTGGAGAATACGATTTGCGTAATCACGTGTGGCAGCAAAATGAAGATGGGAAATCTTGGTGATTGCATGCCGGAACGAATCGTCAGTCGCTCCAAAAGATACCTCTCCGCCATGCACATGGGCCAAGGGTAGATTAAATGGAACGGTGGCCGCAGCTATAGCGAAAGTCTCAAAACGATCCCCGACAACCAACACGATGTCAGGCCGCTCGCGTGCAAGATAAGTCGCAGTCCCAGCCACAGCCGTAGCCATCGCTTGCGCGGTCGCCTCTTCAGACCCATGACTGTCCGGCAAAGGAATACGCGCGGCGATAGGTCTGTTTTCGGCCTCTATTTCTCGTACAGTGTAGCCGGCGGCCTGCGAAAGATGAGCCCCGCTAACCAAAAGGCTATAGTCAAGCCCATCCATCTCGGCGATTCGGTTGAGGATTTCGCGGCTGATGCCAAAATCCGAACGACCGACGGTTACTACCAGTATCTTACGTGCAATTTTCCCGCTCAATATTCTGTCTCCTGCGGACTTGCCTCGGCTCAAAGGAGATCGTTTATGTCGCATAGCGCTGGAAATTCGCAAAGGCTAAATCTGCCGCCCCTGTTCGCTCGCTAACGTCCATCAGGCATGGCGAATGATCCTGCAGAAAAACACTCCGAACTGACATGATACGTAAACCGCGCTTTTCGCGATGGGCCGAAGCCGTTTCACGCAGTTGGCCCTTGCCCGCCTTACAATTGATCTGTAGGCACCAAAGGAAGTTTGGCTCAACCACGTTCCATGGATCTCGGTAGATGAAGCACTCTGACCCTCGTAAGGACAGCATCGATCTTGCGCTGTTTGGACCGAACGCCAATTCCGGCAAAACGCTATATGGCCTTCCGCAACACGTCACCTTCTGCAAGAAGTGCGTGATTTCGAACCAGCGGCCGAATTCGGCGGTGGAATACAAACACACCGCCGAAAGCAAAAAGACCGTCATCGCTTTCGATGACGAGGGTGTCTGCGATGCTTGCCGAAACGCCGAGCGCAAACACGCTGTGATCGACTGGGACCGTCGTAGGCGCGAACTGACGGAGTTGTGCGACAAGTATCGCTCGCGCAATGGGTCCTATGATTGCCTCGTTCCAGGTTCGGGCGGCAAGGATAGTTTCTACCAGTCGTGGGTGTTGAAATACGAATTTGGCATGAACCCGCTGACTTGCACTTGGGCCCCTCACATTTACACAGATTGGGGCTGGCGCAATTTCAACCGGTGGATTCACTCAGGTTTTGACAATTACCTGTTGACACCCAATGGTAAAGTGAAACGCCTGCTGACGCGCCTTGCAGTAGAAAATCTGTTTCATCCGTTCCAGCCATTCATCATCGGTCAGAAAGGCTTTGCCCCCGCTTTTGCTGCGAAAATGGGCATTCCACTTCTTTTCTACGGCGAGAACGAAGCGGAATATGGCAACCCTATCGCCGATAATGAAACAGCCAAGCGCGACTATGACTATTTCTCGCAAGCCAGCGACGACGAGACCTATCTCGGAGGCGTGTCCGTAGCCAGTTTGGTCAATGACTATGGCGTCCGCCGCGCTGACCTGAACGCCTATATGCCTTCTGATCCACGCGAGCTCGAGAGCAAAGGCATCGAGGTTCATTACCTAGGCTACTATCTGAAATGGCACCCCCAGGCGGCGTACTATTTTGCTGTCGAAAACGGTGGTTTCGAAGCATCGCCTGAACGCACCCCAGGAACTTATTCGAAGTATAATTCCATTGATGACCGTATCGACGATCTCCATTATTATACGACCCACGTAAAATTTGGGATCGGTCGCGCATCTTATGATGCCGCTCAGGAAATCCGGTCAGGTGACATAGAACGCGAAGAAGGCGTCGCTCTGGTTAAGCGGTACGACGGCGAGTTTCCGGACCGCTTCGCCGAGGAGCTTTTTACGTATCTCAGCCTTCCGCCGGAGCAATATCCGGACGCGTCGAGGCAGTTTGAGGCTCCCGTCATGGATCGAGCCTACTTTGATGCGCTTGCGAACCGTTTCCGTTCCCCGCATCTCTGGGCATACGACAATGGCGAATGGCGTCTACGCCGTACTGTCTTCCAGGAGAATTGAGAGATCGATGAAGCGCAGGCTGATCGCACGGCTCGACGTCAAGATGGAACACTTGATCAAGGGCATCCATCTGGAAGGTTGGCGCAAGGTTGGGAATCCAAAGGAACGTGCGCGGCTCTACTATACGCAAGGAGCTGATGAACTCCTTTATATGGATGTCGTAGCCAGCCTCTACGGGCGAAATAATCTGACTGAGATTGTCCGCGAGGTTGCCTCCGAGGTTTTTGTACCAATTACCGTGGGGGGTGGAATTCGTGACCTCGGAGCCGTACGGGAACTTCTCGCGGTCGGTGCCGATAAGGTGGCGATCAATACGGCGGCCACAGCGGATCCAGATATTCTTCGCGCTATCTCCGATACTTATGGATCGCAAGCTACGGTTCTCTCGATCGAAGCTAAGCAACTGCCCGGCGGAGGATGGGAGGCTATGACTGACAACGGGCGGAACCATAGTGGCCGCGATGTCGTGAAATGGGCCGTCGAGGCGCAGTCGCTCGGCGCTGGCGAAATATTGGTGACATCGATCGACCGAGACGGTACAGGGCGAGGCATGGATAAAGCACTAATTGCCGCAATCGCACGCGAGGTGGATATTCCAGTCATCGCCGCCGGTGGTGTTTCAACCCCCCAAGATGCTGTCGAGATTCTGAGAAATCCGGATGTCAGCGCCATCGCTCTCGCGCGTGCATTGCATGCGGACAAACTCACGTTTGACCAACTTAGGTACGCATGTATCGATGCCGGTATAGCGGTCCGTAGTGTCGAGGCTTTTTCATGAGTGGGAAGGTACTTGTTGTCGATTACGGAATCGGCAATGTCTTTTCGGTCTGCAATGCAATCCGCCGCGCTGGCGGTGATGTCGAGTTGTCTGGTGATCTAACGGCAATCCGTGAAGCAGATCGCGTGATCTTACCTGGTGTCGGCGCATTCGCGCACGCAATGGATGCACTTAAAGCAAAAGGTATTGTTAGCGCGCTTAAGGACTTCATTGCTACCGGCCGCCCATTTCTAGGGATATGTATTGGCATGCAGGTTTTGATGGATCGGAGTACCGAGTTCGGGGAAAACGAGGGGCTCGGATTGATACAAGGCAAGGTCGTACGTATTCCCGGCCAAGGAGCAGAGGGGCGGCATCTTCGGGTACCGCATATCGGCTGGGCGGAGCTGGAGCCGACGGCACAATCCTGGATAGGCACGCCCCTTGTGGAAACGCGAGCCGGCGCGGACGCCGTTTATTTCGTTCATTCATATCATTGCGTGCCGTCCGATCCGTCACAGATTTTGGCAACCGCAGATTATGGGGGCGCCCAACTGACGGCTGCCATTCGCCGCGATAACATCGTCGGTGTCCAATTCCACCCCGAGCGCAGTGCCGTGGTTGGCCAGAAAATCCTTCGGATGTTCCTCGAGCAGTGATGAGCGGGACGCTTGTCCAGTTGAGGGTATTTGTTGAATATAGCCTCAACATCGGGGGTGTCAGTGATATCGATCTCGTCCTATGAATAACTCGATAAGCACCTCGGCGGCAGGGGCGCCCAAACCGCATGACAAAGCGCTGATTCTCGTTGAGTCATCCTTCCAACTGTTGTGCGCTTATGAAACCATTTCGCGCTACAGTCTGGATTATGTTCTTGCATTGCGCATGACCGGCGTAGGGCGAAATGACGAACAATTGAAAAGGACTGCCGCCGCCCTTGGCGTACGTTACGTCGAAGTTGTCGCCCGCGTCCAAAAAATCGGCTTCGACATGCTCTCTGCGTGGCCGATTCTTTTGCCGCTGTTGACGCGACGCTACAAGCATCTGTTTTTGGGCAGTTATTTTTCTCGTTTTATTAGGATCTTGCGCCGAGGCGTACGCGCTGAGCGTATATGGATCATAGACGATGGCTTGGCTACCCTTCTGGCGCAAGCCGAGATGGTAAAGAGCGGCGTGACCTACGATCTGGTGACCTGCCTGGAGTTACCAGAGCTGCCGAACCAAACCATCCTACACCACAAGTTGGAATCGATACTCGCACTAAATTCGGTCAATTACACCGATCGATCGCTTTTCATAGGCCAGCCCTTTGTCGAAATGAGCATGATGCGCAAGGAAGATTATGACGACATTCTAGCAGCAAGTCGCGAAGCGTCAAAATCCCGTCTTACCTATGTTCCTCACCGTGCAGAGAATGCCGAGCGTGTTGCAGTGCTTCAACGTTCCTTCGATGTCGATATTCAGTATCCGATAACATGCATTGAACTTGACCTCGTACGGGAAGGAAAGATTCCGCGTCAAGTGTTCAGCGTTATGTCTACGGCCGCCTTTACGATTGCTCGCATGTTTCCCGAGACAACGGTCACCATATTCCCCTCACTTTTGGAAGGGGTCGATCCGCAGCAGCGCGAAACAGTCGATTATGCGCGCACTATCCGCAATATGAAGATCAGTGAGACGGACGCAGCTACGCGCCACGATCTCGTTCGATAGCAGCGAAGACGTGAATGAAGTTATCTCAGACGCATCAATGGGCACTTGCCGGCCTAGTCGCGCGCATCGCACCTGTGTCAGTGGTCCCCCTGCTGATCAGACTCTACGACCATGCCGAGGTTGACTGGTTCGTACTTGTTCAGACCAATGCGGCACTAGTGGCCGTCGTCTTGGCATTTTCACAGGCTAACTTCATCCAACAGAACTATTCCGAAGAAAACAGAAGCGAGCTCGTCCTTTTTACGTCGATCGTTCCGGTCGGCATATTCCTGGCGATGGCCTTGGCGATCTTTGCGTTCGCTCAGGATGTCAGGACTTACTTCTATTCGCTACTGCTCGGATTGTTCATGTCGTACGTCTCGCAGTCTCAAGCCATCCTGCGATGCGGAGGTCTGTATGCGCTTTCGATCATTGCGGATCTTCTGCGTGTTTCAATGTTTGGCATTTTTGCAGCGGTGCTGTTCCTTCATGGATCCTTGCCAATAGAAGCTACAGTCTGGGTGATGGCGGTATATTACCTTCTGCCTTATCTGGTTTTCAGTGCCAAGGAGGTGCGGGCGACAAGCTTCGGCGACATACCTCGGATTTGGCGGACCTCTATTCCTTATCTCGTGGCGGTTGCCTTTTCCGTTCTGTTGTCGGCTGCCACACTCGCTCTGCTGCGCTATGCACTGCTCACTCACGGCCAACCTGGAGACTTGGCCGCGTATGCTGCCATCTACAGCGTTTCATCCCTCTCGGCGGTGGTCGTTGATTTCGTTTATATCCGATTGGGTCAGAATATCGTTGTCGGGGCACGCGAACACAACCAGTCGGCCCTAACGGCTGCCGCACGTAAGATCGCGCGGCCAGTCATCGCAATCTCGATCGCGTCACTACTCATTTCCACCGCATACGCAACGATCCAACTGCCTCGACCAGACGGGAGTTCCGTACTGGCTGCAGTTATCATCGTGACGAGTTTCGCGCTTCGATCTATTTATATATTCTTTCAAAACATTCTGGTAGGTCTAAAAAATGCGCGGTTCGACTTCCTTGCGTCGGGCCTTGCTCTTGCGGTAGCTGCGCTGATCAGCCCTTATCTTATCGCATGGTGGCCGCTGGTCGGTGTTGCGGTTTCGCTTATGTTGATTTCATTCACCTACGTAATTACGCTGGCGAGTATCGTCAGCCAGTTGAGGAAGAAATTTTGAGGCATCTGGTAAAGTCGGTCCTATCCGCTGTTCATACGTGGCGACTGAAACGTATTGCTCGGTCTATCGGATGGCATTGTCGCGCCAATGGCCCGGTTCGTGCCACAAACCTGCATATCGGTGATGATTGTCATTTCAACGGCATGAAGGTGTATGGTGGAGGCAAAGTCACGATCGGCTCCCATTTCCATTCGGGAAAAGGCTTGGTGATACTTACCGAATTTCATGATTATGAAAGTACAAAGCTACCCTACGACGAAAAAATCAAGCTCAAGGACGTTGAAATCGGCTCCAATGTCTGGATTGGTCTGGATGTCTGCGTCCTCGGTGGTGTAAAAATCGGGGACGGCGCTATTATACAGGCACGAAGCGTGGTCGCGAAGAATATTCCACCTTTGGGGATTGCAGGCGGCCATCCAGCACAAGTTTTTAAGTTCCGTGACAAAGACCACTACAGGAGAATTTCAGGAACTCTTCCAACGGATTGCATTTGATTGCTTCGCCATGAGCAACCGGCTGAAAGCTTGCGGATTGGGCCGGAACACAGCCGGAACAAAGAGCTGCGGTACGGTTAATTATAATATGTATGGAGCTGAAGTCGTGATGGATTGATGTGAACTCGCGTGGGGTAGCCATGGCCAACCGAGTTCCCCTTTCGTTTCATTTGCTCTGCCCCAAGCGCTGTCGCCTATAGTTTCCTTGCGAGCGATGGCACCAGTCGAGGTTAGCCAAGAACCATTGGACGGTTTTTCTGAGGCCCGTATCGAAGGTCTCGGCGGGTTGCCAGTTAAGCTCATGCCTGATTTTACTTGCGTCGATCGCATACCGGCGATCGTGTCCTGGGCGATCCGAAGTGAATGTGATGAGTTCACGATAACTTTGCAAACCTGCTCCAGCAGGCGGAGGCGCGAGTTGCTGAAGCAGGTCGCATATCGCGCGGACGACTTCGATATTCTGCTTCTCGTTGTTGCCGCCGATATTGTAGGTCTCTCCAACTTTGCCTCTGGTTAGTACGGTATGCAGCGCACAAGCATGGTCTTCCACATATAGCCAGTCGCGAATTTGGTCTCCGCTGCCATAGACGGGGAGCGGCATACCTTCCAAAGCGTTCAGGATTACCAGCGGTATCAGCTTCTCTGGAAAGTGATAGGGGCCGTAATTGTTGGAGCAGTTCGTCACCAGAACAGGGAGTCCGTAAGTGCGCGACCAGGCACGAACTAAATGGTCTGCACTGGCTTTGCTGGCGGAGTATGGGCTGTTGGGAGTGTAGGCGGTCGTTTCCGTGAAGCGATGGTGCTCCGCACTGCTGCCATCGGCCGGGTGCGGTAGGTCGCCATAAACTTCATCGGTGGAAACGTGATGAAATCGAAAGTTTTTTTTGCGCTCATCCGAGAGTTCTTGCCAATAGCCGCGGGCAACCTCAAGCAGAGTGTAGGTTCCGATCACATTGGTTTCTATGAATGCCGCTGGCGCGTCTATGGAGCGGTCTACATGGCTTTCCGCCGCCAAATGCATGATCGCATCGGGCTGATGTGCGGTGAAGATCCGCTCCAATTGCGAGCGATTGCAGATGTCTATCTGCTCGAACGCGTAGCGATCCGACGGAGAGACTTCGGCGAGATTTTCGAGGTTACCCGCATAAGTCAACTTGTCCACATTAACAATTTGGTCGTTGGTATGACTGTTGATATAGCGTACGACCGCCGAGCCGATGAAGCCGGCGCCTCCAGTAACGAGGAGCTTCATTGCTTCATCCTCTCAATGCTTCACCTAGAATGGAGGCGACGCGTTCTTGCTGCTCGATTGTTAAGCCCGCCCACAATGGCAGACGCAACAATCGTTCCGAATGCGATACTGTGACGTTCAGCTCTCCCGACATCCGCGCAAATCTCTTTCCCGCGGGTGAGGAATGAAGGGGGACATAGTGGAAGACCGAAGAGATACCGTTGCTTTTCAGTAGACTTAAGACCTTTTCGCGGTCCATATCTTCCGGCAGCAATACGTAATACATGTGGGCATTGTGCTGGCAATCCTCGGGAACGATGGGACGACGGAGTACCCCCGCGGTTTCGAGTGGTTCAAGTATCGTATGGTAATTTTCCCAGATCGCCAGACGGTCGTCAGTGATGCGCTCTGATTCCTCGAGCTGCGCCCACAGGAAGGCCGCGATCAATTCGCTCGGCAAGAATGAGGAGCCCAACTCTTGCCAAGTGTATTTATCAATTTCGCCTCTAAAGAAGCGGCTTCGGTCGGTACCTTTCTCGCGGATGATCTCGGCTCTCAAGGCAAGAGCGCGATCATTGACCAGTAGCGCCCCACCTTCGCCTGAAATGATGTTCTTCGTCTCGTGAAAGCTATATGCCGCAAGGTCGCCGATGCTGCCAAGCGGACGCCCTTTATAAGATGCCATCACGCCCTGCGCCGCGTCCTCAACAACCTTCAGACCGTGTTTCTTCGCAATGCTCAGAATTGTGTCCATTTCGCACGCAACGCCCGCATAATGCACAGGAACTATGGCACGCGTACGTGGGGTTATTGCTGACTCTATGAGACGTTCGTCAAGATTAAGAGTATCTTCCCGTATGTCGACAAAAACGGGAACACCGCCACGTAGGACAAATGCATTTGCCGTCGACACGAAGGTGTATGATGGCATTATTATCTCGTCGCCCGGTTCGATGTCCAGGAGAAGGGCCGCCATCTCCAATGCGGCGGTGCAGGAGTGTGTCAGTAGAGCCTTGTCGCAGCCAGCAGTCTTTTCAAGCCATTCGTGACACTTTTTTGTAAATGGACCATCACCAGCAATCTTGCTCCCTGATTTTGCTTCGGCGATGTAAACAATTTCCTTTCCGGTGATGAATGGTCGGTTGAATTCTATTCCGTTTCTCACTCTTGTCCCTCGTTAAGTCTGTGCCATTCATCGGATACGTTGCTCAGGTATTCGCTGTATTCGCACTGGGGCATGCGGGTGATCAGCTCCTCGAACTGCTGGATGGTGAGAAATCCTCTCGTAAGCGCAGCTTCTTCGGGGCAGCCGATTTTCACGCCTTGACGTCGCTCGATAGCTTCGATGTAGGAGGACGCTTCATGCAGAGCCGTACTGGTACCTGCGTCAAGCCAAGCAAAGCCACGGCTCAACCTCCGGACCTGTAATTTGCCGCGCCGAAGATATTCCAGATTGACCTCAGTAATCTCAAGTTCACCACGTGCAGATGGCTTAATCGACCTCGCGATTTCGACCACGCTGTTGTCATAGATGTACACGCCAGGGACAGCATAACTGCTTCTAGCTCTTGTCGGCTTCTCTTCAATCGAAATCGCCTTGCCGCCCTTATCGAATTCCACAACGCCATAGCGCTCTGGATCTTTGACGTGATACGCGAAGATTGTTGCCCCACCGGTGAAGCCGGATACAGCCCTGGGAAAATCATCACCGCCGGAAAAAATGTTGTCGCCGAGCATCAAAATGACGTCGTCGGAGCCTACGAAATCCGTAGCGATCAAAAATGCCTGCGCAATGCCCTCCGGTCTCGGTTGTTGACGATACTGGATCGCCACGCCCCACTGACTTCCATCTCCTAGCAACTGTCGATACCGGGGCAAATCCGCCGGCGTCGAGATAATACAAAGTTCGCGAACCCCTGATGCGATGAGCACGGTCAAAGGATAATAGATCATCGGCTTGTCGAAGACGGCCTGTAGCTGCTTGCTGGAAATTTGTGTCAGAGGGTAAAGCCGCGACCCCGTGCCGCCGGCAAGAACAATCGCTTTCATTCGCAGTCCGTTGTTTCGTTGTTGAAATCTATAGAGCTGGCTGGGGTTTCTCAACGGTTTCGGGCGGCTTGCTAAGTGGTTCTCCGCCTAGAGTATCCCGACAGCATCAGCGGTGCCAGCACGCTGAAGTAGGTCTAGTCCGGAGGATATGGGTATCCGCCGATGGCTGCGCAGGCCTTGGACACATTCCGTAGGCATGCAGATATACCTCCTCGTATCCAAGTGACAAGAACCTTCGGCGAAGACATTGTCCCGTCACACACACCTACGGTGCATCGACTTAGATCGCCTCGATGCCCATCTTCATCATCGGTGTGGCGACGTGCAAATGCCCACACTATAACCCTTTTTGAAGGGGTTCTTGCAACTACAACTTTCGGCAAACGGGCAGCAGTTCAGCAGTCGAGATATAGTTCAACGATTCGCTACCACCAGCGTCTATTCAGATGGTAGCAAGTACCACCTTTGCATTGAAAGCAAGACTATGATCCCGGCGCAGTCGCTTCGTCACGTACTTCTTATTCGCGGCGCATAAGCCAAAGTTAGGCAGAGATCCCACTTATTCTCGCTGCTAAGAATTCCCGTTTCAGCTCTCTGCTAGATTCTTTTGCGGGCTGCGACTATGCAACTCGTGCCATATGACACAGAGCGACCGCTGCGTATAAGCCGCTGTTCTTTCACAAACGATCGACTCAGCCAATGTCCGATTGGGCCTTTTGGAAGACTGTGCTCGGCCGCAGTTTGCTCCATATTAACATGGGGCCGTCTTCCAAATTTGGTCGGCAAGGTTCTGAGGATAAACAAAGGCAACACAAGACTTGCGAAAAAATATGTTTCGAACTCGACTCTAAATCCTGCATGATGGAGCTTTTTCCTCAAACCCGAGACAGAATATCGTCGAAAATGGCCCCCATCGATGTCTTCCTGTGACCAAAGAAATTGATATGCGGGAACAGCTACATACAACATGCCACTCGGGATCAAGGTTTGATTTAGGCGAAACAGTGCGGCATCGTCATCTTCGATGTGCTCCAGTACGTCAAACAACCCAATAGCCGATGTGCGCTCTCTCGGTGGCACGATGTCCTGGAAGGCGGCGCGGACCACAGGGACGTCGCGTAAACTGCAGGTGATTGTACCTAGATAGCCGGGCTCGATCACCATCGCGTCGTAGCCACGCGCAATAAGCCCGCGCGCCACGAAGCCGTTCCCGCCTCCGACGTCAAGTATCGGGCCCATTGGCGGAAATAAGTCGACTACGTCGGCTATAATGTTGTTCCGGTGGGCAAACCAGTAAGATTTTTCTTCAACCCTTGCCAACTCGCTTTGAGTATCGGTAGGGAAAGACACTTCGCTGAACGTACCGCTCGCCCATACACCATCAGGTCCCTTATAGAGTCCTTCCGCGTCTTTGCACCAATTCTCCAGCCACTCGGGGTTTTTCACACGCTATCTCCTGGGTTATCGCGGAATACAAAAAGGCGTAAAGAGATGTAGATTGCGCCCGCAGCAGTGATTGTTGTGACGATTACCGTCAACCAAGCCGGTAAACCGGCGGATTCCTGAGCCCAGGTAAATAAGACAGCGTAAATATACGAAAGCACGTAAATCGCAGTATACCTCCACCATTGACCCTTTGCGCTAGTCCCCGAAAAGCTCCAGCTACGATGGACAAAAAACGTGACAGCCACGGCGATTGGATTGAGTATTAGCACAGCTTGCCAGGCCGCTAACCCCGCCCAAATGAGCACCAGCGTGAGCGCGTAGCATGTAGCATTCTGGGCTAGTCCCACGATTCCGAAGCGAAATGCTTTCATTTTCTAGGTTGCCATGAAGGTTCATATGACTGCTGAGCGATTCTGAGAGAATGGTAAGGTTCCACATAAACGAACGCTGTGCTTTTGCTATCGTCGGCTTTGAGTGCAGCTTCGTTGAGCCACAAAATTTTCGGGAACTTCTCGTCAAAGGACATCACTTCATCGTCCAAAACAGGTTCCTGCGGCGTCGTTGATATGGCATCCGTTCATACTGCTTCACATGCATGATGACTTCGCCGCTCATCAATGGGACGTGGGCAGGTTCACACTCATCGGAAGCATGACAACCCACGGGCTCTTCTGCTCGGGCAATCCCCGAGGCTGTGGTATTCAACCCAGCATCACGTAGTTCAATCTTCCAGTAGATTAATGCTAATAAATACTTTCTTTCCGCTGTCTTTGTCAAAAAAATAGCCGTTCTTTGTCTCGGGAAGGAAAGTTAATCCGCGCAACAGATTTAACAGTTCTGCACCACGATAACTTGCCTCAGGATCAATGACGCAAACCTCTTCAAACCTGCGCCTCGAATAATAGAGATCTTTCTTCTTAACACTTGTATGTTCGCGTTTAGCAGGCTTCGCCTCTTCAAGCTTCATCAGGCGATCGAGAAAAGTATCGAAGTGATCGCACGCAATATCATCCAATCTTAATTGCAATGTGCGAGCTGTATCGCTCGGCAAGATAGGAGCCTCGAATTGCAAAAATACATCCCCACCATCAATTTCTTCGTTTACAAAATGAAAAGTAATTCCGGTTAATTTATTGCCCTCAATAATGCTCCAATTAACAGGGTATACTCCGCGAAATTGTGGAAGAAGGCTGTAGTGAAGATTCAGTGCACCTACTTTTGGTAGGTTTATCAATTCACTCGGTAATAAATACTTCCAACTTAAAAGCAAAATAAAATCCGGCTCTGCGGTAAGAAGGCTTGATCTGAAATCTTGTTCGTATATGTAAAGCGGTATTTTATGTTTATTGCAGATTGCGTCAACGTTCGGCCACCAAGAATTCGGACCTCTCTGCGTTGTTACAACAGCAGGAATTTTAAACGTGTAATTATTTGAGCACGAGATCATCTTCTGAAGAAGTCTGTAGCCGACTTCATGATCGACGAAAGGCAATATGCTTCGAACCATTTATACTTTCCTAACCAATATAGTGAATTCATAAAGACCGTAGTCATGAAGCAATGCAACTTGGCGCGAGTATCGTCGTTTGCAGATGTCGAAAAGGTGAAGCGGATCGGCGTAGTACAGGTCTTGCCGCATGTGGTGCGTGTCGGAATAGGATGTCAGACAGTTAAACGAAAAGCCTCGCGCGCTATGTTCGTTCATCATGTCAAGGGTTTCGATGAGATATGCGCCCCACTCTTGGTCCGTGCGCGAAAAGCGGACATTGAATATGCCGGAAGCGACGCAATAGTCGAAGACTTTATCCGGAGATTTGTCGAGTTTGAATGTCACATCTTCAGCCCCGGCAAATCGGTTGTTTGCTTCTTCAATCATCGGCGCTGCGATGTCGATTCCGGTGTACCGGACAGTGTGACCCAACTGCCTTACGTGGTCGAGAAGCGCTCCGTAGCCGCAGCCTATATCCGCAATTGAATACGGTTGCAGAAAGTCGACAACTTTCAATAGCTGATCGAACCGCATGATCTGGCCGGCCTGACTGTTCCAGTCTACACCCGCCGGCGACTGGCCGTGTTCCTCGATGCGGCGGGCATAGTAGCTCGCTACATCGGTCAGGATGGCGTTATTTATTCCGACCATAGATATGTCTCACGATTGTATAAGGGCGCTGTTTGGTTTCGGAAAAAATCTTTGCGAGATAAATACCGACGACACCGATGAATGAGATTACCAATCCGCCGAGCAACCATATTGAAGCCATCACGGAAGTCCAGCCGCCGACAGGGACTGCCCAGAATAGCCTTTGCAAAACAATGTATGCAATATAGGTCGCTGAAAATATAGATATGGATGATCCGACGTAAAATATACTGATCAGGGGGGCATTGCTGAAGGATGTTACTGAATTTACAAGTATCGACATCTTTTTGCGAAAGGTGTATGTTGTTTCGCTCGTGCTGTGCTTTTTCACCTTGTGCGCCGATTGCTTGAAACCTGTGATGTGCCAGAGGCCGGCCATGAAAACTTCCCGCTCCTGATGCTGCAAAAGAGCATCGACGTAGCGCCGAGTCATTACACGTGCCGTGACAGCGTTCTTGGGTGGAGCGAAGCCGGTAAGCAGCTTCAACAGGATGTAAAACCACTGTCCGCTCCAGCGTTCGAACCAATTGCCTTTTCTCCGCTCTTGAATTCCGTAGACCACATCGGCATTATCCTCTTTCATTTGCTTATAAAAACTGGATAGCCACTCCGGCTCTTCTTCAAGGTCGCTGTCGATGAGAAAGACACACCCGCCATTGGCGTGTGCGAGACCGGTCATCATCGCCTTGTGGTGACCAAAATTGCGCGAGAGATCGACAACAACGACACGATCATCGCCATTGGCAATCTTGACCGCGATGTCCAGGCTGTCATCCGGAGAGCCGTCATTGACCAAGACGATCTCGTAGTCGCCGCCTGCCATATGTTGCGCAGCGATTGTGGCGCGCTCGTGGAATTCGGCGATGTACGGAGCTGACCGATAGAGCGTTGCTACGATTGAAAGCTTCATGTTGCGAATCTCATGTAACGTCGAGAGTCTCGTCCGCAATTGAAAAGCAGGTCCAGTATTGTAACGCCGTGCATAAAATCGCCCCAAAGCTGCGGGTATTCTTGATAGCCGGCATAGTCAAACCACTTGACACCCAACCCAAGCTCCTTGAATTCGTCTTCATTTATGTAGTTTTTTGCTGCGGGTCCAGAGACATACTCAGTACCACCTGCTTGCAGGCACAGCGAGGCGAGTCGCCGCGTTTTACCCTCGACCAACTCATAGTCCCAGGAATTGGAAACCACGGTTTTGATCTCAAAATAACTGCATACGACTTCAATCATCTGTCGATTGAGCTGCGACAGGTGACTTGGCGGGTCGCGAAGATAGACTGGCTCCAGCCACTCGGCGATTTCATCGAAGTGAGGCGCGCGACGATAGTTCTGCACAAGCGATTTCCAATGGGCGGCGGCCCATTCGGAGCCTTCAATTTCTGTCTCGCGGATTTTTTGGTGGTATTTACCTTTAACTCGCACGGGTACCGTGAGCCATTGCACGCCCTGAGGAGTCTTGATTTGGTTCCGGTTTCGCCAGTCGCGTTTTGTGTATTGCATATCGTCGTAAAGTATAAACTCATCCACTGATGCGATCATGTCAAAATACCCCTTCCAAGGAATGTAGTTTGACTGGACGATAGCTACTCGTTTCATTTGGCGGCCTTCTCTCGCAGGGAATTGCATAATCTTATAGAGCCGGCAGGATTTTTCGGTCGATAAAGATTCTGAATTCGGCTTGTAGCATAGCCGCCCGCCCCTTGGGTGGGGTTTCAGGAGGCTGCCACCTGGTAGTTTTGTGGAAACGCCGCTCCCAGATCTGCCCACAGTTCTGTTGGAATGCTCTGCGGTCCTGAAGTCTCCACTAGGGGCCAAACCTCGGAGATTTTTCACACGATACGCGGCCCAATACTGCCTTCGTGTACTTCGAACTGCCGGGATAGCCGCCGCTCAGCCACGATGTTTTCGGCGTCGACGGCAAAGAGGAGCGTTGGAGATTGACCAGAAAGATCAATGACGGGGATGCCAGGTTCGAATCCGCCGCCATTTCCAGCTAGCGTCGCATCCGATATGTAGGAGGCGTACTCCTTTGAAACAGTTAGTTGAGATTGCTGAGGCTCGTTTGAGACGATTGCATCCTGACTCCTGATAGATTGAGACTGACGATACCGATGCTCTAAAGCTGTTTGAAGAAGCATTACGGTTAGAGCTTGGGAAGCCGAAACAAGCGGGAACGCACAAGCACTCACGAGCCACTGGCAGCACAGCACAAAGCCGGCGAGAAGCCAAAAAAGGCCACCTGAACTCCACTTTCCCGATAACTTTGGTTGGTTCAAAATGCATAGATATAAGGGATGATCAAGAACAGGCTCGCAACGCTCCATTGGCCGGCGGTTAGGCCCTTCAGGAGTTTTTGTTTGCCGAGCATAGCCCCAAAAGCGTCGCTGCGCAAAACAGTCATAATAGGTGGAGCGCGCGATTCCCATCAGCCGGCATCCTTCCGCGACGGAGATGCCGCGGGGCCGGTGATGACGGATGAAGTTCCGTTTTTCGGCCGCGGTGCGCTTTTCAGAGCCCCTTTGGAAACTCCAGTTCCAGAGCCTGCTTGCCAACCAGCCGTTCGAGGGCGGCGATCCGGGCCTCGTATTCCTAGATGAGATTGGCCGCCTGCGCATCGTCGTGGAATGCGCCTTGCTCGTACTTCTGACACCCAGATGCGGATAAAGTTGCGCGACACGTCGTGGCGTTTTGCCAGATCATGCAGCCTTTCGCCGGACAGGAATTCCTGCGCGATCTGACGTTTGAACTCGACGCTGTGACTTCGGTGTCTTGCCATGGGTCTTCTTTCCGAAAACCCATGGCCGGTCAATTCGTCATCCCGCTCCGTCCACCCCAAGGGGCGCACTCCAACTAATGGGGAAAATTCACGCGGCATTGACACACGCCGAAAGGATATTGCAGGCCTTCTCAGGCGTTCTGCAGATCGACGATTGTGCCGGACTACAATCGGTTGAACGCGCCAGATCGGATCGGCCCGGACATCCGGCTTGCCCATTGCTGGGCGCATGCACGGCGCAAGCTCGTCGAGATAGCGATTGCGATATCGCGGACCATTCGATAATCAATTTCCGATTTCACTTGGGCCACGCCTTGTCCGAGTTAATAAATAGAGCAATGAACTGCCAGTTACGCGGTACAGTAAGAGGCCTTCATAGTGCATAAGCGCCTAGTTTATATTCTTATTGGAACTACGTTTTCCGTGGCGTTTATCTGGACCAGACTATGGTTGATAGAGGGTGACCTTGCGCCCTTCGATTTGACTGCATACCAGAAAATTGATGCGTTCTATTACGCCAGCCTAGCCTTCGAATGGATCGAAGGGGCATACGAACCAGAGGCGTTGAAGGGCGGCTTAACGGCGCTTCCCGGTGGGATTTTCTACAACCTCTGCGTATATTTTAACCTCGCTTTGCTTGGGGACAATTACTACGGATTTCGGCTGAACGTCGTTATCATATCACTGACAGCATCACTTATCTTCTCCTGGCTTATGGGGAAGAGGTTCGGCCTAGCTGGGTTCTTGCTGTCCCTCACATTCTACCTCGTTTCATTCCCTTGGTTCATGGCCAGTCTTGAAGTCGAACCGACAATCTATCGGATTTTCCACGTCGCCGTTCTGATCCTAACCATAATATTAGTCAACGATCGACAGCCGCAAGAATGGTCAGCATCAGCGCTGTTTTTTACGTCTGTACTGGCTTTCTCGGGGTTCTATTTTGTTTACCCGACAAACATGTTTGCTATAGCGGCATTCATCGCTTTTCATATCTATCGGAGTATCCAACTGGGGAGTTGGAAGGAGTTCTTGCGGTTTCTTGAATGGCACACGACGGCATTGTCGGTGACAACCGTTGCTTGGATGGTAATAAATAAAATTGCATACGGCGGCTCGATGCTCGTCTTGGGAATGCTGTTTTCGGTTGGAGACAGGGTGGCCGGGGTTGGCGCGTCTACTCTTTCAAGCGCAATTCATTCCAATCTCAAAGCTATGGGCCTGTTCCCCTTGTTCACTTCTATGCCGGGCCTACGATGGGTATATTTTCTTTCGCTAATCGCCATGGCGGTGGTGACCGTAATCCCTTCCCTTAGAGCGCTCATCGGACACACTGCGAAGGATGATAGAAGAAGCCATGACGACATCACGACTGTCTTCAGCCTATTTGCATTGGCCCTGTTTTTCCAAACACTATTCGTGAACGACTACCCTACGAGAAAAATGGTAGCGGCTCTGCCGTTCGTTATTTTCGGCATCCTCTTGTTGGCCTCGATGATCAAGAATAGGCATGCCGTGGCGCTTTCAGCGGCGGTTGTTGGGGCAATGGTGGTAGCGACCAACGCACCCATAGTTTACCGCGAACTTTTTGCAACTTATTCCGAAAACATGAAGAGGGCAATGATTTCATTGCGCGTCATCGGAGATGCGGAAGTAATTGGCGGGTATGGCCAGGGATTTCGCCTCTATAACGACACTCATCCCTATCTCAACATCTACGTATATAAGAACAGTAAACGGAACCTGGAGATATACAACAAAGCAATGGAAGGGCGCCTCGATGGTGTTTCCCCCGAATATAGTGTTCAGATCATGGTCACGCCACAACTAATAGAGACTATGACCGAGCGGGGTTATGTCTACGAGAAGGAACTATGGGCCGGAACCGAACAGGGTGTTGGCACCGTCGGTCTGTTTAGATGGGTTGGGAAAAAGTGATTTATACGCCGCCTTGCTGACTTCGACTCTTTGACCTTCCCAAAGTGCGGTGAATCTGAATCTCTGATGCAAACCGGAGGTCTGCAATGCGATCAGGGATTTCACTACGGACGAATTTTGATGGAGACGGTCTGCGCCGGCTGGCGCGGCAGACGAAGGATGCCGGTCAGGCGCGCCGTCTTTTGGCACTCGCCTCGACCTACGATGGAGGCTCGCGTTCCGATGCCGCGCGCCTCGGCAACGTCACGCTCCAAATTGTCCGGGGCTGGGTCATGCGGTTCAACGAACACGGTCACCAAGGCCTGATCAATGGCAAGGCTCCCGGTCCACAGTCGCGGTTGAACGATCAGCAGCGTTCGGCCTTGGCGCAAGCAATCGAGCGTGGGCCGATGCTCTATCTCGACGGCGTTGTTCGTTGGCGTCTGTGCGATCTGGCACAATGGCTTTGGGAAGAGTTTCGCGTTTCGGTGAGCGAGCAAACGCTGAGCCGTGAAGTACGGGCCATGGGCTGTCGCAAGCTGGCTGTTCGGCCCAAACATCACGCACAAGACCCTCAAGCCATTGAAGATTTTAAAAAAGCTTCCCCGCCGCAGTGGCAGAGATTGCCGCTGGAGCGGCCCGAGGAAAACGCATAGAGATTTGGTTTCAGGATGAGGCCTGCGTATTCCGCTGAAGCCGGCCACTGACCCCGAAACGAAGCCGGCCACCTGTTCCGATTTCATTCCGGCCAGCATTCCGACTTGAAGCCGGCCAGTCGATGCTCCCTTGGGTCGTTATTTTGAATGGCTCTGGATTGCCGTGCGGTCAAGCGTCGGATGGTACCCGACGCTGTTTTCGTAAGCTCTCGCCGCTGAGTTCAATGCGGTAGGCATTGTGAACCAGGCGATCGAGGATGGCGTCGGCGAGGGTCGGATTGCCGATCATGTCGTACCAGTGATCGACGGGCACCTGGCTCGTGACGATGGTGGATCGCTTCTTATAGCGATCCTCGATGATCTCCAGGAGATCGCGGCGCTGCTCGTCGCTGAGCTTCTCCGGCCCCCAGTCGTCGAGGATGAGCAGGTCGGTTCTGGTGGGTGTCTTGAGGACCTTGGGATAGCGTCCGTCGCCGTGCGCGAGAGCACGGGTGGCGAACAGCCTGGGCAGGCGATGATAGGCGACGGAGAAGTCCTCGCGGCATGCCTTGTGTCCGGGTGCGCAGGCAAGCTAGCTCTTGCCGACGCCGGCTGGCCCGATCAGCAGGAGACTGTGATGTTGCCTGATCCAGTCGCATCCGGCGAGCTTCAGGAACAGATTGCGGTCAAGGCCGCGGGCGGCGCGGAAGTCGATGTTCTCGACCTGGGCGTCATGGCGGAGCCTTGCCGCGCGGGTTGTCGCCTCGAAGCGCTTCTGGCGGCGCGTCGTCGCCTCGCGCTCCAGAAGAAGAGCGAGCCATTCGCCATGCTCGAGGCTCCTCGCTTCCGGTTGGGCCTCGAGCTCGTGATAGGCGCTCGCCATGCCGGAGAGGCCGAGTTCGCGCGGCATGTCGATGGTGGGATTGGTCAGCATGGTCTTGGTCCTCAATGAAAGTAGCCAGGGCCGCGCAGGTTGGCGTGCTCCATGACGGCGACAGGTTCGGTGGAATGTCTGTTGGATTTGTGGGTGGCGATGAGAGTGGTAATGGTCTTGCAGGTCAGCCCACTGATCTCGACGGCACGCGCCGACACAGTCTCGGCGCGCTCGCGGGGAAGATCACGATAGAGACGCAGTATGCCGAGGCATGTTCTGAAGCCCTGTTCGGGATACGGTCGGCTGGCGAGAATGGCGGTGATCAGCCCCTCGGTCTCGGGGCCGATCGATGCAGCCCAGCGCCGGAAGCGATCCGGTGTCAACTCGGCGTATCGGCGATGCGAGCTCGGCATATGATCGGGGTCGGTGCCAAAGCGCGGCCCCCATAGCGGCGCTGATGCACAGCGACACGCTTGCCACGGTGGAAAATCTCGATCATCCGGGCAGTGGCGCGGATATCAACCTGGCTCCTGATGAGACCGTGCGGTACCGAATAGAAGAAGCTGTTGAACTCGACGTGATAATCCGTCGAGACCCGCGCCAAGCGCCATTCGGCGAACTCGTAGTCCTCGGCGGGTAGGTTTGCGAGTGCTGGGCGTTCGACCGTCTCGAAGAGGTGCCGGCGGCTGACGCCGAGCCGGCGCATGACATGATCATTGAAGGTGTAGCTCGACGCGCCGAGCACTCCAACGAACAGTTCCGCCTCGCGAACCTCGCCGGTCTTGCGATCGACGATCGGCACCTTCTTGCCGGAATAATCCACGAAGACCTTGTCGCCGGCGGCGTGTTCCTGGCGCATCGTCGGCGACAGGCGTTGCTCGAAGCCGCGAAACAGTTCGCAGAAGCGGCTATAGCCGTAACCGTCGGGATGGACGCTGCGATATTCCTCCCAGAGGATCAGTAGCGTGACGCCCGGCTTCTTCAGCTCGATCGAAAGCTCAGCCCAGTCAGGCTCCTTCCTTCGCCGCTGGCCCTGTTTGACCCCGGCGCGGGCGAAAAGACGATGTTCAAGCGCATCGTCGGTCAGCTCGCCGGGCAAGGGCCAAGTCAAGCCCACTTGCGCCGCACGCTTCAGATTGTCCTGCACCGTGCTGCGCGCAACGCCCAGCACCACCGCAATCTCGCGGCTGCTTGTTCCGCTTCCGGCAAGCCGGAGCATCTGTCGTAATTGTCTCATGGTCAGCCTTCTCTTCGCCGGCATCAAACTCTCCTCGTGTACCGGGAGGCTTGATGCCAAAGTTGCTGACCCAAGGGGTATCGTCAGAGCCGAAAACCGGCCGGCGATTGATTGGAATCGTGGCCGGCTTCACGTCGGAATCCGCATGAGGCCCGTGTCGGGCAGAAGAACAAGATTACCCGCCGATGGGCCGGGCGAGAAACACAGCCTTCAGCATCCCACGATCAGCGCACAAGGTCGGCCTGCATCTTTGGCGCAATCTGCCCAAAGCTCGACAAGGCGGCGGCGCTGGTCATGCCATGGTGCGACACCTACGCAATGACCCAGCATCTGGCCGAAATCGTCCATCACGTCGATCACGCCGCGCACGCTGTCCTCATCATGGATCAGGCAGGCTGGCACATGTCCAACAATCTCGTCCTGCCCGAAAACATCACCATTCTGCCACTCCCGCCGAAATCGCCGGAGTTGGACCCGGTCGAAAACCTCTGGCATTTCATACGCGACAACTGGTTATCAAACCGCGTGTTCAAATCATACGACGACATCGTCGATCATTGCTGCGATGCCTGGCGGAAGCTCGAAAGCCAGCCATGGCGCATCATGTCGGTCGGGCGCAGAAAATGGGCCAATGGGTTTTGATCAGTGAAGGGCCGTATAAACCCTTTCTGAAGAGGGTGAACAGGATCATCAGTCATCTCGGGCGACGGTCGTGTACGACAGTCCATGACGACAGTGGCTCCAATTTGATTCCCAGCTGAGAAAAACCGCTGGAAAGCCCAGATTTCGCCTGACAAAGGAGGAAATGGCTGGGGCGCCAGGATTCGAACCTGGGAATGGCGGTACCAAAAACCGCTGCCTTACCGCTTGGCTACGCCCCACCACTTGTATTCACTATGCGTGTCATCTCGGCGACACCTCACCAGTCGAGTGCGGCCTTAGCAAAGGTGAATTCTAAAAGCAATGCCGCTATAGCCCAGCTGTGGAAAACGGAAACCCGTTGCAAAATGATTGCTTTATTTAGATTGTTTGAAACGAACGCCAACTCCGCCGCCATTCCTCGGGATAAATTCGATACCGGCGTTCTCCAACGCTATTCGTATCGCGTTAACGTTTGCAGCTGTTAACGTCGTGGGACCTTCTTCGGCCTCCGCGCGGCTCACGGTTGCGACTCCTACGTGCGCTTCGCGTGCTAAATCTTTCGCACTCCAGCGAACCAACGCGCGAGCCGCCCGAATTTGCGCGCCAGTGATTTCGTTCTTATCATGTGATTTCGAATTGATCATTTAGGGATTATTTGATAGTGGTGATTTGCCTGAACTCATGTTTGGGCGGCAACACCCAGTGTTGGCGCACTGGGTGAAGCCTGACCACAACCAAGCTGTAAGGAGCTCGGATCATGGCTGATTCTGAGAATAGCAGAACTTTGCCTGCAATCATCCATAGAAACCTCCCCGTCGCCATCGCATCGTTGATGCTGTAGCCGCCCCCGAGCGCAAGCACTTTTCAGCGATCGGCCCGCCACGCTTTTGCCGCTGGCAGGACACCCCCCCTGCTCCTTGGATGGCGGGTCCGTGGCCCCTGCCCCGTCCGCGGCAGCACCCTTTCGTGCCTCAGGTAACCAAAAAATCTCAAGGAGGGAACACCATAATGGCATCCATGCATCGATTCCGCCCGGCAGCCTTTGCCGGAGCAGTCGCAATCGCCCTGTCCACAGGGTTTATCGCAAGCATCGCACAGGCCGAGAACCTTCGCGTCGGAACGCAGATGAAGCTGATGACGCTCGATCCGCACTACGCGGATCTCAACGAAAACAACTCGCTCTTGTCCCACATCTACGAGCGGCTGGTGAACCAGGACGAGCAGTTGAACCCGCAGCCGGGCCTTGCCGTGTCCTGGAAGCGGCTCTCCGAGACGCGCTGGGAATTCAAGCTGCGTGAAGGTGTGACGTTCCATGACGGCTCCCCGTTCACGGCAAAAGACGTCATCTACTCGATCGAGCGCATCCGCGACTTTCTCAAGCCTCCGAGCGGGGGCTTCCAGTCCTATACGCAGGCGATCAAGGCGGTGACGGCCCCGGACCCCATGACCGTGGTTATCGAGACCAGCGAAGACATTCCGACCCTGCCGCTGTCGCTGACCTCCATCTTCATCATGAAGGACAAGGCGGACGGCTTCGTCACGACGGAGGCGCTCAATGCCGGCATGCAGCCGATCGGAACCGGTCCCTACAGGTTCAAGAGCTGGCAATCGGGCGAGGTTCTGACCCTTACGAGGAACGATGCCTATTGGGGCGGCACGCCCGCCTGGGACAATGTCGTCTTCCGTGTCATCGAAAGCCCGGCGGCCCGCGTGGCGGCGCTGACGACCGGCGATGTCGACATCGCCGACTATATCCCGGCCCGCGACGTCGAGGGCCTGAAGCAGCGTGGCCTCAAGGTCGAGAGCACGAGTGCCGCCCGCTCCAACTTCCTGCAGTTCGACATCGCGGACGAGACCGCCCCGGGGGTCACCGACCAGTCGGGTAAGCCGATTACCAATCCCTTCCGCGACAAGCGCGTGCGCGAGGCACTGACGCTTGCCACCGACCGCGCCTTCATCACCGACCGCATCCTGCTTGGCTATGGCACGGCCGCCTCGCAGCTCTTCCCCCCGGGCATGGCAGGGACGTCGGAGAACCTCAAGGTAAGTCCGCCCGACTACGACAAGGCAAAGGCCCTTCTTGCCGAGGCCGGCTATCCCGACGGCTTCAAGCTGGTACTCGCCGGTCCCGCCGGCCGCTATCCGGGTGACGGCGAGGCCCTCCAGTCGATCGCGCAGAACTGGGCCCGGATCGGGGTGAGCGCCCAGCCCGTGGTCGCCCCCTTCTCGGTCTTTGCCACCAAGCGCTCCAATGGTGAGTACCCGGTCTGGTATGGCGGTTGCTCGGGCGAGGCGGTGGGCTTCTGCCTCAAGGCACTTCTTGGCTCGCGCGACGACAAGACAGGATCGGGCTCGCTCAACTACGGCAGGTACGGCAATCCTGAGTTCGACGCGATGCTGGCCAAGGCCCTCGATATGGAGGATGGGCCGGAGCGCAATGCTGCAATCGCCAAGGCGACCGAGGTCGTCATGGCCGACTATCCGATGCTGCCGCTCTACCACTTCCACCTGATCGTCGGGCATGGCGAGAAGGTTGGCGCCTATGCCGTCCATCCGCGCGGCTGGACGACGGCCATGCAGGCCGTCCCGGCGCCCATGTGAGGACGCGGCCATGATCAGCACCGTTGTCGGAAGGCTTTCACAGGCCTTCCTTCTCCTCCTCGTCATGTCGGTGATCGGCTTTGTCGGCATCCACAGCATCGGCAATCCCGTCTTCAACATCGTCAATGCCGAGACGGCCACTGCCGAGGACATCCGCAATGCGACCATCGCCCTCGGTCTCGACCAGCCGCTCTGGTGGCAGTACCTCGTCTTCATGGGCAATGTCGTCACCGGCAGGTTCGGCACGTCCTATATCTATCACCTGCCCGCCTTCCCGCTGGTCCTGAGCAAGTTGCCGGCAACCTTCGAGCTTGCCACGGTCGCCATGCTGGTCGCGGCTCCCTGTGGCACGCTCCTTGGCCTACATGCCGGGCGCCGGCAGGGCGGGCTCGTCGACAGCCTCGTCCTCAAAGCCAGCGTCTTTGCCCTCAGCATTCCCTCCTTCTGGCTGAGCATGATGCTCATCCTGCTCGGCGCCATTGCGCTCGGCTGGCTGCCGCCAGGCGGGCGGGGAGAGACCACGGCCCTCTTCGGCAAGGAATGGAGCTTCCTCACCCTGGACGGTCTTCGCCACCTTGCTCTTCCCGCCCTTGCCCTTGCCGTTCCGAACATCGCACTGGTTGCCCGGCTTGCGCGGGCCGGAACGATCGAGGTGGAGGGCCAGGATTTCATCCGCTTCTGCCGGGCCAAGGGACTGTCACCGCGGCGCATCCTCTTCCGGCATACCCTTCCCAATATCAGCATTCCCATCGTCACGATCGTCGGCATGCAGTTCGGCGGCATGCTCGCCTTTGCCGTCGTGGTGGAGACGATCTTCGCCTGGCCGGGCGTGGGCAAGCTGCTGATCGATTCCATCCAGCTTCTCGACCGGCCCGTCGTCATGGCGACGCTGACCTTTATTTGTGTCGCCTTCGTCCTGCTCAACGCCCTCGTCGACCTCATCTATGCCGTGCTCGACCCGCGCGTGCGCCGCTCCGCCTGAAAGGATCGCCATGAACGTCCAGACCCTCCGCGCATTCTGCAAGGCCTCCTGGCACTATCGGGTCAGTCTCTCGGTGCTGCTGCTTGCCACCTATGTGCTCCTTGCCCTTGCAGCGCCCTTCATCGCGCCGCAGAACCCCTATGATCCGCTGCAGATCCAGGCCTGGGAGGCCTCGTCTCCTCCCGGGGCGATAAGCGGCGCGGGATATCTCTACCTCCTCGGCACGGACGGCCTTGGCCGTGACATCGTCAGCACCGTGCTATACGGCCTTCGCCTTTCCCTCCTGGTCGCGCTCGTCAGCACCGCAGCGGCCGCCTTCATAGGACTGACACTCGGGGTCAGCGCCGCCTACTTCGGCAAATGGGTCGATGCGCTGATCATGCGGATCGTCGACCTGCAACTCAGCCTTCCAACCATTCTCGTCGCTCTTATTGCTATCGTCACGCTGGGGCCCGGCGTCGACCGCATCATCCTTGCGATCGTCATCGTCCAGTGGGCAAGCTACGCACGGCTTGCCCGGGGAGTGGCGCTCTCGGAGATCCGCAAGCCTTATATGGACGCGGCCCGACTCTTGCGTCTCCCGATCGAGCGGATCATTTTCCGACATCTGCTGCCCAACAGCATTGCCCCGGCTATCACGCTGATCCCGATCGAGCTCGGCCATGCCGTCGCGCTTGAGGCGACGCTCTCCTTCCTGGGCCTTGGGGTTCCGATCGACAAGCCCTCCCTCGGCTCGACCGTCGCCAACGGCTTCCAGTACCTGCTCACCGGACAGTACTGGATCAGCCTCTTTCCCGGCCTCGCCCTCTTCGGCCTTATCGCCAGCATTAACTTCGTCGGCGAAGACATCCGCCGCCGCCTCAACCCGAGGAGCCTGTCCCATGACGCATGACAGCATCGAAGAAGCGGCCCGCGAGGCCGAGCGCGCGCCCCTGCTCACCGTCAGCAATCTCACCATCAAGCACCGGGGTGCTGGAAGTGGCGGAAGCGCGGGCGCCGTCGCCGGCGCCGCAACCATCCTCCATGAGGTGAACCTCGATCTTCACCGCGGCGAGGTTCTCGGGCTGATCGGCGAATCCGGCGCAGGCAAGTCGACACTCGGCAATGCTGTCCTCGGGCTTCTTGCCGCCGAGTTCGAACAGACCGCCGGCAGCATCGTCTTCGACGGCAGGCCGCTTGAGGGGATGGGTACGCGCGAATGGGCAAAGCTGCGCGGGCGGCGGATCTCGGCGATCTTCCAGGATCATACGGCATCTCTCGATCCGCTGATGGCCGTCGGCCGGCAGCTCGAGGAGGCGGTCGTTGCCAACAACGATGGGCCGCTACGCAAAGAGGCGCGCACCATTGCGCTGGATCTTCTCGCCCGCGTCGGAATCACCAATGCCGCTGACCGCTACGACCACTATCCCCATCAGTTCTCCGGCGGGCAGCGCCAGCGCATCGTCATCGCCATCGCCCTTGCCGGCGCACCCGACATGATCATCGCCGACGAACCGACCTCGGCCCTTGACGCGACCGTGCAAAAGCAGATCCTCGGTCTCCTGCGTGATCTGGTGGACGACACCGGCGTCTCGATCATCCTCGTCACCCATGACATGGGCGTCGTCGCCGAGGTCACCGACCGCGTCGTCGTCATGCGGCATGGCAGAATTGTCGAGAAGGGGATCACGAGCAAGCTCCTCGATGAGCCGGAGCGGAGTTATACCCGCAGCCTGCTCGCCGCCGTTCCCCGGCTGAAGTTGTCGGCCTTTGACGGGGAAAACGATCATGGCAGGAATGAGGGAACAGACGAAGACGGCGGCAAGGCCCCTGCCCCGCAAAACCCACCGATCCTCTCAGTGCACAACGTCACGAAGATTTTCTCCGGCGGCAGCTTTGCATGGTTCGCAGGGAAGAACGAGAAGCCGGCGCTGGACGGGGTATCGATCGATCTCGCGCCCGGCACCATTACCGGCATCGTCGGGGAAAGCGGCAGTGGCAAGAGCACGATCGGGCGGATCATAGCCGGTCTCGAAACTGCAAGCGCCGGAGCGCTTGCGATCGAGGAAATGCCCTTCGACATCCGCCGGCCCGGTCACAAAAGCGGTCTGCTCGGCAAGGTGCAGATGATCTTCCAGGATCCGGCTGTCTCGCTGAATCCGTGCCTGAGCGTCGGCGAGACGCTGAAGGAGAGCGTCCGATTTGGCAATCGCCCGACGGACGATGTTACGAGCGCGATCGGGGGAATGCTGGACCGCCTTCGCCTTCCCCGCACCCTCCTTCCGCGCTACCCGCATCAACTGTCCGGCGGACAGAAGCAGCGCATCTGCATTGCCCGCGCGCTTCTTGCCGGTCCCCGCCTTCTCGTTGCCGACGAGCCGACCTCCGCCCTCGACGTCTCCGTCCAGGCCGAAATCGTCGCGCTCTTGAAAGAGACGACCGCCGAACAGGGCATATCCATGCTGTTCATCTCGCATGACCTTGCCCTCGTGCAGGCACTCTGCTCCTCGATCTACATCTTCAAGGACGGCAGGGTCGAGGACGCGGGGCCGTCCGGCTTCATTTTCGGCCACTCGCCAAATCTCTACACGCGCAGCCTGATCGACGCACGCCCGCGCCGCTTCGTCCACTGAGCCCGGCCCTGCCGTCATCGCGGCAGGGCCGTCCTCCCCCGTTCCCTAGTTTTCACCCCCACACGCTGCGCCCTCCCACGCGGCGAGGAAAGGCCTGTCATGACATCCCCCTTCACGATCGCCGTTACCGGACAATCCCTCATCAAGCACGATACCCGCGCCATCGCCACGCCCGGCTTCGATGCGGTGCGCGACGTGCTCGCGCGCGCCGACTTCGCCTTCACCAACTTCGAGAGCACCATCCTTGGAAGCCATGGCGGATGGCCGCTGAAGGGCGCCTTCTTCGGCTGCAGCCAGCCCAATGTGCTCGATGCCCTCCAGGACATCGGCTTCCACGGCCTGTCGCTATCGAACAACCATGCCTTCGACCTCGGTCCTGCCGGCATTGTCTCCACGCTCGAAGAGGTGGAACGCCGCGGCTTTCTTCATGCCGGCATCGGGCGCAACCACACCGCCGCCGGCCGTCCCGGCAAGGGGGCGTTTGGCGGGCGCAAGGTCGCGCTCGTCGCCATGGACGGGGGACCCGGCCCGGACTTCATGTATGCCGCTGACGCCGCCATCGGCCGGCCGGAGCGCCCGGGCGTAAACCGCCTAAAGCTGACGAAGGTCATCGACGTCGATCCCGAGGCCTTCGACTACCTGCAGGCCGTCCGCGACGAGGTCGGCTATACCCGCATGGATCTCGGCAATGACAGCCAGCCGGACGATACACCCGACGTCGATCCCGATCGTGAGGTCGCGATCGCCCGGGCCATATTCCGGCGCGCCAACGGCTTTGCCCAGCGCGTCAGGATCGATGCCACCGACCTTACCCGCAATCTCCTTGCCATCAAGGCCGCGACAAAGGAGGGCTGTCTCGTCATTGCCTATCTGCACCACCATCACTGGGCCTCCGTCTGGTCCGACGTTCCCGACTGGGTGGGTGCGATCGCCAGGAACTGCATCGATGCCGGCGCGGCCATGTTCGTCAGCCACGGAGCGCCCGTCCTCCAGCCCCTCGAAATCTACAAGGGCAGGCCCATCTTCTACAGTCTCGGCAACTTCATCTTCCACGTGCGCTCCGAGAAATCGCCGTGGCGCGCTCGCGAGGTCTGGGAGAGTGTTGTTGGGCTTTGCGCTTTCGGGGACGAGGGGCGGCTGCAGAGCCTCTCCTTCCATCCGGTGGTGATCGGAGGCGTCGAGGCGTTGAAACACGATGCGCTTGACAGCCGGGTCGTGCCGGAGGTCGTAGGCGGCGCGGATGCCGCTCGGATCCTGCAGAGGTTCAAGGATCAGTGTGCCGACGTGGGAACTGAGGTCGAGATCGACGGGGACGTCGGGTACGTGCGCAGCCTGGAATGACTGGCGCGATGGTGCATATTGCGCCCGCGCACGAGACGCGCGCTTGACGACGTTTGGCTTCGGCCAGTCTCCAGATTTTGCCGGAGAGGAAAACACGCAGTGCGGCGCCAATGCGCTCTGAACATTGGCAGTAGCGGCAGTCGCCCGAAGGGTGGAGAAGTCCACTCGCCAATCACGGGCGGCGCCTTGGTGATTGCGGTCTTTGACAATTGTTTGGCGTTCCGGCCCGTCGGACTACGTAGCGCGTGTGCCTGACTGACTGACGCCACGGATTTGAACCGACCAGGCGATTTCGAGGTTCGTGCGAGAGCGACGGTGTGACGGTGGCGTTTGTCGGTCAACGCACCGTCGCCCTCAGCGCAGCAACCATCTAAAGGCCCTTTGCAGTTCCTGCGTTCCATTCGACTGATACCAGCGTCCGTGGGAAAAAATGACCCGCTCGGGTTCCCAGGCAATCATTTCTTCGACCGCCTGCTTCAGGGCTTGCCGCTCGTTGCGAAATGTCAGCCGCATGTCCCGCGGCATCTGCCCGTCCGGGTCGGAGACGCCGCCGAGCTTGGTGAGAAGCCTTCCCCACCACGTCAATTTCCGTGGCTCGAAATTTTCGATGAGGTCGGTCAGGATCAGCGTGCGACTGGGTCTGTGAAAGACTTCGACCTCCGTCATGAAGCGTCCGCCTATCGGCAGGATCGTGATCTCGCTATCCCACGGGTACCCTGACCGTGCATCAAGCGGCAGGTGCGGGAAGGTGATCCTTTCGCCAGCGCGCTCGACAATTCCGGGCGCGAGATAGACAGTGGCGCTGGGAAAAGCGTGGTGCCAGGCGCCGATCCACCAGTAGTGGATTTTGTTGGGTCCGATGATCCATCTTGGTACCCCGACCTCTTCGACGGCGGCTTTCAAATCGGCGGTCAATTCCGTCGGTGAATGGATAAAAAGATCCTGCTTGTTCAGGCGAAGGATCGTCATGCGCGTGGGGAACGTCATCTTTATGATCGGCGGGCCAAACTCGATCCCAGGCCCGTCGACAACCCAAACGTCTTCGCAAACAGGTTTCAGGGTGTTGATTGGCGGGTAGAGGTTGGTCTCGGTCATTGTGCCAGCCTATCCCGCCGCGTGGGATAGGTCTAATCGTCATTCTGCTCGTTTCGTTGGCGTGTATCTGGCGCTGACGCTTGGAAGTGCTTGAGCTGCACGCCGACGTGGAACTGACATAGTGGACCAGGCTTCCTGACGGCCGAGCTCACCGCTTCCGTCCGGGCGTCGACTTCAACAACGACAGACATTCAAGCCAATCTCGGTCAATCCATCTCGGTGCGCACGTGACGATCGCGAGGGTCGAAAGCGATTGCAACGCCGATGGAGGCAACCGATGCGACGCCGGTGATACATCGCACTCAACGTGACCGGCCAGAAAGACGCTTGTCAACGATTGCGCCGGTAAAGGCGACTGTATCTCAGATGCTTGCGGTCCGTGATTGCGATACGGTTCTGGGGGCAGCCTGAAGTTCCTGTTCTCCTCGACATCCGTGGGCACGGGGCGGCTATTGCCGACGCCTGCACGCCCCCGGACCGAACCGGCCGCGGATCGCGGGAAAGCGCGTCGTGCCGGAGCGTGTCGATGGGAAGGAAGCATAAGAGGATACTGCAACAATTTCGAGCAGCTTCCCGGACGCACGGGACGTATACCGAGATCACCATTGATACAGGATATGTCAATGTGGCTCACGGGCGGACCTGGTTTTAGCCCCTTGGCGAACCGGTATTTTGGTGTTCAACCGAGCTAATTCGCCAAACGACGGGCGGCCCACCGGAAAAAATAGCAATGTCGCCAATGAGGCGATCACCGTAGTTGAGAGGTAACTCAGACGCCATGGCCAAGCTCAACCCTCAAGCCATGGAGGAGGAAAAACCGCTTCAGGTCACACCAAAAACCGCCTGATCATGACTGCCCCGGGGCTACACCGGGAAATTACACCATCTTGACGGACGCTATCATCGCCTGCCGCTGTCGGCTATCGACCGGTACCCTTAACACAGCTGTCAACCTGACCATATCGATAGGTTGCTGAACGCAAACTTTGTTTGCAATCCTAGGTCATCCCAAACGGGAGGGCCGGATGCTCAGGATCCTTACCAAGCGCGATCATACCTCGTTCCTCTATGAAGAAATGCTACGCGGAAGAGCGCGCGTCTTCCAAGGGAGAATGCAGTGGAACGTTGATGTCCGCGACGGAAGAGAAATGGACTGGTACGATGTCAACGCCGATCCGATCTACATCGTTTCGCTGACCCAATCCGGACATGTTGCCGGGTCGCTGAGAGTACTCCCAACGAGCGGCCCTACGATGCTAACCCGCGAATTCCGGTCTTTTTTCCAAAAGCCGATAAAACTCGCGAACCCGTCGACCTGGGAATGTTCGCGGTTTTGTGTCCATCCAGATTTTCCCGCAGCGGCGCGTGCCACGAATGTCTCTGCTCGTCTCCTCTCGGGTCTATGTGATCTGGCGCTAGAATCCGAAATTCGTATCATCGTTGGCGTATACGAGGTTTCGATGGAGCGCGTGTATCGGCGGATCGGCTGGTCGCCGACGCGGCTTGCGGCATCCTTGCCAGAGTTTGGCAGCTTTTGCTGCGGATCGTGGGAGGTGTCCCAGAACACCTCCGTCCACCTCCGGAATCGATGCTCGGGCGGATGACAAGCACGTCCCACGGCATACGACAAATTGCCCGCAACGCTCGCAGCACATTTAGAGTAGTAAAAAATTGTTTACCAACACTCTCCTACGTTGCAATGCAGTAAGATGATGCAGTGAATTGGGAGGCCGCAGGATGCCAAGGCGAGCGTTACGTATACATTGCCTGGATATGATTACCTCAGCATCGAATATCGACGAGCTCCGATCAGCCATTTTCCATATCCGGGATTGTTATCGTCTTTCACACTTCGTCTTTCACCTGGTTCGGCTTGGGATGGACAATGCCGAACATCCTCTAATCCTCTCCACATATTCAAAAGCTTGGGTTGACTACTATGTCGAGAACAACTTCTTCATGCTTGATCCCGTTCTTGACGTCAGCCGTGTTGGGCTCTTGCCGGTTGACTGGTCATGCTTGGAACGTGCAAGCGCAGCGACAGAGCACTTTTTCCGCCAAGCGGATTCCTACGGGGTTGGACGCTTCGGGATAACAATCCCTGTCCGTGGTCCACGTGGAGAGCGATCTTTGCTTACAGCTACATCCAATTTGAGCGAGCATGGATGGGCGGATCTGCGCACGGATTGTGAAGAAGACCTTCAGCTTCTCGCGCCTCACATCCATGAGCAGGCACTGACTGTCTCAGGGCTGCGCGCCAAGGCGGCGCGCGCGTTATCCCCCCGACAGCTTCAGTGCATCGATCTGATAGCACAGGGAAGACTCCCAAAGCAGATTGCTGCAATGCTGGGAATTTCTGAAAGCGCGGTACGCCTCCATTTGCGCTTGGCGCGGCAAAAACTCGGTGGCGCGACAACAACGCAAGCCGTCAGCCGCGCCGTTGCGATCGAACTGGTTCACAGCTAGCTCCAGGCCCACGAGGCATACCGCGCTCCACGCGGGTGCGGCATGGAACGGCATGGAAACGTCTTTACTGCGATTGAAGGCCTGCTCTGCCGATGCATGACCACGGCCTTGCCGTTCGGGGAACACCCCATGGACGTCCGCGCCTTTTTGTCGACCACCGCGTTCTGCAGGGCGACGGGGTCTTTGGCGGCCTGGAGCAAAGGAGGGCGCTGCAACCTGTCAATATTGTCAGGTAGAGCGCCGCTGATTTTCTCATAGGGTTGCGTTCACGGATCGGTGCGGTCGCATTGTCCGCGCCGTAAAGACTGGGACTGGTGGTTCGATGCGAAAAGAGGAAATCGATAATAGTCTCGTGCATGTTGCAGAAGTATGCATCGTGACAGCTCATGCTGAGCGAGTAGCTGCCAATATTTGCAAGAGAGTGCGGGACTATTGTTTGTCGGCCGAGATCACTGCGCTCAAAGCCCGTCTGAGCTTCGAGGGTGCCGAGGCGGTGATGACATCCGCCGAAGAAGGACTCCACATTCGCGTGGAGACTCGTGACCTCGTAATGCTCCACGGCGTACGAATACTCTTGCAGATGGCAATATCGAAAGTCGCATCGTCGTTACAGACGAGGACCGATTGGCACGCACCATAAACGGCCTTGCCCAACGTCGCATTCTAGGCTCCCAGAAAAGTTGGGGCATTCTGGCGCGACGCAATTTTCAATCGTGAATCCGAGCTTTCCCCGAAAGGATCGCATAGTGGCCGCATTACCAAAAGCAGCCTTGAAAAGTCCGGCCATTGGCCGTACACTCTAGGGAGGAGAACGATGATGGCTGCACCTGCATTGAACACATCTAGAGCCCGTGTCCGTGGTGAGCGTCTGGAGACGCGCGTCACGGCGGACCAGAAGAGCCTTATTGAACACGCCGCCGCACTTCAGGGCCGGACAGTGACGGATTTCGTGCTGACCAGCGTACAGGAAGCGGCACGGCGCGCCATCGAGGAACATCAGCGTCTCGATCTGTCCCTTCGTGACAGCCAGGCGTTCGTGAACGCGCTTATCAATCCGCAGCCGGTCAATGACCGTTTGCGCGATACGGTACAGCGGTATCGCCGAACCACCGGCGCCTGACGGGTGGGAGAGTTTGCTGAGGATTTCGTGCGGGTCGAAGTGCTCGGCCCGCAACATGATCGAGCATCGTTCGACAGCGGCGTAGAGCCGCTCGATCGATACTTCCGCACCCAGGCGGGACAGGATGCCCGCAGGAACATGGCAGCACCATTCGTGCTGGTGCTGCCGGATGGTGCTGCTGCTGGCTATTATACGCTGTCATCAACGGCGGTGAACGTGGGTGATTGGCCGGCCGCTATTGTCCGAAAGCTTCCGCGTTACCCGGTTATTCCGGCGACACTGCTCGGAAGGTTGGCCGTCGACCGGCGCTATCAAGGAAACGGCTATGGTCGGTTTCTTCTGGCCGATGCGCTGTTTCGATCGGTCCGGAGCGAGATCGCGTCTTTTGCGATCATCGTTGAGGCCAAGGATGAGAATGCGCGTCGCTTCTATGAGCGAGAGAGCTTTTTGCCGTTCCCCGATCAGCCTTTGAAACTGTTTCGGCCGATGGCGGACATAGCTGAACTATTTAAGTAACGGATTTAGGGGCATTTGAATAATCCGGAGGAAGCTGAAAAGCGCCGGCAGACATTCGGAGACCTAAAAATACCGCTGAAATGGTGATTGGCGGCGGGGGGCTGTTGGCTGTTGGCGGCATTTGCATCCGATTTTGCGTTGGATTTCGTGGCGTGATGTACCTTTCGGAGCGTCATGCTGTGGCGCCTCGCCCTTCGTGGAAGACATAGCTAAGCATGTTGCAGGCGATCTTGGCCATGCCGATCTTCACCGTCGCCCTGCTGATGCCAATGGTGCGGATGAAGAGCTTCACCTTGTCCTTTTGCCTGGCGAAGACATGCTCGAGGCGGACCTACTCCTTCGCTGCGGAGAATGCCCTCGCTCCTCTCAGGCGAAAACGGGTCGGATGCCTGGTTCTCCGCCATGATCAGAACTCGCCCTTCATCCTCGCCCCCAGAACGTAATCACGGCCTCGACCGCCTCGCAGCCGGCAGCGGCGATGCTGTGCTGCAGGTGATCAATTCTCGGCGGTGAAAGCGCAACGCTTCGGCAGCATCGAAATCAATGCCTTCGAGTTCATAGACGCGGGCGGTCAGGATCGCGCGCGCCTGGTTGATAATCTCGATCGCGATCTCCGTACGTGTCGCAGGAGGTCTCCTGCTCAGCCATGATCGGCTTTATTCTGTGCCCCAAAATGCTCAACGAAGAACACCGCGGCCGCGGTCGATGGCCCGACGCTGACGCTCCGTTACGATCTGCTGAGCGCTTCCCATGCGAACGGCCTGCTGCAGAACCTTCAGGCGATCCTGCATCACCTCGAAGGCCCGGCGCTGCGCCGGCGGCACGCCATTGACCACGTTCTTCTCGCCGCGCAAGATCGCATCGCGCCCGAACCGTAGATCAAGCGCCCGGCTGACGTCCGCAAATTCCTCCCGGATGCTGCTATCGAGCGACCCGGCGGCAACCTTGGGCTTGGCGCCCTTCTTCTTCATCGCTGCCGCCAGCTCGCGCAAAGCGTCTTCTGCCGGCGGCGACAGGCCCGGAATGGCAATACCCATGCGCCGGCGCTCCTCGCCGATTGCCTTGGTCTCGCTATCGAGGGCCGTGGCGTAGGACGCACCCAATGAGCGAACGCGGCTTTCAGCTTCCGGCACGGCCTGGAGAGCTTCCTTTCGCTCGCGGCCAACTGCCAGCAACCGGTCCATGATGCGATCGGAGCCGCGGAGCGCGCCATAGGCTTCGGGACCGTTGGCGACGGCCGCCGCGACTCGCTCACCCGCGAAGCCTTTCACGATCAGGCTCTCGATCCTGTCGACGGCGCCGGCGGGATCGCGCCAGATGCGCTCGGCCTTTTCGACAAGGGCAGCGCGATTGTGACGGTAGTAGGCAACCTCTCGCGCCCTCGCCCGCGCCTCATCTTCCACCGAGGTCTTGAACTCCGTCACGGCGGCAAACATCGGCAACACGGCGCTCGTCTCCTTCCCCGGCTCGAGGCTGGCGCCGGCAACCACCTTTGAGCGGTCCTTCTTTTCGGCGAGATGCTGTTCCTCGGCAAAGCGGCGCACGACCTTGAAAAGCCGCTCCAGCTTCTCGCGTCGATCGGGAGCAAGATCGTCGGGCATACGCTCGACCATGTTGCGCTCGGCAATGGCATCGGCCTTCTCCGTGAAGGCGGACCATCCAAAGCGCGCCGTCAGCGCCTCATTGACCGCCTTCACTTCCTGAACCAGCAAACGGTCCTCGACAGCATAAGCGAAGGCGGTCTTGTAGGCATCGGGTCCGCCGCGCTCACGGACCGCCTCGATTTCGACAAGACGCGCCATGGCCGGTTTCGAAAACGCGGGGATGGACAGGGACATATGCCCACGCCTCTGTTCCTCGCGAATGCAGAAGCGTTCGGCCTGACGACGGAATTCGGTCGCATGCGACCGGGCGAGCGGCAGCAGATCCGACAGGGCCGCCATCGCTGCATTCCGTTCGTCCCGCGCGGCATGGCCATCGACCAGATGCGGCGATCCCTGCAGACGGCCGAGACGCTGAGGCGTCGCGGCAAGATCTTCAGCAAGGCGGCGCGGCTCCATGCCGGTATCCGACGCCAAGGCGTTCAGCCTAGCCAGCGCGCGATCAGGATCGCGATAGACTTTCTCGAGGACCTGGCGAAGAATCGCCTCCCGCTCCTTCCATCGCTCCGAGGCCAGTTGCGCCCTGCGGGCTTCCTCCTCGAGGCTACGGGCAAATCGGGTCGTCGGTGGAATGAGATATGTTCGATCCGCGGGCACTTGTGCCGCGACGGTTTCGGAACGCTCCTCATTATAGGAGACGCTCTTCTCGCGTTCGATGGCGAAACCGAGCGCCACGCTGGCGCGCTCCCACAGCTTCGCCACCTGCCCGCGCTTCTCCGCAAGCCACGCCAGCCGCCGAGAAGCCCCCTCCTCTTGTCGCGCCGCGACCTCGGCAGCCAAGTTGATACCGCGACGACGGGCAAAATCGCGGGCATGCGTCTGGCAGCCAGCCTCGCTCTCGAAATCGAGCGTCGTGGTCTTCGCACCCGAGCGGCCGAGGCGTTCGACGATCTGCTTGAACAGTTCGGGACGATGGCTCTCGCGCTCGAGCCGCTCCTGGCGGTCAGAGGCCGTTTCCTTCAGTTCCGCCGTCCAGACATTGCGATGAACTTCGCGTTTCTCCGTTCGCTTTTCGCCTGTCTCCGGATCAGTGACGACGACATCCACTCTGACGGTCTCGACGCCGTCCTTGCGCAGCGTGACCGTATCGCCGACAAAAACGCCGCCCTTCGCCAGCGCCTTCGGCAGGCTCACGCCCCAGACCCGCTGGACGGTTCCGTCATCCGTGCGGACGTCGGCATAGGGGCTTTCCTTGGCATCCTCATCGTCCGGCCGGAACTTGGCCCCGCCGGTCTCGACCAACTCGCCGGTGACGCCGGCGGCATGATCGGCGCGCGGCTTGCGGCCCCATTCCGGCTTCGGCTCGAAATCCTCGCGCGCCGCATAGAGCGTTGCCTGATCGCGATGTCGGGTCATCGAGACATAGGTCAAATGCTGGTCCATCATGCCGGTGGCGAGCACGAAGGTCCGGTCGACAGTGGCGCCCTGCGATTTGTGGATCGTCGCGGCATAGCCGTGATCGACGTTGCGATAGCTGTCCTGGCTGATGACGACGTCGCGGCCATTGTCGAGACGAACCGACAGCAACGGCCCTCCGCGCTGATCTCCGGTCGCAACGACCGTCCCGAGCATGCCGTTCTTGACATATTGCGGGCCGAGGCGGCGCGCCCGCGGTTCGAGGAAGCGGGCATTTTCGAGAAAGATGATGCGATCGCCGGCGGCGAACTCGCGAACGCCGCGCTCTGTCTGGAACGCGCGTGTGGCGGTCAGCGCGCCAGCCGCGTTCATCACGTTGCGCAGCGCTCCATTGAGACGCTTCACATCCTCGTTGGTGTGGGCGAGCACGAGCAACTCGTCGCCCCGCAGCCGGCCGTCGTGACCAGCCGCTCGAGACTGTGCGATCGCCTCTTCGCGCGCCGCGCTCCAGTCCGCGACAATCCGCTCGACGACTTCGACGCGGTGCTCGGCCTCGACGATCCGGCCTCGCTGGGCATAGGCATCCAACCCCTCCTCGATCTTGCCGCGGGCGAAGAAACGCGATGCATCGCGTGCCCAAGCTTCCCGCTGGCGACGCACACCGGCAAGCTCGGCGGAACCGATCCGCTCCGATATGGCGCGGAAAGCCGCACCGGCCTGGATCGGCTGAAGCTGCATGGCGTCACCGACCAGAACGGCCTTCGCGCCAGCATCCTCGACCGCCTTCAATACACGCGCCATCTGCTGCGACGACACCATGCCGGCCTCGTCGATGACGAAGACATTGCCGCGTTCCAGGAGATCACGCCCGTTCTCCCAGGAGAGTTCCCATGAGGCGAGCGTTCGCGACTTGATGCCGGAACTGTCTTCCAGCCCTTCGGCCGCCTTGCCGGCAAGGGCAGCGCCGAAGACGCAATGATGTTCGCCCTCCCAGGCAACCCGCGCGGCGGCAAGCAGCGTTGACTTGCCCGCCCCTGCAAGCCCGACGACAGCCGCGATTGCATTGTCACCGGTGACGTGACGGACGGCGTCGACTTGCTCCCGGTCGAGCTTGATGGGCTTTGCCGGATCGGCCGTTTCGACCTGCCCCACTGCTGTGGCAACCTTCGCTCCCGCGATACCGAAACCGGTGCGCTTCAACAGGACCTCTGCCGACTGCGCCATGTCATATTCGATGCGCAGGATCTCGCGCGTGGTGAAGATCGCCGGTTCCGCGACCTTCCCGGTCTGCCGATCCACCTGCTGCGGCTTCAACAACACAAGATTGTCGGACGCCATCAGACGCGCGCGAATGTTCGCGAAATCCGCGGGGTCGTCGACATAGCGATGCAGCGCCTTGGCGATAGCCTTCTCATCGAAGGTGGACCGTTCGTTGGCGAGCTGTTTCAGCAGAAGTTCCGGCTCGGCGAGCAGCCGGTCGGCCATGTCCTGCCGCCGCGCCAGATCGGCCGGCGCGAAGTACATCTCGACGCCCTTGCGGGCGAGCGCCGCTTTTTCGGGACCGAGGTGTTTCTGTGCGATGCCATCGAGGCCCTGCTCCGCGTAGGAGCGTCCGTCGAGACGGATGTCATGGCCGGCGAGCGCCAGATGCCGGTTCGCCGTCTCCGCCCAACCGATCTTCCACGCCTTCATCGTCTCCTTGTCCCCGGCCCAGAGTTTATACACGATCTTGCCGTTCGGCCGGTCCGGCGTGACGACGCGCAGCGGCTTTCCATCCCCGCCGAGGACCGGAATCTTCTTCGGCCCGAACCCCTCCTCCGTCAGGGGCCGCAGTGCCGTCATCAAATGGATGTGCGGATTGCCGTCCTTGTCGTGATAGACCCAGTCGGCAATCATGCCCTTGGATGTGAGATTGTCGCGGACAAACTCCCGGACCAAAGCGATATTCTCGGCTCGCGTCAGTTCCTCGGGAAGCGCAATGATCAGCTCGCGGGCAAGCTGGGCGTCCGCCCGCGTCTCGAAGGCATCCACAGCGTTCCACAGCGCCTCGCTTGCCGCAGCGACGCTCTTTTCCTCGATGGCCGTGCGCAGCCATGCCGGAATCTGGTCCGGCAGCGCCAGCTCCTCATGCTTCAGTTCGCCGGCACCGCCGCGATAGCTGAAGGAGGTCCCGGCCTGTTCGTCCATCATCCGGGCGCGGTGGCGATAGGCAGCGGCAGAGACGACGCTACGCCCTGCGCCCCTGCCGATCACCTGCGCTCTGACGAACATGATCGCCACGACGGTCTCCGGATCTCCCAAGCACGTCGCGTCAGCGACGTATATTGCGCCCTCAAATCGATCGGGCCGCAGGCCCGATGCCGTTTTTCCGGAAGACGGCTCGCTCAGGAATTCCGGCATCGACGTTTTGGGGCTTGCACAAGATAGCTCGCTTAACTATCATTTTCTAGTCAGTATAATGAGCCAGATAGCAATATCTACTTTATAAAGGGAACCGGATAAGTGGCTTCAAAATCGTCAATTCTGGACATCGACACGCAAATCGAGAAGCTCCGCGAACGCAGAAAAATGTTGATAGCAAAATCTGCCGAGCGGTTCGCCCGTGCCGCGACGAAAGCAGGACTGGCGGAGATGGAAATCACTGATGAGGAGGTCGATCGCATCTTCGAAGAGATCGCCACGCGATTTCGCAAAGCGAAGGAGAAAGGGGCCGGTGGCACGGCTGCTTCGCCGCATGGATCGGCAAATGGCGGGGCTGGAGCGAAGACGGAGGTTCCTCATGACGGCTGACCGCAAGAAGGAAGCCCGCGAGAAATTCCTGCTCGGCGGAATCGTCGTGCGCGCCGGGCTGTCGAAGGCAGACCGGGCGTATCTGCTTGGCGGGCTCATCGAACTGGCACGCGTTGCGTCCGGTTCACCGGAATATCAGCGGCTGCGCGAGGTGGGCGAGAAAGCCTTCATGGCTCCAGCCCTCAAGGGCGACCAGCGGGTGCTGGAGGCCGCGGAGTAATGGCACGAGCAAGACCGCATCCGAGCGTGTTGCTCATCCTTGTGCCAGTCGTCGTTTCCGCTTTTGCCTTCTATGTCGCCAATTGGCGTTGGCCGGAGCTGGCAACCGGCATGACGGGCAAGGTGCAATACTGGTTCCTACGGCTGTCGCCTTTGCCGGTGCTTCTGTTCGGACCGCTCGCCGGGCTGCTCACGGTCTGGGCGCTGCCGCTGCATCGGCGTCGGCCGATCGCAATGGCAAGCTTCCTCTGCTTTCTGCTGATGGCGGGCTTCTATGGACTGCGCGAGATTGCCCGGCTTTCGCCATTCGTCGAGCGCGGCACGCTGACCTGGGATCAGGCGCTCTCCTTCCTCGACATGATAGCGGTCGCTAGTGCGGCACTGGGCTTCATCGCGGCGGCGGTCTCCGCACGCATTTCCAGCGTCGTGCCTAACCCGGTCAAGCGCGCCAAAAGCGGAACCTTCGGCGATGCCGACTGGCTATCGATGGGAGCAGCCGCACGCATCTTTCCGGAAGATGGCGAGATCGTCGTGGGCGAGCGCTATCGTGTCGACAAGGAGCTTGTCCACGAGATGCCGTTCGATCCGAACGATCCGTCGACATGGGGGCGCGGCGGAAAAGCGCCGCTCCTCACCTACAAGCAGGACTTCGATTCTACGCACATGCTCTTCTTCGCCGGGTCCGGTGGCTACAAGACGACCAGCAACGTTGTACCGACGGCGCTGCGGTACACCGGCCCGATGATTTGTCTCGATCCCTCTACCGAGGTTGCGCCGATGGTGGTCGAGCATCGCCGGAAGACGCTCCAGCGCGAGGTGATGGTGCTCGATCCGGTAAACCCGATCATGGGCTTCAACGTCCTCGACGGGATCGAGACCTCGACGAAGAAGGAGGAGGACATCGTCGGCATTACCCATATGCTGCTGTCGGAAAGCGCACGCTTCGAAAGCTCCACTGGCTCCTACTTTCAGAACCAGGCCCACAATCTCCTGACCGGGCTTCTGGCGCATGTGATGCTGTCGCCGGAGTTTGAGGGTCGGCGCGACTTGCGCAGCCTGCGCCAGATGGTCTCGCAACCGGAGCCGTCCGTGCTCGCCACGCTCCGCGACGTTCAGGAGCATTCAGCCTCGGCCTTCATCCGCGAGACACTCGGCGTGTTCGTCAATATGACGGAGCAGACCTTTTCCGGCGTCTATTCGACGGCATCGAAGGATACGCAATGGCTGTCGCTCGACAATTATGCCGCTCTCGTCTGCGGCAGTACGTTCAGGTCTGCCGAGATCGCCGAAGGCAAGAAAGACGTATTCCTCAACATTCCCGCTTCGATCCTGCGGTCCTATCCGGGCATCGGCCGGGTGATTATCGGCTCGCTGATCAATGCGATGACCGAGGCCGACGGCGCGTTTCGGCGCCGGGCCCTGTTCGTGCTCGATGAGGTCGACCTGCTCGGCTATATGCGGGTGCTGGAGGAAGCGCGCGACCGCGGCCGCAAGTATGGCATCAGCATGATGCTGATGTACCAGTCCGTCGGCCAGTTGGAACGGCACTTCGGCAAGGACGGCGCTGTCTCATGGATCGACGGCTGCGCCTTTGCGAGCTACGCCGCGATCAAGGCGCTCGACACGGCGCGCAACGTCTCGGCGCAATGCGGGGAGATGACCGTCGAAGTGAAAGGCAGTTCACGCAATATCGGCTGGGATACGAAAAACAGCGCCTCACGGAAATCCGAAAGCGTCAACTTCCAGCGCCGGCCGTTGATCATGCCGCACGAAATCACCCAATCGATGCGCAAGGACGAGCAGGTCATCATCGTGCAGGGACACAGCCCGATCCGTTGCGGACGCGCGATCTATTTCCGGCGGAAAGAGATGAACGCCGCAGCCGAGACCAACCGGTTCGTCAAAGTGGGCAAACCGTAAGGTTCGGATAGCCGGTCTGCGTTGGAGTAAGAGCCGATGCGCAAGATCGCCTGGAGGCTGATCAATTGCGTCGGGTAAACCGATCGGCGGGGTCTTCAGCTCCGGGTGGCCGGATCCAGTCGACGAAGGCGGCATAGGCGATTGAGAAGGCAACGAAGCCGATCGCCATCAGCAGCATTGCCCAAGCGGGCATCGCGGGCGAGGTCTCAGGCTTCACGAAGGCCGCAAACGCCAACAGCAACGTGATGACGGCCGCCGGGAAGAAGAGATAGGTAATCGGACGAAACAGGCAGAGCAGGAAATAGGCCAAATGCCAGACGCTATGGATGATACCGCGCGCCACTCCGGCGGCGAGCGCGCTCATCACGCGGCCGACATACCGCACGACGCGAAAAAGTGGGCTCCGCTTCTTCGGTTGCGCATGGAGATTGACGGCGGATTGTTCTTCGGCCACGGCAGTATCGTCCTCATCCTGACGAGCGTGCCATTGCTCGGGGCATGGCACAGACCCTCGGCTGTAAGTGAGTCCAGCCGCGGCGGATGCTCGGGGCAAGGATAGGTCGGCACGATGGGCCACGTTTCCAGTCGAATCCGCCGTGACCAAGTGCCGGGCACTCGATTCAAGAAAAGGACGAGGGCGACCGCCACGCTTCTTGGTGCCACGCTCAGTCGGCGGGAGCGCGAGGGGAAGTCCCTGCCCGCGAGCCAGCCGGTCGATCCCGCCGTATCGCCCCGCGAGAGTGAGCGTCACCGAAGGCCGGCTCGGGGAGCGCCGGACGGTGCGAGTAGGGATCGGTCGGCCAATGGCCGGCTCGCCCAAATTATTCGCTATCTCCGGCCTCCAACCATCACGAAGATCGGACCATCGGGTTCGTTTCAGAACTGTCGCTGGACGCGGGAAACGAGGCGGCGATTCTTCGTTCATGCTCACACAGCCCTATCCTCTCCATGTCGAACGCGTGGCTCCGGAGTGGAACCGGGCGCACGTCCATATGCTCGCGATCGAACCCACGCTTATGGGCACGCCGCATCTGTTGCGCCGCTGGGCGGATAGGCACGCTCGGCCGGATGATGATGGCGCATGATTTCGAGCGGGAAGAGGACGCTGTCGTCTGTTTCTCGAATTGCTGCGGGAGAGACAGGCCCGCGGATACCGGGTGAAGCGGGCGGTGGAATTGGCCCGTGAGCGACGCTCGACGAGGCTCGTCATGGAGTCATAAGGCGCAGCCGCCGGCCGGGACGCCGGTCGACCCGGCGCATCGGTCCCGTCGTTTACGGCAATAGCCTCCCTCAATGGGGAGGCTCGCCGGCCCGCGCGGCATCTTCGGCGGCGATGATCGCCGCCAGCTCCGCGCGGGCATGTTCCAGCTCCGCTTCGATCTGGGCGCGCTCTGCCGGAGCGCAGTGGTTGGCCTCGCGGCGCAGCTCTTCGATGTGGATTTCGAGGGCGTTCGTCATCGTCGTCATCTCCTTGGTTAGATGTGAAAGATGACGCTGGCGGCCATGACGGAGCGGTGCGGGTCAAAACCCGCCTTAGCGGCTCGCGCGTGGGGGAGCCGATTTTTTTGTCGAGCCGCTTCGGCGGTTCGGCGGGAAAATTGGGGGTACCACGCGGTTTTGACGCGCACCGTTCCGTCATGGCAGACTTGCTTTCCTGAGCAGACACCCTTTCCCCTCGTGGGGCACCCGGACATGCGTGGCCGCTGGCGCGGTCGCGGCCGCTGGCACGAAAGGAAACCGGCCCCTTGCGGGGCCGGTCTGGCTTGCACCTCACTCCGGGTTGTTCCAGAGGAGCACCTTCCTGCCGTCGTCGCCGCCAGGTGCAGGGGCCAGGTTCCCGAAGATCACGCCGATCTCGGGCGCTTCCATCCGGATCGAGACGTATTCTGCCCCGCTGCGCGGCGAGATCCGGTTCCAGCCTGCGCCGATCTCGAAGCCGGTGCGCTTGTTGATGACGCGGTAGTCCGGGGCGTCCTCGCGGGCCTTGTGGGCGTTGGGCAGGACGGCGATCGGGGCATTGACGCGGAGCGTTGCGAAGACGCCTTCCATCGAGCCGTCTGCCTTGGTGGTGAGGTTTGCGATCGTGGATGCCATGGTCATTCTCCTTCGGTTGCATCGGGACCGTTCCCGATGACGGCAAAGAAGAGGGCTGGCCTGCTGCGGTCAGCTCGGCGGAAAATTTTGCAAAATTCGATTTGCCGCCAGAGGCGAACAAACCGAAATCGAATTTTGCAAAAATTTCTGTCGAGTCTTACCCCTTCCGGGGTTGGCCGCAAAAGCAGGCAGTCCTCTACAAAGTCGGCATCAATGGGAACGGGCCGGGTGGAACCGGAGGCGATGCGCGCCCTGGCGTTCTGATTTGCTGCCTCTTTTTCCAGTGCTGCGACACACTCGTGGATGCGCCTTCGCCTATCGGTCCGCCCGCGATTGCCTTCGCCACCCTTCCCGCACGATCGTCCTGCAGGGCGCTCGGGCTATCGATGTCTTCGTAAGCGCCGGCGTTCGCCGGCGCTGGTTGAGACTGGGGTGCGCTGTGCAGCGGGTCCGGTCTGCCGCGTCCTGGATGGAAGCCTCGGAATCATCGTGATCTTCGACATTGGTCCTGACTGCCCCGCCGGGCCGCGACAAGACGACGATCCTTCTGCGTAGGACATTGGAAGACGTCGTGCGAATGGCTCGACGGAATGGAATGGCCGGCTTCGAGAAGCGGCGGGCACACTCCCGGCTGGAAAGATGTTGCTTGCGCGGCTGCGGTCTTCGGGTGAGCGGAGCGCAACGGCGATTGCGGGCGCGCTGCGGGAGGACAAACCGTTCATGGGAAATCTCTCATCGCGAGCGAAAAAGAGGCGGTCGCGAGCGCGCTTCAGCCTGACAACTCGCCCCTTTCCGGCCCCTTCCCTCTTTCGGCGGCAGAGGCGCCGCTGCCCACCTTCAGACGGGCGTGAGGCTGAGGTTTCCGAACGGAGCAACGGTGGCGAGCGAAATCATGCAAGGTATACCAAACCGCCCTTTACGGGGTCGCAAGCCGTGTTTGCCTACCTGTCTCGCTATACGCACCGGGTCGCCATCTCAAATAGTCGCCTGATCTTGTTCAACGAAGCGGATGGCACCTTCCGCTACAAGGATTACCGCCGTTGCGGCTACAATCGGCAGCAGGTCGCGACGCTCGCGGTCGATGAGTTCATCCGCCTGCGTACTCCGATGAAGCCGGAGGGGTATTCCGAGGCGAATCCGGACACCTTACCAATCCGAATGTTGGTACAGTTGCCTTTGCGTCGTAAATGCGGCCGGTTCACCTTCCGCAAACTGGATGCAATGGCAAAAATTCCTGCTCAGCAATGATGCAATCCGGTGCGATCGCTTGTTTGCTATCGTTGAGTCTTGGCGTGTAGCCCGAAAAGAGCTTCCGGAACGACTTGATGCCTCTTATCTACACGTCGAAATTTGTCGGCAAGACAATCATGTCCCGGATTGTGACGTTTCGCGGGCGGGTCAGCATGAAGATGATGGCATCGCTAACCTCTGAGGGCTCGATCAGACTGCCATTGGCTTTTGCCTTTTCAAGGTTTTCCGCGGGCCAATCGGAAAGCAAGGCAGAAACGACCGGGCCAGGCGAGATCTGGCTGACCCTGATTCCGTGGTTTTTCAACTGCCGGCGCATGATCTGGACGAAGCTGGTAATTGCCCACTTGGAGCTGGAGTAGACCGGTTCCCACTGGATTGGCGCGTGTCCCGCTACGGAGCAAGTGACCAAAATGTCCCCGGTCCCGCGTTCGATCATATGCGGAGCGATGTCGTGAACGTTCTTCATGACCGCGTTTATGTTGAGATTCAGCATCCGATCCATTGTCGCGGTATCGGTATCGATAAGATCTCCGCCAATGTAGGAGCCAGCGTTGCAGTGCAGGATGTCGAGATGATCGACCTTTGCCAGGATTTCCGGCACCATGGCTGCGCAACTTGCGGCGTCGAGAAGGTCGGTAACCTGTGTGACCACAGCGTCGCCGATTTCGGCAGCGTGGGTTTCCAGCGCGTGTCTGTTATAGTCTACCATGACAACCTTGGCGCCGGCATCGACCAAGGCACGGGACGTTGCCAGCCCAATACCGGAGGCTGCACCGGTTACCGCAGCGATCTTTCCTTCGAGTGATTTGGTCATTGTCTTGTCTCGCCCTTTGATTTTCAGACGGCCAGGAAGCCGCCGTCGACTGGTAGGACTGCGCCGCTGACCATGGGCGCGTCCTCTGAAATGAGCAGCGCGATCGAGCGTGCGACATCGTCGACGTCCGCAAAGCGCGCCATCGGGTGGCGAACAATCATTGGGCCACGTTTGGAGGGGTCGGACCACGCCTTCGCGGCAAGCTCCGTCATGGTAACCGTGGGCGCCACTGCATTGACCCGGATTCCATGGTCCCCAAGTTCCTTGGCCATGACACGTGTCGCGCCTTCCAGGCCCGCTTTCGAGGCGGCGTACGCCATGTGATCCACGAAACCACGATGTCCGGCAATCGAGGTCACATTCACGATCGCACCGCCACCGCCGTTTGAAATGCGAGCCCGGGCAAACTCCTGCGCACAAATCAGCGCAGCCCGCAGGTTGATGCCAAGGACCTGTTCATAGCCCTCCTCCGTCATATCGAGGACGCTTTCGAGCACGTTGGTTCCCGCGCAATTGATCAGCACATCGGCCAAGCCCGCCTTCTTCATGGCGGCGCGTGCTGCTGCATTGTCAGCCAGATCGACCAATATTACGGTCGCGCCGAACTTTGCGGCCAGATCATCCAGATCGTCCTGCGAACGCGACAAGGCGATGATCCGCGCACCGCGGCGGGTGAGCAGTTCGACACAGGCACGGCCTATACCCTTGCCAGCGCCGGTAATGATGACTGTTTTGCCTAGAAAGTCCGACACGGTTAATCCTCCGATGCCTGTTGCTCAAACCGCCAGCCTCTGGTCGGTCTGCTTGTCAAACACGTGAGCTGCAGCAGGATCGACGTCGAGCCGTATCCGGTCGCCCGGCTTCAAAGCGTGGCGCTCGCGGAAGGCGCACAGGACGCGTTTGCCGGCCAACTGGGCTGCCAGGAGAATTTCGGCCCCCGTCGGCTCGATCAGCTCGACGGTCGCCGGTACGCCCTTATCGCCTTTCGACAGGGTCCACTGGTCGGGACGAACCCCGTAGACCACCGCCTGGTCGTTGCAGGCCCGCGCGCCTTGTGGAAGCGGAAGGGCTGACCCGTCGGCAAGCCGCGCGGCGTTTGCAGACAGATCGATCGTGGCCGGCAGCATGTTCATGGCCGGTGATCCGATGAAGGCGGCAACGAAGGTATTGGCGGGCCTGTCGTAAAGCTCTAGCGGCGCGCCGATCTGCTCTACCTTGCCGTCGCGAAGCACGACGATGCGGTCCGCCATCGTCATGGCTTCGATCTGGTCATGCGTGACGTAGACGGATGTCGCACCAAGGCGCTGGTGAAGCGCCTTGATCTCGGAACGCATGTCCACGCGTAGCGCCGCATCGAGGTTTGACAAAGGCTCGTCGAAAAAGAACGCCTTCGGGCTACGAACCATTGCGCGCCCCATGGCGACGCGCTGTCGTTGGCCCCCGGAAAGCGCCTTTGGGTAGCGGTCGAGATAGGGCGTCAGCCGCAGCATCTCGGCAGCCTTGTCGACCTTGGCGTTGCGGTCGGCAAGGTTTTCGCCGCGCAACTTCAGGGCGAAGGCCATGTTCTCCCGAACGGTCATGTGCGGATAGAGCGCGTAGTTCTGGAAGACCATCGCTACGTCCCGGTCCTTGGCGGCGATGTTGTCGACGCGATGTCCGCCAAGCCTGATGGTGCCGCCGGTGATCTCCTCAAGGCCGGCGAGCGAACGCAGCAGCGTGGACTTGCCGCACCCGGAAGGACCGACCAGAACGACGAACTCGCCGTCGGCGATGTCGAACGAGATGTTGCGCAACGCGTGATAGGAGCCGTAATGCTTGTCGACGTGGTCGAGCTCGATCGTCGCCATGTGTCAATCCTCAGTCAGTTATGCGGCGGGGCCGCCAGTCATTCGGGACAGGTGCACGGTCAGCGTCACCATGTGGTATATCCTGCATCGGCAACGACGATGCTGCCGGTCATCAGGCTGGCGGCATCGGAGGCGAGGAACAGGACGACGGACGCGATTTCCTCGACGTCGCCCATGCGCTTCATCGGCGTCATGTCCATCCAGTCCTTATCCCACCCGGTCGTCTCGATGGCCGCTTTTGTCATGTCGGTCGCGATATAGGTCGGCGCGACGGCATTGACGCGGACGCCCCGCTCGGCCCATTCCCCTGCAAGCGACTTCGTCAGCATGTGAACGGCACCCTTGGAGGTGTTGTAACCGGCCTGCGGCTGCGGCCGGTTGGCGATGATGCCGGAGATCGAACCGATATTGACGATCGAGCCCCTGCCCGCCTTCAGCATCAGGTTTCCGAAGGCGCGGTTGCTCCAGAACACGCCGTTGACGTTCACATCTGCAACTCTCAGCCAGTCCGCATCCGACATTTGCTCCGCCGGGCTTTGTGAAGAGATGCCGGCATTGGCGACCAAAATGTCCACGCGGCCGAGCCTGGTGGCGATTTCTGCCGCGATGCGGTCGGTTTCGCCGGAATCCGTCACATTGAGGCGAACGAATTCAGCCTTGCGATCCATCGTCGCAAGTTTCGCAACGGCCGACCGGCCGAGTTCTTCATCAAGATCGGTTAGTACAACGTGTGCGCCGGCCTCGGACAGGGCATCGGCGCAGGCGTAGCCGATATTGCGCCCCGCTCCGGTAACGACCGCGACCCTTCCGGTGAGATCGAATTTCCGCAGGTACATGCTTACCTCCCAAGCTCGATCTGAATTTTCACGGAGGACGGCTTCGGTCGCACGGCGTAGTCGAATGCTTCGACAGAATCCTCGAAGACATAGGTATCGGTGATCAGCGCATCGACATTGATCTGGTTCGCCCCCAGAAGCGCGACGATGCGCGGGTAGACATGGGCGTAGCGGAACACGTGTTCGATACGCAGTTCCTTGGTCTGGGCGATGACGATATCGAGCGGAACCGGCTTCAGGGGCATGCCGACAAAGACAAGGGCGCCGCCTGGGCAACCATGATGCACCGTGTCTGCGATCACGTCGGTCGCGCCTGAGCATTCGAAGACGACATCGACGCCCCAGCCATCGGTTTCGCGGGCGATGACGCTCTTAAGATCCTGCGAGCGGACGTTGACTGTGATGATGGCAGGGCCGAGCTTCTGCGCCACGGCAAGCTTCTCGTCGACAACGTCGGTAACGATAACCCGGGCGCAACCGGCTGAGAGCGCCGCGATCGCGGTCACCATGCCGATCGGCCCGGCCCCCGTCACGAGGGCGACCGCGCCGGGCGTCAGCCTCGCCTTGGAGACCGCATGAAAGCCAACGGCGAGCGGCTCGACCATGGCGCCGGCGGCGTAGGAAACATTGTCCGGAAGCTTGAATGTGAAGGCGGCGGGATGGACCACACTCGGCCTCATGACGCCATGCACGGGTGGCGTCGCCCAAAAGCGCACTGCGGGATCGAGATTGTAGAGCCCCAGCCGCGACGCGCGACTTTGAGGGTCGGGAATGCCAGGCTCCATGCAGACGCGATCGCCCACTTTCAGGTTCTCTACCGCGCTGCCGACTTCTTCGATGATGCCGGCGGCCTCGTGACCGAGGATCATCGGCTCGCGTACGACGAAAGGCCCGATCGCACCGTGCTTGTAATAATGAACGTCCGACCCGCACACGCCGACGGTCTTGATGGCGATGCGCACATCGGTTGGACCGAGCGTCTCCTTCGGGTCCAGGTCGCGAATGCGCAGTTCGTCTTTACGTTCGAGAACGAGCGATTTCATATCTTCAGCCCTTGCGGATAATGAACACGGCCAGCATCAGGCAGAGCCCCGTCGCCACCCATAGGGGCAGCATGCCCTCCAGGAAGCGCATCCACAGAAGATGCACGAGGATCAGGATCACGACCGAAATGAAGCCTCGGTCGAATCCGTTGGTCCGGATTGGCAGGAAGCCGTCGCGTTTGGTTTTTTTTGGTTGAACGCCAGCCATCATCCTACCCTTTCAGTGCGCCGAACGTGAGGCCGGTCACGATGTGCTTCTGGACGAAACCGAGCACGATCAGCGCCGGAAGCGTCGTCAGGAACGCCATCGCCGCCATCTCGCCCCAGTTCGTGCCGGTCACCGAGACATATTCTGCAAGCGCGGTCGTCACGGTCCTGGCATCGGCCGACGACGTCAGGGTCGCGGCGAACAGGTATTCGTTCCAGGCGAAAATCCAGGTCAGGATGAAGGTAACGGCCAAGCCGGGCCGCGCTAGTGGCAGGACGACATGGGACAGCACTTGGCCGGTTGTCGCGCCGTCGACCCGCGCCGCCTCGTCAAGCTCCAGCGGAATCCCGTCGAGCATTCCCTTCAGCAGCCAGATGGCGAAGGGCAGGTTGAAGACGCAATAGAGCAGGATCAGGCCGATCTTCGTGTCGAACAGCATGAAATCGCCGAACACGAACCATTTGGTGAAAAGCAGGAAGAGCGGCAGGAGAAACACGGCAGGCGGCGCCATGCGATTGGTGATAAGCCAGAAGAACACATTCTCGCCGCCGCTGATCTTGTAACGCGACAGCCCGAACGCAGCGAGCAGGCCGAGCACGCAGACCAGCGCCGCGTTCGATGTCGCCACGACCATCGAATTCCAGAGATACTGGAGGAAGGTCGAGCTATTCAGCACCGCTAGGAAATTATCCCAGTAAAGATCGTCGATGAGCACCGACTTGGAATAAAGCTTGACGCGGGGACGCATTGAAACGACCAGCATCCACCAGACAGGAAGCAGCGTCAGGATGGTCAGGCATATCCAGAGGACGAAGGAAGCTATACCGGAGCGTCTCATTGTGCGCCTCCCTTGCGGCCGGTCATGGCGACAAACAGCAGCCAGCTTAAAACGATCGTGACGTAGAGCGTCAGGAGCGACATGGCCGCGCCGTAGCCGTAATCGGTCTTCGGAAAGACGTTGATCCAGATGTGAAGGCCGATGAAGCGGGTCGCCTCGGCCGGACCGCCCTTGGTCAGCATCCATATCTCGTCGACGGAGCGCAACGCATCCATCAGCCGGATGAAGACGGTCGTCAGCAGCACCGGCTTCAGCATCGGAACGATGACGTACCAGAAGATCTGTAGCTTGTTGCCGCCATCGATCTGCGCCTGTTCGAGAGGCTCTTTCGGCAGGGCGGTCAGTCCCGCCATCAGTGACAGCGTGACGAACGGCGTCCAGTGCCACAGGTCCATGATGATGGCCGTCGCGAAGGCGTGATAGGCATTGGTCGAGATGTTGTAGTCGATGCCGAACCATAGTTTCAGATAATAGGGCACGATGCCAAAGCCCGGGACGCACAGCAACCGCCAGGTCGCACCGACGGCAATGGGCGCGACGACGATCGGCAATGTGTGGATTGTGCGGAAGAACTGTCGGCCCCACAGGCGATCCGCCATCAGCGCGCGAGCGAAGGCGTAGCCGAGCAAAAGTTCGCTTACGACGACGAAGAACGCGAAGAGCAGCGTACGGGCAAGCGAGTTCAGGAAGGTCGCGTCGAAAACGAGGCTGCGATAGTTCTGGAGGCCGGCCCAGCGCAGGGTGGGATCGAGCGCATTGGTGTTCCAGTCAAAGAAGCCGACGTAGAAAATGTAGATGAAGGGAACGAACCCGACGACGAACAGGATTAGCGTGGCTGGTGCTAGAAACAGCCATCCGATGTTGGATTGTCTCATCTGGCGCTCCGTCAGATCGTGCTGGAGTCTTGCGTGCCCGACTACCGGTATCGCGAGCGGGCTCGCAACACGCAGTCAGGAAAGGAGCGGCCGCCTTGTTTGAAGGCGACCGCCAACCGCCGGGAGGTGCGGTCTTTTACTTGCGGTAGCCGAGCTTCGTCAGTTCAGCTTCGGCTGCGGCAGCAGCCTGATCCAAGGCATCGTCCGGTTTGATCTCGCCAATGATCGCCTTGTAGATGAACGGCGCGACGACCTGCAGAACCTGCGAGTGGAACGGGAACGGCGGAGCACCGGCAAAGAGCTTTCCGTCGTCACGCATCAGCGTGTAGTAGCCGTTCATCTTCTTGTCCTGATCGATGATCTTGGGATCGTCGTAGGTCGAGTTCATGACGATGCGCGAGCCGGCCAGCGCCCAGTCGGTCTGCACGGACGCCTGCCCGATATATTGCAGAAAGAGCAGAGACGCGTCCTTGTTCTTGGACGAATGCGGGATGCCAAACGCGCCACCATCGTAGTAGCCGATATAGCCCTTGCCGGATTCGGCCGTTTCCATGACACCCGCTTCGACCGGAGGCAGCGCCACACCCACCTTGCCGACGACGGTGGACTTGCTTTCGTCGGTCGCAATCCAAGCAGCATTCTCGCCGTAGACGAGGCCTTGGGCTGCGCGGCCGGCGGCGAATGTGCCGGCCACTTCATCCCAGGTGGACGACGTCGATTCCGGCGGCGCATATTTCAGAAGGCCGACCCAGTAGTTGAGCGCCTTCTTCGCAGCGGCAGAGTTCATCTGGCCGCCATTGGCCTCGGTCGCGGCAAACGTCGTACCGTCGATGCCCCAATTATAGACGCCGTAAGTCGGCGCGATCGACTCGAAGAACTCGTAGAACGCCGCAGGGTGGCTCGACGAGGCCTGCACGGTGGTTCCCCAGAGCTCCTTGTCCGCGCCGTATTCGGTGAAGAACTTGGCGATCTGGGCATACTCGTCGTGGGTCGTTGCCGGCTTCAGATCCGCACCAGTCGCATCCTTGTAGGCTTTCTGGATCGCCGGATCGTCGAAAAGATCCTTGCGGTAGAGGTAAGGCTTGATGAACGCTTCCATCGGGACGCCCATGACGTCTCCCGACTTCGGATCCTTGAAATAGTTCAGGAAGGTGGTGAAGTCCTCCGGCTTGAAGTCCGGCGAAGCGATGTTTGCATTGTCGGCCAGCGACTTGGTGATATCGACCAGGAAGTTGCGGGCGAGATAGGTGTATACGATGTCCTGCTCGATATAGACGAAGTCATAGATGCCGGTATTGGCTTCCATGTCCTTGATCGCCTTGTCGTACATTTGGTCCCAGGACGTTGCCTCGAACTCGACCTTGATGCCGGTCTCTTCGGTGAATTTCGGACCGAGGACCTGCTCGACATATTTCGATGCGGGGGTCGATTCCGAGATACCCCGGATGGTCGTGCCCTGGTACGGCTGGGCAGCGGTCTTCCACCAGGAGTCCTCGGCGGAAGCAGTGGTGCTCCACAGGGCAAGCGTGATGAAGCCGACGCCTGCGGCTTTGGCGAAACTGTTCATTGTTCTCCTCCATCTGGATCGCAAAATCGGTCCGGTTGCGCGTCTCCAAACTCTCCTCCGACACGCTCAACGGGCCTTAAGAGTTGTAGAAAGAGCGGATGGACACAAGCGTAACCGTTGCGCCATACTGATACTCTCATGCGCGAAATGCCGATTTTCTGCATGAAATCGTGTGTGCAATGCACAATGTAGTATTGATTTTCGTCGCAACGGGGATGCCGCTAGGCTGGGGAGGATGTCCGCAATGTCAGCTATTTCGCCGACGGTCGCGAGGTTTGAATATGTCCTGACAGGCGCAGACGAGTCGTTCCTGTGGCGCCGCGACGACTATCCCTGGGAACGCAACGTCTGGAATTTCCACCCGGAGGTGGAGATCCACTACATTCCCAGCGCCAGCGGCGTCTTGCTTGCAGGCGACCATGTCGGCGCGTTCACGCCGGGGCATATTTCCGTCATCGGCAGCAACCTGCCGCACGACTGGGTGACGCCACTTGGACCGGACGAGCGCATTCCGGGACGCGACATCGTCATCCAATTTCTGCCTGCAAAGCTGGAGCAGGCGTCGGCCTTCCTGCCGGAACTGGCTGAATTGCATGATTTCCTAATCCGCGCGCAACGCGGACTGTCCATCAAGGGCCGCGCGCGGGAACAGGCAGAGGCCCTGATACTCGATATGGAGTTTCAGACCGGCTCGATGCGGCTTGCAACCTTCCTCTCCCTGCTGTCGCTGCTACGGGACACCGACGAGTTCGATACGCTGTCTTCGGAAGCCTATCTTCCGGACTTGAGCTATGGCTCGCTCGAAGCTCTACAGCAGGTCTTTGCGCATCTCTTTGCCAATTTGTCCGAGGACATTCGGTTGCCGGACATGGCTCGCATGGTCGGTATGAGCGACAGCGCCTTCTCGCGATTCTTCAAGAAGAATAGTGGCCATAGTTTCACCGACCACGTGAATAAGCTTCGTATCTGGAAGGCAGGTCAGCTATTGACGGATACCTCCCTGCCAATAACGGACATCTGCTTCGAGGTGGGTTATCGCAATCTGTCCAATTTCAACCGGGTGTTTCTCCGACACCACAACCTGACACCGTCACAATATCGGAAACTGTCCACCAACCGTAGAACCTTTCCGTTACCCCAAACGTTGACAGACCATATGCGTGGACGGTGAGTGTGGAAAGATAAATTCCTGCGCATCCTCAATCTACTGGAAAACCCGCCCAAGCCGAATGCTAAGTTACGTGCTGTTGTCGCAGCGCTGCCGGATACGCTATAAGCATTCCGCAATGGCATGAGGAACCGACTAAGAAATCTCATGATCGGGCTTCCTTTGATTGTGGCGATATGCAGATGAACGAGTTTCTGCAACGCTTTGCACGACAGAGCCATGAGCAGAATGCAGCCAAGACCTTCTGTGCTGTCGATAATGCGATACCAAACCGCATCTTTGGCTTTTACACCGTAGCGCCTTCGACTGTGGCATATGAAATCGTACCGGCATCAATGACAACAGGACTGGCACGTCATGACGTATCGGGCTTCAAGCTTGCCCGTCTGGCAACAGACCGCGCCATGGCGGGGCAAGGATTGGGAGGACAACTCCTTGTCGCAGCAGCGTCGCGTTGCCTGCGGCTCGCCGATGAAGGCGGTGGTATTCTCCTGACTATCGGCGCAAAGAGCGAACGCGCGGCCAACTGATACGCTTCTTTCGGAGCCGAACCGCTACAAGAAAAGCCGCTGACCCTCGTCATGCCGCTTGCAACCTTTGCCCCCGATTTGCGCGTGAAAGGCCTGCTGTAATGGGAGGCGCGATTTTGCACTCCTCAACGGTTGCTTGCGCCCGTTGCGTGCTTCCCAATCTTGTGCAATGCAGAGACGCAAAAGGGGCAATCGTGTCCCCCTAGCTATTCCAGAAAGTCCAACTTCAAGGCTTTTGAGCGATGGTGGGCGCTCCCTCCGGGCCGACCAAGCAATTTCCGTCTTACTTACGAGATCAGCTTAGCTAACGTCCGCTTTGCCCATTACGCCCGTTCCGGTAGCCATGCGTGGAAGGTACGGGTACATCTGGATGCGAATGAAAGCTATCAACGGCAGATGCCCTGCATTGTTCAAGACTGGCATTGGATACCCATGAACGAGAAAATCTTCGACACCCTTGTCGGCATGTACTTCACCGTGGACGATCCAGATGGAAGCTACGGCACCGGACAGGTAATCCGCCTCGCGGCTGAAGGAATCTACTTCGTTCGCTTCGACGGCAACGAGGTGGTGCTGCCTCTCGAACTCGCCTCTATCGGCGAAATGCTGGAGACCACCGATGAGGGCTACAAACTCTGGAGGTTCTTCGACACGCTTGAGGAACGAGATAAATGGATTGAGTGGCTGGATGCGCCGTCGAAACCGCGAGTGATTTCCCTGGTGAGGCCGACGAAATAATAGATTCTAAGCCGAATGTTTCGGGCTGGCAGAGGATGCCGGATTCCAGCAAAATCAGCCGCTTAACCGTGCGGAACGAAAGCATCGCTTCATAAAAATCAATGGCTCAACAAAGCCGCCGTCCCACTTTTCTTTGGCCGTTTCCGGCCCTTCTTTCCCGGTCATATTGCGACCAGGGAGGCGCGCATGAGCGGGTGCGACCATTTCGGGACGTGAAGCTGCAATGGCTTCAGGAGTTGATCTGCGACAGGGATTTGAGCGACAGCGCGCGATCCGTGGTGCTTTATATCATCACTACGCATTTGAACGGCCACACCGAGAAGGCGTGGCCGTTCAATCAAACGATTGCCGACGCGACCGGCAAGAGCGTCAAGACCATTCAGCGCACCGTCGGTGAACTTGTGACCAGTGGCTGGTTCGAAGTCCAGCGCAGAAAATAGCGTCGGGCACAACACAGAATATCGTCCCTCAGCGGCGTCGATTTTACGCGCATCGGACGCCCGCGAAAAGACGGACAAATTTATCACTCTACCCAAGCGAAGGCGGTCAAAATCTTCCGGCAAGGCGGTCAGATGTGTCCGGCGAAGGCATCCCCCAGCTTTTCGCTGTGGTCGTAGGTGAAGCTGTTGATCTCGCGTAGGAAGGCGCGCAGGGTTTCAGGATCGCGATACGGCAGATAGGCGTCGCGGAAAATGTCGCGGAAGAGCTTTTGCGGCAAATGAATAATTCTGCCATTATTACGATTTTGGAACAAATCCGACAGAAAACCCGAACAATCGGCCGATTTTCATCAAAGTTTGAAGAGTCGGATTCGCCGCCCCGACTTCAATCTCTGCAACTTGGCGTCTTGTAAGCGACAGGGTCTTGGCAAACTCTTCCTGTGTCATGCCAAACCCTTTGCGGATCTCCGCCACAGCACCGGGCAGCCTCAGATCTCCGGTTCGAGCACGTTCTGCCAGGGTTCGGCGGTTTTCCAAAATTTCTTCTTTCGTTGGCTTCTTCCATCGAGCCATTTAGCGGTCCTTCGCTCTCACTGACACACCTCCAAAACGCTATCTGCGATTTCGATACAGCGTCCCATCGCAGGGTCCAGAATGTCCGAAGACGCTCCCATCTCTTTCGCCATGGCCGGAGCCTGGCGCAGGTGTTCGGCAAATACGGCAAGCGTAGCGGCGAGCGCCCTCCGCTCAGCAGGATCAGCTATCAGTTCGCCGCAAATGTGCTTCCAATCGGGAAGATGGTCACGACCTCCGTCGCGCATCATGGCCCATCGGGTGGAGAGAACGATCCCCTCTTTCGCGAGCCGCATTGGCGCGAAATCAAAGAGCGGAGACAGGCGGATCCTGCTGTCCTGGTGTTTGCTCAATGCGGAATTTCGGCCATGATTATCAGGATCGCCGAGCGCCAGATTGGCGATGTCGCGCTTCAGGTATTCAACAATGTCTGCGAAGGGATCAGCGGTATATTGGCGCAGAATGTCGATATAGGCCTCGTGCGTGCCGACATGACCGAAATCGGCAACGCCTATCGCTGACACGAGGCTTTCCTGCCCTAGCCGGATGGTTCCGCCGCCTTCTCTCTTATTCCGGTCGAAACGGGGAATGATCAGGACGCCTTCGGCATAGGTCGATGGTTCGCTGACAGTCAGACCGATCTCTTGAGCGATCCGCGAATATAGGGCTTCGCCTTCGAGGATGAGGCGATCCACAGGCTCATTGCTGCGCACCAGCTTGACAATGACGTGGCGCACGGCCTCGTCATCGGTCACGAAGCTGTCGGGATAATACAGCCCGTCATTCGCCTGGGTCATCGAGACCTTCGGCCATTCGCCTTGCAGGCCGTTTGAGCCGGAGGCGAGCATTCCAAAACGATCGGCGACTTCCATGAAGCGATCGGACCGCTCAAGAATTTCCGCTTCCGTCACCCCTTGGCGCTCAACACCGCGCAGCCGTTCCGCTTCGGCGTCCGCCGCCTCTTTGATGCGGATATTGCCTATGCCGCCGGTCGCCGATCGCAGAAGCAGCGGGAGATCAGAAGCGCGCGAGCCTTCAGCGAGACTGAGATACTCGGCAAGCTTTCGCCGTGCATGCCCCTGGGGCATAAGGTCCAAGAGGAAGGGCGGCCAGCTGCTGCTATATCGACTTTCGAGATCGACGGGGTAACGGACTGACAGGGCGCGATGGTGCCGGACCGTTTTTCCAGCAGAAAACTCCGCCGATGCCACGGTGACGAAATAGTCGAGATCGTAATCGACGATCGATGCGCCTTGAAAGCCGGCCGCGTCGTCCCCGAGTTCCATTGACACGGCGTGATGCCACTCACCGTCAAAATGGGTTTGGAGCGTCAAGCGCATTAATTGACCCTTTTCAATGGTTCAAATAATGCATTCTCCGAAATTATTCAACCCATCACAGTGGGTTTAATAATTGCCATCAGAACTGCCGGCTACCGAAACGGTCATTGAAGCTTCTGATCCGGCTGACCATCTTCCGGCCACGCAACGCACTGCCGCAAGCGAACAAAATGAACGACAGGCTGAGCAGTGGCGTCATCCATGCTTCGGAGCCGCTGTTTGCGTCGAACAAGATGAGCGAAACGGCTCCCATTGCAGCGAAGAAGACCATTCCGAAATCACATTGCGCTTGATAGGCCGGTAATTTTTATTGACTAGGAAACTTTCTCGATTTAGTTTCCTAGTCAACAAGGAACTCTTCATGACATCAGTCCCGAAATTGACCGATCACACCGGCTACTGGATGCGAATGGTATCAAACGCCGTATCGCAAGAGTTCGCGCGCAAGGTATCCGGCGAAGATGTCACTGTCGCGGAATGGTCATTCATGCGTTCCCTCTACGACTCCGAACCAACGCCTCCATCAGTTCTGGCGAAAAAGATGGCCATGACAAAGGGAGCCATCAGCAAACTTGCGGAACGGCTGATGGCCAAAGGACTGGTTGAGAAGACGGAAAGCCAAGAGGATAGGCGTGCTCACAACTTGTCCCTGACGACAGAGGGACGAGCCAAAATTCCGGTCCTGGCGTCGCTTGCCGATCAGAATGATGCTGAATTTTTTGGCGCGTTGACGAAAGAAGAGCATGAGACACTCGACCGCATCATGCGGGTTCTCGCGGAAAAGCGCGACTTGAAAGCAACCCCGGTGGACTGAACCATCGACCAAAGCCAACCTTCAAACGAAAGGAAGCCGCCATGGAAGCGGAACGGATTGCTGTTGCCGAAAATTGCCTGCATGCTGCCCATGATGGAAGTTTGAGCTTTCCGGAGATTATCGGACAATTATTAGCGGCGGGTTTCGAGGGATACACCGTCGACTATCGCCGTAACACTCAAACCTATTACCTGCCGGATGGAGACAGCGTAGCGGTGGACATGCATTCTTCCGCTAGCAAGGTCGCCGCTACATTCGATGCGAGCGAGGTCGAGCGCCTGGTGCGATGGGCGCAGGCCAATCCCGCCGACTATAGCTACGTCGCCTTCTGCGAGAAAGCCAAGGCCGCTGGGTGCGCAGGATACATCGTCTCGTTTCTAGGCCGCCGGGTCCTTTACTTCGGCCGCACCGCAGAGACCCATATCGAGCAATTCCCAAATTGATGGGTACCGGTCATGACAAAGCTGCGATAGTGGGTGACAGCTCCGGTCCGACAGCAAACTTCAGCCGTTTGTTCGTCCCGTGTGACTGCATTGTTCTCTGTCGACGGAAAGCTCGGACTCGCGAACTTTAGAGCAATGATGAACCGTACCCCACGGCCGTGGTTTCTCCAGATTGATTGGTTAGCCAGAACTCGACTTCAATCCGCACTCTGCCAAGCTCTTCACTACGATCCGTCACTACACCTTCAAGTTTTATGAGATCTCTGGGATAGATCGGTGTAAGGTAGGTACAGAAATGCCGCCCGGTTGAAAGGAAACTTCCGCCGAACAGATTGGTGAGATACTGTGACGCCCAGCATGATTCCATCATGCCCTGGGCGATGCAGTCCCGCAGGCCCGCCTTCTTCGCAATGTCGAGATTGGTATGAATGCCCTGCTTGTGGAATTCGGCCCCGGTAAAGACGGACATTTGCGCCTGGCGAACCTCTTTAACGAGGGGCCGCAGCGCAGTTCCGAGCGGGGTCTCACGCGAGATTCTGGATGTGCGCTCGGCGGAAAGCTCGCGAGGGCTGACACGCCGCTCAGGCTCCGCCAAGCCCGTGCCGACCTTGACGCCGTCGGGAATACGCATGACCTCCGTGGAGCGCTGTAGCACAACGATTTCACCCGCCTCGTCCCGCGCCACGCTTTCGAGCACCGTATAGCCCTTGCCGCGCTTCATGTATTTGTCGACATAGGTTCCGGTCAGCGTCAGCTTCGCGCCAACCGGCACGGGCTTGTAGTGGATGACCTCCTCCTTCTGGTGCAGGCCGACGACCTTGTCCCGGTCATAGACCGTCAGGAATATCTGCATCAGGTCGGAAACGATCATGTGCGGAGGCACATGGCCGACAGGCTTGAGCGCGCCGTCCACGATTTCCATGCCGCTGTAGTCATCGAGCGCATAGGCGTAGCTGCGCAGGAAGAAATCATCCACCACGAGTTCGACCGGCCCGAAGGTCTCGCCGATATAAACGTTCTCGTAGGTCGGATCCTTGAAGGTCGGGGCAGTCATCTGAAGCTATCCTGTCAGGCTGTGATGCCCGCCGCCGGACGAACGGCGGGCAGATTACGCGTTACTGAACGCTGCGGATCTTGGCGAGTAGCGCTACGGCCTTGTCGCCAAGGCTTGCGGCATACTCGTCCTGGAAGCCGGCGAGACGCTCGGCGAACTTGTCGAGGCCCTGGGTCTCGACGATGGTCACGCCGGCGTTCTTCATCTCGTCCAGCGCCTTGGTGTTGAAGTCGTTGACGAGGCCCGCCTGGTAGGTCTGGGCATCGGCTGCCGCCTGCTCGACGATGCCCTGTTGCTCCGGCGTCAGCGTGCTGAACTTCGCGGCGTTGACCGGGATGAAGCGGAAATGCCAGATGTGCTTGGTCAGGCTCACGCTCTTGGTGACTTCGTACCATTTCGTGGTGGAGAGCGTCGCAGGCTCACCCTCGGAGGCCTCGGCAACGCCGGTCTCGATAGCCGAATAGACTTCCGGGAAGGGAATCGGCGTCGGCACGGCACCGAGAGCCTTCGCAAAGCCGATGTAGAGCGGGGATTCGGGAACGCGCAGCTTCAGGCCTTCCATGTCCTCGATCGTGTTGATCGCGCGCTTGCTGGCGATCGATCGCGGGCCGAGGAAGAGGAAGCCGAGATTGTGAACGCCCTGCGCCTCGAAGGCGGCCTGCACGTCCGGCGCGATCACCTTGGCGACGCGCTGCATGTGATCGAGGTCCTTGTAGATATAGGGCAGCTCGAGGACCTGCAATTCGGGGAAGAAGCGGCCGATGCCCGACATACCGCTCGGCGCGATATCGACCGAGCCGGAAACGACGCTCTCGGCAAGCTCGCGCTCGTTGCCGAGCGTGGCATCGCTGTAAACCTCGATACTGACTTCGCCCTTGCTACGCTCGGCGACGAGTTCGGCGAAACGCTTGTCTGCCAGCGTATTGCTGTGATCTGCGGCGTAGATGTCGCCGAGCGTCAGCGTGGTTTCCGCCTGCGCCATCGTCACGCCGGCTGTCAGCGCCAGGGCAGTCATCGCACTCATCAAGAAACGTTTTTTGTCAAACATGCTCTACTCCTCCGTTGAGCTTTGATTTTTCCGTCACATGAAGGACGGCAGATAGGTGGTGAAGAAGGGAACGTATGCGATCAGCAGGTTGACCAGCAGAAGCGGGATCAGGAACACCCAGACGAGCACCAGGATACGCGACAGGGGAATGCGCGCGATACTGACGCCGATGAACAGGAGCGTCCCGACCGGTGGCATGACCGCACCCATCATGATCGCAAGCACCATGACGACGCCGAACTGGACCGGATCGAAGCCCATCTGCGAGCCGATCGCGGCCAGCGTCGGCACGAAGAGGACGGCGGTCGACACCTCGTCCATCAGACCGCCGATCAGGGTCAGCACGACGATCAGGATCGTCACGACGAGCAGCGGCTCGGTGGTGATCGAGAACAGCACGGACGTGATCTGCTGCTCGAACCGGCCGAGCGCCAGGATGGTGCCGAAGACGGCGGAGAAGCCGACGATCATCATGATGTTGGCGGACGAAAGCGCCGCCGACATGGTGAGCTCGCGCAGGTTCTTCAGGTTCAGCGTGCGTTCGATGACGAAGCCGTAGAAAAGCGCATAGACGACGGCGACGATGCCGGCTTCCGTGGGCGTGAAGATGCCGAAGCGGATGCCGCCGATGATGAAGAACGGCATGACAAGAGCCCAGCCGGCCTTCATCACCGCCTCCTTCAGGCGCTGGCCGGAGAACGTGACCGTCTCCACCTTGAATGAGGAGAAGCGCGTCAGGATGAAGGCGAGGGCGAGCAGCGACAGGCCGACGAGCAGGCCTGGAATGATGCCGGCCATGAAGAGACGGCCGATCGAGACGCCGGACATCGACCCATAGATGATCAGGAAGATCGACGGCGGGATGAGCGGTGCCATCATCGCCGAGAAGGCCACCATGAGCGCGGCAAATTCAGGCTTGTATCCCTGTTCCTTCATAGCCGGGATGAGAATGGATCCCGTTGCGGCGGTATCTGCGGACGCAGACCCTGAAACGCCGGCCATCAGGACGTTGGCGATGACGGTCACATAGGCCAGGCCCGCGCGAAAATGCCCGACCAGCGCGATAGCAAGATCGACGATGCGTTTCGTCAGGCCGGAGCGAGACATAACCTCCCCTGCCAGAACGAAGAACGGGATGGCCATCAGCGTGAACGAGTCCATGCCGCCGAACGTCTTCGTGATCAGCAGACGCTCCTGCACGATCGGGAAATTCAGGACGACCACGAAGGCGGCGAGCCCGGTCGAGAACGCCACGGGCAGTCCGATCAGCAGGAACAGGAAGAAGCAGCCGAAAAGGGTAAGGGTCATTGGCCGGCCTCCCACGTGCCGTTGCGCATGTCGCGGACCATGCGGGCGACCGTTGCGAAAATGATGAGGGCCGAACCGACGGGAATGGCGAGGTAGATCCAGAACAGCGACAGCGACAGGGCCGAGGACAGCTGCGGCGCATTCACGCGCGCCATCGTCCAGCCGTAGTAGACGAACGTGCCCATCAGGACGATGACGGCAAGATCGAGCAGAATGGCGATGGCGCGCTGCACGCCCTTTGGAAGCATATTGATGAACACATCGACGGTAAACATGGCGCGGCGCCAGACGAGGATGGGCGCGCACAGCCAGAACAACCATATGAAGGCGTACCGTATGACCTCTTCCGACCAGAACAGGGCATAGTAACCGTTGAAGACATAGCGAAGGCACACGGCGACAAAACCGACGGCGATGATGGCCAGCATCAGCGGTACGATGATCATCTCGCCGATTCGCTCGATCAGCGTCGGATTTTCAGGGCTCTCGATGATTTCGGATTGTTCCTGCATCAGGCTGCCAAAGCTCCCCCGTCGACCTTGATTACCGCGCCGGTTATATAGTCCGAAAGCGGGCTGGCAAGGAATGCGATCGCTCCGCCGACCTCCTCCGGCTTGCCGGCACGCCCCATCGGCACGCGGTTTTCCACCTTGGCCAGCCACTCCTTGTTGTGGAAAAGCGGCTCGGTGAGCTCCGTGCGGAACCAGCCGGGCTCGATGGCGTTGACGCGAATGCCGGCCTTGGCCCATTCGACCGCAAGCCCCTTGGTGATCTGCTTCACGCCGCCCTTCGACGATCCGTAGGCGACGATGAAGGGCATGCCGATCTCGCTCGCCATGGAGGCGATATTGACGATCTTGCCGTAGCCGTTGGCGCGCATGGCGCGGCCCGCGGCCTGCGACATGAAGAAAAGGCCGCGGGCGTTGATGGCATGCACCCGGTCCCAGTCGTCCGGGCTGTACTCGAACGAATCGCCGCGAATATTGAGGCCGGCGGCATTGACGAGGATGTCGAGCTTTCCATGTTCCGCGACGATCCGATCGACGAGCGCGCTCGCCTCCTTTGGATCGCTCACGTCACAGGTCATCGCCTGCGCGCCGGCCTCCGCCGCTGCCCGTTCGAGCACATCCTGACGCCGGCCGGCGATGATGACCGATGCGCCGGCCGCCACCAGCGCATCGGTTCCCGCCCGGCCAAGTCCGGTTCCGCCACCCGTAACGAGCGCGATGCGGCCTTTGAGATCAATTGACAGCGACATTTCGAAAAGCACCTGCATTCTGGAGATTGATACGGCGGCCGTCGCTTTCGACGACCGCATGGGCAAGGGCAACCGCTGCCAGGCCGTCCTCGATGGACGGTGTTACCATTCCGCCGGCAGCAAGCGCGGACAGGAGATTGCGCATCTCTCCGACATAACCCATGTGGACGAGCGATGCGTTCTCCTGGGAAATGTTGGTCATGTTCGGCTCCCAGACGAGCCGTTCGCGATCCGGCGAGAAGGCCCGGCCCGGCACCATCGGCTCCGCATCGCGGGTATAGGTGACGCGCGAGACGTTCTCGACGGTCACGCTGGTGCCGTTCGATCCCGTAATCTGGATGCGCTCATTGGGCACGCCGCGGCTTTCGTAGTTCGATATTTCGAGAAGGCCAGCCGCGCCGCTTTCATAGCCCAGCATAATGGCGAAGCCGAAGCGATCGCCGGATGCCTGCGTCTTGACCGCACAAACCCAGGCGACCGGGCCGCCGTAAAAGCGCATCAGATCGAGGAAATGCACGCTGTGGTCCAGAACGAAGGAAAACGGCGTCAGCGTCTCCGACCAGGCCGGCGTCCAGACGCCGGAGGTGATCCGCGCGCTGACCATCTGCACGGCGCCGAAATCGTCGCCCTCGGAAATCTCCTTGGCCATGCGGTAACCGGTGGCAAAGCGCTTCATGAAGCCGACGACGAGCTGCTTTCCCGCCCGCCTGGCGGCGAGCGCCATGGCCTCGGCCTCGGCGACCGTGATGGCCGGTGGCTTTTCCACGAAGACATGAACGCCAAGCGCAAAGGCCTGCTCCGCCAGCTTCGGATAGATCGTCGGACCGACGGCCATGACGACCGCATCGACCGTCTCCGTCGTCAGCATCTGCGAAAGATCCGCATACGCGGCGTTCGCGCCGGCGGCCATTCTGGTCGCCTCGGCCCGCGCGCCATCCGGGTCGCAGACCGCCACGACCTCGATACCCGCCATGCGCATGGCGGGAACGAGCGCAGCATTGGCAAATGCCCCACACCCCACCAACGCCGTCCGAAGACGCAATTCACCCGTCATGAAATTCCTCCGAAACGAGGTTCGCTCCCAACCTCAGAAAACGTTTTTCGAAAAACGGTTTTCGTCGGTTTGATTAACCCCGCACGGCGGACGTGTCAATCGAGGATTCGACTATTTTCGGCGATGATTCTCCGCTAAAGTCGCGATAAGGAAGAAAGACAAGGCGGCCGTAAAATCGGTTCTGCAACTGGAGTTTGAAGATTGTCCGATAAAGGCCGGATTACGATCAGGGATGTGGCGGCGGCGACCGGCCACGCGGTTTCAACTGTTTCGAACGCCCTTGCGGGCAAGCGGCACGTCAACGAGGAAACCCGCAAGCAGGTCAAGGAAGCCGCCGAACGGCTTGGCTACCGCCCCTCCGCCGTCGCCCGCTCGCTTCGCATGAAGCTGAGTTCGACGATCGGCGTGCTTGTGCCGGATGTCAGCAACCCGGCCATTCCCGAATTCATCCGCGGCATTGACGACGTGGCCGTGCGCGAGGGCTGTACCATCCTGCTTTGCAACACGGACGAACTGCTCGAAAGGCAGGTCGGCCAGATGCAGACCCTGCTCGACCGCCAGGTCGACGGCATGATCCTGATCTCGCAGCACTGCGACATGCCGGAAGTGCGCGCGCTTCTCGATGGAAAGACGCCTTTCGTGCTCATCCAGCGCCGCAGCGCGCGTTTCCGCGACGATTATATCGGCTCGGACAACCTTCAGGGCATGCGCGACAGCGTGACCTACCTGCATGAACTCGGCCATCGCCGCATCGCCCTCGTCACCGGCCCTGCCACGTCCAGCACGGCGCAGGAGCGTCTGGAAGCGTTCGAGGCGACTGTCGCCGAACTTGGCTGCGACGAAGATCCAGATCTGATCTTCCGGGGCGATTACACCGTCGAGGCCGGCTATCAAGCCATGCACTATTTCGCGACGCTGTCGCAGCGTCCAACCGCAGTTATCGCCAGCAACGACGTCTGCGCGCTCGGCGTTCAGGATGCGGCGAGCGAGCTTGGCCTCTCCGTCCCTGCCGATCTCTCCCTGCTCGGCTGCGACGACATCGACCTCGCCAGGCTCCGCCGCATCAATCTGAGCACGCTGCGCCTGCCGAAGCGCGAAATGGGCGCCGCCGCCGCCGAGCTGCTCATGCGCCGCATCCACTCCAAGCGCCCGCAGACGCCGCGTGAAATCATCATCCCGACGAAGCTCGTGCTTCGCGAATCCTGCGCAGCGCCCAACGGAGCAAACGCAAAAAGGCCGGCGCAACGCCGGCCTCTCGTGTCTCCCGAATAGGGGCTTTACGCCGCGAGCGCGGCGGAAAGCGCCTTGATGGCCAGCATGCCGGGATCGTCGTGACCGATGGTCTGATCGCCAAACATGCGCGCGCGGCCGATGCGGTTCGGCTTGCTGCGGAAGGCATCCAATGCTTCCGCAGCCGACTTCGCCGCAGCCTCGGCCGCACCTTCAATGGTTTTCGCACCCTGTAAGGCGGCAGCGATGGCGTCGAGAGAATCGAGCACCGTCTTGTCGCCAAGCGATGCGCCGCCGCGCGCGATCATTGCATCGCGCGCCGTCGCGACGAGGCCGGCGAGATCGCCGGCAGCAATTGCCGGCCTGCCCTTCGCTTCGCGGCCCGCCGCCAGCAGCCCGGTCGCAAACAGCGTGCCGAGGCTCGATCCGGTCGCGACGGTCGCGGCCTTGGCCAGCTGTGTCAGCGCGGCACCGGGATCGGCGGCGCCGGAGAGATCCACCTCCGCCATCTTGCCGATGACACGGGCCAGCATGCCGCCCGTATCGCCGTCGCCGAGTTTCGCATCGGCATCATTCAGCACCTGTTCCAGCGGCCCCATGGCCTGATGGGCGCGCGCAACGGTGGAGGCGATTGTGGAGACCGTGACGCTCATGCCGACACCGTCCAGAACGGGCACCGTGCGGGCGCGGCGAGCAGCGTCTCGATTTCGTCGTCGACGAAGCAGAGCGAGATGGACGCCCCGGCCATTTCCATCGACGTCGCATAGTGACCGACCAGCGGCCGGACGATGGTGATGCCGGCCGCTTCCAGCTTCGCCCGGGCGCGGCGATAGAGGATGAAGAGTTCTTCCAGCGGGGTGGCGCCGAGGCTGTTGACGAGGATGGATGCGCGTGTGCCGGCACCTTCGGGTCTGTCGGCAAGAAGCCGCTCGATCATCTCGTCGGCAATGACATCGGCTTCCTTCAGCTGGTCTCGCCAGATGCCTGGCTCGCCATGGATGCCCATGCCCATTTCGATCTCGTTTTCGCCGAGCGTGAAGGACGGCTTGCCGGAGCCCGGAACCTGGCAGGGCGACAGCGCCACGCCGATGGTGCGCGTACGGTCTACGGTCTTCTGCGCGATCGCCGTCACGGCATCGAGGTCGGCGCCGGTTTCGGCGAGCGCACCGGCGGTCTTGTAGGCATAGATGATGCCTGCAACGCCGCGGCGCTTCTGCCGCTCCGCAGGGGCCGCGCTGGCCACGTCGTCATTGCCGAGCACGGTGGTCGTGCGGATGCCTTCGTCCTCCAGCATTTCCCCGGCCATGTCGAAGTTCATGCGGTCGCCGCCGTAGTTGCCATAGAGGCGCAGCACGCCCTTGCCGCCATCGGCGAGGCGGATCGCCTCCATGCAGGAACCGACCGTCGGCCCCTCGAAGACGTTGCCGATCGAGCAGGCGTCTAGCAAACCCTCGCCCACATAGCCGGTGAAGAGCGGCAGGTGGCCCGATCCGCCGCCCGAGACGACGCCGACCTTGCCCTGCCGGATGGGGACGGCGCGATGCACCACCCGACCCATCTCGCCGCCGAGCGTCAGCGAGGAGTTTGCGGCGACAAGGCCGTCGAGCATTTCATCGACGAAGCCGGAAGGCTTGTTCATCAACTTCTTCATGATCGCGCCTCCTCAGTATTGCAGGGCTGTGTTGTCGTCGAACATGGTGATCGGCGGATAGGCCCGCTCGTCGGTGACGACGTCGAGCACCGTCGTCGCATTGGCGGCGAAGGCCGCCTTCAGCGCCGGCAGGAAATCCTCCGCCTTGTCAATCCGCACGCCTTCGCAGCCCGCGCCGCGGGCAATCGCCGCATGGTCCACGGGCGTGAAGTCGCAGGCGTCGGAATATTCGTTGAAGATCACCTTTTCGGCGTGCTTCTCGTAACCGAGGATCGAATTGTTCAGCACTGCGACGACGACATTGAGGCCCATGCGGCGCGCGGTTTCCAACTCGGACCAGACATGGGCGAAGCCGCCATCGCCGACGAGCGCGAAGATCGGCGCATCGGGCCTGGCACATTTGGCGCCGAGCGCATAGGGCAGCCCCCAGCCGAGACCGGCAAGTCCGCGCGGCGTGAGGAAGCGCATGCCGGGCTTGCGCGACGTCAGGTGATTGCCGATCCAGATCGAGGAATAGCTGGCGTCGGAAACGACGATGTGCTCCGGCGTCAGCAGGCTGTCGAGATCGCGCATCAGCCGTTCCGGGCGGATCGGGCTCTCGTTCGAGGTCTCGACGGCTTGCGCATCCTTGCGGCCCTGGGCAAGGCCTTCGGCGATCGTCTTCTCAAGCGCGGGACGGGCAGCCTTGCGCTTTGCGCCGTCTTCCTTTTCGAGCGCGGCAGACAGCGCCTTGATGCCGAGCCTGGCATCGCCGACGAGCCGGACGGCCTCGTAGTTCCGGCCGATCTCCTGGCCGTCCACGTCGAGATGGATGTACTTCGCATCCTTCGGGAAAAGCGACCAGCTGTCCGTGCCGTTCTGGTTGGTGCGGTTGCCGATCAGCATGATGACGTCGGCATCCGTCACCAGCTGGCGCAGGTGCTTGGTGCGGCTGCGCGTCGCCATGAAGTAGCCGACGATGCCGACGGAAAGCGGATGGTTTTCGTCGGTCGACCCCTTGCCCATGACAGTAGTGGCGACCGGAATGGAGAACTTCTCCTGTAGGGCCGCGAGCTCCGCCGCCGCATCGGAAACATGAACGCCCCCGCCGGCGATGATAAGCGGGCGCTCGGCGGAGGCCAGGAGCCTGGCGGCCTCGGCGATACGGTCCGGATCCGGGCCGCTGCGGTCGAGCGGGAAGGTGCCGAGCGAAGCCATGCGGCTCTCGTTGCGGCTTTCGGCGGTTTCGACGAACATGTCGATCGGCGCGATCAGCACGGCGGGACCCGGCCGGCCGGAGGCGGCGGCGGTGAAGGCCATGTCGACATAGTCGTCGATGCGGTTCACGTCGGCGACACGCTTGATCCACTTGGCAACGCCCTTGAAGAGATCAAGGTGGTCCAGTTCCTGGAAGGCGTTCTTGTCGGCGAAGGGACGCGCCACATCCTGAACGATGGCGACGACAGGGATCGAAGCCTTATAGGCTTCCGCCAGCCCCGCGACCAGCAGCGTCGCCGCCGGCCCGTTCTGCGCAGTGACGACGGCGACCTTGTGCGAGATGCGGGCATAGGCGTCGGCCATCACGGCACCGGCGTTTTCGGTGCGGTAGCCGACCTGGCGGATGCCGTAGTGCGGCGCCGCCAGGAAGAGCGCGGCTGGGATCGACTGCCCGAAAATGACCTCGACGCCATGACGCTTGAGCGCCTGCGCCATGACATGTGCGCCGCTCATATTACCCTTGCTCACGTGTAGTCCTCCCTGGAACCTATGGAAATGCGGATGAAACTTGTCAGATGACGGTTGCCGACCGGAGCTTGCCGATCTCGCCTGACGGCATGGAAAGCCACTCGGAAAGCACCTCGTCGGCGTGTTCGCCCAGCATCGGCGGCGGGCGCCGCACGGTCGACGGCGTGGTGCCGAGGCCGACCGGCGGCCCCTGCATCGGCACCACGCCGGCCTTGGGATGAACCACGTCGACGATATGGCCCGCCTCGCGCATGTAGGGGTCGGTTGCGACCTCCTCGATCGTGCGGATGCGCGCCGAGGGAAGCTCGGCCTGCCGCAGCGCGGCCAGCACCTCGTCCGCGGTGTGCCGGGCGATCCATTCGGCTGCGATGCCCTCGATAGCCTCGACATGGATCATGCGCTGTTCGAGCGTCGCAAAGCGCGGATCCTCGAGCAGCTCCGGGCGGTCGATCATCTTCACGAAGCGCGGGAAATGCGCGTTGTTGCCGGCCACCATGTGGATCCAGACGTCGTCCTTGGCCTTGAAGGTGTTGGCGGGCGCGGCGTAGCGGTCGCGGTTGCCCGCCCGCGTCATCCGCCGGCCATTCACCAGAAACTCGGGAAGGGCCGTCATCAGCATGGAAGTGGCGCCGCCGATGAGGCTGACATCCACCACCTGCCCCTCCCCCGTGCGGGTGCGATGGTTAAGCGCGGCGAGGATGCCGATCGTCGCATGCAACGCCGTCGCATAGTCGACGAGGAAGGTACCCGCCATCATCGGCCCGCCCTTGGGATCGCCCGTCAGGTCCATGAAGCCGGTGATCGCCTGGGCTATGCCGTCGAAACAGGGCTCGGCTGACAAGCTGTTGTTCTGGCCGAAGCCGGACAGGCGCGCCATGATGAGCTTCGGGTTGATCTTGCGCAGATCCTCCCAGCCGCACCCCATCTTCTCCATCGTACCGGGACGGAAATTCTCCACCAGGACATCGGCTTCGAGCACCAGCCGGCGCAGCAGCTCCTGAGCCTCGGGGTTACGGAAATTCAGCGTCAGGCTGCGCTTGTTGCGGTTGAACATCATGAAATAGATGCTCTCTCCGGCAATATAGGGCCCGAGGGAACGGGTGTCGTCGCCGGCGCGCGTGCGCTCCACCTTGACGACATCGGCCCCAAGATCACCCAGAAGCATGGCGCAATGGGGACCGGCGATGAACCGGGAAAGATCCAGCACCTTCAGGCCGGAAAGGGACGTGGGCTGTGCAGTGGATGGCATGATCAGACTTTGAGCAGGATGCGATTGGGGTCGATATCGTTGCGGATATGCGCAAGTTCGGTTTCAGTCGGTGCTTCCGTTTCCGCAATCGTTTCGGGAACCAGCGGCACGAAAGACATGTTCGCCAGCACTTCCTCCCTGGTGACTCCCGGATGCAGCGACTTCAGCCGCATTTCCCTGGTGTCTTCGGCAAAGTCGAAGACCGCCTTATCCGTAACGACAAGCGAGGGACCGCCTTCGCCCAAGCCGGCTTCCCGGCGGCTGTTTCCGCCGGTCAGATGGCCTGCACTGGTGATGAAATCGACCTTCTCGACGAAGCTGCGCGGATCGAGATCCATCAGCAGGATCGGCCGGCGGACGAAAGCGAAGTGCTCCGGCTGCGCGAGGCTGCCGACGAGGCGGACCTTCGGCGTGCGATAATCGCCGATCGCCGTGATGTTCATGTTGCCGTAGCGGTCGAGCTGGGCTGCGGAGTTGAAGGACACGTCGAACTTGCGGCGAGCCAGCATGTCGCATTTCACGCCGGTATCCGGCGGGCAGGCAGCAGCCTGCCACTGCGTGAATGCGTCCTGGGTGAAATGCTCGGGAATGACGGAGAGATCCGGCTCCAGAAGGTTGCCCCAGTAGACGGCGGCACCCGGCGCGTGCCCCATCTGGGCAAGGCGCGCCGCGGCAAGCGGCATGCCGACGGCGAGCGTGAAGGCCCGGCCGTTCGTGCCGACGCCAACGAAGCACAGATCGTCGTCGCGGATCTGGCGGGAGAGATAGGCGGTGATGAGTTCGTTGTTCGTGAACGACGCCATGGCTTATGCCCTCCCCTTGACGTTGAGCGCGGAGAGCGCGCCGAGGCCGCCGCATTTTTCCAGATAAGCAGCATGGTCCGGCAGGGCGCGGGCAAATTCGTCGAGATAGGCCTTCACGCCATCGGCAGACTTGGAGCGGGCGATATAGTCACGCATATGCGCATCGTCTTCGTCATAGACCGTGTCGCAGGCGGCGGGATGGGCCCCATAGGGCACCTCGACGATGGCCTCCACCCAGTTGCCGGGAATGTAGGTCAGAGACGGCTGCTTCTTGATCTCGTCATGCGGGACGATCTTCTCGACGGTGACGATGAGACGCCTTGCACCCGCCGCCATCGGCTGGTCCATGTCGTCGGTATCGCGCACGACCGGCCACTGGACATTGCCGTATTTGTCGCCGGCATAACCGTGAATGATCGTAAATTCCGGCTCGGCGGCGGCGACAGCCTGTAGCTTTTCGCCGGTGAACGGGCAGTCGACCGTGCGAATCTGCTCCGGATTAACCTTGGCGATATCGGAGCCGAACAAGGTGCGGATCGGCAGGAACGGCATGCCCTGCGCCGCGGCGCGAAGGCGCGCGACCATCGCCGTCTCGGAAAAGTCCCGCACCTCGATCTTTCCGCTTTCGACCGCGCGGCGGAAATTCGACGCCAGCCCGTAGTTGAACAGGCCGACATAAATGCCTTCCCACCGGCGAATGGCGTCAGCGGCAGCCAGAAGATCGACCGCGGTCGTTCCGGCCCAGCTCATCACCGTGAGGTCGCGCACGCCGTTACGGATCAACTCGCGCACCGCGGCATTGGGCTGGCGACGCAGGAGACTGCCCCCGATCATGACGGTCGAGCCCGAGACGATGGGCGAAAGCGCCTTCTCCAGGGTCGTCAGTTTCTCTTTCAAAATCATGTCCTCCCGAAATCTACGACCGATATAAAAACGTTTCTGGACTTTAGCAACAAAAAACGTTTCTTGATTCGCATTTTTCTGTTAGGCCACAGCTTGAACGCACCAGGAAAGGACGGCGCATGGCGAACGAACACACCCTTTACGGCCTGATCGGCTATCCCATCACGTTCGTGCGTTCGCCCGGCATTCTGAATGCCTATCTTGCCGAAAACGGTCTTGCCGGACGGATGGTCCCGTTCGGTGTCAGGCCGGAAGCGCTTGCCAGCGCCTTGTCCGGCCTGCGCCATCTCGAAAACCTTGCCGGCTTCTTCGTCACGATGCCGTTCAAGGAAAGCATCCTTCCTCTGCTCGACGAGGCGAGCGAGACCGCCCGCATTTCCGGGGCGGTCAACATCGTTCGCCGCACGCCGGAGGGTCGCCTTTTCGGCCATCAGCTCGACGGTACGGGCTTTGTGGGCGCGATGAAGGCAGCACAGGTCTCCATTGCCGGTGCTTCCGTCCATGTCGCCGGTGCGGGCGGCGTGAGCGCGGGCATCTGCTGCGCACTGGCCGAAGCCGGCGCCGGCCGGATCGCCATCAAAAATCGCAACCGCGGGCGCGCCGAGGCCCTTGCGGACAGGCTGCGCAGCGCCTTTCCGAAAACCGTCTTCGTTGTGACGACGTCCCAGCCCGGCGAGGAAACCGACATCGTCGTCAACGCCACCAGCCTTGGTCTGAATGCCGGTGACCCCCTGCCGGTTGATCTCTCCGCGATCAGGCGCGGCATCTTTGTCGGCGACGTCGTCAACATACCGGGCCAGACGGCCTTGCTGAATGCGGCGGAAGCGCTTGGTTGCCGCACGCAGCACGGCCGCGCCATGTTCGGCCCCCAGATCGAGTTCGCCCTTCACTTCTACGCTCACGGCCTGTGATCCCTCCGGTCACGCTCAATGCGCGACCAGGTTGGCGCCCGTGATCAGCTTGACGATGTCTTCCGGGTTGGTCTCGGTCTTCTTGCGCACGCCCGCGGTGCGCCCCTGCCGGAGCACGTGGATACGGTCGCAGACTTCAAAAATGTGATGCAGGTTGTGGCTGATCAGGATGATCGAAAAGCCGCGCGAACGTAGATCCTTGATAAGCGAAAGCACCTTCTCCTGCTCCGGAACGCCGAGTGCCGCCGTCGGCTCGTCCAGGATGACGACCTTGCGGCCGAAGGCGACGGCCCGCGCGATCGCCACGCTCTGGCGCTGGCCGCCGGACATGCCCTTGACCGTGAAATGCGTCGACTGGATGTGGATGTTGAGCGACTTGAGCAGATCCTTCGAACGGCTGTGCATCTCCTCGGCCTTGAGAAATTTCGCACCGAGAACCTTCCGCACGACCTCTCGGCCGGCAAAGATGTTTTCGGCGACGTTGGAATCGTCGAAGAGCGCAAGGTCCTGATAGACGGTCTCGATGCCGAGCTGGCGGGCGTCTTCCGGCTTGCGCACGACCACCTCCCGCCCTTCGAACAGGAACGCGCCGCTATCGGCCGGCTGCGCGCCGGAAATGATCTTGATGAGCGTCGATTTTCCGGCGCCGTTGTCGCCGGCGAGCGCCACGACCTCGGATTCATGAAGTTCGAAGTCGATGTCCGTCAGCGCACGCACGGCGCCGAACGACTTGCAGATATTGTTCAGTTTCAGCAATGGGGTCATCACGCCTGTCCTCTGGGCGGTCGAGGAGAAGCTCCTCGACCGCGACCGATATTACTTGCAGTAGGTGTCGTGCGTTTCCTTGGTGATCATCGGCGTGTCGAGGAACGTCATCTTCTCGACGGTCTCGCCGGCCAGCACCTTCATCGCCAGGTCGAGGGCTTCGGGGAACATGGTCGGATAGTAGACCGAGCCCGTCAGGCGACCGGAGGCGACACCGTCGCATCCTTCCTTGGCACCATCCATGCCGACCGTGACGACGCCTTCGAGCTTCTGCTCTTCCAGTACCTGCGCGGCCCCCAGCGCCATGGTGTCATTGTGTGCGAAGACGGCCTTCACATCACGATGCGCCGTCACCGCGTCTTCCATCGCGGCGACTGCTTCCTGAAGACGGTAGTGACCGACATAAGAGACGACCTTGATGCCGGGATGCTTGGCCATCTCCTCTTCGAAGCCCTGCTTGCGATCCACCGTCGCCGAGGCGCCGGGCGTGCCTTCGAGCTGGATGACCTTGCCCTCTTCGCCGATCTTCTCGATGACGAAGCGGGCAGCGACGCGGCCCATCTCCACATTGTCCGAACCGATGAAGGCAGCGAAATCTTCCTGCGGCACGTCGAGCTGGCGGTCGAAAATGATGAGCGGAACGCTCGCGCGCTTCGCAGCGTCCGCAATCGGCGCCAGCGCCTTGGAATCGTTGGGCGACATCACCACGGCCGAGACATGGCGGGTGATGAGGTCCTCGATGCCCGAAAGCTGCGTGGCGCTGTCACGACGCCCGTCGACGATCGTCAGCTTCACGTCGGGGTGTTCCGCACCCCAGGCCTTGGCACGTTCGATGCCGCCGACGCGATAGGGATGCTCGAGATTGGGCTGGGCGATGCCGATTTCCACCTCGTCGGCGTGCGCGGCAACCGGCACGGCAAGCATGGTGCCGGCCAGCAATGCAATGTTGATCATCAGTCTGCAAGTCATGGTTTCCTCCCTTTCGACTTGATCCGGCGTCCTGCCGGAAATGTGTTTCCGGTGCGCTATTTGCGCGCCCGGCTCTTTGCCTCTCGGCGAATGCTGAACATCACGGCGACGACGATGATGACGCCGCGTGCGAAATCCTGCGCGTAGGGCGAGACGGAGAGTAGGTTCAGAATGTTGTAGGTCAGGCCGATTACCATCAGGCCGACGAAGGTGAGCAAGACGCTGCCGACGCCGCCGACGAAAGGCGTGCCGCCGATGACGACAGCCGCGATGCCCGACAGTTCGAACAGCATGCCGCCCGTCGGCTCGCCGACACCGAGGCGTCCGAGAAACAGGAGGCCTGCCATGGCCGCAAGCACGCCATGCAAAGCGTAGACGCTGCGAATGACGCTCTCGACCTGAATGCCCGAGCGGTGCGCACCGACCGGATTATCGCCCACAAGGCAGACGTGCCGGCCGTAAACCGTGTATTTCAGCATCACGGCGGCGACCACGAAGACAATCGCCGTCAGAAGCACCGGCATTGGGATCGGGCCCAGATAGCCGCGACCGAAGGCGAAGACGAATTCCGGCGCGAGATCCGCCGTCAGCGTGCGCCCTTCACTCAGGATAAGCGCCAGGCCGCGCGCAGCGGTCATCATGCCGAGCGTCGCGACGAAGGGCGGCACCTTGCCCCAGGTAATGAGTGCGCCGTTGACATAGCCGCACACGGCACCGACGAAGAGCACGACGAAAATCATGCCGGTGGAGCCGACCACTGGCGCGGCAAGCGCCCCGACGACCGTCGCCAGCGCCAGCACTGCGCCGCCGGAAAGATCGATACCGCCCGATATGATGACATAGGTCAGGCCGATTGCGATGAGCCCGACCATCGTCCATTGGCGCAACACATTGAAAAGGTTGTCGGCCGTCAGGAAGTAGGGCGACAGGAAGGTCGAGATGACGATGAGCGCCAGAAGGCCCGTCACCGCGATATTGCGCAGCATCAGGTCCTTGGCGGTCGCCGCGATATTGCCTTTGGCGAACATGGATGTCCTTTCGCTGAGGTTCGTGCCGTCAGTCATGCCGCCCTCCTAGTCATCGACCCTGGCCGACGCCCATCCGGCGGCCGTCATCAGGCCGTCCTGATTGCGGGTCCAGACTTCGAGCTCGAGGCGGCCATCGCCTGTGCGCCCGGTCACGACGCCGAAGGTCGTCAGTTCGTCACCGGCAAAAACGGGTTGGAGATAGGCATTCTTCATCCATCCGGAGGAGAACCACGCCGCAGGGCCGAAGAAATTGGCGAGCATCTCGGATATCCAGCACGTGGTCTGGACACCTTGGGCGAGGCGCGCACGAAACCCGGCCGCACTGGAGACGTTGTCGTCCGTGTGAATGTTGTGCCGGTTGAAATGGATGCCTGAGAAAACCGCCATCTCGTCGTTGTGCGCCACCTTCTTTAGCGAAGGGACCGGCGTTCCGGCAGGAATGTCGAGACGTGCCCGTGCAATTGGAGAAACGTTTTTGGAAACCGTGCCGGAAACGCGCCCGGCGGAGGGCGTGGAACTGCCCTCGCCCATGTGGATGCCTTCGGGGATACGCATGATCTCGGTGGATTTCTGGCGCACCAGCAGACGGCCCTCCTCATCGCGAACATCGACGTCCAGCACGCAGTAGCCCTTGCCGCGACGCTCGTACTTGTCGACATATTCACCGGTCAATGTGACCTTGCAGCCGAACGGAACGGGCGCGTGATACCAGAGCTCTTCCGACTGGTGCAGGCCGACGACCGTATTGGGGTTATACTTCGTCAAAAACAGCGCAACCCCGTCGCGAACCAGCGCTGCGGAGGGGACAATCCGGTGCCCGATGGCCGGATCCGCGTGGAAATAGCAGTCGGAATGATCGGCCAGCGAGAAACAGGCGGCCCGCAGATAGTGCTCGTCCATGTCGATGACCTGGGGCCCGAATTTCTCGCCCACCTCGACGGATTCGAACGTCGGATCCTTGTATTGCATTGAAGTCCTCTCCGGTATTTTGCCGACCCGTCGGCTCTTCCAAGACAGCCGGACGCGCGCACTAGGCTCGCCCCTAAAAGGCCCCCCGCAGCGCATGTCATTCGTTCGGCAAGTCTTCTCCCGGCATTCACATTTTCATATAAAAACGTTTCTGCAAACGTTTTTATTGGTCATAGTGCAAAAACCATCAGCGGGAGGAGCCAGGGATGGCAGCAAGACATCGGGCAAAGCGCGGCATAACGATCGTTGATGTGGCGGAAGCCCTGGGCGTGGCGCCCTCCACCGTTTCCAACGCCTTACACGACAAGGATATCGTTGCCCCGCGCACGAAGGCGCGCGTTCTCGCCATGGCGAAGGCGATGAACTACGAGGCGTCGGCAGCCGCACGCGCGCTCGTCACCCGACAATCGTCCTCCGTCGGCGTCATCCTGCCCGATTTTGCCAATCCCGTGTTCAACGAGATCATCAGCGGCCTCAATTCCATCCTGGAGCCTGCGGGCTACGCCACGCTCGTCGCCAGTACCTCGAACAACGGCCGAACCTGCAAGGCGGCGATCCACGCCTTCGTCAAACGAAACGTGGACGCCATCGTCGTTATCTCGCAGAGTCTCGACGCGGGCGAGACCGCGCAGCTTTCCGGCTGCGGCCTGCCCGTTATCCTGGTGCATCGCACACCGCCAGACTGGAAGACGACCCAGGCGCCGAGTTCCACATTCGACTATGTGGGCATGGACAATGCCGGCGGCGTGCGGTCGCTGGTCGAGCATCTGGCGGCACTCGGCCACCGGCGGCTCGGCTTCATCACCGGGCCGCTCAAATCGTCGGCCGCCTGCGAGCGAACCCGTGGTTTCCGCGAAGGCGTCGCCGCGCTCGGTCTCGATTGTTCGCCGGAGCTGATTGCGGAAGGCAGCTACGATTTCATTGCCGGCATGCGCGGCGCGCGTGCCCTGCTTTCTCTTCCCGAGCGGCCGACGGCCGTCATCGCGGCCAACGATCTCATGGCATACGGCACGATGGATGTCGCGCAGCAGATGAAGCTTTCCGTCCCGAACGACCTGTCGATCGTCGGCGTCGACGACGTGTTCTTCTCAGCCTTTCCGATGATCTCCCTCACCTCGGCCCGTCAGCCGGCCATCGAGATCGGTGAAAGCGTCGGTGAGAGGCTGCTCGAGCGCTTCGCGCAAGAGGATCTGCCGCCGATCGCCGTCACGCTTCCCGTCGAGGTCATCGTCCGTCATTCCACAGCGGTCGTTCCGCCCGTCATCGATCCGGGGCGAACCCTCTCAGTCAACAATCTGGAAGCCTATCTCACCAGCCGCTGGAAACCGTCCACCATCATCGTTGCATAGAATGGAGCAGACATGTCCCCCAATCCGCCGCTTGCCGGCCTGCGCGTCCTCGATCTTTCCCGCTTCATCGCCGGCCCCTTCTGCGCCATGCAACTCGGCGACATGGGCGCGGATGTGGTGAAAGTGGAAAAGCGCGGCGTCGGTGACGACACCCGCCTCAACCAACCGAAGATCGCCGGGGAAAGCACCTATTTCCTGTCGTTCAATCGCAACAAGCGCAGCGTGGAACTCGATTTCCGCGATCCCGGTGACCAAGAGACGCTACGGCAGCTGGCATCGACCGCCGACATCCTTATTGAGAATTTTCGCCCCGGCACGCTGGAGAAGATGGGGTGCGGCTGGGATGTGCTGCAAGCGCTCAATCCTCGCCTGATCCTCGTGCGCATTTCCGGCTTCGGACAGGATGGCCCCTATGCCCACCGCGCCTGTTTCGATGTCATCGCCCAGGCGATGGGCGGCATCATGAACCTAACGGGGCAGCCGGACGGTCCGCCCACCATGGCCGGCACGTTCGTGGTGGACTATTCGACGGCGCTCTATGCGACGATCGGCACCCTGTGCGCGCTCGAAGCGCGCCGCCAGACCGGCAAGGGCCAGCTCGTGGAGGCGAGCCTGCTCGAAACCAGCGCCAGCCTGCTGATGAGCGCCATTCCGGATTTCAGGCAGCTCGGCCAGTCCATGAGCCGCATGGGCAGCCGCGATCGCTACACGGCGCCGGTCAACAGTTTCCGGTGCAGCGATGACGACTGGGTCTACCTGTCCGCAGGCACCGATTCGCTTTTCCGTCGCTTCGCAGGCGTTGCCGATCTCATGCACCTGCTCGACGATCCGCGCTTTGCAACGGCCGATGCCCGTCTCGCCAATCAGGACGCCATCGAGGCGATCGTCCAGCAATGGGCGGGCCTGCACCCGTCGGCCTGCGTTGTCGAAGCCATGGAGCGCGCCGGAGTGCCCTGCGCGAAGGTGGCGGGCATCGGTGAGGTCGCGGAAAACCCCCAGCTTCGCCATCGTGGGCAGATTGTCGATCTTCACCATCCGGCGGTCGGAACCTACACGACGCACGGCGTGACGGTGACCCTGCACGATACACCGGGACGAATCGCACGGCCTGCGCCGTTGCTCGGCGAACATTCGCACGAGGTGCTGAAGGAATGGCTCGGCGACACCACACCCGCCCGGCAAAGCGTTTGATCCGCGCGCCGTCAGTCCTTGCGCGCCGGGCCGGTCGTGTCCCGTATGCGCAGCTCCGTCGGCAGGATCACCCGTCTTGCCGGCGCCTCGGGCTCGCTCAGGCGTTCGAGCAGCAATTTGCCGGCCGCCCGGCCGAGATGCCGCTTGGGCTGATTGACCGTCGTCAGGCCCTCCACCCTGAGGACAGCCGTTTCCATCAGGCTGAAATCGAAAACATCGTCGAAGCCCGTCACCGATACATCGCCCGGCACACTCAAGCCCATGCCGTGCAGGTAGCGGATGATGCCGAGCGCCACGAAATCGTTGGCCGCAAGGATCGCCGTCGGCCGCGGATCGACGGCCATGAACGCTTCGGCCGCCTTGGCCCCGCTCTCCTTGTAATAGTTGCCGGCAAAGACCAGCCGCTCGTCGAGCGCCAGCCCATGCGCCGCCATGGACATACGAAAATATGCGAGGCGCTCCCGCGACGTAGAGGAATGCGACGGACCGGAGACATAGGCGATGCGGTCGTGTCCGAGAGTGCGCAGGTGTCCGAGAAGAAGCTCGATCCCCTGTTCGTTGTCGGGGCCGACATAATCGACATCGTCATGAGGACGGCGGTTGAGGAAGACGCAGGGCGGCCCGTGTTCCAGAAGCTTCAGCGTCTCGTCCGCCAAGGTCTGCGACACCATGACAAAGCCGTCCACCTGCCGGTCGAGCAGCGAACGGACGATCGCCACCTGCTTTTGCGGATCCTCGTCCGTGTTGGACAGGAAGATCGTGTGGCCGCCGCCCGAGACGACCTCGTCGATGCCCTTCACGATCTGCGGAAAGATCGGGTTGGTGATATCGGCGATCAGCACGCCGATGGACGAGGTGCGCTGCGTGCGCAATGCGCGCGCGATCGTCGACGTCCGATAACCAAGCCGGTCTGCGGTTTCCTGAATGATCCGCCGGCGTTCCGGATCGACATAGCCCTTGCCCGAAAGGGCACGAGCGACGGTCGCCCGCGACAGCCCGCATTCCCGGGCAATATCGACAAGCGTCGGCCGCCTTGCCGAAAGAGTGGAAACAACGTGTTCCACCATGAAGCGATCCTCCCAAGGATTTACCCCCAACTCCAATCACGCTTTGGGCAGCGAGGCAACTGCGGCGTTGACAACGTCCCCAGGATGTGAGATCGATCCCACATGGGATCGATCTCACATTAAGTTCAATCGGTGAGAAGATCAATCCGCAAGCGGCCATCGAGGAGGATGGCCTGGAGGAACAATCCGTGGGACGACTGTCCAAAGCTGCTTCGCTACAGGAAGCTGCCGCGATCGTGAAGGATGGCCAGCGCCTGGCATTGGGCGGCTTCGCCATCTACCAGCGGCCGATGGCCTTCGTGCGGGAACTGGTGCGCCAGAACCGGCGGAACCTGACGATCATCGGCGTCGTGAACGCCATAGAGGCAGACCTGTTGATCGGCGCCGGCTGCGTGTCGCGCATCGAGACGTCCTATGTCGGCCTTGAGAAATTCGGTCTCGCTCGCAACTTCCGCCGCGCCGCGGAGGCAGGTACGATCGAGACGGTCGATTATCCCGAACTCATCGCCTGGGATCGCTTCCGCGCCAGCCAGGAAGGCCTGCCATTCTGGCCCTGCACGTTCCTCGGCGGCAGCGGCATCGTCGAATACAATGCCGATATCAAGCCGTTCGACTGCCCTGTGACCGGCCGCAAGCTCTGGGCCATACCGCCGGCCGCGCCCGACGTCGTCGTGGTCCATGCCGTGATGGGCGACGAATACGGCAACGTCGCCTTCCATGACCGCAAGATGCTGCCGCAAAGCGTCGACATCACGCATACCCGGTCCTGCGACACTCTTATTGTGACCGTTGAAAAAATCGTTTCTGGAAAGGAAATGCGCAGCCGGCCGGACCTCGTCGAGATCCCGGCATTCCGCACGACGCACATCGTGGAAGCGCCGTTCGGCGCGCATCCGACCTCGCTTCTCGGCATCTATGACTGCGACGAGCAGGCCTTCTCCGACTACGCGGCGGCCTCCGCGTCGGCGGACGGCTTCTCGTCCTATCTCGACAGCACCGTGCATACACCGGCCGGGCATTCCGGCTATCTCGCCGGCCTCGGCGTCGAACGGCTGCTTGCGCTTCGCAATGTGGAGCTTCCGGCATGAGCGCCCTGCCCTACACCATCGAGGAACTGATCACCGTCGTGCTCGCCAGGAGCTTCCGCGATGGCGAGGTCGGGTTCACCGGCCTTGCGACCGGCGGCGCGGCCGCGCTCTACATCACCGGCATTCCGCTGGCCGCCATGGAATTCGCACGCCAGACGCATGCGCCGAACCTGACGATCCTGCTCGCCGGCTGGTCGATCAATCCGGACTTCTCCGAAATCCGCGAACTGCCCTCGGCGGAGTTCGACAGCGGCCTTCAAGGCCTGCCCTGCGAAGCGCAGATGGAGAGCTATCCAGGCCCCTATGCGGTGCGCCGCGGCGACGTCGATTTCGGTTTCGGCTCCGGCGTGCAGGTCGATCGCGCCGGCAACATCAACAGCACCTGCGTCGGCGATTACCGCAGGCCGAAGGTGCGCCTCGTCGGCTCGATCCTGCTGCCCGAGCATATGACGTGCTTCCAGCGCGAATACATCATGATACCGCACCACGAGGCGCGCAGCTTCGTCGAGCGCGTGGATTACGTCTCGGGCGTCGGCTATCCCGGCGGCGAGGCTGGCCGGCAGGCGCTCGGCCTGACGATCGGCGGTCCGCACTGGATCGTCACGCCCAAATGCATTTTCGAGTTCGACCGCGTCGCCGGCCAGGCCCGGCTGCGCAGCATTCATCCGGGCATCGACCCGGACGACGTCCGCCGCTCGACCGGCTTTGCCGTCGAGACGGACGGCATTCCCACAACAAAAGCCCCGACGACTGAGGAACTGGCGATTCTGCGACGCAGGGTCGATCCGCATGGCGCCCTCATTCCGCACGGCGGCGAATGACACTTCTGGAGGAACTGAGAACATCATGTCCAACATAGAGATCGGTTCGAAGCCGGCGACGAACACGTCGTCCCCGACAAATCCGCGCAACATCGGGCTGTTTCTGCTGAACTACAGCCACGTCATCACCTTTCTCACGCTGGTGATTGCCGCAAGCATCGCCTCGCCGCACTTCCTGAACGCGACGAACATCCTCAACGTCGTGCGCGGCGCAAGCATGGTCGGCGTGGTGGCGATCGGCATGACGGTTGTCATCCTGTGCCGCGGCATCGATCTTTCCGCCGGCTCGCTCGTCGGCGTCGCGGCCATCACGGCAGCCGCCATGGCCGGTCAGGGCTCGGCGGCCGCCTGGGGCCTCGCACTCGTCATCACGACGGCGCTCGGCGCGATCAACGGCGTGCTCGTCACCAAGCTCAAGCTCCAGCCCTTCATCGCCACGCTCGCCATGATGATCTTCGCACGCGGCTGCATCTATCTCTATTCGGACGGCGGCGACGTCTATGCGCAGGGCGCCGATGCGGCCTTCCGCTGGCTCGGTTCCGGCTATATCTGGGTTGTGCCCGTACCGGTCGTGCTGTTCGTCGCGCTTTGGCTGGCGCTCGCCTATGTCATGAAGCACACCCGCTGGGGCCGCCACGTCTATGCCGTCGGCGCGAACGAGGACGCAGCCCGCGTCTACGGCATCGGCGTCGACCGCATCAAGATCCAGGTCTATGCACTGTCCGGCCTGCTCGCCGGGGTCGCCGGCCTCATTCTGGTCAGCCGCGTCAGCGTCGCGGAGCCGAATGCCGGCAACCTGTTCGAACTCGACGCGATCGCCGCGACATTGATCGGCGGGACGTCCTTCGATGGCGGCGTCGGCGCGGTCACCGGCACCATACTCGGCGTGCTGATCCTCGCCATCATCACCAATCTGCTCAACCTGCTCGGTGTGTCCCCCTTCGTCCAGATGCTGGCGATGGGCGTGATCATCGTCGTCGCCGTCGTCATCAGCGACATGCGCAACCGGCAGCGCTGAGCAGCCTGAATTTCGAAGGTCCAAGGAGGAGGAGACTCGAATGACCAAGATACTGACACTGAAAGACGCACTCGCCATGAACCGTCGCGGCCTGCTGAAGATGGGTCTCGGCGCTGCCGCCATGGGCACGCTGGGCGCACCCTTCGTCATCACCAGCGCGCGCGCCGAACAGCCGCTTGCCGGCAAGAAGATCGGCTTCTCGCAGTCCTACGCCACGGATGAGTGGCTGAAGGCGCAGCGGCAGGACCTGCTCGCGCAGGCCGAAAAGCACGGCTTCGAGGTGACGGTCACCGATGCGCGGGAAAACCCGGCACAGGAAATCCGCAACCTGGAAGACCTTGCAGTTCGCGGCGTCGATGCCGTCGTCATGATCACTTACTACGCCGAGGCCGTGCAGCCCGGCGTGCAGGCGCTCAACGATGCCGGCATCCCGATCATCGTCATGAGCTCTGCACTCGCCGGCGAAGGCCAGTTCGATGCGCATCTCGCCGCCGATACGCTCGGCACGTCCCGCTCGGCCGGCGAATATTACCTGAAGGCGCTGAACGGCAGCGGCAAGGTCGCGCAGATCGAAGGCAAGCCGGGTTCGCTCGTCAACCAGGCGCGCGGCAAGGGCTGGCGGGAGATTGTCGACGCGAACAGCGGCATCGAGGTCGTGGCGCAGGGTATCGCCAACTACAGCCGCACCGAGGCGCTGACGCTGATGCAGGATTTCCTGCAAGCCAACAAGGAAATCGACGCCGTCTACTGCCACAACGACAACATGGCCAAGGGCGCCCTACAGGCCATCGAGGAAGCCGGCCGCGGCAAGGAGATGTGGCTCACCGGCTATGACGCCATCACCGTGGAGACCTTCGAGATGATCGCGGCCGACCGCCTGTGCGGCTCGTTCCTCTACCCGACCTTCGGCGCCGAGGCGATCGAGGTCGCTGCCGCGATCCTTCAGCAGAAGGACGTGAAGAAGGAGATCGTCTTCGCTTCGCCCATGGTGACGAAGGAGAACCTCTCGCAGTTCTTCGATGCCGACAGGAAGGAACGCATCGTTCCTCCGGTCGACATGGCCGCCCTCGGCCTCTGATTTCTCCCAAGGCGCGGCGGGCGCGGCAATGGGGCCGCGCCCGCGCACGACACGACAATTGAGGATTTCGCAATGAGCGTTCGCCAAGAGATGCAGCCTGCCGGTGCAGCCAGCGCGGCCATCGCCGCCCCCCTCGTCTCGATCCGTGGGCTGACGAAGCAATATGGCGGCCATGTCGCCAACAGCAATATCGACCTCGACATCTTCCCGAACGAGGTGATGGCGCTCGTCGGCGACAATGGCGCCGGCAAGTCGACCTTCATCAAGATGATCTCCGGCGTCGTCACGCCGACCAACGGCACGATCGGTATCGCGGGCGAGCCGGTCGTCATGACCGCGCCTGCCATTGCCCGTGAAAAGGGCATCGAGACGCTGCATCAAAACCTGGCGCTGGTCGATGTCTTCACCCCGCAGGAAAACATCTTCATGGGCCGCGAGATCCAGCGCCGCGTCTTCGGCGCCATCCCCTCGCTCGACCATGCCGAGATGCGCCGCCAGACCGTCTCGCTGTTCGAGGAACTCGGCCTCAAGACGCCCGATCTCAACAAGATGGTGCGTGCGCTTTCGGGCGGCCAACGCCAGGCGATCGGCATCGCCCGCCTGCTGCTCGACCGCAACGTCAAGCTCATCATCATGGACGAGCCGATGGCCGCGCTCGGCGTGGAAGAATCTCGCCTCGTGCTGGAGCTCATCGAGCGGCTGCGCGACAAGGGCTATGCCGTCTTCATCATCAGCCACAATCTGGAGCACGTCTTCCAGATCGCCGATCGCATCGCCGTGCTGAAGACCGGCCGCATGGTGGGCGTCGTCCGCCGCGAGGACGTCGAACACGACGAAGTCGTGTCGATGATCGTCGGTGGACGGATGCCGCAGAGGCTGACGGCGCACTAGACCCCAAACAGCATCTCATCGCCCGGCGCCGCCGCAGCCTGCGGCGGCGCGGCGCCATTGCACAAACAGGACATGCACATGACTTCCCCGCTTCAGGGCATCAAGGTTCTCGACCTCACCCGCTTCATCGCCGGTCCGCATTGCGGCATGATCCTCGGCGACATGGGCGCCGACGTCGTCAAGGTCGAGAAGAAGGGGTCCGGCGACGACAGCCGCCACTTCCCGCCGTTCCAGGGCGGCGAGAGCCTCTACGGCATGGCGCTCAATCGCAACAAGCGCTCCATCACGCTGAATTTCCGCGATGCGCGCGCCCAGGAACTCCTGCGCGAGATGGTCGGCCACGCCGATATTCTCCTAGAAAACTTCCGTCCCGGCACGATGGAGCAGATGGGCTGCGGCTGGGAGGAGCTGAGCGCTATCAATCCGCGCCTCATCATGACGCGCCTCTCCGGCTTCGGGCAAGACGGCCCCTACGCCCTGCGCCCGGGTTTCGATGGGATTGCGCAGGCCATGAGCGGCCTGATGGGCCTGACGGGATCGCCGGACGGTCCGCCCTACCTCGCCGGCACGTTCTACATTGACTACATGACCGCCATGTACGGAGCCACTGCCACGCTCGGCGCGCTTAATGCCCGGCATCTGACCGGCAAGGGCCAGATGATCGACGTATCGCTGCTCGACAGCGCCGTCTCGCTCCTGACGACCGCCATTCCGACGCAGCTCAACAAGGGCGAGACACTGAACCGCACCGGAAACCGCGACCGCTATTCCTCGCCGGCGAACGTGTTCAAGACGGCATCTGGCGATTTCGTGCTCCTGCTGTCAGGCACCAACTCTCTCTTCCGCCGCCTCGCCGAAGCGATAGGCAAGCCGGAGCTTGCTGCCGACCAACGGTTCGCGACCGTCGATGTCCGTCTGCAGAACGCCGGAGCCATCGAGGAGATCCTACAGGAGTGGATGGATACCAGGGAAACGGACGCAATCTTGTCGATCATCGGCGATGCCGGTGTGCCTTGCACGAAGGTCGCGACCATCGATGAGGTCGTCGAAAATCCTCAGCTCCGCCACCGTAACCAGATTGTCGACATCGACCATCCGGTCGCCGGAAGGGTCTCGATGGCCGGCGTGACGATGAAGCTTTCCGACACCCCCCTAGAAATCCGCCGCCCCCCACCGACACTCGGCCAGCACACAACGGAAATCCTCTCCGACTGGCTTTTGCTGTCCGACATGGACATCGAGGCACTCATTGAGGCCAATGTCATTTAATCCTTGTACCCAACCGTAACCTTTTTAAGCTCTCGAACGGATCCGAACCCGCACCTTGGGCAAGGTCGCTTCGTTCAGCAACAGGTTTCCGCTCCACGTAAACGATCGCGATGCATACAGGCAGGGACTCTTGATGCAGCTTGCGTGGATTGTATCGCGTAAATAGCCCGTGCAAGTTCCGGATTCTGGACCATGCCGGCCGCCTCCCCCAGATCGAACCAGCCGCGCATTCGCTGCGCCCGCTCGGGCCAGTTCGTCAGCGTGCCGCGTACGCGCAGGCCGAACAACGTCACGTGGCAATGCTGTAGCAATCCGCTAGCCGCCTCCCTGACATAGCGATAGCGCGCCAGAGGGTGCGTCAGGATATCGCCGATCACGCCAGCCTCCACGAAAGCGTCCATCGCCGCCGAAAGATAGGGCGGCCTGTCTTTCCGGAGCGGTCCTTTCGGCACGATCCAGCGCCCGCGCCCCCGCGACGTCACGAGCAGCACACGCATGCCGCCAAGCCGGTCCTTCCTCCAGGGTATCACGCCATATTGCTGCAACCGGCCCTCGGCGGGCACGCCGACAGCCTGCTCCCTCACCGCGCCCATCATGGCCGTTCTCCCACAGGGCCGGCCCGGCGCACCGATCGGTCATTCCTGCGCGGGAGCGGCAAGTCGGCGTGGCCGGCACTCAACCGCTTGCACCACGGGCAGTGACGGGCTGCGCGCGGCAGGGGGCGGTTGCAGGAAATGCAGAACCGCATGGAAAGGGAATGTCTCATGGATACGCTCCATCTGCGCGGCGTAACGGCACCGCTGGAATGAACCGCGATCTTCAAAATTCCCGGAGCAGGCTATGTGCGGCGATCAAGAACTGGGAAAACGCCGCTCCGGGACGAAGCACGTGCTTCGCCGGCAAGCCTCGAGACCCTGATGAACGTTTCCATGCACATGCCAGCAATGTGGTGTCACCCGCGGGGCAAAGCAAGATGCGCCGATTTTTTCTTTTTTTTCAGTTATTTGACTTTCTCTTCCCGGTGGCCGATAGAGGCCCCATGAACACGCATCGCGCCGGTCACAGACCCAAGCCACGGCAGGGCCATGTCGACGGGTTGCCGCGCCTTTGAGCGGCCGCAACCCGGAAAGACTTTCGGCTCCGATGCGTTCCCCTGTCGAGAGCACGGTGATGCGCTTCATCAACCAAATCCGGCCATTTCCGGCCGTGCGGTTTCGGATGCGACGATGCTATCTTCGAGCAATCTGGCGAGGATCTTGCGCGGGCTTGAAGAGAAGGGGCTTATCCGGCGAGAGAGCGACCTTAAGGACGCCAAGGCTGTCCGTCTTTATCTGACGGATTTAGCTCACGCCAATCTGAAACTTTTGCGGAATTCATGGAGCAGAATGCTGGATGGCCTCATCGAGGATGAGGGGGCTATTGATCTGGTCAACGGTGTCCTGCGACGAGTGGACGAGGGATTGCTTGCTCGCCGCAAGGGTCAGACTTCGACCGACGGGAGATCAGAGGCATCGGTGGAAGGCTGAACTGATTTCCGCGTAGTCGATCTTGTCTGATATCAGGCTCGCGGAAGTTTAAAGGGTGATTACACATCACGCTCACGGACTTGAGGGCGTCTAGCATGCGCTCCTAACCGGAAACATGTGTTCGCCGTAGTGGTGAAGCCTGGTGTGATGCCGGCGGCACAACCAACGCACCTTCCAAGGCTCATCATATTGATCGTTATGGGCATCGACCGCTTCGATCCCACAGACCTTACATGTTTGCTTTTCCAGTGCGCCGGCCTGCACAGCGAGGTGATTTACCTGGATTCGAGCGACGCCAATTGGCCTGGCGCGTATCCGTCTTCACCATCCCTTCAATCCACCTTTATAATCCAGCGTCCGTCTCTCCGATCTCGTCGCTACCGATCTTCGCTACGCCGCCGTAGGTAAGGGTGAGACCTTGATGTCACGCTCGTGTGCCCTCACCTGCGCGAGGTCATAGGCCCCCTGCATCCGCATGATCGTTTCCGCTCGCAATCCGAAGGCTTTCTCGAAACGGATCGCCATTTCCGCCGACAGCGCGGTATGGCCGTTCAGAACATTGCTCAGGTTCTGTCGGGAAACGCCGAGATGCTCGGCGAGCGCCTTCACATTGACGCCACGCGGCTCCACGATCTGACGCTTGAGCCAAGGGCCGGGATGAACGTGGATCGAAGGATGAATCTTAATAGCCATTAGTGATAATCCTCCAAATCAAGATCAGCGATTGTGGCATCATCAGCCAGAGTGAATGTTAGCCGCCAGTTCTTCGTAACTGTCATGGCATAAACGCCCCCGCGATCTCCGGTAAGAGCGTGGAAACCGAAGTTCGGCGGAATGCCAAGCTCGTCGACGCTGGAGGCCGAGACAATAAATGCGATCATGTCGATAACACGATCGGCCTCGATGACACCCTTCACACGGCCCTTCTCGACGAGGCTTCGCAGGGCCTTATGCCTGATGCTCTCGATTTCCATGTGTCGCGTTATAGACGACACGCAAGGCTCGTGTCAATTGATAATTGACACACGGCACAATCGCCATCCCTCAGGGCGAGCACATGGCTGATGAAGATGATCGAACCGCCGTCGGCCTTAAGCTGCTCGACGAGGGCGAAGAAATACTGCTTTTCCTCCGGCGTTAGCGTCGCGGTCGGCTCGTCGAGGATGAATATCCCGGCGTTGTGCTGGACCGCGCAGGCGATCTCGACCATCTGCTTCTTGGCGGCGCCGAGCAAGGAGACGAGCGCCGTCGGCTCGACATGGACGCTCAGAAGAGGCCCTGGCGATTGCTGACCGCATCTCGATCCTGCGCGACGGCGAGTTGGGCGTCACTGACGAGACAAGGAATTTCACCCACGGTCGGATCGTGCAGGCCAAGGTTGGCCGCCAGTTGAAGAACGAACTCTACGGCAAGGTAAACAGGCGCGTCGCCCGGCCTGCCGACAGGAAGGTGCTGGCGCTGGAGAGCCACCGGCATGTTCGGCTTGGTCGCCTGCCGCAAGGAAGGGATTAAGATTGCCGCCGGGTGCTGAAGCGCGGCCTCTTCCATGGAGGCCGGATCAAGCTCAATGGCGAGACCGTGCGCTTCGACGTGCCGCGTAGCGCCATCAACAACCGCATCGCCTATATCACCGGAGACCGCGAGCTCGACGACCTGTTCGACACGATGGGGATTGCCCAGAACATCTTCTACGGCAAGCTGGTGAAACGCGGCGAGGTTGTTTCTACCCTCCACCTAGGACAATGAAAGAAGCACCCTCTCGGCTCAAACTCCACGACGGAGCATCCTCCTCCTTGTCGGACTAGGAAGGGTACTGCGTCATGGCTCGGCAGATCGCGCTTTGCGTTGTGATCGGGGTAATTGCCTACGCTTTCTTTTGGATGGCGTGGCAGTGGCTTTGAGAAGCCGGTCCTAAGCCCTGCCCTGGTTTCGGGCAGGCGGGACAGCAGCGCCTTCGGAGTTCGGCGAGGGGATGCGGTTGGCGGTCAGATCAGCAAGATAAGGCTTTTGTTGCTCGATAACGAACATCGACTGGCGGCGGCCCTCAGCCCTGTAGATTGGAGGCGGCCAATGTGGAGACGATGCTCCCGCCCTGCTCTTCAGAACTTTACCCGTACCTGCCAGTGCTCTCCCTTTCCGGCAGAAGGAATCGCAAGTCCTCGCCGGTCGGGCTCTGGAACACACGCAGGCCGAATTCCGGGAGGATCGCTAGCAGATGATCGAAGATGTCTGACTGGATGCGCTCGTAGGCAGCCCAGACCGTCGTGTCGGTGAAGCAGTAGATTTCCAGCGGCAGCCCTTCGGGATGCGGCGGAAGCTGGCGCACCATGATCGTCATGCCCCGGTGGACGCCCGGATGATTGCACAGGTAGTCCTCTACGTAGGCGCGGAACGTGCCGATATTGGTAACGCGGCGGGTGTTGGCGGGAATGCGGCCGCGCTCGCCGAGCCTGCCGTTCCATTCGGCGATCTCTTCCCGCTTGCTCTTGAGATAGCCCCCCAGGCGGTCGAGGCTCGAAAGCCTTTCGGTCTCCTCGCCGTCGAGGAAACGGACGCTGGTCTGATCGAGAAGGAGCGCGCGCTTGATGCGCCGGCCGCCCGATTCCTGCATGCCTCGCCAGTTCTTCACCGGCTCGGTCACGAGCTTGCGGATCGGGATGGAGGTCACGGTCTTGTCGAAATTCTGCACCTTGACGGTGTGAAGGGCGATCTCGACGATATCACCGTCGGCATTCTGGCCGGGCATCTCGATCCAGTCACCGACGCGCACCATATCGGTGGACGAAATCTGGATGCCCGCCACCAGCGACAGCAACGTATCCTGGAAGACCAGAATGAGGACGGCGGCCATCGCGCCAAGGCCGGACAGCAGGATCAGCGGCGAGCGGTCGATCAGCGTCGCAATCATGAGGAGCGCGGCGATGACGTAGACCGCGATCTTGACGACCTGAATATAGCCCTTGATGGGCTTAAGCCGCGCCTCGGGCCGGCGATGATAGATGGTGTCGACGATGTTAAGGGCCGCGCTGACGGCCATGGCGGCCGTCAGGATCATGAAGGCGCTGGAGACGTTGCGGACGACGACGACGACGAAAGCCGGCAGGCCAGGCACGAGTGCTATGCCCGTCGACACCACTAGGGCAGGCATGATGTTTGCCAGCCTCTCGACAAGGCCGTGCCGACGCAGGTCCGGGTCCCGGCCGTAAGCGGTCAAGGACAGCGCACGGTTGAGCACGCGCACCAGCAGCGCCTTAACGACAAAATTGGCGAACAGCGCCATGAAGGCGAGCAGCAAGAGTGCCACTGCAATCGTGAGAACCGGATGTATATCGGTAAAATTCCAGATCATCGTTTATCCTGAAAATCTCGCGGCTCACCGCGCGCGGGAGCGTTGTCCCTTACGGCGCGGCGAGCGGCTGCGCGCCGGTCTCGCGTTCGGGGCTTTTCTCGAAGGGGCCGGAGCCAAGCCCGGTCAGCAGCCAGGACGGGCTGACGGCGAGGATGCCGGCCATCATGACCAGCCGGTTGGCGCGCGGAACGTCGCGGTCGCGCTCCCACGCATTCCAGCTTGCCGAAAGAACGCCGAGTCGGCGGGCGGCATCGGCGGCGGAAAGCCCGCAGGCCTCGCGGGCGGTCGAGATGCGGCCGCCGAGTGTATCGTCGCAATGGGGTGTCGTATCGCTGCAAAGCATCGTTCAGTCTCCAATTCATCGGAATCGAGAAAAGCGCAAACGGCCCGGCCGGGAAGAACCGTTCACGGTGATTGTCGTGGGCCCCTGCCCTATGGCTGCCCGTTGTAGCGGGCCAGCGCCCGGATGACTTGTCGCGCCCTGACGCGCCCGATCTGGCTGCCTGCGTCATCGAGGACGCCCACCCATTCATGCCGGTCGAAACAGGGCAGCACGTCCTCGCAGCGCGCATCGGCCGGCATCGCCACCTCGCAAGGCTCGAATATACCCTTCTCCATGATGGTACGGATATGGATCGCCCGCGCCTTGTTCACATCGCGGACGAACTCCTCGATATGGGCATTGGCCGGGTTGAGCACGATCTCCTCCGGCTTGCCTACCTGTTGGACGGCGCCATCCTTGAGCACGGCAATCCGGTTGCCGATCTTCAGCGCTTCGTCGAAATCGTGGGTGATGAACAAGATGGTCTTGTTCAGCGAGGATTGCAGATCGAGAAGCTGCTCCTGCATGCCCGAGCGGATCAGCGGGTCGAGCGCGGAGAAGGCCTCGTCCATCAAGAGGATGTCGGTGTCCATCGCCAGCGCGCGGGCAAGACCGACACGCTGCTGCTGGCCGCCGGAAAGCTGGCGCGGCCGCGATTTCTCGTAGCCGGAAAGGCCGACGATCCCGATCCAGTGCGCGGCCTTCTCCAGCCGTTCGGCCCTGTTCACGCCACGCGTTTCCAGGCCGTAGGCGACGTTGTCGATGACGGAGCGATGCGGCAGCAGCCCGAACTTCTGGAACACCATGGCGATGCGGTTGCGCCGGAAATCGCCGAGCTGTGCCATCGTCATGTCGAGCACCTTCTCGCCATTGACGACGATCTCGCCCGCCGTTGGCTCGATCAGCCGGTTGACGTGGCGGATCAGCGTCGACTTGCCGGACCCCGAAAGCCCCATGACGACATAGATCTGCCCCCGCTCGATATCGAGCGAGACATTGTCGAGGCCAACCACATGCCCGGTCTTAGCCTGTACGTCGGCCTTGGACTTCCCCTGCCGCAGCAGCGCCAGCGCCGCCTGCGGATCGGGGCCGAAGATCTTGGTGACGCCCCGCATGACGATGGAAAGATCATCTGGACCGGCAGAGAGCGCGGAATTGGGAAGCTGGATATGGTCTGTCATCAGCGGACCTCCCCGACACCGATCCGCTCCTGCAGGCGGCGGCCATAGGCTTGGGTGATGCGATCGAAGACGATGGCAAGCGCGACGATGCCGAGGCCTGCGAACAGCCCGCGGCTGACCTCCAGCCGGCCGATGCCCTGGAGCACCTGGTAGCCAAGTCCGCCAGCGCCGATCATCGAGGCAATGACGACCATGGCGAGCGCCATCATCGTCGTCTGGTTGATGCCGGCAAGGATGGTGGGCAGCGCGAGCGGGATCTGCACCCCGAACAGACGTTGCGTCGATGAGGTGCCGAAGGCGCGGCTCGCCTCCATCACCGCCGGGTCCACGTTGCGCAGGCCGAGATCCGTCAGCCGTATCAGGGGCGGCGAGGCATATACGATGGTCGCAAGCAGCGCCGGTATCTTGCCCGGCCCGAAGATCATCACCGTCGGAATGAGGTAGACGAAGCTCGGCAGGGTCTGCATGAGGTCGAGCACGGGCGTCACCATCTGGCGCGCACGCTCGGAGCGGGACATCCCCACACCGACGGGAATGGAGACGACGATCGCCGTCAAGGTCGCTGCGATCATCAGCGCCGTGGTTATCATCGCGTCGCGCCACAGCTGCATCAGGCCGAGAAAGACCAGCCCCAGGAAGACGACCAGCGGCAGCCGCCAGTTGCGCGTCGCCAAGAAGGCGAGGCCGACGAAGAAGCCGATGAACAGCCACCACGGCGTTGCGATGAGCAACCGCTCGATCCAATTCAGCAGCACCAGTAGCGGATGGGCCGCGGCCTCGAGTTCCCCACCCCAGTTGCGCACAACCCAGCCTAACCCGTCGTCCACAGCGCGCCGAAGCGGCCGCGTGTCGATCAGTTCCGGAAACATCCGTCCCCCTTACGATATGCAATTGGAAAGCCTGCCGGAAGAAAATGCGACCGGGCGGACGGCCCGGTCGCATGCAGGCATGGAAATAGCCGCAGCGGCATCAATCCAGGAAGGCCCGCACCTTCCCGGCAACCGCGTCCGGAACCCACTTCGTCCACACGTCCTGCTCGGTCTTGAGGAAGTTGCGGGCCGTCTCGGCTGCGTCCGCCTTGTTCTCGTCGCCATAGACGAGAAGCGAACTGATCTGGGCATTGCTCAATCCGGCCTTGGCCAGGTAGGCGGCGACGGCCGGCGCTTCCTTCGGCAGCCAGGAGGCCGCGCCGATGATCGCCGGGGAAGACGGATAGGCGGTGACGCCGGGTGGATCGGTGCAATCGGTGTCCGTGTTGCAGGCGTAGACGTCCGGCTTCGCCGGCCCGAGATCGAGCTGAACCGCATCGTATTTACCGAGGATCGAGGTCGGCCCCCAGTAGTAGAACAGGATCGGCTCCTCACGGGTGAAGGCGCGCGCGATCGAGGCGTCGAGCGCACCGCCGGATCCCGGCGAAAACAGGTTCCACCCCTTGCCGGACATGCCGAAGGCTTCATAAAGCGCCGACGTCGACAGCTCGCACGCCCAGCCGGGAGGGCAGGAATACAGCCGCCCCTTGTCGCCGCTCTCCGGGTCCGGGAAAAGATCGGGCCGGGCGATCACCGCTTCGGCGCTCGTCAGTTCGGGATGTTTCTCCTGCACGTAGCGCGGGATGAACCAGCCCTCGACCGTACCGTCGGTGATGGCATCGCCGAGCTTGACGACAATGCCGTCCGCGATGCCTTTCTCCCAGGCCTCCTCGACCGTGCTGGTCCACAGTTCCGGCGCGATTGCGGGCGCGCCGCGCGAAATCATCGAGGCGGAGGTCGGAACGGTGTCGCCCGTCACGATCTCCACCGAGCAGCCGTAGCCGTGCTCCAGGATGATCGCATGGATATGCGCAAGCGCCGCCGCCGATGGCCAGGTCATTTCCGCGATGTCGATCTTCCTCTCGGTCCCGCAAGCGGCAGCGTCCTGCGCATTCGCCATACCGGGCAAGGTGGAAATCATGCCGACGGAAAGAAAGGAAACCCCCATAAGGGTGGCGATAGCACCCGATTTTTCAAGCATATTCAGCCCCATGCACAATTAAATACGCACAAAAGCTAACATTCACATAATATTATGTCAAATCAATGATATACATACAGACAGAACTTAAATTTATCCTCATTTTCCATTTATATCCAAGGAATATTATTTCAATAAATAGTTTTACGCAGTCGAATATAATTCAACAGCGTGAAATTTTTCCCGCAAAAATATCTTTAAAATGAGAAAAAAATTCTTTCTACAAGATTGCATGCCGTTGCCGCCGTGCCGACGAATTCCTACAGCTCTAAAAATTCAGAACGAAGAGAACTTCCGAATAAATTTAGGAAACTAAAGATAAAAATAACAAAATCTCTATAGTTCACAGTAATAAAATAATTTATTTTTTAGTATAAAATAACGGCTCATGCACAACGCAGCATTTATGCTTTATCCAGCAAGAATTCATCATAGGAAACATTCCCACTCATCCCGCTCATAGATGGCTTTCGGCCCCCAGCCCCTCCATTGCCTGCCCTACTCGCACAGGCGGCAGATCTCACCGCGTGCATAGGTGCCAGCGACCTGTTGCCAAATGGGTCTTAACGTGAAGGATCCAGAAAGCGCATCGCCTTGCTCAGGCTATCGGCCATGACGGTGATACCGAAACGGCGGGCCAATGTCGCGAAGGTTTTCGGCGATGCCAGAATCCGGGAAATAAGGACGTTTGTCGGCTCTGCGATATACGCACGCCTGAAGGGCTGTCTATCGGGGTCGCCCAGGAACTGGCTTGAGCATTTTGGTCACCCGCGCCGGCCATGGAGTTGGTCAAGCAGCAGGTTCCGAGCGGGCCAGGAAGGAAGCACCATAGAGTGGTACGTTCCGATCTTCGGAAACGAAATGCGCACCCTCGGCGAGCGCCTGCGCCATGAGGAGATGATCGAACGGATCGCGATGGTGAATCGCGAGTCCGGCCAGCGCAATCAAATGGGCATCGGTGATGTCCAGGCGCTGAAAGCCTTCGCCCGGGAGGATGCCAAGAATTTCCGAGATATCCGCATCGAGCTTGCCGATGCGCAGCTTCACGGTGATCTCCCGTAGGGAAACCGCGCTGACAAGAACGTCGTTTGCGGGGTCGCCGATAAGGCTGCGTGAACGCCCGCCCAGTTTCTCGTCGTCATTCAACCACCACAGAAGCGTGTGGGTATCGAGCAGAAGTCTCACGCCCCCTCTTCCATCACCTTCAGGACGTCCGCAGGCAGAGCGTCGAAATCATCGGCAAGCTTGATCTTGCCGCGCAAGGCACCCGGCTTGCGGATTGCGACGTCGGATGAGGGCGGGCCGATCTCGGCAACGATCTTGTGGTGGGACGTCAGGACGAAGCGCTGCCCGTCCTCGACCTGCCGCAGGAAGGATGTCGGGTTGCCGCGAAACTCCCGCACACCGACACGGCGTGGAGACGATGTGTTTTGTCGAGGTCCAGCCATTGCGTCGCTCCATTTCCGAGGAAATGCGTACACATTCCTTCGGAAATGCAAGGGCTGAGCATCGAGCCACATGAAGGAAAACGGCGCTCACGCGCCGTCTCCTTTCAGTTCCCAGACCCTGATGCCGAAGCGGCGGGCCTTGTCGCGAAGGTTTTCGGTGATGCCGGAGCCCGGGAAGATGATGACGCCTGCCGGCATCACGGAGAGCATCTCGTCGTTGCGGCGGAACGGGGCGGCCTTCGCGTGCTTCGACCAATTCGGCTTGAAGGTGACCTGCGTCACGCCGCGGGATTCGGCCCAGCACGCTGCAATGCGTTCAGCGCCCTTCGGCGAGCCGCCGTGTAGCAGCACCATGTCGGCGTGCCTAGCGAGCGCCTTGTCGAGCGCGGCCCAGATCCGCTCGTGATCGTTGTAGTCCAGGCCGCCTGCGAAGGCGATCTTGGTGCCGGCCGGGATCAGAACCTCGGTCTCGACGCGCCGGCGGGCGGAAAGGAAGTCTCTGCTATCGATCACCGCCGCGGTCATGTTGGCGTGATTGACCTTCGAGCCGGTGCGCGGCCGCCATGCCGAGCCGGTCTGCGCCTCGAAGAGGTCGCCGGCGAAATCGCGCATGAACTCGAAGGCGTTGCGACGCTCGAGGAGCGAGATGCCCTCCATGACATGGCGTTCGAGCTCGACGCTCTTCACCTCCGAGCCGTCCTGCTCGCGCTGTCCGTTTCGCTGGGCGTCCTCGTTGCGCTGCAGCTCGCGCTGGATGCGCTCGCCGGCGCGGTGGAAGAGATTGACGGTCGACCAGAGCATGTCTTCGAGATCGGGTTCCAGGCGCGTGTCGCCGAGCATCTCGAACATGGCGTCGAACATCGCGGTCAGCGCGGACTGGACGACCGACTCCGCCGGCAGGGGGCGCGGATCCGGCTCGTCCTGGAAGGGACGATAACCGAAGACCTGCATTTCGTAGATGATGCGGTCGGTCGGGGACGATGCGTGGCGGGGCTCGACAGCGGCGTCGATGGGAAGCAGGACGTTCATGATGGTCTCCATCGGTTGGGGCCGCGCCTCTCGCGGCCTGACGGCGGTCCCTTCCATCCGGCGGGCGGGCCGGAACCGCGGCGCTTGCGCCGCGGCCCAGCGCAGCGCCGGGCCGCCGGGGACAGGTTTTTTGCTCCGCGAGGAGCGCCGGCGGAGCCGGCGCGGGGAAAAAACTTGGGGCCCCGGCGGTTGGAGGCCTGAACGCCTGATGGTAAGGGTCGCCTCTCGGCAGGCCCGCGGGCGCGGTCCTCCGTGCGGCGAGCGATATGCCCTGCCCTCTCCTTCGCCGCTCCCACCCCGCTGCATCCCTCATCACGGCCTCATCACGACGGCAGAAAGACGGTTGCGTCTTCCCGGGCGAGCTGTGCTCTCAGACTGGCGATGAGCCGGCTCGGGTCCAGCCGCAGATCGTCATTGAAGTCGCCAAGTTCCGGGGCGAGCACCAGCGGCAGGATCCCGCAGGCGCGCGCCCGGCACTTCAATCGCTCGATGCCGTTCCGGCCGGCGGCATCCGCGCCCGCGGCGATGTAGAGACGCACGCAACCGGAAGGCAGCTCGAAGGTGGCGAGGTGCTTGGCAGTCAGCGCCGAGACCATTGGCATGGCGGCCATGACGTGCGCCGCTCGTCTTGAGCGCCGCACTCGGCTCGATCGGTATTGCGGCGTTTGTCGCGGTGGCGATGGCGACGAAGCGGAGCCTCGTCGCCGCGCCGAGCCCGTCAAATTGACCGCAACGATACACGCTTCTCAAGCTCGGCCGCCTGTTCCTTGCGCTCGCTGTAGCGGTCGGTGAGGTTGGGGGGAAGCATCGCGCGTCAGGACGGTGAACTTCACCAGTTCCTCGCAGACGTCCACCACCCGGTCGTAATAGGACGAGGGCTTCATCCGGCCGTCGGCGTCGAATTCCTGATAGGCCTTGGCGACGGAGGACTGGTTGGGGATGGTGATCATCCGCATCCAGCGACCGAGGATCCGCATCTGGTTGACGGCATTGAAGGACTGGCTGCCGCCCGAGACCTCCATCACGGCGAGGGTCTTTCCCTGGGTCGGCCGAACCGATCCGACCGAGAGCGGTATCCAGTCGATCTGCGACTTCATGATGCCGGTCATCGCGCCGTGGCGTTCCGGGCTCACCCAGACCTGGCCTTCCGACCATTGGGAAAGCTCGCGCAGTTCCTGCACCTTCGGGTGACTCACTGGCGCCTCGTCAGGGAGCGGCAGACCCCTCGGGTCAAAGACACGAACTTCGCATCCGAGCCGCTCGAGCAGCCGGCGGGCCTCGAATGCGAGCAAGCGGCTATACGAGATCTCGCGCAGCGAGCCGTACAAGATCAGGATACGGGGCTTGTGCGTCGAGAACGAAGGGCGCAGGGCATCGACGTCGGTCGTGCGCAGGTGCTGATCCTGCAAAGCGGGGAACGTGTCAGGCAATGCGCTTTCCTTCCTGGTCGAGAACCTCTTCGCCGTCCTCCTTGAAGAACGGCCCCTTGAAGGTGTCGGGCAGGATGTCGAGCACGGCCTCGGACGGGCGGGCCAGCCTCGTGCCGAGCGGGGTCACGACGAAGGGGCGGTTGATGAGGATCGGTGTCGCGACCATCGCATCGAGCAACTGCTCGTCGGTCAGGTCCGGGTTGTCGAGACCGAGATCTACATAGGGCGTGCCCTTCTCGCGGATGGCTTCCCGGACCGTCAGGCCAGCATCTGCGATCATCGCTACTAGCTGCTCGCGCGTCGGCGGCTCCTGGAGATATTCGACAACGGTCGGTTCGATCCCGGCCGCGCGGATCAGCGCCAGCGTGTTGCGCGACGTTCCGCAGGCGGGGTTGTGGTAGATGGTCGCGTCCATGGTCAGTGCCTTTCGGTGACGGTAGTTCGGGAAACGGCGGGAGCAGCCTCGTACCAATCCTTCGAGCGGTTCACGATCCAGACAACCGAGAGCATCACCGGAACCTCGATCAGCACACCAACGACGGTGGCAAGTGCCGCGCCGGACTGGAAGCCGAACAGGCTGATGGTGGCGGCGACCGCGAGTTCGAAGAAGTTGCTGGCGCCGATCAGAGCCGATGGGCCGGCAACGCAATGCCGCTCGCCGGTCATCCGGTTGAGCAGATAGGCGAGCCCGGAGTTGAAATAGACCTGGATCAGGATCGGCACGGCGAGCAAGCCGATGACGGAGGGCTGGGCGATGATCTGCTCGCCCTGGAAGGCGAAGAGAAGAACCAGCGTCGCGAGCAGCGCCATCAGCGAGACCGGTTGCAACGTCGCAAGCATTCCATCCAGCGCCCGCGTCGTTCCGTCGGCCGCAAGCCGATGGCGGATGACCTGTGCCATGATGACGGGCACGACGATATAGAGGGCAACCGACAGGACAAGCGTGTCCCACGGCACGGTGATGGCGGAGAGGCCGAGCAGCAGGCCGACGATCGGCGCGAAGGCGACGACCATGATCGCGTCGTTCAGCGCGACCTGTGACAGCGTGAACAACGGCTCGCCGCGCGTCAGGTTGCTCCAGACGAACACCATGGCCGTGCAGGGTGCAGCGGCCAGGATAATCAGGCCGGCGATATAGGAGTCGATCTGATCGGCCGGCAGATAGGGGCGCAGCAGCCAGCCGATGAACAGCCAGCCGAGCAGCGCCATGGAAAACGGCTTGACGGCCCAGTTGATGATCAGCGTGACGCCGATACCGCGCCAATAGGTGCCGACCTGCGCCAGCGACCGGAAATCGATCTTGAGCAGCATCGGAATGATCATCAGCCAGATCAGGATCGCGACGGGAATGTTCACCTTGGCGACCTCAGCCGCGCCGATGCTCTGGAAGAGACCGGGCATGAAATGGCCAAGGGCCACGCCGACAATGATGCAGAGGAAGACCCAGATGGTGAGATAGCGTTCGAACGTGGACATCAGGCGGACTTTCCTTCGAGGCTGGTCGTGCCCTCCATCGCACCGATCTGGCGAAGCCTGGTCTCGATCGCCATTCGTTCGATCGAGGCGAGCGGGAGATTGATGAAGGCCATGATCCTGTTCTTGAGGAAACGGGCGGCCTGGGCGAAGGCGCGCTGAATCTTGGCGTCCGATCCGACGACGGCGGCCGGATTCTCGACGCCCCAATGGGCCGTCGTCGGATGGCCGATCCAGACCGGGCAGGCTTCGCCGGCGGCGCTATCGCAGACGGTGAAGATGAAGTCCATCTGCGGGGCATCGGGTTCGGCGAACGTGTCCCAGCTCTTCGACAAGAAGCCCGTCGAGGGATAGCCGAGCGCCTCCAATTCCGTCAGGGCGTGCGGATTGACCTCCCCCTTCGGCTGGCTGCCGGCGGAATAGGCTTTGAACCGTCCGCCGCCTTCCTTGTCGAGGACGGATTCGGCGAGAATAGAACGAGCGGAATTGCCCGTGCAGAGGAACAGCACGTTGTCGGTCTTGTCGGTCATGGTCGTGGTCCGCGGTTAGGTCGGCGGCTTGATAAGCTTCATGATGGTCGCTGACGATGGGCAGATGGAGGAAAGCTGGCGCGTCGCCAGCACCGCTGCGGGTACGCTATCGCGCTGGACTTCGGAAAATCCGATGCGCGCAAAGAAGGGCGCCGCGCTCGTCGTCGCGAGGAAGACGGCGCCGCCAGGGGCGAGACTCGCCACCGTCCCCTCGACCATGGCTTTGCCGAGACCGGATCCGCGCCGATCCGGATGCACGACGACCGAGCGGAGGAGGTAGTCGCCATCGCAGCGCTCGAGACCGGAGAAGCCAACGATCTGGCCTTCGGCTGACAGCGCCTTGAAGAAGGTCCGGCCGCCATCCTCGATGTCGTCTATGGGCAGATGGGCGTCGGTCAAAGCCGCCTTGAGGCCGGCATCGCTGCCTGTGATCTGCTCCAGCCTGATGATGCTCATGACACCTTCGCCTCGGGGCTGCAGCAGGGTGCCAACTCGGCGATCAGCGGGGCGCAAAGTTCCGTCGATCCGCCGCAGCAGTCCTTCAGCAGGAACAGCGTCAGCTCACGCAGGCCGTTGAGGGCGGCGCGGTAAATGATCGATCGGCTCTGCCGTTCGCTCGTGACCAGTCCCGCCCGCGACAGCGTCGCGAGATGGGCCGACATCGTGTTCTGCGGCACGTCGATGAGGCGGGCCAGTTCGCCGGCCGGGATGCCATCAGGCTCGTGCCGAACGAGAAGCCGGAAGGTCTCCAGCCGCGTGGTCTGGGCCAGGGCACCGAGCGCCGCGATTGCCGTATTATTATCCATATATCCAGAATAAAGGATACATAGCCGCTGTCAAGACAGCGGGCCGGTCACTTTTTGCTGGCCGCTCCGATGCGCATAAACCGCCTCCTGTCCGTCGGGATGATTTGGTATTGGAGGTTGGCTCGTAGCTTGGCGAGGCCGGAGGCCTGCAGGTCTTCGTTGAAGTCGCCCATGCGCGGCGACAGGGCGAGCGCCTCGATACCTGCGGCTTCGGCGCGTTCGGACAATGCTGCAAAGGCCATGTCGCCCGCGGCGTCGGCGTCGCGGGCGATGTAGAGCCTGCGCAGCGCGGGCGGAAACAGAAGGGCGGCAAGGTGGCTGGCCGACAGCGCGGCCGCCATCGGCATGGCAGGCAATGCGCACCGCAACGACAGCATCGTCTCGATGCCTTCTCCGACAGCGAGAACATCCTCGACCACCCCAAAGCGGACGGCATGACCGAGAAGACCACCCATCGCCTTCCTCTGGATATCGAGCGGCGCCTTGCCTGAGCCGTCCGGGGCGAGCCAGGTCCGATGCACGCCGGTGATGGCGCCGGAAAGATCGGTGACGGCGGCGATCATCGCCGGCCAGGTCTCGGTCGGGGAATGCTCATCGGGCTTGTAGAAGCATCGGGGATGGAAACGCAGTGATCCGGTTCCAGCAAGCATGGTGATGGCGCGGTGGCCTAAATAGGCCTCGACCAGCGTTCCAGGGATCGGCTGCGACATGGCGAAGAGCCGCCGCGAGGCCTTCGGCGACCCGGCAGAGGCAGGCGAACGAGAGGATTTCAGGGTGCCGTGCGGCTCGTCGCGCGGCAGGCTCAGAAAGCGCCGCGCCTCATCGGCGACATCGCGAAAGTCGATGAACCCGCAGCTCTCCCGGATGACATCGAGAAGGTCGCCATACTCGCTCGAGGCGGCGTCGGTCCAATGCCCCTGAGCGCCGGGGCCGGATTCCGGTCCACTCAGCCGGACGAACATCGATCGGCCGGGCGTGTTGCGAGCGTCGCCCACCGTCCAGTAGCGGCCCCGACGCCGGCCGTTGGACAGATAATGGCGGCAGACCGCCTCGGCGTCGCGAGCCAAACGGCGTGCCAGTTCGGAAGCATCGCGGGGCATCACGAAATCCCCCGCGTGCTGACATTCTGTTGCGTGGAAACCGTCGACCGTCTGCAGGGCAGCGCCTGATCGCCGAACCGTAACGTAACCCGCGCCGCACCATATTCGGTCCACCGGCCGGCGCGTGGACCGGACAGATGAACGTAGAGCGACTTGCCCTTGCTGTTGGCGGTGTCGCCGACGATCCAGTAATTGCCGGCCCTGCGGCCGGCGGAGAAATAGTGCCGGCAGACCGCCTCGGCATCGCGCGCAAGACGGTTCGCCAGTTCGGAGGCCGATAGCATGGCGATCCTCCTTCAATTCCGGCTGACGACATCGAGCAACCGATGACGCTGCATCAGGCGCGAAAGGATTGCAGCGCCTTCCTCGGTGACCGGAATGAAGAAGCGCAGCTTCCATGCGATCATCTCCGAAAACAGGCCGATCGCGCGCAGCCAGTCGCGCATCCCGTCCGTGAAGCCGGTCAATTCGACGCGGTTGTCGTTCATGACCCGGACGCGGCGCACCGTCATCTCACCGGCAAGGCTGATGATTGAGGAGCCATCGACCACCGACCGCCAAGCCTGCTCCGGGTCGAGCACCTCGCTCCGGTCGATCCCGAAATTGTTGCACAGCCGGGAGAGGCCGGCCGGGGCGATCACGCGGCCGACGATGCGCTCGCCATCGTCGGTCTGCAGGCGGTAGACCCGGCAATAATCCTGCGGCAGCAGTTTCCAGATCGGCAGTAGCAGGCCCGAGACGACATGCAAGGTCGAGGTCGAGAATTCCGGCACCTTGGCGACCTCGGCATTCCAGGCGGCGGCGAACACCTGTTCGTCCGCCTCCTCCCAGTTCGTCTCTTCGAGATGACGGATCTCGAAGCGCAGTTCGTCCATCGGCCGGATCAGCGCGACGCGCGGCTGGAGCGAGCCGTCGTCGAGCATGATGGAGCGTGTCGGGGCCATAACCGCGGCGCGATCGGACTTTGCGTTGATCATCAACTTCGCGCGCGGATCCCGCGCCACCAGACGAAGGGCATCCTCAAGGAGCATCGGCCGGTTGCGGTCCAGGCGCTCGATGGTCAGAAGGTGCGACTGCGCGCCCGTGACCGGATGAGTGTAGACCAGCTTGCGATCCTTCAGCGTCATGCGATCGGCCGTCAGCGTCTCCAGGCCCTTGTCGTAGACGCCGGCGGCGATGGCACCCTCGATGCGGGCCGCCAGCAGTTCCTCGAAGGACTCGAAGAGGACATTTTGCATGGCAATGGTCAGCGCCAGCATGCGATTGAGGAAGGTGTGGATCGGCGGCAATTCATCCCTCAACCCACCATCCTCGTCGCAGAGTGAGAGGCCCGTGATCGTCTCGAAGGTTTCCAGCGAGCAGCCGGTGACCGCACCGCTATGGACGCGCTTGTAGAATTGCCTGAGCGCATCGCGGGCGTATTGGGATTCGAGATTGTCCTCGCTGCGGAACATGCCCTGCCCGCCGGTCTGGCGCTGGCCACGGGTGATCGCGCCGAGCGTGTCGAGCCGCCGGGCGATAGTCGAGAGAAACCGCCGCTCGGCCTTCACATCGGTCGCGACCATCCGGAAGCGCGGCGGCTGGGCCTGGTTGGTGCGATGGCTGCGCCCGAGGCCCTGGATCGCGACATCGGCGCGCCAGCCGGCTTCGAGCAGGTTGTGCAGGCGCTGGCGCTGGTTCTTCGCGCCAAGATCGGCATGGTAGGAGCGCCCGGTTCCACCGGCTTCCGAGAAGACGAGGATCGGCTTCCGGTCATCCATGAAGGCGCGCGTCTCGTCGAGATTGGCGCTGCCCGGCCGGCTCTCGACGGCAAAGCGTGCAAAGGCGCCGTCACCATCCCGGCGAACGATGCGACGGGAGCGCCCGGTGATCTCGGCAACCTTTTGCGTCCCGAAGTGCTGGACGATCTGGTCGAGCGCGGTCGGGATCGCCGGCAGGCTACCGAGCTTTTCCAGCAATTCGTCACGGCGGGCGACGGCCTCGCGGCACAAGACCGGATTGCCGTCGCCGTCATAGGCAGGTCGGGAAAGCAGATTGCCCTCGTCGTCCGAATATTCCTCGAAGAGCGCTGTCGGGAACGAGTTCATCAGGTACTCCGCGACGATCTCGCGCGGGGTCACGTCCACCTGAATGTCGTTCCATTCCTCTGTCGGGATTTCGGCGAGCCGCCGTTCAGTTATCGATTGTCCCGTCGAGATGAGCTGGACAATGGCGGCATGACCGTCCGCCACGTCCTGGTTGATCGTGCTGATCAGCGTCGGCGTCTTCATGCTCGTCAAAAGATGATTGAAGAAACGCTGCTTCGTGCTCTCGAAGGCGGAGCGCGCCGCGGCTTTGGCGTTTTTGTTGAGCGTGCCGGTCGCCGAGGTGATGCTGCACGCTTCCAACGCCTGATCGAGGCGATTGTGGATCACCTGATAGGCCTCGGCATAGGAATCGTAGATGCGGATCTGCTCCTCGGTCAGCGCATGTTCGAGGATCTCGTATTCGACGCCCTCGAACGACAACGAGCGAGAGGCATAAAGGCCCATCGCCTTGAGGTCGCGCGCCAGCACCTCCATGGTCGCGACGCCGCCATCCTCGACGGCGGCAATGAACTCGCTGCGCGTGGCGAAGGGGAAGTCGGCGCTGCCCCAAAGACCGAGCCGTTCCGCATAGGCGAGCGACTCGACCTCGGATGCACCGGTCGCCGAGACATAAACGACGCGTGCGTCGGGCAGCGCGCGCTGAAGGCGAAGGCCGGCGCGGCCCTGCTGGGAGGCAGCCTTGTCGCCACGGTCGGACTTGCCGCCGGCGGCATTGGCCATGGAATGGCCCTCGTCGAAGATGATGACGCCGTCGAATAGCCTCGCTTCATCGACCACGCCCTCCTTACCTTCGCCCTCGCTGAGCCAATCGACGATCTGCTGAACGCGGGAGGACTTCCCCTCGCGTTCGTCCGTGCGGAGCGTCGCGAAGGTCACGAACAAGATGCCCTCGTCCAGCTTGATCGGCTTGCCCTGCCGGAAGCGCGAGAGAGGCGTGACCAGCAGCTTCTCCTGACCGAGCGCGCTCCAGTCGCGTTGGGCATCCTCGATCAGCGTCTCGGACTTGGAGATCCAGACGTGCCGCCGGCGACCCTTTAGCCAGCTGTCGAGAATGATGCCCGCGGCCTGTCGGCCCTTCCCGGCTCCCGTGCCGTCACCCAGAAACCACCCACGACGGTATCGCACCGCGCCTTCGGTTTCCGGGCTGACGGCGGTGAGATTGTCGAAGGAGGCATCGACTTTCCAAGAACCGGCGAGATGGCCCGAATGGGCTTCGCCGGCATAGATCACGCTTTCGAGCTGGGCGTCCGACAGATCGCCGGCGGTGATCACGCTCTTGGGGAGGTGGGGCCGATAGCTCGGCTTGGGCGGGGCGACCGATGCCATGGCGACCGACTCGACCAGCTTGTCGGGATGCGGCTGGGCGTCCGGAATGCGGATCGCTCGCAGCTCGTAGGGCTCGTAGATGCCGTCGGCGGCATCCAGACGCGTCGACGGCGGCGCATCGCGCAGTTCGTAGGCGAGTTCGACGATCTCCTCATGGGGAGGCGCGGGGGCCAATGACGCCCGGGTCGGTGCGCGGGGAGAGACCACGGGGCTCGGCCGCAATCCCGCGACAGCGGCGGGGCGCAGTGTTTCGGCGGCCTTGCGCGCAGCCATTTTCGCGGCGCAGGCCCGCAGAATGCCGTTGGACAGCGCGCCTATGGAGTTCGATGCCGCCGACGGAGAGCGCGGCGGCAGGCCCGAGATCCAGGAGAGCAATGTGGTAAGATCGGGTGCGACACCGCGACTTTCAACCAGCTTCGTCGGATCGGCCGCCGCAATCTTGTCGATGACCGTCAGCCGCGTTTCCATCGTCGTGCCGTGGCGGGCGAAGACACTGCCGGCGATCGCTGCGCTGAACGCGACCGTGCCGCGCTCCTGCAAGTGAAGGAAGGCGTCACGCCACTTCGGGTTGTCGGGAGAAAGGCTGGAGCCGGTGATGGCGACAAGGCGGCCGCCCGAAGCGAGACGGGCGAAAGCCGAGGTGAGATGCCGCCATGCTGCATCGGCCATGCGGCCCTCAACATGTGCCCCGGCGGAGAACGGCGGGTTCATCAACACGACGGTGGGGCGAGCGGCGCGATCGAGATAGTCATCGATATGGGCCGCGTCGTGGTGCGTGACCGGTGCTCCGGGAAACAGATGTTCGAGGAGGGCGTGTCGAACCGGCGCATATTCGTTGAGCACGAGGCGCGCGTGGGCGAGCTCGCCGAAGATCGCCATGAGGCCGGTCCCGGCGGACGGCTCGAGCAGGACGTCGTCCGCCTTGATGGAGGCGGCCCGCGCCGCAACATAGGCAAGTTCGACGGGCGTCGAAAACTGCTGGAGTCTCTGGCTTTCCTCGGATCGGCGAGTGTGTGTCGGAATGAGCGCGTTGAGCCTGGTCAGGATGGAGAGAGCCGCCTCGGGCGTATTCGTCCGGGCGGATATGGCCGAGCCGAATTTGCGAAGGAAGAGCACCTGGGCGACTTCGGTCGCCTCGTATGCGTCCTTCCACGACCAGAATCCCTCGGCGTCCGAGCCGCCGGATTCAGTGGTGAGGACGGCGCGCAGGTGGGCCGATGTGATGGACTGGCCGGCTTCGAGAAGTGGCACGAGCGCACTCCCGGCTGCAAAGATGGTGCTGGCGCGGCTGCGTTCTTCGGGCAAGCGGGGCTTGCTGGCAAACGGGTTCGTGGCAAAGGAGGACCGAGCGTTCATGGGAAACCTCATCGAGAGCGGAAAGGAGCCGGCCGCCGGGCGCTCTCCAACCCCGCCAGGCCACACCTTCCCGGCCCCTCTCTCCCTCTCGGCGGCACGGGCGGCGGCGCCCGGCCTTCAGCCGGGCGCGAGCTTGAGGTTCCCGAATGCAGCGATGCCGGCAACCGAGACTTCGTGCAGCACGGCCTTGCCGCCGGCAGCGATCCACGCCGCGGCTTCGCCGGCGGACATTTGTTGGACATGGACGAGGTTGCGCTCCGCGCAGAGGCGCTGGCGGTCGAAAGCGTCGCGATCCTCGAAGGCGTAGAGTGTGTCGCCCGGACCGTCCCAATAGACGACGGCAAAGCACACCGGCTGGACGATCTCGGAACGGAAGTTGAGGAAGACCGGCGCGGCGGTGGGCGAATGGGCACATGGTGAGAGGGTCATAGGACTCTCCTGAAACGTGAACAGGCTCGGCGCTCTCGCGAGCACCGGGCCTGGCGGGGAGATGGAAACGGCAGGCGGGCGTTTGATCGCGATCGATCAGGATGGACCGGGAGCCATGGCCTCGACGAAAACCTCGTCGCTGTTGGCTTCGCGCAGCTTCAGAATGCGCCCATCGACAACAACGCACTCGTTGATCCAGTTGTGATCCAGCTTCGAGTGTCGGCCACACAGATCGGCCGGGACATAGACGATCGTGAAATGCGGATACTCGTTACCGTCCTGGGCGATATGAATGGCGGGTCCTTTGACCGCGATGACGATGCCGCCGGTGCCGTAGGACGTGCGCACAGCCATACCGGGACGCACGAGAGCCGGGGCATCGGGGGCGCATGGTGGCGTACGGCGCGATAGCGGCCTGGATCGTGTCCGCCAAGATCGGCCGAATAGAGGGAATGGGCGAGGTATTGCCGCGGCGCACCCGGTCGCGTTCTACTGTGGGTCTCCATGACCGCCCCCTTTGTCGTCGGTCATAGCCGTAGCCGGCGAGCAGGCCATGCTCGGCGGCGATCATCGCGCCGATGCGCGCTATCACCGGTTCCGGCAGCTCGAATATGTCGCGTGATCCGCCTATGAATATCATCGCCATGGCCGCTCTCCTTTTTCCACCAACAGACCTGCCCCCTCCCGGCCCGCCTCTCCCTCTCAGCGACCGCATCGTCTCGAAGGAGCGGAACGGCCAAGCCGTTCCGCGGGCCGGCAGATGGTGAAGCCGGCCTTCGGCCCGCGTTTGCTGCGCGGGGAGAAAGAGGGAACCAGCCGTGCCAGCGCCCGCCCGAGACCTGCGGCGATGCCCTTCATTGCCAACGTCGTAGCTGTCATACGGATGTCAAATATTGACATTGAACTCACGGGGATCGAAATCCAGAACGACAAAGCCATCCGGGAGGGCGCGGCCATGACCGCCAACCTGCATGTAAGTTTTCCCGATGAAATGCACGCCGAGTGAATATGCGCGCGCTGATCCGCGAAGATATGGCGCACGGGGAAGACCGTCGTTATGCGGTCCGATCCTTGCTAAAGGCGGAGGACGAATTCCGGCGCGGGGAGATGCTACCTGTGTCCGCCCTGGACATCATCGACACGGAACTGGACGCGGAACTGCGATAGTGGCCGCAGGCCACCTTCTCCTGCCTGACGATCCTATCCCTATGTGTCGCTTTAATCTTGCTCCAGCACCTTCAATGCCGCCTCATACCGCAGACGAAGGTGTTCGGCCAGGGCGAAGGTTGTCACGGATGTCGGCAATTTTCACCAATCTAGCGTTCGGATTCAGCGCCACACGATCGATGAACTTTTTGTAGCTTTCCTCGCTGCGCCGGGTGAGCGCCTCAACCGCATTAACGACAGCCTGCGGGAACCGGGCGTCGATATCTGAAAGCGCCGTGTCTGTGTCCTCGACAACGTCGTGCAACACGGCGATCACCTGCAGCATCTCGTCCGAAAATGTTGAGGCCACTCGCAATGGATGGAAGATATAGGGCGCGCCAATCTTATCGGTCTGTCCGTCGTGGGCGAGCGCAGCCATGGTTATGGCATCTCGGGGCATCGTCATGTTTGGTCTTTCGATGTGCTGGAGATGCGGTTACGAGAAGCGATCGCACGTGGAGATTAGACTCCAAGGCGTACGCATCGGGTCAGTCGAGACGGCTTACACGACGTCCGGAGTTGCGTGCGCTTCCGAAAGCGGTCGCGATCTTCATCATGAATGTCTTGCTGAACCGCCCAAGGGTTTTCTTGTCGGGCTCAATGTACCAAGAACGCTCGGCGATGTCATAGTTATACTCATCGACGATCACCCAGCATTGCTTGAGATCGCCGAGACCGGCGCGCCGGCACTCAATTGCGGAAACCTCCAAGGCAATCCGATCGGCCTGCGGCGGTTGTGTCGTGATGGGGAGAAGCGCCAAATGAGTCAGGCCATCATTGGCACCACGCACGGCGACAACGACACAGGTCGGGCGGGCCTTTCGGCCTTCGCTTTCATCGCGCTCGTTCTGCCAAGTCCAGAGATATGGATATGTGATGACCTGACCAGGTAGATATTCACGGCTCATCGTCATAGCCTTCGCCGCGCACCAGCCGGTCGATTGCCAAACCGAACAACTCTTCGTGCGCATCGGGCATCTGCGATGCACGATGTACCTCGCGCAGATCGCCGCCAGTGCGCATGCGCTCGTAATGATCGTAGCTCATGAGCACGAAGCGTGGTTTCCTGTGCTTCGTGAGCACCACCGGTTCGCGGGCGGCGGCGTCTGTGACGTCACCGACCTGCTTATTGAGATCGCCTGTCGTAAAGTGCCGCATAGTCTCTCTCCTTCATCGATCTCCATAATATCCAGATTTTCCAGATTTGCAAGAAAACGGTGCTCACGCGCCGCCTCCTGTCAGCTCCCAGACGGTGATGCCGAAGCGGCGGGCCTTGTCGCGAAGGTTTTCGGTGATGCCGGAGCCCGGGAAGATGATGACGCCTGCCGGCATGACGGAGAGCATCTCGTCGTTGCGGCGGAACGGGGCGGCTTTCGCGTGCTTGCTCCAGTTCGGTTTGAAGGCGACCTGCGTCACGCCGCGGGATGCCCAGCACGCCGCGATGCGCTCAGCGCCTTTCGGGGAACCGCCATGCAGCAGCACCATGTCGGTGTGCTTGGCGAGCGCCGTGTCGAGGGCCGCCCAGATCCGGTCGTGATCGATATAGTCGAGGCCGCCGCCGAAGGCGATCTTGGTGCCGACCGGGATCAGCACCTCGGTCTCGGCGCGGCGGCGGGCACAGAGGAAATCTCTGCTATCGATCATCGCCGCGCTCATGTTGGCGTGATTGACCTTCGAGCCGGTGCGCGGCCGCCATGTCGAGCCGGTCTGCGCCTCGAAGAGGTCGGATGCATAGTCGCGCATGAATTCGAGGGTGTTGCGGCGCTCGAGGATCGTGATGCCCTCCATGATATGGCGTTCGAGCTCGACGCTCTTGACTTCCGAACCGTCCTGCTCGCGCTGTCCGTTTCGCTGGGCGTCCTCGTTGCGCTGAAGCTCGCGCTGGATGCGTTCGCCCGCGCGGTGGAAGAGATTGACCGTCGACCAGAGCATGTCTTCGAGATCGGGTTCCAGCCGGGTGTCGGCGAGCATTTCGGCGAAGGCGTCGAACATCGCGGTCAGCGCGGACTGGACGACCGGCTCCTCCGGTAGCGGGCGCGGATCCGGCTCGTCCTGGAAGGGACGATAACCGTAGACCTGCATCTCGTAGATGACCCGGTCGGTCGGGGACGATGTGTGGAGCTCAGTAGCGGCATCGATGGGAAGCTGGACGTTCATGGTGATCTCCGTCGGTTACGGCCGCGCCTCTCGCGGCCTGACGGCGATCCATTTCCATCCGGCGGGCGGGCCGGAACCGCGGCGCTTGCGCCGCGGCCCAGCGCAGCGCCGGGCCGCCGGGGACAGGTTTTTTGCTCCGCGAGGAGCGCCGGCTTCGCCGGCGCGGGGAAAAAAGCTGGCCTCCGGCGGTTGGAGGCCCGAACGCGGTAAGGGTCGCCTCAGCGGCACGCGCTCTCCAGTCTTTAACCAGGCCGCCTGGCCCGAAGCCTCCCTCTCACCCGACCCTCCAGCCTCGTCGCCTGTCGCAGCCGCCCGGCACGATGTTTTACTATGCAAATCGATGACAGTATAACATCGTCACACCACGCAGGGCTTTGTCTGGAAAGAGGAGAGCGACAGTGCGGACATTCATGATCGGCGATCAGGCATTCTCGGAAAATTCCCCGGAATTCCGGGCGCTTCTTCCGCGCGCCTATGAAGAACGGCTTCGTCCGATGTGCATGTGCAGGCAGCCGACCGTCGCGATGTACATCGCCCGACTGGATGATCAGTATCTTGTAAAGCGCATGCCGCTATCCGGACGCGAGCACGATCCGGCCTGCCCTTCCTATGAACCGCCATATGAGCTTTCCGGGCTCGGGCCGCTCATCGGCAGCGCCATCCAGATCGACGCCAGCGGCAAAGCCGATCTGAAGCTCGATTTTTCCCTGGCGAAGCGGGGTCCGCGCGCTGCGGCCGGCACACCGACGGAACAGTCGGAACCAGGCATTCGCAGCGAACCGCGCAAACTGTCGCTCAAGGCCATGCTCCACTATCTCTGGGAGGCCGGCGAACTGACGGAATGGCGTTCCGTCTGGGCCGGGCGGCGCGGCTGGAGACGTGTCCGCACCAGCCTGATCAACGCAGCGTCACAGATGACGGCGAGAGGCGGCCCGCTCAGCGACATGCTCTATGTGCCGGAGGTCTACCAGACGGACGACAAGGACGGCATCGCCGCACGGCGCGCGAGCACGCTGAAAGGCGTGCAGGCGACAGGTTCGGGACCGCGCAAGCTGATGATGATTGTCGCGGAGGTGAAAGAGGTCTGCCCGGCCCGCGAGGGGCAGAGGATCGCCGTGCGGCACATGCCCTTCCCTGTGATGATCGAGGATCGAGCCTGGCGGCGGCTGGCAGCTCGCCACGAAATCGAGCTCGAACTATGGCATTCCAGCGAGGCGTTCCATCTGATCCTCATTGCCACGTTCGGCATCTCGACTTCCGGCATCGCGTCGGCCGATGAAGTTGCATTGATGGTTGTGAACGAGCACTGGCTGCCCTTCGAGGACATCAACGAATTGCGACTGCTGGAAAAGCTCAGCCATCTGAAGAGGAAGAGCGTGAAGGGCCTGCGCTTCAACCTTCCGCGCGACGCGCCGATCGTGTCGGTTACGCTGCCCGAGCAAAAACCCGCGCCGGTGGCCATGTTCATCGTTCCGGCGAGCGCCGACGAAGAATACGAGCGCGCGCTCGCCGACATGATCGGGACAAGACCCGAGATCACACCTTGGGTCTGGCGTGTCGGCGATGGCGAAATCCCTCGCCTTCCCTGATCGTGGGCAGGCTCCCGCAAGCAAGAGCAGCTGATGGAAGACAGTCATGTGCCACATTCAGCCGGGCCATCATGAAGCCCGGGAAGAAGCCGTTCGTCGTCGCGCTCAAGAATCGGCGACGCCTTCCTTGGAAAAAAGCGTCGATCTCGGGCCGCATCGACCTTAAGGCCGCCAGCGACGCGGTCGCGATCGAACAGACGGCAACGAAGCTGCTTTGATGCCCCCGGCCCCGCGCCGTCATCGGTCATGCGGATTGCCGGCCCAACCGCGGATCGTCGACATGGTCGATCGAGACCTTCGCGGCGCCGGCGCGCCGTGCGTTCTTGAGCCGTTCAGCGAGAATATCGTCGAACGAGGCGTTGAAAAGGCGGCCGACCTTTTCGATAGCCTGCGCGGCGACCTGTGCATGAAAGGAAAAGCTGGTCATTGTGCGTTCTCCATGTTCGCGAACACCCGGCACGATGGCCGGGCGCTGATGAGATCAAGGCGGGTGTTTGCGGGAGTGAACCTGGTCAGGCCGCACTTTCGAGCAGCCTGCGCGCCTTGCCTTCCAGGTCCAGGCGGGTGTCCTGATGCGCTTTTCCGCGCGCAAGCGCGGTGATGCCCTGCACGAAATCGAAGATGCTCTCCGGCGGTCGCCCCTCCTCCGAGAGGACCGTGTCGATGATCTTGCCGGTTTCCGCCTTCGAGAACCCACGCTTGCGCAGGAAGCTGGACCGATCCTCTTCGTTGCGGGCGACGATCCTCTCGCGGGCAGCACGAATGCCGTTGATAAACGGCGCCGGCGATGAGCTCGCGAAATTCATCAGTGCCGGCGCGGCCTCATGCGCGAAGCGTTTTGCCGCGAACTTCGAGTGCCGGATGGTGATTTCCTCGAAATTTTCGCAACCCCAGAGGTTGCGATTCATGCACACGGCACGAAGGTAGAAGCTGGCGATCCCGAGTGTTTTCGAGCCGACCTCCGAGTTCCAGGCATAAAAGCCGCGGAAGTAGAGATCCGGCTCGCCGTTCGGCAGCCGTCCCGCCTCGATGGGGTGCGTATCGTCCACCAAGAAGAGGAAGACGTCCCTGTCGCTGGCGTAGAGCGTCGTCGTGTCCTTGGTGACGTCGACGAAAGGATTATGGGTCATGGTCGACCAGTCGAGGACGCCTGGCACCTTCCAGATCGTGTCGCCGGTTCCGTTCCCGGCGATGCTCATCACCGCCGCGACAAGTTCCTTATCCCAGATGCGGCCGTATTCGGGACCCGTCACCGCCCGCAACTCGACCCGCCCGTCGTCCATCTCCAGGGTCTTGACCAGTTCGGCACTGTGGTTGAGCAGCCCGTGCTGGAGATTGATTGCTGCGAGCGGCGCGGGAAGCTGGCGCATGTAGCTCGCCGGCGCGCCGACAAGGCTGCACAATTGGCCGTAGCTCCAGTGGGTCGGCGCCAGCGGCACATGGCTGCCGGGAACGACAAGGAAAAGGCGTTCGGCGTTGTCGCGTGTCGCCTCGACGCGGATGTCCGCGCTTTCGACAGTGCGAACCCGGGCGCGTTCCGTCCGCTCGCTGACTGCGCGATGGAGGTCGGAGAGCGAAAGATAACGCTCGTCGTCGGGCCGTGAGAACCATTCGGACGATACACGGCCGATGCGCTCTCCGCGCGAAATATCGACCTTGAAGCCGGACGATACAGCCGGCGAACTGGGAATCATGGAGTGCATGTTGAGTTCTCCTAAAACGAGAGAGCCCGGCCGGCGCTATCGCGCCAACCGGGCCGGTGGGATGAAAATGAACCGCAGGGTGAGCCATCTGGCGCGGCAAGAAGTCAGCTGCGGACCCCCTCCCGGAGCACCCGCAACCCGCCCACCGAACTGCCCGCCTCTTCCTCTTGCGGCGACTGACGAGCATGTCGGAGCGCGAGCTTCTTGTCGCGCTACCAGTCGTCGAACGGCAAACCGTCAACCTGGTCCCCGTTGCGATCGCGCAGGATAGGACTGAAGCCGCTCTTAGAACTGGCAAGGTCCGAGAGGCGCTCCATACGGCGGCGCGAAAGGTCTTTCCGTTCAGCCCGGCGGCTGACCGGCAAGAGCAGGATGACCCCGTCCCTTCCTGCTTTGTTGGCGATGCGCTCAAGTTCGTCGTAGGTGTCGTTGCGCATCAGGCGGCCCGTCCTTCGATGACATCCGCGCAGATCTCCTCGACGCAAACCTCTTCGAGGCGGATATTGATGTGACCGCTCTCTTCGACCCAGCGACGGGCGTCGACCATGCTTGGGGCAAGGTAGAGCAGGATGCTGTGGGCGCCGTATTCCTGAAGGACACGAACTTCGCCGGCGACGGGGCGACGGACAACCTCGAACGAGAGATCGCTATCGAGTGGGAAGGCTTGCCGGGCGGCGATCGCAGCATCGAGATCCATTTGAAACGCGCCCGGTAGAAGCGTAATCGCGCCTGCCGCCGACCCAATGATACTGGAACGAGGCGGCGTGCATCGAACGAGCCAACCTAAGCCATTGCCTTTCTTCCAGGCAGCGAGGGCATCGGCGTCCTCTTCGGATGGCCGCGGGACAGAGTTGCGAAAGGCGATCATCGCGCCGATCGGCGCGCGTTCGTAGATGGTCATGACGGACATGTTCGTCTCCGAATTTCGAAAAACAGAAGGGCCCGGCGCGACGGCCGGGCCCTGGATTGATCGCTGGTGGTCTGAGGAATTATTCCGCGGCCTCGAGATGCCCGCCCTGGTCGTCATCAGGATCGGAGGCCGTCTGCTCGCCATCCAGGTCTTCGGTCAGGAAAGCGGGTAGCACGACCTCGCCGGCTTCGACGTCCTCGTCCACGGCCACCACATCGTTCGTCTCCGAAATCCCGACCTCCTCGCAGATTGCATCGGCAGGATAGCGCAGCACTTCCGGGAGCCATCCGCTGCCGTCGAGCAGCCGGGCGGCTTCGCGCGCCAGGTCCTGCTTCTTCAGGTGATCGATAAGCTGGGCCGACTGCTCGCCCTTTGCTTCACGAACGGCCTGCAGGATGTGCGCCTTGGTCACGCGACCGAGATAGTTGTCGACCGTCGGCGTCCAGCCCGCCCCCACCATGCCGAACCCGATCGTCTGGGCCAGCTGCACGGCATGCTGGTTTTCCTTGCTCCGGCGATTCCATTGCTGGATCGTGGCGTTCAGCGACATCGACGCGCAATGCGCAAACAGCGCCATCCGGCTGTCCTGATCGAGCGCGATCAGGTAGTCCCAAACCGCGTCCGCGTCACCGGGAAGATCATGCCCCCAGCTCTCCTGGCGCTGCTCGATCTCCTTCGCCCAGACCGTGTCGGAAAGGCCCTGCGTCTTGGTCGAGACCGTATGCTGCACGGTGATTTCCAGGCAAGACGCCGTGCCGTAGTGGTAGAAGGTCTTCAGCACGAGAAGATGGAGCACGGTGACGAAGGCCACCAGCGGCTCATTGGCGAGCGCATTCCTGAGCGCAAGCGTGCGGGCGGCAGTCAGGTCCTCGACGAGCCGTTCCGACAGCGGGCGGATCTTGCCGTCGTCCTCGTCCGGCTCCTCGACACCAACGGGCTTGCCGTTGATCGTCACACCACCACCTTCCGCGGCGGTGTCGTCGCCATCGTCACCGTTCTGCTCGAAGTCATCGCCGCCCTCAGCATCGGTAACGGGTTCGTCTTCCGGCCGGGCGAAGCCGCGCTCGATTCTCAGTTCGCCGTTGGCGGCCAGCGAGATAAAGGCGCCGCCGCGAGCGACGTCCTCGCGATCGAGGACAAAGGGTCGCTCATTCAGCGCCTGCAGCTGGGAATCAAGATCATCGAGGCGCGCTTCCGTCTCCTTCGAATAGTCATCGGCAGCTTCATATTCCGTGTTGAGCTTGTCGAATTCTGCCGTCAGGGCATCATGACGCGCCAGCTCTTCTTCGGTGAGTTCCGCCTGCTTGCCGTAAAGGCGGCGAAGGCCGGACGCGTGGCCGAAGTGGAAGTCGATGGCGGAATCGACCCACTTCCAACCCTCGTCGGTCCTCAGCGCCTCGGCGTCAGCCGTCAGCTTTTCCAGCACGAGCTGTTCGAGCAGCGCCGGATCCTGGAGCCATCCGCCGTTGTCCTGCTCGAAGAGATCCCGCATGACAATGCCGCCGGCGGCTTCATAGGCTTCGATGCCGACATACACCGCGCGGCGGTCGCTCGCCCGGATCGCCGTTTCGGTCAGCAGCCGGCGGATGTAGTAGGGATCGGTGCTTTGCGTGCGCGAAATCGTCTCCCAGACCTGCTCCTGCCGGGCATGATCCTTGGTGATCGAGAACGCCATGACCTGGCCGAGCTTCATTTGGTCATCGCCGTAAAGTTCGAGCAGACGGGGCGATACTGTTGCCAGGCGGAGGCGCTGCTTCACCGTCGCAACCGAGATGTGGAAGCGGGCGGCGATTTCCTCCTCGTCGAGCCCCTGCTCGCGCAGGACCATCATCGCGCGAAACTCATCCAGCGGATGAAGATCGGCGCGATTGACGTTTTCGGCAAGCGAGTCCTCCGCTTCGAGCGTTTCGCCTTCGCTGACGATGCAGGGGACGCCGGTCGTCTTCGTCAGCTGCTTCCGGTCGACCAGCAGCTTGAGGGCGCGATAGCGGCGGCCGCCGGCAGGAATGCGATAGATGCCGGTTTCCTTACCCTCGGCATCGAGTTCGGCGCGCACATTGATGCTGGTCAGCAGCCCGCGGCGAGCGATGTCGTCGGCAAGGTCTTCGATAGAGACGCCGGCCTTGGTCTTGCGCACGTTCTGCTGGCTGAGAACGAGCTTGTTGAAGGGGATATCGCGTCCGACGTTGAGCGCGACTTTCTGAATGGCCTGTGCCATGTCATGTCTCCGCGGCGGACTGGCCGGAGCCTCTCTCCAGCCACCTCAATCCGCCACGAACGCCCCTTCCCCCCTCTCCCTCTCTTACCAGCCGCCCCCCTCACCGCCTGCCGCCAGCGCCCGCGTCACCGCTGGCGTCTCGCGTGGACCTGTTCAGCCAGATCGTCATCTGGCGGCGCATCATGCCGATCGGCGCGCAGATTTCCGTGACCGGCACGCTCCCTCACAAAATCATCCTCCTGGAACAGCTCGAGGCAATTTCACCTTCGTGACGAACAATGCCCGCAACTTCCCGAAGCTTTATGCGAAGGAAGAGCTGCATGCGGGCCTCGTCATCATCGTCCCGCAGGTTCTGCCGGCTCGGCAACGCGAAATGTTCGATGCCGTGCTGGACGAACTGGCGAACAGTGACGAGCTTCTCAACGAAATCATCGAGATTTCTGTCGAGGAGGACGCGCTCGTGATTACCCGATACGTCCTCCCGGAAATCGGATAGGCGCCGCCTGGACTCTGGAGCGAAGTGCTCTTCGCTGAGCCGGAGAGCCGCAGGCTATCAATGAAAATTCCGGCTCTTGACCTTCAGTCGGTCGATCAGAAGATCGGGGATGAATATGTCCCTGGCCGGCGCCGCCGCCTTCGGCCGTTCGCGCGGATCCGGTGCGCCATTGCCACGCGCGAACTCGTCGCCCCGACCATGCGGCAAGGGAAACTGCTCGTCCTGTTCTCCCAGCCGGCTGAGGTCATCGGACAGGTCGAACAGCCGCTGCGCGACGAGGTGGACGACGTCCCCTTCCCGTTGGATCTTGCCGTTGATCGCCAGCATCGAGGCTGAGAGGAGAACGCGGCGCTGGCGTTCGAACAGCGTCGGCCAGACCACCGCGTTGACGATGCCGGTCTCGTCCTCGAGGGTCAGAAACATCACGCCCTTGGCCGAACCCGGCCGCTGGCGAACGAGCACCAGGCCCCCGGTCATCAGCCAGCGGCCGTCGCGCTCGGCCATGGCCTCGACGCATGTTACCATGCGCCGAGCCTTGAGGTCTTTGCGCAGAAAGGCGATCGGGTGCTGGCGGAGGGTGAGGCCGGTGTGAGCGTAATCTTCGACGACCTCGTGCCCTGCCCTCATGGAGGGCAAGGAAACCGACGGCTCCTGCATTTCCGCGATCTGGCGCGCCTCGCGCTCGGCTGCCGCAGCCCAGAGCTCAAGCGGCTCGTCCCGCAGGCCCTTGATTGCCCATAGCGCCTCGCGGCGCTGGAACTGGAGCGACGGCAGGAAGGCGTCGGCTTCGGCCAGCTTCACCAGCGCCGCCGTCGGCACGCCCGAACGCCGCCAGAGATCGTCGGCGCAGACGAAGGGTTCGTCGGCGCGCGCCGCCACGATCCGGGCGGCATCCGCCGTCGAGAGTCCTTTGACCATCCGCATACCGAGACGAACGGCGCAAAGACGGCTTCCTTCGATTGGTTCGAGCGTGCAGTCCCAGCGCGAGGCGTTGACGCAGACCGGCCGGATCTCGACGCCGTGCTGGGCGCCATCCCTCACAATCTGCGCAGGCGCGTAAAAACCCATGGGCTGTGAATTGAGGAGCGCGGCACAGAAGGCATCCGGATGATGGCATTTCACCCAGCTCGACGCATAGGCAATCAATGCAAAGCTGGCAGCATGGCTTTCCGGAAAGCCGTAGGAGCCGAACCCTTCGAGCTGCGAAAACGTCTGCTCGGCAAACTCGGCCGTGTAGCCGTTGTTGACCATCCCCGCCACGAGCTTGTCCTTGAACTTGCTGACGCCGCCGGAGAACTTGAAGGTCGCCATGGATTTCCGCAATTGGTCCGCCTCGCCGCCGGTAAACCCGGCGCAGACCATGGCGACTTTCATGGCCGACTCTTGAAATAACGGGACACCGAGGGTTTTCGAGAGCACCGCCTCCAGTTCGGGTGTCGGATAGACAACCGGCTCCTTACCTTCGCGCCGGCGGAGATAGGGATGCACCATATCGCCCTGGATCGGTCCGGGTCTGACAATCGCCACCTGCACGACCAGGTCGTAAAATGTGCGGGGCTTCAGGCGCGGCAGCATCGACATCTGCGCCCGGCTTTCAATCTGGAAGGTGCCGAGCGTGTCTGCCTTGCGGATCATCGCATAGGTGCGGGAATCTTCGGAAGGAATGGACGCGAGATCCCAAACCTCACCTTTGTGCTCTGCCATCAGCGCGAAAGCCTTGGCCATGCAGGTCAGCATGCCGAGCGCCAGCACGTCGACCTTCATGAATTTCAGCGCCTCCATATCGTCCTTGTCCCATTCGATGACCTGGCGATCGTCCATGCGCGCCGGCTCGATCGGCACGAGATCGTCGAGTCGGTCATGGGTCAAGACGAAGCCACCGGGATGCTGGCCGAGATGGCGCGGCGCACCCATCAGCTGCTGCGCCAGTTCCAGCGTCAGCTTCAGCCGGTAGTCGGCGGCGTTGAGGTTGTTCTCCCGGATCTGGCGCTCTGAGACCCCTTCCGACCAGCCCCAGACGCCCGACGATAGCTGGCCGATCATGTCTTCGGGCAGACCGAGCGCCTTGCCGACGTCACGCAATGCGCCTTTCGCGCGATAGCGAGTTACGGTCGAGCAGAGCGCCGCCTTGCTGCGACCGTAGGTGTTGTAGATCCACTGGATGACCTCCTCGCGCCTCTCATGTTCAAAATCGACGTCGATATCGGGCGGTTCGTCCCGTTCCTGGGAGATGAAGCGTTCGAAGAGAAGGTCGTTGGTGTCGGGATCGATGGAGGTGACGCCGAGGCAATAGCAGACGGCGGAGTTGGCGGCCGAGCCCCTGCCCTGGCAGAGAATCCCCTTCGACCGGGCGAAACGAACGATCGAGAAGACCGTGAGGAAATAGGGCGCATAGTTCATCGTTCGGATCAGTTCGAGCTCGTCGCGCAGGGACTTTCGGACCTTTTCCGGCACGCCCTCCGGATAGCGAACCGCGGCACCTTCCCATGTGAACTTGACCAGCGACTGCTGCGGATCGAGGCCGGGCACGATGGCCTCTTGCGGGTATTGGTACTGCAGCTCCTTGAGGTCGAACTTGCAGCGCTCGACGATCTCCCGGCCGCGGGCGAGCGCCTGCGGATATTCGGCAAAGAGCCGGTGCATCTCCTCCGGCGCTTTGAGAAAGCGATCGGCATGGCGCTCGCGGTCAAAGCCGACATCCTCGATGGTCGTTCGCGTCCGGATGCAGGTTACGACGTCCTGCAGCTGCCGGCGGCTCGGATCATGAAACAGCACATCGTTGGTGACGACGGTGCGCACGGTGAAGCGCGCGGCCATGGTGGCGATGCCGTGGAGGCGCATGCGGTCGTTCGGCCGGCGGCGCAGGCACAGGCTGACATAGGCCCGATCACCGAACAGCTCCGCCATTTTGCGAAGCTGGAGGGCGCAGATCTCGTCGGCTTCATCCGGCACGAGCATGCCAATCATGCCAGCCGCGTGCTCGGCGACATCAGCGAAATCGATCAGGCAGTTTCCCTTGCCGCCGCGGGCCTTGCCGAGCGACAGCAGCCGCGTCAATCGCGAATAGGCCGGGCGATCCATCGGATAGACGAGGATCGACATGCCGTCGATGAGGTCCAGCCGGCAGCCGACGACGAGCCGAATGCCGGTGGCCTTGGCCGCCTCCCAGGCGCGGACGACACCGGCGAGACTGTTGCGATCGACGACGCCGAGCGCATCGATGCCGAGTGCGGCCGCCGTGGCGAACAGTTCGTCGGCGCTGGACGCCCCGCGGAGAAATGAAAAGTGTGTCGTGACCTGAAGCTCGGCGTATCTCATCCGAACACTCCATGCACGAACCACAGATGCGAGCCGGTTTCCGGATCGACGCCGTCGCCGGCGCGATAGACCCAGTACCGCTCGCCAAGTTCGTCTTCGACCACGAAATAGTCCCTCACCGCCTGGAACTCGCGCGGTCTCCGCCACCACTCTCCAAAAATCCGCTCCGGGCCGTCGGCACGCACGACCTTCCGCCGCTTGCCGCGCCAGGTGAACACTGCCGGTGGCTGGTCCGGCAGCAGTGCGATGACCTCGATGCACTCCGGGTTTGCGAAAAGCCGCGTCGGTCGCGGCCATTTCACCGCCCAGGCCTCGCCGACATCAGGGGCGGTCGCGGCAATCCGGCGGACGGAGCGCTCCGGCACGTCGGAAGCAACGGGCGCGACTCGAAACAGCCGGTGGCCACGATTGCCGAGAATGTCGACCAGCGGGGTGATGTCGGCGACCTCGTCCTCGATCAGTGAGGAAGCGACCTGTCGTTCCTCCAGCGGTTCGGCGAAGACGGCGACCAGCATCAGCTTCTCGATGCCGAAACCGGGGTCGATCGTCTCGATGCGGTCGCACAGCAGTTTCGACAGGCGCGCCGGATCACGGACCGGCTTGGCAAGACCGGCGCGAAGATGCTGCCGCGTACCGTCGACGCGATGGATGAAGAGGTCGCAACGCCGCGCGCCGAGGCCGTCTTCGGCAAGGCGCGCCGAAAGCTGGCCAACCAGCCGGCGGACATATTTGGCGATGGTCTCCGGCGCACCGATCGGTTCGGCAAAATTCTTGGCAACTTCGACAAGCTCCGGCGTGCGGATCGGTTCGATCGGTTCGGCGACGCGGTCGAACATCTGATCCAGTCTGCGTCCAGGTTCCGGCCCGAACCGCAATGTCAGCGGCGCACGCGGCATGGCCGAGAGCTGGCCAACCGTGTCGATGCCGAGAACACGCAGGCCCTGGACGATCTCCGCCGGCAGCCGCAGCGCGACGATCGGCAGGTCGATGACGGCTTTCGTCACGTCACCTACCGGCACGACGGTTGTTTCCGCGGCCAGCATCCGGGCGAGCGCATGCGCGGCGCCCCATGTATCGGCGACAGCGGCTCGTGCCGTGAGCCCGCGGCCGCGGAGCATATTGACGAGGCCCGACACGAGCAGCGCTTCGCCGCCGTGCAGGTGATCGGCGCCTTCGGTATCGATGACGAGACCGTCGGCGCCATCGACGGCGACGACCGGGCTATATTGCCGGAGCGCCCACAATGCCAGCCGTTCCAGCGCAGCCGCGTCCTCGGCCGGGGCTGCACCGACCATGAGGAGATCGGCGACCATAGCCTGCGCCTTGCTCGCGGCCATGCCGATGCGCAGGCCGAGCTTCACGGCTGTCGGATCGGCGGCAGAGATCCAGCGCTTCGATCCGCGCCGGGCAATCACAACCAGCGGCTTGTCAGCCGGCAAGGCTTCGCCAGCGTGCCGTCTGATCCGCTCGGTCGAGAGCTGTGGGAAGAAGATCGATACGACCCTGGGCATCGGGGGCTCCAATTTCAAATTCGGCGCATTCGCCCGCCTTTACGCGCATCAACTCGGCCAGCCAGCGGGCCCTCCCGACGCCGGCAACAGGTAGTGTTTCCGACGGCAGGGTGCTGATGCGCCATCGCGTCGTCGAAGCTGTCGGTTGCCCATAGTCCGACGCTTCGTTCTGTCGTCGCCATCGCCGCAGCACGATGCCCATGGCGCCGGTCCTTTCTGCTGCCAGCTGCAGGCGCCGTGAGGCGTTCATCGGCAGCCGGACCAGTTCACCGACGACGGCGGCAAGCCCGCCGAAGGAAAGCCCCTCCTCCATGGCGGACAGCACCTCCTCCTCCCGATCGCTTTCACAAAACACAACGCGATCCGGATGGAGTCCTGCCTGGGCGACCGCGGGGAAAAACAGGTCAGGGCGCGTCATGCACCAGAGAACCTTGCCGCGCGATCTGGCGGCGATGCCGGCGACGAAAAGTGCCGCAGCAGCCCCATCGACCGTCCCTCCCCCGCCGCCGGCGACCTCGTGCAGCGCGCCGAAGGCGAGCCCTCCCCCCGGCAGTGCTCGATCAACCTCGGCGAGGCCGAAGGGCAGGACCTGCCTTGCGCGCTGTGAGCCGCCTTCAAGCTGGCCGATGCGCTCGCGAAGCTCCGCCAGCACGGGGTTGAGGGCATGGTTGACCACGGCAGAATTGTTGCTCCTTCAGGGTTTCCAGCGGTTCTTTAAGCTGATATGTTCATTATTTGTTCCGATTGCCCAACTGAGTCAATCGGGCCTCCGCTCCGGAAACCGCCCCTCGGCTAAGTCGTTGAAACGAATCCCTTAGCTGCATCAAGGAGATATCCGGCAATAGGAGGGTCAGGGAAATTTTCTTATGGTGTCTGGGGACAAATGGCGGCGGCGCATCTCGAAAAACTCAACGACCGGCAGCGCGAGGCGGTCGAGCACGGCATTGGCCTGCCGGACGGAAAAATCGGCGGACCGCTGCTGATCATCGCCGGCGCGGGCAGCGGCAAGACCAATACGCTGGCGCACCGCGTCGCACATCTGATCGTCAATGGCGCCGATCCGCGGCGGATCCTGCTGATGACGTTTTCCCGCCGTGCGGCATCCGAGATGGCGCGCCGGGTGCAGCGCATCTGCCGCCAAGTGCTGGGCGACAATGCCGCCATCATGACCGACGCGCTGGCCTGGGCCGGTACGTTCCATGGTATCGGCGCTCGGCTCTTGAGGATGTATGCCGAGCAGATCGGTCTCAGCGTCGATTTCACCATCCACGACCGCGAGGACAGCGCCGACCTGATGAACCTCGTCCGGCATGAGTTGGGCTTTTCCGCCAAGCAGAGCCGGTTCCCCACCAAAAGCACCTGCATTGCGATCTATTCCCGCGTCGTCAATTCCGAGGCTTCGCTCAAGGACATCTTGAAGTCCTCGTATCCGTGGGTGCTGGAATGGGAAGAGGAGCTGAAGCAGCTCTTCGCGGCCTTCGTTGAAGCCAAGCAGGCACAGAACGTTCTGGACTACGACGACTTGTTGCTCTACTGGGCGCAGATGGTTTGCGAGCCCGAGTTGGCCGAGGACGTCGGCAACCGTTTCGACCACATTCTAGTGGACGAATACCAGGATACCAATCGCCTGCAGGCATCGATCCTCATGTCGCTGGCGCCCGGCGGCCGCGGCCTGACTGTTGTCGGCGACGACGCGCAATCGATCTATTCCTTCCGTGCGGCAACCATCCGAAACATCCTGGATTTCCCGCAGGAATTCTCACCCAAGCCGGCAGACGTCATCACGCTCGACCGCAACTACCGCTCGACCCAGCCGATCCTGGCTGCCGCCAATGCCGTCATCGAACTCGCACGGGAGCGCTACGCGAAAAACCTCTGGACCGACCGCGCCTCGGAGCAACGGCCGGTGCTGGTGACGGTCAAGGACGAGATCGACCAGGCCGCCTATATCGTCGAGCAGGTGTTGGCCAACCGCGAGATCGGCATGGCGCTGAAACAGCAAGCGGTGCTGTTTCGAACCTCGAGCCACAGCAACGCGCTGGAAATCGAGCTCACGCGACGAAACATCCCGTTCGTAAAGTTCGGCGGGCTCAAGTTTTTGGACGCCGCGCACGTCAAAGACATGCTGGCGGTCATGCGGTTCGCGCAGAATCCGCGCGACCGCGTTGCCGGCTTTCGGGTGCTGAAACTGTTGCCCGGCATCGGGCCGCAAACGGCCGGCAAGATCCTCGACACGATTGCCGCCGACCCCGAGCCGCTGCAGTCGCTGGCCGAAATCCCGCCGCCGGCCAAGACCGGCGACGACTGGGGCGCCTTCGTGACGCTGGTCATGGCGCTGCGAAAGGGCGAAGCGGGCTGGCCGGCGGAGATCGGCACGGTTCGGATGTGGTACGACCCGCATCTAGATCGCATCCACGAGGACGCGGACACCCGCAAGGACGACCTCTTGCAGCTCGAACAGATCGCCAGCGGCTATGCGAGCCGCGAGCGGTTCCTGACCGAATTGACCCTTGACCCGCCGGAGGCGACCAGCGACCAGGCCGGGGTGCCGCTCCTCGACGAGGATTACCTGGTCTTGAGCACGATCCATTCGGCCAAAGGGCAGGAATGGCGTTCCGTCTTCATGCTCAATGTCATCGACGGCTGCATTCCCTCCGATCTTGGCGCCGGCACCACCGCCGAGCTCGAGGAAGAACGCCGGCTGCTTTATGTCGGCATGACGCGGGCGCGCGACAGCCTCACGCTGATCACGCCGCAGCGCTTCTTTTCGCACGGCCAGAACGCCAAGGGTGACCGTCATGTCTATGCGTCGCGGACCCGCTTCATACCGGCCACCCTCTTGCAATTTTTCGAGATGGCAAGCTGGCCGAAGGCGTCGGCCACTGCGAGCGAGCAAAGCGACCGCCAGGTTCGCGTCGATATCGGTGCGCGGATGCGATCGATGTGGAAATGAGCCATGCAGCCCGTCACTTCGGCCGAGATCGAGGCGCAGAAACCGGATCGCGAAGATCGGGTCCGGCGCATCATCCATGTGGACATGGATGCGTTTTATGCCTCCGTCGAACAGCGCGATAGTCCCGAGCTGCGGGGCAAACCCGTTGCTGTCGGCGGCGCAGCCGCCCGCGGCGTCGTGGCGGCGGCAAGCTATGAGGCACGCGCTTTCGGTGTGCGATCCGCCTTGCCATCGATCACCGCCAAGCGGCGCTGTCCGAATTTGATCTTCGTTCCGCCGCGCTTCGACGTCTATCGTGCGGTTTCATCGCAGATCCATGCGATTTTCGCCGAGCATACCGATCTGATCGAGCCCTTGTCGCTCGATGAAGCCTATCTCGATGTCACCGACAACAAGCAGGGCATTGCGATTGCGACGGAGATTGCCACGAGGATTCGCGCCCGCATCAAGGATGTCACCGGGCTGAATGCCTCCGCCGGGATTTCCTACTGCAAGTTTCTCGCCAAGATGGCTTCCGACCTCAACAAGCCGAACGGTCAGGCGGTCATCACGCCTAAGCATGGGCCGACTTTTGTCGAGGGACTGGCGGTCAAGAAGTTCCATGGCGTGGGGCCTGCGACCGCCGCCAAGATGGAGCGGCTCGGCATCCTGACCGGCGCCGATCTCAGGGAAAAGTCGCTCGCCTTCCTGCAGGAGCATTTCGGAAAGTCTGGCGCCTGGTACTACAATATCTCCCGCGGCATCGACGATCGCCCGATCCGAACCAATCGGGAGCGAAAATCCGTCGGCGCCGAAGACACCTTCATGACGGATATCGTCGATCTGGATGCAGCGCGTGCGGAAATCACCCCGCTGGTCGACAAGGTCTGGCGGCATTGCGAGGCGAAGAACCTTTACGGCCGATCCGTCACCTTGAAGGTGAAGTATGCCGACTTTCAGATCATCACGCGGAGCAGGACCGAAGCCTCCCCGTTCGGCTCGGCCGGCGAGGTCGTGGCGACGGTCCAGGCACTTCTCGATCCCCTGTTCCCGACGGCGAAAGGGATCCGCCTCCTCGGCGTCACGCTGTCGTCGTTCACCGGCGAGGCCGCGAACGGATCCGCCGGTCAACTCCAGTTCGAGATCTAGGTGCACCGGTGGGGCAGTCCAAGGCGCTCTTTTGAGGTGTGAATTGCAGCCCGGAAAAGCTGCCTTGGGGGTTCAGACCTATCTCGCCGAATAGTCCATTGCGCTTAGGTCATCCAGCAGGGTCGGCCCCTTAGGCGTCCAGCGCAGCTTTTCCCGCGTTTGCACGCTCGAAGCCGTGATGTTTGCCGACGCGAACATAGCGAACCAGCCGAAATGGTCTTCCGCCTCGCCTTGCGGGATCGAGACGGCAGCTAGACCGAGGCCGGTCGCGACGGTTTGGGCGATGTCGCGCGCGGCAATTCCCTCTTCGGCCACGGCGTGATAGCGAGCGCCGGGCTCGGCACGATCGATCGCCAGAACATAGAGCTTGGCCACGTCATCCACATGGCCGGCGGCCCAGCGGTTGGCGCCTTGCGCGACATAGGCGGCGACGCCCTTCTGGCGGGCCAATTCGATATAGTACGAGACGAGGCCCTGCCTGGCGGTGTCATGCACCTGCGGCAGTCGGACGACGCCGAGGTTGATGCCCGCCTCGAGCTGTTCCTGTCCGGCCAGTTCAGAGGCAATGCGGGGATTGAAATGATGGGCGTCAAAGACGTCCTCGCGCGCGAGTTCGCCATTGCCCGGATCGCCGATGCCGACGCCCGAGGTGATGAGCAGCGGCCGATCCGAACCCTTGAGAACCGATCCGAGAGCGGTGATGACTTGGCGATCCTTTTCGCAATTGGCGAGGAAATTGGTAAAGTCGTGGTCGAACGCCGTGTGAATGACAGCATCGGCATTCTCGGCCCCTTTGGCCAGGGCCGCCGGATCTTCAAGCGTTCCCAGGTGAGCGGCGGCGCCGGCATTCGCCAGAGCCTTCGCGCCTGTTTCGGAACGGGTGAGGCCGATCACGTCATGATGAGCGGCGAGCAGTTCACCGAGGATACGCGATCCTATGAATCCGGTGGCACCGGTGAGAAAAATACGCATGCTGAATCTCCTGCATTGACGAAGCAAGCGATCTCATGAAAAATTATCCTGTTAAAGTAGTGAGTTTATCCTAGTATAATCATTAATGGGATCGCATGAGCGAGAGCATTCCCGAAAATGGGCTCGGCACATTCCTGCGTGACCGGCGCATGCGCCTCGATCCAGTCGCGTTCGGCTTCGAGGCAGGACGACGACGGACGCCGGGCCTGCGCCGGGAAGAGGTCGCCCAGCGCGCCAATATAAGCCCGACCTGGTACACCTGGCTGGAGCAAGGCCGGGGCGGAGCGCCATCTGCCGATGTGCTCGATCGCATCGCAAGGGGGTTGATGCTGACCGAGCCCGAGCGCGATCACCTCCACATCCTCGCCTTCGGCCATCCTCCCGAACCGCGCTACCATCAGCAGGAATCCATCACGCCACGGCTACAGCATGTGCTGGATGCCATTCCCTTCAGCCCCGCCATCATTCGAACCGCGACATGGGATGTGGTGGCGTGGAACAGGGCCGCGACCGTCATTCTGACCGATTATGAAAAGCTGCCGATAGGGGGGCGCAACATCCTGCGCATGATGTTTTCCGACGAGCGCGTGCGTGCCGCGCAGGACGATTGGCACAACGTTGCCCGTTATGTCGTCGGTGCGTTCCGAGCCGACGCCGCGCGCGCCGGCGCGGGGGCAGAAATCCGCAAGCTCGTCGACGAGCTCTCAGCCAGTAGCCCAGACTTCAAGGCGATGTGGGCCGACAACGAGATCGCGGCCACGCGCGAAGGCATCAAGCGCCTTCACCACGCTGAACTGGGAGCGATCGAGCTGGAGTTCTCGACTTTTGCGGTCGAGGGCCGATCCGACCTCAAGATGATGGTCTATAGTCCCGCAAATTCCGATGTGGCGGCGCAATTTCGCTCACTGATCGCCAGCGCGCGTTAAGCCTGTTATACCGGGATTGCTCGAATTGCTCTTGTTGGACTATGTCGGGGATGTCCTGGGTTTGGCAGTTGCCGCGCGCCGAACGTTTCCAGATTCCACTCACGATGCCAGAGCGGGCTAGATCATGATTCCCGCGCCACGGATGCTTCGGCTCCAAGCCGATCGAGGTTTGCAATCAGGCGATCGAGCAAGACGATGAACTGGGTGGTTTCCTCCGTCGTGAAGCCGTCGAGCGCGTCGCGGTTGCCTTGGAACAAGGCGGCGCAGGCATCGGGCAGACGGGCAAGAGCGGTGTCCGTTAAGGCAATGCGGCTGCTGCGGCCGTCGGACGGATCGGGCGATCGCCTGATCAGTCCATCCCTTTCCATCCGAACCATCATTTGCGCCATTGAGGGCTGCTCGATCCTGACAAACCGAGCCAGATCCCGCTGCGTGTGCGCCCGACCGTCCTTCAGCGCCACCAGAGCCGGCAGATATCCAACACCGAAGCCCAACGGTTTTAGCCTCGCTTCGCTCAGACGCGCGAAGCCTCGCGCGGCCAAGCCGACCAGATGTCCCGGGCTTGCCAATACGTCCAATTTCATTTCGCCTCTTGCATAGGCACCTATATTGATACATAGGTGACAATACAACGCGCGACCACGGTTGGCAACGGCAGCGAGCCGCGTTCATCGCACCAGAAAAGGATGGGCTGTAGTGGAAAGCGAAATCGCGCTTGTGAAGCGCATGTACGACAGCTTTAACGCGCGGAACATTGACGGCGTCCTGGCAGTCCTTGCCGAAGACGTGGCCTGGGCAAATGGCATGGATGGCGGCCATGTTCACGGCCGCAAGGCAGTCAGAGAGTATTAGACGCGTCAATGGACGGTCGTCAGCCCGCATGTCGAGCCGTTGACGTTCTGCAAGGCAGCGGACGGTGCAATCCTTGCAGAGGTCCGGCAGTCCGTCCTGGATCTCGAAGGCAAACCGCTTGAAGGTCAAGCACATGGGCTGAAGGACAAGACAGTCACACACGTCTTCCGCTTACAGGATGGCAAGGTCACGCGCTTCGACACTCGCGACTGAAAACCAGCCATTCGATATGAAGCGGGCACGGTGACCAGGTTGCGCAGCGGAGAAGTTGGTGCGAGCAACAATGGTGGGTTGACGCACCAATGTCCATCGCCTTGCCCGCGCGACCGCAACATAGGCCCTCGCACATGGGGTAGCGTAGCCGCACCGGTTCGCCACTATGATTTCGGCCGCGTCATCATCTCGAGCAAAGGAAAGATTGCCTGAATTCTTTGCAATGGCATATCGCGGCATTCGGCACGACCACCATCTTGCCGCGCTTTCGGGACGCGCTATCTGTTCGGGTAATCCTGCAGGCGGACCTGTCGATGACAATGGGCGATCCTTTCCAACTTAAGCGGTTTGTCGCCGCCCAGGAGCTTGTCTTCACCACCGCCCTCGCCGAGTTACGTGCCGGCCGCAAGCAGACCCATTGGATCTGGTTCATCTTCCCGCAGCTGCGCGCCCTTGGCCGGTCGCCGACGGCAGAATTTTATGGGATCGCCTCGCTGGAAGAGGCCCGGGCCTATCTCGGTCACCCGATCCTGGCAGATCGGCTGGCACGGGTGACCGATGCAGTCCTCGCTCATCACGACCTATCAGCCCATGAGGTCTTCGGCTCGCCCGACGATCTGAAGTTCCGATCCTCCATGACGTTATTCGACGCCGCTTCGAACCACGAGAACGCGCGGTTTCGGGATGCCCTGGGACGCTATTTCGGAGGTGCGCCAGATAAGCGCACATTGGAGCTTCTGCGTGGCCAGAACACTTGAAACTCCGAGGGCTTCGCGTGAAGATCGCCACCTACAACGTCAACGGCATCAACGGTCGCCTTCCCGTCCTTCTGCGATGGCTGGAGGACGATGCGCCCGACATCGTCTTCCTGCAGGAACTCAAATCGCCGGACGAGCGCTTTCCACGGTGTGAGCTTCAGCGCGCGGGTTATGAAGCGGTTTGGCATGGACAGAAAAGCTGGAACGGTGTCGCCATCCTCGCCAGGGAAGCAACGCCGTTCCTGACGCGACGCAGCCTGCCGGGCGATCCGGACGACAGCCAAAGCCGCTATATCGAGGCCGTTGTCGACGGCATCGTGATCGGCTGCCTTTACCTGCCGAACGGCAATCCTGCGCCCGGCCCGAAATTCGACTACAAGCTGCGCTGTGTCAATCGGCATCGAAACGGGACCCCCTATCGGCTCCCAAAAGGGACCCCTGCCTCTGGTTGCATCGGGTCAGCGCGCGTAGGCCCGGAGCTCTCCATTTAGCGCAGGGGCCTGCGGGCGCGGGTTGTTTGTCTTTTCGGCTTTAGCTTTGAGAGCGGTTTTTGAAGCGCCAGGATTCGTTCCCGGTTTCCACGATCTCGCAATGGTGGGTTAGTCTGTCGAGCAGAGCGGCGGTCATTTTGGCGTCGCCGAATACGGCGGGCCACTCGCCGAACGCCAGGTTTGTCGTGACGATGATCGAGGTCCGCTCGTAGAGCCTGCTGATCAGATGGAAGAGGAGCTGGCCGCCGGCCTGAGCGAATGGGAGGTAGCCGAGTTCGTCCATGATGACGAAGTCGAGCCTGGTGATGAAGTCGGCCAGCCGCCCCTGCTTTCCGCTACGTGCCTCCGTCTCAAGCCGATTGACGAGGTCGACGACGTTGAAGAAGCGACCGCGTGCTCCGTTGCGGATCAGAGCACGAGCAAGGGCGATGGACAGGTGGGACTTCCCCGTGCCGGTTCCGCCGACCAGAACGATATTGTGCTGCTCGGCGAGGAAGGCTCCTGTCGCAAGCTGGCGCACGAGCCCTTCGTTGACCGGCGTGTCGGTGAAGTCGAAGTCGTCGATGTCCTTGGCCAGCGGCAGCTTGGCGACGGTGATCTGGTATTTGATGGAGCGTGCTTGCTTCTCGGCGATCTCCGACTGTAGCAGGTCACCCACGATGCGCGGCGGTTCGTGCTGCCGCTTGATGCCGGAGGCCATGATCTCGTCATAAGCGCTGCGCATGCCGAACAGCTTCAGCGTGCCCATCATGTCGAGGATTTGGGATCGTTCCATATCAGCTTGCCCTCCTGAGGCTGTCGTAACGCGCGCAATCGGCCAGAGGCTCGTGGGTCAGGCGAAGCGCATCGGGAATGGAAAGGATGGCGGCCGGCTGCGGATCACGCTTGCGGGCCAGGATGTTGATGATGACGGCAGCCGAGAACACGCCCTGATCGAGCGCCTCCTGGCAGGCCGCTTCGACGGCGGGGAGCCCGTCCAGGCCCACACATTCGAGGATCGACACCATCTGCCGGTCGCCGTCATGCATGGCCTTCAGCCGGCGGCGCACCTTCTCCATGGCGGCGGGCAAAACCCAGTCGTGGAATGGCGCACCGTTGCGCAGTGCTCCCGGCTTGCGGGTCAGGACCGGCACGTAATGCCAGGGATTATAGATCGTCTCGCCACGGCCGAAGCAGCGATCGTGTTGGCCGATCTCCACGCCATCCTGCCGGATGACGATGCGATCTGCATAGGCATGTATCTCGGCCGGGCGGCCGACTGCCGTGGATAGCACCGAGTATTTGTTGTTGTCGAAACGCACGAGGCAGGTCTTGCCGATCGAGGCCTGCACCGCGTGGAAGCCGTCGAACTTGCCGGGATAGCCGACCAGGTGCGGCCGTTCCCCATCGAACACCTCCCAGATCGTGCGCTCCGTTTGATCGACATGCTTATGGGCGCGGGCATAGCTGATGCACTTGTCCAGCAACCAGCCATTCAGTTCATCGTAGGACTTGAAGCGCAGCCGTGGCGTGAAGAAGCGTTCCCGCACCAGGTTGACCTGGTTCTCGACCTGGCCCTTCTCCCACCCCGACGCCGGCGTGCAGGCCACCGGCTCGATCAGGTAATGGCTACACATCTGCAGGAAGCGGCGATTGTATTGTCGTTCCCTGCCGACGAAGACCGTCTCCACCGCCGTCTTCATGTTATGGGATGGACGCCTCCCTCCGAGGCCTCAGAATGAGGGGCCCAACTAAAGGAGGAAGTCATGACATTCGAATTGCTCGCAATCGATCTTGGAAAGTCGTCATTCCATCTCCACAGCATCGCGTCGGATGGCGCTATCCTGTCGCGGAAGATCAGCCGTTCGAAGTTGGCCGAAACGGTCAAAGCGATAAACCCCAGGATGGTAGCGATGGAAGCCTGCGCCAGCGCTCATCATTGGGGGCGGCAATTCCAGCATGACGGGCGAGAGGTCTTGCTGATCAATCCACGCTTCGTGAAGCCCTTTGTCCGTGGCTCCAAGAACGATGCGGTCGATGCTGCGGCGATTTATGAAGCGGCGACACGTCCAACCATGCGGTTCGTACCGGTCAAGTCGACCGCACAGCAAGACCTTCAGTCACTACATAGAGTTAGGGAGCGTCTGATCGTTCAGCGGACATCGCTGATCAATCATGCCCGCGGCCTTCTTGCCGAGTATGGAATCGTTTTGCCGCAGGGGCCATGGCGGTTTGCTGCTCAGGCACCCTCGGCTGTCGAGAATGCACCTCTTTCCGATCTCGGGCGCGAGCTATTCCTCGAACTCCTTGACCAGCTCACCGATGTGAATGACCGGGTTGCCAGGCTCGACCGGAAGATTAGCGAGATTTGCCGCGAGCGAGAAGATTGCCACCGTCTGTGCGAACTGCCTGGCGTCGGTCCGATCATTGCAACTGCACTGGTGGCCAGCGTTGAGGACGGGCGCCACTTCAAATCGGGGCGAGAACTGGCGGCCTGGATCGGGCTGGTCCCGCGACAATACACGACTGGCGGCAAACCACGCCTCGGCGGAATTGGCCGCCGAGCGAACCACTACCTCCGTCGCCAAATGATCCATGGTGCACGCGCAGTTATCAGCCGACTTGCCAGTCACGACGATCGCCGATCGCAATGGCTGAAAGAGCTCGTCGCTCGCCGTGGATTTAATAAAGCGATCGTAGCGCTCGCCAACAAGACCGCGCGGGTAGCATGGGCCTTGCTCACACGACAGGAGCGCTATGCCGCAAAATAGTCATTTGCCAATCGTTGCCTGTGAGGCAATGATGAATGCGAGGTAAGAACTGATGGCGTAACGGCACGGACCGCAGCTTCGGATCCTGATTTACGACAAGGCCACAAAGGTCGATCATGTTATGAGGAAAGAGGCAGCGGACTCCCATCAAGGCCAGGAGCGTGATCGCTCCAGCGATAGGCCGGATAGATTCACGCATCCAATGCCGAGTGCCGCCAAATGTTCATCTCGCCCGGGAGGCGTCCATAGATTATCGTAGATGCCGCGCGTGCAGGCCCCGCCGAAGAACGCAAATGCCCGGTCATGGGCATCGAAGACCATCTCCTGCGTCTCGCGCGGATAGGCTCTCACATACATCATCCGGCTGTGGCAGAGCCGGACATGCGCCACCTTTACCGTCGTCGTCACGCCGTTCAGCACGACGATCTCGTGGCTCCAGTCAAACTGGTAAGCCTCGCCCGGCGCATAATAGAGCGGCACGTAGGCTTCCGCCGTAACCGAGCCGCGTTCCTTCGCCCAGGTTCGGGCGTAACGCCGGACGGTGTCGTAACCGCCCTCGTAGCCGAGGTCGCGCAAGTCCTCGAACAGCCGGATCAGTGTCAGCCGTTCGCGAGAGGATTTGGCCGCATTGGCGAGCAGCATTCCATCGAGCTGATCGCGCCAGGGGCCGAGCTTCGGCTGAGGTTGACGGGTCCGCTCGTACTTGAACTCCGTCTCATCGCTGCGCAGAACCTTCCGCACCACTTTCCGCGATACACCCAACTCCCGGCAGATCGCCTTGATCGTCTTGCCCTGCACACGGGAAAGCCGACGTATCTTCAGAATTGTCTCCACAACAAGCATCCAAATAAAAAGCCTCCGATGAAACCGGAGGCTGTTGTAACCCCATCGCAGATGGGGGTCCCGTTTGGACGCCGATCACCCCATTTGCGGGGTCCTTATTCCATGCCGAAACACATCGGCCTCTACACGGCCGCCAGCACCTCCGAGCGCATTTCGTTTCATACGATCAAAAAGCGCACCGGCAATCGCGTCAACCGCGTCTTTATCGACAGCGACACCGGCAAGGAGATCGAGCGCGAGGATCAGACCAAGAGCTTCGAGATCGTAAACGGCCAGTACATCATGATCGATCCGGAGGAGGTGGCAGCGACCATTGGCGCGGATGGTGTCCCGGTTCGAACCGACGAACGACGTCGATCCGATAATATTCCTTTTAGTTGCGCTCTGGTGTGGGCGGAAGATACCAGTCTGGCGGCATTGCCATTCCTGCCGTTTCGCGCCTTGCAACCCAATGCGCGAGTTGGAGTTGGGCCTTGCCACTAGCCAGCGCGACTAGTGCCGGTCGACCAACAAGGGCGAGGTTGGGAAGGCGCTCGAAATCTTTCCTTATCCTGCGACGTTTCCTGCTCCAAATTACGGCTTGGCGAGTCCGCACCTCAGACTTTCCGCGCCGCGTCGTACGACGCGCGAGGGAAAGAGTATCGGAACGGCGTCCATCTGTCGGTTATGTCCTTCGCTGACAAGCATCCCGATAAAAACTAGAAGAGGCCGGGGAACTTAATCGGTAGTCATGCGTTCGCCCCCGTTGCAGTTGGGGACAGATATGGACAGGATGAAGACAACCGCTCTTGCCGGTGAAGATAGGTACAAGATACTTGTCGATGCAATTGCAAGCTACGCAATCTATATGCTCGATCCAACGGGCAGCATCTTGAGTTGGAATGCCGGAGCAAACCGGCACAAAGGCTATACGGCGGATGAGGTCGTTGGCTCGCATTTTTCACGATTCTATCTGGCGGCGGACCAGGATGACGGTCTGCCAATGCGTGCCCTGGACCAGGCAGCGGAAGAAGGGCGATTCGAGGGCGAAGGCAGGAGGGTGCGCAAGGACGGATCCGAGTTCTGGGCACATGTCGTCATCGATCCCATTCGTGACCAGGACGGCGAACTTATCGGCTTCGCCCACATCACCCGCGACCTAACCGGGAGCAGGAGTTCGCAAGAGCGGCTACTCAAGGCTGAGCAGCAGTTCCGCCTTCTTGTGGAGGGCGTAATGGACTATGCGCTCTATATGATGGACGCAGATGGAAATGTCTCCAGCTGGAATGCCGGCGCAGAGCACATAAAGGGTTATCGGCCGGACGAGATAATCGGCCAGCATTTCTCGCGCTTCTTTCTCGAACAGGACAGGCTCGATGGTCTTCCAAGCCACGCACTGGAGACGGCTCGGCAGGAAGGCCGCTATGAATCCGAAGGCTGGCGGCTTCGCAAGGACGGCACACGTTTTTGGGCCAATGCCATCATCGACGCAATCCGGAGCGAGAGCGGCGAATTAATCGGCTTCGCCAAGATCACCCGCGACATAACAGAAAAGCGCGAGGCGCAGGAGGCACTCGAACTGGCGAAGGAAGAACTCTTCCAGGCGCAGAAGATGGAGGCGCTTGGCCAGCTGACCGGTGGCATCGCCCATGACTTCAACAATCTTCTAATGGCGATACAAGCAAGCCTCGAACTGCTGAAGCGCCGCGTTTCCCTTCCCACCGAAGCCCAGCCACTCGTCGAAAACGCCCTTCAGGCGACACAGCGTGGTGCATCGCTTATACAGCGGCTGCTGGCCTTCTCACGGCGGCAGGAACTCAATTTCGAGCCTGTCGACCTGGGGGACCTTGTACATGGCATCCAAGATATGCTGCAAAGGTCCATCGGGCCTACGGTCGTCATCGAAACGGATTTCCCCGCCGGCTTGCCGCCGGTCCGTACCGATCCGAACCAGATGACCAATGCAATCATCAACCTTGCGATCAACGCCCGCGACGCTATGCCGGAAGGGGGACGTCTTCTTATTGGCGCACGGCTGGAGACCGGTGGAACAGAGAAGCATGCCGAATTGCAGGATAAGGCTCATCTCTGTCTTTATGTGAAGGATGAAGGACAGGGTATGGACCTGGAGACCCTCAGGAATGCGCCCTCACCTTTCTTTACGACGAAGGGCATCGGGAAGGGAACCGGTCTTGGGCTTTCCATGGTGCAGGGCCTGATGGCACAGTCGCGAGGCAAGCTCGTGCTTCATTCGCAACCGGGCCGTGGCACGACGGCCGAACTCTGGCTGCCGACCATAGAAATGACAGAGAAAGAGACACGGGAGGAGACGGTCGATACACCCGCCCCGCCGACAGCGAAGATCTTGTCGGTCGTTGCCGTTGACGACGATCCACTCGTTCTTATGAATACCGTCATGATGCTAGAGGACATGGGTCACGCCGTCTTTGAGGCCGGATCGGGAACCAAAGCCCTCGCCCTTCTGGCCGACCATTCGATCGACCTCATCGTCACCGACCAGGCCATGCCCCAGATGACGGGCTCGCAACTCGCCGAAATTGTCCACGAGCGCTGGCCGCACATTCCCATAATCCTTGCTACCGGCTATTCGGAACTGCCTTCCGAAGCACAGGCCGGCCTGCTGCGCCTGTCGAAACCCTTCGGTGAGCGTCAACTCGAGGACGCCGTTCACCGGGCCATGAAAGAAAGGCGCACGCCACAGCCATGACGGCCAGGATCGCACGTTATCCGAAGTGGCTGGACAGATCATAGGCCCTCGCTAAGATTTAGGGATTGTATTGGGGAGGCAGGACGGTGCTGCGAGGGCCTAACGTCCATTTTACGCTGGCGAAAGCGGCGGCGATGATCATCGCCGCGATGTTCTTCTCGCTGCTCCTGCTGCTCGGGCTCTGGCTCTACACGAGTTACCAAGACGCTATGCGGCGCGCCGAGGAGCGAGCCATCGCGGCATCAAAGATCGTCGCTACGAACGTTGCATTGCTCGATTCCCTCGCCCGCCAGGCCTTGCAGCGGATCGACGAGACATTGGGGGACAGCATCACACCCGGAGTCTCCACAAAGGTGCGCAACATCAACGAGGCCGTGGCGGATCTGCCCGGTCAGGTGAAGGCCTACGTGGTGGATGGCAACGGCCTGACGCTCTACTCGACCGACCCATTGATAAAGCCGATCAGCATTGTTGATCGGCCGTATTTCGCGGAATTGGCGAAAGGTGCCAGGGAATATGTTTCAAGCCTGCTGATCAGCCGCCTCAACGGCCATCAGATTTTCGCCTTCAGCCGCAGACTCGAACGCAACGGGCAGTTCGCCGGCGCAGCGGTGGTCTCCTTTGAGGTAGAGGTGCTCGCGAACGCCTGGGAAGCGGTGGATCTCGGCCCCAACTCCACTGTCAGCTTCGCCCGATCCGATGGTCAGCTTGTCGCCCGCTATCCGCCAGCCGACGGTCCGCTCGACATGAGCAAATACATCCTGTTCACCGATTACCTGCTCAAGGCGCCCGACGGGACTTACGAGGCGATCTCACCGGTCGATGGCGCTCACCGTATCGTTGCCTACCGTACCGTTGCGGGCACGGGGCTGGTCGCCATCGCCTCGACAGGGTATGATTTCGGCATCCAGCAGTTCTGGCGGGACGTAACAGTGGCCGCCGCCGTCCTTGTCTTTGCCGGCATCGGGCTCCTTGCCGCAGGTGGATGGATTGGGCATTTGCGCCGTCGCGATGCGACCCAATCGGAATTGCTGCGCAATGCCCTTTCCGACAACCAATTGCTGCTGCGGGAAATTCACCACCGCGTGAAGAACAACCTACAGGCGGTTCAGAGCGTCATCCAGCTCCAGCGCCTGCCGGCGGATATACAACAATCCCTCACCGACCGGATCGCGGCCATGGCCGCCGTCCACGAGCAAATTTATCGTCACGACGAGTTTTCCCGTCTTTGCGCGCGCGAACTATTGGTCTCGATTGGCGAAAAGCTGGTGAGCGCCTATGGATCGCCAGTCGAGGTGGACTATGGTATCGACGATATCGCCGTGTCGACCGACAATGCAACGCCACTAGCCCTGCTGACCAATGAAGTGCTGACGAACAGTCTGAAGTATGCCTTTCCGGACGGGCGCCCTGGGCGGATATCGATTACTCTCAAGCATCTTGTCGGGCGTCGGGTCTGTCTCATCGTCCATGACGACGGCGTGGGCTTTGATCCGGAAAATGCACGCCAGGGTATGGGCAGCCGCCTTATCCGAGGCGTAGTCAAACAATTGAACGGGACCTTTTCCTTCGACGGTCACAACGGATGCACTTTCACCGCCGAACTTGAGATCGCAGAAACCTGATATTAGATATCCCGTCGGCCATGCATTTCGACTTGCAGAACCAACCGGAATGTTAAAATCGGCATGCGGCTGCCATCTTGCAACGGAAATGCTGTCGACGGCTCCCTCGGCAAACCGCCGAGCGCCCTCTCCGCCAGAAGGGTCTTTGCCTTTTCCTTGGCATGCTGGAGGTCGGGAAGCTCGAGTGCACGGTCCGGCTGAGGCACGCGCCGTCATGATCTTGGATTTTGAAACAGCACCATCCCATCGGCATCTTGTGTTCAGGGCTTGAGTACAACCTCGATATAGGCGTCATTCTTGTCACGGAACGTCTTATAGAGATCGGAGGCGTCATCCGGGCTGGCGCGGGCAGGTGATGGCGGCGGTGGAACGACAAACCTGGAGAAGGATGTCCTTAAAAGCATGGTTCTATCGAGCTGGGATGAGGCGAAGACGGATAGTCCGCCCAGCGGCAGCCGGAACGATTCGCACCCTCCCCTTCGGCTCCCGAACCACGATAAAGCGAGAACGTTCCCTTTCGTCTGCGATCATGGGCTTTGTCTGGCGCGTTTCGAACGGCTATTGGCTGGTGGAAATGCCGTAGAGCGCGATCAGGATATAAAAACCGAAGGCGGCGAGCGCGACGCCGACGATCTACATCAGTGCTCCGCGGCCCACCAAAACCTTGCGTCTTTTCTGCGCCGGGGAATCCGCCGAAGGGGAAAGCCCGATGAGGGCCTCCTCGTCGTTCATGACCGCCCTCCCTCGCTCGTCTCGTCGCCGGCATGCGGAAGACCGTTCGGGTCCGGCTGGCCTGGCATCAGGAAGAAAAAGTAGAGCCCCGCCATGATGAGGGCCGCGGCAAGGAGGATCAGTCCAAAGGTCATCATGCCGGATTTGGCCTTGGTGTCGGTCGATTTCATAGGCTAGGCAACCCGCGACGGTGGAGAAAGTTCCTTGAAATCAGTCAAAGAGTGTTCCCCGCGCCCCTTCCTGTTCGCGCGAAAGCCGGCGGATTGACGCCTCGGCCTCGTTCCGTTGCCAGCCTGCTTTTACGGCTTGCCTCGCAAGTTCGGCAAACTGGGAGGATATGTCTCCCGCCATGGCACCTGCCAACGCTTCGGGGAACCTGAGCACGAGGTCAGCGACAGAAGGCCTGAGTGCAGCCAGGCAATCCACCTCGCGTCCAGAATAATCGCCGCTTTGCCGCGGCGGCTCGATTGCGTGCTGGGATTTCATGTTTTGCTCTCCGGTTGGCTGCCGCTGGGCAACTGCCGGCTGAGCGCGATTGTTCCACGCCGACGAGGAAACAATCCCTTCGAGCCGGGTTGGTCGGTCTGCCGGGGCCGCCATAGCACCGCCAGACGACAGGGGAAAGATCATGACATCGTTGACCTTTCCGCAGTTCGTGCAGCGCGCGACCGGCCCGACCCGCCACTCCAGCGATGGCAGAACGCGAAGGCTGGCAGACTGTCGCAGCATGCGATTTTACCGGCTACGGCAAGGCCGAGACAGCCCAGCACCTTGTCCGAACCACGAGGTACTTTGTTCGCACAAATGGCGGAGAGCCGGAGATGATCTTGCTTTCCGGCTGAAGCTCTACCTGTTGGTTCCGTCCAATCAGTCAGCGGATGAGCTTGCCCAAGCGGATGCTGCGTTTCTGGATATCAGGAAGGCAGGAAGGCAGGAATCACGAATGCGTTTCCAGATGCCTTCCGCGTCCAGGGCGAGCACGAAAACGCCAATTCATATAGGCGACTTGCATTTTGGTGATCCCCGCTACAACTTTACGTAATGTTGAAACTGGTAGGAAACGCCCAACGGTTATCCTGCCGGCATGAGCAACTTCACCTACCTCGTCATTGGCGCGTCGGTCACCAGCTTCCTGGCTATGGGCGGGTATTCCCTCGTCCCGCGCGAGATCTACGATCCGAGTTGCAACATCAAGGGCAACGTATCGTACAACGGCGGTCAACGGATTTATCACGTTCCAGGGCAACACTATTACGAAGACACCCGTATCACCTACACAAGGGGTGAACGGTGGTTTTGCTCCGAAGCCGATGCACGGACCGCAGGGTGGAGACGGGCCGGATACTGATGTGTCCGGCAGAACCCAGATCTAATCGATAAGTTCAGACGGTTGACTTATCCGCGAAATCGATAGAAATTTCGCGCATCCCGATTAGAGAGAACCCATGACACGCTCCAAGTACGAAGCTGAGATGAGGTTGGCCATGGGTGTCGCGCGCTATGCCATGCGCGATGGATTGACGCCGGAAGAAGCGGTGCAGGCGATCAAGAAACACCGGAAGGTCGTACAGTCCCTGGATCGCCCGCAGGCTCATGATGAAGGCGTGGCAACCACGACTCAAAAACGCTGCGTGGCTGAATAGTCGTTACGCCGAAACAGCCAGGCTCTGGCGCCGGGCGCGGCCTTCTTTTTCGTCGACCGCCTGCGAACAGGCTGCCGCCATCTCGATAAAATAGGCAAGCTCCGTGTTTCTCAACTTGGCCTGGATCGCAAGCTCGCGCAGCATCTGCGTGACGTAGCTGTCATCCTGTGTTCTGTGGTCGATGACAGGGTGAGATTTCAGTTCCAGTTTCGTGCTCATGTCATTCCCTCGGCAGATGGAATTTACACAACCTGAACGATAGTTATAACAGTCACTTTGCGCAAGAGCGATTAATGAATGGTAATTAATTGCACGCATGATGTGTAATTTGACATACTTTTCTATCAGTAATAGGCTTGGAAATTGATATCAATCAGCGATTTCATTGAAAATCAGCAGTAGGTTAAGACGCCTATTGGTTGTCCTTTTTTGGGAGCAATCCGTCATCCCTGCTTCAGTCGGAGTGCCGGCGATGTGAGGAGAACATGATCCGCACGGGCAGATGATCGAACAGATCGAACAGATCGGGGCTGGATAAACCAGTAGCTCAGGGAGCCATCAGCTGGTTGCGCTGACATGGCATCCAGGAGTCAATGCGCAGACGCAGAACTTAAGACAGCTCAATGACGAGCCAGCGATGGCTTCACAGCCTGCAGCCCTTTCTCGTCGTCGAAACATTCAAGCCGATCGCTGTTGTATCGGACCTGAACTCCGGCCTTGAGAATACTGTCGACCTTCATTTTTTGGGAAAAAGCTCGACCGACTTGCCACTATCCCTGTCTTTACGGAAGTCGTCGAGGCCCACACGGTTCGATCGCCCCCGTATCGAAGAAGACTGCGATCCCGAATGCCGACCCAGTTCGGCGCTGACATTCCACACAGTGACAGACCGACACCTTGAGTGCTTACCCTTGATTACGATCGAAAGCGAACCGCAGGAACAGGCACCTTTCTCATTGTACCCCACACTAGACTACACAGACGCCCAAACCTTTGTTGCGCATAGAGTAACTCGCGAAGCGAGGAGACTGAACGCCTGTCAAACAAGGACATGAATGGAGCTTGGAGACGGTCGCAAGAAGACGCTTTCACCCACCTGGAACAGCCCTGCCTCAGCCGGATTGGAACTGTCGACGAGCCAGGTGCCGATACCTTCGATTTCCACGATATATTCTGCAATGTTCCCGAGAAACATGGCCCTGCGGACAATGCCGCGAAACTCCCCGTTCTCCCTGGAAAGGTGAATGGCTTCAGGGCGAATTACGAGCGTAGCGGCTGCACCCCCGGCAATTTTTGGCATCCGAGGAAGGTTTAACTCCATTTCGCCGACTTTTACCCCGGCATGGCCGCTCGCCACCGCTTGCACAAAGTTTGCCTTGCCGATGAAGTCGGCCACAAACCGGTTGCCGGGATAGGCATAGATCTCTTGCGGGGTGCCTACCTGCTCAACGACGCCGGCATTCATCACTACAATCTCGTCGGAGATGCTCATCGCCTCGACCTGATCGTGGGTGACATAGATGCTGGTAATCCCGACGCGTTGCTGCAATTCCCGGATTTCCACGCGCATCTGTTCGCGCAGCTTCGCATCCAGATTGGAGAGCGGCTCGTCGAACAGCAGCACCTTTGGCTCCATGACGATGCAACGGGCGAGCGCCACGCGTTGTTGCTGTCCGCCGGAGAGTTGGCTCGGTGAGCGTTTCGCGTATCCCGCAAGCCCCGTCTGCTCCAGCACGCGGCTAACACGCCTCTCGACCTCGGCCTGGGCGATCTTGCGCAATCGCAGGCCAAATGCCACGTTCTCGAACACGTTCAAATGCGGGAAGATCGCATAGGACTGGAAGACCATTGCGGTCTCGCGCGTATTTGGCGGCTCGTCGTTCATTCGACGATCGCCGAACATGATGTCTCCCGAAGAGGGTTCCTCGAAGCCCGCGATCATGCGCAGGAGCGTTGTCTTGCCGCAGCCGGACGGACCGAGCAGCGTGACAAGCTTGCCCGCGCCAATGTCGAGGTTCACATCCCTGACGGCCGCGACCGATCCGCCTTCCGGGCTGGAAAAGACCTTGTTGAGGCCGACGATGCGAATATTGTCTATCATTGGAATCTCACCATGGATGTATGACGGCTCCAGCGACCGACGAGATAACTTATGATGGTGATGGCGATCAGTACGATGACGATCACCACCACGCTGAATGCCGCGGAAACCCCAAGCCGACCTGAACCGACCTGGTTCAGGATTTGCACGGTCATCAGATTCCAATTGGCCGAGACCAGGAAGATGGCCGCGCTGATTGCCGTCATCGCGCGCACGAAGGCGTAGACGAGCCCGGAGAAGAAGGCGGGCGCGATCAACGGCAAGGTCACTTTGCGAAAGGTCGTGATGCCATCGGCCCCGAGATTCTGAGCCGCCTCCTCGATCGAGGGATCGATCTGCCGCAGCACGGCAATACCGGACTGAATGCCGACAGGGACGTAGCGAAACACAAAACACAGAACGAGGATCGCGAAGGTCCCTGTGAGAATCAGCGGAGGGGTATTGAATGCCAGAATATAGCCGATACCGACGACAGTGCCTGGAACCGCGAACGACAGGATCGAACCGAATTCAAGCGCCGTTCGGCCGGGAAAGACCCTGCGCACGACAAGAAATGCGACGATCATTCCCAGCAGGCCGCTGATCGGTGTCGATACAATGGCAACCAGCAGCGTGTCGATCACCGAATCCAGCCCGACATTGAATACGTAGATGAAGTGGTCCAACGTCGGCGTGTAGTTGAAGCCCCACACCTTGGTCGAGGCGCCCACGAGGATGACCGCATAGAAGACGGTGACGAACGCGGCGAACAGAAGCACTAGCGCGTAAAGCGTCCATTTGACTGTCGGCGTCACGATCTTGCTCGTCGAAGCGGTCGGCTTGCCGGTCACGGTGATGTATTGGCGCTTCGCGAGATAATAGCGTTGGATTGCGAAGGCCGTCAGCGATGGGATCAGAAGGACGATGGCAAGCGTGGCGCCGCGAGACAGGTTGAAGGAACCGGTGATCTCCAGATACGCCTGCGGCGCCAGCATTGGAAAGGCTGCTCCGGCAAGCACCAGTGGATTGCCGAAGTCGGCCATGGATTCGATGAAGACCACCAGGAAGGCGCTTGCAATGCCGGGAAGCGACAGAGGAAAGCTCACCTTCCAGAAGGCCTGCCACCGCGTCGCACCGATGTTCAGAGCCGCGTCCTCAAGCGTCGGGCTAAGTGAGGCGAGAACTCCGCGCAGCGAAAGATAGGCGATCGGAGCGAAGGTGAACACCTGCGACAGCACCACGCCATGAAACCCGTAGATCGAGAAGTCGTTGAGGCCGAAAATCTGGCGGGTGACCAGCCCGTTGAAGCCAAACAGGAAGAGGATCGACACCGCGCTGACGAAAGGCGGCGAAACGATCGGCAGGATCGTCAGATAGTGCAGAAGCTTTTTCCCCGGCACGTCGACTCGCGTCAGCACGAAGGCGACGAGATAGCCGAGGGCAACGGAGAGAACCCCGACAACGACGCCCACGGACAGACTGTTGACGAGTGCGTTGCGATAAAGACGCCGTTCGGCGATCTCACGATACCCGTCGAACGTCCAGGCGCCATCGACCTGCACGCTGGCCAACAGGACGTTGACCAGCGGGTAGATCACGAAGACGATGATCGACACTGCTATCGCCAGCAACAATACGAGAAGAATCGGATCGCGGCCAAGCTGACGCAGTTCTGAGCGGATATTGCGAGACAACGTTACTGGCCCAGCACATCCCTGGTCCACCGCTCGACCAGCTTCTTCTTGTTTTCGGCAGCGAAGGTGGGATCCGTGGAGACGAGCTTGATCTTGTCCAGTGCCGGCACGCCAGCACCGCCGCTCACATCGGTGCGGATCGGCAGGAAATAGGTCTTGGTCGCGCTCAATGCACCCTGGCCTTCAGCCGAGGTGATCCAGTCGACGAGCTTCTTGGCGTCGTCGAGATTCTCTGCCCCCTTCAGGATCGACATCGATGCAACCTCGTAGCCGACCCCTTCGCTCGGGAACACGACCTCAACAGGATATCCTTCGTCGGCGAGCTTGAGGAAACCCGGTGTGAACTGGATGGCCAGTGGCGTTTCGCCGACGCCGAGAGCACCGCTGGGAGCCGTGCCGCTCTGGGTATAGGTCTGGACATTCGGATTGATGGCCTTCAGGTAGTCGAAGGCCGCGTCTTCACCCCGCTCCTCAATCAGGGTCAGGATCAGCGAATAGGCCGTGCCGGAGGATTGCGGCGACGGCATCTGAATAAGACCCTTGTATGCGGGGTTTTTCAGATCCTCCCACGAGGCTGGAACCGGGGCGTTCCGGCTTTGCAGGATATCGGTTCGCACTCCGATCGCCAGCGGATTGGTGTAGATCGCATGCCAATACCCTTCCTTGTCCTTGAACTGGTCGGAAAGAGCTGAAGCGTTCTGAGAAACGTAGGGCTCAGTCAACCCCCGCTCCTTTGCCACAATGTGGTTTTCGCTCGGAGCGCCAAACCACACATCCGCCTGTGGGCGGGCCTTTTCCGCCTCGATCCGTGAGAGAGCAGGCCCGGAGGACAGGAAGACCATCTGCGTCTTCACCCCTGTCGCCTTTGAAAAGGCATCAAGCAGCTTCTTGGCATTCTCCTCATCGACGCTGGAGTAGACCGTCAGCGCATGCGCCGAACTCACCGCGAGGATCGACGTCAATGCAGCTGCTGCGAGTGCCGTGATGAACGATTTCATGATTGCCTCCCTGTCTTTGTGACACGTCTCGCTGGCGCATCATCATCTTGGAATTTCAGTGCAGGGATAACCTATATGACAGTTCTGCGACAGCAAGCCTTGCAACGATGTTTCCGATCGAAAAGGATAGACGGCTAATTAGTTTTGCCCGTTTGCAACCGATTCGTTCGATTGCTGGACGCAGGCCGGAGCGGTCCTTGTGAGGCGGCGATGCTTGTGCGGGGCGACACCGATCAGGCTCACGACCACGCCAAGCGCAGAGAGCAACAACGGCAGCCGCCCGAGCAGGAAGGGTTAAGCAGCTTCATTATCAGCGGACCGGTCCCCATGACGAGCGCCGCCGTCACCGGGCTCCACGTCTTCCTTCCGAGGAACAGGGTGGCGGTGAAACCCGCGACGCCGATGGTTCCGAGCGACACGAAGGCGACGAGATGACGCTACAGCACCGCCCAGGAATATTCTAGCGGTCGCATGCGACATCGACCTTAAACAAGGGAACGCACGGCACGCGAGCGATGCGTTCAGCCTCACCCGGCAGTTCGCCATGACGAGGCTCACCAACCGGACGGCCTACACTGCCGCATATCCGGCAAAAGAGGAATGAGGACCTCGTGGAGGAGCACTAACCTGCATCGGCATGAGCCGCGCCGTGCCGGAGGGCGTCCACAAGGACCTTGAAGGCCGGCGCATTCTGCCGGCGGCTCGGATAGTAGAGATAATAGCCGGTGAAAGGCGGCGACCACTCCTCAAGGACGATCCGCAGCCGGCCGGCGGCAACATGCACGGCCACGATATCTTCCGGCACATAAGCGATGCCGTAGCCGGCTATGGCGGCTTCGACCATCGGCAGGGTCGAATTGAAGGTGAGTTGACCGTCGACGCGCATACGTATGTCTCGGCCATCCCTCTGGAACTCCCAGGCATAAAGGCCGCCCGCCGTGGTCAGGCGCAGGCAGATGCAGTTGTGATGCACCAGGTCCTGCGGCGCCTGCGGGACGCCGCACGCCGCAAAATATGCCGGCGCGCCGACGGCGACCAATCGCCAGTCCGGGCCGATGCGCACCGCCACCATGTCCTTCTCAACCGTTTCCCCGAGCCGGACGCCGGCATCGAACCCGTCCTCGACAATATTGCGGAAGCCGTTGTCGCGGCTGAACTCGACCTTGAGATCGGGATAGCCGGCAAGGACCCGCTGCAATTTCGGCCAGACGAGCCAGTCGAGCGCATGGTCGGAGAGGGTCAGGCGCACCGTCCCCGACGGCGTATCGCGATAGGCCGTCAGCGCCGCGATATCGGTCTCGATCTCGGCTATGCGCGGGGCCAGCGACTGGCGCAGCCGCTCACCGGCTTGCGTCGTCGAAACGCTGCGCGTGGTGCGGGCCAGGAGCCGCAGGCCCATGCGCGTTTCCAGCCGCTTGATCGTGTGGCTCAGGGTCGATTGGGTAATGCCGATCTTGGCGGCGGCCTTCGTGAAGCTCCGCTCCTCCGCCACGACAAGGAACCATAGAAGGTCATTGAAGTTCTCGCGCATCGCCGCTCTTTCGATCAGGAATAACCTAGCCCGATTTATGGCGTCAGTCGATAAGTTCAAGCGAATTGAAGGTGCTAATCCTGGCAATCTCATGATGCTATCTCTCCGCCAACAGGGCTGCGCGGTTCTCGCGCCGGCCCCTCCCGTGGAAAGCACGCTCTATGGAAGCAACCTATGACGATGGACTGGCGAGGCCGCAGGCGGCTTGGGGCGCAGTCTTCTCGATGGCGCTGTGCGTCGCCGTTCTCATCGCGTCGGAATTCATGCCCGTCAGCCTCCTGACGCCGATCGCCGGCGACCTCGGCATCACGGAGGGCCGCGCCGGTCAGGCAATATCGGTGTCCGGCCTCTTTGCCGTCGTCACCAGCCTGTTCATCGCCGGCCTCGTACGGAACATCGACCGCAAGCGCGTTCTGCTCGCTTTCTCGCTGCTGCTTGTCGCTTCCGGCCTGATCGTGACGGCCGCGCCGACCTACGCGGTGCTGATGCTCGGCCGTGCTTTGCTTGGTGTCGCCATCGGCGGTTTCTGGTCGATGTCGACGGCCATCGTCATGCGGCTGGTGCCGGAAGAGGCCGTGCCGAAGGCGCTGGCGATGATCAACGCCGGAAATGCCATTGCAGCGACCGTTTCCGCGCCGCTCGGCAGCCTTCTCGGCGACTATGCCGGCTGGCGCGGCGCATTCTTCCTCGTCGTGCCGCTCGCCTTGCTGGCACTGGTCGGGCAATGGACCGGCATGCCGTCGCTGCCGCCGCGGGGCCACAAGAGGCCGGGCAGCGTCTTCCGGCTGCTCGGGCGCCAACAGGTGGCGCTCGGTATGGCGTCGGTCTTCCTGCTCTTCATGGGTCAGTTCGCCCTCTTCACCTATCTGCGGCCGTTTCTCGAAGCCGTCACCGGTGTCAACGTTTCGATGCTCTCGGCACTTTTGCTTCTTATGGGCCTTGCGGGCGTCGCCGGCACCTGGGCTATCGGCTACCTGCTGGCAACGCGGCTCTACAGCCTCGTCATCGCCATCCCGCTCGTCATGGCACTGCTGGCGGCCGCGATGATCGCGCTCGGCTCCTCCACCATCGCCGTCGCGGCGCTCCTCGTCGGCTGGGGCTTCCTTGGCACGGCTGCGCCGGTCGGTTGGGGTACGTGGCTGAGCCGCGCCCTGCGCGACAACGCGGAAGCCGGCGGCGGCTTGCAGGTTGCCGTCATCCAGCTCGCCATTACCCTCGGCGCGGCGCTCGGCGGCTTGTTGTTCGATACGTTCGGCTGGTGGAGCGCCTTCGCTCTCGCTGCGTTCCTGCTGGCCGGTTCGGCACTTGCCGCTGCCGCCGCGGCTCATGACAACGAAAGGAACCCGGCATGACGCCGCACCTCGTCACCCGCCGGACAGCCATGCAGGCGGTGTTCGCGATGGCGGTATCCACCCCGCTCGGCATAACGACAGAGACGAAAGCGGAAGGGAAAGCGCCGATGAAGGTTCGCATCGCGTTCAACGATCAGGTGATGGCGGCAACGCTGGAGGACAATCCGTCCGCCCGCGACTTCGCATCCATGCTGCCGCTCCACAATTTGACCATCGACAACTACTCGGACAATGAAAAGATCAGCGACCTGCCTCGCAAGCTCACCGAAGACGGCAGCGGTCCATTCGGCAACGAGTTGCCGGGAGACCTTTGCTATTATGCTCCATGGGGCAATCTCGCCTTCTTCTACGCGGGATATCGCTGGTCCCGCGGACTGATCCGGCTCGGCCGCATCGATGGCAGCTTCAAGCCCCTGCTGACGCGGGGAGCTTTCCCGCTTCAAATCACCCTTATCGGCTAACAGACAGGAGAACGATCATGGACATTCTACGGGCAGGTACACGATCCTCGGCAAAGGGGCCGGAGGCCTGGTTCACCGGGACGGTGCGCATCGATCCGCTCTTCAACCCGTTCGACGCCGAACGGGTGCAGGGCGCGCA